>Ga0209676_1000109_pt1 | contig 217531 bp, 192 predicted proteins | sample AraplaCvi_mLB_r2_FD_184282 | JGI IMG/M metagenome (GOLD analysis project Ga0209676, IMG submission 184282) | Arabidopsis root microbial communities from North Carolina, USA - plate scrape MF_Cvi_mLB_r2 (SPAdes) (version 2) | ecosystem: Host-associated > Plants > Roots > Endosphere | place... | reverse complement strand
ACATCCGTTAGCCTGGAGTTCTACACATGCATCCCCGCGTTCTTGAGGTCACCGAACGGCTTATCGCCCGCAGCCGCGCCACGCGTCAGGCTTACCTTGCACTGATTCGCGGCGCCGCCACCGACGGCCCGATGCGCGGCAAGCTGCAATGCGCCAACTTCGCCCACGGCGTGGCCGGGTGCGGCACGGAAGACAAGCACAGCCTGCGGATGATGAACTCGGCAAACATCGCCATTGTGTCTTCGTATAACGACATGCTTTCGGCGCATCAGCCGTACGAAGTTTTCCCACAACAGATCAAGAACGCCCTGCGCGAGATCGGCTCGGTCGGCCAGTTCGCCGGCGGCACTCCGGCGATGTGTGACGGCGTGACCCAGGGCGAGCCGGGCATGGAACTGAGCCTGCCAAGTCGCGAAGTGATCGCCATGTCGACCGCCGTGGCGCTGTCGCACAACATGTTCGATGGCGCGCTGATGCTCGGCATCTGCGACAAGATTGTTCCGGGCCTGATGATGGGCTCGCTGCGCTTCGGTCATTTGCCAACGATCTTTGTCCCGGGCGGGCCGATGGTTTCGGGGATTTCCAACAAGGAAAAAGCCGACGTCCGCCAGAAGTACGCCGAAGGCAAGGCCACCCGTGAAGAGCTGCTGGAATCGGAGATGAAGTCCTACCACAGCCCGGGCACCTGCACGTTCTACGGCACCGCCAACACCAATCAGTTGCTGATGGAAGTCATGGGCCTGCACTTGCCGGGCGCGTCTTTCGTCAACCCGAACACACCGCTGCGCGACGCGCTGACCCGCGAAGCCGCGCATCAGGTCACGCGCCTGACCAAGCAGAACGGCAACTTCATGCCGATCGGCGAAATCGTCGACGAGAAGGCGCTGGTCAACTCCATCGTTGCCCTGCACGCCACTGGCGGATCGACCAATCACACCCTGCACATGCCGGCCATCGCCATGGCCGCGGGCATTCAACTGACCTGGCAAGACATGGCCGACCTCTCCGAAGTCGTGCCGACCCTGAGCCACGTCTATCCGAACGGCAAAGCTGACATCAATCACTTCCAGGCCGCCGGCGGCATGTCGTTCCTGATTCGCGAACTGCTCGGCGCCGGTCTGCTGCACGAAGACGTCAACACCGTGTTCGGTCATGGCCTGAGCCAGTACACCAAGGAACCGTTCCTCGATAACGGTGAGCTGGTCTGGCGCGAAGGCCCGACTGACAGCCTCGACGAAAACATCCTCCGTCCGGTGTCCCGTGCGTTCTCGCAAGAAGGCGGACTGCGGGTGATGGAAGGCAATCTCGGTCGCGGCGTGATGAAAGTGTCTGCCGTGGCGCTGGAAAACCAGATCGTCGAAGCACCGGCGATGGTCTTCCAGGATCAGCAGGATCTGGCCGATGCGTTCAAGGCCGGTCTGCTGGAGAAGGATTTTGTCGCGGTGATGCGCTTCCAGGGCCCGCGTTCCAACGGCATGCCGGAGCTGCACAAGATGACGCCGTTCCTCGGCGTGCTGCAGGATCGCGGCTTCAAAGTCGCGCTGGTCACTGACGGGCGCATGTCCGGCGCGTCAGGGAAAATCCCGGCGGCGATTCACGTCAGCCCCGAAGCTTATGTCGGTGGTGCTTTGGCGCGGGTGCAAGAGGGCGATATCATCCGCGTCGATGGCGTCAAAGGCACCTTGGAACTGAAGGTCGACGCCGCCGAATTTGCAGCGCGCGAACCTGCCAAGGGCCTGTTGGGCAACAACATTGGCAGCGGCCGCGAGCTGTTTGGCTTCATGCGCATGGCCTTCAGCTCGGCGGAGCAGGGCGCCAGCGCCTTCACTTCTGCCCTGGAGACGCTTAATTGAAACTGGCTTTGGTCGGTGACATCGGAGGCACCAACGCGCGTTTCGCGTTGTGGCAAAACCAGCAACTGCAATCGGTTCAGGTGCTGGCCACGGCCGACTTCGCCACGCCGGAAGAGGCGATCGGCCTGTACCTGAGCGGGCTTGGCCTGGCGCCGGGTTCAATCGGTTCGGTGTGCCTGTCGGTGGCGGGACCGGTGAGCGGCGACGAATTCAAGTTCACCAACAATCACTGGCGGCTGAGTCGCAGCGCGTTCTGCAAGACCTTGCAGGTCGACCAATTGTTGCTGACCAACGACTTCTCGGCGATGGCACTGGGCATGACTCGTTTGCAGCCGGGCGAATTCCGCGTGGTCTGCGAAGGCACGCCGGAGCCGTTGCGCCCGGCGGTGGTGATCGGCCCGGGCACTGGCCTGGGTGTCGGCACCCTGCTCGATCTCGGCGAAGGTCGCTTTGCCGCGCTGCCGGGCGAGGGCGGCCACGTCGACCTGCCACTGAGCAGCCCGCGGGAAACGCAATTGTGGCAGCACATCCACAACGAGATCGGCCATGTCAGCGCGGAAACCGCATTGAGCGGCGGCGGCCTGCCGCGGCTGTACCGGGCGATCTGTGCGGTGGATGGCCATGAGCCGACGCTCGAGACGCCGGAAGCCATCACTGCCGCCGGTCTTGCCGGTGACCCGATTGCTCTGGAAGTGCTCGAGCAGTTCTGCTGCTGGCTCGGTCGCGTCGCCGGTAACAACGTGCTCACCACCGGCGCGCGCGGCGGCGTGTTTATCGTCGGTGGGGTGATTCCACGCTTCGCCGATTTCTTCCTCGAAAGCGGCTTCGCTCGCTGCTTCGCCGACAAGGGCTGCATGAGCGACTACTTCAAAGGCATCCCGGTGTGGCTGGTGACGGCACCGTATTCCGGCCTGGTCGGCGCCGGCGTCGCCTTGGACCAAGCAACTCGACCCTGAAATACGGTCAACTGTAGGAGTGAGCCTGCTCGCGATAGCGGTACATCAGTCAACGAATCCGTTGGATGTGAAGCCGCTATCGCGAGCAGGCTCGCTCCCACAGTGGTTTTGTGGTGTTTGTAAAATCAGCGCTTAAGGCATAATCCGCCCCAACTCCAACAACAAGGATGCCTTCGAAGTGAGCTCAGTCAACAAGTCGATATTGTTGGTCGATGACGACCAGGAAATACGCGAGTTGCTGGAAACCTACCTGACCCGCGCCGGGTTTCAGGTGCGGGCCACCGCCGATGGCGCCGGTTTTCGTCAGGCGCTCAACGAGGCGCCGAGCGATCTGGTGATCCTCGATGTCATGCTGCCCGACGAAGACGGCTTCAGCCTGTGCCGTTGGGTGCGTCAGCATCCGCGTCAGGCGCAGGTGCCGATCATCATGCTGACCGCCAGTTCCGACGAAGCCGACCGCGTGATCGGTCTCGAACTCGGCGCCGATGACTACCTCGGCAAACCGTTCAGCCCGCGCGAACTGCAAGCGCGAATCAAGGCTTTGCTGCGCCGCGCGCAATTCGCCCACGAACGCAGCGGCAGCGAAGTGCTGGCCTTTGACGACTGGCGCCTGGACACGGTCAGCCATCGGCTGTTCCACACTGACGGTGAAGAGGTGATTCTCTCCGGCGCCGATTTCGCCCTGCTGAAACTGTTCCTCGATCACCCGCAGCAAATCCTCGACCGCGACACCATCGGCAACGCCACCCGTGGCCGCGATCTGATGCCGCTCGATCGCATCGTCGACATGGCCGTCAGCCGTTTGCGCCAACGCCTGCGCGACACCGAAAAACCGCCACGACTGATTCGCACCGTGCGTGGCAGCGGTTATCAGTTGGCAGCCAATGTGGTTGCCGGCAATGCTCACTGAGTCACTGCGCAAGTTCGCCAACCGCATGCCGGTGCCGCGTTCGCTGCTCGGGCGGATGTTGCTGCTGACCCTGCTGGCGGTGCTGTTCGCACAGACGCTGTCGAGTGTGATCTGGGTTTCGCAGTTGCGCGCCACCCAGCTCGAAGGCTTGGTCACCAGCGCCCGCAGCCTGGCCCATTCGATGACCGCCAGCGTCAGTTATTTCCGCTCCTTGCCGGTGGCCTATCGACCGCTGGTGCTCGATCAATTGCGCAGCATGGGCGGCACCCGGTTTGTCGTGACCCTCAACGACAAGCCCTTGGGCATGGACGTGCTGCCAGTGACGCCGCGCAAGGCCGCGGTGATGCAAGCGGTGGATGAAGTACTGCGCCAGTCGCTTGGCCATGACACGGATATTTCGGTGACCTTCGTCAGTCCCGAAGACCTGCGCATTTTCAACGCCGGACTGAAACTCGATGAATTGCCGCGCTCCTGGGCGCATTACGCGTTGACGCTTGAACCGGTGAATCCGCCGGTGCTGGTCACTCAAATTCAGATGGCCCCGGGCGAGTGGTTGTACATCGCCTCGTTGCTGCCCGAGCCCTACACCAGTCTCGAAGAGCAAGGCCTGCCGGCGCAGCAGGTGTGGTTCATCGTCCTGACCAGCGGCTTTCTGTTGTTGTTCATCGGCCTGCTGGTGCACTGGCAGAGCCGGCCGCTCAAGCGTCTGGCGCGGGCAGCGCGGGATCTGTCGCTGGGCGCCGACGTCGAGCCAGTGGCGGAGGGTGGCGGCAGTGAAGTGGTCGAAGTCGGGCGCGCGTTCAACACCATGCGCGAACGCATCAGCCGCTACCTGACCGAGCGCAGCCAGTTGTTCAGCGCGATTTCCCACGACTTGCGCACGCCGATCACCCGCTTGCGTTTGCGCGTCGAGCTGCTCGAGGACGAACAGCTGCAAGCCAAGTTCGGCCGCGATCTGGATGAGCTGGAGCTGCTGGTCAAAGGCGCGTTGCAATGCGTGAAAGACACCGACATCCACGAGAACATCGAGCCGGTGGATCTCAACCATGTCCTCGATTGTCTGGTCGAGCCGTACCTGGCGCCGAATGGCAACGGTCGCGTAACCCAGCATGGGCGCGCGCTGTCGGCGTATCCGGGCAAGCCGCTGGCGCTCAAGCGCTGCATCGGCAATCTGATCGACAACGCCTTGAAGTATGGACAGAACGCGCACCTGCACATCGATGACGATGACAGCGCGTTCGTCTTGCACGTCGACGATGAAGGCCCGGGCGTGCCGCAGCAACGGCTGGAGCAGGTGTTCGAACCCCACTTCCGCCTGGCGGGGCAGCAGCAGGGCTACGGACTCGGTCTGGGTATTGCGCGCAACATTGCCCATAGCCATGGCGGTGAGGTGACGCTGCAGAACCTGCGTGAGGGTGGGTTGCGGGTGACGTTGCAGTTGCCGCGGTCTGTGGATTAATCCCGAAAAGCCCCTCACCCTAGCCCTCTCCCGGAGGGAGAGGGGACCGATTGGGGGATATTTGAGGGATACGCCGACCTGAACGTGCGATGTCGAATCCAGAGTCGATCCGGTGCATTGCCCAATCCATAATCGACTCGATGGTTCAGGTCGACGGAGAGCGCAAGACGCCTCGGTCGGCCCCCTCTCCCTCCGGGAGAGGGCTGGGGTGAGGGTGCTTTTGTTCTTTTAGTGTCACAAGCCAGTGACAAACCCCGTCCCCTTCGTTACAAGCCCGCCCCGGCCCGTTGTTTAGACTGCCCGCAGTCCTAACAACAAAAAAGGGTCACTCCATGGACACCTTTCACCCAGACTTCAGCAGTTGGCTGAATGCCCCTGGTCATCAGCAGTGGCTCGCCGCCGAAGGCCTGCGTCTGCTGGATTTTGCCAAGGCCTCGAAGCTGCCAGAAGGTTTCGGCAATCTCGACGAGCGCGGCCGTCTGCCGGCGCACGCGCAAGCCGAAACCATGAACACCGCGCGCATGACCCACAGCTTCGCCATGGCCCACATTCAGGGGCTTCCGGGGTTCGCCGAGCTGATCGATCACGGCATCGCCGCCCTGCGCGGGCCGCTGCGTGATGCGTTGCACGGCGGCTGGTTTGCAGTCGCCGGGCACCGCGATGACAACACCGGCAAGAACGCCTACCTGCACGCCTTTGTCGCCCTCGCCGCCAGTTCCGCCGTGGTTGCACAACGGCCCGGCGCCCAGGCCTTGCTCGATGACGCGATCGATATCATCGACACCTGGTTCTGGAGCGAAGAAGAGGGCGCCATGCGCGAATTCTTCAATCGCGACTGGAGCGAAGAAGAAGCCTATCGCGGCGCCAACAGCAACATGCACGCCACCGAAGCATTCCTCGCGCTGGCCGATGTCACCGAAGATCCGCGCTGGCTGGTGCGCGCTCAGCGCATCGTTGAGCGGGTGATCCACGGTCACGCGGCGGCCAATGATTACATGGTCATCGAACACTTCGATCGTGACTGGCAGCCGCTGCGCGAATACAACCACGACAATCCTGCTGACGGTTTCCGTCCGTATGGCACCACGCCGGGCCACGGTTTCGAGTGGGCACGATTGCTTCTGCACCTCGAAGCCGCGCGAGGGCAGGCGGGTATGCTCACGCCGGGCTGGCTGGCCCTTGATGCGCAAAAGCTGTTTGAAAACAATTGCCGTCACGGCTGGGATGTCGATGGTGCGCCGGGCATCGTCTACACCCTCGACTGGGATAACCAGGCCGTCGTTCGCCATCGCCTGCACTGGACGCATGCCGAAGCCAGCGCCGCCGCCAGTGCCTTGCTCAAACGCACCGGCGACGCGCAATACGAAACCTGGTACCGACTGTTCTGGGAATTCTGTGAGACGAATTTCATCGACCGCTGCAACGGCAGCTGGCACCACGAACTCAATCCACAGAATGTGCCCAGTGCCGATATCTGGCCGGGCAAGCCCGATCTGTATCACGCCTGGCAGGCTGTGCTGATTCCGCGGTTGCCGCTGGCGCCGAGCATGGCCACGGCTTTGGCACGGTTATCTCGGCCTGTTCCTGTGTAACCATGTCGTGACATTTACGCGTCCCTTCGTTACCTGCGAAGCGAAACGCTCTGTTTAAACTCCGTGCAGCGCAAGCACCAGACTTGCAATGCATAACAACAAGAAAGGTACATCTCGAATGAATGCGATTTCTCGCCTCGCTACTGTCATTTCTGTCGCCTCCCTGTTCCCGCTCGCAATCCTGCCGCTCAGTGTCTCCGCTGCCGACTCCAAAGGTTCGGTCGAAGTCGTGCACTGGTGGACCTCCGGTGGCGAAAAAGCCGCCGTCGATGTGCTCAAGGCCCAAGTCGAAAAAGACGGTTTCACCTGGAAGGACGGCGCTGTCGCCGGTGGTGGCGGTGCGACTGCCATGACCGTGCTCAAGAGCCGCGCCGTCGCCGGCAACCCGCCTGGCGTTGCGCAGATCAAAGGTCCGGACATCCAGGAATGGGCGTCGACCGGCCTGCTCGACACCGACGTTTTGAAAGACGTCGCCAAGTCGGAAAAGTGGGACAGCCTGCTCGACAAGAAAGTCTCCGATACCGTGAAGTACGACGGTGATTACGTGGCCGTGCCGGTGAACATTCACCGTGTGAACTGGCTGTGGATCAACCCGGAAGTCTTCAAGAAAGTCGGCATCACCAAGAATCCAACCACCCTCGAAGAGTTCTACGCCGCCGGCGACAAGCTGAAAGCCGCGGGCTTCATTCCGCTGGCCCACGGCGGTCAGCCTTGGCAGGACAGCACCGTGTTCGAAGCCGTGGTGCTCTCGGTCATGGGCGTGGATGGCTACAAGAAAGCCCTGGTCGATCTCGACAACAAGGCGCTGACCGGCCCGGAAATGGTCAAGGCGCTCACCGAGCTGAAGAAAGTCGCGACCTACATGGACGCTGACGGCAAAGGCCAGGACTGGAACCTCGAAGCGGCCAAGGTCATCAACGGCAAGGCCGGCATGCAGATCATGGGTGACTGGGCCAAGTCCGAATGGACCGCCGCCAAGAAAGTCGCCGGCAAGGACTACGAGTGCGTAGCGTTCCCGGGCACCGACAAGGCGTTCACCTACAACATCGACTCGCTGGCCGTGTTCAAGCAGAAGGACGCAGGCACTGCGGCCGGTCAGCAGGACATCGCCAAAGTCGTGCTGGGTGAGAACTTCCAGAAAGTCTTCAGCATCAACAAAGGCTCGATCCCGGTGCGCAACGACATGTTGAACAACATGGACAAGCTCGGCTTCGATTCCTGCGCACAGACCGCTGCCAAGGACTTCCTCGCGGACGCCAAGTCCGGCGGCCTGCAACCAAGCATGGCGCACAACATGGCAACCACGCTGGCGGTGCAGGGCGCGTTCTTTGACGTAGTCACCAACTACATCAACGACCCGAAAGCCGACCCGGCCGATGCCGCGAAGAAATTGGGCGCGGCAGTTCAGTCAGCTAAATAAGCCGTAGCGGCAAGCTGCAAGCGGCAAGCTGCAAGTCAGAGCACTGCTCTGCTCAGCTTGTAGCTTGTAGCTTGTAGCTGTTTTTATCTTTTTTTGTGGATTTCCCCATGAGTTCTGTTGCTGTGTTCAGCAAGGCCTCGCCGTTCGATGCATTGCAGCGCTGGCTACCGAAACTGGTGCTGGCGCCGAGCATGTTCATCGTGCTGGTGGGCTTCTATGGCTACATCCTGTGGACGTTCATTCTGTCGTTCACCACGTCGACCTTCCTGCCCAACTACAAGTGGGCCGGCCTGGCGCAATACGCGCGGTTGTTCGACAACGATCGCTGGTGGGTGGCGAGCAAGAACCTCGCCGTGTTCGGCGGCATGTTCATCGGCATCACCCTGGTGATCGGCGTGTTGCTGGCGGTGTTCCTCGACCAGCGCATCCGTCGCGAAGGCTTTATCCGCACCATTTACCTGTACCCGATGGCGCTCTCGATGATCGTCACCGGTACGGCGTGGAAATGGCTGCTCAACCCGGGCATGGGCCTGGACAAATTGTTGCGTGACTGGGGCTGGGAAGGCTTCCGTCTGGACTGGCTGATCGACCCCGATCGCGTGGTTTATTGCCTGGTGATCGCCGCTGTGTGGCAAGCCTCGGGCTTCATCATGGCGATGTTCCTTGCCGGCCTGCGTGGCGTCGATCAATCGATCATCCGTGCCGCGCAGATCGACGGCGCGAGCATGCCGCGCATCTACTGGAAAGTCGTGCTGCCAAGCCTGCGTCCGGTGTTCTTCAGTGCGGTAATGATCCTTGCGCACATCGCGATCAAGAGCTTCGACCTCGTGGCGGCAATGACCGCCGGTGGCCCGGGTTATTCCTCCGACCTGCCAGCGATGTTCATGTATTCCTTCACCTTCAGTCGCGGCCAGATGGGCATGGGCTCGGCCAGTGCGATTCTGATGCTCGGTGCGATCCTCGCGATCATCGTGCCTTACCTGTACTCCGAGCTGAGGACCAAGCGTAATGACTAGTCTTGCTGCCAAACCCGCTATCAGCTTGAGCCGTATCGCGATCTACGCGGTGCTGATCTTCGCGGTGTTTCTCTATCTGGTGCCGCTGGTGGTCATGTTGCTGACCAGCTTCAAGACCCCGGAAGACATCAGCACCGGCAACCTGCTGAGCTGGCCGACCGTGGTCAGCGGCATCGGTTGGGTCAAGGCCTGGGCCACGGTTGATGGCTACTTCTGGAACTCGATCAAGATCACCGTACCGGCCGTAATCATCTCCACGGCCATCGGTGCGTTGAACGGTTACGTGCTGTCGATGTGGCGCTTCCGGGGGTCGCAACTGTTTTTCGGTCTGCTGCTGTTCGGCTGCTTCCTGCCGTTCCAGACCGTGCTGCTGCCGGCCTCGTTCACCCTCGGCAAGATGGGCCTGGCGAGCACCACCACCGGCCTGGTGTTTGTCCATGTGGTTTACGGTCTGGCGTTCACCACGCTGTTCTTCCGCAATTACTACGTGAGCATTCCCGATGCGCTGGTCAAGGCTGCGCGTCTGGATGGCGCAGGGTTCTTCACGATTTTCCGCCGCATCATCCTGCCGATGTCGACGCCGATCATCATGGTCTGCCTGATCTGGCAGTTCACCCAGATCTGGAACGACTTCCTGTTCGGGGTGGTGTTCTCCAGCGGTGATTCGCAACCGATCACCGTGGCGCTGAACAACCTGGTCAACACCAGCACCGGCGCCAAGGAATACAACGTGGATATGGCAGCGGCGATGATCGCCGGCCTGCCGACCCTGCTGGTCTATGTGGTCGCAGGCAAGTATTTCGTGCGCGGGCTGACGGCCGGCGCGGTCAAGGGGTAATCATGGCTACGCTTGAACTTCGCAACGTAAACAAGACCTACGGGGCCGGCCTGCCGGACACCCTGAAGAACATCGAACTGTCGATCAAGGACGGTGAATTCCTGATCCTCGTCGGCCCGTCGGGCTGCGGCAAATCGACCTTGATGAACTGCATCGCCGGCCTCGAAACCATCACTGGCGGCGCGATCATGATCGGTGATCAGGACGTCAGCGGCATGAGCCCCAAGGATCGCGACATCGCCATGGTGTTCCAGTCCTACGCGCTGTACCCGACCATGAGCGTGCGCGAGAACATCGAGTTCGGCCTGAAAATCCGCAAGATGCCGCAGGCCGCGATCGACGAAGAAGTCGCCCGCGTGGCCAAGCTGCTGCAGATCGAACACCTGCTCAATCGCAAGCCGGGCCAGCTCTCCGGTGGTCAGCAACAGCGCGTGGCGATGGGTCGTGCCCTGGCGCGGCGGCCGAAGATTTATCTGTTCGACGAACCGCTGTCCAACCTCGACGCCAAGCTGCGCGTCGAGATGCGTACCGAAATGAAACTGATGCACCAGCGCCTGAAAACCACCACGGTCTACGTGACCCACGACCAGATCGAAGCGATGACCCTGGGCGACAAAGTCGCGGTGATGAAGGACGGCATCATTCAGCAGTTCGGCACGCCGAAAGACATCTATAACGACCCGGCGAACCTGTTCGTCGCCAGCTTCATCGGTTCGCCGCCGATGAACTTCATCCCCCTGCGTCTGCAGCGCAAGGACGGTCGTCTGCTGGCGCTGCTCGACAGCGGTCAGGCGCGTTGTGAATTGCCGATGAGCATGCAGGACGCCGGGCTTGAAGATCGCGAAGTGATCCTCGGCCTGCGCCCGGAGCAGATTGTGCTGGCGAACGGCGAGGGCAATGGCCTGCCAAGCATCCGCGCGGAAGTGCAGGTCACGGAACCGACCGGGCCGGACACCCTGGTGTTCGTCAACCTGAATGACACCAAGGTCTGCTGCCGACTGGCACCGGACGTGGCTCCGCAGGTGGGCGAAAGCCTGACGCTGCAGTTCGATCCATCGAAAGTGTTGTTGTTCGACGCCAATACCGGCGAGCGTCTGGGCGTTGCGGGCCAGGTGCAGACAGAGACCCGGTCGGCGAATGTGGCGCAGTTCAAAGGCCGCTGAAGTACAAAATGTGGGAGCGAGCCTGCTCGCGAAAGCGGTCTGACATCCAGCGTTGATGTCGCCTGATACACCGCATTCGCGAGCAGGCTCGCTCCCACAGGGGGCAAGCAGTGCCCGGCCTGTCGAGCACTGCAATTTATGTAAACCGCGTTAGATAAAAACAGTTAATAACAATAAAGACGAGGATGTAGGGATGAAAAAGAAACACGTCAATGCCCGGTTGATCTGCCAGGTTTCAGCGGCAGCTGCACTGGTGCTGGCCGGTAATGCAATGGCGGCGGATGCGTTCAGCTCCGACTCCAAGTGGATGACCGGCGACTGGGGCGGCGAGCGCACCAAGCTGATCGAGCAGGGTATCGACATCAAGGCCGACTACGTTGGCGAGATGGGCGCCAACCTGCACGGCGGTTATGACGACGACAAGACCGGCCGTTACAGCGACCAGTTCGGCCTCGGCGTGGCTCTCGACCTGCAGAAACTGTGGGGCTGGGACAACACGCAAGCGAAAATCCAGCTGACCAACCGTAACGGCTACAACATCTCCAACGACCGCGTTGGCGATCCGCGTGCCGGCACCCTCAGCTCCTCGCAGGAAGTCTACGGCCGTGGCCACATGGTGCGTCTGACCCAACTGTGGATTCAGCACCAGTTCTTCGACAACAAGCTCGACGTCAAGGCCGGTTACTTCGGCGAAGGCGAAGACTTCAACACCTTCCCGTGCGACTTCCAGAACCTCGCATTCTGCGGTTCGCAAGTGGGTAACTGGGCGACCAACATCTGGTACAACTGGCCAGTCAGCCAGGCCGCGATCCGTGTGAAGTACAACATCAACGACGAGCTCTATGCGCAAATCGGTGCGTACAACCAGAACCCGTCGCAGCTGGAACACGGCAACGGCTTCAAGCTCAGCGGCAGCGGCACCAAGGGTACCGTGCTGCCGGTTGAATTGGTCTGGTCGCCGAAGGTCAACAGCCTGCCGGGCGAATACCGCGTCGGTTACTACAAGAGCACGGCCGATGCCGACGACGTTCGCGAAGACGTCAACGGTTTCGACGCGGCAACCACTGGTGACGAGTACAAGTCGCACAGCAGCAAACACGGCTACTGGTTCGTCGCGCAACAACAACTCACCAGCCACAACGGTGACGCGACTCGCGGTCTGAACATCGCTGCCAACGCGACCTTCCATGACAAGGACACCAACTTCATCGACAACTACCAGTCGGTGATGTTTGTCTACAAAGGCCCGTTCGATGCGCGTCCGAAGGATGACATCGGTATCGGCGCGGCGCGTATCCACGTCAACAAGGACGTCAAGCGCAACGCTGAACTGCTGAACGCTTCCAACGGTGTGTCCGACTACGACAACGCCGCGTTCTCGCCGATTCGTGAGACCGAATACAACTACGAGCTCAACTACGGTTTCCACGTCACCAACTGGCTGACCGTGCGTCCCAACCTGCAATACATCACCCATCCGGGCGGTGTGGATGAAGTCGATAACGCTTTGGTCGCTGGCCTGAAAATTCAGTCAACGTTCTGACGCGTCTGCGATAAGCTCCTCTCTATGTGCGCATTTTGCGGACAGCCCAGGCTGTCCGCTTTTTTTTGCCAGACCCGTACACAAGGCTTGTGTCGTAGGCATTTGTGGCGAGGGAGCTTGCTCCCGCTCGGCTGCGCCGCAGTCGTAAACCCGGTCAATGCAGTCTTGCCGACACACAGCAGTGAATGGTTTTGGGGCCGCTTCGCAGCCCGGCGGGAGCAAGCTCCCTCGCCACAAAAGCAATGTGGAATTTGAGTACTCGATGATTTTCAGGACCGTGGCAAATGCATGAGCATCCGCTGCAACGCTTCTTCAAATCCCTGCGCGAGCGACCGGTGTTCGCCTGGGAGCGCTATCAGATGCGCGACGTGTTGGTGATCGATCATCCGCTGTGTCAGGCGGTGTTCAGTCGTCAGGGCGCGCAGTTGCTGCACTTTCAGCCGCGTGGACAGAAGCCGTGGTTGTGGTGTGCGGCAAAGTGGCCGCATGTCGGCGCGATTCGCGGTGGCGTGCCGGTGTGCTGGCCCTGGTATGGCCGTCATCCGAGCGAAAACGCTTGGCCATCGCATGGTTGGGCGCGACTGCTCGACTGGAAACTGCTCGACAGCAGCAGCGCCGAGGATGGCGTGCGCCTGCACTGGCAATTGCAGCTGTGCGATTGGCAGGTCGACCTGCACGCGCATCTGGGCGAGCGCATGGAATTACGCCTGAGCACCGAGCATCAGGACGACATGCCGTGCCAGTTGAGCCAGGCTTTGCACGCTTACTGGCGTATTGGCGATGTCGGCGAGATAGCGCTGTCTGGCCTCGAAGGCGCACAGGGTTATGACCAGTTGAACCGTCAGGTCTGCCAGCAGGAAGGTGAGTTGCGGGTTGATGGCGGTTGTCAGCGAGTGTTCCAGCATGACGGCGAATTGCAGCTGAAAGATCACGCCTGGCAGCGTGAGTTGTGCATTGATACCGGCGACAGCGCGGACACGGTGGTCTGGCATCCCGGGGCACGGCCGTTGTTGGGCGTGACGTGGGATGAGATTTCCGAGTTTGTCTGTGTGGAAGCGGCGGCGGGCGGGACGGACAGTCTGCATCTGGCGCCGGGGGAGAAGGCGCATTTGAGTTTGCAGGCGTGGGCGGCGGCTTGAGTGTGTCAGTCACATCGTAGCCCCTCACCCTAGACCTCTCCCGGAGGGAGAGGGGACTGATTGCGGGATGCTGAAGAGTTACGCCGACGTGAAAGTGCAGTGCTGAATCCATAATCGACTCGATCATCCAGGTCGATGTATAGCGCAAGACACCTCGATCGGCCCCCTCTCCCTCCGGGAGAGGGCTGGGGTGAGGGGCTTTTGATCTTCAGTTGAATTCATCCCCAACCGGATACCGGCTTGCATTCAAGCTCTCTTTGATCTTGCGCAGATGCGGCTGGAAATCCACCCCGCGACGCAAGGTCATCCCGGTCGCCAACACATCCAGCACGGTCAACTGAATGATCCGCGAGGTCATCGGCATATAGATGTCGGTGTCTTCCGGCAGCGGAATGTTCAGGCTCAGCGTACTGGCCTTGGCCAGCGGCGAATTCTCCGCCGTGAGGCCCAGCACGGACGCGCCGTTCTCCCGGGCGATCCGCGCCACTTCCACCAGTTCGCGCGTCCGCCCGGTGTAGGAAATGATCACGAACAGCTCACCGGTGTGCGCCACCGAGGCGATCATCCGCTGCATCAGCACGTCGGCATGCGCAGTGACCGCGAGGTTGAAGCGGAAGAACTTGTGCTGCGCATCCAGCGCCACCGGGGCCGAAGCACCGAGGCCGAAAAAGTGGATCTGCCGGGCCTGGATCAACAGGTCGACGGCGCGGCTGATCAGGTTCGGGTCCAGCGCCTGACAAGCGCTGTCCAGCGAGGCGATGGCGCTGCCGAAAATCTTCTGTGTGTAGGCTTCGGGATTGTCGTCAGCCTCGACCGCGCGGCTGACATACGCCGCGCCACTGGCCAGGCTCTGGGCCAATTGCAGCTTGAGTTCGGGATAACCGCTGACGCCGAACGAACGGCAGAAACGGTTGACCGTCGGTTCGCTCACCGAGGCGGCCTGGGCGAGGGCGGCGATGCTGAAGCGGGTGGCCTGCTGCGGATTGAGCAGGATCACCTCGGCGACCTTGCGTTCAGCCTTGTTCAGCTCTTCAAGGCGACTCTGGATCTGTTCCAGTAAATTTCGCACGCGGTCCATATGGAATTCCTGATTCACCAACGCAGAGTTGCGTCGGGCTATGCAAATTGGGCCTTTGATATGGCCCGGGACGGTGGCCTATCCTACTGATGCGTCCGGGCGACCACCACTCGGATTGTGCATTGTGGGAAAATGTTGTGGTTATTACTACATTTTCCCTTGAGTGATGCCTTGAAAAAAGGTATTTGTAGCTTAACTTGATAAAAGAACAAACATCATGCCTTCCATTACGGTTGAACCGTGCACCTTTGCCTTGTTCGGCGCGCTGGGCGATCTGGCCCTGCGCAAGCTGTTTCCTGCCCTTTATCACCTTGACGGTGCCGACCTGCTGCACGAGGACACGCGCATCATCGCGCTGGCCCGTGAGCCCGGCAGCGAGCAGCAGCACATGGCGTTCATCGCCGCCGAATTGCGCCGTTACGTCGGCAAAGAGCTGAACGAAACCGTGGCCGAGCGCTTCCTCGCGCGCCTGACCTACCTGCACGTCGACTTCCTCAAGGCCGAAGACTACGTGGCGCTGGCCGAACTGGCCGGCAACAGTCAGCGCATGATCGCCTACTTCGCCACGCCGGCGGCGGTGTACGGCGCGATCTGCGAGAACCTGGAAAAAGTCGGTCTGGCCGAGAACACCCGCGTGGTCCTGGAAAAGCCGATCGGCTCTGACCTGGAATCGTCGCGCAAGGTCAACGATGCGGTGGCGCAGTTCTTCCCGGAAGACCGCACGTACCGCATCGACCATTATCTAGGGAAGGAAACCGTTCAAAACCTGATCGCCCTGCGGTTCGCCAACAGCCTGTTCGAAACCCAGTGGAACCAGAATTACATCTCCCACGTGGAAATCACCGTGGCCGAGAAGGTCGGCATCGAAGGCCGCTGGGGCTATTTCGACAAGGCCGGCCAGCTGCGCGACATGATCCAGAATCACCTGCTGCAACTGCTCTGCCTGATTGCCATGGACCCGCCGGCCGACCTGTCCGCCGACAGCATCCGTGACGAGAAAGTAAAGGTGCTCAAGGCGCTGGCGCCGATCAGCCCGGAAGGCCTGACCACGCAAGTGGTGCGCGGCCAGTACATCGCTGGCCACAGCGAGGGGAAATCCGTCCCGGGTTACCTCGAAGAACCGAATTCCAACACCCAGAGCGACACTGAAACCTTCGTCGCCCTGCGTGCCGACATCCGCAACTGGCGCTGGGCCGGCGTGCCGTTCTATTTGCGCACCGGCAAGCGCATGCCGCAAAAGCTGTCGCAGATCGTCATCCATTTCAAGGAACCGTCGCACTACATCTTCGCCCCGGAGCAGCGCCTGCAGATCAGCAACAAACTGATCATCCGCCTGCAACCGGACGAAGGCATTTCCTTGCGCGTGATGACCAAAGAGCAGGGCCTGGACAAGGGCATGCAACTGCGCAGCGGGCCGCTGCAACTGAACTTCTCCGACACCTGGCGTAGCGCGCGAATCCCCGATGCCTACGAGCGGTTGTTGCTGGAAGTGATGAACGGCAATCAGAACCTGTTTGTCCGTAAAGATGAAATCGAAGCCGCGTGGAAGTGGTGTGACCAGTTGATCGCCGGGTGGAAAAAATCCGGTGATGCGCCCAAGCCGTATGCGGCCGGGTCGTGGGGGCCGATGAGCTCCATTGCATTGATCACGCGGGACGGGAGGTCGTGGTATGGCGATATCTGATGTGCAATTGCCGACGGGCGTGACTGCCCGCGAATTCAACAGCCCGGTGTTGCTGGCCGAAGGCCTGGCACTGAATGTTGCCCAGCAATTGAGCGAGGCCATTGCGGCTCGCGGCAACGCGGTGCTGGTGGTGTCCGGCGGGCGCAGCCCGGTGGCGTTTTTCCAGCATCTGGCCAAACAGGAACTGGACTGGTCGAAAGTCGTTGTGACCCTGGCCGACGAACGTTGGGTGCCGGTCGAACACGCCGACAGCAATGCCGGTCTGCTCAAGCAGTACTTGCTCAAAGGCCCGGCAGCCAAGGCGCAGTTCCTCAGCCTCTACAGCGCTGCGGCGAATGTCGAGCAGGCTGCGGAACAGGCCGACCGTCTGCTCGCCGAGTTGCCGCCGATCGACGTGTTGGTGCTCGGCATGGGCGATGACGGTCACACCGCGTCGCTGTTCCCCGACAGCCCGAACCTCGTCGAAGCCCTGCAAGCCGATGGCACGCGCCGTTGCTGGCCGATGCTGGCGCCAAGCGTGCCGCGTCAGCGCCTGACCATGAGCCGTGCGCTGCTGGCTTCGGCCAAACACAAGATTCTGTCGATTTCCGGTCAATCGAAACTGACCACCCTGAATGCCGCGCTGGCATCCGATGACGTCGCGGCCATGCCGGTGCGCGCGTTTCTGCAACCTACGTTAGAGATTTACTGGTGCCCATGAGCCAAGGAACAGCCGCTATGACAACCCCATCCCCGACCGTTTCCATGGCGGACAAAGTTGCCCTGATCGACAGTCTCTGCGCCAAGGCGCGGATCCTGCCGGTGATCACCATCGCCCGCGAACAGGACGTGCTGCCGCTGGCCGACGCCCTCGCCGCCGGTGGCCTGACCGCGCTGGAAGTGACCCTGCGTTCGCAGTTCGGCCTCAAAGCGATCCAGATCCTGCGCGAACAACGCCCGGAACTGATGACCGGTGCTGGCACCGTGCTCGACCGCAACATGCTCGCGGCGGCGGAAGCGGCAGGCTCGCAATTCATCGTCACCCCGGGCATCACCCGCGACCTGCTCGAAGCCAGTGTCGACAGCCCGATCCCGCTGCTGCCGGGCATCAGCAACGCCTCGGGGATCATGGAAGGCTACGGCCTGGGGTATCGCCGCTTCAAGCTGTTCCCGGCGGAAGTCAGCGGTGGCGTGGCGGCAATCAAGGCCCTTGGCGGTCCGTTTGGCGAAGTGAAATTCTGCCCGACTGGCGGCGTCGGCCCGGCCAATATCAAGAGCTACATGGCGCTGAAAAACGTCATGTGCGTGGGCGGTAGCTGGATGCTTGATCCGGAGTGGATCAAGAACGGCGACTGGGCCCGCATTCAGGAATGCACCGCCGAAGCTCTGGCGCTGCTGGACTGATCGTTAACCGACACTTCGTTGTGTGCTTTACGGCTTTATGGTGCGCTTGGTCGGCGCACCTTTTTTTTGCGCTGAAAAAACCGCCGGTACATGCCGCGATACATAGTTACCGCACGCTGGCTGTTTCACGGGGTTAACCTGCGTTCATCTTATGGAAGAGAGAACGCCTCATGGACGACCTTCAGTCTCTGACCCTTACGCCACAATCCCTTTATCAACCGAAGCTGGACACCCATGGCCGTGCCGATGGCCGAGCAGCCGAACCCCAGGTGCGCAATATCAGCAAGGGAGTCGAAGGCCTGCCGCTGATCCTGCGTCTGTTGCTGGTCGATGCCATGACCGGCGAGCCGGTTACCGGCGCGTTGGTGCGCATTCAGCAGCGTGTCGATAGCCACACCAGCCTCTGCGGCAGCCAATTGACCGACAGCCATGGCATCGTCCGTTTCACCAGCATCTACCCGGATCGCCCGGCGCTTGGCACATCTTGCCTTTCCCTGAACGTATACATCCCCAGCGACGACAAAAGCGCCCAGGCTCACCACGAAGCCTGGGCCGGCACCTTGCACCTGCCCGGCTGCTGCGAATGTGCAGTGCCCGCCGAGGAAGCCTTGCGGTTGGTATTGCAGCCGATCGCCGGCACGGATCTCGACGACGGTGCCTTCGCCTGCCAGACGCTCGGCATCGACACCTTCGCCGTATCGTCGCAGCTTGGCCTTGAAGGCTACGAAAAAAATTCCGGTGTGCCGTTCTAGCGCAGCTGGTTCAGCGCCCCTACCAGTTGCTCCATTTCGCCAGCCGTGGTGGTCAGCCCCGGTGTAACGCGGATGCACGGCCCGCATGCGGCGCCGGTGCGCACCACGGTGAACAGGTTGAACTCGTTGAGCAGGCGCTCAACCATGACCTGTTGATCGGCATGACGAGTGAAGCGCAGCGAGGTGATCCCGCAATACAGTTGCGGATCATCCGGCGTCAGCACCTCGATGCCCGGCAGGTCCCGCACCGCGCTGACCCAGAGATTGCGCAGGTAATTCAGGCGTGCGCTTTTGGCTGCGGCACCGCCGAGGGCGTTGTGCTCTTCGAACACCAGCGGCAGGGTCATCAGCGCCGGGATGTTTGGCGTGCTGTACGAGGTGCGCGCGCGAATGTCGGTGACCGGATAATGCATCTCGCCCATGTCCGGATCGATGTCGGCCAGACGCTGCGGGGCAACATAAATGAAGCCGAGGGTCAGCGGCGCGCCGATCCACTTGTGCAGGTTGTAGCCGGCGAAAGCGATGCCCAACGCTTGCAGATCGAATTCGATCTGGCCGAGGGCGTGGGCACCGTCGAGGATAATGTCGACCCCATGCTCTTTGGCCCGCGCGGCGATGGCCTGCACCGGCATGACCAGACCAGTGCGGTGGGTGACGTGGGTCAAGGCCATCAGTTTGAGTTTCGGATGGCGGATGAACGCCTCGCGGTAGCTTTCCAGCAGGCTTTCGAAGCTGGCCGGATGGCGGTGGGCAATTTCGATGACCTCGACCCCGCGGTGTTTCGCCAGCCAGCGCATGGCGCCTTTGACCGTGTCGTAGTCGAGGTCGCAGATCAGCACCTGATCGCCCGGCTGCAGGCGATTGTAATTGCGGATCAGCGATTGCAGGCCTTCGGTGGCGTTACGCGTCAGGGCCACGCTTTGCGCGCGTACGCCAATCAGTTCGGCCAGTTGCGCGCGGATCTCGAGGTTGTCGTGCTGTTCAAAGCGCTGGCGCACGTAAACCGAGTTGCTGGTGTTGATCAGCTCGATGTTGCGCTGGTATTCCTCGATCACCGTGCGCGACAGGCGCCCGAAGTAACCGTTCTCCAGGTTGACCGGGCCGGGCTGCACATCGTATCGGTCGGCAAAGGTTTGCCAGAAAGCTTCGTCACGGGCTCGGCGGGTGTTGTCAGGCATGGTCGGCGTGGCTCAAGAGAGGAGGGCGCTTCAGTGGCGCGGGGCGGGTTTGCCATGTTTGGCGCGTAGCGGCTCAAGCAGGTCGGAAAGGCCGTTGTGGTCGATCTCCTGCATCAGCGCGAGCAGGCCACCGAGTTCGCCGTGGGGAAAGCCTTCACGGGCGAACCAGTTCAGGTAGGGGCCAGGCAAGTCGGCAATGATTCGGCCTTTGTATTTGCCGAAAGGCATCTCGCGGGTGATCAGCAGTTCAAGTTTTTCCGGATTCATCAGCGCGCTTCGTGGGTTTTCAGATCAGTCTGGAAAATACAGGCATTCTGCATGCAGGCCAAATGACAGATCATGCAAAAAACCAGCATACAGATGGTTCAATCTTTCGTAAGTTGTTGAAAAACAAGCTTTTCTATCCGACTAAAAAGCTGGCACGCACACTGCAATATCCCTTGCATCTTCAACCCATCGCAAGGAATTGAAAAATGACCGACATGAATAAAGAAGCCATTTCTGTACTCAACGACCTGATTGAAACCTGCAAGGACGGTCAGGAAGGGTTCAAGACTTGCGCCGAAGACATCAAGCACCCAGAACTGAAAACCCTGTTCGTGCAGCGCTCCGCTGACTGCGCTACCGCAGCAGCCGAGCTGCAGGCTCAGGTACGTTCGCTGGGCGGTGATCCGGAAACTTCGACCAGCGTTGCCGGTGATCTGCACCGTCGCTGGGTCGACGTGAAATCCGTGTTCACCGGCAAAGACGAAGAAGCTGTGCTGAACGAAGCCGAGCGCGGTGAAGACCATGCGCTGAAGGCCTATCGCGAAGCCATCGAGAAAATCAACAAGCACAATCTGGTGGGTATTCGTGACCTGGTTGAGCGTCAGTACCACGGCGTACAGCGCAACCACGACCAGGTGAAAGCCCTGCGTAACCAGGCTCGTGCCAACTCGTAAGAGTTAGTCGGCTACAAAAAACGCCAGCTAGTCTGGCGTTTTTTTGTGCCCGCAGGAAAAGCCCCTCACACTAGCCCTCTCCCGGAGGGAGAGGGGACTGATCGAGGTGTCTTTCGCTAAACATCGACCTGAATAATCGAGTCGATTGAGAATATGAAAAACACTCAAATCTGCTCCCTTTCCCCCTCGCCTCCTTGGGGGCGGTCCGACGTTTCGGGAGGGCTGGGGTGAGGGGGAAAGGTTCTACCTGACACCCTACAAATCATTCAACCAATACTGATCGCCGGCAATGTCGGCAACGTCACCGTCTGCTGCTTGCGCGGCGCGAGAATCTCCGCCTCGCCATCCACCACAAGCTCATCACGCTGATTGAATACGCGGGTGGCAATGCGCACACGAAATTTCGGCAGTTTCTCGAGAATCTCCAGACGCACCGTCAGCGTGTCGCCGATCTTTACCGGTTTCTGAAAGCTCATCTGCTGACCGATATAAATTGTGCCCGGCCCAGGCAGTTCGCAAGCGACCGCGGCGCTGATCAGCGCACCACTGAACATCCCGTGGGCAATGCGTTCCTTGAACATGCTAGCGGCGGCAAACTCGGCGTCCAGATGCACCGGGTTGTGGTCGCCCGACATCGCGGCGAACAGCTGGATGTCGCGCTCTTCGACAGTCTTGCTGTAGCTGGCGGTCTGGCCGACTTCGAGGGCTTCGTAAGGGATGTTGGTAACCTGGGTCATCGGTTTCGATTCCTGTGACGGATTCAGTGAATCCACAAAAAATTATTCGCTGCGCTGCGGGCGCGGATGGCTCAGGGCCTGATCGATCCAGGCGAGCACATCGGCGGTCACTTCGTCGCGATTGCTTTCATTGAACAATTCGTGCCGGGCCTGCGGGTAGATCTTCAGTTGCAGGTGCTGGCTGCCGGCCCTGCGCAAGGCGTTGGCCAGATCAGTCAGACGCTTGCCCTCGCTCACCGGATCACATTCGCCGCCAATCACCAGCAGCGGCAGGCCCGGATCGATTTGCGCGAGATTGGACGCTTTGCTGATTTGCTGCAAGCCGCCGAGCAGGTCGATCCAGAACTGATTGGTACAGCGAAAGCCACACAATGGGTCGGCGGCGTATTTGTCGACCTCGGCCGGATCGCGGCTCAGCCAGTCGAAACGGGTGCGCAGTGGTTTGAATTTATTGTTGAACGAGCCGAACGACAGCCACTCGATCAACGCGCTGCGGCCCTTGCCGCCCTGACGCAGTTTTTCCAGCCGGGCAATCTGCCGGGCGACCCGATACAGGGCCACTGGCTGGAAATTCGATCCGCTGAGAATCGCCCCGTGCAGACTGGCGCTGTGGTGCAGCAGATAGGCCTGGGCCAGGTAACTGCCCATGCTGTGCCCGAGCAGAATGATCGGCACGCCGGGGTGTTGCTGGCCGATGTGCTGGTTGAGGCTGGCCAGATCGCCAACGACCTTGCACCAGCCATCGTCATCGGCGAAATGGCCGAGGGTGCCGTTGTCGGCGGTGCGGCCATGGCCGCGCAGATCCGGTGCGTAGACGCCATAGTCTTTGTCGCAAAACGTGTCGGCGAGGCGGGCGTAGCGAGCGCTGTGCTCGGCCATGCCATGGGCGACGAGAATCACCGCTTTCAAGGGCGTGGCCGGCAGCCAGCGGTTGACGTACAGGCGGCTGCGGTCACTCGCGTCCAGCCAGAAGGTGTCGTGGGTCATGGCGATTCCTTTGCTCAGCATCGCCACAGTGTATAGCGCGTCTGATCAGCCCACGCCACGGCACGAAGATTCACGGGATCAATGAGGGCTTGCGTCATATTTGCCTCAATGGCCATAGCTGCTAGTGTCCGTGAAGCTCCGCTTTGTGCTTTTCGCCTTCCATGGACGAAGCAGAAACGACAGAAAGCGGCTCCCGGATCGGCTCAGGTAAAGAGGACAAGAACAATGCAACCTGATTTCTGGAATGACAAACGCCCGGCCGGCGTACCGCTGGACATCGACATGGGCGAGTTCAAGTCGGTCATCGAAGTGTTTGAGCGTTCCTGCAAGAAGTTCGCTGACCGCCCCGCGTTCAGCAGCATGGGCATCACCCTGACCTACGCCGAGCTTGAGCGCCAGAGCGCGGCGTTTGCCGGTTATCTGCAGGCCCATACCGATCTGGTGCCGGGAGACCGCATCGCGGTGCAGATGCCCAACGTCCTGCATTATCCGATCGCCGTGTTCGGGGCCTTGCGCGCCGGGCTGATCGTGGTCAACACCAACCCGCTCTACACACCGCGCGAGATGCGCCATCAATTCAAGGATTCCGGTGCGCGTGCGCTGGTCTACCTGAATCTGTTCGGGCAGAAAGTCCAGGAAGTGCTGCCCGACACCGATATCCAATACCTGATCGAAGCGAAGATGGGCGACCTGATGCCCGCCGCCAAGGGCTGGCTGGTCAATACCGTGGTCAGCAAGGTGAAAAAACTGGTTCCCGAGTATTCGCTGCCCCAGGCGATCTCCTTCAAAAGCGCGCTGCGCATGGGTCGTGGCCTGGGTATCAAACCGCTGAGCGTCGGCCTCGAGGACATCGCCGTGCTGCAATACACCGGCGGCACCACCGGCCTGGCGAAAGGCGCGATGCTCACCCACGGCAATCTCGTGGCGAACATGCAGCAAGTGCGCGCCTGTCTGGCCCAGCTCGGCCCGGACGGTCAGCCGCTGTTGCGCGAGGGCCAGGAGGTGATGATTGCGCCGCTGCCGCTGTACCACATCTATGCGTTCACCGCGAATTGCATGTGCATGATGGTGTCGGGCAACCACAACGTGCTGATCTCCAATCCGCGCGACATCGCCGGCTTCATCAAGGAGTTGAAGAACTGGCGCTTCTCGGCATTGCTGGGTTTGAACACCTTGTTCGTTGCGCTGATGGACCATCCCGATTTCAAGACCCTGGATTTCTCCAGCCTGAAGCTGACCAACTCCGGCGGCACCGCGCTGGTCAAGGCCACCGCCGAGCGCTGGGAGCAGATGACCGGTTGCCGCATCACCGAAGGCTACGGCCTGACCGAAACCTCGCCGGTGGCCTGCACTAACCCTTACGGCGACCAATCGCGCTTGGGCACGGTGGGCCTGCCGGTGCCGGGTACGCTGGTGAAAATCATCAACGATGACGGCGTTGAGCAGCCGCTGGGCGAGCGTGGCGAGCTGTGCATCAAAGGCCCGCAGATCATGAAGGGCTACTGGAACAAACCCGAGGCCACCGCCGAAGTGCTCGATGCCGAAGGCTGGTTCAAGTCTGGCGACATCGCCGTGATAGACCCGGACGGTTTCGTGCGTATCGTCGATCGCAAGAAGGACATGATCATCGTCTCCGGCTTCAACGTGTATCCGAACGAAATCGAAGACGTGGTCATGGCCCACCCGAAAGTCGCCAACTGCGCGGTGATCGGTGTGCCGGACGAGCGTTCGGGGGAGGCGGTGAAGCTGTTTGTCGTGGCGCGGGAAACCGGTGTCAGTCTTGAAGAGCTGAAGGCCTACTGCAAAGAGAATTTCACCGCCTACAAAGTGCCGAAACACATCGTGCTGCGTGAGTCGTTACCGATGACGCCTGTAGGGAAAATTCTGCGGCGCGAGTTGCGGGATATCGCATAAAGGTCACAAGCGAAAAGATCGCAGCCTTCGGCAGCTCCTACATTTGGAATGCGTTCCCTTTGTAGGAGCTGCCGAAGGCTGCGATCTTTTGCTTTTACACCCCTGACTATGGGGCTTTTACGGTTTAATAGGATTTTTGCTCTAAAATGACCGCTGACAAGTCTTGAGTCATAAATATGACTGTAGGGCCCACGTTTGGCTCTGGTCGACCCTCGGCAAAGCTGCTACTCTCGGCGCGCTTTGTGACTTCTCGGCCTGTAAAACGCCGGATTCACCAATACAAAACACACACCAATAATAATCGCATCAAATGCGGTGAAGAATTCGCGTTGCTGAGGAGTGGGCTTCCATGATCGAAGACTTTTGGAAGGATAAGTACCCGGCGGGAATCGCAGCCGAGATCAATCCAGACGAGTATCCGAACATTCAGGCAGTGTTGAAGCAATCCTGCCAACGCTTCGCCAACAAACCGGCTTTCAGCAACCTGGGCAAGACAATCACCTACGGTGAACTGTACGAACTGTCCGGTGCCTTTGCCGCGTATCTGCAACAGCATACCGACTTGCAGCCCGGTGATCGAATCGCCGTGCAACTGCCCAACGTCCTGCAATACCCGGTCGCGGTCTTCGGTGCCATTCGCGCCGGGTTGATCGTGGTCAACACCAACCCGCTGTACACCGCGCGGGAAATGGAACACCAATTCAACGACTCCGGCGCCAAAGCGCTGGTGTGCCTGGCGAACATGGCGCACCTGGCCGAAGCCGTGGTGCCGAAGACCGGCGTCAAGCACATCATCGTCACCGAAGTCGCCGACCTGCTGCCGCCGATCAAGCGCCTGCTGATCAACAGCGTCATCAAGTACGTGAAGAAAATGGTCCCGGCCTATCACCTGCCCAAGGCCATCAGGTTCAACGACGTGCTGAGCAAGGGCCACGGTCAGCCAGTGGCCGAAGCCAACCCGGACAGCGGCGATGTCGCGGTGCTGCAATACACCGGCGGCACCACCGGCGTGGCCAAAGGCGCGATGCTCACCCACCGCAACCTGGTCGCCAACATGCTGCAATGCAAGGCGCTGATGGGCTCCAACCTCAACGAAGGCTGCGAGATCCTGATCACGCCGCTGCCGCTGTACCACATCTATGCGTTCACCTTTCACTGCATGGCGATGATGCTGATCGGCAACCACAACATCCTGATCAGCAACCCGCGCGACCTGCCGGCGATGGTCAAGGAGCTGTCGAAGTGGAAGTTCAGCGGTTTCGTCGGTCTGAACACGCTGTTCGTGGCGCTGTGCAATAACGAAGGTTTCCGCAAGCTGGATTTCTCCGCGCTGAAAGTCACCCTGTCCGGCGGCATGGCCCTGCAATTGGCCGCGGCCGAGCGCTGGAAAGCCGTGACCGGTTGCGCCATCTGCGAAGGCTACGGCATGACCGAAACCAGCCCGGTGGCCACGGTCAACCCGATCCAGCACATCCAGATCGGCACGATCGGCATTCCGGTGCCGTCGACCCTGTGCAAGGTCATCGACGATGCCGGTGTCGAGCAGCCGCTGGGCGAAATCGGTGAACTGTGCGTCAAGGGTCCGCAGGTCATGAAGGGCTACTGGCAGCGTCAGGAAGCCACCGATGAAATGCTCGACAGCGATGGCTGGCTGAAAACCGGTGACATCGCGCTGATCCAGCCGGACGGCTACATGCGCATTGTCGATCGCAAGAAAGACATGATTCTGGTGTCCGGTTTCAACGTTTATCCGAACGAACTGGAAGACGTCCTGGCGACTTTGCCGGGCGTCCTGCAATGCGCGGCGATTGGCGTACCGGACGAGAAATCGGGTGAGGCGATCAAGATTTTCATTGTCGCCAAACCGGGCGTGACCCTGACCAAGGAGCAGGTCATGGACCACATGCGCGCCAACGTCACCGGCTACAAGGTGCCGCGCTCGGTGGAATTCCGCGACGCACTGCCGACCACCAACGTCGGCAAGATCCTGCGCCGCGAGTTGCGTGATGAAGAGCTGAAGAAGCTCAAGGCCACGTCTGCCGCGTAAATAAAAAGCCCCGCAGATGCGGGGCTTTTTGTTGGTGCAGAGCAGGGCTTTGATCATGCGGTGAAGCGGCCCCTCACCCCAGCCCTCTCCCGAGGGAGAGGGAGCCGATCGAGATGTCTGGCGTTGAGCATCAACCTGAAAAACCGAGTCGATTATGGATTCAGTAAGCTCGATCAGGTCGGCGTATCTCTTGAATATCCCCCATTCGGTCCCCTCTCCCTCTGGGAGAGGGCTAGGGTGAGGGGAAGGGCTGACGCCACAAATCCTACTGACGAAACGGCGCAAAATTCACGTTGGTCCCCGCCGGACGCATGTCCTGCAGATACGAATCCTTGTCGGCACTCAGCTCCAGGCTCAGCGCCGCCTTGCGCTTGCCTTCATTGCGAATCACCAGGCCTTCGAGCTTCTCGCGCAGGAATACCGTCGGCACTTTGAGGTGCAGCAACTCATCGGTGGCCGGGGTGTGCAGCAGCAAGTGAATCCACTCGTACTGACCGATCGCCAGACGCGACACCGGCAGGTCGAACCACCAGATGTTGCGGTTGCGGTTCAGTTCGGCGAAGTGGCAGTTGTTGGTGCCGAGCACGGCGCCGCCCAGTTGCTGGTTGCGACGGGCGATGGCCTGGGTTTTATTGAGCTTCATGACATTCCTGCGAATCGGTGTGCGGGGCGCAACGCCCATAGGCTGAGCATTCTCGGGGCAACGCCGGCAAACATAAAGCGCAACCTGCGCATCGCGACGAAATCCCCGCAAAAATAAATGAAACTCGGCGCAAAGCGCACCGGTCAATCGTTACGTAATGACTTTTCTTCCCTATATGCATCACGGAGAAACACCATGAGTAGCACAGGCGATAAAGTAAAAGGCATGGCCAACGAAGCTGTCGGTAACGTCAAACAGGGCGTCGGCAAGGCCACTGACAACGACAAACTGCGCGCAGAAGGCAAAGTTCAAGAGAAAAAAGGCGAAGCCCAGCAAGCGGTCGGCAACGCCAAGGACGCTGTGAAAAAAGGCGTCGACAAGGCGTAAGCGAGCCTTGAACGAATCACACGAGCGGCCATCCAAAGATGGCCGTTTTTGTATCAGAACCCTGCGGTCATCCGCCGAAGGATCGCCAAACAGGCTACCTTGAGGTAAAAAACGGCCCCTGAGTCGCCACGACTTCAACCTTTTGCGGCGCAAGGAGACGCGAATGATATTTCCGGACATGAAAGGTCTGCCCCTGCACCGGGTGATGGTGCGCACGGTCACTGAGTTCGTCGATGACGAAATGTCGACCTACGCCTCGGCACTGGCCTACCAGATGCTGTTCTCGCTGTTTCCCTTCATTCTCTTCCTGATTGCCCTGATCGGTTTCCTCCATCTGCCGGACTTCTTCTCCTGGCTGCGTCTGCAATCCGAACTGGTCCTGCCGCCGCAGGCGCTGGAGCAGGTCAACCCGGTGATCGACCAGTTGCAGCAATCCAAGGGTGGCCTGCTTTCAATCGGTATCGTGATCGCCCTCTACACCGCGTCCGCCGGCGTGCGCCTGATGATGAGCGCGATGAATGCCGCTTACGACGTGGTCGAAGGCCGACCGGTCTGGAAGCGTTTTCCCCTGTCGATCGTCTACACCGTCGGCATCGCCGGCATGCTGCTGATCGCCGCGGCGCTGATGGTGCTCGGGCCGCAGGTGATGGGCTGGATCGCCGCACAAGTGGGGCTGGAAGACTTCATCGTCACAGTGTGGACCATCGCGCGCTGGCCGGTGATCGTGATTCTGATGATGGTCGCGGTGGCACTGATCTACTACGTGATGCCCGACGTCAAACAGGACTTCCGCTTCATCACACCCGGTTCGGTGCTGGCGGTGGTGGTGTGGATCCTCGCCTCGCTGGGTTTTGCCTTCTACGTAAAAACCTTCGCCAACTACAACGCGATGTATGGCAGCATCGGGGCGATCATCGTGCTCTTGCTGTATTTCTATATTTCCGCGGCGGTGCTGTTGCTCGGCGCGGAAATGAATGCGGTGATCGAGCACATGTCCGCCGAAGGCAAGGACAAGGGCGAGAAAGCCCCTGGCGAGCCCGACGAATCCAGCAAACAACACGTCTCGGGCCTGGGCCGCGATCATTCGCTCAAGCCGGACACCGATGAAGCGCGACCATGATTCGTGAAATTCTGAAAATGGGCGACGAGCGCCTGCTGCGCATCGCCCCGCCGGTACCGCCGGAGATGTTCAACAGCGCCGAGCTGTGGCAGTTGATCGACGACATGTTCCAGACCATGGAAAGCGTCGGTGGCGTGGGTCTGGCGGCACCGCAGATCGGCGTCGATCTGCAACTGGTGATCTTCGGCTTCGAGCACAGCGAGCGTTACCCGGACGCCGAAGCTGTGCCGCAGACGATCCTGATCAATCCGCTGATCACGCCTTTGAATCCGCTGATGGAAGAGGGTTTTGAAGGCTGCTTGTCAGTACCTGGCCTGCGCGGCGCGGTGGATCGCTATCAGCAGATTCGCTACGAAGGCTTCGATCCGAAGGGCGAGCCGATCGTGCGCGTGGCCTCGGGTTTTCATGCGCGGGTGGTGCAGCATGAATGCGATCACCTGATCGGCCGGCTGTATCCGTCGCGGATTACCGATTTCAGCAAGTTCGGCTTTACCGAAGTGCTGTTCCCGGATCTTGATCCCATGGCCGACGACTGATTTTCAGAACACCCTCAATCCCTGTGGGAGCGAGCCTGCTCGCGAATGCGGAGTACCAGAACCAGATTCGGTGTTGACACACTGCATTCGCGAGCAGGCTCGCTCCCACAAGGGGTCAGCGTAAATCTGGGGGATTGAGCCCCATCGCAATCATCGGCTTGCTCCGCGCATACCGGCTCAACCGTTCGGCCATCGCCTGCGGCAGTGCCGGATCAACGCTGAACCCGCGCCGCTCATAAAATCCGCGCAGATCCGGATGACAGAACAGCCACACCGGCCCGTCCACCTGAGCAACCGCCGCCGCAATCAACTGCCCGGCAATTCCCTGTTCCCGACACCCCGGATCGACAAACAACCCCGTCAGCCAGTGGCCGCCCGATACCGGTCGCAGGCACAGCGCCCCCACGATCTCGCCGCGCCGCGCGACCCACAGTTGCGCCTCGCGCACGGCCTTCATCGAGGACTGGTGGCTGCGGTAGAACTTGTTCATCAGCGGCCACAACGGTTCGTCGAGCTGGCTGTAGTGGATGTCGGGCATGGTTCGGACTGGCGGTTCGAAAAGCGCCGATTATAAAAGAACGCGCGGCTCGGGATAGGTGTATACCTGATCTCACATCCCTGTGAGTGGAGTACCGATCATGTCCAAAGGTATGGATTCAAAGAAAGCCGCGAAGAAGAAGCCGGCCAAGACCGCGATTGAAAAACGCGCAGAAAAGAAAGCCAAGAAAGTCGACATCTTCGGCCATTGAGCAAACCCTTCGGAAGCCCGTCTCTCGGGCTTCCACGCCATCTGAAAAATAATCTGCAAGATTGGCCCGCCTCGTTGCACAGAAGGGGACGATTCCCGTTCCGAGCAACGCCATGGCTTTTTATTTCGACGCCCGACATCGCCAGCAAATCGAAACTCTGCGCCAACGCTTTACCGCCCGCAGCGAATGGCCGACCTGGCTGTTGCTGATCGGTGTGTACGCCGGCTGGTTCGCCATCCTCCTTAACAGCGCCTGGCTGGGACGCGGCTTGAGTACGTTGCTGCTGATCCCGCTGCTGGTGTTGTGGTTGTCGCTGCAGCATGAATTGCTTCACGGCCATCCGACCCGCTCGACCTTCATCAATAAAATCCTCGGCTACGCGCCGTTTGCCGTGTGGTATCCGTATACGCTGTATCGCGACAGCCATTTGCGCCACCACCGCGAGGAAGACTTGACGGTGCCGGGCGTCGATCCGGAAAGTCGTTATCTGACCTCGGCGAGCTGGCGGGACGGCTCGGTGTTCGAGCGCAGCGTGCATTGGCTGAACAAAACGGTGCTCGGACGCTTCGTGATTGGCGCGCCGCTCGCGTTGACGGCGTTAGCGCGCGAAGAGCAGCAGCGCTTGCGAAACGCTGATCCGCAAGCCTGGCTGATGTGGCTGAGCCACGGCGTGGTTACTCTATTGATGCTGGGTTTCATTGCCCGCTACAGCATTTTGCCGGTGTGGCATTACCTGATGCTGATCAGCGTACCGGCGCTGTCGATCGCGATGATCCGTTCGTTTCACGAGCATCGACCGCATGCCCAGGCCGAGCAACGCACCGTGCTCAACGAGGCTGGCTGGCCGTGGCGCTGGCTGTTTCTCAACCTGAATTTTCATCTGGTGCATCACGACCTGCCGGGGCTGGCGTGGTACGACTTGCCCAAGGTCTACCGGCTGCACCGCGAGCAGTGGATTGCGCGCAGTGGCGGGTTTGTCGTGCGGGGGTATGGGGAGTTGTGGCGACAACATGGCTTCAAACCGATTGATAGCCCAGAGCATCCGTTTCACTGATCCAGAAACACCACAATCCCCTGTAGGAGTGAGCCTGCTCGCGATAGCGTCGTATCAGTCAATGAGTTTGTCACTGTCATACCGCTATCGCGAGCAGGCTCACTCCTACAGGGGGATTTGTTGTCGGGGAGAAATTTGCATGACCCAACACCACGCCGAACTGCTGATGTACCCGGCCCCGGAGCCCGTCCGCGTGGCCAATGAACAATGGCTGGCGCGCATCCTCGAACACCTCGACCACAGCCGACTCGACGCGACAAAGCTGACGCTGCCCGAACTGTGGCTATCGCCGCATCTGCTGCTCACCCAGACCTGCGGCTATCCGCTGATGACAGCGCTGCGTGGCCGGGTCCGTCTCATTGGCCGGCCGCGCTATGAATTGCCTGAGGCCAGCGGCGGCCAGCATTGCAGCCTGATCCTTGGCCGCGCTGTTGATCCGCGCTATTCGCTTGGCGACTTTCGCCACAGCCGGGGCGTGATCAACAGCGAAGATTCCAACAGCGGGATGAACCTGCTGCGCCAGCGTCTGGCGCCGCTGCAGCTGGACGGCCGGTTTTTCGGCAGTGTCGGCATCAGTGGCGGCCACCGCGAGAGCCTGCGCTGGCTGCGGGAAAACCTCGCCGACCTGGCCGCGATCGACAGCGTCACGTTCGCTTATATCGCCCGGCACGCGCCCGAAGAAGTCAGCGGATTGCGTGTGGTTGCGCTCAGTGCGTTGAGCCCGACGCTGCCATTCATCACGGCTGCCGGTGCCAGCGACGCGCAGGTCGAACGGCTGCTGCAAGTGATGAATCAGACGTTGCATGAATTGCCTGAGGTAGTGCAGACCTTGGGTTTGCCTGAAGTTCTGCCGGCAACTGAAAGCGACTATGAGGCGCTGCTCGACTATCAGCGAGACGCTGAAGCTCAGGGCTATGGGCAACTGCGCTAGTTCGCGCTAATTCCCAGAGTGAATATAAAAATAATATTTAAATATTATTAACGCATAAGGCGCCTTGCTACGATCGCGCCACCGGAACACCGGACATTCAGCGACCCTTGCCCAGGAGCCCCTATGTCCGGCGCCGATCAATTCCATCGCGACACCGTGGAACGCCTGTTCCGCGCGCATTATCGCTGGCTCTGTGATTACCTGCGTCGACACTCGCGCGACGTGCCCGGCGCGGAAGACATTGCCGGCGAAACCTTCGCCCAACTGCTCGAAGCCCCAGCGCTGACGGCGATTCGCGAACCTCGCGCCTTGCTGACGACGATCGCGCAACGTCTGCTCTATCAGCACTGGCGCCGTGCGGATCTGCAACGCTGGCATCGTCAGCAGTCCGACCTCGATGTCGCGGCGTCGCCTGAACACCTCGCTCAGCTCTCGCAAACTCTCGATCGCCTCGATCGCAGCCTGCATCGCTTGCCGGCCAAGGTCCGTTCGACCTTTCTGCTCGCGCGCATCGATGGCCTGACCTACCCGCAAATCGCTGCCGAACTGGGCATCTCACAGCGTTCGGTGAGCGTGTACATGGCTCGTTCCCAAGCGCTGTGCGATCGCCACAGCGCCAACCAATTCCTGGAAGAAAAGAGGTCTGCATGACATCGATCAAAACCCTGCTCGGCCGCACGCTGCTGGCGCTGAGCCTGAGCGTCGGGGCTGTTTGCGCAGCCGATAAAAGCGCGCCGATTCACTTCGGCGACATCACGTGGGAAAGCGGCAGTTTCATCACCGAAGTGCTGCGTCTGATCGTGGAAAAAGGCTACGGCTATCCGACCGACACGTTGCCCGGCAGCACGGTCAGCCTGGAGGCGGCATTGGCGAAAAACGACATTCAGGTAATCGGCGAAGAGTGGGCCGGGCGCAGTCCGGCGTGGGTCAAGGCTGCCGCCGAGGGCAAGGTATTCGGCCTCGGCGACACGGTCAAAGGTGCCACCGAAGGCTGGTGGGTCCCGGAATATGTGATCAAGGGCGACCCGGAACGCGGAATCAAGGCGCTGGCGCCGGAACTGAAATCGGTCGCTGACCTGCCGCGCTACAAGGATGTGTTCCGGGACCCGGAAGACCCGGGCCGCGGGCGCTTTCTCAACAGCCCGACCGGCTGGACCTCGGAAATCGTCAACAGCCAGAAGCTCAAGGCGTATGGTCTGAGCGACAGCTTCGTCAACTTCCGCACCGGCTCAGGCGCGGCATTGGATGCCGAGGTGGCGTCATCGATCAAACGCGGCAAACCGGTGCTGTTCTATTACTGGTCGCCGACGCCGTTGCTCGGGCGTTTCAAACTGGTGAAGCTGGAAGAGCCACCGTTCGATGCCGAAGCGTGGAAAACCCTGGCCGATGCCAAAAACCCGAATCCGCAGGGCACGCGCTCGATGCCGGCGAGCCTGGCGATTGGCGTGTCGGCGCCGTTCAAGGCGCAGTACCCGGAGCTGGTCGCGTTCTTTGAGAAAGTCGATCTGCCGATTGATCTGCTCAACCAGACATTGGCCGGCATGAGTGAAAAACGCCTGCAACCGCGGGCGGTGGCCGAGGCGTTTTTGCGTGATCAGCCGCAGGTCTGGACAGCTTGGGTGCCGGGGGAGGTGGCGAATAAGGTGAAGGGGAGTTTGTAGTTGTTCTCCGATGTTTTTGTGGTGCATCAAATGACGTCTTCGCGAGCAGGCTCGCTCCCACATTGGAATGCGTACCCACTGGGGGAGCGAGCCTGCTCGCGAAAGCGTCCGCTCAGGCAACATTTTTCCGGGCGCTGAACCGTTTCTTGTACAAAAAATGCCAGATACTGGCCGACTAGTGGCCTTGCGCCCGGCGTCACGCTGGCTATCCTTGCAGGTAACTAACCATGTCGACCGTCATGCCATCCATGACAGCGGCATCACGGTTGGTCCGTGATTCATGCTGCCAGAGTGCGCGATCCAAGGCACCGACACTGAACCAACAAGGAGCGTCACCTACATGGAAGTTCTTCTACGCGTTAGGGCTGGCCCGCATGCGGGCTATCAAGAAAAGGATGTCTTGATCAGAGCGTCGCTGCACGACCCCTCCGATTGATCATCATTTATCACCTGACAACTTCCTCTCTTGGAGGAAGGCGTGTGCCTGTTCTGTGGAACGTAGTGGTGGATCTTGAAGGACCTGGACTTTCATCAAATCAAAGAACGCGCGGAAGGTGATACAACCATGTTCAACCTACATCGCAAGGCTGACCTGCGGGAAATCGAGCGCTTCAGCTGTGCGCTGACCGAGGCCAACGCGAAGATCGAAGCGATCAGCCGCTCGATGGCCATGATCGAGTTCACGCCCGAAGGCATCGTCCTCGACGCCAACGAAAACTTCTGCAAGACCATGGGTTACAGCGCCGATGAAGTGCGCGGCAAACACCATCGGATCTTCTGCGAAGAAAGCTTTTATCGCAGCGAGGACTACGCAAAGTTGTGGCGTGACCTGGCCCGTGGTGAACCCCTCAGCGGGACTTTTCTGCGTTTGAACAAGAGCGGCCGGGAGATCTGGCTCGAGGCCAGTTACATGCCGGTGTTCGGTCCCGACAAACAGGTCAGAAGTGTCATCAAGGTTGCGGCGGACATCACCGCACGCATCAACAAAGAGCATGAAGAAGAAGCCATGCTGGCGGCGATCGGCCGTTCCATGGCGGTGATCGAGTTCACCCCTGAAGGCCATGTCATCAGCGCCAACGACAACTTCCTGCAAACCATGCAGTACACGCACAACGAAATTGTCGGCCAGCACCACAGCCTGTTCTGTCACCGCGCCGAAGCCGAATCCGCGCAGTACAAGGCATTCTGGGCTTCGCTCAATCGCGGCGAATTTCACTCGCACCGCTTCGAACGCAAGAACAAGTCCGGGCAGATGGTTTATCTGGAGGCTTCGTATAACCCGCTGTTCGACGCCAAGGGCCGCTTGTACAAAGTGGTCAAGTTCGCCAGCGACATCACCCGGCAGATGACCACGTTGCAAAATGCTGCGGAATCGGCCCACAGCACTTCGGTACAAAACGACGCCTGCGCGCAAAAAGGCTCACAGGTGGTGCAGCAGACCGTGCAGATCATTCAGGACATTTCCCGCGACCTGAATGAAGCGGCGGTGAGTATCGATGCGGTGAGCAAGCAGTCGGACATCATCGGCACCATCGTCCAGACCATTCGCGGGATTGCCGATCAGACGAACCTGCTGGCGCTCAATGCTGCCATCGAAGCGGCGCGTGCCGGGGAACATGGACGCGGTTTTGCAGTAGTGGCCGATGAGGTACGCAGCCTAGCCGCGCGAACCAGTCAGGCGACGCTGGAAATTGTCGACGTGGTGCGCAAGAACCATGACCTGTCGCTAAGTGCGGTGTCGAGCATGCAGTCGAGCCTGAGCCGCACCGGGCTGGGCGTGGAACTGGCGAACGAGGCGGGCGAGGTGATTCTGGAAATTCAGCAGGGCTCACGGCATGTGGTGGATGCGATCAGTCAGTTCAATGAAACCCTGCAATTGAACTGACCTGTTTCAACATCACCAATGCCCAATGTGGGAGCGAGCCTGCTCGCGAAAGCGTTATGTCAGCTAATACATGCCTGTCTGACACGGCGCCTTCGCGAGCAGGCTCGCTCCCACAGTGGAGTCCTGTATTGGCCTTCAGCGATGGGCAATATTCTCCAGGGCCAGATTGCGCGTGCGTGGGCCGAACCAGCCGATGGTCAGCATCACGATCAGCATGCTGCTGGCAATGAATGGCAACACCCCCGGCGTGCCGAAGTTATCCAGAAACATGCCAATCAGCAGACTCGATTTATGCCGCAGCGGCAGAATCCGGCAGCGCCGAGTTTGGCAAACCGAAGATCCGGTCAAACAGCCAGTTGAACACGAACGTGTAGCACGGGATGAAAATGATCAGCGCCAGATCCAGCAGAAAGGCCTGCACCAGACTGATGTTCATCCACCAGGCAATCAGCGGAATCAGAAACACGATCAGCGTCAGTTGAAAGCCGATAGCATGGGCGATGCGCCGTTTGACCGTGCGGGTGCGCGAGACCTGGCGACTTTCCCAGCGCTCGAACAACGAGGTGTAAATGAAATTCCAGGTTACGGCGATGCTGGTGATGATCACTGCCAGTGGTCCTGTGCTGCCCGGCGAAGTGCCCGACAACAACGCCAAACCGAGGGCCGAGAAGGTCATGCCGATCACTTCGTAGAGCGATACATAGACCAGTTTGCGTTTCACGCCTTGCATGCAGGTTTGCCTCTTTCTTGCCGATTGGGGCCAGCAGGGCTGGCGAAGGCGGCGAAAGATAGCTTCAATAGACCTGACAGAAAAAGTCGGTAGCTTTCAGTTTTATTGATAGGTGGGTAGGTTGAATTTCAATAGCGACAGTATTGAATTGTTTCTCGCGGTGATCGAGCGCGGTTCGTTTTCCGCGGCTGCGCGGCAGTTGGGCAAGGTGCCTTCGGCGGTGAGCATGGGTATTGCCAACCTTGAAGCCGAACTCGGTTACCCGTTGTTCGACCGCAGCCATCGCGAGCCGCAACCCACGGCGATGGCGCAATCGCTGGTGCCGCACGCGCGACTGATCGCCGAACAGCTCAAGCAGTTGCAGGTGCACGCGGTGGAGTTGTCGCTGGGGCTGGAAAGCCGGTTGTCGATCGGCGTGGTCGCCGACCTTGATCGACGTCGCTTGCTGGCGGCGATCAAGGTGATTGCCGAACGTCATCCGCTGCTCGACGTCGAAGTGCTGACCGCGCCGCAGGATGATGTGCTGGCGATGTTGCACAGTGGCCGGGTCAGCGTGTGCCTGGCCTTCGCCGGGTTGAGCGTAAATGCGCTGGAGCGGTTTCAGTTCGTCGGCAGCGAACGCATGATCGCCACGCTGGCGGCGGACAGTCCGTTGCTGCAAGGGCGGGATGTGTTTCTCGAAGATCTGGTGCAGGTGCGGCAGATCATCGTCGCCAGTCGCGACTTGCCCATCAGCGAGACGCGGCCGTTGGTGGCGGAATCCTACTGGCGCACGGATAACCTCGAAACGGCGATGGAGATGGTCGAGGCGGGATTGGGCTGGGGCAACTTTCCGCTGTCGGTGGTGCAGCCGTGGCTGGAGTCCGGACGCTTGAAACGACTGAATTTTCGCAACATCGAAAATGGTCTGGTGCTGCCGGTGCATGCGGTATGGCTCAAGAGCCAGCCATTGCAGAAGGGCGCGCAGGCCTTGGTCGACCTGCTCAGCCACTGAATTTGATAGTGATCCCTTGTGGGAGCGAGCCTGCTCGCGAAGGCGTCATGTCAGTCGCGCCTTGCTAACCTGACACACCGCATTCGCGAGCAGGCTCGCTCCCACAGGAATTGTGTTTGACCCCACGATCAGCGGAGTGTCAGGTACTCTCGCGCACCTTCAGCTCAAACCCCATATCCTCCACCGGCCGCGCTACTTTGTTGCCCGCCATCAACGTCAGCATTTGCTCCGCCGCGCGCCGGCCGATGGCCTCACGCGGGGTGTTGATGCTGCTCAGGCGCGGGACCATGTGTTCGGACATTGGCAGGTCGTTGAAACCGAGAATCGCCACTTGCTCGGGAATCCTGATGCCATTGCGCAACGCTTCCAGCAGCGCACCCTGGGCCAGGTCATCGTTGCCAAAGAAAATCGCATCGACATCCGGATGCGCCGCCAGCAGTTGCAGAAACAACTCACCACCCAAGCCCACCGACGAAGCGCGCGGCGTCAGCACTTCCAGATCCGGGTCGTAGCGGCCAGCCTTCTGCAGTGCCTTGCGGAAACCCTCACCACGCAACAACGTGCGCTGATCCAGCTGCGCGCCAATGTAGGCCAAGCGCTTGCGCCCGCGAGACAGCAAATGCTCCGCCGCCGTTTCACCGGCGCTCAACTGCGAAAAACCCACGCAATTGACCCCGGCGGCGCTGTCCAGCTCCATCATGTACACGCAGGGAATGTTGCTGAGCTCGATCATCCGCCGCGAACTCTCGGTGCGATCGAAACCGGTCAGCAGAAACCCGCGCGGCTGGTAAGCCATGTAATTGCGCAGGAGGTTTTCCTCTTCATCGCGCGAGTAGTGGAAGTTGCCGATCAGCACTTCGAAGCCCTTGGGCGTCAGCACTCGATGAATGGCTTCCAGTGTGTCGATGAACAGCAGGTTGGACAGCGACGGCACCAGCACCACCACCGAATGGCTCTGCGCCGAGGCCAGCGCGCGGGCGGCGGGGTTGACTACATAGTTGAGTTCGAGCGCGGCTTTCTGCACCTTTTCCACCAGTTCGGTGGCCACCGTGCTGACCCCGCGCAGGGCGCGCGAGGCGGTAATCGGGCTGACGCCGGCCAGGCGGGCTACTTCGTTGAGGGTCGGACGGCCGGTGGTGCGGGTATTTTTATCGTTCTTGGGGGAGGTCATCGGGCGGCTTGCCAAACAAAAATCAAGGCACTAAGGTAGCGCTGTCCTGATGCAGCTGCAAATGCGTGAGCGCGGTCCTGCCTGATCTGCGCGCTTTGGCATCGGGAACAAACCTGCTGCAACCCAAAAAAACGACAAGAAGGCGTCGGCAACTTCTGCCTGTGCACTAGAGTCATAGCTAGCAAAGGTAGCGCTGTCTGCGCGCTGAGGTGTTATATGAGTCATCCCATCACCGCCCTGGTCATCATGGGCGTTGCCGGTTGCGGCAAGACGTGCGTCAGCCAGGCCCTGTGCCATTTGAGCGGCGCCACTGCCATTGAAGGCGATACTTTCCATCCGGCCGCGAACATCGAAAAGATGAGCGCGGGGATCCCCCTGAACGACGAAGACCGTGCCGGCTGGCTCGACAGCCTGTGCGATGAACTGCGTCGCGTCGATGCCAAAGGCCAGCGCCCGGTGTTGACCTGCTCAGCCCTTAAACACAGTTATCGCGAACGTCTGCGCAGCGCTTTGCCGGGCCTGGGCTTCGTGTTTCTTGAATTGACCCCGGAAGTCGCCGCCGAGCGTGTATCGCACCGCCCGGGCCACTTCATGCCGGCGACGTTGATCGAAAGCCAGTTCGCCACCCTCGAATCGCCCGAAGGCGAGCCGCTGACCCTGGCGCTCAACGCCTCGGTTCACAGCGTCGAAGAGCTGGCTCTGCAGGCTCATGTCTGGTGGCAGGCCAACGGCCTGAAACAGGCGGTATGAGTATGTTGAAAAAGACAGCGCTGTCCTCCCGACTTCTGTTCAACCCGCTTTAATAACAACAACAATCCAGGAGACACCCCCCATGTTTGGCATGTCCCACGAGACGTTCCTGCTGCTCGATGCGGTGGTCACGGTAATCGGCCTGATTATCCTGATCACCAAATTCAAGATTCACCCCTTTATCGCCCTGACCATCGCCGCCGCGTTCCTCGGCCTGACTTCCGGCATGCCGATCAACACCATCATCAAGGCGTTCCAGGATGGCTTTGGTGGCGTACTCGGTTTCGTCGGCATCATCCTCGCCCTGGGCACCATGCTCGGCAAGATGATGGCCGAATCCGGCGGCGCCGATCAGATCGCCCAGACCCTGATCCGCGCCTTCGGCAAGGACAAGGTGCAGTGGGCAATGATGTTCGCCGCGTTCCTGGTGGGCATCCCGCTGTTCTTCGAAATCGGCTTCGTGCTGCTGATTCCGCTGGTGTTCATCGTTGCCCGCCGCACTGGCGTATCGATCATCAAGATCGGTATCCCGCTGCTCGCCGGCCTGTCCGCTGTGCACGGTCTGGTGCCACCGCATCCGGGCCCATTGTTGGCCATCGGCGTGTTCGGCGCTGACATCGGCAAGACCATTCTCTACGGCCTGATCGTCGCGCTGCCGACCGCCATCATTGCCGGTCCGATCTTCGGTACGTTCATCGCCAAGCACATTCCCGGTCACCCGAATCAGGAACTGGTCGATCAACTGGCCCGCGAAAACGATTCGGCCAACCTGCCGAGCTTCAGCATCACCCTGGTCACCGTGCTGCTTCCGGTGTTCCTGATGCTGCTGAAAACCTTCGCTGACGTGGCGCTGCCGGACGGCAATTTCTTCCGCATCTGGATGGACATGATCGGTCACCCGATCTCCGCACTGCTGCTGGCGTTGCTGTTATCGCTGTACACCTTCGGCTACAAGCAGGGCATCGGTTCCAACCAGATGCTCAAATGGCTCGACGCAAGCCTGGCGCCAACCGCCGCGATCATTCTGATCATCGGTGCCGGCGGTGGCTTCAAGCAGATGCTGGTGACCAGCGGCGTGGGTGATGTGATCGGCAACATGGCGGTCAGCGCACAAATCTCGCCGATCCTGCTGGCGTGGCTGGTGGCGGCGGTGATTCGTATCGCCACCGGTTCCGCGACGGTGGCAACCATCACCGGCGCCGGTATCGTTGTGCCTGTCGTCGGCATGATTCCGGGCGTCAACCGTGAGCTGCTGGTGCTGGCCACCGGTGCCGGTTCGCTGATCCTGTCCCACGTCAACGACGCCGGTTTCTGGCTGGTCAAGCAGTACTTCAACATGACCGTGGCCGAAACCTTCAAGACCTGGACCGCGATGGAAACCATTCTGTCCATCGTCGCGTTGGGCTTTATCCTATTGTTGTCGCTGTTCGTTTAAGCGGCCGTTTGCAGGCACAAAAAAACCGCAGCGATGCGGTTTTTTTGTGGGTAAAAAATCTGTGGTAACACGGATGTTGTGGCGAGGGAGCTTGCTCCCGCTCGGCTGCGCAGCAGTCGTAAAAACCTCTGCACCCGGTGAATCAGACAGACCGCGATTGCAGGATTTGGGCCTGCTGCGCAGTCCAGCGGGAGCAAGCTCCCTCGCCACATAAGTGTTGTTCTGCCGGTACTGTGAACATTCCGCGGATCCCGCGCACGGCCTGACGGATGCGGTCCTGGTTTTCGATCAGGGCGAAGCGCACGTGGTCGTCGCCGTACTCGCCGAAACGGTTCGGCGACTGTGGCAACCATCACCGGCGCCGGTATCGTTGTGCCTGTCGTCGGCATGATTCCGGGCGTCAACCGTGAGCTGCTGGTGCTGGCCACCGGTGCCGGTTCTTCATTTAAAGAAAGCGCAGGCACAAAAAAACCGCAGCGATGCGGTTTTTTTGTGGGTAAAAAATCTGTGGTAACACGGATGTTGTGGCGAGGGAGCTTGCTCCCGCTCGGCTGCGCAGCAGTCGTAAAAGCCTCTGCACCCAGTGAATCAGACAGACCGCGATTGCAGGATTTGGGCCTGCTGCGCAGTCCAGCGGGAGCAAGCTCCCTCGCCACATAAGTGTTGTTCTGCCGGTACTGTGTTAGCCGCCAGTTTTTGCGACTAAGCCATCCGCGCGGAACATTCCGCGGATCCCGCGCACTGCCTGACGAATGCGGTCCTGGTTTTCGATCAGGGCGAAGCGTACGTGGTCGTCGCCGTACTCGCCGAAACCCACCCCCGGCGACACGCAGACCTTGGCCTCGGCCAGCAGTTTCTTGGCAAATTCCAGCGAGCCCAGATGTGCATACGCGTCGGGAATCTTCGCCCACACATACATGGAAGCCTTTGGATTCTCGACCATCCAGCCCAATTCATGCAGGCCCTTGACCAGCACGTTACGCCGCTGGCGATACTGCTCGGCGATGTCGCGCACGCATTGCTGGTCGCCTTCGAGCGCAGCAATCGCCGCCACTTGCAGCGGAGTAAAGGTGCCGTAGTCGTGGTAGCTCTTGATCCGCGCCAGAGCGTTGACCAGTTCCGGGTTACCGACCATGAACCCGATGCGCCAGCCGGCCATGTTGTAGCTCTTGGACAGGGTGAAAAATTCCACCGCGATGTCTTTGGCGCCCGGCACCTGCATGATCGACGGCGCTTTCCAGCCGTCGTAGACGATGTCGGCGTAAGCCAGATCGTGAATCACCAGCACGTCGTACTGCTTGGCGAGGGCGATCACCCGTTCGAAGAAATCCAGCTCCACGCACTGCGCGGTCGGGTTCGACGGGAAGCCGAGGATCATCATTTTCGGCTTGGGGATCGAGCCGCGAATCGCCCGCTCCAGCTCATCGAAGAAATCCACCCCCGGCACCAGCGGCACCGATCGCACCTGAGCGCCGGCAATCACCGCGCCGTAGATGTGAATCGGATAGCTCGGGTTCGGCACCAGCACCGTGTCGCCCTGATCCAGAGTCGCCAGCATCAAGTGCGCCAGGCCTTCCTTGGAACCGATGGTGACGATGGCTTCGCTTTCCGGGTCGATATCGACTTCGTAGCGCTGCTTGTACCAGTTGGAAATCGCCCGGCGCAGGCGCGGAATGCCCTTGGACGTCGAGTAACCGTGGGTGTCTTCACGTTGGGCGACCTGCACGAGTTTTTCGACAATGTGCGGCGGCGTGGCGCCGTCGGGATTGCCCATGCTCAGGTCGATGATGTCTTCACCACGGCGGCGAGCGGCCATCTTCAGCTCGGCGGTGATGTTGAAAACGTAAGGGGGGAGTCGATCTATGCGCGCAAAGCGGCGCGGCGAACCTTGTTCGGCCATTGTTGCCTCGGATAACGTAAGCGCCCGGAACCGTCCGAGCGACGCTGGTCACTGCGGTGACCTGTGGCGGAAGATAAGGGCAGTGATGGCATACTGTCCAGCGCGGTTGTAAACATTTTTTTCAAGGAAAATCGGTCAATGGAATTCACCAGCGGCTTCCTGCTGAGCCTTTCGCTGTGCCTGGATATCGGCGTGGCCAACATCGCGATGATCACCCTGGCCATGCAGCGCGGCTACTTTCAGGGCTTCGCCCTCGGCCTGGGCACCTGCGTCGGCGACTTGATTTATGCGGTGCTGGCACTGGCCGGCATGACCGTTTTGCTGCAATACGAAAGCGTGCGCTGGGTCCTGTGGATTGGCGGTTCGGCGCTGCTGATCTACTTCGCGGCGAAGATGATCTACTCGGCGATTCATCACGAAGCGCTGCTGGCGGAGACGGCCGAGGTGGGGCAGAACTCCCATCGCAAGGAATTCTTTCGCGGCATCTTTCTCGCCATGTCGTCGCCCAGCGCGATTCTCTGGTTCGCTGCGGTAGGCGGCACCTTGATCGCCCGCTCGGGTGGCGGCGGGCCTTTGAGCTCGGCGTTGTTCCTCGGTGGTTTTCTGTGCGCCGGGCTGGTGTGGTCGGCCGGTTTGTGCTTCGCTGCAAGCCATGGCGGCAAGCTCTTGGGCGATAAACTGCTGCGCTACTCCTACATGGCATCTGCGGCGATCTTCTGCTATTTCGCGGTGTACGTGATCGTATCTGGCTATAACGAGTTTGTCGGGTCGGGCGCCGTCGAGCAGTTGCATGCGCTGTAAACGTGCGAAACGGGTCGGGCTTTCTATACTCCCAGCCGAACCCACTTTTCCGTTCTGAGGAGCCGCGTCATGGATGAACAGACACCCGTCGAAATAGCCGAACCTCGCTTCGAACACGGGCAGTTTCTGCTGATTGCCGGGTTCGGCGGGCGATTCACTCAGGAAACCACTGGAGACATTCCAAGGCTGTGGGAAAAGCTTATCCCGCACCTGGGAAAAATCCCTGCGCAGGTCAACGAAGTGACCTACGGCGTTTGCTGCAACGCGGACGGCGAGGGCGGTTTCGAGTACATCGCCGGCGTGCAGATCGACAAGCTCGATGACCTGCCGGAGCAGTACCGCTGGGTTGAAATCCAGCCGCAGGAATATGCGGTGTTCGAGCACAAAGGACCCCTGACGCAACTCCCCGACACCTTCCAGTACATCTGGAAAACCTGGCTGCCGCAGTCCGGTTACGAAGCGGCGGATGCGCCGGAATTCGAGCGCTACAGCGAGGATTACAACCCGAAGCTCAACACCGGCACCCTGGAAATCTGGCTGCCGATCGGCGCCTGACCGGCGTTCGAATCGAGGCGGAGCATGTCCGCCCCGGTGGTTGTGCTTTATGCTGGCGGGCCTTGTTTCCACAGATTTTCGAGTTGCCATGAACACCGTGATCCGCAACGTCAGCGCCGCCGACCTCGAGCGCTGCTACGTCATCGAAACCGTCGCCTACGAAGGCGACGAAGCCGCCACCCGCGAGAAGATCGCCACGCGCATTGCCACGTGGCCGGACGGCTTCATCGTCGCCGAAGTAGACGGCGTGGTTGCCGGTTTCATCAATTCCGGCGCGGCGTTCGACGTGCAGATGTCCGACGAGGCCTTCAAGGAACTGATCGGCCACGACCCGAAAGGCCCGAACGTGGTGATCATGTCGGTGGTAGTGCACCCGGATTACCAGGGGCAGGGCCTGGCCAAGCGCCTGCTCGGGGAATTCATCGAGCGCATGCGCGGAATGGACAAAGCGACGATTCATCTGATGTGCAAGGAACAGCACATTGCACTGTATGCCGGGTTTGGTTTTGCCTACATCAAACCGTCCAAGTCCGACCATGGCGGCATGGCGTGGCATGAGATGATCCTGACCCTCTAAACCAACACCGATCGCAACTGTAGGAGCTGCCGAAGGCTGCGATCTGTTGATCTTGCTGTTAAAAAGCTGAGGATCAAAAGATCGCAGCCTTCGGCAGCTCCTACAGAGGATCGTGGTGTGTCAGCAGAGAGTTTCTGGATACTCAGAAAACCAGCCACATCCGCCGCTCGTACCCAATCCGTCCCTTGTACGCTTCACCGCTGTCGACGTAGCCATGCCTGGCATACAGCGCAATCGCCGCCTCGTTATCAGCGTCCACCGACAATTCCAGCCCCTTGATCTCCGGCCAGGCCTCACGCGCGACGGCGGGCAGTGCTTGCAGACAAGCCTTGCCGTAGCCCTTGCCTTGGGCGCGGCGATCGACCTGCAAGGCATGCAACGTGGCGCTGTGTTCGTCGGCCCAGTCGGGCAATACCGGCGGGCGCTTGAGCAGCAAAAATGCCACCGGCACGTCGTCCGCCAGCAGGGCAAAACCCTTTACCCCGGGGCCGGGTTTCGACAGCAGGGTGTGCAAGGCGCCGTTGATGTCGCCGGAGAATCTGATCTGCTCGGGGTGGATTTCAATGGCCTCGACTTGCTGACGCTGCAAAGGGCTGAGGCTGTCGTACGGCACGAGTTGGGCTGACACGGGAATTTCCTTTTTCCTACAAAGAGTGAGCCTCGGATTCTAGCGACATTGTCGTCGGCGAATTTTTTTTGTTTGCCTTGTCGATCTGCGCAAAGGGCAAACGACTAAGGGTGTCTTCACAACAAAAACCACGGAGAACACCATGAGCGCACAGACTGATATCCAGACCCTGATCAACACCTACCGCGAAGCGGTGATGGCCAAGGACGTCGAAAAAGTCATGGCCCTTTACGCCGACGACATTGTCTCGTTCGATGCGATCAAGGCCCTGCAATTCAAGGGCAAAACGGCCTACCGCACGCACTGGGTCGAGTGCATGGAGATGTGCCCCGGCCCGCACATCTTCGAGTTTCAGGAAGTCGTCATCGAAACTGCCGACAACATCGCCTTCGCCCACTGGGTCGCCAATTGCGGCGGCACCAACGAGAAGGGTGAAACCCAGAGCTGCTGGATGCGCGTCACCGCGTGCTATCGGCAGATCGGCGGGGCGTGGAAGATCGCCCACGAGCATTGGTCGGCACCGTTCGATCCGATGAGCGGCGCGACGCTGTTCGATGTGACCCCCTGATCTTCAGCCATAGTTGATCCGTTCGAATCAGGAGATCGCCATGAAATACCTATGCCTGGTCTACAGCGATGAACGCCTGTTGCACTCGTCGCCCGACAGTCCCGAGGACGCCGAATGCTCGGCCTACGCCGAGTCGGTGCAGGGCAGCGGGCGGATGATCGCCGCCGAAGCGCTGGAGTCGGTAGAGACCGCAACCACCGTACGGATGCGCAACGGCAAGTTGTCGATCACCGACGGGCCTTTCGCTGAAACCAAGGAGCAACTGGCCGGTTTCTACCTGATCGATGCCAAGGATCTCAACGAAGCGCTTCAGGTCGCCGGCAACATCCCGGCTGCCCGGGTCGGCAGCGTTGAAGTGCGCCCGGTGCGGCAGTTGAATGTCTGACGTCCGGGCGCGGGTCGAGCAGGTCTATCGCGAAGACTCGCGGCGGATCCTGGCGACGCTGATCCGCCTGCTTGGTGATTTCGACCTCGCCGAAGAAGCCTTGCACGAGGCGTTCTTCGTCGCGGTCGAACGCTGGCAGCGCGACGGCGTGCCGGACAATCCGCGCACCTGGCTGGTCTCGACCGGGCGCTTCAAAGCCATCGATGTGCTGCGCCGACGCGCGCGGTTCAAGGCCTCGCAACCGCTGCTGCTGGCGCAACTCGATGAGCTGGAACAGGCTGACTGGAGTGGCGAAGACGTGGAAGATGATCGCTTGCGGCTGATCTTCACCTGCTGCCACCCGGCCCTGGCGGCGGATGCGCAAGTGCCGCTGACCTTGCGCGAAGTGTGCGACCTCACCACAGAAGAAATCGCCCGTGCTTTTCTCTCGGCGCCGGCGGCGATTGCCCAGCGCATCGTGCGCGCGAAAGCCAAGATCCGCGACGCGAAAATCCCTTATCAAGTGCCTACGCTGAACGAATTGCCCGAGCGCCTCGACAGCGTGCTGCGGGTGATCTACCTGGTGTTCAACGAAGGCTATTCGGCCTCGGTTGGCGCCGAGCTGACCCGCGAGGATCTGACGCGCGAATCGATTCGGCTGGGGCGCTTGTTGATGGAGTTGCTGCCGGAACCCGAAGTCATGGGCCTGCTGGCGCTGATGCTGCTGCACGAATCACGCCGGCCGGCACGCACCTCGCCGAGCGGTGAGCTGGTGCTGCTCGACGATCAGGATCGCGCGTTGTGGGACGCCGGGTTGATGGCAGAAGGTTGCGCGCTGGTCGAGCGCGCGCTGAGTACACGACGCTTCGGGCCGTATTGCCTGCAGGCGGCGATTGCAGCGGTGCATGCGGAAGCGCCGTCGGCGGCGGAAACCGACTGGCGGCAGATTGTCGGGTTGTACGATGTCTTGCTGCGCGCGGTGCCCTCGCCGGTGATCGAGCTGAACCGGGCAGTGGCGGTGGCCAAGCGTGATGGAGCGTTGGCCGGGTTGTTGGAGATCGAAGGGATTCTGGCGCGGGGCGAGTTGCAGGATTACCACCTGGCGCATTCGGCGCGGGCGGAGTTCTGTCGGCAGTTGGGGCGGGTGGAGGAGGCGCGGGCTGCGTATCAGCGGGCGCTGGAGTTGACGCGGCAGGAGCCGGAGCGGCGGTTTATTCGAGGACGGATCAAGGCGCTGGGACTGCCCTGAGTTTGGCGCTCTCGCGACGGTGGGCAGCCTGTGGATTGCCCTCACCCTAACCCTCTCCCAGAGGGAGAGGGGACTGATTGGGGGATATTGGAGAGATTCACCGACTTGAACGAATTGTCTTGAATCCATAATCGATAAGGTTTTTCAGATCGATGCACAACGCCAGACACCTCGGCTCCTTCTCCCTCCGGGAGAGGGCTGGGGTGAGGGGCTTTTGATCTTGGCAGCTTTATTCGAGCATCTTGCTCAACAACCAGCTCCCCGCCGGCCCCGGCGGATATAGCCGCGACCACAAGGCATCGACAAACACCGGTTTCGGCCAGCCGCGCACGTCCAGTTCAACCAGCAAATCATTGGCATAGCGCTGCACCAGCCACCTCGGCAATGGCGCCCAGCCAAATCCCTTTTCCGCCATTTCCAGCAGCATCAGATAACTCGGCGCCGACCACACCCGGCCTTTGCCACGGCTGTCATAGGGATTGACGATGGTCGCCAGGCGCAACTCGCGATGTTGCTCGAGGATCTGCTGGTCGACATGCTCAAGCTTGGCCAACGGATGCTCGCGGCTGACGAACAGGGCGATCTCCGTGCGCTCGGCGACGGTCGAGGTGACCAGATCCGGCGGGTAGTTGTCCTGCATTTCCGCGAAGGCCAGATGCGCGCGGCCGCGCTGGACCAGTTCGATCAGGTCATCGCATTCGGCAATCAGGCATTCCAGCTCCAGCTCTGGATATCGCTGCTCGAAACTCACCAGTGCCGCCTCGAAACGATACGACTGATAGGTATCGGAAATCGCCACGGTCAGCTTCGGCTCGACGCCTTGCGCCAATTGCCGTGCGCTCATCTCCAGGCGACTGGTGGCGGCCAGAATCGCTTCGGCTTTCTGCAACATGACGTGGCCGGCGGGGGTGAGCGTGGGTTTGCGGCTGCTGCGGTCAAACAGTTGCAAATCCAGATCGATTTCCAGACTGGCGACCGCTGCGCTGATGGTCGACTGACTGCGCCCCAACTTGCGCGCAGCAGCGGAAAACGAGCCTTGCGTCGCCGCCTGCACAAACGCCAACAGCACTTCCTGCGAAGCCATGAACTATCGCCTTGATCGATGGTTATTGGTTTTGAAGTATCGGGAATCGGTTGGATCATGGCAACCATCGTCAAACAAGGAGTCAGGCCATGACTGTCCACAAGTCCATCACCGAACGCGTTTTCCAGGCTGTCGGGTTCGAATTTCTCGCCATCCTCATCTGCACACCGCTGCTGGCGTGGATCATGCAAAAACCTTTGCTCGACATGGGGGCCGTGACCGTACTGATTGCGATGTTGGCGCTGGCGTGGAATGTGGTGTTCAACCGTTTTTTCGACCGTGCTCTGGCGCGAATGAATCTGTCGCATAACGCCTGGGTGCGGGTGGTGCATGCATTGTTGTTCGAAGGTGGACTGATCGTGATGGGCGTGCCGCTGATTGCCTGGTGGCTGTCGGTCAGCCTGTGGCAGGCGTTGTTGCTCGACATCGGCGTGCTGCTGTTTTTCCTGCCGTACACCTACGTCTATCACTGGGGTTATGACGTCCTGCGCGAGCGCTTCATGGCGCGCCGCGCCTATGAAAGCTAACGCCGATCCACCTGTAGGAGCTGCCGAAGGCTGCGATCTTTTGATTTTGTTTTTTGAAAATCAAAGTCAAAAGATCGCAGCCTTCGGCAGCTCCTACGCGGGTCAAGCGCTACAGGAACATGCCGCCGGATGCCTCGACCCGCTGACCGTTGATCCACTGTCCACCCGGTGACAGCAGCAGCGCCAGTGCACCGCCAATATCGTCCGGCTGCCCGACGCGACCCAGCGCGGTGTTGCTCGAGACCATCGCGTTGACAGCGCTGTTGTCGCGCACCGTACCGCCACCAAAATCGGTTTCAATCGCACCCGGCGCCAGAATGTTCACGCCAATCTGCCGCGCGCCAAGCTCCTTGGCCTGATAACGGGTCAGCACTTCCATCGCGCCTTTCATCGCCGCGTAGGCGCCGTAACCCGGCAGGCTGAAGCGGGTCAGACCGCTGGAAATATTGACGATGCGCCCACCGTCGTTGATCAGCGGCAGCAGTTGCTGAGTCAGAAAGAACGGCCCTTTCAGTTGCACGTTCATCAGCAGATCGAACTGCTCCGGGGTGGTTTCGCTGAACAGCGCATGCACACCGATACCGGCATTGTTGATGAGGAAATCAAAGCGCTGCCGCTCAAAGGTCTGCTCCAGTACTTGTGCAACCTGCGCGGCGAACGCGGCAAAGTGTTCGCTATGGCCGACGTCCAGTTGCAGCATTGCCGCTTTCGCGCCGAGTGCCTGTAGCTCTATGACCAGATTCTGCGCCTCGTCGGCGCGGCTGTTGTAGGTGCCGATGATGTCGATGCCTTGCGCGGCGAGATGCAGGGTGGCGCTGCGGCCCAGGCCGCGACTGGCGCCGGTGATCAGTGCGATTTTGCGATTCATGCGGACTTCCTCGATTGCGTTGAGTGGGGATGGAAGAAGTTTATTTATCCGCCTTGAGGTGATAAACACGGCAAAAGCGGAATCACTGATCGACTCAGCCGAACAATCACCGAGGCCTGTGATGAACAAACTGGAACTGCTGCGTACCTTCGTCCGGGTCAGCGAACTGTCGAGTTTCACCCTCGCCGGTGAAAGCCTCGGCCTGCCGCGCTCCACGGTGTCCGAGCAGGTGCAGGCACTTGAAGCCTTGCTTGGCACGCGCCTGTTGCAGCGCACCACGCGCAAGGTGCAGGCGACCCAGGACGGCTTGGTGTTGTACGAGCGCAGCAAGGATCTGCTCTCGCACATGGATGAGATCGAAGGGCTGTTTCGGCAGGACGAGGCTTCGCTGACCGGGCGCATCCGGGTCGATATGCCGAATATTCTCGCGCGACGGTTGATCATGCCGCGCCTGCCGGAGTTCATGGATCGCCACCCGAATCTGCAGATGGAAATCAGCAGCACCGATCGCCGTGTCGATCTGCTGAGCGAGGGTTTCGACTGCGTGTTGCGCATCGGCGCGCAGCCGGATCAGTCGGTGGTCGCCCGGCATCTGGGCGACTTCCCGATGGTCAACTGCGCCAGCCCGGATTATCTGCAACGTTACGGCGTGCCGCAGACCCTGGAAGATCTGGCACAGCATCGGCTGGTGCATTACGTCGGCGTGCTGGGCTCGCGTTTGGAAGGGTTTGTCTATGAGGAGGACGGTGAGGTGCGGCGCGTGGCGATGACCGGCAGTGTCACGGTCAACAGCACCGATGCCTACGAAGCGGCGTGCCTGGGCGGTTTCGGCCTGACCCAGGTACCGCGCACCGGCATGCAACCGCATCTGGAAAATGGCGAGCTGGTGACCGTGCTGGCGCAGTACACCGCACCGCCGATGGCGATTTCCTTGTTGTATGCGCGACAACGGCATTTGCCGCTGCGGGTGCGGGTGTTTATGGATTGGCTCGGCGACGTGGTCCGCTCAACGCTCTGACTTGGGAATGCAACCCTGTGTAGGAGCTGCCGAAGGCTGCGATCTTTTGATTTTGTTTTTTGAAAATCAAAGTCAAAAGATCGCAGCCTTCGGCAGCTCCTACAGGGGGATTTGCGCAGGGTCAGAAGATTTGGGTGAACAGCCAGTAAAGGCTGCCCGACAGCAGGATGGCCGCTGGCAGCGTCAACACCCAGGCCATCAACAGATTACGGATCGTGCGCATCTGCAACCCGGCGCCGTTGGCAACCATGGTCCCGGCCACGCCCGAGGACAACACATGGGTTGTCGATACCGGCAAACCGAACATGTCCGCCGCGCCGATGGTCAGCATCGCCACGGTTTCCGCCGAGGCGCCCTGGGCGTAGGTCAGGTGAGTCTTGCCGATCTTCTCGCCGACGGTCACGACAATGCGCTTCCAGCCGACCATGGTGCCGAGTCCCAGGGCAATCGCCACGGCGATCTTCACCCACAGCGGAATGAACCGCGTGGCGTTGTCGATCTGTTGTTTGAACAGCTGCAGCTTGCTGCTGGTGTCGGCATCGAAGTTGCCGACCTTGTTCTTGTCCATCAGGCGAATGCTTTCGCTCGCCAGGTACATGTCGTTGCGCACGTTGCCCATGGCTTCGGCCGGGACCTTTGCCAGCGAACCGTAGCCTTTGACTTCCTCGCCGATATGCCCGGTCAGGGCGGCGAGGGCGGGGATCAGTTGCGGCGTGGGTTCCTTGCTGCGCACGTAATCCGAAAGGACCGGGCGCGGATCGGCAGGTGCCGGCAGCGGTGCACTTTTCACCAGCGCTTGTTGAGTGACTTGGGCGACGGCGGCGAATTGCAGCGCTTGTTCTTCCGGCATGGTCCGGTTCAATGCGTAGGCCATTGGCAGCGTGCCGACCAGAATCAGCATGATCAGGCCCATGCCTTTCTGGCCGTCGTTGGAGCCGTGGGCGAACGACACGCCGGTGCAGGTGGCGATGAGCAAACCGCGAATCCACAGTGGCGGTGGAGTATTGCCTTCGGGCGCCTTGTACAGCGCACGGTTCTTGACGAACGCGCGCAACGCCAGCAGCAACAGCGCCGCACAACCGAAACCCACCAGCGGTGACAGCAGCAGCGCATAGCCGATCTTGGTCGCCTGCGCCCAGTCGACACCGCTGGTGCCGTCGCGGCCGTGCATCAAGGCATTCGCCACGCCGACGCCGATGATCGAGCCGATCAAGGTGTGCGAAGACGACGCCGGCAAGCCCAGCCACCAGGTGCCGAGGTTCCACAGAATCGCCGCGATCAACAGGGCGAAGATCATCGCAAACCCGGCGGACGAGCCGACCTGCAGAATCAGCTCCACCGGCAACAGCGCAATGATGCCGAACGCCACCGCACCGCTCGACAGCAGCACCCCGAGGAAATTGAAGAACCCCGACCAGACCACCGCGACATTCGGCGGCAGTGAGTGCGTGTAGATCACCGTCGCCACGGCGTTGGCGGTGTCGTGGAAACCGTTGACGAACTCAAAGCCCAGCGCGATCAAGAGCGCCACGCCGAGCAACAGGAACGGCGTCCAGGTGGTGACCACCGTGCCGAGTTCGTGCATGTCGTGCATCAGGCTGTAGGCGGTAAACAGCATGCCCATGGCGAGCACGGCGAAAAAGATGACGTAGGTGAACGGACCGGTTTTCTTGTCGAGCGCCGGTCTGCCACTGGCGGCGGACGCAGGGCTGGCGGTCAGTGAGGGCGTGGCCATGGCGGACAATCCTGAGCGAGGGAAGGAATGTCGCCCATGATCGTTGCAGAATGTTACAGAGAGACTGCGTCAGGTCAGTGTTTGGGTGTTCAAGCCCGCCGCTGATCCGAAGGCTGGAGAAGAAACCTGTGGGAGCGAGCCTGCTCGCGAAAGCGCCCTGTCATTCAACATTGATTTATCTGACACACCGACTTCGCGAGCAGGCTCGCTCCCACAGGGACGACTGTCTTGTGTGTGGGATTTGCGCTCAATAATCCCCACGCTTGCGGAACGCCCAGCGCCCGGCGATCACCGTGAACGTCGCCACCAGCGCAACCAGCACCCAAAACCCGTGCGGGTCCTGCGACAGCGGCACACCGCCGACATTCATGCCGAAAAAACCGGCAATGATGTTGATGGGCAAGGCCAGCACCGTCACCACGGTCAGGGTGAACAGCGTGCGGTTGCTCTGTTCGTTGAGGTTGGCGGCGATTTCTTCCTGCAGCAATTTGATCCGCTCGCCAAGGGCAGTCAGGTCGTTGATGATCAGCGCAAACTCCTCGGTGGATTTGCGCAACTCCTTGACGTCCTCCTTCTGCAACCACGGCGGCGGGCGGTTGAGCAGGCGCAGCAGCGAACCCGGCTCCAGTGCCAGTAGCCGTTGCAGGCGCACCAGCACGCGGCGATTTGCGCCAAGCTCGGCGCGGTTGGTCGACAGGCGCGAGGAAAGCAATTGGTCCTCGACCAGATCGACGCTCAGGCTGGTCTTGCGCACGATCTGCGTCAGCACTTCGCCCTGATCGCGCAGCAGGTGCACGAGCAACTCCGAGGGCGAACGAAAGCACTCTCCGGCCTTCACCGACGAGCGCAATTTATCCACCGAGTGCAGCGGTTGCAGGCGTGCGCTGACGATCAATTTGCTGCGCACGCAGACCCACAGCGTCGACACGTCCGAGGAGACCATGCTGCTGAGGTTGAACACCACATCGTTGACCACCGCCAGCAGCGCCGAGTCGACATGCTCGATGCGCGTCGACCGCGAACCCTCATGCAACGCCTCGAAAAATTCGTCGGGTAATTGCAGGTGACTTTTCATCCAGCGCTCGCACGCAGCATGGGCCAGGTTCAGGTGCAGCCAGAGGAATTCGCCGCTGTCGCTGTCGTCCTGCAAACAGCGCAATGCCGTCGCCGAATCGATCTCGCGACCGCGCTCACCGGGCAGGAAGCGAAAGCCGTAGAGCAGGCCGAACAGATCCGAATCGCGATGGCTGATATCGAGGCTATGGTTCATGGCGGCTCGCTGGGAGGAGGGTGTCTGGTGCGGATTTTCAGGTTCACCTGAGCGGCATCATCGCAAGCTCACATGACCGTTTTGTGACAGTGAAATGACGTCAAATCAATGCGTTACCGACTGTCGGAAGATTCTCAAGAAGCGCTCTGGCGCGCCGATCCCAGGTGAGTTAGGTTGCGCGCCATTGGCTTTCGGTCATGGTGTGTCGACAGGGAAGTCCGGCCAATTTCCACGTCCGTTCGGGCGTGCCTCATCCCTGCTTCGAGTACCTTGCAATGCTGCAAAAATCCCTGAGAGCGCAAATCCTCGCCCTGCTGAGCGGCAGTCTGCTGGCGATACTGTTGATCGCGCTGGCCTGCTTCCATTTCCTTTCCAACGGCGTGCAAAGCTACAGCCAGTTGATCGCCGGCCCGTTGCACACTTCGCAACTGATCGATGAAGCCAACCTGCAATTCAAAGTGCAGGTTCAGGAGTGGAAAAACGTCCTGCTGCGCGGCAAGCAACCGGCGGATCTGGCGAAATACTGGAGCCAGTTCGAAGAGCGTCAGCGCGACGTGCAGAACATTCTCGGCGAACTGGCCGGCCAGAAAGGCATCGAGACAAATCTGAAATCACGCATCGAACGTTTGCGCGAAGAGCATCGCCAGTTGGGTGCTGCCTACCAGAAGGGCCGTGATGCCTACGTGGCAGCCGGTGGTGAGCCGAGCGCCGGCGACGCAGCGGTCAAAGGCGTCGACCGCGCCACCAGTGAGCAAATGAGTGCGCTGGTCGCCGAGTTGCGCCAGCAGGGCACCGAGCAATCGGCGCTGATCAGTGCCAGCGCTGAGCGCACCGTGTGGCTGGGGCTTCTGGTCATGCTCGGGTCAGGCTTGCTGATCGGGTTGCTGAGCCTGTGGCTGGTCAGCCGCAACCTGATCGAGCCGATCCGCAACCTCATCGATTACGTCACTCGCTTGAGCCGTGGCCAGTTGGCCGAACGTGTAGTCAGCGAGCGTCGCGATGAGCTGGGCAACCTCGCCGCCGCCGCCAACACCCTGCGCGATTTCCTTGCCGACACCTTCACTCGGTTGCAGCGCAGCGCCAGCAATCTGGACAGCGCCAGCGGCGAGCTCAATGCCATTGCCACGACCATGGCCGGCGGCACCAGCGAGCAATTCAACCGCACCGATCAGGTGGCCACGGCGATGAATGAAATGTCCGCCACCGCTCAGGAAGTTGCCCGCCACGCCGCTGATGCCGCGCGTGCTGCCGACGATGCCGATCAGTCGGCGCAGCAGGGCGAAAAGGTCATGCAAACCACCATTCATTCCATCACGCAGATGCGCGGCGAAATCGCCAACACTGCCACGGTGATCCGTCGTCTGGAAACCGATAGCGGTCGTATCGGCAAGGTGCTGGAGGTGATTCGCGGCATCGCCGAGCAGACCAACCTGCTGGCGCTCAACGCGGCCATTGAAGCGGCACGGGCCGGCGAGGCCGGGCGCGGTTTTGCGGTGGTGGCCGACGAGGTACGTAACCTCGCCCAGCGCACGGCGGAGTCGATCATCGAGATCAACCAGATCATTCAGAACGTGCAGACTGGGGCTGTCGACGCCGCGCAGGCTATCGAGAGCGGACAGGCGCGCAGTGACGAAAGTGTCGAGCAAGTGACCCAGGCTGGCGCGATGCTGGAGCGCATCACCCTGGCCGTGGAAGCCATTCGCGACATGAACCGTCAGATCGCCACTGCGGCTGAAGAGCAGACGTCCGTGGCCGAGGATATCTCGCGCAACCTGACTGAAATCACCGCGATTGCCAGCACTAATCTGGACAACGTGCAGCGCACCGAAAGTGCCAGTCAGAATCTGCATGGGTTGTCGGGGCAGTTGAATGAAGTGACGGCGCGGTTGAGTGCCTGATTTTGGCTGGCGGTTTGTCAGTGTTTTCGGCGTGATGGCTTTTGCCCCTCACCCTAACCCTCTCCCAGAGGGAGAGGGGACTGACCGTGTTGATTGTTCGAGGTACGCCGACCTGAGATGTCGAGGTGCACTCAGGCTGGTAGTCCTTTGTGATGGCTTTTGAATTTTGAGGCGAACTCAGGCTCCGAAATTTCCCCGATCTGCTCCCTTTCCCCCTCGCCCCCTTGGGGGAGAGGGCTGGGGTGAGGGGGTAAAGTTTTCACTGACAACTTATCAACAAAGCCAAACGCAAATCATAAAAAAACCGCACGATCTTAAATCGTGCGGCTCTTTAACAACGGTCTATCAAGTATCTTGCTTGTCGCTCAGCACTTTACCGGTGGTGGCATCAAAGTCCACGTCGAATTCTTTGCCGTCAGCAGTTTTAAGTTCGACTTCGTACTCGTAACCGTTGAAGTGGTTATCCAGGTCGGTGTCGGTAATCGTTGCGCCCGGGTGCAGTTTCAGGGCTGCTTCGTTCATCGATTCCAGCGACTTGATCTTGCCGTCCTTGACCAGTTGCGGGATCTGGTCGATACGCACGTCAGCCTGAGCCAGGCCAGCGGTAAGAGTCAGGGCTGCGGCGGTAAACAGGGCAGTCAAAGTTTTCATCGGTTCATTCCTTGGCAGTGCGTTGAAGTGGTTGATCTGTGTAAGTGGGTTCAGATTAACCAGCGCAACTTAACTCACCCTTAAATCTGCGCATCGCGAGAAAACCGCTCTTGTGGGAGCGAGCCTGCTCGCGAAGCAGACGACTCGATAACTAATCAGAAACCGTTCTTCTTCAAAACTTCATCAATGCTGCCAACCGCCGGACGTTTATAAAACTTCAACAGCTCACTGGCGCGGTTGGTAAAGATGCCATCGACACCCGCCGCCATGACTTTCTCGTAGTCCACCGGCTCATCGACGGTATAAACGTGCACCAGCATGCCCTGGTCGTGGGTGTACTGGTTCATCCACGGTTGCACCAGATCGGAATAGCTCTGGTCACCGCCATGCGTCAGCTTCGCCGAAGGGCCGGTGCCGATCGCGCCCTGGGCCTTGGCGTAGTCGACCCATTGCTTGAATTCAGCTTCGGATTTTGGCTCCTGCTTGCCGTAGAAAACGTTTTTGTCCTTCTCACCGGACGCGGCAAACGTCACGCCGGATTTCGGCTCGATGCTGCCTTCGCCGACCCACAACAGCAGGATCTTCGGCACTTGCGGCATTTCCTTTTCCAGCAGTTGCAGGCTGTTTTTGTCGAAGGTTTGCAGGATCACCTTGCCTTTACCCTGACCGACGCCCAGTGCACTTTTCGCCAGTTTCGAACCGGCCGGACTGAGCCAGCCGCGATCCTGCAGTTTTTCCTTTAGGTCGTGTTCGATGCCGGGAAACAGCTGTGGCTCTTTGGTTTCGATGTACAGGCCCGGCTTGTGTTGCGGGTTGGCGCGGGCGATGTCGATGATTTCATCAAGAGTAAGGATTTTCAGCCCGGCGTAAGAGGGGCGCGCGCGATCCGGGTACTTGGTGTTGAACCAACTGCCGGCGTCGAGGGTTTTCAGTTCGGCCATGGTGAACGCGGTGGCGGGGCTGTCCTTGCGCTCGGGGAATTTGCTGGCGACGTCGGTGGTGCGTTGCAGATTGTCGTCGTGCAGGGCGAAGAGCACGCCGTCCTTGCTGCGTTGCAAGTCCATTTCCAGGTAATCGGCGCCGAGGTCGCGGGCCAGTTTGTAGGCCGCTGCGGTGGATTCCGGGGCATCGAACGACGCGCCACGGTGGGCGATCACCGCCGGATGCGGAATGCCATGGGCGGCAGCGATTGCCTTGGGCTCAGGATGGCTGTCAGCGTGCGCCTGACCGAGACCGAACAACAGACTCAGCACCAGGGCGCTTCGGGTAAAAGTGGCAGGCATGGTCGAGTTCCTTTCGCAGGTTTTTTTCGAGACGTACCTTTTAACAATTGAAGCGCCGCAGGGCTATCGCCAGACCGACATAAAGCGAGCAAAACGGAAATTTCCTGCACTTTTGTGGCGCTGTTTGCAGTACGCTTGCCCACGGCAGACGCCCCGGCAGAGGGCGCGCCGCTGTGTTGCCCTGCGTGTAAACCATCGATCATCTTTCGTGAGGTTTACCATGCGCATCACCTCCCAACTCATCTGCCAGGCCGCCGACAATCTCAAAGGCTTCGTCGGCCTCAACCGCAAGACCGGCCAATACCTCGTGCGCTTCAGCGAAGATTCGTTCGGCATGGACGTGGCCGATGACGGCATCATCCCGACCAGTGAGTTCGTATGGGCACCGCTATCGGACACCACCATGACGCTCAAGCGCGAACTGATTCAGTTGCTGCTCGATCAACACATCGACGAGCGCATCAACATCACCGAGCCGCTGCGGGTCTACATGAGCAAGGTCGAAGTGCCGGAGATTGTTGCGGTGCGAAGTTTGGTGCGCAGCTGAGGTTTGTAGTGCGGTTGCGGGCCTCTTCGCGAGCAGGCTCGCTCCCACAGGGATTTTGTGAACAGCACAGATCCCATGTGGGAGCGAGCCTGCTCGCGAAGGCGGCACCTCGGTTCATCGCCAGCCGCAATTCCCACCCGACCACGAACTGATGTCAGTTCCCATCACCCTGGCACCCGCTCATTGGCAAACATGCTCACCGCATCCACGGCCTCACTGGCGCCGTCGCGAATCTGCAGAATCACCGTCCCGGCCTGATTGGCCAGTTCCACGCCTTCGGCCGCGCGGTCGCGGGTGCCTTGCATGCTTTTGATCGCTTGCCGCGTTTCGCTCTGGATCAGACTGATCATGTTGGAAATTTCGGCGGTGGAGCCGCTGGTGCGCGCCGCCAGTTGCCGCACTTCATCGGCGACCACGGCAAAACCGCGCCCCTGTTCACCGGCGCGTGCCGCTTCGATGGCGGCGTTGAGGGCGAGCAGGTTGGTCTGATCGGCAATCGCGCGGATGGTGTTGACGATGGCGGTGATCTGCTCGGAGCGGTCGCCCAGTTGCGCGATCAATGTTGAAGACTGGCTGATGTCTTCGGCGATTTCGCGCATTTCGCTGGCAGCCTGTTGAATTACTTGCGTACCTTGCTCGGCGACTTTTCGCGTCGCTACCGAGATGTGATAAGCGGTGCTGGCACTGCGCGCGTCCTGCTCGTGTTGTTCGACACGAGCGGTGACGTCCGAGGCGAACTTCACCACTTTGTACAAGCGCCCCGAGGCGTCGTAAACCGGGTTGTAGTTGGCCTCCAGCCACACGGTCTGGCCGCGCTTGTCCACGCGTTCGAACTGACCGTGAAAGAACTCGCCCTGATTCAGGCGTCGCCAGAAATCCTGATAAGCGCCGCTGTTGACCAGCGCCGGGGTGCAGAACAAACGGTGATGCTGGCCCTTGAGCTCCGCGAGGTTGTAACCCATGCGCGTGAGAAAATTCTGGTTGGCGGTAAGGATGTTGCCCTCAAGGTCGAACTCGATCACCGCCATCGCGCGATCGATTGCCTGCAATTTGGCGTTGGCCTCGTTTTCCTGCTGCACTTTGCTGGTGACATCCATCGCGTACTTGACCACTTTGATCACCCGTCCCGATGCATCCTTGATCGGGTTGTAACTGGCCTCCAGCCAGATCGGCTGGCCTTTGCTGTTGACCCGTTCAAAGGTGCCTGACTGGAACTGGCCGTTTTTCAGACGCGACCACAACTCAGTGTATTGGGCACTACGACCGAATTCCGCCGTGCAGAAATGCCGGTGTGGCTGGCCGATTGCCTGGGCAGCCGTGTAACCCATGGTCTTGAGGAAGTTGTCATTGGCACGCAACACCACGCCATCAAGATCGAACTCGATCACCGCCATTGAACGGTTGATCGCTTCGAGCATTGCAGCTTGGTCAAAAACGGTGTGTTGCAGTTCTTCGAGGGCGGCTTTGTGGCGATTGAAAAACATGCTTGCGATACTCGGGAGTGGGGAAAATCAAAAGGATTCAGTCCCTATTCCTGCGCCGGCAGACCGAAATGCACAGGCGGCATTTCGGCGGTGACTGCTCAATGCCAGCGTTCCGTTACTGGCAGATGGCTACTTATACAAAACTTCATAAAGTTGTACAAGGAAGGAATTTTTAGCAAGTTTGTATAACTTTTTGCGAGATTAGTTGTACACGCTTCGGCACACGCTTTGAGTCAGCGCTGGTACCGCGCCAGAAACATTTCCAGCGCCGACTCCGCCACCGTGTTCTGCGCGTCTGGATCAAGGGCTGCGCGTCCGAGCGAGATCTGCGGCCAGAATGCAAAAGCCTTGAGCAAACCTTGCACCTGATGCGCAGCGAACTCGGGATCCACCGGTTTGAGCCGGCCGTCGGCTTGCGCCTCGCGTATCCAGACAGTCAGGCCTTCCTCGCGCTCGCCCATGCGCTCGATCATGTTCTGCGCGCGCTCGGGGGAATGAATGGTTGCGGCGATTGCTACCCGCGCGAGGGTGAGGAAATTCTCGTCGGCCATCATTTGCACTTTCTCGCGCAACATTTGCCGCAATTGCTCGCTCAGTGGTTGCTCGCGGTTATAGCGCACCGATGGCTCGGCAATGATCCGCGCCCACAATTGATTGAGGATTTCGGCGAACAGCTCTTCCTTGCTCGGGAAGTGGTTGTACACCGTACGCTTCGACACGCCGGCCGTGGCGGCGATCTTGTCCATGCTGGTAATTTCGAACCCATGGGCACGGAATTCGGTTATCGCCGCCTGGATGATGGCTTCGCGTTTGCGGTCGGTGAGGCGTTGTGGAGCGGTCATGAGCGGGCTTCGGCAGAGAAGAGAGGAAATTACACTCGGCAGTTTACTTGGCGTCGGCTTTGATGCAACCTAGAAACTACACCGCTCAGTGTAATGTTGCGTTAATCCTCGCACCTTACAAACCAGAGCGCTTGGCCCTTGCGTGCAGCTTGGCCATTTTCATTCCCCGTGGAATACCGTGCAGCACACGGTTTTTCGGAGTCGTTCAATCATGGCCAATCCAGTCTCCCTCCCGGATAACACTCCCGCGCCTGAAGCCTCTCGACAGGATCGAGGGCTGTTTCGCAATCACGCGCCGGTGCAACGCGAAGGCCTGCGCAAAATGCTGCGGATCATGTGGAACATGATTTTCCACAAACCGCGCAACACCCGTCCGACCGCCGCCATTCCGGTGCAGACGCTGACGCGCGAAGATCTGCTCGCCGCTCCCAACCACAGCGTCTATCGCCTCGGGCATTCAACCCTGTTGCTGAAGATGCGCGACAAGTTCTGGATCACCGACCCGGTCTTCGCCGAGCGCGCCTCGCCCGTGCAGTGGGCGGGTCCGAAACGCTTTCATCAGCCACCGATCAGCATTGACCAGTTGCCGCCGATCGAGGCGGTGATCCTCTCGCACAATCATTACGACCATCTCGACTACGAAGCGGTACGCAAACTCGCCGCGAAAACCACGTACTTCCTGACACCGCTGGGCGTGGGCGACACCCTGATCAAATGGGGCATCGACGCCAGCAAGGTGCGCCAGTACGACTGGTGGCAGGGCACCGAACTCGCCGGCATCCGCTTCATCGCCACTCCATCGCAGCACTTCTCCGGCCGTGGCCTGTTCGACGGCAACAGCACGCTGTGGGCGTCATGGGTGATGATCGATGGCGACACACGCATCTTCTTCAGCGGCGACAGCGGTTACTTCGACGGCTTCAAACGCATCGGCGAACAATACGGCCCGTTCGACCTGACCCTGATGGAAACCGGTGCCTACAACGTCGAATGGCCCCACGTTCACATGCAACCGGAAGAAACCCTGCAAGCCCACATCGACCTCAAGGGCCGCTGGCTCTTCCCGATCCACAACGGCACCTTCGACCTGGCCATGCACGCCTGGCACGAACCCTTCGACCGCATCCTCGCCCTCGCATGGGAACGCAGTATTGCCATTACCACACCGCGAATGGGCGAAGCGTTCAACATTGCGCAACCCGAACGGGGGAGCGCTTGGTGGATGGCGGTGGAGGAGGAGGGGGAAGCGGTGTTAGAGAACGCATGAATTGCTCAGTTGGTGAGGGGCATCCCCCTCGCCAGCTTATTCAGCCATCGCAAAATCCCCACGCCCCACCGATTCCCCCGCCATACCCTGCGCCCTGACACTGCGCCCCGGTGCAAACCCCGGAAAGAACACCAACCCCTGCGCCTCGAACCGATAAGCCAGTGCCAGCTTCGCGGCATCCGCCACGTCCTGCTGCGCTTCGAATCGCTGAATATCTGCCACTGCCACCTCGGCCTCGCGCGACAGTTGTTCAACGCTCCAGCCCAGCATGGCGCGGGCCTGGACGCAGTGGGTCGGGGTGAACTGGAAAAGGGCAATGCGTTCGAGGACGTGGTTCATCGCAAGAGAGGCCATGGTGTGCTCCGGGCTCAAAAGTGCTGATTGAAAATGTACTGTGTTTTTGTACAGTTGTTTTCGGCCGGGATCAAACGCAATTTTTGAATTTGCCTAGTTCGCCGCCTCCAACCAGACGGACGGTGCCTCACCGAGCACTCGCCGAAACATCGTTGAAAAGGCCGCCGGACTTTCATAGCCGAAATCCAGGGCAATCCGCGTCACCGCTTCCCCCGCCGCCAACCGTGCCAGTGCCTGCACCACGCAGGCTTGCTGTCGCCATTGGCGGAAGCTGAGCCCGGTCTGCTGCCGAAACAATCTGTTAAAGGTACGCAAGCTTATGTGTAACTGGTCTGCCCAATGCTGCGGGGATTGATGCGTATTGGGCATGTTCAGAAAGGTCTGACACAGACTGAGGAGCTTTCCTTCGGCAGGCATAGGAATGTGTAGGGGAAGGGGCGCACTGCGTGTCAGTTCATGCAACAGCAAATTGATTAGCGCGCCGTCACGTCCAGACTCGTCGTACGTCAGCGGCACGTCCACTGCTTCCATCAATAAGTGCCGCAGTAGCGGCGTGGCATTCAGCACTTGGCAGTCCGACCCCAGATCCACCTTGCCCGGTTCGATATACACACTGCGCGTGCTCACCCCGAGCATCAATACCTCATGGGCCACGCCCGGCGGAATCCACACCGCGCGTTGCGGCGGCACCACCCAATTACCGTTCCGAGTGCTGACCTGCATCACGCCGGTGGCGCCGTAGAGCAATTGCCCACGTCGATGCGTATGAAACGGGAGTAGGTGGCCGTGGGAATAATCGGTCCCGATAGCCACGACCGTGCGAGGCGTGTCATCGAGCTGATTGATCGAAATATTGCGCATCAGGCGTGGTTCCGACGATTGGCGTAAACGCGAACATTATTGGCTGAACTACTGAAGCCGGCCAGTGCTTGTCACTCTAATGTCGTGGGCTTCCCAACCCTGGACGCTCGCCATGTTCTACCTCCTGCTTACACTGTTCGGCTGCCTCACCGGTATCAGCGCCGTGCTCTTCGGTTTCGGCGGTGGCTTCGTCATCGTGCCGCTGCTCTACCGCATGCTCACCGCGACACACGCAGCCGCCGACCCTATCGCGCAATCGGCCATGCACATCGCCGTGGCCACCTCGACCTGCGTAATGATCGTCAACGCCCTGATCGCCACACGCAAACACCAACGCTCGGGCAATCTGCTCCGGGACTACATCTGGCCATTGGGCGGGTTTATCGGCGTGGGCGCGGTCGTCGGCGCCATCGCCGCCATGTGGGTCAGCGGCGAAGTAATCCGCTACGCCTTCATCGCCTATCTCGGCGTGACCATCGTCGATTGCCTGCTGCGCCGCGGATTTCTCACACAGTCTCAAACCACAATCCCACGGCGACTGACCACGACGGAAACATCCGCCGGCGGAGTAGGCATCGGCGCCATCGCGACGTTCCTCGGCGTGGGTGGAAGCGTCATGACCGTGCCGCTGCTGCGCCGTTGCGGGCTCAGCATGTCGCAAGCCACAGCCATGGCCAATCCACTCAGCGTGCCAGTGGCGCTGGCCGGGACGCTGACGTACATGGCGCTGGCCGGTTTCACTGAGTCTGATCTGGGGGTTTGGTATATCGGGTATGTCGATGTGCTGGCGTTTGCGCTGCTGACGGTTGGCTCGTTGCTGGGGATCAGATTGGCTGCGCCGTGGATAGGGCGGATTTCGGATCGGGTACATGCGTGGGTCTATATTGGATTGCTCGTCATCGTGCTGCTGAGCATTTCCCTCAAATGAATCGTTGATTGGTGCGGGCGAAAGAAACCAGAATCGGCGACTGAGCGTTGCCCGCCAGTCACCAGCAGAGATCCAGGATGTTGATCTTCAATTGCACCGAAGCCGCCAGCAAGTTTTTCAGCCGTGTTCATAAAGGCAAAACGATCACGCCGGTGGACACCAAACCGCCGTCATCGGTTATTGAGGATGATGAGCTGAACGGCGCGGACGAACAGTGGCTGGTCCATGCGATCACTGTGCAGCGCAAACATGTGCTGTTGGTCATTCATGTCAAAACCCGTTATTGCCTGATCCTGGCTGATGCCAAAAAGGCTGACGTTGAGGGGTTTGTGGAATGGTTTAAGGAGCGTTGGCGCGAAGGTTTGATCCGCGATGCAATCAATCATGACCTCATGCAATGGATCGACGCGGGGATGATGACCGATCGTATGGAGCTGAGCCGCGAGCATCGTTTTTATCGTCGTGGCCATCGCAGCGCACAAAAGCACATCGAACAGATCGCCTGGTTTTTCGAAGATTGCGCGGCTGAGTGGGGCTGCTTGCCCCAAGGCGAACGTGCAGCCATCGGTTTCGATGCGCAAATGAACTCGCAAATTCGAAACGCCAAGGAGCGAAAGGATTACTTCCGCCCTGATGAAGAAATGCTCGCTCATTGGTTGCGTCAGTATTGCGGGGTGGAAAAACCGGGCGTTCAGGCTGCACTTGAGCGACGCAGGGAGGCGGAGCGGGAGATTGGGACGTTAGAGGAAGGGCTACGCATCAACTGATTTTTACTCCAGACCCGGCGCTTCACGAATAATGAAGTGATCCAGGTTCTCGATATTGGCATTGAAGACCTCGAAAGGCTTTTCGGGGTTCTTCTTGCCGGGCACCTGCTTCAACTCCGGCGTCACCCCATAAAAGAAACAGAACAACGCCTTGTCGCTATCCACCGCGTGCTTGATCTCCTCCAGAAACGCCTTGCGCTTGCGGTAGTTGTCGATCAGCTTCTTGTTCAGATAAACACTGACCGGGTACGGCTTCTTCTTACTGTCCTCGGGCTTCTTGAACCAGACCTTGTCCTCGAAATCGATACGAAAACTGGCACTGTGGAAGTCCTCGATCTTCTTGATCCGCCCCCAGTAAATCAGCCCCTTGTTGTCCGTCAGATACTCGATCTTCTTGAAGAACGAACTGTAAGGCGCCGAATGCTCACCGACCTTCAACGGCATCCGCTTGAGCAACTCCTTGTCCGCGAAGTTCGAAACAAAACACTCCACCGGATGCGCAAACACACTGGTCTTGTCCGGCGCCGTCTCACGACTGGCTGACTCTTTACCACTGTCCGCCGCCACCCGCACCGGATCATCGCGCAACACATCCGCCGCCCCCGCTGGCGCGACAGGCTTGCGCACATACTCACGCCGGGTCAGCAACAACTCTGATGGGAAGTGATCCTCACGCCCGTCATCCACCTCGCCATCCGCCGTCTCAACGCCAGACGCTGAAGCCTTCAAACTCACATACGGACACCCCGCCACATGCTGCGTAGTGGGCAGATTCTTGAAGTGCGGCGTGCGTACGTAATTCACGTTCTTGGCGTTGAACGTACCCAACTCGTTGGACGCCTCGAACTCCGAACGACACGCATCGTTGGGGCACTGGAAGTGTTCCTTCGCCGAGTCAAACGCCACCGTCTCATCGAAATTGAGATCGCGAACGTCATAGATCGACAACTTGTCGTCGAGGCTGAGGCAGTAGGCGAGATCGAATTTCATGGTGGGGCTCGGATCCTTGAGTAGGGGAGGGGTATTAATAGCGGGAGGCGGCGCGGGTTGCACTGATTGTTTTCAGGATGATGCGGGATTTGTAGGAGCCAGCGTGCTGGCGATTCCAGGCATCGACCAGATTTCGATCCTTACACCAACATCGCAGGCCACATATCCCCCTGTGGCGAGGGAGCTTGCTCCCGCTGGGCTGCGAAGCAGCCCCAAAACTGGCAAATGCGATGGGTTAGACAGATTGAACTATGAGCCTGGCGACTGCTGCGCAGTCGAGCGGGAGCAAGCTCCCTCGCCACGGAATTTTGGCTCAGTTACTCACGCTTCAACCGTTTAACCCTGTCATGAAGCGACTCGGTGAACTCTTTGCTGTCATTCGAGTGATGGCAGCGCCGATGACAGTTCGGACAAAGTGCTACAGCATTGCTGATTCGATCAGAACCCTTATTCGCCAAATGCTTCACGTGATGAACTTCAAGGTAAGGCGAGTCATTTTTAGTGAATGGCGCCGGTTCACCGCACCCTTCACATATCCCTTTGGCTTTCTGACGAACCCAGGCTCTAACCTTCGGGTCACGTATAAATGCCGTGCTCTGGGCGGGAGCGCGCATCGGCTTCACAATCCCAGCAGGTTCATCTTCAAGAGGCAGTTTCTCTAGCGCCAGAGCTCTCTGCTCTAGTGCTTCTTCATCCGCAGTCGCAACCGTTGGATCCCCAAGCGTGACCCCTTTGGCAATCAACACTGCTCGGATGGCTGGCTCAACGTTGGCCCCAACGTTTCTGGCTGGCTTGTACCCTTTGATGTATTCCCTATGCATTCTCAATAAAACGGCAGAGATGTTCTGCATGCGGAATTCAACTGAGCCTTCAGTGCGGTTGTGCAGGGCAGATGCACGCAGTACGCGATTCTCATGTGCCTTGTTGAATTTTTGGCCGATTCGCTCAAGCTCAAACATTTTCAGGTAGGCATCAACCGCTGCCTCAATCTCAGCCACAGTCCAGTCAGTATCTTTTTTCTTGTCGCTCATAAAATCGCCGAGGGTTGAAAACCCTCGGACGATACTGAGTGGCCATTACTGCTGTCTACGAAAATTCCTACATAAAAAAGCGACGAATCTCGCGCATTCCTACAAACTAATCCCTAGCCCATCGAGTGCTTCGAAGACTGAAACATGTGCCTAACCCTTCGCCACCAGGGTTTCTCTAGAGAGGCTCGTGGTGGCTTCTGACCGTGCAACAGGTAAGGCATATCCCGAAGCCGAATCCAGCCCTCATCTTGCCAATGCAGCAAACTCAAAGACATCTCCGGCCAATCCAACAAACTCAGCATCGGCCGATTTGAATCTCCTGAATCCTGCCCATCGCGCAAGGTTGGCACTACCTCGTTGGTCAGCCACTCCCGCAACAACCGATTCCCCGGTACGTAGTGATACACCAACAGCGCATACACCCCAGATTCACTGAGCATCAGTTGCTGTTCAGGTTCTCGAAAGTACTCAATCCACATGACGCGGCGCTGGTCGCTATCTAGCTTGTTGACCACCCGATCATTCAGATGGAAACCCATCAAGCGGCCGACATCGCGGGCGGAGAACCATGGCTGGTTCTCGATTAGAAGGGCGTGCAGAGAAAGATTGTGGCGAGAGAAGACGGTTACCGAACATGGATCAGACATATTTATGACCTCTACGTTTTAGATTTTGGGAGGGCCTGACCCCAACGTAGAGCGGACTTAAGAAATCCCAACGAGCAGAGCAGTTGTCACCGACGAATTACGCGTCTGTGTCACTGACCAAGCTTTCTACGTTGGGCGTTTCTTAGGCACCTGCGATAGAGCTTAGTAGTGCTCGCAGCACGCTTCAATGGGACGCGACTGTAAGTGCTGTAGGAGATTGAACGCTGTGGCGTAGGCGTTAAAAGGTTCACCTATCGCCCATAAAAAAGCCCCGATCAGTTCGGGGCTTTTTGCTTTCTCGACTCGCCGACTCAAACCGCAATCGTCAAATCGTGCCGAGCGAGACTATTAGTCCCAGCTCAACGCACCACCAGTTTGGTATTCGATCACGCGAGTCTCAAAGAAATTCTTCTCTTTCTTCAAGTCCATAATCTCGCTCATCCAAGGGAACGGGTTCGTAGTCCCTGGGTATTCCTCTTTCAAACCAATCTGCGACAACCGACGGTTAGCAATGAATTTCAGATAATCCTCCATCATCGCAGCATTCATACCCAACACCCCACGAGGCATGGTATCCCGTGCGTATTCGATCTCCAGCTGCGTACCCTGCAGGATCATCTGGGTCGCTTCTTCTTTCATCTCGGCATCCCACAAATGTGGGTTTTCGATTTTGATCTGGTTGATCACGTCGATGCCGAAGTTCAGGTGCATGGATTCGTCGCGCAGGATGTACTGGAACTGCTCGGCGACGCCGGTCATTTTGTTGCGACGGCCCATGGAGAGGATTTGGGTGAAGCCGCAGTAGAAGAAGATGCCTTCCAGAACGCAGTAGTAGGCGATCAGGTTGCGCAGCAACTCTTTGTCGGTGTCCGGGGTGCCGGTTTCGAACTTCGGATCGGAGATCGAACGGGTGTACTTCAGGCCCCAGGCTGCTTTCTTCGCGACCGATGGGATCTCGTGGTACATGTTGAAGATTTCGCCTTCATCCATGGCCAGCGATTCGATGCAGTACTGGTAGGCGTGGGTGTGGATCGCTTCTTCGAAAGCCTGGCGCAGGATGTACTGGCGGCATTCCGGGTTGGTGATCAGGCGGTACACGGCCAGGACCAGGTTGTTGGCAACCAGGGAGTCGGCGGTGGAGAAGAAGCCGAGGTTGCGCATGACGATGCGGCGCTCGTCGTCGGTCAGGCCTTCCGGGTTTTTCCAGAGGGCGATGTCGGCGGTCATGTTGACTTCTTGCGGCATCCAGTGGTTTGCGCAACCGTCCAGGTACTTCTGCCAGGCCCAGTCGTACTTGAATGGCACGAGTTGGTTGAGGTCGGCGCGGCAGTTGATCATGCGCTTTTCGTCAACGGCGACACGGGCGGAGGCGCCTTCGAGTTCGGCGAGGCCTTCGGCGACGTCGAGGGAGTTCAGTGCAGCCTTGGCGCGGGCCACGGCGGCCGAGTCGTCGGCGGTCACGGCGCGGGCTTCGAGCGCCGCGGCGCCGCCGGCGTTGTCGAGGCGGTCCATGTTGGCTTCGCTCGCGTGGCCGGCGTTGGCGCCTTTCACGGTTGCGACTTCACCGTCTTCTTTATCGAATTCGTCCCAGCTCAGCATGACGTGTCGTCTCCTGCGTGAGGGCTTGTGCCCGTGTGAAACCTGATGGGTTGGTTTTTCACACGGCCAAACAAGCCGCGTTGGATGTCGTTTTTTGCAGCGCTGCACGCAGGCAAATAAACAGAAATTTTGACGGGTTCCGAGAGCCTCTGATGGGCGCAATCAGCGTCTGGCACTGTTGCGGGGCTTCAGAATGGCTTTTGCTCCCTGTAAGGGAATATTGCTGACCCGTATGGGGCGGCATTATAGGGAAATTTTTACCGGCGTGGTGCGGCGAATCGGCTCATGGCGAGGCCGGGGAGGGGGTGGATTTCGATCCGACCGAGGGATTACAGGGCTTTGCGCGGATTCAGCGCGTGCAGATTTTTTTTCGTTAAATTTTTGGCAGGTGGTTTTCTGTTTAAAAAATAGCCAGAAAAGTACGGTTTTCACTATATCTTGTGTTTTGCAACCCTTATGGGCGTCTCCAGACACAACTGAGCCCGACCGAAGCCGGGCTGGAATCGACCCTCAATGTAGCGCTGAGCGATCCGATTCGGTGCAGTCTGATTCAGTTCGTGCAGCCGTTGCCCATGATGCTGTAGCGCAGGATGTGGCGTTGGCCTTTGGAGTCGTCGTATTCCATTTTTGCCGGTACTACTTCGCAGACATTTGGAATTTCGCTCATCGATACAACTTTGGCGATGTCCAGGTGTGTGGAGTAGGTGTATTCCTCGATAACCGGTTGTTGCTGTGCGACATCAGTCGGACCCTCGTTTGCCATGGCGGTTGCGCACAGACTGCTGAGGGCCAGAACCAATAAAGCTTTCATTTCTAATTCACCTTTTTGAGGTCGAGTGGGGTCACGCAACCTTTTTAGGGTTGCGTGTGGAGCTTGGGTATTTGATGCGTTACTTGGAGAGCTGGATTAACGGCCTTCGTGGGGGCTGTAACGTTGTTTTAATCGCGGTTGCCTTGTTGGCGAGGTCAATTTTAGGGAGTCGGGCGCGGGGTAAACAGACCGGGTTTTGATAAACACTTTTGGCATATTTGATAACAATCCGCCGTGCGGCCCTTGTAGGAGCTGTCGAGTGCAACGAGGCTGCGATCTATTGATCTTGCTTTGGAGATCAAAAGATCGCAGCCTGCGGCAGCTCCTACAACCATCGTCGAATGGTTCTCTGGGGCCCACCCGGCTACAACGGGGTCATACAAAAACAACTATTACACCGAGGTAGGAAAGATGAGTGCGGCTTCTCTGTATCCCGTTCGTCCCGAGGTTCTGGCAAACACGCTGACTGACGAGGCGACCTACAAAGCCATGTACCAGCAGTCGGTCGTCAACCCTGACGGCTTCTGGCGCGAGCAAGCCCAGCGTCTGGACTGGATCAAGCCCTTCACCACGGTGAAACAGACCTCGTTCGACGATCACCATGTCGACATCAAGTGGTTTGCCGACGGCACCCTGAACGTTTCCTACAACTGCCTCGACCGTCATCTGGCCGAGCGCGGCGATCAAATCGCGATCATCTGGGAAGGCGACGATCCTTCCGAAAGCCGCAACATCACCTACCGCGAACTGCACGAGCAAGTTTGCAAACTGGCCAACGCCCTGCGTGGTCAGGACGTACACCGTGGGGACGTGGTGACCATTTACATGCCGATGATCCCCGAAGCCGTGGTCGCCATGCTGGCCTGCACCCGGATCGGCGCGATTCACTCGGTGGTGTTCGGTGGTTTCTCGCCGGAAGCCCTGGCCGGTCGCATCATCGACTGCAAATCGAAAGTGGTGATCACCGCTGACGAGGGTATCCGCGCCGGCAAGAAGATTTCCCTCAAGGCCAACGTCGACGACGCCCTGACCAACCCGGAAACCAGCAGCATCCAGAAAGTCATCGTCTGCAAGCGCACCGGTGGCGACATCAAGTGGAACCAGCATCGCGACATCTGGTACGAAGACCTGATGAAAGTCGCGGGCACCGTTTGCGCGCCGAAAGAGATGGGCGCCGAAGAAGCGCTGTTCATCCTTTATACCTCCGGCTCCACCGGCAAGCCGAAGGGCGTGCAGCACACCACCGGCGGTTATCTGCTCTATGCGGCGATGACCCACGAGCGCGTGTTCGACTACCGCCCGGGCGAAATCTACTGGTGCACCGCCGACGTCGGCTGGGTCACCGGCCACAGTTACATCGTCTACGGCCCGCTGGCCAATGGCGCGACCACCGTGCTGTTCGAAGGTGTGCCGAACTACCCGGACATCACCCGGGTGGCGAAGATCATCGACAAGCACAAGGTCAACATTCTCTACACCGCGCCGACCGCGATCCGCGCGATGATGGCTTCGGGTCAGGCCGCGGTCGAAGGCGCCGATGGCAGCAGCCTGCGTCTGCTCGGCTCGGTGGGCGAGCCGATCAACCCGGAAGCCTGGGACTGGTACTACAAGAATGTCGGCAAGTCCCGTTGCCCGATCGTCGATACCTGGTGGCAGACCGAGACTGGCGGCAACATGATGAGCCCGCTGCCGGGGGCTCATGCGCTGAAACCGGGTTCGGCGGCGCGTCCGTTCTTCGGCGTGGTGCCGGCGCTGGTCGACAACCTCGGCAACATCATCGAGGGCGAGGCCGAAGGCAATCTGGTGATTCTCGATTCGTGGCCAGGCCAGGCGCGCACGCTGTACGGTGATCACGATCGTTTCGTCGATACCTACTTCAAGACTTTCCGCGGCATGTACTTCACCGGTGACGGCGCGCGTCGTGACGCCGACGGTTACTACTGGATCACCGGGCGCGTGGACGACGTGCTCAACGTGTCCGGCCACCGCATGGGCACGGCCGAGATCGAGAGCGCGATGGTTGCGCATCCGAAAGTCGCTGAAGCGGCGGTGGTGGGTGTGCCGCATGACATCAAGGGGCAGGGCATTTATGTATACGTGACCTTGAAGAACGGCGAGGAGCCGACCGAGCAGTTGCGTCTGGAGCTGAAGAACTGGGTGCGCAAGGAGATCGGCCCGATTGCTTCGCCGGACGTGATCCAGTGGGCGCCGGGGCTGCCGAAAACCCGTTCGGGCAAGATCATGCGTCGGATTCTGCGCAAGATCGCCACGGCCGAATACGACGGGTTGGGGGATATCTCGACGCTGGCGGATCCGGGTGTGGTGCAGCATTTGATTGATACGCACAAGACCATGAATGTTGCTTAATCGGTAGAAGCACAGAAAGCCCCGTCCGGTATTACCGGACGGGGCTTTTTTGTGTCTGGAGGTTTTGTGGTGGCCGGGCTGGCCTCTTCGCGAGCAGGCTCGCTCCCACAAGGAAGTGGGCGCATTTCAAATGTGGGAGCGAGCCTGCTCGCGAAGGCGATCTGTCGGACACCGCAGTAGTCAGCTGTAGGAAACCGCAACACCCCAACCAATAATTATCGATCTGCGCCGCAGGCCCCTTGCTTCTGTTACCCGTCACAACCGAATGTGTAACCCCCTGCGCCAAACCGGGGCGAAGGGAAACGTCATGCCCCGTTTTAGAGCCTCGCAGCCACCAGTGAAAAATAAGACACAACGCTGCGCTTGCCGGATTAGAAGGGTTTGCGAATAATGGGCCCGCAACTTGCAGTATGTATCGGTTCACTGTCTTTCGCTCTTGCATGAAATTGCAGGGCTGTCAATGAGCTCAAACCGCTTTCTCGGTGCATCTGTAATTAGTTGTCGCATTGAAGAAATATCGGCTTCGGGCCTGTCGTTAGAATGCCGATCACTCGCTCATCGTGGCTGATGTTGAAATCGCCTGCGGTTTCAACGGGAAATTTCCGCCGATGCGCAACCGATTTCCGATTCACCCATTCGCATATTGGGCTGTCGCTCACTCTGCCGTTTTTGCCCTTTACCGATGGAGTCCCAAGATGAAGAAACTTGTGCTGCTTGGCGCCCTGGCACTGTCCGTGCTGTCGTTGAATGCCGTCGCTGACGAAAAACCTGTGAAGATCGGCATCGAAGCGGCTTACCCTCCATTCGCCTCGAAAGCTCCGGACGGCAGCATCGTCGGTTTCGACTACGACATCGGCAATGCGCTGTGCGAAGAAATGAAGGTCAAGTGCGTGTGGGTCGAGCAAGAGTTCGACGGTCTGATCCCGGCGCTGAAAGTGCGCAAGATCGACGCGATCCTGTCGTCGATGTCGATCACCGAAGACCGCAAGAAGTCGGTCGACTTCACCAACAAGTACTACAACACCCCGGCGCGTCTGGTCATGAAGGCCGGCACTCAGGTCAGCGAAAACCTGGCTGAGCTGAAGGGCAAGAACATCGGCGTACAGCGTGGTTCGATCCACGAGCGTTTCGCCCGCGAGGTTCTCGCTCCACTGGGCGCCGAGATCAAGCCGTACGGCTCGCAGAACGAAATCTACCTCGACGTGGCCGCCGGTCGTCTCGACGGTACCGTGGCTGACGCAACCCTGCTGGACGACGGTTTCCTGAAAACTGACGCCGGTAAAGGCTTCGCGTTCGTCGGTCCTGCGTTCACCGACGTCAAATACTTCGGCGACGGCGTAGGTATCGCGGTGCGCAAGGGCGACGCCCTGAAGGACAAGATCAACACTGCCATCGCGGCCATCCGCGAAAACGGCAAATACAAAGCAATCCAGGACAAGTACTTCGCCTTCGATATCTACGGCAAGTAAGACGTCTCTGCGACAAGTCCGAAATGGCGCAAGCAACAGAATCTCTGCGGTTTGCGCCATTTTTTCATCCCAACTTTCGAGGACCTGAATCATGTTGAAAGGCTACGGGGCTGTCATCCTCGATGGCGCATGGCTGACGCTTCAGCTCGCCTTGTCGTCCATGGCTCTGGCCATCGTTCTCGGGCTGATCGGTGTTGCATTGCGCCTGTCGCCGGTGCGCTGGCTGGCGTGGCTGGGCGACCTGTATTCGACGGTGATCCGCGGGATTCCCGACCTGGTGCTGATCCTGCTGATCTTCTACGGCGGTCAGGACCTGCTCAACCGCGTGGCGCCAATGCTCGGCTATGACGACTACATCGACCTGAACCCGCTGGCGGCCGGTATCGGTACCCTCGGTTTCATCTTCGGTGCGTACCTGTCGGAAACTTTCCGTGGCGCGTTCATGGCGATTCCCAAAGGCCAGGCCGAAGCGGGCATGGCGTACGGCATGAGCAGTTTTCAGGTGTTCTTCCGTGTGATGGTGCCGCAGATGATTCGTCTGGCCATCCCGGGCTTTACCAACAACTGGCTGGTACTGACCAAGGCCACCGCGCTGATTTCCGTGGTCGGTCTGCAAGACATGATGTTCAAGGCCAAGCAGGCGGCGGATGCCACGCGTGAGCCTTTCACCTTCTTCCTCGCAGTGGCGGCGATGTACCTGGTGATCACCAGTGTTTCGTTGCTGGCATTGCGTCACCTTGAGAAGCGCTACTCGGTAGGCGTAAGGGCGGCTGATCTATGATCTTCGACTACAACGTCATTTGGGAGGCGCTGCCGCTGTACTTCGGCGGCCTGCTGACCACCCTCAAACTGCTTGCGCTGTCGCTGTTCTTCGGCTTGCTCGCGGCGTTGCCGCTGGGGCTGATGCGCGTCTCGAAAAACCCGCTGATCAATGGCGCGGCGTGGCTGTACACCTACGTGATTCGTGGCACGCCGATGCTGGTGCAGCTGTTCCTGATCTACTACGGTCTGGCCCAGTTTGAAGCGGTGCGCGAAAGCTTCTTGTGGCCATGGCTGTCGAGCGCGACGTTCTGCGCCTGCCTGGCCTTTGCGATCAACACCAGCGCCTACACCGCAGAGATCATCGCCGGCAGCCTCAAGGCCACGCCGAACGGTGAGATCGAAGCGGCCAAGGCCATGGGCATGTCGCGCTTCAAACTGTACAAGCGCATTCTGCTGCCGTCGGCCCTGCGCCGGGCGCTGCCGCAGTACAGCAACGAAGTGATCATGATGCTGCAGACCACCAGTCTGGCGTCGATCGTGACCCTGATCGACATCACCGGCGCGGCGCGTACCGTCAACGCGCAGTTCTATCTGCCGTTCGAGGCGTACATCACCGCCGGCGTGTTCTACCTGTGCCTGACCTTCATTCTGGTCAAGCTGTTCAAACTGGCCGAGCGTCGCTGGTTGAGCTACCTCGCGCCACGGAAGCACTGATATGCAACGCATCGATCACGTATTGCCATGGAGTCATCTGGGCAGCGAGCGCAAGGTGTCGGTTTTCCGGTTTGGTAGCGGCGAGCGCAAGGCCTACATCCAGGCCAGCCTGCATGCTGATGAATTGCCGGGCATGCGCACTGCCTGGGAGCTGAAAAAGCGTCTCGGCGAACTCGAAGCCCAGGGCTTGCTCAACGGTGTGATCGAGCTGGTGCCGGTGGCCAATCCTCTCGGGCTGGGGCAATTGCTGCAAGGTAATTTCCAGGGCCGTTTCGAGGCGGGCAGCGGCAAGAATTTCAACCGTGATTTCGTCGAGCTGAGCGCGCCGGTCGCGGCCGCGCTGGGCGACAGGCTCGGTGATGATCCGCATGCCAACGTCCGGCTGATCCGTCAGGCCATGGCCGATCACCTGGCCGCGCTGCCTGAGGCGAGCAGCCAGTTGCAAGGCATGCAGCGGGTGTTGCTCAGCCATGCCTGCACCGCCGACGTGGTGCTGGATTTGCACTGCGACGCCGAAGCCGCGCTGCACATGTACGCGCTGCCGCAGCACTGGCCGCAGTGGCGTTCGCTGTCGGCGCATCTGAACGTCAAGGTCGGTTTGCTCGCGGAAGATTCCGGTGGCAGCTCCTTCGACGAGGCGTGCTCGCTACCGTGGCTGCGCCTGTCGCGGCAGTTCCCCGATGCGCAGATTCCGCTGGCCTGTCTGGCGACGACCATCGAGCTGGGCGGGCAGGCCGACACCGGTCGTGTCGAAGCCGAGGCTTACGCCGAAGGCATTCTGGCGTTTCTGGCCGAGCAAGGCCTGATCACTGGCGAGTGGCCGACCCCGGCGTTTGAACCCTGCGAAGGCATGCCCTTCGAAGGCACCGAATTGTTGTTTGCGCCGCACCCCGGTGTGGTGAGTTTTTCCCGCAGGCCCGGCGAATGGGTCGAGGCGGGCGACGAGATTTTTCAAGTGATCGACCCTGTGTCCGATCGGGTCAGCACGGTAAGTGCTGGTACGTCCGGGGTGCTGTTTGCCATTGAACGGCTGCGCTATGCCCAACCCGGTTTCTGGCTGGCCAAGGTGGCGGGGCGCGAAGCGCTGCGTCACGGGCGCTTGCTCAACGACTGACTGACTGTTTTTGTGAGAACCGACCGCATGTACAAACTTGAAGTCCAAGACCTGCATAAACGCTATGGCAGTCACGAAGTGCTCAAGGGCGTGTCCCTGAAAGCCGCCGCCGGCGATGTGATCAGCATCATCGGCTCCAGTGGCTCCGGCAAAAGTACTTTCCTGCGCTGCATCAACCTGCTCGAGCAGCCGCACGCCGGCAGGATCCTGCTCAACAACGAAGAGCTGAAACTGGTGGCGAACAAGGACGGCGCGCTGAAAGCCGCCGACCCGAAGCAGCTGCAGCGCATGCGTTCGCGCCTGTCGATGGTGTTCCAGCATTTCAATCTGTGGTCGCACATGACTGCGCTGGAAAACATCATGGAAGCGCCGGTGCATGTGCTCGGTGTGTCCAAAGCCGAAGCCCGCGAAAAAGCCGAGCACTACCTGAACAAGGTCGGCGTCGCCCATCGCAAAGACGCGTTCCCGGGGCACATGTCCGGCGGCGAGCAGCAGCGCGTGGCGATCGCCCGGGCGCTGGCGATGGAGCCGGAAGTGATGCTGTTCGACGAACCGACCTCGGCCCTCGACCCGGAACTGGTCGGCGACGTGCTGAAAGTCATGCAGGCGCTGGCGCAGGAAGGCCGCACCATGGTCGTCGTGACCCACGAAATGGGCTTCGCCCGTGAAGTGTCGAACCAGTTGGTATTCCTGCACAAAGGCGTCGTCGAAGAAAGCGGCAACCCGCGCGAAGTGCTGGTCAACCCGCAGTCGGAGCGTTTGCAGCAATTCCTGTCGGGTAGCCTGAAATAAATCAGCGCTGCCGTTGTGCACCCGATTAGGTCATGCTTCGCGATCTTCTGGCCGGCTCAGATCCCCTGTAGGAGCTGACGAGTGCAACGAGGCTGCGATCTTTTGATCCTGTTTTCGAAAATCAAAAGATCGCAGCCTTCGGCAGCTCCTACAGGGATCTGCGTCGGACTCAGGATTTGTGTTCATTTCCGGGCTAGCATTGGCCCATGCCTTCATCACCGTTGTTCGTTTCGGATTGCCCGCCCATGACTGCCCATCGAATTGGTTTCCTGATTTGGCCCAGCACTAAAGCCTTGACGCTGGCGCTGGCGGAGGAGGCCTTGCGTGTTGCGCAGCGGGTGCACCCGGATGTGGTTTACGAACTGTCGTTCCTGCAGGCCGAGCCGCCTGCCGAAGGTGCCTGGCAATTGCCCGGTGAGCCCTGGGCCGGCAAGCTTGAAAACTTCCAGAAACTCTTTCTGCTCGCTGACGAGCCGCCGACCATCCTGGCGCCGGCGCTGAGCAGCGCGCTCAAGCAAGTGGTGCGCGCCGGTTGCGTGATCGGTGGTCTGTCGGCCGGTGTCTATCCGCTGGCCCAGCTCGGGTTGCTCGACGGGTATCGCGCCGCCGTGCACTGGCGCTGGCAGGACGATTTCGCTGAGCGCTTCCCCAAGGTCATCGCCACCAGCCACTTGTTCGACTGGGATCGCGATCGCCTGACCGCGTGCGGCGGCATGTCCGTGCTCGATCTGTTGCTGGCGGTGCTGGCCCGTGATCACGGCGCCGAACTGGCCGGCGCGGTCTCGGAAGAACTGGTGGTCGAGCGCATCCGCGAGGGCGGTGAGCGTCAGCGCATTCCATTGCAGAATCGCCTCGGCTCCAGCCATCCGAAACTGACCCAAGCGGTGTTGCTGATGGAAGCCAACATCGAAGAGCCGCTGACCACCGACGAAATCGCCCAGCACGTGTGCGTATCCCGTCGGCAACTGGAGCGGATCTTCAAGCAATACCTCAACCGCGTGCCGAGCCAGTACTACCTCGAGCTGCGTTTGAACAAGGCCCGGCAGATGTTGATGCAGACCAGCAAGTCGATCATCCAGATCGGCCTCTCGTGCGGCTTCTCCTCGGGGCCGCATTTCTCCAGCGCCTACCGCAACTTCTTCGGTGCCACGCCGCGGGAAGATCGCAACCAGCGGCGCAGCAGCAGCCCGTTCGAATTGTCGTCAATGCCACCGGAGCGGGGCTGATCGCGGTTCAGTTGTTGCGGTTGAACTCCACACCGATGGAGATCTCTGACTCGTCGCTGCCATCGCGCGGTGGATTCAGGTCGATCTGACTTGCCTGTTCTTCAAACAGACGCATTTGCCGAGCGGCGTTGTAGGTCTCAAGACGCAGTTGACTCTGCGGGTTCAAGGGATTGCCGCTGAAGTTGTAATGCGTCGCCACCTCGCCGGGACTGGATGGGAACTGACTCGGCAGCTCGCTGATGACGTTATCGGCCAGGTTCACCGACTCAAGCCCGGGCAAATCGAACAGCCCTTTGGGCGTTTCGCTCAGCCCGATATTGTTCAGACGCAATACCCGCAGATTGACCAGTCTGCTCAGGTCGGGCACGTTGCCCAGCGGGTTGTCGCCCAGGTCCAGGGAAAGAAGGTTTTTCATCCCGGCGATGGCGTCTGCGGTTTGCCGTGGCAGCGTGATGCGGCAGTCTGGCAAGCTCAGGTTCGCCAGTGAATCGAGCCCGAGAATCGCAGGCGGGATTTCCCTCAGCGCATAATTGCGAATGTCGACCCCGCGCAGCTTCGGAAACAGCTCCACCAACCGATTGACGTCCGGCGGCGAAGCGGCCGTGCTGTTCAGCCCCAGCTGTTCGATGTAGTCGAAGCGTCCGGCCAATGGCGGCAGCTCTCCAGTGAACGACAAATCACAGACGAACGCGTTGTCCCCTGGCGATTTCGGATAGCGCCGCAGACGTGCTTCCAGATTTTCCTTGAAGCGTTTTCGGCGGGCCGATTCCCGGCGCGCGGCTTCTCCTTTCAGGGGCGTGCGGAGCACCGGGTCGTGCGCAGTCTCGTTGCTCCAGGTATCAAGGCGCGTCAGCAATCGGGTTATTTCGGTCTGTCGGCGCATCAGCTCGACGCGACCGTCGGCCAGCGTGCCGGGCAGACGATACAGCAGGTCGTTGGCTTCGAAAGCGGTCAACGAGGGGTACAGCGACTGAATCAGGCTCAAGTCAGCTGATTCGCCCCACACGCCCAGATTGTCGCCTGTGATCTGAAAGGTCGCTTTGATGCGTTCTCTCGACGCCGCCGACAGCGGATTGGCGCCGATATCCACGCCATTACCGGTGTAGGGAACCAGGTCACTTGGCAACTCGGTAATGTTGTTGTCGTTCAATAACGCGGCGCCAAGCTGCGGCAGTTGCTCAAGCCCTGCAGGCACTGCGTCGATTCCGGTCCTTATCAGGTCGAGGAACCTGAGGTCCGTCAGCGCCGATACATCGGGGGTGGCCTGTAAAGGATTGCCGAACAGGTCCAGTGCCTTCAAGCGGACAAGCGTGGACAACGTCGCTTGCCCGGCCGCATCAAGCGTGATCTCGCAGCGGCTCAACATCAGCGTTTCAAGCGACCGCATGCTCTCCAGCGCCTGCGGCATCCGGCCCAGGTTGCAGCCTTTGAGTTCCAGTCCATTCAAGCCGCTGAAGCTTGTGAGGAAACCGTCCGGAACGCCTGAGCCGCCATCGCCCGCGATCTGCAGATGAGTGATGTGGCTGAAATCTGCGCTCAACTGCGGTAATTCGCCGGCAAATTTCGCCTCCGTTTCGAACCTGTCCAGGCGTAACGCCAGGTCCCGCGTGCGTCGGCCGCGCCAAAGCTCTTCGAGGCGCTCACCGAACTGTTGCCTGGCGACAAGTTGCGCCGCCCGCGCTTCGGCCGTCCACGGTTGTCCTGTAGCAGGGTTGCTGACGGGCACTTGCTCGCGCCAGGTGTTGAGGTCACTGATCATGCGGGCGATTTCCGCTTCCCAGCGGATCAGTTGCGCCGTACCGGCCTGCAACGTACCGGGGAGTCGGTAAATCATGTCGCTGGCTGCAGCGTCGTCCAGCAACGGAAACAGCCGGCGCGCCAGGGTTATATCCGCCGTGGCGGGCCTGACCCGAAAGTTGCGACCGTGCACTGCGTGGTAGGCCTTGATCCGCTCGCGCGCATTGAGGGACAGCGGATTGCCGGTCAGATGTATGCCATCGGCACGCTCTGGGTTGGCCGTGAACAAAGCCTCCGGCAGTTCAGTCATGTGGTTGTCGTTGAGGTATACGCTCTGCAGTGTCGGGTGGTCGATGATCCCTTCAGGCAGGGCAGTCAGGCCGGTATTCATCAGGAAGATATCCCCCAGCGCCTGCATGCCCCGCAGATCGGGTGCCATGGCCAACGGGTTATCGCTCAGATCCACAAGCTTGAGGGTAGGCAAGGAATCGAGTACATCCTGTCCGGCGCTCGTGAGCGTGACGGCGCAGTGACGCAGGCGCAGTTCCTTGAGCGTCCGCAGGCCTGCCACGAAAGCCGGGATTTCCTTCAGGGCGATGGCTTTCAGTTCCAGAGCCTGGAGGTTGGGGAATTGTTCGACGAACGTCCCGATGTTGCTGATTGCAGCGTTTCCGCTCAGCTTCAGGCTTTCAACGTGGCTGAAATCCGCGGTCAGCCGGGGCATGTCGCCAAAGAATTTCAAGTCGGCCGAAAAGAAACCGCTTCGCGCTGCAGTTTCGCTCGACCGCTGTCGCCATAACGCCTCCAGGGCCTGTTTGAACGCGGTTCGCGCAGTTGTCTGCGCCTGTAATTCAGCGGCGGACAGCAACTGCCCGGTAACCGGATGGGTGGCTGTGATCTGCTCTGTCCACTGCGCGAGATCGAGCTGCATCTGTTCCAGCTCTGCATGCCATTGATCAAGCTGGATACGGCTGTCCGCCAGGGTGCCGGGCAGGTCGTAAATCATATCGCTGGCCTGTTGCTGGTCGAGGTCGGGAAACAGTTGGCGGGCGAGGGCAATGTCCTGGCCGTCGGCGGGCACTTCAAAGTCGTGTTGATAAAGGCGGTAATAGGCTTTGATCTTGTCCCGCGCTGCGGCCGAGAGCGGATTGTCGGAAAGATAAATGCCATCGCTGCGAGTTGCCGGGATGTCGAACAGGGTATCGGGAAGGTCGGTGATGCGGTTGCCGGTCAGCACTGCAATGGGCTGATTCGGGTGGCTGGCCAGCCCATCGGGCACCACGGTAAGACCGCTGTTGGACAGGTCGATATACCTCAGTTCCGGCAGCAGGTTCAGGTCGGGAAATGTCCCCAGCGGGTTGTCGCTCAGGTCCAGCCTGCGCAGGTTGTTCAGCGACACCAGCGCAGCCTGGTTTTCCGCGGTCAGGATCACGCCGCAGTTCTTCAGCTCCAGCTCGCTCAGGCCGGGCAGGCTGACTCCCGCCAGTGTGGTTGTGTCCAGGTCGAAGCCGTCCAGGCGCAGGGTAGTCAGGTTGGGGAAACGTTCCAGGAATGGCGCGATGGCGGAGAGGTTTCTGTTGCCGATCAGGTTCAATCGCGAAACGTGGTCGAAATTGGCGCTGAGTATCGGCATGGTGCCGCTGAACTCGGCATTTGCCCTCAGTTCATCAGCGCGGCCGAACGCGGTCCGGCTGCGCCAGAACAACTTGAGTTGCCGGGCAAAGGAACGCCTGGCATTGATTTCGCGGGGGTCTTCTTCAAACGTCGTCGACGTGCCGGATTCAGGTGGAGCGATGGAAGCCTGAGCGATCCATTGATCCAGTTCGACGTTCATCTGGCTCAGCTCCGTCTCCCAGCGTGACAACTGGGCGCGGGCGTCGGCCCAGGTGCCGGGTAGCCGGTACAACACCTGAGTGGCCTGCTCGGCATCCAGGTTGGGGAACAGGTTGATGGTGCGTCGCAGGTCTTGCGACTTCGGGCGGACGCCGAAGTGTTTGCCGGTGTGGCTGTAAAAGCTTTTTACCCGTTCGCGAGACGCAGTGGACAACGGGTTGTCAGCAAAGGTGTAGCCATCGCTCAGAGAGCTGGCCAGGTTGAAGAAACCGTCGGGGATGCGCGTGATCCGGTTGCCGTCGAACTGCGCAGAGATCAATCGCGGATGATCGAGTACGTCATCCGGCACGGCGTAGAGCCCGGTGTTCGACAAGTTGACGTAACGCAGCGAAGGCAGTGCGTGCAGATCGGGAGGCAGGCCCAACGAATTGCCGTGCAGATCGAGCAGGGTGAGTTGCGGTAATGAGGCCAGCACCGATTGGGTCGTGGTGGTCAGGCTGACTCGGCAATTGCGCAATCTCAATTCGCGCAGCGCCGGCATTGAGCCGAGCGCCTGGGGCAGGCTTGGCAGATTGAGATTGCGCGCATCCAGGCTTTGCAGTTGCCGGAAAGAGTGGAGAAAGCTGTCGAGAGAACCGGTCGTGGCATTGCCGTCGATCGCGAGCAAAGTGATGTGGCTGAAGTCGGCCGACAGCACAGGCAAGTCGCCCAGGATGCCGTGGGTCAACAACAAGGCGTGGCCCGAGGCGGCACCCTGCGGATCGATCCCGACGACGTTCTCACGTCGCCAGCCCTGGAGCAGTTGTTCCCTGAGCAATCGCCGGTTGCGAATGTCCGCGCGTCGCTCGATTGCCGTGAGCACGCTACCCGTCTCTGGATGTCGGGCGGGCGGGTCGTTGGCCCAGACCTGCAGCTCGTGCTGCAGTTGCAGATAGTCATCTTGCAAACGAACCAGTTCTGCGCGAGCGCCGGACGGACTGGCGCGCATGCTCCGCGCCAGGTGCTGGATGCGGCGATCCGACATTCTCGGGTAGAGGACCCGTATGTCTGCTTCAAGGGTGCGTTGTGGGGCGTCCTCCAGCGTGATCGCACGGGAAAGCCGTGGGTAACCCTCGGCACCCACCAGGCGTAACGTATCGATTTTCGGCGGCGTGACCGGATGTTCCGCCAGCACCTCCCGCAGCTCGCTGCGTTCCAGCGTGCGCTCGCGGATTGCGGCCTTCAGCGCCTGTCCCTCATCGATCCGCAGATCGAGACTCTGGCGCTCGCTGTCGGGCAGGGCATGGAGCAGGCCGGAATAGAAATCGCTGAGCGAATGCAGTGCCTGGCCGCGCTCATCGTAGGGTTGATAGCGCCCGTCGTCGGTGCGCACGAGGACTTTTTGCTCGGGGGCGTCTTCGCGGCCGATGCTGTCGAGTACCGGGCCGTCGTAACGGCCGTCGCGGATTTCGATGCGCACATCGCCGCTCCAGCCGGGCAACAGTTTGAGGCTATGCAGGGCGAGGGCATCGGAATCGGGATTGCTCACCGAACCCAGTTGCAGCCCTTCGTAGGCGCGGGCGACGCGCACTTCCTGGCGGGCCAGTTGCAGCAGCTCCTGCTGGCGCGGCGGGACCTGGCCCTGGTCGAGCTGTAACAGTTCGCCGCCGGTGGCGGTGTCGAGCAGTTCGCGGGTGATGCTGACCGGCAGGTCGGGGGCTTGCGCCTGGAGCGGCTGTGCCAGTGGGTCGTCGATGGGTTGCAGCGCCTGATAGCGTGATTCGAACAATGTGTTTCTGTGGGTTTTCGCGAGGCCGACCAGTTGCTTGCGCAGGGTCTGGCTGCGAACGTCCAGTGATGGCGTCACCGCAAAGGGTTCAGCCAGCAACGCCTTGATCTGCGCTTCATCGAGAACCGCGAGCAAGGATTTGAGCAGGTCGCCACCGACCAGCCGATCCTGCTGCAGCTCTGTCAGGGGCAGGCTTTCGTCTGCGGAGGATTGCCAGAGCAGTTCGCCCTGTCGGTCGATCAGACGCAGTCGGCTGTTGCTCGGCCAACGGCCGTGGTCGGCAAGCAATTGCAACTGGGTGACCGGATCGGCACGCAAGAAATCTTCAGACGCTTCGCTGGCAAGCTGATCGATGAAGCGCTGCAGTTGCTGGTCGATCCTGAAGCGCTGAATGCTGTCGGCCAGCAGCGGCGGGACCTTCTCCTGATGGACATGCATCTTGCGCAAAACGTCTTCGCTGGCGCCACTGACCTGCAGAATGGTTTCCCGCTCGGCCGGCGAAAAGCTCTCGACCGACGGGCCGATGCGGCGCAGTGCGGTTTCGCCGTCCCACTCGAGCGGTTGCTCTAGCTCCGTGTGCCAGGCGCCTTCACCGTTATGGCGGACCACCGGTTGGTAGGCGTCGGGCCGGGTGGGATGTTCGATGCGGTACTGCCCGGGCATCTCGTCGGGTTTCACTGAAAAATGCGCATCGTCGAGGGGCAGCAGTTGCTTGTCCTGATGGGCATGCAGGCCCAGCCCGTCGGGTTGCGAGTCGGCTGGCGGACGCAGCGGGTGCCTGTAACGCTCAAGATCGGGCTGCCAGTAGCGGGTTTCGCCTTTGGCCAGTTTCACCGGTTTGAAGCGGTCGATGAACGCCACGACCTCTGTGGGCAATACCTTGCGCAATTCGGCCGCGCCAATCGCCCCGCCCACCGCGAAAAGGCCCAACTGAATCATCGAATCGACGGTGTCCATCAGGTGCCCGATGGCTTCGGTGTTGCGACCCTGTGCCCACTCGACGATGCCCTCGAAGGTTTCGTCGAGCATCTGATAAGCCATGTACGCCATCATCGCCTCGCCCAGCACCGGCACGAATGGCGCGACGATCAGGGCAGCGCTCTGGACGATGCTGGAAAGGATATTGACCACCGAATCCCAGAACGCCCAGCGCGCGCGTTGGTCGACCCAGGCCGTCGGGACGGCGATGACTCGGGCATCGTTGAAGACCTTGTTCAGCTTCGCTTGGTGCAAGTGCTGCCACAGGTCGTCGTAGAACGGCACGAGCGCGCTCTGCAGATCGGGCCGTTCCACAGGTGCTTCTCGCCAGGCGGGCAGGGAGCTGCCGGGCTCGTGCGGGTGCCATTTGATTTCGCTCAGGCGGCTGTTGAGTGTGCTGAAGAAGTAGCCCCGTTGTTCGTGATTGACGAAGCGGCTGAAGAACTGCTGGTACTCCGTTGACCGCAACTGGCGCGTCAGCTCGACGAGCATTTCAGCCGGCGACGCGTACTCCTTGAACGGATGCTCGGGGTCGTTCGGTACATAGGCCACGACGCGTGCAGCGTCGCGTGTCACGTACAGATCCGCAGCGAACACGACGATGCCGGTAAGCGGCGCACAAAGCATGGTCATGTCATGGCGCAGCACCGGTGCACCGTTGATGTAAATGCCGGTCATGCCGTCGAGCATGGCGTCGACCAGACGAAAGTGATTCTCCGATACGTCACGGTTCATCCGCGCCCATTGCAGCGCGGCTTTCATCGCAGCTTTCTCGCTGGCGTCCAGTTTGCCGCGTAACACCGTCGCGACCATCGGATCGGAGTAACCGAGATTGTTTTCCAGACTGGCTTTGTACTGCGCACCGATGTCCAGGCGGCGACACAGTTGGGTGAAGGCCGCAATACTGAGTCTGGCCTTGATCTGCGGCAGTGGCTCGAACTGCCCGCCTGGGGAGGGCGCAGTGGTGTAGGTCGATGCCGCTTCGAAAGCGTTTTCGTGGGTTTCCCGGTCCTCGAAGTTATGCAGCGCGGCATCCAGCAACGATACCGTCCAGACGCGGGCGACCGTGCTGATGGCAAACCACGGCGTCGTCACGGGGATGTACAGGCGCACGAAGGTGCCTCTGACGTCCAGATCGAGATCGAAGCATTTTTTCAGTTCCGCCTTGAGCAACGGCTCGGCGAACGCGGCGGCGTCCTGCAGATGTTCCAGGCTTTTGTCCACCTGGCTGTGCGCGGTGATACTTGTTGCAGTGAGGTCTTTCAGCACAGCGTGCTGTTCGGTGGCAGCGAGCCTGAGTGTCTCCGGCATTTGCGCAGTGCTGTTTTTCAGTGCCTGGCGCCGGGAGGCGGAGGCGTTGCCGAGCCACTGGGGAATCGCGTTTTTCAGTGGTTGATAATGCTCGTCCGGATGTTGGGGATCGGGCGTCTTGCTCGAGGTTGTCGGTGAGTGTCGATCAGACAGGTGCATGACCATTCCTTGGCGGTGATAAGAACCCTCAGCAAATCAGCAGCAAGCGCCTGCCGTGCGGTACATATTCATATCTCTTTCGCGAGGCTGACTTGGTATTCTGCGCGGCCTCCCGCAAATCGGCCGTGCCCGGTAAACTGCGCCTTTGCGACGCTATATGTCGCATTGCCGTAAACCCGGGAAAATCCGGGGTTTGCGCTATAAGAAGTTGTCGCTTGGCGACAAGGCCGGGCACCAAACTGTCCTTACAATCCCCCCATCGCTCGCCAGTTCCAGGCGGGTGTTCCTCTTCAGGAGACTCCGATGTCCGTTGAGCACGCTGCGGTACAACGCGCCGATTTCGACCAGGTAATGGTTCCCAACTACGCGCCTGCCGCTTTCATTCCGGTGCGTGGCGCCGGTTCCCGGGTCTGGGATCAGGCCGGCCGCGAGCTGATCGACTTCGCCGGCGGGATTGCCGTCAACGTATTGGGCCACGCGCACCCGGCGCTGGTCGGCGCGTTGACCGAACAGGCGAACAAGCTGTGGCACGTCTCCAACGTGTTTACCAACGAGCCGGCCCTGCGCCTGGCGCACAAGCTGATCGACGCCACGTTCGCCGAGCGCGTGTTCTTCTGCAACTCCGGCGCCGAAGCCAACGAGGCCGCGTTCAAGCTGGCCCGTCGCGTCGCGTTCGACCGTTTCGGCACGGAGAAATACGAAATCATCGCCGCGCTGAACAGCTTCCACGGCCGTACCCTGTTCACCGTCAACGTCGGTGGTCAGTCGAAATACTCCGACGGTTTCGGCCCGAAAATCACCGGCATCACCCACGTTCCCTACAACGACCTGGCCGCGCTGAAAGCCGCGGTGTCCGGGAAGACCTGCGCGGTCGTGCTCGAGCCGATCCAGGGCGAGGGCGGCGTGCTGCCGGCCGAGCTTGAATACCTGCAAGGTGCCCGCGAACTGTGCGATGCGAACAACGCGCTGCTGGTGTTCGACGAAGTGCAGACCGGCATGGGCCGCAGCGGCAAGCTGTTCGCCTACCAGCATTACGGCGTGACCCCGGACATCCTCACCAGCGCCAAGAGCCTGGGCGGTGGTTTCCCGATCGCGGCGATGCTGACCACCGAAGCGCTGGCCAAACATCTGGTGGTCGGCACTCACGGCACCACGTACGGCGGCAACCCGTTGGCCTGCGCTGTCGCTGAGGCGGTGATCGACGTGATCAACACTCCTGAAGTGTTGAACGGCGTGAACGCCAAGCACGACAAGTTCAAGACCCGCCTGCAACAGATCGGCGAGAAATACGGCCTGTTCACCCAGGTGCGTGGTCTCGGTCTGCTGATCGGTTGCGTGCTGAGCGACGCCTGGAAAGGCAAGGCCAAGGACATCTTCAACGCCGCCGAACAGGAAGGCCTGATGATTCTCCAGGCTGGCCCGGACGTGATCCGTTTCGCCCCGAGCCTGGTGGTGGAAGACGCCGATATCGATGCCGGTCTGGACCGCTTCGAACGCGCTGCGGCGAAGTTGACGCAAGCCTGATGGACCTTTCGGCGCCTGGAGATTTTCCGGCGCCGAAGCCAATTTTTGATACCGGGCGAGTTTCCAATGTGGGAGCGAGCCTGCTCGCGAAGAGGGAGTGTCAGTCGCCATCTATGCTGACTGACAAACCGCTTTCGCGAGCAGGCTCGCTCCCACAGTGTCCGGTGTTTTTTTCTGTGAATATTGAAGAGAAAGGAGTGACACCATGCTGGTGATGCGCCCCGCGCAAATGGCTGATCTGGGCGAGGTACAGCGTCTGGCTGCGGACAGCCCGATTGGTGTCACTTCCTTGCCGGATGACGTTGAACGTCTGAGCGACAAGATCGCCGCGAGCGAAGCATCGTTCGCCGCCGAAGTGAGCTTCAACGGTGAAGAGAGTTACTTCTTCGTCCTCGAAGACTCGAGCACCGGCAAACTGGTCGGCTGCTCGGCCATCGTCGCTTCGGCCGGTTACTCCGAGCCGTTCTACAGCTTCCGCAACGAGACGTTCGTGCATGCCTCCCGCGAGCTGAAGATTCACAACAAGATCCACGTGCTCTCGCAGTGCCACGACCTGACCGGCAACAGCTTGCTGACCAGTTTCTACGTGCAGCGAGAGCTGGTCGGGTCGCCGTGGGCCGAGCTCAATTCCCGTGGCCGTCTGCTGTTCGTCGCCAGTCACCCGGAGCGTTTTGCCGATTCGGTGGTGACCGAGATCGTCGGTTACAGCGACGAGAATGGCGACTCGCCGTTCTGGGATGCGATCGGGCGCAACTTCTTCGACCTCAACTACGCCGAAGCCGAGCGTCTGTGCGGGCTGAAAAGCCGCACCTTCCTCGCCGAGCTGATGCCGCATTACCCGATCTACGTGCCGCTGCTGCCGGACTCCGCGCAAGAGGCGATGGGTCAGGTGCACCCTCGTGCGCAGATCACCTTCGACATCCTGATGCGCGAAGGCTTTGAGACCGATCACTACATCGACATCTTCGACGGCGGCCCGACCCTGCATGCGCGGGTTTCCGGGATCCGTTCGATCGCGCAGAGCCGCGTGGTGCCGGTGAAGATCGGCGAGCCGGTCAAAGGCGCCGGGCGTCAGTACCTGGTGGCCAATGCGCAGTTGCAGGATTACCGCGCGGTGTTGCTGGAGCTGGATTACGCGCCGGGCAAACCGGTGACGCTGGATATGGAAGCGGCCGAAGCCCTGGGCGTCGGTGAAGGTGCCAGCGTGCGCCTGGTGGCGGTTTAACGCCTTAGCGAGTTTCACGGGTGGCGCGAGCGGCCCGTTTGAGGAGATAGCATGATTGTTCGTCCCGTACGCAGCAGCGATTTATCCGCGCTGATCGACCTGGCCCGCAGCACCGGCACCGGCCTGACCACTTTGCCGGCCAACGAAGAGCGCCTGACCCACCGGGTCGGCTGGGCCGAGAAGACCTTTCGCGGCGAAGCCGGGCGTGGCGATGCGGACTACCTGTTCGTGCTCGAAGACGATGACGGCCGCGTGGTGGGCATTTCCGCCATCGCCGGAGCGGTCGGCCTGCGTGAGCCCTGGTACAACTTCCGCGTCGGTCTGACCGTCAGCGCGTCGCAAGAGCTGAACATCTATCGCGAAATTCCGACGCTGTTTCTGGCCAACGACCTGACCGGCAATTCCGAGCTGTGCTCGCTGTTCCTGCACGCCGATTACCGCAACGGTCTGAACGGTCGCATGCTGTCCAAGGCACGCATGCTGTTCATCGCCGAGTTCCCGGAGCTGTTCGGCAACAAGATCATCGCCGAAATGCGCGGCGTGTCCGACGACGCCGGGCGCTCGCCGTTCTGGGAGAGCCTCGGCCGGCATTTCTTCAAGATGGAATTCAGCCAGGCGGATTACCTGACCGGCGTTGGCAACAAGGCGTTCATCGCCGAACTGATGCCGAAATTCCCGCTGTACACCTGCTTCCTCTCGCCGGACGCGCGCAATGTCATCGGCCAGGTGCACCCGGACACCGAACCGGCGCTGGCGATGCTCAAGAGCGAAGGCTTCAGCTATCAGGGTTACGTCGACATCTTCGACGCCGGCCCGGCCATCGAATGCGAAACCAGCAAGATCCGCGCAGTGCGTGACAGCGAAGCGCTGGTGCTGGCCGTGGGCACGCCGGGCGATGACGCCACGCCGTTCATCATCCACAACCGCAAGCGCGAGGATTGCCGCATCACTGCCGCGCCAGCGCGTCTGGCAGCGGGCACCCTGGTGGTCGATCCGCAGACCGCAAAACGTCTTCAACTCAGCGCCGGCGATCAGGTTCGCGCCGTGGCGCTGTCCGCTGCACGGGAGTCGAAATAATGAATTCGCTATACATCGCAGGTGAGTGGCTGGCCGGTCAGGGCGAAGCCTTTCAGTCGCTGAACCCGGTGACCCAGCAGGTGTTGTGGGCGGGCGAGGGCGCGACGGCCGCGCAGGTCGAGTCGGCAGTGCAGGCTGCCCGTCAGGCCTTTCCTCAATGGGCACGTCGCACCCTCGAAGAGCGCATCAGCGTGCTCGAGGCTTTCGCCGCGTCGCTGAAAAACCACGCTGACGAACTGGCTCGCACCATCGGTGAAGAAACCGGCAAGCCGCTGTGGGAGTCCGCGACTGAAGTGACGAGCATGGTCAACAAGATCGCCATCTCGGTGCAGAGCTACCGCGAACGTACCGGCGAGAAGAGCGGCCCGCTGGGTGACGCCACCGCCGTGTTGCGCCACAAGCCCCACGGCGTGGTCGCGGTGTTCGGTCCTTACAACTTCCCCGGGCACTTGCCCAACGGTCATATCGTGCCGGCGCTGCTGGCCGGTAACAGCGTGCTGTTCAAACCCAGCGAACTGACACCGAAAGTCGCCGAGCTGACGGTCAAGTGCTGGATCGAAGCCGGCCTGCCGGCAGGCGTGCTGAACCTGCTGCAAGGCGCGCGGGAAACCGGTATCGCTCTGGCGGCGAACCCGGGCATCGACGGTCTGTTCTTCACCGGTTCCAGCCGCACCGGCAATCATCTGCATCAGCAATTTGCCGGTCGCCCGGACAAGATTCTTGCGTTGGAAATGGGCGGCAACAACCCGCTGGTGGTCGATCAGGTCGCCGATCTGGATGCGGCGGTGTACACCATCATTCAGTCGGCATTCATTTCCGCCGGCCAGCGCTGCACCTGCGCCCGGCGTCTGCTGGTGCCAGAAGGCGCGTGGGGCGACAGCCTGCTCAAGCGTCTGGTGGAAGTCAGCGCGACCATCGAAGTCGGTGCGTTCGATCAGCAACCGGCGCCGTTCATGGGTTCGGTGATTTCCCTCGGCGCGGCGAAAGCGCTGATGGATGCGCAGGAACAACTGCTGGCCAACGGCGCGGTGGCGCTGCTGGAAATGACTCAGCCGCAGGCGCAGTCGGCCTTGCTGACCCCGGGCATCGTCGATGTAACGGCAGTCGCTGAGCGTCCGGACGAAGAACTGTTCGGGCCGTTGCTGCAAGTGATCCGCTACGCCGATTTCGCTGCGGCGATCACTGAAGCCAACAACACCGCTTATGGGCTGGCCGCCGGTTTGCTCTCGGATTCCGAAGCGCGTTACCAGCAGTTCTGGCTGGAAAGCCGCGCCGGCATCGTCAACTGGAACAAACAGCTGACCGGCGCCGCCAGCAGCGCGCCATTCGGCGGCGTCGGTGCCTCGGGCAACCACCGCGCCAGCGCCTATTACGCAGCGGACTACTGCGCGTACCCGGTGGCATCGCTGGAAACCCCGAGCCTGGTGTTGCCATCGGCCCTCACGCCTGGCGTGAAAATGGCGTAACGGCCATCGCGAGCAGGCTCACTCCCACATTGGAATGCATTTTCCTGTGGGAGCGAGCCTGCTCGCGAAGGCCGCGCCTCGGTCGCAAAGAATAGTTACTGAAGCCTATAACAACAGATTCTCGTGGAGCCTCGCTGATGAAATCCTATGAAGTCAATTTTGACGGTCTAGTGGGGCCGACCCATAACTACGGTGGTCTGTCCTACGGCAACGTTGCGTCCCAGAGCAACAGCCAGCAGTCTTCGAACCCGAAGGAAGCGGCGCTGCAAGGCCTGGCGAAAATGAAAGCGCTGATGGAAATGGGCTTTCAGCAGGGCGTTCTCGCACCGCAAGAGCGTCCGGATGTGGCTGCCTTGCGCCGTCTGGGTTTCAGCGGCACCGACGCTCAGGTGATCGAGCGTGCCGCCAAAGAAGCGATGCCGCTGCTGGTTGCCAGTTGCTCCGCGTCGAGCATGTGGGTGGCCAACGCCGCCACGGTCAGCCCGAGTGCCGACACCGCTGACGGTCGCGTGCACTTCACCGCCGCCAACCTGAACTGCAAATACCACCGCAGCATTGAGCACCCGACCACCAGTCGCGTGCTGGGCGCGATGTTCGCCAATCAGCAGCACTTCGCGCACCACGCCGCATTGCCGGCGGTGGCGCAGTTCGGTGACGAAGGCGCAGCCAACCACACGCGTTTCTGTCGTGAGTACGGCGAGGCCGGCGTTGAGTTCTTCGTGTTCGGGCGCAGTGCGTTCGACACCCGTTACCCGGCACCGCAGAAATACCCGGCGCGTCAGACCCTCGAAGCGTCGCAAGCGGTCGCTCGTTTGCACGGTCTGCGTGACGACGGCGTGGTCTACGCGCAACAGAATCCTGCGGTGATCGATCAGGGCGTGTTCCACAACGACGTGATCGCGGTGGGCAACGGCGAGGTGCTGTTCTATCACGAGGACGCGTTCCTCGACACCGATCAGATGCTGGCTGAACTGCAAGCCAAACTGGCGAAGGTTGGCGGCAACTTCCAGTCGGTCTGCGTGCCGCGTTCGGCGGTCACCGTGGACGACGCGGTGCGTTCCTACCTGTTCAACAGCCAGTTGCTGTCGCGTCCTGACGGTTCGATGCTGCTGATCGTGCCGGAAGAGTGCCGTGGCAACGAGCGCGTGTGGAATTACCTGCAAGGCCTGACCAGCTCCGGCGGCCTGATTCGCGAAGTCAAAGTCTTCGACCTCAAGCAAAGCATGCAGAACGGCGGTGGCCCGGCGTGCCTGCGTCTGCGTGTCGCGCTCAACGAAACCGAGCTGGCGGCCGTCAACCCAGGGGTTATCATGACCGCCCCGTTGTACGGTTCGTTGACCGAATGGGTTGAAAAGCACTATCGCGACCGCCTGACCGAAAGTGATCTGGCGGATCCGCAATTGCTGCTTGAATGCCGGACGGCACTGGATGAACTGACGCAAATCCTTAAACTGGGCGCGGTTTATCCATTCCAGATCAATTGATGGCCGGCGTGCCGCCTGAACGTGGCGCGCGGCTTGTCTCCCCCAACAGAGCGTAAAAAAGACATGAGCGATTCCCTGCGGCTGATCCTTGAAGACACCGACGGCAAGCAACTGGAAACTTCCTGCACCCGCGTCGCGGTCATGTGGCAAGGCAAAGAGCTGTGGATCCAGCAGGACGGCCGCGGCCAACTGTTGATCGGCGTGGACGTCGAAGAGGGCGACGAAGAGTACGCCAACCTGCTGTTGCGCCCATTGGCGACTAATCTGGTAAGTCTGCAACTGGAGATGGAACCGGCTGACCTCGGCGACGATGACGGTCACGTGCACGGCCCGGATTGCAATCACGACCACTAAGGAAACCGCTCTATGCTCGCCCTCGGCAAACTGCTTGAACTGACCCTCGCCGGCCGCGAACCGGCGGAGAAGACTCAACTGACTGTCGAAGGCGTGCGCATGCGCTGGTTGAGCGAGGGGGCGCTGGAAGTCCGGCCACCCGAAGCACGCGACAATGGTCTGGACCTGCTGCTGTCGGCAGGCATCCACGGCAACGAAACGGCACCGATCGAATTGCTCGACCGGTTGCTGCATGACATCGCTCGCGGCGATCTGAAGCCGCGCGCACGCATTCTGTTCCTGTTCGGCAACCCGGAAGCGATTCGCAAGGGCGAACGTTTCGTCGAGCAGGACGTCAATCGGCTGTTCAACGGCCGTCACGAACAAAGCAGCGGTTCCGAAGCCCTGCGCGCCTGCGAGCTGGAACGCCTGGCGGCGAGTTTCTTCAGTCTTCCTGACCGTCAGCGCCTGCACTACGACCTGCACACCGCAATTCGCGGTTCGAAAATCGAGCAGTTCGCCTTGTATCCGTGGAAGGAAGGTCGCCAGCATTCCCGTCTTGAACTGGCCCGCCTGCGCGCGGCCGGCATGGAGGCGGTGCTGTTGCAGAACAAGCCGTCGATCGTGTTCAGCTCCTACACCTACGACAAGCTGGGGGCCGAGTCCTTCACGCTGGAGCTGGGCAAGGCGCGGCCGTTCGGGCAGAACGCCGGGGTCAATGTGTCACTGCTGGAAACCCGCCTGAAGCAGATCATCGAAGGCACTGAGCCGGAAATGGCAGAGCAGGACCTGGACGGTCTGCAACTGTTCAGCGTGGCACGGGAAATCATCAAGCACAGCGATGCGTTCCGCCTGAACCTGCCGGCGGACATCGAAAACTTTTCGGAACTGGATGTGGGTTATGTGCTGGCCGAAGACCTGGCCAATACCCGCTGGATCATCGAAGAGCAGGGCGCGCGGATCATCTTCCCCAACCCCAAGGTCAAGAACGGCCTGCGGGCGGGCATTCTGATCGTGCCGACCACTGACGAAAATCTTGCCTGAAACTGAACCTCCCCCACGCCGCGCGCGGGGGAGATCGTTATTGCATCAGACCGCTACAGCACGCGGCTCGGTGCGGCGCAATGCACGCACTTTCTGCAACGTATCGGCGCAGGTCTTCGCCGCTTCCTGACCTTTGTGCACGAAATGCTCGAAGAAGAACTTCTGGTGTTCTTCGCCGGCATGGAAGTGGTGCGGGGTCAGCGACACCGAGAACACCGGCACTTCGGTTTCCAGCTGCACCTGCATCAGGCCGCTGACGACCGACTGGGCAACGAACTCGTGACGGTAGATTCCGCCGTCCACCACCAGGGCGGCGGCAACGATACCGGCATAACGACCGGTCTTGGCCAGCAGCTTGGCGTGCAGAGGCATTTCAAAGGCGCCGCCGACTTCGAAGAAATCGATGTCCGATTCCTGATACCCCTGAGCGATCATTTCGGCGAGGAAACCCTTACGGCTCTGGTCGACGATTTCCTTGTGCCAGCAGGCCTGGATGAACGCGACGCGCTCGCCGTGAGTGTGTTTGCTTTTGCTGTCGATAGCGGTGGGTTGCATGTTCTGACTCCTGTTTGTGTGAAAAACAGGGCGTTATGAATCGAAAGGGATTCAAGGGTACGCACGCTCGCGCGAACACGGCGGACGGCCCTTTGGCGTCAATCCCGTTCTCTCTTCATCCGGACTATGACCGTCGGCCCCGGAATCACACCGGGTCTGCTGACCTTGCCGCCGCTCACGGTTTTTGCCGTGCCTGACACCAAGCGCTCGCGGGCTATGCGCATTGCGCGCAATTACCGCCGGTGGGGAATTGCACCCCGCCCTGAGAACGTTTCGCCGCCCTTTATCGGGCGGCGCAGCGTTTTTAACACAGATTGCCGGGCTGTGCATTGCGCCTTTGTGATGATTGCCATCGGATTTTTCGAAGCACAGGAAACGACTTTTCCTTGCGCGAGGGTTGATTAATCCGCGCCGTGCCCGCAGTAATTCACCTTCGTAAAGGGATTTCCCCAGCTGACTTGAGGCCAGGTTCATGAGCGTTATCGATCTTCGCAGCGACACCGTCACTCAACCGACCCCCGCCATGCTTGACGCGATGACCCGCGCCGACACCGGCGATGACGTGTATGGCGAAGATCCGACGGTCAATCGTCTGGAAGCCGAACTGGCAAAACGGCTGGGTTTCGCCGCCGCGCTGTTCGTCCCGACCGGGACCATGAGCAACCTGCTGGGCCTGATGGCACACTGCGAGCGCGGTGACGAATACATCGTCGGTCAGCAGGCGCACACCTATAAGTACGAGGGCGGCGGCGCAGCGGTACTCGGTTCGATTCAACCACAGCCGCTGGAAGTGCAGGCCGACGGCTCGCTGGACCTGGATCAGGTGGCCGCGGCGATCAAGCCCGACGATTTCCACTTCGCCCGTACGCGCCTGCTGGCGCTGGAAAACACCATGCAGGGCAAAGTGTTGCCGCTGGACTATCTGGCCCGGGCCCGCCAGTTCACTCGGGACAACGGCCTGCAACTGCATCTGGACGGCGCGCGGCTGTACAACGCGGCGGTCAAGCTCGGGGTCGATGCTCGGGAAATCACCCAATATTTCGATTCGGTCTCGGTGTGCCTGTCCAAAGGCCTCGGCGCGCCTGTGGGGTCGGTGCTGTGCGGTTCGTCGGCGTTGATTGCAAAGGCCCGGCGCCTGCGCAAAATGGTCGGTGGCGGCATGCGTCAGGCTGGATTGCTGGCGGCGGCCGGGCTGTACGCGCTGGATCACAACGTCGAGCGTCTGGCGGATGACCATGCCAACGCCCAGTATCTGGCTGAAGGCCTGCGCGAGGCCGGTTTCAGCGTCGAGCCGGTGCAGACCAACATGGTTTACGTGCAGATGGGCGACCGTGCCGAGGCGATCAAGGCTTTCGCTGCCGAGCGCGGGATCAAATTGAGCGCTGCCGCCCGCCTGCGGATGGTCACGCACATGGACGTCAATCGCTCGCAAATCGAGCAAGTGATCGCGACATTCGTCGAGTTTTCGCGCAAGTGACAGCGTTAGCCACCCAATTGACCGTTTCTATCGTATAAACACGCTGTACCCCGCGCGCAGGGCCGATATAATGCGGCCCTTTGCCGTCGTTTCGTCTGTTGACGTTTCGTACAGGCCTTTGGCCGCAGCCTCCGTGGAAGAACCTAATGAAAAGCGCAGAAATCCGTGAAGCCTTCCTTCGCTTCTTCGAAGAGCAAGGCCACACCCGTGTAGCCTCCAGCTCTTTGATTCCGGGCAACGACCCAACCCTGCTGTTCACCAACGCGGGGATGAACCAGTTCAAGGACTGCTTCCTGGGCCAGGAAAAGCGCGCGTACACCCGCGCCGTCTCCAGCCAGAAATGCGTGCGCGCCGGCGGCAAGCACAACGACCTGGAAAACGTCGGTTACACCGCCCGTCACCACACCTTCTTCGAAATGCTGGGTAACTTCAGCTTCGGCGACTACTTCAAGCGTGATGCCATCACCTACGCCTGGAACTTCCTGACCTCCGAGAAGTGGCTGAACCTGCCGAAGGAAAAACTGTGGGTCACCGTCTACGCCAGCGATGACGAGGCCTACGACATCTGGACCAAGGAAGTCGGTGTGCCGGCCGAGCGCATGGTGCGCATCGGCGACAACAAGGGCGCGCCATACGCCTCCGACAACTTCTGGACCATGGGCGATACCGGCCCGTGCGGTCCTTGCACCGAGATTTTCTACGATCACGGCGCCGACATCTGGGGCGGCCCACCGGGCTCGCCAGAAGAAGACGGCGACCGTTACATCGAAATCTGGAACAACGTATTCATGCAGTTCAACCGCACCGCCGATGGCGTGTTGCACCCGCTGCCAGCCCCGTCGGTGGACACCGGCATGGGTCTTGAGCGGATCAGTGCCGTGCTGCAGCACGTTCACTCGAACTATGAAATCGACCTGTTCCAGAGCCTGCTGGCCGCATCGGCCAAGGCCATCGGCTGCACCAACGACGCTCAGGCGTCGCTGAAAGTCGTGGCTGACCACATTCGTTCCTGCGGCTTCCTGATTGCCGACGGCGTGTTGCCGTCCAACGAAGGTCGCGGTTACGTACTGCGCCGGATCATCCGTCGCGCTTGCCGTCACGGCAACAAGCTGGGCGCCAAGGGCAGCTTCTTCTATCAGATCGTTGCCGCACTCGTGGCCGAGATGGGCGAAGCGTTCCCGGAGCTGAAATCCCAGCAGGCGCACATCGAGCGCGTACTGAAAGCCGAAGAAGAGCAGTTCGCCAAGACCCTGGAGCAGGGCCTGAAAATCCTCGAGCAGGATCTGGCCGAGCTCAAAGGCGACGTGGTTCCAGGCGACGTGGTGTTCAAACTCTACGATACCTACGGTTTCCCGATGGACCTGACCGCGGACATCGCCCGCGAGCGCAGCCTGACCATCGACGAAGCCGGTTTCGAGCGTGAAATGGAAGCCCAGCGCGTCCGTGCACGTTCCGCCAGCTCGTTCGGTCTGGACTACAACAGCCTGGTCAAGGTTGACGTCGATACCGAGTTCACCGGTTATCACGCCACCAGCGGTTCGGCGAAAGTCGTTGCTCTCTATAGAGATGGCCAGTCCGTGGACGTCTTGAGTGAAGGGCAGGAAGGCGTTGTGGTGCTGAACCAGACCCCGTTCTACGCCGAATCCGGTGGCCAGGTCGGCGATTGCGGTTACCTGCAGGCCGGCAACAGCCGTTTCGACGTGCGCGACACCACCAAGACCGGCGGCGCGTTCCTGCACCACGGCGTACTGGCGTCGGGCAGCCTGATCGTTGGCGCACCGGTGGAAACCCACGTCGAAGCTGACGTGCGTCACGCCACTTCGCTGAACCACTCGGCCACTCACCTGCTGCACGCTGCGTTGCGCAAAGTGCTGGGCGACCACGTTCAACAGAAAGGTTCTTTGGTCGACAGTCAGCGCCTGCGTTTCGACTTCAGCCACTTCGAAGCGATCAAGCCTGAGCAGATCAAGGCGCTGGAAGACATCGTCAACGCCGAGATTCGCAAGAACTCCGCCGTTGAAACCGAAGAAACCGACATCGAAACCGCCAAGCAGAAGGGCGCGATGGCGCTGTTTGGCGAGAAGTACGGCGACAACGTGCGCGTGCTGAGCATGGGCGGTGATTTCTCCGTCGAACTGTGCGGCGGTATCCACGCCAACCGTACCGGCGACATCGGCCTGCTGAAAATCATCAGCGAAGGCGGTGTGGCATCGGGTGTGCGTCGTATTGAAGCGGTCACCGGCGCTGCGGCGCTGGCTTACTTGAACGCTGCTGAAGAACAACTCAAGGAAGCGGCCAGCCTGGTCAAGGGCAGCCGCGACAACCTGATCGACAAGCTGTCGGCTGTGCTGGAGCGCAACCGTGCGCTTGAGAAGCAGCTCGAGCAGTTGCAGGCCAAGGCCGCTGCTGCCGCTGGCGACGATCTGTCGGCTTCGGCCGTGGACGTCAAGGGCGTGAAAGTGCTGGCCGTGCGTCTGGATGGTCAGGACGGCAAGGCGCTGCTGGCGCTGGTCGATCAGCTGAAAAACAAACTCGGCCGCGCAGTGATCCTGCTCGGCAGTGTCCATGAGGAAAAGGTCGTACTGGTTGCAGGCGTAACCAAGGACCTGACTGGCCAACTCAAAGCCGGTGATTTGATGAAACAGGCTGCTGCGGCAGTGGGCGGGAAGGGCGGTGGTCGTCCGGACATGGCGCAGGGCGGCGGTGTCGACGCTGGCGCACTGGATGGCGCACTGGCGCTGACCGTCCCATTTGTCGAGCAGGGTTTATAAGACGGCCCGTCGGGCCCGCAGTCTAGTGGCGGGCCCGGCGGCTGTTTGAGTGATTATTGGGCGCCCTTCATGGGCAGAGGCGGCTTTGAAATGGCTTTGATCGTACAGAAATTTGGAGGCACCTCGGTCGGCACTGTCGAGAGAATCGAGCAGGTCGCCGACAAGGTTAAGAAATTCCGCGATGCCGGCGATGACCTGGTGGTTGTGCTGTCTGCAATGAGCGGCGAAACCAACCGTCTGATCGATCTGGCCAAGCAAATCAGTGGCGAAGATCAACCGGTTCCACGTGAACTGGACGTGATCGTTTCCACCGGTGAGCAGGTGACGATCGCCCTGTTGGCCATGGCGCTGATCAAGCGCGGTGTGCCGGCGGTGTCGTACACCGGCAACCAGGTGCGGATCCTGACGGACAGCGCGCACAATAAAGCGCGTATCTTGCAGATTGATGACCAGAAGATTCGCGGTGACCTGAAAGCAGGTCGCGTGGTGGTGGTCGCTGGTTTCCAGGGCGTCGACGAGCACGGCAACATCACGACCCTGGGTCGTGGTGGTTCCGACACCACCGGTGTGGCGCTGGCCGCTGCGCTGAAGGCTGACGAGTGCCAGATCTACACCGACGTCGATGGTGTCTACACCACTGACCCGCGTGTGGTATCGGTTGCTCAGCGTCTGGACAAGATCACCTTTGAAGAGATGCTGGAAATGGCCAGCCTCGGTTCCAAGGTGCTGCAGATCCGCGCGGTGGAATTCGCCGGCAAGTACAACGTTCCGCTGCGCGTACTGCACAGCTTCAAGGAGGGTCCGGGCACCCTCATTACTATTGATGAAGAGGAAACCATGGAACAGCCGATCATTTCCGGCATCGCTTTCAACCGCGATGAAGCCAAGCTGACCATCCGTGGCGTGCCAGACACCCCGGGCGTGGCGTTCAAGATTCTCGGCCCGATCAGTGCCGCGAACATCGAAGTCGACATGATCGTGCAGAACGTCGCGCACGATAACACCACTGACTTCACCTTCACCGTGCACCGCAACGACTACCAGTCTGCGCAGACCGTGCTGGAAAACACCGCTCGCGAGATCGGTGCCCGTGAAGTGGTTGGCGACACCAAGATTGCCAAGGTCTCGATCGTCGGCGTCGGCATGCGTTCCCACGCAGGCGTGGCCAGCCGCATGTTCGAATCCCTGGCAAAAGAAAGCATCAACATCCAGATGATCTCGACCTCGGAAATCAAGGTTTCCGTGGTGATCGAAGAGAAGTACCTGGAACTGGCCGTGCGCGCCCTGCACACGGCTTTCGAACTCGACGCTCCGGCCCGCCAGGGCGAGTGATGCGTTGTCTGAAGGGCGCGGTCTGACCGCGCCCTTTATTTTTTGAATGGCGTGAGCCCTGAACTGTTCTTTTGCTCGCGCTGGTCAATACTCAGGCATGTAGGGCTACGATCGCTCCGGTTGTAGGTCGGGTGCCTTTTTTTTGCAGACTGTTGTCCCTGAAATGATTCGCGTGAGGAGAAAGGTATGCTGATTCTGACTCGTCGGTGCGCAGAAAGCCTGATTATCGGTGATGGCGAAATCACCGTGACCGTGCTCGGCGTTAAAGGAAATCAAGTGCGTATCGGCGTCAACGCCCCGAAAGAGGTGGCCGTGCACCGTGAAGAAATCTATCTGCGTATAAAGAAAGAGAAGGACGAAGAACCAAGCCATTAATTTTTATCGATTTTTATGTTTGCAAACGGGGAAGAAGGTGGTTAATATACGCCCCGTGTTGCGGAGAGCTGGCCGAGTGGCCGAAGGCGCTCCCCTGCTAAGGGAGTACACCTCAAAAGGGTGTCGGGGGTTCGAATCCCCCGTTCTCCGCCATTATTTGCTTAGTACGTCGTAATCTGGCTTCTTCTGTAAGTTGTTGAAATTACTAGAAAAAGTGTTTGACATAGAGATTAGACGGCCTATAATGCGCGGCAACAAATGCACTCGTAGCTCAGCTGGATAGAGTACTCGGCTACGAACCGAGCGGTCACAGGTTCGAATCCTGTCGAGTGCACCATTTAAGAGTTATTTGCTGTAAGGTGAGTAACTCGGTTTCAGCCAGTTGTGGTCTGGTTTAAAAACACAAAATGCACTCGTAGCTCAGCTGGATAGAGTACTCGGCTACGAACCGAGCGGTCACAGGTTCGAATCCTGTCGAGTGCACCATATACCAAGAAGCCCGCGTTTAACGCGGGCTTTTTGCTGTCCGGGATTTGGCTTTTCCCTTCACGCAGCCTCTTTCATCAAAATCAATTTGAGCACTGCGCCCTCGCTTGAGGTCGTAACGATAGCTTGTGGTCGACGTACGCGTATTGATCTTGTCCGGCTTGCCCAGCGCGCTTTCGACATCCCGCTGGCTCATGCCGACAATGACTCGCCGGTTGATGATCGCTTCGCGCCGCTGCCTGTTATCGATCAGTTTCCCGCATTTATGTTCAGTGCCGCCGACGATGCCCGGTTCGCGTCCGCTGTCTTTCATGCCTGTCACGGCTTCGTGATTGAACTCCGGCATGATTGCGACCCAGCCGGGGGAATAAGGATGAACCTCCTGAAGCGACAGCTGTTCGCCGACTGCGCAGCTCATCGATGTAAAGGTGACGCTGCCGTCGGAGGCCTGGCAACGATGAAGTGTGGTGGCCTTGGAAGGCGTGAGGTGGAGCAGAGCGGTCAGTAGAAAAAGCGCGGGTTTTGCTGGCATTCGATGTCCTCCATGACGATCTACGCTCAAGGGTAGTCGCTGCTTTTTCCATTGCCGGTGTGTTTTCTTTTCAAGATGAGTCGTCGCATTTGCACGGGTCAGGAAGGCGCTCAGGTTTGTTTCGCAAGCGCTTGTTTCAGCCGTGATTTTTTCAACGTTTTAAACCGTCAGGCGTGTATCATTGCGCCCGTCAGCCCCGCCGGGGCTTATGGAAATCCTCCATGGACTTACCCAGTAGTTGTTCAGTAAACCGTTTCACCAATCATGAATTGACTGATTGATCCTTCCGGCGTGCCCCGCTGCTGGGAGTGGAGTTCGCCTATGTCCGAAATCGAAGTAAAGAAAACTCAGGAAAGCCTGCAGGACCGCCTGGCTCAGGTCGTCGAGTTGCTGCAGCGCCAGCGTGTCGTTGAAGACCTGACTCATCGTCAGGAAGGTCCGCATCACGACCGCGTGGAGAACCTGGTTCACCGGCAAAACCTTGTCGAGCTGCAACGCAAGCTCGATGATCTGCACTCCGCCGACGTCGCCTACATTCTCGAAGCCTTGCCGCTGGACGATCGTCTGACCCTCTGGCAACTGGTCAAGGCCGATCGCGACGGCGACATTCTTCTCGAAGTATCCGATTCCGTCCGTGAAACGCTGATCGCCGACATGGACGATCACGAGCTCCTGGCCGCAGCCAAGGACATGGACGCCGACGAACTCGCTGACCTGGCTTCCGAGCTGCCGCGAGACGTTGTCCATGAGCTGATGGAAAGTCTGGATAACCAGCAGCGCGAACGCGTGCGCTCGGCCCTGTCTTATGACGAGGATCAGGTCGGTGCGCTGATGGACTTCGAGATGGTGACGATCCGTGAGGACGTCAGCCTCGAAGTGGTTCTGCGTTACCTGCGTCGCCTCAAAGAGCTTCCTGGTCACACCGACAAATTGTTCGTAGTCGATTACGACGGCGTGCTCAAAGGCGTGCTGCCGATCAAGCGTCTGCTGGTCAATGATCCGGAAAAACAAGTGGCCGAAGTAATGGCCAGCGATCCGGTGAGTTTCCACCCGGACGAAGATGCCTACGACGCCGCTCAGGCATTCGAGCGTTACGACTTGATCTCGGCCCCGGTGGTTGACAAGAACGGCAAGCTGATCGGCCGTCTGACCATCGATGAAATGGTCGACCTGATCCGTGAGGAAAGCGAAAGCGAAGTCCTCAACATGGCCGGTCTGCGTGAAGAGGAAGACATTTTCGCGTCGGTGTGGAAATCCCTGCGCAACCGTTGGGCCTGGCTGGCGGTGAACCTGATCACTGCGTTCGTGGCATCGCGGGTGATCGGCCTGTTCGAAGGCTCGATCGAAAAACTGGTAGCGCTGGCGGCGCTGATGCCGATCGTCGCCGGTATTGGCGGCAACTCCGGCAACCAGACCATCACCATGATCGTGCGCGCCATGGCGCTGGATCAGGTCAGCACCGGCAACACCTCGCGCTTGATGCGCAAAGAGCTGGCGGTCGGTTTGATCAACGGTCTGGTCTGGGGCGGGGTGATCGGTGTGGTCGCGTACATGCTCTACGGCAGTTGGTCGCTCGGCGTGGTGATGACGGCGGCAATGACGCTCAACCTGTTGCTGGCCGCGTTGATGGGGGTGTTGATCCCGATGACGCTGGCGAAGATGGGTCGGGATCCGGCGATGGGCGCTAGTGTGATGATCACCGCAATGACGGACAGTGGTGGCTTCTTCATCTTCCTCGGCCTGGCGACCATCTTCCTGCTCTGATCATCTGAAAACAAATACAAAGCCCGTCAAATTGACGGGCTTTTTTATGGCTGCGAAAACTCAAAACCGAGGCAAAAAAAAGCCAGCAATCATGCTGGCTTTAATGTGTTCGGTATGACTCAGGACGCGTCTGCGGCCATTTCAGCGTCGTGGGCGATCAGCGACACCAGGGCGTTTTGCTGACGATGCGACAACTGACGGAAGCGTTGCAACAGCTCGCGCTCATGCAGCGACAGCTCCGGGCTGTCCAGGCGCATGCTCAGCTCTTCGCCCAGTGCGCCTTCCTGAATAAGACTCTGCTCAAGGCGCGCAATGATCTCGGAGTTCATGCTGCGATGATGATTGCGAGCCACCTCGGCAATGCGTTCACGCATTCCGTCTGGCAGACGTACGACAAACTTGTCAGCCGTACGGCTGGAATAAATTGCCTGTTTCAATGGGCGCATATATTTAACCGGTTAGTTCAGGGGAGCGGTTCTCGGGATTGGCCGCAGGATGTGTGGTAGGACAAGCATCCGGACCAATTGGTTCAACCTGAATTGTTAAGAGGCCGGCATCATGCCTCAAAATTGCCAGATCATTGGCGCCAATTCTGTGACAAATATTGAGCCGGGTAAAGGCGTAATGCCAGCACCAGTTGTCAGAAATGCGGACTGGTTGGAAAACTTTCCATCCATCCGTATCGCTGCATGCTCCGACGTGCACATCTGTTGATGTCCGAAGACCTCAGAACGTGCATGCTATGCGGCTCGCTATTCTTATCCCTATGTGTACAGGATAGTGGCAATTTGCCGATTTACTAGAGGCAGGTCCCGTCGGAGGGCGTTTACAGGATGGATGGCAAGCTTTTTTACCTGATGGGACCGTCCGGTTCGGGCAAGGACAGCCTGATCGACGCATCGCGTGAGCCATTGCGTGAGTTGAACTGCGAAATCATGCGTCGGGTAATCACCCGATCAGCGGAGTCCGTCGGCGAGGATGCGATTGGCGTGACGCCGCTAGAGTTCGATCGGCAAAAGCAGGCCGGGGCGTTTTCTCTGGCCTGGCAAGCAAATGGCCTGTCTTACGGCATTCCCATTGAAATGGATCAATGGTTGCGAGGTGGGCGCCATGTCCTGGTCAATGGTTCAAGAGCAAACCTGCGCCAAGCGATGGAGTTGTACCCGACCCTCGTGCCGATCCTGCTGACGGTCAACGACGAGGTTCTGCGCCAGCGCCTGCTCAGGCGGGGTCGGGAGACCCCTGAGCAGATCGATGCGAGACTGGCTCGCAATGCGCTGTTCAAAGACCGCAGATCCAGCGACAGCCCCGTTTATCACATCGACAACTCTGGCGACCTTGCTGACGCTGTCTCCGCGCTGCTGGAATTGATTCGGCTCAACGCAGAACCGGATCGAATTTGATCTTGCGCCCGGCGATCAGAGCCAGCACGAAAAGCACCGCAAACACGCCACAGCCAACCAGAGGCAAGGTGACTTCCGTCTCCTCGAACAGCGCCAGATGGGTAACGCCACTCAGTAAAGCGAGGATCAGAAATCCTGTCGCCGATTTGGACATGTTGTACTCCTGAAGATATTTCAAAAAACCAGACGTTCGGTGGTTGGCGCCGAGGCTTGCTCAGGTTCGCTGACCATGTGCGTAGAAGCGTCGCTGCGATCACTCAACACTGCCCACTGCGGCGCTTTCTGCACCTGCAGGTAATGCGGCATGCGTTGCGCCACTGGCTGCTCAACCTCAGCCTTGGGGAAAAAATGCGATCCGAGCAAGAAAGCCAAAGCCGCTGCGTTTGCAAGCAAGAGGGTGCTGTTCATGGCACGACGCTCCAAATTGTTCTTTTTGATAGAACAGGCATAGCAGTCGCCGTGCCAACAGTGTAACGGCTGATAAGTCCTTTAAAAACAAGGGTTTGGTAAGGTTTTTAGGAATGCGCTGATTGCAATCTGCAATGAGCGCATTTTCGCGTAGTGCAAATTGCCCGGTAAAAGTTCCCGCAATCTTGCAGGGCGCTTGCCTACACTTAAAAAGCCCTACGGACGACATGACAAAACAGGGGCTGGCCGTTAACATGCACGCCGTCTGTCGCGCCGCATACAGCCCGCGTCAATCAGTGTCTCAGTAGCTCAATTGGATAGAGCATCCCCCTCCTAAGGGGAAGGTTGCAGGTTCGAACCCCGCCTGGGACACCACCTCTTCAACACCGAAAAGCCCCGCCGCATTTAACCGTGCGACGGGGCTTTTACGTTGCGCGGCCTGTGCTTTTGGCACCCTGTCATTAGCGACCGTGGCGATGATTTCGCGGGGCGGTGCTACCGCCGATCAGTCGCTGTTCAGTTCGACTTTGCCGAGGGTACTGCTGACGTCGGTGATATGCCGACGTCCATAGACCTCGTAACCAGTCCCACTCGATTCGACCCCCGGTTTGCGCACGGCCAGTTGAGCAGATAAGCCGGTTTTCTCGCTGTAGCTGCCGAACCAGTCGATCAGCGCGCCGATATGACATTCGCCCTCGATCATCACGGGCAGATCGGTGATCTTCTCGATGGCGTAGTGCGTCGGGCCGTAGCTGTAGTAATCGTCGTCACCGGCGCCCGTGGGAGGAATTGGGCAAAGCGGCGCGTGATCGGCCGAGCCTAGGGCGACTTTCATCGCTTGAGTGATGGATTGCTCAAGTGCCGCGTGCAGATCCGCGTCAAGCTCATAGGTGCTGGTGCCATCCTCTTTATGTTGAGTCGTGGGCACTTGCAGGGAGTAAGCGTAACGCACGGACACCGTCGGTGCCTGGCGGTTGATCTTCAGCGGATTGAGCAGATACAGGTTGTCGACACCGTAGGCGCTGTTTCGGTAGGCGGCATAAATCCTGTCGTGAAGCTTGATCCAGCTGATTGCCTGATTGGCGCCACGGTCGTTGGTGTAGAACAGCGAACTTTCCGGCTCGACCGATCTTTTGACAAACCGCCCGCCCGCCCGGCGCCAGGTTTCCACGTAGGTGAAAAGGCCGGTGCCGCCTGCGTATGTGTCGACGATAAGGTCGCGCTGGCCATCATTGTCCAGATCCAGCAGTGCGTAGGAAGTCCGTCCGGTTTCGGCGGCGCCGTCGATGCTTGAGGCGTTCAATGCTTTCCATTCATCCGCGCTCACGCCTTTGGGGCGCGACTTGGGGAAGTTGGTCTGCTCGCCGTAGCTGTCGACTGGATCGCCCGCGAACGATGTCTGCGAAGAATCGAAAGCCCGCGCGGCCAAGGCGCGTTCCAGCGCAAATTCCGGGTGGCTTTTGCTCTCGGCGCGAATGCTTTCCTGCAGATCGTTCATCGCCTGAAGATCCACGGCGTCCGGCTGCCACATTGCCGCGTGCGTCCATTGTGCCTGCAATGCTTGCAGGCGCTGGCGGTAGCTGCCATCCAGGCAAGCGACATCGTCTGCGCAGGCATTGCGGGTTTTCAGCCAGGCGCGCTGGGTGCCCTTGAGTTCAGTTTGCGTCGCTGTGGCCGTTGCCATCAGTTGGCGATACAGGCTGCCCATCTGCACATCGAGCTCGTGCAGCGCTTTATTCGCGCAAATGGAGTTTTCCGCGTCGTTCGCCGCTTTTGTGCAGTCCATTGCCGCCGCACTGATTGGCTGGATAAACAGAAGCAAACAGGCTGACAGGATGTAGCGTCCCTTGATGTACACGATTCAGTCCTTATGGAACTCCTTGAGCAGGCGCGCAGAGTAATACTCGAAGCAATATTCTTGAAGCACCACCCTCAGGCCCCGGCACTTTTGGCCGATAACCCGAACGGTGAGTTCACACTCGCGCGAAATCGCTTGATGGTGCATGGCCTCCCGCTATCATCTGCGCGCCTGAAATCGCCTCGGTTCGTTTTCTTCAATTGCCTGGAAATCCTCGATGTCGTCGTATCACCAAAAAAGCTTTCTGATCGTCGATGATTTTTCCGATTTCCGCAGTTCCGTGCGTTCGATGTTGCGTGAGCTCGGCGTCAAGGATGTCGATACCGCCGACACCGGAGAGCAGGCGCTGAAGATGTGTTCGCAGAAGTCCTACGATTTCATTCTTCAGGACTTCCACCTCGGCGACGGCAAGAAGAACGGCCAGCAGGTGCTCGAAGACCTGATGTCGGAAAAGCTCATCAGCCACGAAGCGGTGTTCGTCATGGTCACTGCCGAGACCAGTCAGGCGATGGTGCTCAGTGCCCTGGAGCACGAGCCGGATGCCTACCTGACCAAGCCGTTCAACCGTTCCGGGCTGGCGCAGCGCCTTGAACGTCTGGAGCAACGCAAAACGTTGCTCAAACCGATTCTGCAGGCCCTCGATCGCGGTAAGCCGGTCGAGGTGCTCAATGCCTGTATTGCCCTGTGCAAACAGGACATCCGCTATTCGCCGCTGTGCCTGCGCTACCGTGCCGATGCGCTGCGTGACATGAACCAGAACGAGGCGCTGGAGCGGCTCTACGACGGCATCATTGCCGACCGCCCGTTGCCCTGGGCCTTCGCCGGATTGGGCAAGTTGTTGTTCAAGCGCGGGCAGGTAACGCAGGCCAAAGAAGTTTATGAAAAAGCCCTGAAAGTCTTCCCGATGATGCCGGCGCTGTATGACGGCATGGCCGATGTGCTGGTGGCCGAAGGCGACAGCAAAGGCGCGCAGCGCGTGCTGGAAGAGGCGATTCGTTTGTCGCCGCTGGCGGTGCGTCGTCAGGCTCTGCTGGGCAAACTGGCGATGGCCAATGAAGATTTTGAAACCGCCTCGCGCGCCTATCGTCAGGCCGTGTCGCAAGGAGCTCAGTCGCGTTTCAAGGACCCGGAAAGCAACCTCGGTCTGGCGCACGCGCTGATCAGCAAGGGCAGTGATCGCGGCCTCGACACGCGCACGCGGCTGGAAATCAACACGACGCTCAGCGCTGTGGCTAAAGAGAACCCGAGCGATCCCGGCCTGCAAATTCGTGCGCGGCTGATGAAGGCCACCAGCCTGTTGCTCAACGACGCCGAAACCGCAGACAAACTTACCGAACAAGCATTGATGCGCCTCGATGGTATGGAGCAATTCATGAGTCCCGAGGCGGCGTTGCTGGTGGCCAAGCAGTTGCAGATGCTCGGTCAGGCCGAGGCGGGCACTTCGATGCTCAAGAGCTGCGCGGAAATCTACGGCGATGACCCGGCGGTGATGAAAGACATTGCCAAGCTCACCGACGATCCGACCATCCTCAGCTCGAGTAACGCTGCGGCCGATCTCAACCGTCAGGGCGTGCGCGTGTACAAGACCGGCAATCTGGTTGAGGCCCGCGAGGTGTTCCGCAAGGCGCTCAAGTTGCAACCGAAAAACATCAGTATTGCGCTGAACTTGGCCCAGTCGCTGCTGCACGGCACCGACACCAGTGTGCCGTCGGCGGAGCTGGAAGAATGTCGGGCCTGCCTGAAACTGGTTGGCCTGATGCCCGACACCGACGCGCGGTTTGCGCGTTATCAGAAGCTGAAAAGCAAGGCGTTTGGCGAATGAGCCCAATTGATCCGGCGCTGGATTTTTCCACGGTGATTGCCTCCACCGTCCATGACATGAAGAACTCCCTGGCGATGTTGATGCAGGCGCACAGCCAGTGGCTCGCACGTTTGCCGAAAGAGCTGCGCGACGGCTCGGAGCAGGGCGTGATCGATTTCGAGTTCGCCCACCTCAACGGCATGCTCGTGCAGTTGCTCGGGCTGTACAAACTCGGCGTCAACCAGTTGCCATTGCAGCCGGCCTATCACGAACTCGACGACTTCATCGAAGCGCAACTGGCCGCGCACCAAGAGGTGTTCGCCAGTCGCGGCATCATCGCCACCTACGAAGTCGATCCGCTGAGCCCGCTGGGTTTCTTCGATCGCGAGCTGATCGCCTCGGTGCTCGGCAACTGCATCAACAATGCCATCCGTTACGCCCGCGAGTCGCTGCTGATTACCGTCAGCGACGAAGCCGGGCAGTTGGTGTTGAGTATCAACGACGACGGCGACGGCTACCCGGCGCAGATGCTCGAGCGCCAGGCCGATTATGTGCAGGGCATCAATCACAGCAGCGGCAGCACCGGCCTGGGTCTGTATTTCGCCAATCGCATCGCGGCGCTGCATCAGCGCAATGGTGTCGAAGGGCGCACCGAAATCAGCAATGGCGGGCCGTTGGGTGGCGGGGTGTTCAGCCTCTACTTGCCCTGACATGACCTGTAGGAGCTGACGAGTGCAACGAGGCTGCGATCTTTTGATCTTGAAAAATCAAAGTCAAAAGATCGCAGCCTCGTTGCACTCGTCAGCTCCTACGCAAGATCCGGGATTTTTGTGGACGCTGCTTGATATTCCGAACAGGCGCAGCCTATTTTGTCCGGGTCGCCGTTCGCGGCTCGCACAATAACAAGGATTGCGTCATGACAACCGATGGCCAGGGTTCACTCGCGCAGCGATTGACCGGCATTGATGAGATTGAATGTGTCACCCCGGATCTGAACGGTGTGCCACGGGGCAAGGTGATGACCGCCGAGGGTTTCCTCGAAGGGCGGCGTTTGCAGTTGGCGCGGGGTGTACTGCTGCAATGCATCATGGGCGGTTATCCGCCGGCGCGGTTTTACGGCAGCGATGACGGCGATCTGGCGTTGGTCGCCGATCCGGCGCAGATCCATCGTTTGCCTTGGAGCGACGAGCCCCGCGCCATGGCGATTTGCGACGCCGACGAACTGAGCGGGGAGAGCTCCAGCCTCTCGACCCGTGGCCAGTTGAAAGCGGTCATTGCCCGTTATGCCGCGCACGGTCTGGCGCCGGTGGTGGCGACCGAGCTGGAATTCTTTGTCTTCGCACCCAACACTGATCCGACTCAGCCGTTCCGTCCGCCGGTAGGCCTCGACGGCCGCCGCGAAGATGGCCAATCGGCCTTCAGCGTCAGCTCCAACAATGGTCTGCGGCCATTCTTCAGCGAAGTGTATAAATGCATGGCGGCCCTCGGCCTGCCACGCGACACCTTCATGCATGAGATGGGCGTCAGCCAGTTCGAAATCAACCTCCTGCACGGCGATCCGCTGCTGCTGGCCGATCAGACGTTCCTGTTCAAGCACCTGCTCAAGGAAGTCGCGCTCAAGCATGGGCTGAGCGTGGTGTGCATGGCCAAACCGCTGGCGCACACGCCGGGCAGTTCGATGCACATTCACCAGAGCATCGTCGGCATCGAAAGCGGCAAGAATGTCTTCACCGACTCGAACGGCGAGCCAACGGCGATGTTCCGCCACTTCATCGGTGGGCAGCAGGCCGGCCTTGCCGATTTCACCGCACTGTTCGCGCCCAACGTGAATTCCTATCAGCGCCTGTGTCATCCGTACGCATCGCCGAACAATGCCTGTTGGTCCCATGACAATCGCGCCGCCGGTTTGCGTATTCCCGCCAGCTCGCCGGCCGCACGTCGGGTCGAAAATCGTCTGCCGGGCGCCGACGCGAATCCGTATCTGGCAATCGCCGCCAGTCTGGCCGCGGGTTTGCACGGCATCGAACAGGAGCTGGAGCCGAGCGCGGCGATTCAGGGCGAATTCGCCGTGCCGGATAACCTCGCCTTGCCATGTACCCTGCACGCCGCGCTTGAACGTCTGAAACGTAGCCAGTTGGCCAGGGAACTGTTCGGAGCGGAGTTCATCGAAGGCTACATCGCTTCGAAGACCATGGAGTTGACCAGCTTCTTTGATGAAATCACTCCCTGGGAGCGCCGTGTGCTGGCCGCCCAGGCCTGACGTTTCGCCGCCATCGGGCTATCGTTGCGATAGCCCGGTACTTACTGCAAGGAGCCGCTCGGAACGCCGATGCGCCAAATCTGGAAATCCTTTCGAGCGCTGTATTTCGCCTCGCTGATGATGTTGATCGGCTCAGGCCTTCTCTCTACTTATCTGGCTTTGCGTCTGGCCGCCGACAATGTCGACGGTCTGTGGGTCGGTGCGCTGATGGCGGCCAACTATTTCGGTCTGGTGCTGGGCGGCAAGATCGGCCATCGCCTGATCGCCCGGGTCGGGCATATCCGTGCGTACTCGGCGTGTGCCGGGATCGTCGGCGCGGCGGTGCTCGGCCATGGCCTGGTGGATTGGCTGCCGGCGTGGATAGTGCTGCGGACGATCGTCGGTCTGGGCATGATGTGTCAGTACATGGTCATCGAGAGCTGGCTCAACGAACAGGCCGACGCCAATCAGCGCGGGCTGGTGTTCAGCGGTTACATGATCGCGTCGTATCTGGGCCTGGTGCTCGGCCAACTGATTCTGGTCATGCACCCCGGCCTGGGCCTGGAACTGCTGATGCTGGTGGCGCTGTGCTTTGCCCTGTGTCTGGTACCGGTGACCCTGACCCAGCGGATTCACCCGGCGCCGCTGCATCCGGCGCCGATGGAGCCGCGCTTCTTTATCAAGCGCGTGCCGCAATCGCTGAGCACGGTGCTCGGTGCGGGTCTGATCATCGGTTCGTTTTATGGTCTGGCGCCGCTGTATGCCTCGCAACAAGGGCTGTCCACCGAGCAGGTCGGTCTGTTCATGGGTAGCTGCATCTTTGCCGGTTTGCTGGTGCAGTGGCCGTTGGGCTGGTTGTCCGACCGCTACGACCGCGCATTGCTGATTCGCTGCTTTGCCGGGTTTCTCGCGGTGGCGGCATTGCCGTTGGCGATCATGCCGCAGGTGCCGCTGGAGGTGCTGTTCGTGGTCGGCTTCTTCTGTTCGCTGGTGCAGTTCTGCCTGTATCCGCTGGCGGTGGCGTTCTCCAACGACCACGTCGAAGGCGATCGCCGCGTGTCACTGACCGCCATGTTGCTGGTGACCTACGGCGTCGGCGCGAGCATCGGGCCGCTGCTTGCCGGTGTGCTGATGAAGTTTCTCGGCAGCCAGAGCCTGTATGCCTTCTTCAGCTTCTTTGCGCTGGTGCTGGTCTGGCGGATTCGCCCGAAAGCGGTCACCAATCTGCATCAGGTCGACGACGCGCCGCTGCATCACGTGGCAATGCCGGACAGCATGTCGAGCTCGCCACTGGTGGCGGCACTTGACCCGCGTGTCGATGAGCAGGTGGTGCAGGAGCAGATGGTCCAGGATCCGGCGCCGGCCTCTTCTGAGCCGGAACCCGTCGCCCAGCCGGAGGCAGGCGTCGAAACCGATCCCGCCGATGAACATGACACACCTGCGGCGGGTATCAGCGGCGGCAGACCCTGAGATATCACGCGCTAACTGTGGCGAGGGAGCTTGCTCCCGCAGGGGCGCAAAGCGCTCCTTTCTTTGTTTAAAGGCAGGGCCTGCTGCGCAGTCCAGCGGGAGCAAGCTCCCTCGCGACAGAAGCTTTGAAGGCATAAAAAAAGGGCAGTCCTGTGCGGGACTGCCCTTTTTATTTGTCGCTTCGACTCAGAGCTCGTCTTTGTCGAAACGTCGTGCTTCACGCTGCAACTGGTAGACAAAACGTTCGACGTTACGCGCAGCCTGACCACTGATGTTGTGGAAGCGCAGACCGGCGAAGGTGATGTTGAGTTTTTCTTCGAAGTGCAGATAGCGCAGCTCGACCGACGTTGGCTGGTTGCCGAACAGCGGCGGGGCGATCAGGCGATCGTAGACCTGGCCCAGTTGCAGACGGTCAGTAATGTCGCCTTCGAAGCGGAACTTGCAACCGGTGGCGGAGATATCCAGCAGCTTGCCGTGCAGAGGCGACTTGAGCTTTTCGCCACCCAGTTCAACGCTGACCAGGTCAGTGAGTTTCAACGCAGCGCGGAAGGCGTTGCGGCGCTGGTGATAGACCACTTCGCTCGGCAGGTCGCCGGTGTAGAAACGGTCGCCGTCGGATTCTTCAATGTTCAGCGTGCCGTTGCATTCCCAGGCGATGCGTACGCCGTCATGAAAGCCTTCGACCTTGAACGGTTCGCCAGCCTGCAGGAAACGCTCGCCATCGCGGGGGATCATTTCGTCCAGCGCAATCGTCGCGGTTTCACGGTCGACCTTGATCAGGTAACTCTGGAAGCGCTGGCTGCGTTCATGGAAGGTGATGATCAGCGGGTCATGGCTGTCTTGCAGCTGGCGCAGGTTGCTGGAGATTTCCAGTGGCGTGGTGAGCACCTTCGGAGGCTGCGGAGCATCATCCGCGCTTAGGGTGTTGGACACGGTTCTTCAATCTCCAGACAAAATAAGACTACGACTGGCCAGTATTTTGCCAGCATGTTGCGCGAGTGGATAGTGCAGGGCCACCGAATGGCTCATGCCTGGCTGAGCGTTCGCGGCTTGACCGGTTTGGCAAAGGTCCCGCTGGCGTCGTAAAGCGCTGGCGGCTCACCGCCGGTGAGGATCTTCAGCTGATTGGCCGTGGTCGCCTGCTGGATCTGGATTGACCGGCCGTTCTTGATGTTGGCGTCCTGACATTGTGCGATCAGCGCGGTCAGGGCATCGCCCTGGGCCAGCAACTGGTCGCCAATGCTCGACTGGCTGGCCAGTTGCTCAAGGCCGCTGCGGTCGGTCGGCAGGTTGAGGCTGGCGAGGATTTCGCTGCGCTTGCGGCCATGCTGTTCAAGCAAAATGATCAACGCCTGCTTGGTTGCCAGAATTTCTTCCAGCAGCGGCATGTCACGACCGTGCAAAGCGAGGGATTCGGTTTGCAATAACTCCAGCAATTGTTGCGCTGGAGCAAAGTCGTCGTTGATCAGTTGCAATAAGTTAGTGTCGTGCATGGCTGGCCTTGGGGTTTAAGCGTCCAAAAGCCTGGCGCCGGCAAAAGCCTAGCGCTGGGCTTCGAAGTTGAGCAGTTTGCTGGCTACACGGTTGCTGTCGACTTTATAGCTGCCATCGGCAATCGCGGCTTTCAACTCGGCCACGCGGGCTTTGTCGACAGCAGGTTGATCGCGCAGCTTGTCAGTGACCTTCTGCAACTGTTGAGCCTCATTGCTGAGGTGTACCGATTCCCCGCTTTTGGCGGCACTGGCCGGTTCGGCCTGGGTATTCAGCGGCGCGGAAGGGCTGTTTTCAGCGCTTTCCTTGGCGTTGCTGGTACGTGTACTGCCGGTAAGTGACGAGGAACTGTTCAATCGGTTGAAATCGATAACCATGATAAAAACCTCTGGGAATTTGGACGCTTGCCATGTTTTCGGCTATCCCCTGAAAAACTTTAGGCCCAATCAACCATAAGCTTGCATGCGCCGTTGCGAGACCTGCTGCGGCACAGTTTAGGGAAGCGACGGGATCGGCGCCAGTTTTCTCCACAGGGCTTTTACATGGCCACTTCGACCTGTCCCGGCGCAATCACCTGCGCCTTGATAACTCTTTGAGAATTAAGGTTTTTTACTCGAATCTGTTCTTTCATGCCGCCATTGGAGAGGGCTTCCCCCGGCATGCGTACGGCAAGGGTGCCGCTACGCGCAGTGATCACCACCTGATCGCCCTTGCGCACCACTTCGGCCTGTTCCAGATGCACCAGTGTGATGACCTGATCGGCGACCGTTGGTCGGGTCAGTTTCTGCCCGATCGCTTCATCGACCGAGGTCAAGAAACCCTGGTTGATCGTGCTGACATCGCGCTCGCGCAACGTCACGTCCTGCGGCTCGATGATGCCGGCGCGTTTCAGCGGACGAGTGGTCGTGACGATCTCGCGAAACAGGCGGACTTGAGCGGGTACGAACACCGTCCAGGGCGAGCTGCCTTCGCATCGGACCTTCACCGTAACGCGGCCCAGCGGGCGGGCCGGGCTCTCCAGAGTGGCTGTCAATTCCTTGTCGCACATGGGCATGCGCATACGCGGGTCGAGCTGGTTGACTTCGATTTCGTAGCGGCCTTCGGTTTGACTGGAAGCCAAATAGTCTTCTACGGTGAATTCAAGAAAGCCCTGAGTCACGCCGATAAGCATATCAGGCAAGGTAACCGCATCAGCATTGGCAGGACTGCCGGCAAGCAAGCAGCAAACGGCGGACACCGCGCAAAGCCCTTTGCGAAGGGAAGATGTCAGGCGTCGGGAAAATGTCGTTTGAGCGTTCATACGAGTTAAAAAGCAAGCGCCGTGCCGTTTAGCAATGAATGTGCGTCGCAACAACACTTGGCGTTGATGTAGGAGTCTGGGCATGGCTGGTGTAATGGATTCGGTGAACCAGCGCACGCAACTGGTAGGGCAGAATCGCCTCGAGCTGCTGTTGTTCCGTCTTGACGGGCCGCAGCTCTACGGGATCAACGTGTTCAAGGTACGGGAAGTGTTGCAGTGCCCGTCACTGACCTTGATGCCCAAATCCAGTCCTGTCGTGTGCGGGGTAGCGAATATACGGGGAGCGACCATTCCGATCCTGGATCTGGCAATGGCAACGGGCTCCGGTGCGTTGAAAGACAAGAACAGTCCGTTCGTGATCATCACGGAGTACAACACCAAGACCCAGGGTTTCCTGGTCCGCTCGGTGGAGCGCATCGTCAACATGAACTGGGAAGAGATCCATCCGCCGCCCAAGGGCACCGGTCGCGATCACTACCTGACCGCTGTGACTCGGGTCGACAACCAGTTAGTCGAAATCATCGACGTCGAGAAGGTGCTGGCCGAAGTAGCGCCGACGCCGGAAGCGATTTCGGTGGGCGTGGTCGATGTCGAGACGCAGACCAAAGCGCTGTCGCTGCGGGTGCTGACAGTCGATGACTCGTCGGTGGCGCGCAAGCAGGTCACGCGCTGTCTGCAGACCATCGGTGTCGAAGTGGTGGCGCTGAACGACGGCAAGCAGGCGCTGGATTACCTGCGCAAGCTGGTCGACGAGGGCAAGAAGCCGGAAGAAGAGTTCCTGATGATGATTTCCGACATCGAGATGCCGGAGATGGACGGGTACACCCTGACGGCGGAAATCCGCGGCGACGCGCGCATGCAAAAGCTCCATATCATCCTGCATACTTCGTTGTCGGGGGTATTCAACCAGGCGATGGTCAAGAAAGTCGGTGCTGATGACTTTCTGGCCAAATTCCGTCCTGATGACCTCGCGTCCCGGGTAGTCGACCGGATCAAAGCAGCAGATATCAGCTAAGGGCCTTCTGCCCCTGGCGTTCAACACGATTTAAGAGGCGGCATCATTGTCTACGGGTAATTTGGATTTCGAACAGTTCCGGGTCTTCCTGGAAAAAGCCTGTGGCATTCTGCTCGGTGAAAACAAGCAGTATCTGGTCTCGAGCCGTCTCAACAAACTGATGGAGCAGCAAGGCATCAAGTCTTTGGGTGAGCTGGTTCAGCGCATCCAGACCCAGCCGCGCAGCGGTTTGCGCGAGCAGGTGGTCGATGCCATGACGACCAACGAAACCCTGTGGTTTCGTGACACCTATCCGTTTGAAGTCTTGAAGAACAAGGTACTGCCGGAAGCGATCAAGGCCAGCCCCAACCAGCGTCTGCGGATCTGGTCGGCGGCCTGCTCGTCGGGTCAGGAACCGTACTCGCTGTCGATGTCGATCGACGAGTTCGAGCGCAGCAACCTGGGCCAGTTGAAGATGGGCGTGCAGATCGTTGCCACTGACCTGTCGGGCCTGATGCTCAACAATTGCAAGACCGGCGAGTACGACAGCCTGGCCATCGGTCGCGGACTGTCGCCGGAACGCCTGCAACGCTATTTCGACCCGAAAGGGCCGGGGCGCTGGGTGGTCAAGGCGCCGATCAAGAGCCGGGTGGAATTCCGCTCGTTCAACCTGCTCGACAGCTACGCAGCGCTGGGCAAGTTCGACATCGTGTTCTGCCGCAATGTGTTGATCTACTTCTCTGCCGAAGTGAAGAAAGACATCCTGTTGCGCATTCACAGCACGTTGAAGCCGGGCGGGTATCTGTTCCTTGGCGCGTCTGAGGCGCTGAACGGTTTGCCGGATCATTACCAGATGGTTCAGTGCAGCCCGGGGATTATCTACAAGGCGAAATAACCGGTTCGCGGCAATACAAAAACGGGAGGCTCAAAGGCCTCCTTTTTTATGCCTGCGAGTTTGTTCCTGTCAGCAAAAATCCCTGTGGGAGCGAGCCTGCTCGCGAAAGCGGTCTGTCCGTAAGACAGTTGGCGCCTGACACGCCGCCTTCGCGAGCAGGCTCGCTCCCACAGGGATCTGCGCTGACCTGGCAAGGACGGCAAGCGGCAGAAAAGCGGCATCCAGCGGAAACCGGTTGCCGCTTTTCTGGCATTGCCGCTTTGCCTGTTCGGCGCAAAGCCCCGGAATACGGGGGTTCTTCCATTTGGCACGGCGCTTGCTAAAGCTCAGTTACGAAAAACCGGTCACCTGAAGGTTCCCGACATGAGCATCAGCTTCGACAAAGCGCTGGGCATTCACGAAAAGGCATTGGGCTTCCGCGCCCAGCGTGCTGAAGTGCTGGCCAACAACATCGCCAACGCCGACACCCCGAACTACAAGGCGCGGGATCTGGATTTCTCCAAAGTGCTCGAAGCACAGACCGAGAAGACCAAGACCGGCGGCCACTTTGCCCTGAACATGACCAACAGCCGCCACATCGAGGCTGAAGGGCTGGGCAACGGCGACGAGTCGCTGATGTATCGCACGCCGATGCAGCCTTCCATCGACCAGAACACCGTCGACGCTCAACTGGAACAGTCGAACTACGCGGAAAACGCGGTCGGCTTCCAGGCCAGCTTCACCTTGCTCAACAGCAAATTCAAAGGGCTGGTGTCAGCCCTGCGCGGAGAATAATCCATGTCCCTGTCCAGCGTTTTCAACATTGCCGGCAGCGGCATGAGCGCGCAGACCACGCGTCTGAACACCGTGGCGTCGAACATCGCCAACGCCGAAACCGTTTCGTCGAGCATCGACCAGACCTACCGCGCCCGTCACCCGGTGTTCGCCACCATGTTCCAGGGCGGCCAGGCCGGCGGCAGCGATTCGCTGTTCCAGAACCAGGACGCAGCCGGGCAGGGCGTGCAGGTGCTTGGCGTGGTCGAAGACCAGAGCAACCTCGAAGCACGCTACGAGCCGAACCATCCGGCCGCTGACGCCAAGGGCTATGTCTATTACCCGAACGTCAACGTGGTGGAAGAAATGGCTGACATGATTTCCGCGAGTCGTTCGTTCCAGACCAACGCCGAAATGATGAACACCGCCAAAACCATGATGCAGAAGGTACTGACCCTCGGTCAGTAATAAGGGACGAATGCCATGAGCGTTACGGACACCACCAGCACCCTGAGCATGAAGGACATCCTGGCCAACTCGTCGAAGACGGCCAGCAGCACGACGCCGGGCGGCATCGCCTCGGCGACCAACAGTGCCACCGGCGGCCAGGCGCTGGGCAAGGATGCGTTCCTGCAATTGCTGGTCACCCAGCTGAAAAACCAGAACCCGCTCGACCCGCAGGACAACAGCGCTTTCGTGGCGCAACTGGCGCAGTTCAGCAGTCTTGAAGGCATCACCACGCTGAACTCCACCGTCAGTGGCCTTGCCGGCAACTACAACTCGTCGCAGGCGCTGCAGGCGTCGTCGCTGGTCGGTCGCAACGTGATCGTGCAGACCAACACCGCCCAGCTCGATGACCCGAGCAAAGGCCTGACCGGTTCGGTCACCGTGCCTTCGTCGATTGCCGGCGGCACCGTGACCATCACCGACAAGGACGGCAAAGCCGTGCGCACCATCGACCTCGGCAGCCGCGCCGCCGGCGATGCCAGCTTCACTTGGGACGGCAAGGACACCGCCGGCACCGTGGTTCCGGTCGGCACTTACACGTTCAAGGCCAACGCACCGATCAACGGCACCGCGACCGACCTGGCGACCTACCTGCCAGCGACGGTCAACAGCGTGACGATCAGCCAGACCGGTGGCGAGCTGATGCTCAACCTGGCCGGCAAGGGCACCGTTGCCCTGTCCAAAGTACAAACCATTGGTATATAGAGCCGACTAACCCGGCACGAAGGAGTGGAACATGTCTTTTAACATCGGCCTTAGCGGTCTCTATGCCGCCAACAAACAACTCGACGTAACCGGCAACAACATCGCCAACGTCGCCACCGCCGGGTTCAAATCCTCCCGCGCAGAATTCGAAGACGTGTATTCGTCGACTCGTCTGGGCAGCGGCAGCAAAGTCATCGGTAACGGCGTGCGCCTGGCCAACGTGTCCCAGCAGTTCACCCAGGGTGACATCAACAACACTGGCAACGTGCTGGACATGGGCATCAACGGTTCCGGCTTCTTCACCATGAGCAACAATGGCTCGATCTCGTACACCCGTGCCGGTACGTTCAAGGTCGACAACGCCGGTTACATCACCAACACCGACTACACCTCGCGTCTGCAGGGTTACGGTGTGGATGCCAACGGCAAGATCATCAACGGCGTGTTGACCGATCTGAAGATCGACACCTCGAACCTGGCGCCGAAGTCGTCTTCTTCGGTGACCTCGAGCATCAACCTCAATTCGTCTTCGCCAGTGATCGTTGATACCGGCGCCAGCGCCGTCAAATTCGACCCGTCGAAGCCTGAGACTTACACCAAGTCCTTCAGCACGCCGATCTATGACACTCAGGGCAATGCCCACGTCATGGATCAGTACATGGTCAAGACTGGCGGGAACACCTGGAAGGTTTACACCCTGGTCGATGGCCGTAACCCGGACGCTACCGGCAGCAACCCTGTGACCACTGCGCCGGTTGCTTCGACATTGTCCTTCGACAGCTCCGGCAAGCTGGTTCAGGTGAGCACGCCTAACCCGGCGGATCCAGCCAACCCGATCATCAGCAGCGATCTGAAGATGACCGGTTGGGTGCCGGGCACTGTGACCAATGGCGTGTTTACGCCTAACGGCGCGGCAGCGAACCCGAATGGCGTGACCATCTCGATGGCCAACACCACTCAGTACAACGCTGATACCTCACGTACGATTCCGACTCAGGATGGCTACGCCACTGGCCAGATCACCAACCTGACTATCGACGGCACCGGTACGCTGTTTGCCAACTTCAGCAACAACCAGAGCAAGGCGATTGGTCAGGTTGCACTGGCCAGCTTCACCAACGAACAGGGCCTGCAGGCTGTGGGTGGCACTAGCTGGAAAGAGACGTTCGCTTCGGGTATTCCGGGCTACGACGCGCCGAAGACCGGTACTTTGGGTGAGGTGGTGTCCAACTCGCTGGAAGAGTCGAACGTTAACCTGACCAACGAGCTGGTTGATCTGATCAAGGGTCAGAGCAACTATCAGGCGAACGCCAAGACCATTTCGACGCAGAGCACGATTATGCAGACCATTATTCAGATGACCTGATTTGGGTTTCTGACTGGTTTTTTTGGGCCCCTCGGTTTTGAGGGGCTTTTTTTTTGGCCTTGGCGGCCTTTGGGCCGACCAGGCTTTGGTTGGTTTGGGTGAATATCCGTTTTTTGCGGTGTTGCGGATGGCGGTTTCGCCCTTACGGCGAGGCACTTTTTCCAGACGCCGAAAAAGTACCCAAAAAGGCTTGCTCCTGCGTTCGGCCCTCGCAGGCTCGGGTTCCTTCGCTGCGGGATCGATCCGGGCGCAGCGGCTCCGGTTGGCTTCGCTGCACCTACACTCGCTGTGTTTGGCTGCGCCAAACGGTCGCTGCGCTCCCACGCCCGGATCAATCCCTCCGCTCAGCCTTCCGAAGTCGCCCGTAGATCAAAAGCACTCGAGCTTGCGCTCATTGTTGAGTGGTGCGGCTTCGCCGCGGGCAGCTGCGCTGTTTTGCTTTTCTGTAGGAGTGAGCCTGCTCGCGAAGGCGGCCTGTCAGACGGCCTGTTTTTGAGGGTGTATCCAATCCAACTGTAGGAGCTGCCGAAGGCTGCGATCTTTTGATCTGGCTTTTGCTTTGGCTTTTGATCTTGCTTTGGCTCTGGCTCTTGATCTTTTGCCCCTTCGGCAGGCTTCGTTACGGGATCGATCCTGGCGTGGGAGCGCAGCGACCGTACGACGCAGTCGTACACAGCGAGTGTAGGTGCAGAGGAGCAAACCGGAGCCGCTGCGCCCGGATCGATCCCGTAACGAAGGTACCCCGAGCCCCAGCGAGCGGGCCGAACGCCGGGGCAAAGCCTTTTGCTTACTTTTCGGCGTTTGGAAAAGTGAGTCGCTGTAAGAGCGAAACCGCCAGCTGCAGCACCGAGAAAACGGATATTCACCCAAAACCCCAAGAGCCTGGTCGGCCCAGAGGCCGCCAAGCCCGGCAAAAACAAAACCCCCGACAAACCAGAAGTCTGTCGGGGGTTTCTTTTGCCTGAAGATCCCAGGCGTCTCGCAACGCCTGGGATCAGCTCAGCTTATTGGCAAGCTTCGCAATCCGGCTCGTCAATCGCGCAAGCCTTTGGCACTGGCGCCGGACCTGCCGGAGCGGCCAGGACCGAATCGTCGCCATGGTTGCCGCCGCTGGAAACAGCGTTCAGCTTGCCGGTGTTGATGGTCGACTTCTCGGTGCTGGTCGCGGCCAGGGCACGGAGGTAGTAAGTGGTTTTCAGACCACGGTACCAGGCCATGCGGTAGGTCACGTCGAGCTTCTTGCCCGATGCGCCGGCGATGTACAGGTTCAGCGACTGGGCCTGGTCGATCCACTTCTGACGACGGCTGGCGGCGTCAACGATCCACTTGGTGTCCACTTCGAACGCGGTCGCGTAGAGCTCTTTGAGTTCTTGCGGGATGCGCTCGATCTGCTGCACCGAACCGTCGTAGTACTTCAGGTCGTTGATCATCACCGAGTCCCATAGACCGCGAGCTTTCAGGTCGCGAACCAGGTACGGGTTGATCACGGTGAATTCGCCCGACAGGTTCGATTTCACGTAGAGGTTCTGGTAGGTCGGTTCGATCGACTGCGAGACGCCAGTGATGTTGGCGATGGTCGCGGTCGGGGCGATGGCCATGATGTTCGAGTTACGGATACCTTTCTGTACACGGGCGCGAACCGGTGCCCAGTCGAGGGTTTCCTTCAGGTCGACGTCGATGTACTTCTCGCCGCGCTGCTCGATCAGGATCTGTTGCGAATCCAGCGGCAGGATGCCTTTGGACCACAGCGAACCGTTGAACGTCTCGTAAGCACCGCGCTCATCGGCCAGGTCGCAGGAGGCCTGGATCGCATAGTAGCTGACCGCTTCCATCGACTTGTCGGCGAACTCGACGGCAGCGTCGGAGCCGTAGGCGATGTGCTGCAGGTACAGAGCGTCCTGGAAGCCCATGATGCCCAGACCGACCGGACGGTGGCGGAAGTTGGAGTTCTTCGCTTGCGGCACCGAGTAGTAGTTGATGTCGATCACGTTATCGAGCATGCGCACGGCGGTGTTCACGGTGCGTTGCAGCTTGGCGGTATCGAGCTTGCCGTCGACGATGTGGTTCGGCAGGTTGATCGAGCCCAGGTTGCAAACGGCGATCTCGTCCTTGTTGGTGTTCAAGGTGATCTCGGTGCACAGGTTCGAGCTGTGGACCACGCCGACGTGCTGCTGCGGGCTGCGCAGGTTGCACGGGTCCTTGAACGTCAGCCATGGGTGGCCGGTTTCGAACAGCATGGACAGCATCTTGCGCCACAGGTCTTTGGCCTGGATGGTCTTGAACAGCTTGACCTTGCCCGGGTACTCGGTCAGCGCTTCGTAGTACTCGTAGCGCTCTTCGAAGGCTTTACCGGTCAGGTCGTGCAGGTCCGGTACTTCGGATGGCGAGAACAGGGTCCACTTGCCGTCATCGAAGACACGCTTCATGAACAGGTCAGGGATCCAGTTGGCGGTGTTCATGTCGTGGGTACGACGACGATCATCACCGGTGTTCTTGCGCAGCTCGATGAACTCTTCGATGTCCATGTGCCAGGTTTCCAGGTAGGCACACACAGCGCCTTTGCGCTTGCCACCCTGGTTCACGGCCACAGCGGTGTCGTTCACCACTTTGAGGAACGGCACCACGCCTTGCGACTTGCCGTTGGTGCCCTTGATGTACGAACCCAGTGCGCGCACTGGCGTCCAGTCGTTGCCCAGGCCGCCGGCAAACTTCGACAGCATGGCATTGTCGTGGATCGCGTGATAGATGCCCGACAGGTCATCCGGCACGGTGGTCAGGTAGCAGCTCGACAGCTGTGGACGCAGGGTACCGGCGTTGAACAGGGTCGGGGTCGAAGCCATGTAGTCGAACGAGGACAGCAGGTTGTAGAACTCGATCGCACGGTCTTCTTTCTGCTTCTCTTCGATCGCAAGACCCATGGCCACGCGCATGAAGAAGATCTGCGGCAGTTCGAAACGCACGCCATCCTTGTGGATGAAGTAACGGTCGTACAGGGTCTGCAGGCCGAGGTAGGTGAATTGCTGATCGCGTTCGTGGTTGATCGCCTTGCCCAGTTTTTCCAGGTCGAAGGTGGCCAGCACAGGGTTCAGCAGTTCGAACTCGATACCTTTGGCGATGTAGGCCGGCAGTGCCTTGGCGTACAGGTCGGCCATTTCGTGATGGGTGGCGCTTTCGGCGACTTCGAGGAAGTTCAGGCCTTCGGCACGCAGGGTGTCCATCAGCAGGCGGGCGGTGACGAACGAGTAGTTCGGCTCGCGCTCGACCAGGGTACGGGCGGTCATTACCAGGGCGGTGTTGACGTCGGTCAGGGCCACGCCGTCGTACAGGTTCTTCAGGGTTTCGCGCTGGATCAGGTCGCCGTCGACTTCTTCCAGACCTTCGCAGGCCTCGGTGACGATGGTGTTCAGGCGGCCCATGTCCAGCGGCGCGAGGCTGCCGTCGGCGCGGGTGATGCGGATCGACGGGTGTGCATTGACGGCTGCTTCGGCCGGGGCGTGGGCAGCGCGCTCTTTCGAACGGCCGTCACGGTAGATCACGTAGTCACGCGCGACTTTCTGCTCGCCGGCGCGCATCAGGGCCAGTTCGACCTGGTCCTGGATTTCTTCGATGTGGATGGTGCCACCCGATGGCATGCGACGCTTGAAAGTCGCGGTGACCTGCTCGGTCAGGCGTGCAACGGTATCGTGGATTCGCGACGAAGCGGCAGCGGTGCCGCCCTCAACTGCGAGAAACGCTTTGGTGATAGCGACGGTGATCTTGTCATCGGTGTAAGGAACGACAGTGCCATTACGCTTGATCACGCGCAGCTGGCCAGGCGCGGTGGCTGCCAGATCCGAAGTCGAATCGGCGGCCTGCGGCAAGGTGCCCTGCGGGTTCTCGCGAGTTGTGTCGGTTTGCATGGGGGGTGGTCTCCACATTCTCTATGTTTGTTTGGCACCGTCATGGTGCTCACCGTTCTGTACCGAAGCACTGCAACCGACGGGCGTCGGCATTACAAACTTCGGAACAGTAGGAAAAAGGCTGCAACGCCGCATCCTTGCCGAAGTTTTGGTCGTGAGCCGAAGCTCGCTACCGGATTCCTTCGCGGGTGACAGTCATGACTGCAACACCCATACCGTTTTGTCCGTTTCGGACCAAATAAAACGGTGCCATCCGCCAGTGCGGTTCGGACTTGAAAAAACTCGTTCGTTCTACCGGAAACTGGCCATAAAGCACTTGAGTTTCAGGTCTGAAATGTGGTTGGGCGATTTTGACGAAAACCCCATATGTAGGGTCTGCGTTTTCGCGGTGCTACAAGATAATGCGTTTCAGGGGAGGATTGCAACGTACTACCTGTGGATAAGCCTGTGCGTAATTTGTGTAAGAAACAGGGAAAACGCGTGTAGGCCGCGAACCTGCTGAGCCAGACCGTTTGTCACTGTTTTTTTGCCTGGAAAAACGCTTCAGCGGTTTTTTAAGGGCGCGAACCCTACCACAGAATTCCGCCTTGTCCGAACGCATTTACCGACTTGTTTTCCGGGTGACCGGCGTTTATACAATCGCTGGGTGCACGGGCATTTTTATCCTCCCGGAACATGACAAATGTACGGGAGGAGGGACCGCGTTCATTCAGCACAGCCTTCTCATATCAATAAAAACAGCAAGCAGAGGTCACCGGTGGAGCAACAAACCTGGCAGGTATTGATCGTCGAGGATGACCAGCGACTGGCCGAGCTGACCCGCGATTACCTGCAAGCCAATGGCCTGCGCGTGGAGATCGAAGGCAACGGTGCGCTGGCGGCGGCGCGGATCATCAAGGAGCAACCGGATCTGGTGATCCTCGATCTGATGCTGCCCGGCGAGGATGGCCTGAGCATTTGCCGCAAGGTGCGCGACCGGTACGACGGGCCGATCCTGATGCTCACCGCGCGCACCGACGACGCCGATCAGATCCACGGCCTCGACCTCGGTGCCGACGATTACGTGTGCAAACCGGTGCGCCCGCGCTTGTTGCTGGCGCGCATCCAGGCGTTGCTGCGACGCAGTGACACACCCGAGCCGGTCGCAGAAAAATCCCGTCGCCTGCAATTCGGTCCGCTGGTGGTCGACAACGCGTTGCGCGAAGCCTGGCTGAGCGACAACGGCATCGAGTTGACCAGCGCCGAGTTCGACCTGCTCTGGCTGCTGGTCTCCAACGCCGGGCGGATTCTTTCGCGCGAAGAAATCTTCACTGCCCTGCGCGGCATCGGCTACGACGGCCAGGATCGCTCGATCGACGTGCGCATCTCGCGCATCCGCCCGAAAATCGGCGACGACCCCGACCATCCGCGTCTGATCAAGACCATCCGCAGCAAAGGCTACCTGTTCGTCCCTGAAGCCTGCGCAGACCTGGCCCTGTGAATTCGATTTTCCTGCGCATCTATGGCGGCATGTGCGCCGCGCTGATTCTGGTGGCGGTGCTTGGCGTGCTGGCGCTGAACCTGCTCAATCAGGTGCGCAGCGAGCAATACCGCGAGCGCCTGGCCCACGGCACATTCTCGCTGATGGCCGACAACCTGCAACCGATGAACAAGACCGAGCGCCATCGCGCGCTGCTGGTGTGGGAGCGGCTGCTCGGTATTCCGCTGACGCTGAAGAAATTCGCCGAAACCGACCTCGATCTGGCCCAGCGTACTCGCGTGCTGCGCGGTCAGGCGCTGGTCGAGCAGACCGGGCCGCACGCGGCCAAGGTCTATCGGCTGATCAGTGAAAAGGAGCAGCTTGTACTGGTAGGAGAGGTGCAGCAGATCAGCGAGCAACTGGCTCGGGCGACTATTTACTTGCTCGCCGATGAACTGGTGCGGGTGCCGGTCGGCGAACAGCCCAGACGTCTGGCGCAGATAAAGCAGGAAAAGGGTTTCGGCTTCGATCTGCGTCTGGTCACGGTGAATGACGCCGACATGGACGAAGACCAGAGTCGCCGCGTGGCCGAGGGCGACACGGTGATGGCGCTGGGCAAGGGCGGTGATTCGATTCGCGTGTTTGCCGGCATGGTCGGTACGCCGTGGGTGCTGGAAATCGGCCCGCTGTATCAAATGAATCCGTACCCGCCGGAATGGCTGGTGCTGATCGCCGCGCTGGGGCTGACGCTGATCGGCCTCATCGTTTATCTGCTGGTGCGTCAGCTCGAGCGGCGTTTGCGCGGCCTCGAAGCGGCGGCCACGCGAATTGCCAAGGGCAGTCTGGAAACCCGCGTGCCGGCGCGTGGCGCCGACTCGGTCGGGCGTCTGGCATCGGCGTTCAATGGCATGGCTGAGCATCTGCAACAACTGCTGGCGATCCAGCGTGAACTGGTGCGCGCGGTGTCCCATGAACTGCGCACGCCAGTGGCGCGGCTGCGTTTCGGTCTGGAAATGATCGGCACGGCGACCACCCCGCAAGCGCTGGAGAAATACCGCGAAGGCATGGATCACGACATCGAGGACCTCGATAAGCTGGTCGACGAAATGCTCACCTACGCGCGACTGGAACAGGGCTCGCCAGCGCTGACTTTCCAGCGCATCGATCTGGATGCGCTGGTCAATCAGGTGATCGAGGAGCTGGCGCCGCTACGCGCCGAGGTCACGGTGCAGCGCGGTTTGTGCCTGTCAGCCGCCGACAACGACGGCGCGTGGGTCGAGGCCGAGCCGCGTTATCTGCATCGGGCGCTGCAGAACCTGGTGGGCAACGCGATGCGCCATGCCCATTCGCAGGTGACGGTGAGTTATCAGGTCGGCCAGCTGCGCTGTCGCATCGACGTCGAGGACGACGGACCGGGCGTGCCGGAAGTGGCGTGGGAGCGGATCTTCACGCCGTTCCTGCGCCTGGACGACAGCCGTACGCGGGCGTCGGGCGGGCATGGCCTAGGGTTGTCGATCGTGCGGCGGATCATTCACTGGCACGACGGCCGGGCGATCATTGGCAAGAGCAAGAGTCTGGGCGGGGCGTGTTTCAGTCTGAGTTGGCCGAGGAATCAGGAGCGCCGGTAGGTTGTGTGGTGGCAGGGCTGGCCTCATCGCGAGCAGGCTCACTCCTACATTTGGAATGCGTTCACCCTGTAGGAGTGAGCCTGCTCGCGATAGCGCCAGTGCCGACAATGCAAATCTTCAGGCCTGAATGCTGACCAGACTCAACAACTGCCCATCCTGCACCCCGAACTGCGCCTCCAGCTCCGAACCGTTGCGCCATTCGCTCGACAGATCCGTCAATAACCGCAGCCTGACCTGACCCGCCTCAGTCCATTCCAGCACTTCGGCGTGCTCGAAATAGAAGCGCTGCTGGACGATCGGGTACAGCGCCTTGAACAGACTCTCCTTGACCGAAAACGTCAAGGTCACCAGCAGCGCCAGTTGATCCTGCGGCCCAGCCGCCATGCGCTGCATTTCCGCCGGGGTGAGAATTTCCCCGGCCAGACGTTCGGCGCGCTCATGGCTCAGCAGGTTTTCCAGATCCATGCCCAAGCCGCGCCAGTGCCGCTTGTTGGCGACAATCGCTGCAGCGCGGCCGGTGCTGTGGGTGATCGAGCCGCAGATATGCGCTGGCCACACCGGCGCGCGGTCCTCGCCGATCGGCGGGATGACGTTCAAACCTTCGAGTTGTTGCAGCGCGGCACGGGCGCAGATTCGCCCGGCGAGAAACTCGGCCTGACGCTTGGCCACTGAACGCTGAATGCTCGGCGGCGCGATGACAGCGCTGCGCTGAAAGTCATCGCCAAGCAACTGCGCCGGGTTGAAGTGGGTACTGAGCAGCACGGTGTCGGCCAACACCGTTGGCAACGGCCAGTGGCTGTCGAGCGCGGTGCAGCAGGAGGGCAGGGCGGGGATGGTATGCATGGCGGGCATTTTGCCGGTTAGCTTCGAGGCTGAACAGTAGGCCCTGTTTTTGTGACGAGGGAGCTTGCTCCCGCTGGGGCGCGAAGCGCCCCCCCAAAAACCTGCTGATATCTGTCAGCGAGAAGGTCGCCAGCAGGTTTGGCGACGACTGCGTGGCCGAGCGGGAGCAAGCTCCCTCGCCACACAGGCGGGTTAGCCGAAAATTTTCTTGAAGAACGCCTGCATGTCCGCCCAGGATTTTTCATCCGCCGCCTTGTTGTAACCAATGTCCGGCCCACCATGCTCGCCATGACTCAAGCGGTCGGCATCCGGATTGCTGAAGCCGTGCTTGGCGCCATCCAGGCTGACGAACTGGTAGTCCGCCCCGGCCTTGTCCATCTCCGCCTTGAACGCAGTGACGTTGTCCTGCGTGACCATGCTGTCCAGCGCACCATGCTCGACCAGGATTTTCGCCTTCACGCTGCCCGGGGTCGCCGGGGTCTTGGTCGCCAGCGCGCCATGGAAACTCACCACACCGGCCAGCGGCACACCCTGACGCGCTGCATTCAGCACCACGCCGCCGCCGAAGCAGTAGCCGATGGCGGCAATCCTGTTCGGGTCGGTCTGCTTTTGCTGCTTCAGCAGATCGAGACCGGCGGCGAAGCGTTTACTGGCGGCATCGGCATCCTTGGTCGCTGCCTGCATGAAGGCCATGGCATCTCTCGGGTGCTCGGTGTTTTTGCCATCGCCGTACATGTCGATGGCCAGTGCGCTGTAGCCGAGTTCGGCGAGATCCCGTGCGCGGCGTTTGGCGTAATCGTTCAACCCCCACCATTCGTGGACCACGACAACGCCGGGGCGTGGGCCTTTGATCGCGTCGTCATAGGCGTAGTAACCGATCAGTTTGCTGCCGTCGGCGCTTTGATAAGGGATTTCTTCAGTCTTGATCGCAGCCTGGGTGATGCTGCTGACCGCCAGCAAAGCAAGGGCGAGGAACAGGCGCATGGTCGGGTCTCCTTATGGAAAGTGGTCAGAAGAGCCTAGTCGATCTGGTTCAGGTCAGGTTCAGAGACGGTTCAGGGGCCGTACAGGGGCGGCTCAGTAACCTTGCGCCATACCCAAACAGCACTGTGAAAGAGGAAATACCCATGACTCGTATCAACAAACTGCTGCTGGCTTTTACCCTGTTAGGCTCCAGCATCGCGGCCAACGCCGACGACACCAACAACTTCGCCGGCCTGACGTTCGGCCAGACCAGCGACAAGATCGACAAGTCCCACGCACTGAACAATAACCTCGGCCACCCCAACGCCACCGGAGCCATCGACGGCAACAACACCTACGGCATGCGCCTCGGTCAGCAAAACAGCCAGGGTCGCTACTACGCCACCTACGACAACGTTTCCGGCTCGCACAATGGCGTTAAACTGCGCCAGGAAAACCTGCTCGGCAGCTATGACCTGTTCTATCCGGTGGGCGGCAGCACCAAGTTGTTCGGCGGCGCCACGGCCGGTCTGACCAAACTGACTCAGGATTCGCCAGGCTTCAGCCGTGACAGCGACATCGGTTACGCCATCGGTGGCCAGGTCGGTGTCTTGCAGCAAGTTTCACAGAACACCTCGGTGGAACTCGGTTACCGTTACCTGCGCAGCAACGCCAGCACCGAAATGAAAGAGAGCGGCGGCAGCAAACAGGGCTCGCTGGACTTGACCAGCAGCGCGCAGACCTACCTGTCGGCCAACTACTATTTCTAAGCAGTTGTCGCCGATTGAATAGTTGGAGCGAGCCTGCTCGCGAAAGCGATGTTTCATTCAACGTCATCGTTGACTGAATACCCGCATTCGCGAGCAGGCTCGCTCCCACAGGTTGTGTCTGGAGTGTTCAAGTGATGGGGAGAAGGGCATGAAACTGTTGGTCGTCGAAGATGAGGCGCTGTTGCGTCATCACCTGCAAACCCGCCTGACGGAGAGCGGCCACGTGGTCGAGTCCGTGGCCAATGCCGAGGAGGCGCTGTACCAGACCGGCCAGTACAACTTCGATCTGGCGGTGATCGATCTCGGCCTGCCGGGCATGGGCGGCCTCGACCTGATCCGCCAGTTGCGCTCGGGCGGCAAGACCTTCCCGATCCTGATCCTCACCGCGCGCGGCAACTGGCAGGACAAAGTCGAGGGCCTTGCCGCCGGTGCCGACGATTACGTGGTCAAGCCGTTCCAGTTCGAAGAACTCGACGCACGCCTCAACGCACTGTTGCGCCGCTCCAGCGGTTTCACCCAGTCGACCATCGTTGCCGGGCCGTTGCTGCTCGACCTCAATCGCAAACAGGCCAGCCTCGATGAACAACCGCTGGCGCTGACCGCCTACGAATACCGCATCCTCGAATACCTCATGCGCCACCATCAGCAAGTGGTGCCCAAGGATCGCTTGATGGAGCAGCTCTATCCGGATGACGACGAGCGCGATCCAAATGTCATCGAAGTGCTGGTCGGCCGTCTGCGGCGCAAGCTCGAAGGCCCGGCCGGGTTCAAGCCGATCGACACCGTGCGCGGCCTCGGCTACCTGTTCAATGAGCGCTGCACTTGATCCGTTCCCTCCGCGTTCGTTTGATGCTTGCCGCCACCACGTTGGCGGTGTTGTTCATGCTCGCCTTGCTGCCGGCGATGCAGGGTGCGTTCAGCCTCGCGTTGCAGGATTCGATCGAGCAACGCCTGGCCTCCGACGTCACCACACTGATCTCCGCGGCGCGGGTGGAAAACGGTCATCTGGTGATGCCCTCGCAATTGCCGGACGAGCGCTTCAACCTCACCGATTTCCGCTTGCTCGGCTATATCTACGACCGCGACGGCAAGCTGGTGTGGCGATCGAAAGCCACGCAGGAAGAGCAGATCAACTACAAGCCGCGTTACGACGGCCTCGGCAACGAGTTCGCGCGGATCCGTGAAGCCAGCGGTCAGGAATTCTTCGTCTACGACGTCGAAGTCAAACTGCTCGGCGGCAAGAGCGCGGCGTTCAGCATCGTCGCTCTGCAACCGGTCCGTGAGTACGAAACCACCCTGGAAGGCCTGCGCGAAAATCTCTATCTGGGCTTCGGCGCGGCATTGCTGGTACTGCTGGCATTGCTGTGGATCGGCCTGACCTGGGGCCTCAAGGCTCTGCGGCGATTGAGCCAGGAACTCGACGAAATCGAAGGTGGCACCCGCGAAAGCCTGACGGAAAAACACCCGCGCGAACTGCTGCGCCTGACCGGCTCGCTCAACCGCCTGCTGCTCAGCGAACGCCAGCAGCGCAGCCGCTATCGCGACTCCCTCGACGACCTCGCCCACAGCCTGAAAACCCCATTGGCGGTGTTGCAAGGCGTCAGCGAAGACATGGCCCAGCGTCCCGAAGACCGCGATCAGGCCTGGGTCCTGCAAAGCCAGATCGAGCGCATGAGCCAGCAGATCAGCTACCAACTGCAACGGGCCAGCTTGCGCAAAAGCGGCCTGGTTCGCCATCAGGTGCGCCTGCAACCGGTGCTCAAAAGTCTTTGCGACACGCTGGACAAGGTCTACCGCGACAAACATGTGCGCGTGACTTTTGATCTGCCTGAACATTGCTACGTGCCGATCGAGCAGGGCGCCTTGCTGGAAATGCTCGGCAACCTGCTGGAAAACGCCTATCGCCTGTGCCTGGGCGAAGTGCGCGTCAGCGTGCGCGAGTCACTGGCCGGGATCGAATTGTGTGTCGAGGACGATGGGCCGGGCGTGCCCCTCGATCAGCGAGCGCGGATTCTCGAGCGCGGCGAACGCCTGGACGCCCAGCATCCGGGGCAGGGCATCGGGTTGGCGGTGGTCAAGGACATCATCGAAAGCTACAACGCCCGCCTGGCTCTGGGCGATTCGCCGATGGGCGGGGCGGCGTTCAGGATTCATTTTCCTGCGGTGTGAATGAAGCGGCCCTCACCCTAACCCTCTCCCAGTGGGAGAGGGAACTGACCTAAGTGTCTTGAGAAATTATCGACCTGAGCAACTTGCAGTGGATATGGATTCACTGAATAACTGTCAGGCCGGTCCAGATCTTCAGCATCCCCCCAATCAATCCCCTCTCCCTCTGGGAGAGGGTTAGGGTGAGGGGCTTTTGATCTTTCACAACTCCTGCGCCCGATAAGCCCCCGGTGTCAGCCCCGTCCATTTCTTGAACGCCCGATGAAACGCCGACGGTTCGGAAAATCCGAGCTGCTCGGCAATCTGCTGCAACGACAAATCCGCCCGGCCCAGATGATAGATGGCGATATCCCGCCGCAGTTGATCCTTGAGCTCCTGAAAACTCGTGCCTTCCTCGCGCAAGTGCCGGCGCAAGGTTTGCGGGCTGATGTGCAGATGCGCCGCGACGGCTTCCAGATCCGGCCAGCGCGCAGCGTCACGGCTGAGCAAGCGGCGCAGGCGGCTGCTCAGGCTGTCGCCGTCGTCCGGGCGTGAGAGCAGGTCGGCAGGGGAGCGTTCGAGAAAATGTTTGAGGGTGCGTTCGTCCTGCAACAGCGGCATGGCCAGGTAGCGACTGTGAAACAGCAGGCTGCTCCGGGCGCCGTCGAAGGTCAGGGGGCAGGGGAACAGCAGGTCGTATTCGCTGCCGTGAGCGGGGCGCGGATAACTGAAGCTTGCCTGCTCAAGGCGAATCCGCTGGCCGATCAGCCAACTGCCGAGGCGGTGCCAGATCACCAGCAGGCTTTCGCTGAGAAAGTGGTCCGGGTCCCACAACTGCGCGTCATCCAGGCTCAACCGCACCCATTCGTCTTCGCGGCTCAAGCTCAGGCGCGGGGCATCAGGGAATAGGCTATAAAACAATAAACCGCGTTGCAGGGCCTTCTCCAGATTGCGGCAGTGAATCGAGGCGTGGCACATCATGGCAAAGCTGCCGGGCTTGCTCGGTGAGTTGCCGAAACCCAGGTATTCATCATCCAGCGCCAGCCACAACCCCTGAATCAGGCGGGTGAACTGCTCCGGCGCGATGCGTGCGCGGGGCTCGTCGAGCAACTCCGGGCTGATTCCCAGTTGCTGCAACAGGTTTGAGTAATCGAAACCGCGACGGCGTGCGCCGCCAAGGGCGGCGCGGGCGAAATGGCTGGCGATGGTGCGTTCGCGCATAAGCGGCAATCCTTGTTCTGGCACCGATCGTAACGGCGGGCCTGCAACGCAACAAGGCGGATTTCCGCCAAATTGTAGGACGAGGGGCGGTGAGTTGGCGGAAATCCGCCACGCTGAAGTAGTCAACGCGGTCCGGACAAATCCTGCAATGCCTGATATCAAAAGGCTTGCTGCCAATCGCACCAATCTGGCACGACGTTTGCGATACAAGCGACAGAAGCGTGCATTTCTCCCGCTGGGGAGGATGCCGTTCCAACAACAAATCCCTCCAGTGCAGGAGGGTTCGCAATTAAGGTTCGGCGCTCGACAGATGGATGTTGCCGCTGGACGCTTGAGGAAACCTGCAATGACGACTCGTCAGCCACTGTACAAATCCCTGTATGTCCAGGTGATCGTTGCCATCGCCATCGGCATTCTGCTCGGTCACTTCTACCCGCAGACCGGCGTGGCCCTCAAGCCACTGGGTGACGGCTTCATCAAGCTGATCAAAATGGTCATCGCCCCGATCATCTTCTGTACTGTTGTCAGCGGCATCGCCGGCATGCAGAACATGAAGTCGGTGGGCAAGACCGGCGGCTACGCGCTGCTGTACTTCGAAATCGTTTCCACCATTGCCCTGCTGATCGGTCTGGTCGTGGTCAACGTTGTGCAACCGGGCGCCGGCATGCACATCGACGTCACCACCCTCGACGCCTCGAAAATCGCCACCTACGTGACGGCCAGTAAAGACCAGAGCATTGTCGGCTTCCTCCTCAATGTGATCCCGAACACCATCGTCGGCGCGTTTGCCACCGGTGACATCCTGCAAGTGCTGATGTTCTCGGTGATCTTCGGTTACGCCCTGCATCGCCTGGGTTCGTACGGTCGTCCGCTGCTGGACATGATCGATCGCTTCGCCCACGTGATGTTCAACATCATCAACATGATCATGAAACTGGCGCCACTCGGTGCCCTGGGCGCCATGGCGTTCACCATCGGTGCCTACGGTGTCGGCTCGCTGGTGCAGCTGGGTCAACTGATGATCTGCTTCTACATCACCTGCGTACTGTTCGTCGTGCTGGTGCTGGGTGCGATCTGCCGGGCTCACGGTTTCAGCGTGTTCAAACTGGTGCGCTACATCCGTGAAGAGCTGCTGATCGTACTGGGTACGTCCTCGTCGGAATCGGCACTGCCACGCATGCTGATCAAGATGGAGCGTCTGGGCGCGAAGAAATCGGTGGTGGGTCTGGTGATCCCGACCGGTTACTCGTTCAACCTCGACGGTACTTCGATCTACCTGACCATGGCGGCCGTGTTCATCGCTCAAGCGACTGACACCCACATGGACATCACCCACCAGATCACCCTGCTGCTGGTACTGCTGCTGTCCTCCAAAGGTGCGGCGGGTGTAACCGGTTCGGGCTTCATCGTGCTGGCCGCAACCCTGTCGGCGGTAGGTCACCTGCCGGTGGCCGGTCTGGCGCTGATCCTCGGCATCGACCGCTTCATGTCCGAAGCCCGCGCGCTGACCAACCTGGTCGGTAACGCGGTAGCGACCATCGTCGTGGCCAAGTGGGTCAAGGAGCTGGACACCGATCAACTGCAGGCCGAACTGGCTTCCGGCGGTCGCGGTATCTCCGACGAGCGCGAAGAAGACGACCTGGGTGTGGCTGAAGGCCCAACCCCGAGCAATGTGAAGTAAGCATCGCTTGCACGGAAAAACCCGCTTCGGCGGGTTTTTTCTTGCCCGGGATTTGAGCGCAACGGTCACACCTGCTGACATTTGCGGTGATTGCCGCATCGACGATGGCTGCCTAGGCTGAGTGCATCGCCCAAGGAGTTCGCCCATGTCCGCACCGCTGGCCTCACTGAAGATTCTTGATTTCTCGACCTTGCTGCCGGGGCCGTTCGCCTCGCTGCTGCTGGCGGACATGGGCGCCGAGGTGCTGCGCATCGAATCGCCGACGCGTATGGATCTGCTGCGGGTGCTGCCGCCGCATGATGGCGGGGTATCGGCCAGCCACGCCTACCTGAACCGCAACAAGCGCAGTCTGGCGCTGGATCTGAAACAGCCCGCGGCGCTGGAGATCATCAAGCAGCTGCTGGGTGAGTACGACATCGTTCTCGAGCAATTCCGCCCCGGGGTGATGGAGCGCCTGGGCCTGGGTTATGAGGCGTTGAAGGCGATCAACCCGCGGCTGATTTTCGTGTCGATCAGCGGTTACGGCCAGACCGGGCCGTACAAAGAGCGTGCGGGGCATGACATCAACTATCTGGCGCTGGCCGGGCTGGCCAGTTACACCGGCCGCGCCGACAGCGGGCCCTTGCCGCTGGGCATGCAGGTGGCGGACGTGGCCGGCGGCTCGTTGCACGGGGTGATCGGCTTGCTGGCGGCGGTGATCGCTCGCCAGCAGAGCGGGCAAGGCACGCATCTGGATGTGAGCATGACCGATTGCGCGTTCAGCCTGAATGCCATGGCAGGTGCGGGATATCTGGCCTGTGGCGCGGAGCCGGGCTGGGAAGATCAGATGCTCAACGGCGGCAGTTTCTACGATTATTACCGCACGCGGGATGGGCGCTGGATGTCAGTGGGCAGTCTCGAGCCGGCGTTCATGCAGCAACTGTGCACGGCGCTGGGCCGACCGGAACTGGCGGCGCAGGGATTGTCCCCCAGGGCAGAGCAGCAACAGGTGCTGAAAGAGGCATTGCGGATCGAATTCGAGCGACATGATTTTGCTGAACTGTGTGAGCTGTTCGCCGGAGTCGATGCCTGTGTCGAGCCGGTGTTGAATCTGGGCGAGGCGCTGCGCCATCCGCAGTTGCAGGCGCGGGAGCTGGTGACCCAGGTGCCGCGCGGCGATGGCACGACGCAGGCGCAGATCGCCTGTCCGTTGAAATTCTCTGAAGCGTTGCCGGCGCCAAGGCATGTCGGCGCGGGATTGGGGCAGCATACGGATGAGGTGTTGGAGGAGTTGGGATTGAGTGCTGAGCGGATCGCCGGGTTGCGTTCGGCCAAGGTGATTCTTTAGTGCCTGAGCCGCCGCCATCGCGAGCAGGCTCGCTCCCACATTGAAATGCATTCCCTTGTGGGAGCGAGCCTGCTCGCGATGGGGCCGGTCAAAGCAACACAGAAACCAACTATTCCACCCGCATCTCACCACTGAACACCAGGGTACTGCGGCAGCGCCGGCACAAGTACCGCCGCCCTTGCCGTACCAGGCCATGGCGCTGGGCGGTAAACGGGAAGTCACTGTCGGGGCACGGACATTTGTAGATATAGCGGGTCACGCTGCGCCGCTTGATCTCGTAGGTGTGGCAGCGGTCGGGCGGCAGTTCGTAAACCCCGCGCATGATCAATTGCCACTCCTCGCCATGGGGCTGGATGCGGTCGCCGAACAGTTGATGAGCGATCAGGTGCGCGACTTCGTGGGCCACGGTCTGCTTGAGGAAGTGTTCGGTGTTTTCCCGGTACAACTGCGGGTTGAAGCGCAGCAGGTTCTCGTGCAGATGCGCGACACCGGCTTTCTGCCCGCGCAGCTTGAGACTGACGACGGGGCGTTTGAAGGAACGTTTGAAAAAGGATTCAGCGAGTTGGTAACAATCTTCGACGCGGGTATTGAGTTGCTCGGGCATGCTTGATGGATCTCCAGAGAAGCCGAGTATGCCGCAACCCCGGCGACTTGCGAATCGCCGACCTGCCGAATGGTCGTCGCCCAACGAGAAGGCCGCCTTGCGGCGGCCTGTATTGGCAGAGGTTGTTTTTCTCAGGGAGGAAACGAGTCAGTTGGTGTAGACGGGCCCGACACCCAGCCCCCAGATGATCACGGTAAACGCCATGATCGCTACCAGCACCACCAGCCCGACCGCGAGCACCGAACTGGAAAACAGAAAACCTTCATCCGAAGGAATGTTCATGAAGGTCGGCAGGCCGACGTACAGCAGGTACACCGTGTAGCAGATGGCCGCCGTGCCGACGATCATCCCCAGCCACATGTGCGGGTACAGCGCCGCCAGGCCGCCGACGAACAACGGTGTCGCCGTGTAAGTGGCAAACGCCACGCAACGGGCCAGGCTTGGATTGGCGTCATAGGTGCGCGCCATCCAGTGCACGAAGGCGCCCATCACCGCGACCCCGCCGAGCATCGCCAGGTACGACATGATGGTCATCCACAAGGCACTTTCGAACGTCAGCATCACCGGCGCGCGGTTGCCGATCACCCAGCCGACCTGGGTCGTGCCGATGAACGCCGAGACAGCGGGGATCGCCGCCAGAATCAGCGTGTGGGTCAAGTACATGTGGCTGATGCTTTCCTCTTGGTCGCCACGGATCTCCTTCCATTCCTGATCGGGGTGGGTAAACAGTCCCACTACGTGATGGATCATGCCATTCACTCCTCTTGTCATTGCCATCGCCCCCCAACGGAGCGCCTACGGGCCAAGGTGGCCGAGCAAATACAGGTCTAAAGACGTGTGCGACCTTATGTCGCAGTATAGAAAGGACTCCAGCGCACCGGTATGCCGGGCTTAGAGCAAATCGCGCTGTAAACGAAGGGCTTAATCGCGCCAGAATCTTGGTGCTTAGGAACCGAATGGTTCGGTGGTGAGGGAGCTTGCTCCCGCCCGGCTGCGCAGCAGTCGCAAACCCTCCCGGCTCGCCGTGTCAGGAAAAATTCCGTTGCAGGTTTGGGGGCGCTTCGCACCCCAGCGGGAGCAAGCTCCCTCGCCACAGTAGAGGTGAGTCAATTCGACTGCGGCCCTTCGCCCGCGCCGGGTTTTTGCGTAAAATGCCGGCCTTTCGTCACACCTCACGGATTTCGCGTCATGGGCACTCTTACGGTCAACCAGAACAAACTGCAAAAGCGCCTGCGCCGCCTGGCCGGCGAGGCGGTCGCCGATTTCAACATGATCGAAGACGGCGACAAGGTCATGGTCTGCCTGTCCGGGGGCAAGGACAGCTACACCATGCTCGACGTGCTGATGCACCTGCAGAAGGTTGCACCGATCAAATTCGACATCGTCGCGGTGAACATGGACCAGAAACAGCCGGGCTTTCCCGAGCACGTGCTGCCGGCCTACCTGAAAGAGCTGGGCATCGAGTACCACATCGTCGAGAAAGACACCTACTCGGTGGTCAAGGAACTGGTGCCGGAAGGCAAGACCACCTGCTCGCTGTGCTCGCGCCTGCGTCGCGGCACGCTGTACACCTTTGCTGACGAAATCGGCGCGACGAAGATGGCCCTCGGTCATCACCGCGACGACATCGTCGAGACGTTTTTCCTCAACATGTTCTTCAACGGCACTCTGAAAGCGATGCCGCCGAAACTGCGCGCCGACGATGGCCGCAACGTGGTGATTCGGCCGCTGGCGTACTGCAACGAGAAAGACATCCAGGCCTACTCGGACTTCAAGCAATTCCCGATCATTCCGTGCAACCTTTGCGGCTCGCAGGAGAACCTGCAGCGCCAGGTGGTCAAGGAAATGCTTCAGGACTGGGACCGCAAGACCCCGGGCCGCACCGAATCGATTTTCCGCAGCCTGCAGAACGTGGTGCCGTCGCAACTGGCCGACCGTAACCTGTTCGACTTCACCAGCCTGAAGATTGACGAGACCGCGGCTTCGCGTTTCGTCAATGTCGTCAATCTGTAAACCCGATCCAGGTGTGGGAGCGAGCCTGCTCGCGAAAGCGGTGTGTCATTCAGCCCAAGTGTTGACTGATCCAACCCCTTCGCGAGCAGGCTCGCTCCCACAGGGATCTGTTCGTTTCATTCAATAGGAGAGGGCATGCGCGATTACAAGTGGCTGCACGAATACTGTCTGAACCGTTTTGGTTCGGCGGCTGAACTGGAAGCCCATCTGCCCGTTCCCAAGACCCCCGCACAATTACGCAAGATCCGCGACGACCGCTACCTCTCGACCATGGCCCTGCGGGTGTTTCGCGCCGGGCTCAAGCACAGCCTGGTCGACGCCAAGTGGCCGGCCTTCGAAGAAGTGTTCTTCAAGTTCGATCCGGAAAAAGTCGTGCTGATGAGCGCCGAACACCTCGAGCGCCTGATGCAGGACGCGCGGATCATCCGCCATCTGGGCAAGCTGAAAAGCGTGCCGCGCAATGCGCAGTTCATCCTCGATGTGGAAAAGGACAAGGGCAGCTTCGGGGCGCTGATCGCCGACTGGCCGGTGACCGACATCGTTGGTCTGTGGACGTACCTGAAAAAGCACGGCCACCAACTCGGCGGGCTGTCGGCGCCGCGGTTTTTGCGCATGGTCGGCAAGGACACATTCGTGCCGAGCTACGACGTGGTCGCAGCGTTGAACGCGCAGAAGATCGTCGACAAAGTGCCGACCAGCCAGCGTGATCTGGCAACGGTGCAGAACGCGTTCAACCAGTGGCACGAACAGAGTGGCGGACGGCCGATGAGCCAGATCTCGATGATGCTGGCCTACACCGTGAACCATTAAGACCGCGTCGCTGCATTCGCGAGCAGGCTCGCTCCCACAGGGGAATGCTTTCCAGATGTGGGAGCGAGCCTGCTCGCGAAAGCGGTTGTTCAGGCGACGCTGATCTCGCCTTCACCCGCCAGCTTGCGGTTCAGCTGATACCGCCAGCGCACATACAGCAGCGCCGAACAGAACACTGCCAGGCTCGCGGCCATTTCCAGCAGGCCGAACACGTGCCGGTTGGGATCGTACGCGGCCAGTGCGCCTTTGATGAAATACAGGTTCACCACAAAACACATCCACGAATGTCCACGGGCGCTGCCCATGATCATCGCCGGGGCGAGCACCAGCCACGGGATCAGCTCGACCAGCAGAATCACCCACGGCCGTGCGCCGTGCAGGTCGGCGAACAGCAGGTAATAGGCGGCGAGCAACCCGGCGAGGGCGAAAAAGCTCAGCAGGCTGAGCACGCGCATCGCCTTGACCCGTGGCTCAAGCCACGCCACCGAGGGCAGGACTTTCGGCTTCTTCGCCATCAGCCCACCAGTTTTTGCGCGGTTTTCGCCAGACGCAGACCGAGTGCGCGGCACAGCGCCACTTCGTGCTGATCGAGACCGTTCTTGCCGTCGGCACCGGCGTGATGGCTGGCCCCGTAAGGCGTGCCGCCACCTTCGGTTTCGAGCAGGGCCGATTCGCTGTAGGGCAGGCCGGTGATCAACATGCCGTGGTGCAACAGCGGCAGCATCATCGACAGCAGCGTGGTTTCCTGGCCGCCGTGCAGGCTGGCGGTGGAGGTGAACACGCCCGCCGGTTTGCCGACCAGCGCGCCGGTCAGCCAGAGGTTGCTGGTTCCGTCCAGAAAATATTTGAGCGGCGCGGCCATATTGCCGAAACGTGTCGGACTGCCCAGTGCGAGACCGGCGCAGTTCTTCAGATCGTCGAGGCTGGCGTAGAGCGCGCCTTCATCGGGAATATCCGCGGCCACCGCTTCGCATTCGGTGGAGATCGCCGGGACCGTGCGCAGACGCGCTTCCATTCCAGCCTGCTCGACACCCCGGGCGATCTGCCGGGCCATCTCGTTGGTCGAACCGCTGCGGCTGTAATAGAGCACCAGAATGTACGGCGCGCTCATGGCAACAACTCCAACACGTTCTCCGGTGGGCGACCGATGACGGCTTTGTTGCCGGCTTCGAGAATCGGCCGCTCCATCAGTTTCGGGTGCGCAGCGATGGCGTCGATCAAATGCTGCTCGCTGAGACTGGCGTCCGCCAGGTTCAGGGTTTTGTATTCCTCTTCGCCGCTGCGCAGCAGTTGCCGCGCGCTGATCCCGAGCTTGCCGAGCAGGGCCTTGACTTGCGCGGCGTTCAGCGGCGTTTCCAGGTAGCGCACGATAGTCGGCTGCAAGCCGCGGGCTTCGAGCAGTTCCAGCGCGGCGCGGGATTTCGAGCAGCGCGGATTGTGATAAAGCGTCAGATCGGTCATGGCGGGTCGCTTCTGGCGTAAAGTGGCGGCTATTCTAACTGTGCGGCGCGCAATCCAGAACCGTCAGAGGCGATGGGTCGCAGGCGCTTTCGAATTTTCACAAGGAACACGACATGACACGGCGATTGGCAGCGGCATTGACGATTCTCGGGGCGTTGATGCTGGGGGGCTGCGGCAATGATTACGGGATCGACCAGAACGGCCAGAAGGTTGCGTCCGAACGTCTGGACAAACAATGGGTGGTGCTTAACTACTGGGCCGAATGGTGTGGCCCGTGCCGTACGGAGATTCCTGAACTGAATCATTTGGCTGACGAACTCAAAGGCAGGAACGTCGGTGTGTTCGGAGTCAATTTCGACAATGTGCAGGGCGCGGAGCTGAAAGAAGCCAGCGAGAAACTGGGCATCAAGTTCACCGTGCTGGCGCAGGATCCGGCAGAGCTGTTCGACCTGCCGCGCAGTGAGGCGCTGCCGGTGACCTTCATCATCGATGACAAGGGCAAGGTGCGTGAACAGTTGCTCGGTGAGCAGACGACGGCGGGGGTGATGGCGAAGCTGGAGGCGTTGCAGGCTACGAAGTAAACCGCCAGAAGCCCCTCACCCCAGCCCTCTCCCCGAGGGAGAGGGGGCCGACCGAGGTGTCTGAGACACCGAGTCGATTATGCATCCGCTAGAGAGGGGCCAGTACATCAGGGGTTCAGCGAAGAGCTTTCAAGTCGGCGTATCTCTCGAATATCCCCCAATCAGTCCCCTCTACCTCTGGGAGAGGCTAGGGCGAGGGGCTTGGCGGTCCAAGCGATCAACCCTCTTCCAGCCACCAGCGCAACGGTTTGCCTTCAGCCGGCCAGAAGCGTATCTGCTCGATCGGCGAAATGTCCCAGCGCTCGACCTTTTCCAGCGCCTGCAGGAATCGCTGTTCCTGCTCCATCAGCGCCGGGGCGCAGAGCTTGCGGGTCTTGCCGATCTTGCCGAAGGTCAGCTTGTCGCCGTCCTGCGTATAGGGCGCGAACCAATGGTTGCAGCCGCCATTGCCATAGGCGCGGCCGTCATCGCCGAGGGTTACCGTCAGATGGCTGTAATCCATCAGCGGCCGCTCGCCGATCCATTCCAGAATGTAGCTGCGGTTGTGCTGCAGTTGCACCGGCTCTGCGGCGCAACCGGCCAGGCCGACACCGATCAGCGCGGTCAGGACGAGGCGTTTCATTACGCAGGCTCCTGGCATTTCGGGCACAGGTGCTTTTCGCCAACGGCTTTCCAGCCCAGCTCGGCGATGCGTGCGGTGGCAGCCGGTTTTTCTGCGGTTTTGCCGAGTTTGGCGTCCACGGCGAATTCAAAACTCAGCTCTTTCGCACAGCTGTCGCAATTGACCTGCCAGGTGTGAATGGCCAGTTCGCCGAACACCGGGCCTGTGGTCATTGCGGTCCATTGGCCCGGCGGGTTGATCAGGTGGCGGACCGTGTCGACGGTCAGGCGCATGGACAAGTCCTTGCTGCCTTTGAGGGTGACCAACAGGGCATCGCCGATGCGGATCGAGCCACCGTTGCCAGTCACTTGATAGCGGCCCGGAACGAGGGCGCGGCATTCGGTGAGGGTGTGTTGCGGGTTCATCAGGGTGTAGCGGAAATCGTGTTCGACCATGGGTCCTCCAAATATGCGCGACATGCTAGCACGGGCTCGATTGCAGAATGATGCACGCGTGCGACCTTCGATCCGGTTCAAATAGGCCGACAGTCATGGCAAACTGCCGGCCCCCGAATCTGAAGGAACGGAACATGGCGCTGATCGAATGTTATGAATGCAAGCGGAGCATCAGTTCCGAAGCGCTGGTGTGCATTCACTGCGGCGCCCCGATGGCCGAGCACGCCGCCATGCAGGCGCAGTCCATTGCGGCATCGGCGCAGACCTCGACGATTTCCTTCGGCAGCCTGCCACGCAACAAGGCTGTGCCCGAAGCGGTTGTACCGCCAGTGGCCGAGCCGTTACCGAAAGTGATGCCCGCAGCAGCAGGGCGTCGTCGTCGTCAGCAGGCGGCAGAACAGGCTCGCCAGGCACAACAACCGCTCAACGCCGATGGCAGCCGCCCGGTGGAAGGCTGGCTGAAAATCATGGTGTTTCTGTTGCCGGCGTTCTTCGTCTGGTTCCTGCTGCGCAGCGGCCATTCGAGCAAGCAGCGCCTGCTCGGTTTCGGTTGGCTGGGCTTGCTGATCCTGGCGTCCTCGCTGCCCAAGTAAAACGGTTCAACCCTCGACCTGGTTCTGCGGCGCACCTGCCGCCCAGGTCGCGATGTTATCCAGGGTGGTGGCGGCAATCGCGCCCAGCGCCTCGCGGGTCAGAAATGCCTGATGCGCCGTGATGATCACGTTGGGAAACGTCAGCAGGCGTGCCAGCACATCGTCCTGCAACGGCAGGTCGGAGCGATCCTCGAAAAACAGCTGCGCCTCTTCCTCGTAAACATCCAGCCCCAGATACCCGAGTTGACCGTCCTTCAGGGCGTCGATCAGCGCCGGGGTGTCCACCAGACCACCGCGCCCGGTGTTGATCAACATCGCCCCCGCCTGCATGTGTGCCAGTGACTGGCGATTGATCAGGTGTTTGCTCTGCTCGTTGAGCGGGCAATGCAGGCTGATGATCCGCGACTGCGCGAGCAACTCCGGCAGGCTCAGATAGCGCGCGCCCAAGGCCAGTACCTCGGGATTGGGATACGGGTCGCAGGCCAGCAGTTCACAGCCGAAGCCGTGCATGATTTTCGCGAACGTTGCGCCAATCTGCCCGGTGCCGACGATGCCGACAGTTTTGCCGACCAGATCGAAACCGCTCAGGCCATGCAGGCTGAAATCACCTTCGCGGGTGCGGTTGTAGGCGCGGTGCAGGCGACGATTGAGGGCGAGGATCAGCGCGACGGCATGTTCGGCTACGGCGTGCGGCGAGTAGGCCGGCACACGCACGACGGCCAGGCCGAGGCGCTTCGCTGCGGGCAGGTCGACATGGTTGTAACCGGCCGAACGCAGGGCAATCAGCCGCGTGCCGCCAGCCGCAAGGCGTTCCAGCACCGGGGCGCTGAGGTCGTCATTGATGAACGCGCAGACCACTTCGTGCTGCTCGGCCAAAGCCGCCGTATCTACGCTCAGTCGCGCCGCTTGGAAGTGCAGTTCGAGCCCGGCCGGGCAGTCGGCGCCGAGGAAGCTGTCGCGGTCGTAGGTCTGGCTGCTGAAAAAGATCGTGCGCATGAATCCTCCTGGAACATCGACGCGGGCGGCAATCGCCCGCGACAACTTTAGCGCTTTGCGCGCACGGTGCCTTGCCGTGGATCAGGCGCTGATGCGCGCCTGCGCCGCGAGTCGGTTGATCGAGCGTTCCAGTTCGTCCAGCGCGGCAGCGGCTTTCGGATCGTCCTGCTTGAGCAGGGTTTCGCTGCGCTGGCAGGCGGCGCGCAGTTGCGGCACCCCGCAATAACGGGTGGCGCCGTGCAGGCGGTGCACGCGTTCGAGCAAGGCATTCTGGTCGTGGCTGTCCCGCGCCGCGCGTATCGCTTCGCGGTCGGCTTCCAGCGAGGCCAGCAGCATGGCGAGCATGTCCGCCGCCAGATCCGCCTTGCCGGCCGCCAGACGCAAGCCTTCTTCGTGATCGAGTACCGGCAGTTCCTGCTGACTCGCCGCGCTGTCGCCGCTACGATTCGGCGCCTGATTGCGCAGGGCCAGTCCGGTCCACTTCAACACCACCTGCGCCAGTTGCCGCTCGCTGATCGGTTTGGTCAGGTAGTCGTCCATGCCGCTTTGCAGCAGCGCGCGTTTTTCGTTGGCCATGGCGTGGGCGGTGAGGGCGACGATCGGCAGCGGTGTGCAATGCCGTTCGCTTTCCCACTGGCGAATGGTTTCGGTGGTCTGGCGACCGTCCATGCCCGGCATCTGCACGTCCATCAGCACCAGATCGAAGGATTCGCTCTGTACGGCTTTGACAGCCGCGTAGCCGCTTTCCACCGCGAGCACGCGGGCGCCCATGTCTTCGAGCAGGGTTTGCACCAGCAACAGATTGGCCGGATTGTCGTCTACGCACAGCACGCGCGGCGCACGACTCGACAGCGGCTCGCCCGGTTCGCTGCGGATCTGGCGCGGATTGACCAGATCGGCCAGCGCCCGGCGCAACTTGCGCGTGCACGCCGGTTTGGCTTGAAGCTGACTGTGCGGGTTGGGCACCGACAGATGGAACAGCGTCTGCTCGGTGGTCGGGCACAGCACCAGCACTTTGCAGCCCAAGTGTTCGAGGTCCCAGATGTGCTGGTTCAAACGCTCCGGGAGCATGTCGTTGCTGGTGATGCCGATGACCGCCAGATCGATCGCCTGATCGGTCTGATGTGCGCCGGTGACGCCATTGCTCAGGCTTTCCAGAGTATTGAACGGCGTGACGTCGAGGCCGCAGTCTTCCAGTTGATGCTGCAAGGCCTGACGCGCCAGTTCGTGATTTTCCAGTACCGCCACGCGGCGCCCGAGCAATGGCGCGGCGGGCAGGTCTTCGGCGTCGTCGCGAGTCTTCGGCAGGCTCAGGCTGATCCAGAATTCCGAACCTTCGCCCGGGGTGCTGTCGACGCCGATCTCGCCGCCCATCTGCTCGATCAGGCGCTTGGAAATCACCAGCCCCAGACCGGTGCCGCCGGGCTGGCGGGACAGCGAGTTGTCGGCCTGGCTGAAGGCCTGGAACAGCGCGCGCACATCCTGGCTCGACAAACCGATGCCGGTGTCCTGAATGCTGATGCGCAATTGCACGCTGTCTTCGTGCTCGTCTTCGAGCATCGCCCGGGCGACGATGGTGCCTTCGCGGGTGAACTTGATCGCATTGCTCACCAGGTTGGTGAGGATCTGCTTGAGGCGCAGCGGATCGCCGACCAGCGACAGCGGCGTGTCGCGATAGACCAGACTCACCAGCTCGAGCTGCTTGGCATGCGCCGCCGGGGCGAGAATGGTCAGGGTGTCCTGCAACAGATCACGCAGATTGAACGGAATGTGATCGAGCACCAGTTTGCCGGCCTCGATCTTCGAGAAATCGAGAATCTCGTTGATGATCCCCAGCAGACTGTCGGCAGATTTTTCGATGGTGCCGAGATAGTCGAGCTGGCGCGGGGTCAGTTCGCTTTTCTGCAACAGGTGAGTGAAGCCGAGAATGCCGTTGAGCGGGGTGCGGATTTCGTGGCTCATGTTAGCGAGGAATTCGGATTTGATCCGGCTGGCCTCCAGCGCTTCTTTGCGGGCCAGGTCCAGTTCGATGTTCTGGATTTCGATGGTTTCCAGGTTCTGCCGGACGTCTTCGGTGGCCTGATCGACGCTGTGCTGCAACTCTTCGCGAGCGTTCTGCAGGGTGCCGGCCATGCGGTTGATGCCGGAGGCCAGTTCGTCCAGTTCCTGACTGCCGAGGGGCGGCAAACGGGTTTCCAGATGCCCGTCCTTGAGCTGCGCGACAGCCTGTTTGATCTGGCTGAGCGGACGGTTGATGGTGCGGCCCATGCGCAGCGCGAGGAGAGCGGCGCCGGCGAGCCCGGCGGCGATCAATAGCAGGCTGGCGAACAGGCTGCGATAACCGCGCAACAGCATGCCGTTGTGCGACAGCTCAAGTTCGACCCAACCGAGCAACCGCTCGGACTCCTCGGGAATGATTTCACCGGCGAGGTTACGGTGCTTGCCGAACACCGGCATCAGGTAGCGCGTCGCGTCATTGCCGCTGCGCCGTTGCAACAATGCGCTGTCGCCGCTGGGCGCCTGATTGAGCATGGTCGGGCCGGCGTGGGCCAGTGGCGAGCGGTCCGCCGCGAGGAAGGTCACCGCGCGCACGTCGGGTTGTTCAAGGGACTGGGTGGCGATGCGCTCGAGCAGATCGGCATCGCCGTGGCCCATCGCCGGCGCGACCAGCGGCGCCAGTTGCTCGGCGATCATTTCGCCGCGCTGCATCAATTGGCTCTGCAGGTCGGTCTGCTGCGTCCAGGTGAAATAGCCACCCAGCACCAGCGCCATCAGGCTGGTCGGCAACAAGGTCAGCAACAGCACGCGACCTTTGATTCCCAGTTTCTTGAGCACGCCTATCTCCCGCATCCCGCTGATCTGTTGACACATGCGTGCATCCAGCACGCGACATGGGCGCAGTGTAGCGATTTGCTGGCGGGCAATCTTGCGGAAAATGCAGCGCGCCCAAGCACGCGTTCGTCCGACAGGCCAAGCTTGTGTTGCCCGCTGTCGGACAATCTTGAATAATCCGCCAACTGAGAATTACTTGCAGATACTCATGACTCCTGTTTCCGCTGGCCAGCCACGCATCCTTTCCATTGAAGACGATCCGGTTCTCGGCGCCTATGTGCACGAGCATCTGGGCCGCAGCGGTTTTCAGGTGACCTGGTGCCAGAACGGCCAGGAAGGTCTCAATATTGCGCAGCGCCAGCCTTTCGACGTGGTGCTGATGGACATTCTGCTGCCCGGGCTCGATGGTCTGAAACTGTTGACGCAATTGCGCCAGAGCCACTCGACGCCGGTGTTGCTGATGTCCGCGCTGGGCGCCGAGGCCGATCGCATCAGCGGCTTCCGTCTCGGTGCCGATGATTACCTGCCCAAGCCGTTCAGCATGGCCGAGTTGCATGTGCGCATCGAAGCGATCCTGCGGCGAGTCGCACTGGATCGGCGCCCACCTGCGGTGGCCGCTGCTCAGGTCGGTGGCACCCTGCGTTTCGATGACCAACAGTGCGACGTGTTCTTCGGCGAGCAAGCGGCCGGGCTGACCCGCAGCGAATTCCGTTTGCTGGAAACCCTGCACCGCAACCACGAGGAAGTGCTGAGCAAAGCCTTCCTTTATCAGCACGTCCTGCAACGCGGTTTTGCTGCCCACGACCGCAGCCTTGATATGCACATCAGCCAGATCCGCCGCAAACTCAAAGCCATCGGTTACACCGAACGCGAAGTGCGCACGGTGTGGGGCAAGGGCTATGTGTTGAGCGGTGCCGATGAAACTGTCTGAGCTGCCAGGGCGGCATTCGCTGTTCTGGAAACTGGCGTGCCTGTTGGTAGCGTTCTGTCTGTTGATGATCTGGCTGAGCTGGTCGTGGGGGCGCTACATGGAGGAACGCAATCAGTTCCTTTCCAGTGAAGCGCGCAACACTCTCAGCCGGTATGCCGCACAAGCCGAACAGGCGTGGCAGCGCGGCGGGCGCGATGGTGTCGATGACTGGTTGCGAAGCATGGAATTGCGCGAGGCCAGTTGGGTGGGGGTGATTGGCGCGGACCTGCAATCGCTGAGCAGCCGCCCGCTGAACGCGGCAGAAGTGCAGCACCTGACCTTTCTGCGTGGCCTCGACTGGCCGATCCACAAGAAGGGCCGGCCGTGGCTGCGGGTACCGTTTCCCGAGGATCCGGCGGCCGGCATTCTGGTCATCGAATTGCCCGAGCGCTTTGTCCCGGGCAAGTACCGGGTGTTCTGGCGCGTGATCACCAACGGCGTGATTCCCGGACTGTTCACCCTGTTGCTCTGTGTCGGCCTGTATCGCCTGCTGGTGGTGCCGCTGAACAACCTGCGCGAACAGGCCAACGCCTGGCGCGCCGACCAATTGAATGTGCGCCTGTCGAGCGGCATCACCCAGCGCCCGGATGAACTCGGTGAGCTGGCGCGGGCCTTCGATTCGATGTCCGAACGCCTGCAAACCACCGTCGCCCTGCAACAGCAATTGTTGCGCGACCTGTCGCATGAGTTGCGCACGCCGCTGAGCCGCTTGCGCGTGGCCAGCGAAAGCGAACAAGGCCTGCCGCAACTGCGCGAACGCATCGGCCGCGAGGTGGACGGCATGCAACGCTTGGTCGAAGACACCCTGCAACTGGCCTGGCTCGACACCGACCGCTCGCCATTGCCGGATGAAGCGATCCAGATTCAGGCACTGTGGGAAATGCTCACCGACAACGCCTGTTATGAAAGCGGCTGGCCGAGTCTGCAACTGCAATGCTCGGTCGATGCATCGTGCTGGGTGCGCGGCAACCTCAACACTCTCGCGCAAGCGCTGGAAAACATTTTGCGCAATGCCATTCGTCACTCGCCTGAGGGCGGGATTGTGCGGCTGGATGGCCGGCGTGATGGTGAGTATTGGCACTTGTGGCTGGAGGATCAGGGCGGCGGCGTGGCTGAAGAGGATCTGCAGCGGATCTTTTCGCCGTTCATTCGCCTGGACGGATCGCGGCCCGGGGATGGTGGGTTTGGGCTGGGGTTGAGCATTGCGCGTAACGCGGTGCAGCGCCAGGGCGGGTTGCTCTGGGCGGAAAATGCAGGGGCTGGGTTGCGGTTGAATTTGCGCTTGCTGGCGGATGATGGTGTCGTCCAGGCGGACGCCTTCGCGAGCAGTCTCGCTCCCATGATGGATCGGCATTCACCGCAGATTATTTGAACACCGTAGATCTCCTGTAGGAGTTAGCCTGCTCGCCATGTAGTCCATTCGCGCTCCCAATCCCACTGACTTGCCGGAGCGCTCGTCTTTTTCTGTATGACATTTCCCAAGCTGCACCAGCGGTCATTTCAAGCTTCCTGAACGGTTTAGGCTCGTGCTTCACCAAACCTTCAAGGAGTTGCGCATGAATGCATCCAGCCTTACCGGCAGCTCAGATGGCGATCGTTTCAATGAAGTGCTCGCGCTGATTCACAGTTCCAGACACAAGGCCATGCAAGCGGTCAATACTCACCTGATCGAGCTTTACTGGCAGGTGGGCGCGCATATCAGTCGCAAGATTGAGCGGGCGGAGTGGGGGGATTCGGTGGTTGGCCAATTGGCTGAGCATCTGGCTAAAACGCAACCGGGGCTGCGAGGTTTTACACGCTCCAACTTGTTTCGCATGCGCCAGTTTTATGAGCTTTATCACGCCGAAGAGAAAGTCGCACCACTGGTGCGACAATTGTCCTGGTCCCACAATTTGATCATTTTCAGCCAGTGCAAAAGGCCGGAAGAACGCGAATTCTACGTACGAATGGCCGTTCGAGAAAAATGGTCAAAGCGCGAAATGGAGCGGCAACTTAAAGCCGCTCTGTTCGAGCGAACCATCGCCGATCCAGCGAAAGCCTCCGCCGCGCTCAAACAAACGCACCCGGCAGCGCTTGAGATATTCCGCGATTCCTACATGGTCGAATTTCTCGACCTGCCTTCTGCTCATTCTGAAACCGATCTGCACCAAGGGCTCCTGACAAGGCTAAAGGACTTCCTCATTGAGCTGGGTCGGGACTTCTGCTTTGTCGGCTCCGAATATCCGCTGCAAGTCGGCGGTCGGGATTTCGCTCTGGATCTTCTGTTCTTCCATCGGGGGCTCAATTGCCTGGTCGCGATTGAACTCAAGGTCGGGCGTTTCGAGCCAGAGTATCTGGGCAAGCTGGATTTCTATCTGGAGGCGCTGGATCGCAATGTCCGCAAGCCCCACGAAAATCCGGCGATCGGCGTGTTGCTCTGTGCCAGCAAAGAGGACGAGGTTGTCGAGTACTCCCTGAACCGCAGTCTTTCGCCAGCATTGATTGCGCAATATCAAACATGCTTGCCGGATAAACAGTTGCTGCAAGCCAAGCTCCATGAGTTTTACGCCTTGGATACAGCCCATATGGAAAACCCGACCAGTGATCCCTTATTCCCATAAACCATAAGCACCGCACTTTGCGTGATATGGCCTGCGCGGGTTTGCCGGTATGATAGGCGCCCCCGCACGTCTGGATTGCGAATACGCCATGACCCTGCAGTACCCAACCATCGCCGATTGCGTCGGCAACACGCCGCTGGTGCGTTTGCAGCGCCTGCCCGGCGCCACCAGCAACACCCTTTTGCTCAAGCTCGAAGGGAACAACCCGGCGGGTTCGGTCAAGGACCGGCCGGCGCTGTCGATGATCACCCGTGCCGAGCTGCGCGGGCAGATCAATCCCGGCGATACGTTGATCGAGGCGACCTCCGGCAACACCGGTATCGCTCTGGCGATGGCCGCTGCGATCAAGGGTTACAAGATGATCCTGATCATGCCGGACAACTCCAGCGCCGAGCGCAAAGCGGCGATGACCGCTTACGGCGCCGAGCTGATTCTGGTCACTCAGGAAGAGGGCATGGAAGGCGCCCGCGATCTGGCCCAGCGTATGGAAGCCGAAGGCCGTGGCAAGGTGCTCGACCAGTTCGCCAACGGCGACAACCCCGAAGCGCACTACACCACCACCGGTCCGGAAATCTGGCGTCAGACCCAGGGCAGCATCACCCATTTCGTCAGTTCGATGGGCACCACCGGGACCATCATGGGCGTGTCGCGCTACCTCAAAGAGCAGAGCGACAGCGTGCAGATCGTCGGCCTGCAACCGATGGAAGGCTCGGCCATTCCCGGCATCCGCCGCTGGCCGCAGGAATACCTGCCGAAGATCTATCAGGCTGACCGCGTCGATCGCATCGTCGACATGGCGCAAAGCGAAGCCGAAGACGTCACTCGTCGTCTGGCCCGCGAAGAAGGCATCTTCTGCGGCGTGTCCTCAGGCGGTGCGGTGGCAGCGATGCTGCGCCTGTCCCGAGAAGTTGAAAACGCGGTGATCGTCGCGATCATCTGCGACCGTGGCGACCGTTACCTGTCGACCGGCATTTTCGACGCGCCCAACTGATGGCCAAACACGAAAGAGGCCTGCGCTTCCAGCCCACGGGTGGCAGCAAGGCGCCGCAAATTCCGACCGGTAAAAAGCAGCGCTTGAGCATCGAGCGTCTGGCCAATGACGGTCGCGGTATCGCGTTTTTCGAAGGCAAAACCTGGTTCGTCCTCGGCGCCCTTGCCGGTGAGGAGGTCGAAGCGCGGGTGCTTGGCGCCCACGGCAAAGTGGTCGAAGCGCGCACCGAGCGTGTGTTTACCGCAAGCGACTTGCGTCGTCCGGCAGCGTGCGCGCACTTCGGCCGCTGTGGCGGTTGCAGCGTCCAGCACTTGCCCCACGCCGAACAACTCGCCCTGAAACAGCGCATGCTCGCCGAGCAATTGTCGCGAGTTGCCGGTGTCGAACCCGAAGAATGGGCAGCGCCGCTGACCGGCCCGGAATTCGGCTACCGTCGGCGCGCACGCATCGCCGTGCGCTGGGACATGAAAGCGAAGAAGCTCGAAGTGGGTTTCCGCGCCGCCGGCAGTCAGGACATCGTTGCGATCAGCGAATGCCCGGTGCTGGTACAGCCCTTGCAACCGATCATGACCCGTTTGCCGGAGATGCTGCGGCGCCTGAGCAAACCCCAGGCGCTGGGCCATGTCGAGTTGTTCAGCGGCTCATCTCTGGCGGTGTTGCTGCGGCACATGGCGCCGTTGTCCGAAGCGGATCTGACGATTCTCAAGGATTTCTGCCAGTTCCATGAGGCGCAGTTGTGGTTGCATGGCGAAGGTGAACCGCAACCGGTCGAGGCCGGTCAGAGCCTCGGTTATCGCCTGGAGCAGTGGGACCTCGAACTGGCGTACCGGCCGGGAGATTTTGTTCAGGTCAACGCCGGGGTCAACGAAGCGATGATCGCTCAGGCGCTGGAGTGGCTGCAGCCGACGGCTGACGAGCGCGTGCTCGATCTGTTCTGCGGGCTGGGCAATTTTGCCCTGCCGCTGGCCAAAAGCGTACGTGAAGTGGTGGCGGTAGAGGGCGTGCAGACCATGGTCGAGCGTGCCGCTTCGAATGCCGTCAGTAACAATTTGCATAACACAAAGTTTTTTCAAGCCGATTTATCCCAGCCTTTGACCGATGCTCAGTGGATCGGAAACGGCTTTTCTGCGGTACTCTTGGACCCACCGCGTGACGGTGCTTTCGAGGTGGTGCGCAAGCTCGCGACCCTGGGCGCCAGACGGTTGGTATACGTGTCGTGCAACCCGGCCACGCTGGCGCGCGACACGCAGGAATTGATCAAGCAGGGCTACCGGTTAAAACGTGCCGGGATTCTCGATATGTTTCCTCAGACGGCACATGTCGAGGCCATGGCGTTATTTGAAGCGAGCCAGGACGGCTCGTCTGAATCCGTCTGATCTGTCCGCGCAGCGCTCGCCTGAGCCCCGCGAGCGCGAACGGACACTGAGGATCAGCGATTTGACGCATTGAATCTGCGTCGTAGGGAAGGTAAAGCAGCATGGTACAGGTGAGAGCACACCAGCCGATCAACACCGACGGCAGTATCAATCTCGAGGCCTGGCTCGATCACGCGGTCAGTGTCGATCTGGCACTGGATCGCGAGGCCTTGAAAGAAGCCTGCGAGTTCGCTCGCGAGGCCGAACAACAGTCCAACGCCAGGAAGAACCTGTGGGCCGAAGGCTCCGGCAGTTTCAGCACTGGCCTTGAGATCGCCGAAATCCTTGCCGACCTCAAGCTCGATCAGGATTCACTGGTCGCCGCCGTGTTGTATCGCGGCGTGCGCGAAGGGCAGATCGAACTGGCGGCAGTCGGCCAGCGCTTCGGCCCGGTGGTGGCCAAGCTGATCGACGGCGTGCAGCGCATGGCGGCCATCAGCGCCAGTCTCAGCCCACGGCAGTCGATGGTCATGGGCACCCAGGGGCAGGTCGAAAACCTGCGCAAGATGCTCGTGGCGATGGTCGATGACGTGCGCGTTGCGCTGATCAAACTGGCCGAACGCACCTGCGCCATTCGTGCGGTGAAAACCGCCGACGATGAAAAGCGCAACCGCGTCGCCCGGGAAGTCTTCGACATCTATGCGCCGCTCGCGCATCGTCTCGGCATCGGTCACATCAAATGGGAGCTGGAGGACTTGTCCTTCCGCTATCTCGAACCTGATCAATACAAGCAGATCGCCAAGTTGCTCCACGAGCGGCGGCTGGATCGCGAGCGCTTCATCAGCGACGTGATGACCCAGCTCAAGGACGAACTGCAGGCCACCGGCGTCGACGCCGACATCAGCGGCCGGGCCAAACACATCTACTCGATCTGGCGCAAAATGCAGCGCAAGGGCCTGGAATTCAGCCAGATCTACGACGTTCGCGCCGTGCGCGTGCTGGTGCCGGAAATGCGCGACTGCTACACCGCGCTCGGCATCGTCCACACCCTGTGGCGGCACATCCCGAAAGAATTCGACGACTACATCGCCAACCCGAAAGAGAACGGCTACCGCTCGCTGCACACGGCGGTGATCGGCCCGGAGGGCAAGGTCCTCGAGGTGCAGATCCGCACTCATTCGATGCACGAAGAAGCAGAACTTGGCGTCTGCGCGCACTGGCGCTACAAGGGCACCGACGTCAAATCCGGCTCAAACCATTACGAAGAGAAAATCTCCTGGCTGCGCCAGGTCCTTGAATGGCACGAAGAGCTCGGTGACATCGGCGGTCTGGCTGAACAGCTGCGCGTCGACATCGAGCCTGATCGGGTCTACATCTTCACGCCCGACGGTCACGCCATCGACTTGCCGAAAGGCGCGACGCCGCTGGATTTCGCCTACCGGGTGCACACGGAAATCGGCCACAACTGTCGCGGCGCGAAGATCAACGGCCGTATCGTGCCGCTGAACTACAGCCTGCAGACCGGCGAGCAGGTCGAGATCATCACCAGCAAGCACGGCACGCCGAGCCGCGACTGGCTGAACCCGAACCTCGGTTACGTGACCACCTCGCGTGCGCGGGCGAAGATCGTTCACTGGTTCAAGTTGCAGGCTCGCGATCAGAACGTTGCCGCTGGTAAAACCCTGATCGAGCGCGAACTCAATCGCCTCGGCCTGCCGGCGGTGGATTTCGACAAGCTGGCCGAAAAGGCCAACATGAAAACCGCCGAAGACATGTTCGCCGCCCTTGGGGCCGGCGACCTGCGTCAGGCGCATCTGGTCAACCTCGCGCAGCAACTGGTCGAGCCGGAGCGCGGCAATGAACAGTTGGAGCTGATCCCGCGCAAGGCTACCGGTTACAAGCCTGGCAAGCGCGGCGATATCCAGATTCAGGGCGTCGGCAACCTGATGACGCAGATGGCCGGCTGCTGCCAGCCGCTGCCGGGCGACGCGATCGTCGGTTACATCACCCAGGGCCGTGGCGTGAGCATTCACCGTCAGGACTGCGCCTCGGTGTTGCAACTGGGCGGGCGCGAGCCGGAGCGGATCATTCAGGTCAGCTGGGGCCCGGTGCCGGTGCTCACCTACCCGGTGGACATCATCATCCGCGCCTACGACCGTTCCGGGCTGCTGCGTGACGTCTCGCAGGTGCTGCTCAACGAGCGCATCAACGTGCTGGCGGTCAACACCCGCTCGAACAAGGAAGACAACACCGCGCTGATGTCGCTGACCATCGAGATCCCCGGTCTGGATGCGCTCGGGCGGTTGCTGGGGCGGATTTCGCAATTGCCGAACATCATCGAGACGCGACGTAACCGCACCCCGTGATGCAATTGATTGTTCCCTGTGGGAGCGAGCCTGCTCGCGAAGAGGGCGTGTCAGTCGACATCTTTGTTGCAGACACACCGCTTTCGCGAGCAGGCTCGCTCCCACATGGGATTTGTGGTGAGTCAGATAAATGATGTATTCACTCGAAGACCTGCTCCATCTGATGTCCCGTCTGCGCGATCCGCAGTTCGGTTGTCCGTGGGACATCAAGCAAACCTACGCGACCATCGTCCCGCACACCCTCGAAGAAGCCTATGAAGTGGCCGATGCCATCGAACGCGGCGATCTCGATCATTTGCAGGGCGAGTTGGGTGATCTGTTGTTTCAGGTGGTGTATTACAGCCAGTTGGCCAAGGAAGAAGGGCGGTTCGAATTCGCCGGAGTGATCGACAGCATCACGCGCAAACTGATTCGTCGTCATCCCCACGTATTCCCCACCGGCGATCTGTACGCGCCGCTTGACGTGCCGCGCTTGAGCGAAGCGCAGGTCAAGCAGCGCTGGGAAGAGATCAAGGCCGAAGAGCGCGCGGAAAAATCCGCGGCGCCCGAGCAGTTGTCGCTGCTCGACGATGTGCCGGCCACGTTGCCGGCACTGTCGCGCTCAGCCAAGTTGCAGAAGCGCGCCGGGCAGGTCGGTTTCGACTGGCCGGACGCCTTGCCGGTGCTCGACAAGGTCCGCGAAGAGCTCGATGAAGTGCTCGAAGCCATGTCCGAAGACGATCCGGTGGCGGTGGCCGACGAGATCGGCGACCTGTTGTTTTCCGTGGTCAATCTGGCCCGGCATCTGAAGGTCGATCCGGAAACCGCCTTGCGCGGCGCCAACGGCAAGTTTGAAAGACGTTTCCGTTTTATCGAACAGGCATTGCGCGACACCCACCGTCCCATGGAAGATTGCACCCTCGAAGAGTTGGACGCCCTCTGGGGCGAAGCCAAACGCCAGGAAAAGAATGAGCCCAGCTGCGGCTGAGCCGTTGCCCAAGTGAGTAAGCATTGATGAGCCTTTCCCTTCGCGACCAGTTGCTCAAAGCAGGCCTGGTCAATCAAAAGCAGGCCAAGCAGGTCAGCAAAGACAAGCAGAAGCAACAGCGTCTGGCCCACAAAGGCCAGGCCGAGCTGGATGATTCGCAGCAGCGCGCCGCCCAGGAAGCCATGGCCGAGAAGGTCAAGCGCGACCAGGAGCTGAACCGTCAGCAGCAAGAGAAGGCCGAGGCCAAGGCCCGCGCCGCACAGGTCAAGCAGTTGATCGAGGTCTCGCGTCTGCCCAAGCTGACCACCGAGGACTACTACAACTTCGTCGACGACAAGAAGGTCAAGCGCATCTCGGTCAACACGCTGATGCGCAACAAGCTCAGCAGCGGCTCGCTGGCGATCGTGCACCACAACGGCGGCTATGAAGTGATTCCCCGTGAAGCGGCACTCAAGATCCAGGAGCGCGACCCGCAGCGCATCGTCCAGCTCAACGTGCAGACCGAAGAGGTCAACGCCGAGGACGATCCGTACGCGGCTTATCAGATCCCTGACGATCTGATGTGGTAAGCGATTGTGGCGAGGGAGCTTGCTCCCGCTGGGGCGCGAAGCGGCCCCGCTCTTTATCCTGAGAGCAGGGCCTGCTGCGCAGTCCAGCGGGAGCAAGCTCCCTCGCGACAATGTGCAATGTTTGCCTGATCAGGCGGACTTCAGTTCTCTTTGCTGTTCCTGCATTTCCAGTTCGGCCTTGTAGTTGTGGGCATCGATCTCGTTGTGGAACATGCCGACCAGCAAGTCCTGTTGATGCACGTCCCAGATACGGATACCGGCGGCCAGGCCTTCGTGGGACATGTGTGAATCGTCGCGTTCAGTTACTTTTACAGTCATCTGCTAGCTCCAGATCTCAAGTTGCTGCACCAAGGCGTGTGCAGGACTCTGTTATAGAATTTGTTAGCCAGCTAAGTAAACCGCCGATTGGCGCAAGGTGTTGTTGCGGATTTCGCAACAGTGCTGCAGCCCGCGTAAACCGCGACATTCGGTCGCAGGGCAGTAAGTTTCATGACAGAAGTTTCATCTCCAGACCCCGGAAACCTACTGTGGGAGCGAGCCTGCTCGCGAATGCGGTAAGTCAGTCAACGACAAGTTGGCAGTTGAACCGCTTTCGCGAGCAGGCTCGCTCCCACAGGTTTCATCCAGAAATACCGTGTGTTTTTGACAGGCCAAAAAAAACGCCCCGAACCAGTCGGGGCGTTTTCATGTGTGGCTCGGCAGCGGGGACTTACTTGCCTTCCCAGCGCTTCAGCACCAGCGTGGCGTTGGTGCCGCCGAAGCCGAAGCTGTTGCTCATCACAGTGTTGATGGTGGCGTTCTCGCGGGTCTTGGTCAGCACAGGCAGATCGGCCACTTCCGGATCCAGCTCGTCGATGTTGGCGGAGCCGGCAATGAAGTTGCCTTCCATCATCAGCATGCAGTAGATCGCTTCGTGCACGCCGGCAGCGCCCAGGGAGTGACCGGACAGGCTCTTGGTCGAGCTGATCGCTGGAGCCTTGTCGCCGAACACTTCACGCACACCTTTCATTTCCGCGACGTCGCCGACCGGAGTCGAAGTGCCGTGGGTGTTCAGGTAGTCGATCGGGGTGTCGACGGTGGACAGCGCCTGCTGCATGCAGCGGATTGCGCCTTCACCGCTCGGGGCAACCATGTCGTAGCCGTCGGACGTTGCGCCGTAGCCAACGATCTCGGCGTAGATTTTCGCGCCGCGGGCCAGAGCGTGTTCCAGCTCTTCGACGACAACCATGCCGCCGCCGCCAGCGATGACGAAACCGTCACGGTCCTTGTCGTAGGCGCGGGAAGCTTGTTCCGGGGTGTCATTGCGCTTGCTGGACAGGGCGCCCATGGCGTCGAACAGGAAAGACTGGCTCCAGTGCTCTTCTTCACCGCCACCGGCGAAGACGATGTCCTGCTTGCCCATCTGGATCTGTTCCATGGCGGTACCGATGCAGTGAGCACTGGTGGCGCAGGCAGACGCGATGGAGTAGTTCAGGCCCTTGATCTTGAATGGCGTGGCCAGGCAGGCGGAAACGGTGCTGCTCATGGTCCGCGTGACGCGGTACGGGCCGACGCGTTTCACGCCTTTCTCACGGAGGATGTCCAGCGCTTCCATCTGGTTCAGCGTGGAGGCACCGCCGGAGCCGGCGATCAGGCCGGTGCGCGGGTTGGACACCTGCTCTTCGGTCAGGCCGGAGTCAGTGATGGCGTCTTTCATGGCCAGGTAGGCATAAGCCGCTGCATGGCCGACGAAGCGATAGATCTTGCGATCGATCAGCTCTTCAAGGTTGAGGTCGATGGAGCCGGAAACCTGGCTACGCAGACCCATTTCAGCATATTCCGGGTTGAACCGGATGCCAGGGCGGCTTGCACGCAGGTTAGCGGAGACGGTCTCTTTGTCATTGCCCAGGCACGAAACGATGCCCAGACCAGTGATAACGACGCGGCGCATGCGAATAACCCTTAGAAGTTGTCAGTGGAGGTGAACACGCCGACGCGAAGGCCTTCGGCGGTGTAGATTTCGCGACCGTCGACAGTCACCGAACCGTCGGCAATGGCCAGGTTCAGCTTGCCCTTGAGGACGCGCTTGATATGAATGTTGTAGGTGACTTTCTTGGCGGTCGGCAGGACCTGGCCGAAGAATTTCACTTCGCCCGAACCCAGCGCACGGCCACGGCCCGGCAGGCCTTGCCAGCCCAGGAAGAAGCCGACCAGTTGCCACATGGCGTCCAGACCCAGGCAGCCCGGCATCACCGGATCGCCTTCGAAGTGGCACGCGAAGAACCACAGGTCAGGGTTGATATCCAGCTCGGCGACCAATTCACCTTTGCCGTACTTGCCGCCTTCTTCGCTGATCAGGGTGATGCGATCCACCATCAGCATGTTCGGGGCGGGCAGTTGCGCGTTACCTGGGCCGAACAGCTCACCGCGACTGCAGCGCAGCAGGTCTTCCCGAGTAAAGGCGTTTTGTTTGGTCATGCGAGCTCCTCAATAATCCCATGCGGCAGGTGGGGCAGATCTTCCCGACCGTTCGAAGCGTTCATGCCTCGAACCGGCAGCCTACTCATAGACTATTGCGTTGTGGTGAAAGTCACAGCACCAAGGACATGAATGTACACTTGTGCACTGAAATTTTTAATCAAGCCCCTTTTGGGGCTCGTTCGGGTGCCTAAGACTGCCGCACTTTCGCTTTTCACGCCAGTCGCAGATGGTCGAAAGGCCCACACTACGACACCCAGCGCTGCAAAATCTGCTGCAGGTCATTGCGTTTGAACGGCTTGGCCAGGTAATCGTTCATACCCGCCGCCAGACAGGTTTCGCGGTCGCCCTGCAAGGCATTGGCAGTCAGCGCGATGATCGGCACATCGCGGCGTCCGGGCAGGTCGCGAATCTGCCGCGTGGCCTCGTAGCCGTCGATGACCGGCAGGCGGCAATCCATCAGAATCACTTCGAATTCGCCGTCCCCGGCGCTACGCACCGCTTGCGCCCCATCGGTCGCCACGCTGACGGCAAAACCCAGACTGCGCAGCATCGCTTCGATCACGGTCTGGTTGACCGGGTTGTCTTCTACCAGCAACACATGACGCCCGTCGCCCTGACCGCTGCCGTTCAGCGCACGCGGCGCGGCCAGCGCCGGCATTGCCTGCTTATAGAGCGCCAATGGAATTTCCAGCGTGAACACCGAACCGCGTCCTTCCTCACTCTGCGCGCGCAAGGTGCCGCCCATGCGTTCGGCGAGCGTGCGCGCGATCGGCAGACCCAGGCCGGTGCCGCCGTAACGGCGAGAGATCGAGCTGTCGGCCTGCTGGAAGGCATTGAACATCAGCTCCAGACTCTGCGATGAAATGCCGATGCCGCTGTCGCGCACCGAGCAGGTGAACCACAGCAGTTCATGATCCAGCGATTGCCATTGCGCCTCGATGCTGACCCGGCCCTGCTCGGTGAACTTCAAGGCATTGCCGACCAGATTGACCAGAATCTGCCGGATCCGCGTCGGATCGCCCTGCACCTGCAAACCGCGCATGTCGTCGGGGATGCGCAGATTCAGCGCCAGGCCTCGCTGCACCGCACTGTGCTGGAACGATTGCGCGCAGGCGCCGATCAGCTCGGCGAGGTTGAACGGAATGTGCTCAAGCTCCAGCTCCGAACGCTCGATTCGCGAGAAGTCGAGAATGTCGTTGATGACCTTGAGCAAATGCTCGGTCGACTCCGAAGCGAGAGCGGCGTATTCCACCTGCTCGTCGGTCATCTCGGTGGTTTCGAGCAACTGCAGCATGCCCAGCACGCCGTTCATGGGTGTGCGCAGTTCGTGGCTCATCATCGCCAGGAAATCCGATTTGGCGTTGTTGGCCTTTTCCGCTTCTTCGCGGGTCTGGATCAGTTGCGCCATCGCCTGTTGCTGTTCGCGACTGGCCTGTTCCAGCGCCTGGGCGAGGTTGTTGATGTGCTGCGACAGCGCGCCCAGTTCGGTGTCGTCGACAATCGGCAGCGGGGTTTTGTAGTCGCCTTCCTGAATGGCCTTGACTGCGTCGCCGATGTCGCGGATCGGTTGCGACAGACTGCCGGCCAGACGCCGGGCGACGACAAATGTAAAGAGCAGGGCAAACAGCGCGAGAATCCCGGCCTTGAACAGGATCTCCTGCTGGCGCTGGCTGAAAGCATCGTTGGACAGGCCGACGATCACCCGCCCCAGATAATCCTCGCCCGCGGCGCTGTTGCTGACTTTGCCGTCTTGGAAAAAATCATTGTGCAAAGCGATCCGCTGCAGGCGCACCGGGGCCTGGAACACTTCGACCTGATGCGGGCGGCTGTGGCTGTCGGCCGGTTGTTCGACATACACCAGAATCCGGTTGGCGCTGTCCTGCACTTCGAGAAAACGCACATTGGGCGTGGCCAGCGTCGCTTTGAGCAGGCTTTCCAGCACTTCGTTGTTGCCCGAGATCACCCCGTATTCCGTGGCCGGGGCGAGTTGGTTGGCGATCAACTGGCCGGTGTGGTTCAGCTCCTGACGCAAATCCTGGATGCGTACGAAGGTAAAGAAGCTGATCAACAGCAACGTCAGCAACAGCGCCGGGCCAAGGCTGATCAGCTGCGTGCGGGTGTTGATGTCCCAACGGCGACGGAAATTCATGGGCGACGCTCTCCTTCGGCCAAGGCACTGGCGACAGATGCTTCATTCAACGGTTCGATGCCTAGGGAACGAGCCACCTGCGCATTACTTGAGACTTTGAAACGATCGGGATAGAGCGCCCGCGGCCATGCGCTGGTCGGCTGATCGAGCAAATGGTCGAGGATCGCCAGCCAGTCGCTTTGATCGCTGTAGGTACTGGCGAGGCTGCCAGCGCGAACGAATGCAATGTTGGGGCCGATCAGCGCAACCTGCCGCGAGTAGCTGCTGAGCAACAGATTCTTTGCAGTTTGCGAGTTGTACAGATCGGGGTCGTCGAGACCGAGCAATACGTCGCTGTTTTTCAGCACGGCTTGCAACGGACGGCTGTCGTGGGTGTTGTCCCAGCGCTGGCTGACGATGTCCAGATTCAAGGACCGGGCAGCCACGCGCAGTTCGTCGAGAAGGAATTCGCCGTGCTCATCGAACAGCACACCGACGCGCCGGGCCTGGGGCAGAATCCGCCGGATCAGTTGCAGTTGTCGGCTCAGCGGCGGGTCGCTCCACAGCAGACTCAGGCGCGCCGGATGGGCATCGGCGAAACGCTGGCGCGCCTGCAAGCGGCTGATGCGCAACACCAGGGTCGACGGGCCTTGCGCGTCCTGCAGGCGCCAGTCGAGGCTCGGCAGATCGAGCAGGATCAGGCGCAGGCTGGCCGGCAGTTTGCCCGGCGCCGGCAGGCTCGCCAGCGGCTGGAACCGCACGTTGTCGGTCGGGCGCAGTTCACTCAATGCTTGGACGAACGCCTGCACGCCGGGGCTTTCCTCGGCGCCGGTCAGGAGAATGTCGGCGGCCTGCACCGCGACCCCGTGCAGCCACGCGGTCAAGAACAGGCAGAGCCCCGCCAGCCAGTGGCCAAGGGTTGGCGTCTTCCGTGACGAGCCGTTGCGCATCCTAGAACTCCAGCTCGGCGCTGAAATACATCACCCGGCGTTCGTCATAATTGTTATCGACGAAGGTGTTCGGCTGATGGTCGAGACGCTGTTGCAGCACGCCCGCCAGTTGCAGCTGCGCTTTGCCAATGGCGATGCGTTTGGCGATGCGCGTGTCGACGCGTTCGAAGCGATAGCCGTTGAGCGCGTTGTCTCCGTAATAGAAGAGGGCGCTGTTCCAGCCATGCCCCCAGTTACGCAGCCAACCGGCGGAACCGCTGTTGCGCGAGGTGAACTGCTGATCCAGCGGATTGCTCGCCTCGGCATCGACGAAGGCATAAGTGAAGCGCAAGCGGTCGGCGCTGCTGAGGCGCCAGTCGAGTTGCGTTTCCGTGCCGCGAAAGCGCGAACTGTTGGCGTTGCTGGCGATGTACTGATTGTTGCGCAGCGGCTCGCTGATCATCCCGGTGATTTCGTCGTAGAACAGCTTCACGTCTACGGCCAGTCCGAGTTCGGCGAAATAGCCGTTGTAGCCCAATTCCCGCGAGCGCATGTGCTCCTGATCGAGATCGCCGGGGCCGCGGGTCTTGACGAAATAGCGCGCCGACGACTGGCCATACGCCGAAGGTCGCAGGTTGCTGACCTGATAGCTCCAGTTGACGTTGTTCTCGAACATGTCCGGCGAACGGATCGCCTCCGAGTACACCGCGCGCAGGCCGTGACGCGGGTTGATCAGGTAGTTGACCGCGAAGCGCGGGGTCAGCGAACTGCCGATCAGTTGCGTGTCTTCGAACATCGCACCGCCCTGCACCAGCCAGTGCTCGGTAGCGCGCCATTCCAGTTGGCCGAAGGCGCGCCAGGTGGTGTCGTCGAGGGTACCGTTGAAGTACGTCTCGGAATCGGCGCGGTCGTAGCGGTAGTTGAGCCCGCTGACCAGACGCAGGCTGTCGGACAGGCTGAGGGTGTCTTGCAGTTCGAGGTCGTAACGCGACTCGCGGGCGCTCTGATCGATGTCGCCGCACAGGGTTCTGCTCGCGCCGTTACGCCATTGTTCGAGCACCTGATTGGCCAGGGCCATTTCCTCTGGCGTGCCGGGTGCCGCGCCGGGGCCGGTGAACTGGCTGATATTACGCGCAAGGCGTTCGGTATAATTCGGGTTGAGCTGCCACAATTGCGTCAGTTCAGGGCTGAACGACACCTCGGCATCGCAGGCGCGCCAGACTTGCTGGCGGTCCCAATGCTGCGCCGAGCCTTGCACGTACAGGCTGTGGTCCGGGTTGATATCGAGGTTCCAGCGCACCGAGCCGGCGTAATCCTTAGCGACCACGTCGGAATTGTTCCCGGCGTCGGTAATCCCGGAGAACACCGGTCGGTAGGTATAGGGCCGTTGATTGCTGCCGTCCTTGGCGTTGAGCTGCCAGTCGAGGCTTTGTCCTTCATTGAGGTCGTGACTGACCGCCAGACTCAGACGATTCAAGCGCCGACTGTCGCGGTAATCGGCGCCGTTGCGGTCGCTGTCGAAACCGTCATCTTCCTGGCCGGACAGCGACAGGCGCAAATCGCCGCCATCCCAACCGGTGCCCTGGCTGGCATAAAAGTCGTTGATGCCGCGCTGGCCGCGAGTGATTTTCAGGCGCGTGCCGTGGCTGTCGGCCGGGTGGCGAGTGATGATGTTGATCACCGCCATCAATGCGTTGGCGCCGTAGCTGACGGTGTTCGGGCCGCGAAACACCTCGATCCGCTCGATGTCGTCCATGGCCACTGGAATATCGCTCCAGTCCACCGTCGCCAGACCGGCGCGATACACCGAACGGCCATCGATCAGCACCTGCATGCGTCGTGCTTCGCTGGCGTTGGTGCCGTGGTAATTCACCGCCGGCTGATTGCCGTTGATGTTGCCGACCATCATTCCCGGCACCAGCCGCAGCAGTTCGCTTATATCGCGGGCACCGCTGGCAGTGATCAATTCGTTGTCGAGGACGGTCATGCTCCCGGGCACTTCTGCCGGCGTCTGCTTCAGCCGCGTGGCCGTGAGCACCGGCGGCAGCGTCTGGCTGTCGACGAACAGGTCGTCCGCCAGCACCAGCGGGCTGAACAGCAGTGCCAGTAGCAGGGGCGAGCGCGGGGGAGGAGGGCCAGAAAACACGACACAGCCTGTAGAGAGAAGAATTGGCGCGCATGTTAACCGAGGGCGGCGACTTTTCCAGTGACGTTACAGGCATTTTCCTAGGCTTTATTGGTCTTCTTCCTACAAATGTCGGTAATTGTTGCTGGGGCTGGCCGCCACCGGGGCGCCCCGTATAATGCCCGGCATCGCCACTGGTATGGATTAACGGATTGCATATGACTGAACAGCGCCCGATTGCGGTCCTGGGAGGCGGAAGTTTTGGTACCGCCGTGGCCAATCTGCTGGCCGAGAACGGCCATCAAGTCCTTCAGTGGATGCGTGACCCCGAGCAGGCCGAGGCCATCCGGGTCAATCGCGAAAACCCCCGCTACCTCAAAGGCATCAAGATTCTGCCGGGGGTGAGCGCCGTCACCGACCTGCAGGCCACCCTCGACGCCTGCGATCTGTGCTTTGTCGCGCTGCCCTCCAGCGCCTTGCGCACGGTGCTTGCGGCCCACGCCGAGCGCTTGAGCGGCAAGATGCTGGTCAGCCTGACCAAAGGCATTGAAGCGCAGACCTTCAAACTGATGAGCCAGATCCTCGAAGAGATCGCCCCCCAGGCGCGGATCGGCGTGTTGTCGGGGCCGAACCTGGCGCGGGAAATCGCCGAACATGCATTGACCGCCACAGTGGTCGCCAGCGAAGACGAAGAGCTGTGCAAACAGGTGCAAGCCGCGCTGCACGGGCGCACCTTCCGCGTTTACGCCAGCGCCGACCGGTTCGGTGTCGAACTGGGCGGGGCGTTGAAAAACGTTTACGCGATCATCGCCGGCATGGCGGTGGCGCTGGAGATGGGCGAGAACACCAAGAGCATGCTGATCACTCGCGCCTTGGCCGAGATGACCCGCTTCGCTGTGAATCAAGGCGCCAACCCGATGACCTTTCTCGGCCTGGCCGGGGTCGGCGATCTGATCGTGACGTGTTCGTCGCCCAAGAGCCGCAACTATCAGGTCGGTTTCGCCCTTGGTCAGGGCTTGAGCCTCGACGAAGCGGTGTCGCGTCTCGGCGAAGTCGCCGAAGGGGTCAATACCCTCAAAGTGCTCAAGGCCAAGTCCCAGGAAGTCGGTGTGTACATGCCGCTGGTCGCCGGGCTGCATGCAATCCTGTTCGAAGGACGCACGCTGGAGCAGGTGATCGGTCTACTGATGCGTGCCGAGCCGAAAACCGACGTCGACTTTATTTCCACCAGCGGTTTCAACTGATTCAGCTGTTACACGAACAGGAAGCAAGCCATGAACGATCCGAAAACCGAAACCCAGTACGAATCCATTCTCCTGCGGGTGTTGTGGATGATCGTTTATCTGCTGGTCTGGCAAGTCGCGCAATTCATCCTCGGCGCGGTGGTACTGGTGCAACTGATCTACCGTTTGATCTACGGCGCACCGAGCGCCAGCCTGATGAATTTTGGCGACAGCCTCAGCCAGTTTCTCGCGCAGATCGGCCGCTTCGGCACGTTCCACAGTGACCAGAAGCCCTGGCCGTTCGCCGACTGGCCAGCGCCGCGCACCCCGGAAGGGGAAACGCCGCACACCGTCGCCCCGGCCGCGCATCCGGTGCGCGATGAGGAGCCCAAACTATGAAACTCTGGGTATTGCGTCACGGTGAGGCGGTGCCTCACGGCTCGAAAATCGATTCCGAACGTGAGCTGACCGAGCACGGCCGCAAGGAAGCCCTGACGAGCGCGGCGCATCTGATGGGCCAGCCGCTGACCGCGATTTACGCCAGCCCTTATCTGCGCGCGCAGCAGACTGCGCAGATCGTTCGTGAGGTACTCGGCTTCGAGCCGGAGATCCGCACGGTCGACTGGCTGACGCCGGATACTGATCCCGACAAGGTGGCCGAGCAATTGGTTGCGGTGAGCAATGTACTGCTGGTCAGCCACAACCCGTTGGTGGGCAATCTGCTCAGCTATCTGCAACATGGCGCCGGGCATCCGCCGGAGCGAGTCAGTACAGCGGGACTGGCGGAGCTCGAGCACAGTGAACTGCTGATTGGCTCAATGAAGCTCAATAGCCTCAAGCACCCTCAACGCTGATCCCTTGTGGGAGCGAGCCTGCTCGCGAAGGCGGCGTGTCATTCACCCTTTTTGGGGCTGACACACTGCATTCGCGAGCAGGCTCGCTCCCACATTGGTTTCTGCCACCCCATGAAATTATTTGTTTGAAAATTCCAACCAAGCACTTGCTTGGTTGACTACGCTTGCTCCAGACCCAAAAACAGGAGCGAGTCGCATGTCTGCCGCCTTCCGTTTGCCGCTGGACGTGTTCTACGAACGGGAAGCCCGGCACCCGCGCCAGCGCTTTCTGGTGCAGCCCATTGGTGGCGGCCAGGTCGAGACGCTGAGCTGGGCGGACGTCGGCCATCAGGCACGCTGCGCTGCCCACTGGCTACGGGCGCGGGAATTGCCGCCCGGCAGCCACATCGCCCTGATCTCGAAAAACTGCGCGCACTGGATCATCGCCGACCTGGCGATCTGGATGGCCGGGCATGTCTCGGTGCCGCTGTATCCCAACCTCACCGCGGAATCCGTGACGCAGGTGCTGACCCACTCGGAAAGTGCGCTGGCGTTCATCGGCAAGCTCGATGACTGGGCAGGCATGTCCCAAGGCGTGCCGGCGGGTTTGCCGACCATCAGCCTGCCGCTGCATCCGCCCGGCGAATTCGATTTCAGTTGGGCGGACCTGCAAAGCTGTTCGCCGATCCAGGACGATCCGCGTCCGGCCGCCGAGCAACTGGCGACGATCATCTACACCTCCGGCACCACTGGCCTGCCCAAAGGCGTGATGCACAGTTTCGCCAATCTCGGTTTCGCCACCAGTCGGGGCACGCAACTGTTCGGGCTCAACGAGAACGATCGGCTGCTGTCGTACTTGCCGCTGTGTCACGTCGCCGAGCGCATGTTTGTCGAACTGGCGTCGATCTACACCGGGCAGACGGTTTTTTTCGCCGAAAGCCTCGACACCTTCATTACCGATCTGCAGCGCGCGCGGCCGACGGCCATGTTTGGCGTGCCGCGTATCTGGACCAAATTCCAGATGGGGGTGTACAGCAAGATCCCGGCGCAGCGTCTGGACTTTCTCCTCGGGCTGCCCTTTATCGGCAAGCGGGTCGGGCATAAAGTGCTGGCCGGGCTTGGCCTGGATGCCTTGCGCGTGGCGTTGTCCGGTGCCGCGCCAGTGCCGCAGACCTTGCTTGCCTGGTATCAGAAACTCGGCCTCGATGTGCTGGAGGTCTACGGCATGACCGAGGGCTGCGGTTATTCGCATATCTGCCTTCCCGGGCAATACAAGCAGGGCTGGATTGGTCAGCCGTGCCCGGAAGTGGAAGTGCGCATCGATGAATCGGGCGAAGTGCAGGTGCGCAGCCAGGCCAACATGCTCGGCTATTTCAAGGAGCCGCAGAAGACCGCCGAGACGCTGACCGCCGACGGCTTTTTGCGTACCGGCGACAAGGGCGAGCAGGATAGTGAAGGGCGCCTGCGCCTGACCGGGCGTCTCAAGGAAATCTTCAAGACCAGCAAAGGCAAATACGTCGCGCCGGCGCCGATCGAAAACCGTCTGGCCGTGCATTCGCGCATTGAACAAGTGTGCGTGGTCGGCGATGGCCTGAGTGCGCCCCTGGGGTTGTGCGTGCTGTCGACGGTCAATCAGCAAGAGCCCCGAGCGAACCTGCACGCGAGCCTGGAAAAGCTCCTGGAAGAGGTCAACGCCGCCCTCGACAAGCACGAACGCCTGCGCCGGCTGGTGGTGGTCAAGGACAACTGGGCGGTGGACAACGGCTTCCTCACGCCGACCCTGAAAATCAAACGCAATGTCATTGAAGACCGCTACGGCGCGCGCTTCGAAGAATGGAGCGCGCGCAGTGAGGCGGTGCTGTGGCAGGATTGAGCGTCGACTACAACAACAAAGGAAGTCTGCGATGAGCTTGTGGCGTACTGCACCCGACATCGAACAATTGAACGCAATCCAGAAGAACACCATTGGCGAAGTGCTGGACATTCGCTTCGAAACCTTCGACGAACAATCGCTGACCGCGAGCATGGTTATCGACCATCGCACTCATCAGCCCTACGGTCTGCTGCATGGCGGCGCATCGGTAGTGCTGGCGGAAACCGTCGGCTCGATGGCCAGTTATCTGTGCATCGATGCCAGCAAGTTCTATTGCGTCGGCCTGGAGATCAACGCCAACCACTTGCGTGGCTTGCGTAGCGGGCGAGTGACCGCGGTGGCCACGCCGATCCACATTGGCCGCACCACACACGTCTGGGACATCCGCCTGACCAGCGATGAAGGCAAGGCCAGTTGCGTTTCGCGCCTGACCATGGCGGTGGTGCCGCTGGGGGAACAGCCACCATTGCGCTGACAATTATCGAGTTCCGTCAGGGCCAGCCCTCTTCCAGAGTGAGAGGGGGCCGACCGTGTGGTTTCGGCGATCGTCGTAGACCTGAGAGATCTGCGTGTTCCAGAGTGAGTTCTGATCGGCGGTTTCGCGCCGACCTTCAGAATTTAATTATCCCCGATCGCTCCCTTTCCCCCCTCGCCCCCTTTGGGGGAGAGGGGGAAGCAGTCTCGCCGACACCCATCACCCTGACCAGACTGTCATCATTCCTGGCACTTACAGTCATTGCTGCGGCGCCGGGTCTTGCGGACAATCAACGCCACGTTTCTCGCCCAGTGGATTTGCCCGCATGTCGCAACCGATCTTTTTCGCCCACGCCAACGGTTTCCCTTCGGGGACCTATGGCAAGTTGTTCGCGGCGCTGGCGCCGGAGTACCGGGTCGCGCATCTGGAGCAGCATGCCCATGACCCGCGTTTTCCGGCGGACGACAACTGGTACAACCTCGTCGATGAGCTGATCCATCACTTGGAACAGCAGGAGCACCCGGTATGGGGCGTCGGGCATTCCTTTGGCGGTCTGCTGCACCTGCACGCAGCGTTGCGCTGTCCCGAGCTGTACCGGGGCGTGGTGATGCTCGATTCTCCGGTGCTGACCCGCACCGATCAGTGGGTGATTCGCGCGGCCAAGCGCTTTGGTTTCATCGATAAGCTGACCCCGGCCGGGCGCACGCTCGGGCGCCGTGAAGAATTCGCCGATCTGGACAGCGCGCGCAGTTACTTTGCCGGCAAAACCCTGTTTCGTGGTTTCGACCCGGAATGCTTCGACGCCTACCTGCAACACGGTTTGCATCAGGTCGACGACAAACTGCGCCTGCGTTTTGATCCCGCCACGGAGATCAGCATTTATCGCGGCGTGCCGCACACCAGCCCCGGGCGTACCCGGCAATTGCAGGTGCCACTGGCCATGGTGCGCGGGCACAAGAGCCGCGTGGTCATGCGTCATCACACACGCTTCGTTTCGCGTCTGCCGCAAGGCGAGGCGCTGAGCATGCCCGGCGGGCACATGTTTCCGCTGGAGCGCCCGCAGGACACGGCACGGTTGCTCAAGAGCCTGTTCATGCGCTGGGAACAGCGACAGAACAAGGATTGCGCATGAGCCCGACCTGCGAAGAAGTACGCCTGAACCTGCCGCACATCGAGCTGGCCGCGCACCTGTTCGGTCCTGAGGACGGCTTGCCGGTGATCGCGCTGCACGGCTGGCTCGACAACGCCAACAGCTTTGCCCGGCTGGCGCCGATGCTCAAAGGCCTGCGCATCGTCGCGCTGGACATGGCCGGGCATGGCCATTCCGGGCATCGGCCGAACGGCGCCGGTTATGCCCTGTGGGACTACGCCCACGATGTGCTGCAAGTCGCCGAACAACTGGGCTGGAAGCGTTTCGGCCTGCTCGGGCATTCGATGGGCGCGATCGTCTCGATGGTCCTCGCCGGTTCGCTGCCGGAGCGCATCAGTCACCTGGCGCTCATCGATGGGGTGATTCCTCCTACAGACAAAGGAGAAAACGCCGCCGAGCGCATGGGCATGGCCCTGCAGGCGCAACTCGATCTGCGGGAAAAGCGCAAACCGGTCTACACCACCCTCGAGCGTGCCATCGAGGCGCGGATGAAAGGCCTGGTGGCGGTCAGTCGCGAAGCCGCTGAACTGTTGGCCCAACGCGGCTTGATGCCGGTGCCCGGCGGTTACACCTGGCGCACCGACAGTCGCCTGACGCTGCCATCGCCGCTGCGCCTGACCGAGGAACAGGCGATGGCGTTCGCTCTGCGCGTCCGCTGTCCGGCCCATCTGGTGGTCGCGGCGGATGGCATGCTGGCCAGGCATCCCGAGCTGCTGCAGCGTCTACCGTTCAGTCACGAACAGTTGCCGGGCGGGCATCATCTGCACCTGAATGACCAGGCTGGCGCAGGTCTTGTAGCAGACTGTTTCAATCGCTTCTTCGCCATGCCTTGACTTGCTGCGGGCAACTGCCGAGGCTGGGCGGGTTGAAATGGGAGACAAACTCGATGGATTTCTATACCGCTGCGACCCCGACCCGCCCAGCCTTGACCGTCCGGTGAGCCTGACTATGCGGTCACTCAGTCTTTTCGCGCTGGGCTGCTTCAGCTCCTTATCGTTCGCCGCCGATGTGCCGGGCAGCCATGATCTGCAGATCGTGCCGCGTCTGGCCGACGCGCAGATCGTCGACTATCGCCCGGCTGCCGAGCTGGAGCGCATCTATCCGCTGGGCTCGATCCGCAAGATCAGCGGCCAGTTGCGTTTCGACGGGCAGATCACCGCCCGCGGCCAGACCACCTCGGTGACCTACGAATTGCCGCCGGAACATTCCGCTACCGAAGCCTTCACCGCCGCCCGCGAAGCCCTGCAAAAGCAGGATGCCGAGCTGCTGTTCTGGTGTCAGGCCCGCGATTGCGGCGAAAGCAGCCTGTGGGCCAACGAGGTGTTCGGCAACGCCAAGTTGTACGGTTCCGATGAGCAGCAGGCCTATCTGTTGCTCAGGCTGGCGGCGCCAAAGGACAACACGTTGGTGGCGCTCTACAGCATCACGCGGGGCAATCGCAAAGCCTATCTGCATGTCGAGCAGTTCGAGGCGACTGCGCCGTTGGGCGAGTTGCTGCCAACCTCAGCGACCCTGTTGCGCCAGTTGAAAAGCACTGGCGAACTGGATTTCCCGAAACTTGCCGATGAGCCGGATGCCACCTGGCTGCGCCTGATTTCCCGGGGGCTGAATCTCGATACGACCTTGCGGGTCACGGTTTCCGGGCCCAGGGCCGAAGCCTGGCGCCAGGCGTTGATCACTCAGGGCGTGCGGGCGGCGCGGTTGGAAACCGGCAATCTCGAAGGCTCTGGCCTGCGCATCGACCTGTTGCGATAAGCTGTGCCCGGCGAGCATGCGATGCATGTTCGCCTACTCTTTCGCTGACTGACTTTGCCGGGACTTTCCATGCTCAATAACGATCGCCTGCTGGTGCAGATTCTGCTGCTGGTGTTGTTTGGCGCCAGCCTGTGGGTGATGGCGCCGTTCTGGTCGGCGCTGTTCTGGGGCGCGGTGCTGGCGTTCGCCAGTTGGCCGCTGATGCGTTTGCTGACCCGGGCGCTCAATGGCCGCGAATCGCTGGCCGCGTTGATCCTGACACTGGGCTGGATGTTGCTGGTGGCCGCACCGTTGGTTTGGCTGGGGTTCAATCTCGCCGATCATGTGCGCGATGCCACAGCATTCATCAAGGATGTGCAGGTCGACGGTCTGCCCGAAGCACCGACCTGGCTGGGCAGCGTGCCTCTGGTCGGTGAGCGGCTGGTGGCGATGTGGGACAGCATCGACCAGCAGGGCGCGGCGTTGATGGTCTCGATCAAACCGTATCTGGGGCAGGTCGGCAACTGGCTGCTGGCACGCAGCGCGCAGATCGGCGGCGGGATTCTCGAGCTGACGCTGAGTCTGGTGTTCGTATTCTTTTTCTACCGTGACGGGCCGCGACTGGCGGCGTTCGTGCACAGTCTGCTGCAGCGCTTGATCGGCGATCGTGCCGGGTATTACATCGAGCTCGTGGCCGGAACTGTTCAGCGGGTGGTCAACGGCGTGATCGGTACGGCGGCTGCGCAGGCGGTGCTGGCGTTGATCGGCTTTTTGATTGCTGGCGTTCCGGGGGCGCTGGTGCTGGGGATCGTCACGTTCCTGCTCAGCCTGATTCCGATGGGGCCGCCGCTGGTGTGGGTGCCGGCCACGGCGTGGCTGGCGTGGAAGGGCGATTACGGGATGGCGGTGTTTCTCGGGATCTGGGGGACGTTCATCATCAGTGGCGTTGACAATGTGCTCAAGCCGTATCTGATCAGCCGTGGCGGCAATCTGCCGTTGGTGATTGTGTTGCTCGGGGTGTTTGGCGGGTTGATTGCGTTTGGGTTTATCGGGTTGTTTATTGGGCCTACGTTGTTGGCGGTGGCTTATAGTTTGTTGACGGATTGGAGTAAGAGTCAGGCTCGGGTCTAGGGGGGCTTGGCGGCCTTTGGGCCGACCATGCTGCTTGGGGTTTTGGGTGAATATCCGTTTCTGCGGTAACGGCGACTTAGGGTTCCGCCCTTACGGCGGGTCACCTTTTTCAAACGCCAAAAAGGTAACCCAAAAGGCTTGCTCCTGCGTTCGGCCCTCGCAGGCTCGGGTTCCTTCGCTGCGGGATCGATCCTGGCGCAGCGGCTCCGGTTTGCTTCGCTGCACCTACACTCGCTGTGTCCGACTGCGTCGTACGGTCGCTGCGCTCCCACGCCCGGATCAATCCCTCCACTCAGCCTTCCGACGTCGCCAGTGGATCAAAAGCAAGATCAAAAGCACTCGAGCTAACGCTCATTGTTGAGTGGGGCGGCTTCGCCGCGGGCAGCTGCGCTGCTTTGCTTTTCTGTGGGAGCGAACCTGCTCGCGAAGGCGGCCTGACAGCCGACCTGTTCTTGAGTGATACGCGATCCACTGTAGGAGCGAGCCTGCTCGCGAAGGCGGCCTGACAGCCGACCTGTTTCTTGAGGTTGTACTCGATCCAACTGTAGGAGTGAGCCTGCTCGCGATGAGGTCCTCACTGCCAACCCATCGTCCTCTGAGATCACTCGATCCCCTGTGGAAGCTGGCTTGCCAGCAACAGCGCCCTCACAGCCAACCGATTATCCCGGATGAACACCACTCCAATGTGGGAGCGAGCCTGCTCGCGAAGGCGGCCTGACAGCCGACCTGTTTCTTGAGGTTGTACCCAGTCCAAGTGTAGGAGTGAGCCTGCTCGCGAAGGGGGCGTACATTCAACACAGACATTGAATGAACAGACGTCTTCGCGAGCAGGCTCGCTCCCACAGGGAGTCAGCACCGCGGCAACCGGACAATAGCGGTCAACCCGCCGCCCGGTGTGTCTTCCAGCGTCAATTGCCCACCCAACCGCTGCGCGGCTTCGCGGGCGATGGTCATGCCCAGTCCGACGCCCCCGGAGTTGCGATTACGCGATCCCTCCAGTCGATAGAACGGCTCGAACACGGCTTCGCGTTGCTCTGCGGCGATGCCCGGTCCGTGATCGATTACCCGAATCAGCAATGCTTCACGCTGTTCCAGCAGTTCAATCTGTGCCTGTCCGGCGTAACGCAGGGCGTTATCCAGCAGGTTGTTGATGCATGAACGCAGCGCCATCGGTTGCACCGGCAGGGGCGCGCAGTGGCCGCTGACCTGAACATCGGCGCCTTGGTCCTGGGCGTTCTCGCACAGCGATTCGACCAGCGCCTGCACGTCCAGCAGTTGCAAGGCTTCGCTGGTGCGTTGTTCGTGCAGATAGGTGAGGGTGGCGTCGAGCATGCCGATCATGTCGTCCAGGTCCTGGCGCATCTGGTTTTGCAGTTTGTCGTCGCTGATGTTTTCCAGGCGCAGTTTCAGCCGTGACAGTGGCGTGCGCAGGTCGTGGGAGACGGCGCCGAGCATGCGGGCGCGTTGCTGGACCTGTTCGCGGATACGCCGCTGCATGAGGTTGAAAGTGTGCGCGGCTTGCCGGGCTTCGCGCGGGCCGGACTCGTCGAGGGGGTCGCTGTCGAGGTCTTCGCTCAGGCGCTCGGCGGCGTCGCTCAGGCGCTGGATCGGCCGGCTGAGCAGTTTGGCGCCGTACCACGCAGCGATCATCAGCGTGATGAACTGAAAGGTCAGTGGCACCACCGGGCCACCGAACCAGGGACGCGCTTGCCTCGGTGGGTAAGCGGAATCGTGCACCGGCGGTTGGCCGTCGATGTTGGCTGTGAACGCGGGCGGCGGTGGGGGCGGCGGAGGGCCGTAGAGCTTGAACCAGGCGAAGGCCAGCAGGTGGGCCAGGACAATTGCCACGAACAGCACACCGAACAGCCTGCCGAACAATGTGTCGAAGCGCACCCTCATCAGCCAATGTCCCGCGCGTCGAACAGGTAGCCTTCACCGCGCACGGTCTTGATCAACTGCGGGGCTTTCGGGTCGTCGCCGAGTTTTTGCCGCAGGCGCGAGACCAGCAGATCGATACTGCGGTCGAATGCTTCGATCGAGCGACCGCGGGCGGCGTCGAGCAGTTGTTCGCGGCTGAGCACGCGGCGCGGGCGTTCGAGGAAGACCCAGAGCAGGCGGAACTCAGCGTTGGACAGCGGCACTACCAGGCCGTCGTCGGCGATCACTTGGCGCAGGACGCTGTTCAGGCGCCAGTGGTCGAAGCGAATGTTCGCCCGCTGCTCGGTGCGGTCGTCGCGCACGCGGCGCAGGATGGTCTGGATGCGGGCCACCAGTTCGCGCGGTTCGAAAGGCTTGGCCATGTAGTCGTCGGCGCCCAGTTCCAGGCCGATGATGCGATCGGTGGGTTCGCAGCGAGCGGTGAGCATCAGGATCGGGATGTCCGATTCGGCACGCAGCCAGCGGCACAGCGACAGACCGTCCTCGCCGGGGAGCATCAGGTCGAGGACGATGACATCGAAGTGTTCGGCCTGCAAAGCCTGGCGCATTGCCGCTCCGTCGGTGACGCCGCTGGCGTGGATGTTGAAGCGGGCGAGATAATCGATCATCAGCTCACGGATCGGCACGTCATCGTCGACGATCAGCGCGCGGATGCTCCAGCGCTTGTCGTCTTTGCTTTCATCCGTCACGGTTGTCGGGGCGTTGGGCATGGGGCTGTTCACTACCAGGGGTGGTTTCAGCATAGGCGTCCAGCCGGGAGGCGGGAAGTGCTGTTGTAAGGGCGTGTTGCGCCGGGCGAGGCTAACCCGGGTGCGTGTTGCCGGCGTGTCGGTTGTGTATCGGAGTCGACACAATGACCGTGGCGGCTACGCTGAACACCGCCGGCGCGACGATTTACCGATCATCGGGTGCCGCGCCGCCGCCGGTTCCGCTACAATGCGCGCCGTTTTCGACCAGCCTGAGAGCCCATCCATGTCCGCCTGCCAGACTCCTATCATCGTCGCCCTGGATTTTCCCACCCGTGACGCCGCACTGAAGCTGGCCGACCAGTTGGACCCGAAACTGTGCCGGGTCAAAGTGGGCAAGGAACTGTTCACCAGTTGCGCGGCGGAAATCGTCGGCACCCTGCGTGACAAGGGCTTCGAAGTGTTCCTGGACCTGAAATTCCACGACATCCCCAACACCACGGCGATGGCCGTGAAAGCCGCTGCGGAGATGGGCGTGTGGATGGTCAACGTGCACTGCTCCGGTGGCCTGCGCATGATGGCCGCCTGCCGTGAAGAGCTGGACAAGCGCAGCGGCCCGCAACCGCTGTTGATCGGTGTGACCGTGCTGACCAGCATGGAGCGCGAGGATCTGGCGGGTATCGGTCTGGACATCGAACCGCAGGAGCAAGTGCTGCGGCTGGCGGCCCTGGCCGAGAAGGCCGGGATGGACGGTCTGGTGTGTTCAGCGCTGGAGGCGTCGGCGCTGAAAACCGCGCACCCGTCGCTGCAACTGGTCACCCCGGGGATTCGCCCGGCGGGCAGCGCGCAGGACGATCAGCGCCGCATTCTGACCCCGCGTCAGGCGCTGGATGCCGGTTCCGACTTCCTGGTGATCGGTCGCCCGATCAGCCAGGCGGCGAACCCGGCCCAAGCCTTGGCCGCGGTCGTAGCCGAAATCGCCTAAAGCTTATTGAAGATCCAACTGTGGGAGCGAGCCTGCTCGCGAAGAGGGAGTGTCAGCCGGCATCATTACCGACTGATCCACCGCTTTCGCGAGCAGGCTCGCTCCCACATTGGTTTCAGGCTTGTCTTAAACCTTCAACACCAATTTGCCAAAGTTCTCACCGTTGAACAGTTTCATCAGCGTCTCCGGGAACGTCTCCAGCCCTTCAACCACATCTTCCTTGCTCTTGAGCTGCCCGTTGGCCATCCAGCCGGCCATCTCCTGCGCGGCACTGGCAAACTGCGCGGCGTAGTCCATCACCACAAAACCTTCCATACGCGCGCGATTGACCAGCAGTGACAGGTAATTGGCCGGCCCCTTGACCGCCTCTTTATTGTTGTACTGGCTGATCGCGCCGCAGATCACCACCCGCGCCTTCATGTTCAAGCGGCTCAGCACCGCATCGAGAATGTCGCCGCCGACGTTATCGAAGTACACGTCGACGCCTTTCGGACATTCGCGCTTCAGTCCCGCCACCACGTCTTCAGCCTTGTAATCGATGGCGCCGTCGAAGCCCAATTCGTCGATGAGGAATTTGCACTTGTCGGCACCGCCGGCAATGCCGACGACGCGGCAGCCTTTGATTTTGGCGATCTGCCCGGCGACGCTGCCCACCGCACCTGCCGCGCCGGACAGCACCACGGTGTCACCGGCTTTTGGGGCGCCCACATCTAACAGGGCGAAGTAGGCGGTCATGCCAGTCATGCCCAGCGCAGACAGGTAACGCGGCAATGGTGCGAGTTTCGGATCGACCTTGTAGAAGCCGCGCGGCTCGCCGAGGAAATAATCCTGCACGCCGAGGGCACCGTTGACGTAATCGCCCACGGCAAAACCGGGATTGTTCGAGGCGATGACTTTTCCCACGCCCAGTGCGCGCATGACTTCACCGAGGCCGACCGGCGGGATGTAGGACTTGCCTTCGTTCATCCAGCCGCGCATGGCCGGATCCAGAGACAAATATTCGTTCTTGACCAGAATCTGTCCCGCCTGTGGTTCGCCGACCGGTACTTCCTGATAAGTGAAAGTCTCGCGGGTCGCGGCGCCCACTGGGCGTTTGGCGAGCAGGAACTGGCGATTGGTCTGGTTGGTCATGACAGGCACTCGAACGGAATGAAGCTTTGTTGATAGACCTTCAGCGCCGATGTCGCAAGGTTGGCTGATACGGCGAATGCAGGTCGATCCAGTGCAGTGATGGTTGCAGGTGGGGTTTTATCACTGCAACGCATGGACCCATAAACGGCTTCTGGATAGTGCTGACGCACCGCCACCGCAGCTGGCTATGCTGCAACGCCAACATCCCGGCTTCTTTGCCTTCGAGGACATATCCATGAGCATGACGTTTTCCGGTCAGGTGGTTGTAATCACGGGAGCGGCCCACGGCATCGGCCGGGCGACCGCTCTGGCGTTTGCCGCGCAGGGCCTGAAAGTCGTGGTGGCTGACCTGGATGCGGCCGGTGGTGAAGGCACGGTGGCGCTGATTCGTACAGCCGGTGGCGAAGCGGCCTTCGTGCGCTGCGACGTAACGCTGGAAAGTGATGTAAAAAATCTGATGGACGAGGTGATCAATACCTACGGTCGGCTTGACTACGCCTTCAACAACGCCGGGATCGAAATCGAGAAAGGCAAACTTGCCGACGGTTCGCTCGACGAATTCGACGCGATCATGGGCGTCAACGTCAAAGGCGTCTGGCTGTGCATGAAGTATCAGTTGCCGTTGCTGCTGGCTCAGGGCGGTGGGGCGATCGTCAACACGGCATCGGTGGCCGGGCTGGGCGCGGCACCGAAAATGAGTATCTACGCGGCGTCGAAACATGCAGTGATCGGCCTGACCAAATCGGCGGCAATCGAATATGCGAAGAAGAAAATCCGCGTCAACGCGGTGTGCCCGGCGGTGATCGATACGGACATGTTCCGGCGTGCTTACGAAGCCGATCCGAAGAAGGGCGAATTCGCCAACGCCATGCACCCGGTCGGGCGCATCGGCAAGGTCGAGGAAATCGCCAGTGCGGTGCTGTACCTCTGCAGCGATGGCGCGGCGTTCACTACCGGGCACTCACTGGCGGTGGACGGTGGCGTGACGGCGTTCTGAATGTGTCCGCTTCTAAAGAGCCCGCCTTCGTGCGGGTTTTTTTGTCCCGCGTTCTGTGGGCGTGAATCCGTTAAACAATGTGTATCAAATAGTTAGAACTGCTGCATTTGGCGGCGTTGTCGCACAGCCTCGGCGGCGCGGCTGTGATTTACTGCTGCCAGCAAAACTGACAGGAGTTTGCGAGCTCATGGAACTGAGAATTGACCGACAGGCAATGGTGCCGGTCGTGCAGCAGATTGTGGACGGACTGACGGACTGGATCGTGCAAAGCGGCATCCCGCCGGCCACCCGGTTGCCCTCCGTGCGGCAAATCGCCCGGGGCAATCTGCTCAGCCAGTCGTGCGTCGTCGAAGCCTGCGAGCGCCTGGTTTCGCAGGGTATCCTGACCACGCGTCAGGGGGCCGGATTTATCGTCGCGGCGTCGGCGACCGTGAGCGGTGCAGAGCCGGAACTGGGCGTGTTCGAGGGGCGCCATGCCTGGTGTGATGAGATGAGCGCCACGACCAGTCGCCTTAAGCTGGGGCAGGGCAGCCTGCCGCCGAGCTGGCGTGAGCCCGACGACCTCAGCTACGCGTTACGCGAGGTAGCGCGGACCGACATGGCCAGTCTGTTCAATTACAGCTCGCCGCTGGGCCTGCCAGCGTTGCGCGAGCAGATCGTCAAGCGTCTCAAAGCAATGAATATCGAAGCCTGTGGCAGCCGGTTGATGAGCACGAGCGGCGCCAGTCATGCGCTGGATCTGATCGTGCGCACCTTGTTCAAGGCCGGCGACTGTGTGGTGGTGGAAACGCCTGGTCATGCACCGTTGTTTGACCTGTTGCGCATGCACGGCGTACGCATGCTCGAAGTCCGACGTACGCCGAACGGGCCGGACATCGAAATGCTTGAATCGGTGCTGCGTCAGTTTCGTCCCGTCGCTTTGTTCATCGGCAGTCACCACCACAATCCCACCGGCAGTTGCCTGACGCCCGCTGTCGCCCAGCGCATCGTGCAACTGAGCAAGACCTACGATCTGCGCGTGATCGAGGACGATGTCTATGCCGATCTGCACACGGGCAACGGCACCCGCCTCGCGGCGCTGGACCATGAGGGACGGGTCATCTATGTGGGCAGTTTCTCCAAGACCCTGAGCAGTTCGTTGCGGGTGGGTTTTGTGCTGGCTGAGCGCGAACTTGTCATGCGCCTGGCCGAGGTCAAGATGATCAGCGGCCTGGGTTGTTCAAGGCTGGCCGAGGCAGTGCTGGCCCGCCTGATGGCGACGGGCGCGTATCGCAAACTGGTGCAGCGTCAGCGCCAGCGCTTGAATGCCGATCGCGCGGCGGCCCTGCAGGCCCTGGAAGATGCCGACTGGGAAGTGTTCGGCAAGCCGGTTGGCGGGCTGTTCATCTGGGCACGGGCGCGGTTGAAGGATCAGGCGTTGGTGCGCAGGCAGGCGCAGCGTTGCGGGCTGGAGTTGTCGGCAGCGGACGCCTTCAGTCCCAGCGGCGAGGCCGGAGACTGGCAGCGCATCAATGTCGCCTGTGCCTGCGACCCGCGTGCCCGGCAGTTTTTCCGCAATACCTGCGCGGATCGACCTCCAGCATTCTGAAAACGACGCGGGCGTAGCTTTTTGCCATTATTCCGACGCCCGAGACTTGTGCTGGTTCCAGCCCGTTGCGAATCTTCGGCAACAGACTTTGGCAGGGGACTACGCGCAATGATTTCGGCCGTGCAAGGACGTTTTGCCAACCTCGGTATGGCGAAAAAACTGGGTATCGGATTTGTGCTGGTCTTGCTGCTGACTGCATTGGTCGCGGCGATCGGGGTCTGGTCTCTGCAAGCCATCAGTCTGCGTTTCGACGGCTTGAAGCAGATGTCTGCGCTCAACAGCGGCCTGCTCAAGGTGCGTCTGCTCGAGCAGGAGTACGCCCTGCGTGGCAATCCGAAAACCGCCGATGCCCTGCGCGAAGGTGTCGATGGGCTGATCGTCCTTGCCGGTGAGCTCAAGGCGCATACGCCGGCCAATGTGCCGGTGATGAGCGATGTCGAGCAAGCGCTGGGCGCGTATCGCAAGGCGTTCGATGAATTCGTTTCGCTGAGCCAGGCCAAGGACCTCGCGCTGGAAATGGCCAGTTGGTCGGTGTCGAGCGTGGCCAATAATCTCGACGTGTTGCAGGCCGGGCTCGCCGATGATGGCGCCTACACGCTGAAAGACACCGAGGGCAAGGACGGCGCCCAGTTCATCGAACAGGCCAGCCAGGTCAGTCAGGTCTCGCGGCTGATGTTGCAGGCAATGAACGAAGCGCGCGTGCGCCTGGATCAGAGTCGCAAGGGCGATCCCGACAATGCGGGTCAAGGCAATATTGAACAGGCGGCGCAAGCACAAGAGCAGGCCGAGGCGCTGAAAACCACGGTCAAGGACGAGGGCTATCTGACCGTGCTCAATGAAGTGTCGGGGCACATCGCCGGGTTCAACGAAAAACTCGCTGAATACACTGGCCTGCTGGCGCAGGAAAAAACTGTCTACGATCAACTGCATCAGCGTGCCGCGCAGGTGATGGATCGAGTGAATCAGGCCTATGTCGCCGAAGACGCTTCGATGCAGGCCGAGCTGAAGAAGAACTCCATGCTGATCATCGGCTCTTCGGCGCTGGCCTTGTTGGTCGGATTGCTCGCCGCCTGGGTGATCACACGGCTGATCGTGGCGCCGCTGCGCAGTGTGATTCGCGTGGCTCAGCAGATTGCTGCGGGTGATCTGACGGCGAAGGTCGAGGTGACGCGCCGCGATGAAATGGGTCAGCTGATGCTGGCGATGCAGCAGATGGCTGCAGGCCTTGGCACGATTGTCAGTGGCTTGCAGGCCGGGATCGAACGCCTGGCCGGTTCCGCGCAATCGCTGTCAGCGGTGACTGAGCAAACCAACCTGGAGGTCAACAGCCAGAAAGAAGAAACCGAGCAGGTGGCCACGGCCATGAATCAGATGACCGCCACTGTGCATGACGTCGCGCGCAATGCCGAAGAAGCGGCGCTGGCAGCGCAGACAGCGGATGACAAGGTCGAGAGCGGCCAGCAGGTTGTGCGCCAGAGCATGGCGCGGATCGAGCAGTTGGCCGATTCGGCGACTTCCGCCAGTTCGAGTATCGAGAGCCTCAGCGCCGAGATTCAGAATATCGGCACGGTGCTGGAGGTGATCAAGAGCGTGGCCGAGCAGACCAATCTGTTGGCGCTGAACGCGGCCATCGAAGCGGCGCGGGCCGGTGAGCAGGGCAGGGGATTTGCGGTGGTGGCCGATGAGGTGCGCGCACTGGCACGGCGCACGCAGCAATCGACCGAGGAGATCGAGCGTCTGGTCAGTGCCTTGCGGGCGGCGGCGCAGTCGTCGGTGCAGCAGATTCGCAGCAGTGGCGAGCTGGTGAAGCTGGCGGTCAGCGATGCACTGCAGACCGAGAGTGCGCTGGGGAGTATTGCGGCGGCGGTGTCGTTGATTCAGCAGATGAATCAGCAGATTGCGGCGGCGGCGGAGGAGCAGAGTTCTGTGGCGGAGGAAATCAATCGCAGTGTCACGCAGATTCGCGCGAGCGCGGATCACTCTTCGCTGGCGATGCGCGGGAATGCGGCTTCGAGTGTTGAGCTGGCGCAGTTGGGGGGGGAGTTGCGCTCGATGGTTGGGCATTTTCGGCTTTGAGCCTTGGCGGCCTCTGGGCCGACCAGGCTGTGGGTGGTTTTGGTGAATATCCGTTGCTGCGGGTGTTGCTTCTGGCGGTTCCGCCCTTACGGCGGGTCACTTTGGCAAACGCCGGAATGCCGGCCCAGCCCAAAGTAACCAAAGGTTTGTGCCCTGACGTTCGGCCCCTCGCTGGGGCTCGGGGTTCCTTCGCTACGGGATCGATCCTGGCGCAGCGGCTCCGGTTTGCTTCGCTGCACCTACACTCGCTGTGTTTGGCTGCGCCAAACGGTCGCTGCGCTCCCACGCCCGGATCAATCCCTCCACTCAGCCTGCCGACGGGCTCCCAGATCAAGATCAAAAGCGGGACTCGAGCTAACGCTCATCGTGTGTAGGAGCTGCCGAAGGCTGCGATCTTTTGCTGTTGCTGTTGCTGTTGCTGTTGCTTTTGCTGTTGCTGTTGCTGTTGCTGTTGCTGTTGCTGTTGCTGTTGCTGTTGCTGTTGCTGTTGCTGTTGCTGTTGCTGTTGTGGGAGCGAGCCTGCTCGCGAAGGCGGCCTGACAGCCGACCTGTTCTTGAGTGCTAGGTGATCCAACTGTAGGAGCTGCCGAAGGCTGCGATCTTTTGCTTTTGACTTTGCTTTTCTGTGGGAGCGAGCCTGCTCGCGATGGCGATCTTCAAATCACACCCTCTTTAACCCCCCCCCACAAAAAAACCACCGATTACGGTGGCTTCTTTCCCGGCATTCGCGCCTCAGTCGTAAATCACTTTCTTCTTCCAGTCCGCATCCGCTTCGACATCCTTCAAACCAGCGGTCAATTGGTTTTCTTCACCTTCAACCGGGGCAATCTTGTCCATGACCTGGGCATTGGCGCGCGCGAGGAGTTTTTCCAGGTATTGCAGTTGCTCGGCGTACATCTGCGGATCCTGTTGTTTGCGCAGATATTGCACGCCACGTTCGAAGGCGAGGCGGGCCTGGCCGGGTTGGTTTTGTTGCAGGGACTGTTGGCCCAGGTTGTTGAAGAATTCGATGTGCAGCAGAACAAGGATGTGGCGCACTTCGCGAATCCATTGTTTGGCTTCGTTCGGTGGCAGGAAGCCGTCGTGTGCGGCGCGGGTGATCTGGCCGTGCAGGGCTTCGAGGAGGAAGCGTACGTCTTTGGCCTTGGCTTCGGTCAGGATCGGCGCGGGCGGGTTGTTGACCGGGATCGATTCGCCCTGGGCCACCAGGGCACTGAGTTCGGTGATCCGGGCCTTGGTGGTCGCGCTGGTTTTTTCCAGATTGAGCAGGCGCTGGCAGACGTTGAGCTCCAGGCGGGTCAGCAGCAGCTTGAGCGCCGGGGTCATGAATTGGCCGGGGAAGGTTTCGGTCAGTTCGCCGCAGCGGCGCAGGCGGTCGTTGAGTTCGACTTTGGTGCGGGCCTTCTCCAGTTTATTGTTTTCCACCACATGGTTCATGTAGCCAATGGCGATCAGAATTGCGATCCCGGCTACGACTAGCAGGGTGATCATGAGTGGTGTCACCGGTAAGACCTCTTTATAGGGTTCGCATGCGAGTGTAGTGGCTGGGCATTTAGGCGCCTAGCGCCGCTCGACGGGTTGGATCGGCTGCTGCAATCTGTATCGGCCGCCGGCCGTATAGATGAATGCTGGCGCTTGATGTGCAGATTGCCATCACTGTGCGGTGGACTATAACGTCTTGGCGAGTGGCGGAATATAGGCGTCAGGTTTCGGATGACGGAAAAGCCCTGTGCAGCCCTTAATCCAGGTCGAAGTCATTGATTTAAATAAATTTATATCAGGGGGTTGACGACCTCTCAATCCATCCATAGAATGCGCGCCACTTGCAGCGTAAAGCACACAGCGAAACGCGGCAGGGAGTGAATGTTGTAGTGTGTCCCCTTCGTCTAGTGGCCTAGGACACCGCCCTTTCACGGCGGTAACAGGGGTTCGAGTCCCCTAGGGGACGCCAATGCGGGAATAGCTCAGTTGGTAGAGCACGACCTTGCCAAGGTCGGGGTCGCGAGTTCGAGTCTCGTTTCCCGCTCCAATTTTAAACAGCAACGCTTTCGGGCGGTGCTGAGTGAAACCAGAACCCGATCTTCGGAGACGGATCTGGACACCGAAACACACACCATGTGTTCCGGGTAGCGTGTCCCCTTCGTCTAGTGGCCTAGGACACCGCCCTTTCACGGCGGTAACAGGGGTTCGAGTCCCCTAGGGGACGCCATTTGCGGGAATAGCTCAGTTGGTAGAGCACGACCTTGCCAAGGTCGGGGTCGCGAGTTCGAGTCTCGTTTCCCGCTCCAATTTCACAAAAACGCCGATCATTGATGATCGGCGTTTTTGTTTGTGCGCGTTTTGTAGCGGCAACAAAAAGGACCCTGCCCTGGAACCAGTGCAGGGTGCCTTTCCAGTTTCAATGGAATCACCCAATCATACAGCTGCAGGATTCTGCTTCTCGGGGTCAATCCCATAAAGAACAATCGCCTCGGCGACTTTTTCTCGTGTGATCGCGCCGTCGTCAGCCAGCGCTTTCAAGGCCGCCAAGGCAATGAAATGGCGATCCACTTCGAAAAACCGACGCAACGATTCGCGGGTGTCCGATTGGCCGAAACCGTCAGTGCCCAGGGCGACGAAGCGGCGATTGGGCACGAATGGGCGGATCTGGTCGGCGAATATTTTCATATAGTCGGTCGCGATCACCACCGGACCCTGTGCATCCTGCAGGCAGCTTTCAACATGGCTGATGCGAGGCGTCTGTTGTGGATGAAGCAGGTTCCAGCGTTCGGCATCCTGGCCCTCCCGACGCAGTTCGGTCAGGCTGGTGACGCTCCATACGTCACTGCTGACGGCAAAATCCCGCTCCAACAATTGGGCAGCGGCGACGACTTCCTGCAGGATCGAACCGCAACCCATCAGTTGCACATGCTTGCCTTCGGCGGGCTGCGCACTGGCGCTGAGCCGATACATGCCTTTGAGGATGTCTTGCTCGACACCCTCGGGCATCGGCGGATGGGCGTAGTTCTCGTTGAGCAGCGTGATGTAGTAAAAGATATCCTCGTTTTCGACGTACATCCGCCGCATCCCGTCCTGGATGATCACCGCCAGTTCATAGGCGTAAGTGGGGTCGTAGGACACGCAGCAGGGGATGGTGGAAGACAGGACATGGCTATGGCCGTCGTCGTGCTGCAGGCCTTCGCCCATCAGCGTGGTCCGGCCGGACGTGGCGCCGAGCAGGAAGCCCCGGGCACGGGCGTCACCTGCCGCCCAAGCGAGGTCACCCACGCGCTGGAAGCCGAACATCGAGTAGAAAATATAGAAGGGCACCGTCATTACGGCGTGAGTGCTGTAGGAAGTGCTCGCGGCGATCCAGGAAGAAATTCCGCCGGATTCGTTCAGGCCTTCCTGCATGATCTGGCCATCTCTGGCCTCCTTGTAATAACTCAGTTGGCCGGCGTCCTGAGGCGTATAGAGCTGGCCGACGTGGGAGTGGATACCAATCTGGCGGAACAGGCTTTCCATACCGAAGGTGCGTGATTCATCGGGCACGATCGGCACGATCAGTTTGCCAATATTCGGGTCCTTGAGCAGCGTGCCGAGGATGCGCACGAACGCCATGGTCGTGGAGATCTCCCGCTCGCCAGTCCCTTTGAGCTGTGTATCCAGCGCCGACAAAGGCGGGACCTGCAATGGTGCCACGGCATTGAAACGGGCCGGGATGTAACCGCCCAACTGGCTGCGCCTGGCTTGCAGGTACAGGCTTTCGACGCTGTCCGCAGCCGGTTTGAGGTAAGGCATGTCGCCGAGCTGATCATCACTGAGTTCCAGTCCGAACCGATCACGGAACGCCTTGACCGCGTCGTCGCCCATCTTCTTGAGCTGGTGGTTGATATTCTGGCCTTCACCGGCTTCGCCCATGCCGAAACCCTTCACCGTCTTGGCGAGGATCACGGTCGGTCCGCCGATGTGGCGCATGGCGGCGGCGTAGGCGTTGTGGACTTTCTCCGGATCGTGGCCACCACGGGACAGTTTCCAGATGTCGTCGTCGCTCAGGTCACTGACCAGCTCCAGCAGCTCAGGGTATTTGCCGAAGAAATGCTCCCGCACATAGGCGCCGTTCTGCGACTTGTAGTTCTGATAGTCGCCGTCGACGCACTCCATCATCCGCTGGCGCAGCAGGCCGGTCCTGTCCTTCTCCAACAGGGCATCCCAGCCGCTGCCCCAGATTACCTTGAGTACATTCCAGCCAGCCGCCCGGTACAGGCTCTCAAACTCCTGAATCACCTTGCTGTTGCCGCGAACCGGTCCATCCAGGCGCTGCAGATTGCAGTTGACGACAAAGATGAGGTTGTCGAGCTTTTCCCGGCCTGCGAGCGAAATCGCTGCGAGGGATTCCGGCTGGTCCATTTCACCGTCGCCGAGAAATGCCCATACTTTTCGCCCCTGATGTTCCTTCAGCCCGCGGTCCTCCAGGTAACGCATGAACCGGGCCTGATACGCGGCGGTAATTGGCCCGAGCCCCATGGACACCGTCGGGAATTGCCAGAACTCCGGCATCAGCCGTGGATGGGGATAGGATGAGATACCGTCACGATCGGTCTCGCGGCGGAAGTTGTCCAGTTGCTCTTCACTCAGGCGTCCTTCCAGATACGCCCGTGCGTAGATGCCAGGTGAGGAGTGGCCCTGGATGTACACCATGTCGCCGGCGAACTGCTCGGTGCGGCCACGGAAAAAATGCTCGAAGCCGACGTCGTACAAAACCGCTGCCGACGCGTAGGACGCAATGTGTCCGCCCACGTTCGAATGTTTGCCAGCGCGCAGCACCATGGCCAGCGCGTTCCAGCGGATATAGGCATTGATCCGCCGCTCCACGGCCAAGTCGCCGGGGTAGGGCTGCTGGCGTTCGACCGGGATCGTATTGACGTAGGGCGTCGTCACGCGCCCGTAGAAGTCACCGTGACGGTTGGCGTCGAAATCCAGCATCTGATCGATCAGATAGTGGGCGCGAGGGCGTCCTTCGACACTCGCCACCGACTCAATCGATTCGAGCCATTCGCGAGTCTCTTGTGGATCCTCGTCGAGAAAAGCGGGTTGTTGTGCCATCGTTGTCGTCTCCTGAACATTGCAGCAGCACCGAGTCGTTTGGTGCCTGACCAAGGGGCGTGGGTCAGCGCCAGCCTTCGAGTTTGTAGTTGCAGTTGCAACTACGTGAAAGAACTTAGCCTGCCGTGCGCTACAATTGCAACTAAATCGATTTCATGAAAAAGGTGATGTATGTCCTCCAACGAGCCGGATACCTGGTTCAGATTCGTCAGGGCACACCGCTGCCTGATCCGCGAGATCGAGCGTCGGCTGGCGGCCGCCGGACTTCCGGCCTACGCCTGGTACGACGCGTTATGGGGCCTGGAAAGCGGCCCCGAAGGCAGCCGGCGAATGAACGAACTGGCGGATGTGATGGCCATCGAGCGCTACAACCTGACGCGTCTGGTGGACCGCCTGGAAGCCGAAGGTCTGGTCATCCGCAGCCGCGCCAGCGATGACGGTCGCGGCGCGTATGCCAGCATCACCGAGCAGGGCAAGGCGTTACGCAAGAAAATGTGGGCCATCTACGAAGGCGCAGTGGACGAACTGTTCTTGTCGCAATTTGACGACGCCGAGCAACGGCTTTTCAGCGATGCCCTCGAGCGCGCGGCCAGCGCTGCGCGCAGCAGTGGGCGGGGGAAGTGAGGGAGCTTTTCATTGGAGCAGGTACCGATCCATGGCCTGCTGGATGAACGCTGGGCTGATGACGCCTTCCTCAGCCAGAACCTGCAGGGCCAGCACCACGATCCAGCGCTCATCCACCCGGCCCATGGCGGACCCGATCGAGTCGGCACCGAGGGCCACGAACCGTGACTTCACATGTGCACCGATCTGCTCGGCGACATGCCGGCCATACCCGGTCACGGCCACCACCGGCCAATCCTCGTTGTCCAGGCAATCGAACAAATGCGCTGACCTGCGCGGCATCTCTGGATGCAGGCGATTCCAGCGGTGCGCATTGTCCGCATCGCGGGCAAGGCGGGTATAGCTGGGGCAGCTCCACAGTTCGCTGGCCACGCCCCAGTCCTCGCGTAGCAGCTGCGCCGCCGTCGTCACCGACTGCAACGCCAGCCCCGCCCCGAGCAAGCGCACTTTAGGCCGCGCTGAATCGATATCGATGCTGCTGAGCCGGTACATGCCCTTGAAAGCCTCGCTGGCGCTGAGTCGGTTGGTTGGAGCGATGAAGTCACTGGGCTCATCGTGAAGTGCCATGTAATAAAAACCGTCGTTGCCTTCCACATACAGACTTTGCAAAGCCGCCAGGGTAATGGCCTGCGCTTCGGCGCCGCTGGCGGGGTCAAAGGGCAGGCAGTGCGTGTTAGCGATCAGCCAGAGTGGCACCCAGGGATGAGCCCCCTTGGGCCAGCGTGAAGGCAAGGTTTCGATGTCATTGCACAGAATGCCGCGATGGGCCGATTCATTGGAAAGTGCACACAACTCGGCCGATGTTGCCGAAGTGGTCAGGTACAGCAGCGGTCTCTCACTGGAGCGGGCTGTGGCGTTCAAACGCAGGGGCCAGGCGCTGATCCGGGTGTGGGCATTTGCGGTTTGGCTCTGTTTGCTGGAGCGGACGACCCAGATATGCCTGGCTGTACCCGGATCCCTCTCGAGGCGATTGGCGATATCGACCATGGTGAGCAGCGGCGAGGAAGAGCCCGCAGTCTGCTGCGGTGGAACTGTGCGGATCTTATCGATGCAGGCCTGAGCGGCCAGGCTGGTTTCTGGCGTCTTAGTGAAGCTGGAAAAGCCCATCATTCCACGATCTCCGTACGTTCCGTCGTGCCTGCACCTTACTCAAGGCTTGCACGTGATTGCAAGTGCAACGAAGTTGGGTGACGGTTGCAGGCGATCGAAGTGCGACCTGCTCAGGGGGCTGACAGCCTCGACGCGCGCGTTTTTTGGGGGCAAAAAAAAGGACCCGATGCGGGTCCTTCCTTATGTTTAACCCGGTCACAAGCGACCGGGTTAAAACAGCGCATCAGAGCTTCGGCAACTGCCCGACACGCCCCATCATTTCCGTGACGATCTGCAGATCCAGCAGGAACTGGTCGACGGTCTTGAACTCGCCATCGGTGTGGCCGGTGTATTTGGCTTCCGGTCGCGCCAGGCCGAATTGCACGCCGTTCGGCAATTCGTGAACCGAAGTCGCGCCAGCGGAAGTACCGAATTCCGACTTCATGCCGAGGTTTTCGCTGGCCACCGCGAGCAGCGCCTTGACCCACTCACCTTCGGGATTGCGATACATCGGTTCTGCCACTGAGTAGTCGAACGCCACGGCAACATGAGTCTTCTTGCTCCAGGCGTCCAGTTTCTCGGCGATCTCGGCCTTGAGCTTTTCCGGGGATTTACCCTTCGGCACCCGCAGGTTCACCGCCAGTTTGAAGGCTTTGTCGTCCTCGCCGACATAGGTCAGCGAGGCGGTCAAAGGTCCCATGAACGAATCGGAGAAGCCCACGCCAAGTTTTTTACCCAAGTAATCCAGGCCCCAGTTGTCGTCGGCATAACGCGCCGCGTCGGTGAACTGGTTGTGCTTGAGCGCGACTTTGCCGTCCAGGCTGTTGATGAAGCTCAACATCCGCGCGACCGGGTTGACGCCGGACTCTGGTTCCGAGGAGTGCGCAGAAACCCCGGTGACGGTCAGTTTCACGTCTTTACCATCAACCTTCGCAGCGACCTGGAAGTCGCCACCGTTGGCTTTGGCATAGGCGTCGCCGGATTTTTGCAGACTGGCGGCGAGCTCGGCAGGCTTGTCGGTTACCAGGGTGACCACCGAAGCCGATGGAATCTGGTTGGTCGCCTTGCCGCCGGTCATCGAAACGATTTCCGCGCCGTTGCCTTCGCCTTTTCGCTTGGCGAAGTTGGCCATCACCGTGCCGTAGCCTTTCTCGGCAATCACCACTGGATAGCCGCCGTCCAGCGCCATGTTGTAGTTCGGCGTCGGGTTGCGCTCGAAGTAGTACGGGATGGCGTCGCCGCTGGTTTCCTCGGTGGTGTCGACCAGCAATTTGAAATTGCGTGCCAGCGGCAGCTTCTCGTCCTTGATCACTTTCATGGCGTACAGCGCGACGACAATGGCGTTTTTGTCATCCTCGGTACCGCGACCGTACATGCGATCACCAATCAGCGTGACTTTGAACGGGTCGAGCTTGGTGCCGTCTTTCAGCACCCAGTTTTCCGGGGTCACTGGCACCACATCAGCGTGCGCGTGAATACCGACGACTTCGTCGCCTTTGCCGTCCAGAGATATTTCGTAGACACGGTTATCGATGTTGCGGAATTTCAAACCAAAGGATTCGGAGAGCTTTTGAATCTCGCCGGCAATCTTGATGAATTCCGGGTTGTCGTGCTGCTCCACGCCGTCCTTGCGGAAGGTTGGAATCTCGACGAGTTGACGCAGGGTTTCCAGCGCCGCCTTGCCGTATTTCACTCGAGTGTAGATACCCAGCAGACGGTGGATTTCATTCTGCTGTTCGGCATTCAGGGGCTTGTTGTCGAGGAAGGCGCTGATGGACGGGTTGAGCTTATCCGACTTGGCCAGATCGCTTTTCGCCAGGCTGCCAAGGAAGCTACGGAAGTCCGCCAGGTTCTTGCCGTCGAAGGATTTCAGGATCGCTGCGCTTTGCTCGGCAGTGATGTTGGCTTGTGCGGCGCTGGTAAACGTGGCGAGGCTGGTCATGACCAGAGTGGCGGCGGCCAGTTTTTTCAGGGAAAAGACCATGGAACAGGCATTCCTTTGCAAAGGATTGGGAAAGTATTTCTGACGCTTGTGACAGAAACATTTTGTAAACCTAACACTGCGAGCGCTGGGAAAGGGAGTCGCAAACTTGATCTGTCGCACAGAAATGCAAAAGAGACGCACAAATGAAAAAGTCCCGGCGGGTGATGGCCGGGACTTTTTTGGGTGGATTACATCGACAGCATCAGGCGTCCGGCGAACAGAATCAGAATGACGCCCATGCTGCGCTCGAACCAGTGGCCGAGGCGCATGAACAGCAGGCGCACTCTGTTGCTGGAAAAAAACAGCGCGACGATGACGAACCACAGCGCGTTGACGAAGCACATCCACAATCCATAGAGCGCCTGGATCTGCAGCGGTGTGCTGGCGCTGATGATCGTGGTGAAAATAGCCAGGAAGAACAGCGTGGCCTTGGGGTTGGTCGCATTGGTCAGAAAACCGGTGCTGAAGGCTTTGAACAGCGACTGTTCGACCAGCGGCTCGTCAGCGTTTTTTTCGCCTTCGACGCTGCTTTTCGGTTTGCTGCGGATCAGGCTGACGCCCAGATAAAGGATGTAGGCACCGCCGACAACCTTGGCGACGGTGAGCAGCCAAGGCGTGGTGTGCATCAAGGCGCCGACGCCGAGCAAGGTATACAGCACATGCACGGAAATCCCCGCGCCTATGCCCAGCGCAGTGCATATGCCGACGAGGCGTCCGAAGCGCACGCTCTGGCGGATGGTCACGGCGAAGTCCGGGCCGGGTGCAACGACGGCGAGGAAGTGGATAGTCGCCAATGCGAGAAATTCGCCCAGGTAATTGGAAAGCATGTCAGCTCCAGAAAGTCAGAGGGGAAGCATTGCCGCGATAGCCGACAAAGAACGACAGGCTCAAACGCGGATCCGCTACGCCCGGGGTCACCGAGTGCATGCGGCGCGAGTTGAACATGATGAAATCGCCGGGCTGCGGGCGCACTTCGAGCGCTGGTGGCCCCAGCAGCGACGGCTCGATGCCATAACTGTCGCCACGCATTTCATCGAATTGGTCCGGGGTGATGTCGTCGTCCCACATCTGCAAAGCGCCACCCTCGGTGGGCATGTTCAGGTAGACGTTGCAGGCGAATTGCGCTTCCAGGCTGCGAGCCTGAAAACTGTCCGGGGCGTCCTTGGCGAAGATGTCGTGGTGGGCGAGAAAGCACACGCCAGGTTTGACCACCCGCGACAAGCCGACATACATCTTGCGCCCGTAGAGGTTTTCCAGATGCGCGCCGGCGGGCCAGGATTCGTCGAGCATGCAGCGCAGGGTGTCGATCGGCGAAGAGTAGGGCGCGCAGCGCTGGCGCAGTTCGTCGATGTTGCGGGTGGCGCGTTCGAAGTAGTCCTCGATCAGCAGCGGCTGGTTTTCCGCCTCATAAAAGGCCATGCCGATGCGGCCGATGCTCGGTGCGTTGATGTAGCCCTCAAAGCCCGGGGCGAGGATCTTGTCGCCAATCTCGACTGCCAGCGGCTCGGGCAGAAAGCGTTTGACGCGGATGGCGAGGACTTCTTCGTTGGCCAGTTTTTTTATGCACGTCTCATCGAGACGCTCGACGTCTAGCATCATTTGTTTTAGGTCCATCTATCGATAGTCAACGGAACCGGCGATTGCGGTTCCCCGGCGGCGGACGCTGCGCGACGGCAACGTCCGAAATGCTCAATGCACGCTGTAGTGGACGGACAGCGTGCCTTTCTTCTGCGAAAGCGACGCGATCGTGACTGTGCCTAGATCCTTCAGGCTGCGTACGTGGGTGCCACCGCAGCCATAGGCTGGCAGTTCACCAAAACTGATTTCCCGCGCGCCTTCGCGCAGTGAGGTCAGGCGCGGCAGATCGTGTTCGATCCACTGCTCGATGCCGGTTTGCAGCGTTGGCGCGTCGACCTCTTCAGCGCCATCACCCGGCTTGAATTGCACCCGACCTTCGTCCGGCCAGTGATGCGCTTTGATCGGCATCCAGCCCATGGCCTGAATGAAATGTCCGATCAAGTGCCCGGCCGAGTGCATGCGCGTATTGAAGCGGCGGCGCTGTTCATCGACCCGGATAACAGTCATGCCCAGCGGCACCGGTCGGTCGACGAAATGCACAATGCGCTCCGGCTCTTGCACCACCCGCGAGACCTGGCTTTCACCGATCCAGCCGGTATCGCAAGGCTGCCCGCCGCCCTGCGGGTGGAACAGAGTAGCGCGCAGCACTACGGCGAATTCGTTCTCGTGGGGTGTGCAGTCGAGGACTTCGACATTCGCCTTGAGGTCATCACTGTGAAAAAACAGGCGAAGCGTCATATTCCATGCCCTGATCGAAGTTCTGTTTTTATTATATGAATCGTGCAATAACGTGATAATCCATTCGAACATCAAAGGACTTGTGCGTTGTGAGCATCAATCTTCCGCTGCCGCTGCTGGGTGAAATGGCGATTTTCGTCAAGGTTGTCGAGACCGGCAGCTTCTCTGAAGCGGCCCGGCAGATGGGTTCCTCACCCTCGGCGGTCAGTCGCAGTATTTCCCGACTGGAGAAGGCGTTAGCCACGCGCTTGCTGCAACGCACCACGCGCAAACTGCGTTTGAGCGATGGCGGGGAAGAGGTGTTCAAGCGTTGCCAGGAAATGGTCAGTGCGGCCAGATCGGTGATGGAGATCAGCGGCCAGTTCACCCACGAAGCGGAAGGTCTGGTCCGGGTCAGCGTGCCGAAGGCGGTAGGGCGCTTTGTGATCCATCCACACATGCCGGATTTTCTGCGCCGCTATCCCAAGGTCGATGTGGAGCTGCTGTTGGAGGATCGTCAGGTGGATCTGATCGATGATCATGTCGATCTGGCGATTCGTATCACTGATCGTCCGCCGGCCGGGCTGGTCGGTCGACAGTTGCTGACTATCGATCATTTGCTCTGCGCCACGCCGCAATACCTGGCCGAACACGGCACGCCGACGCATCCCCACGATTTGCTCAATCACAGTTGTATTTATCTGGGTGAAACCCCGAGCGATGCGCGCTGGAAATTCAAGAAGGGCAGCAAGGCTGTCACGGTCGGCGTGCGGGGGCGCTATGCCGCCAATCACACTGGCGTGCGGTTGGGGGCGGTATTGCAGCACATCGGAATTGGCAGTCTGCCGTATTTTACCGCGCGTTATGCGTTGGAGCAGAAGTTGATTGTGCAGGTGTTGCCGGACTGGACGTTTCTGGCCTCTTACCATGGCGGGTTGTGGTTGCTGCATTCGCCGACGCGTTATTTGCCGCCGAAGTTGCGGGTGTTTATTGATTATCTGGTGGAGTGTCTGCAGAAGGAGCCGACGTTGGGCAGGCCCGGGAAGTCGGCCGGCGGGAGCAACGCGGCTGTGGCGTATGAGTTGCCGGAGAGTGAGGGGTTGCTTTGAAGTTTTGGGTGTATATCCGTTGCTTCGGGTGTTGCTGATGGCGGTTTCGCCCTTACGGCGAGTCACTTTTTCAGGCGCCAAAAAGTAACCAAAACGCTAGCTCCTGCGTTCGGCCCTCGCAGGCTCGGGTTCCTTCGTTGCGGGATCAATCCCTCCACTCAGCCTTCCGACGTCGCCCGTGGATCAAGATCAAAAGCACTCGCGCTAACGCTCATTGTTGAGTGGTGAAAAGCGTGTGGTCTGCTTTGGATCTGTGTTGGATTCGCCCCTCACCCCAGCCCTCTCCCGAGGGAGAGGGAGCCGATTTGCGGGTTTTTCAGAATCTGCATTCGACTCGGTATCTCACGTCAGCGTATTTCGCCTAAACACCTCGGTCAGTCCCCTCTCCCTCCGGGAGAGGGCTAGGGTGAGGGTGTTTTTGATGTTGAAAAAAGGCCCGCATGGAATCTCCAATGCGGGCCTTTGATTACCTGTCGAGAATCAGTGCTTGCTGTCCTGTGCGGACATGGCCAGCAGTTGTTTTTCCTGGTTCCAGTCGAACGGTTCGTCGTTCTGTTCGGCTTCGTAGCGGCGTTCTTCGAGGGCCTGGTACAGGTCGATTTCTTCGTCGGAGAGGTAATGCAGGCAGTCGCCGGCGAAGAACCACAGCAGGTCGCGGGGGATCAGGTGGGCGATTTGCGGGTAGCGGGTGATGACTTGGGTGAGGATGTCCTGACCCAGGTACTGGCTTTCGATAGGATCGATCGGCAGGGAGGCCAGCAGTTCGTCGAAGCGCTCGAGGAACAGGGCATGGCTTTCTTCGGGCACTTGTTCGGCCTCACCTACGGCGACCAGGATACTGCGCAGGTGGTCGAGCAACACGAGATGATCGGCAACGACGTTGGACACGAGATAAGTCCTCAAGAGCAAAACGGGCGCGGGAGTATAAAGCCCTCGCGCCGTTTTTTCACAAAAACCGGGATCAGCGGACTTTGCCCTCTGCCTGGGTCAGTTCGTCTTTGTCGAAATCATCGACGTCGATCACCTTGCGGCGGGCCGCTTCGGCGTCGCGCAGGCTTTGCGCTTCGACAGCTTGCAGCACGCCGGCCTCCAGGGCGGCATCAATGGCATGTTCGCCTGCTGCCGGTTTGACCTGGCCGCTTTTCAGCGCGATGTGCAGCTTTTTGTGCAGAGGTTGCGCAGCGTTGAGCAGGTCGCTGGCGTGTTGCAGTGCGCCCACGGCATCGTCCGGCGATTGCGGGCGGTAGCAGCCGGCGAGCAGTTCTTCCAGGGCCGGATCGCCTTTGGCGCGACCGATGACCGCAGCGACTTCGGCGCCGAGTTTGTCCGACGGGCCTTTGTGTCGGCGGCCGAACGGGAACACGATAACCCGCAGCAGGCAGCCGAAGACCTTGTTCGGGAAGTTGCTCAGCAGTTCATCCAGCGCGCGCTCCGACTGGCCGAGGCTTTCTTCCATGGCCCAGCGGAACAGCGGCTCCATGTAGGCCGGCGAATCCAGGTCGTGATAACGCTTGAGCGAGGCGGAGGCCAGATACAGGTTGCTCAACACATCACCGAGCCGCGCCGACAGGCGTTCGCGGCGTTTCAGTTCGCCACCCAGAAGCATCATGCTGAAGTCGGCAAGCATGGCGAATGCGGCAGCCTGACGGTTGAGCGCGCGGAAGTAGCCTTGGCTGATCCTGTCGCCCGGTGCATGTTCGAAGTGACCGAGCCCGAGGTTCAGCACCAATGTACTGGCGGCATTACTGACGGCGAAGCCGATGTGCTTGAGCAGCAGACCATCGAACTCCTTGAGTGCCTGTTCCTTGTCCGCACGACCAGCCAGGGCCATTTCCTTTAGTACGAACGGATGGCAGCGGATTGCACCCTGACCGAAGATCATCAGGTTGCGTGACAGGATGTTTGCGCCTTCGACGGTGATGAAGATCGGTGCGCCGTTCCAGCTGCGGCCGAGGTAGTTGTTCGGCCCCATGATGATCGCTTTGCCGCCATGCACATCCATGGCGTGGCTGATGCATTCGCGGCCGCGTTCGGTGAGGTGATATTTGAGGATCGCCGACAGCACCGAAGGTTTTTCCCCGAGGTCCACCGCGTTGGCGGTGAGCATGCGGGCGGCGTCCATCATCCACGCGTTGCCGCCGATGCGCGCCATCGCTTCCTGGATGCCTTCGAACGCCGACAGCGGCACATTGAACTGTTCACGAATCTGCGCGTACTGGCCGGTCACCAGACTGGTGAACTTGGCCGCGCCGGTACCGACTGCCGGCAACGAAATCGAACGCCCGACCGACAGGCAGTTCATCAGCATCATCCAGCCCTTGCCGAGCATTTCCTGACCACCGATCAGGTAGTCCAACGGAATGAACACGTCCTTGCCGGAGTTCGGGCCGTTCATGAACGCGGCGCCCAGCGGCAGGTGACGACGACCGATTTCCACGCCTGCAGTATCGGTCGGGATCAGCGCCAGACTGATGCCAAGGTCTTCCTCTTCACCAAGCAGGTGATCCGGGTCGTAGGCCTTGAATGCCAGGCCGAGCAGGGTCGCGACCGGGCCGAGGGTGATGTAGCGCTTTTCCCAGTTCAGGCGCAGGCCGATGACTTCCTCGCCTTGCCACTGGCCTTTGCAAATGATCCCGGTGTCGGGCATCGCGCCAGCGTCGGAACCGGCCAGCGGACCGGTGAGGGCGAAGCACGGGATATCGTCGCCACGGGCCAGGCGCGGCAGGTAGTGATTACGCTGTTCCTCGGTGCCGTAATGCAGCAGCAATTCGGCCGGGCCGAGGGAGTTCGGGACCATCACGGTAGAGGCGAGGTCGCCGCTACGGGTGGCCAGTTTCATCGCCACTTGTGAGTGCGCGTAGGCGGAGAAGCCTTTGCCGCCGTATTCCTTGGGAATGATCAGGGCGAAAAAACCGTGTTCCTTGATGTGCGTCCAGGCCTCGGGCGGCAGATCCATCGACTGGCCGATCTGCCAGTCGCTGACCATCGCGCAGAGTTCCTCGGTCGGGCCATCGATGAAGGCCTGTTCTTCTTCGCTCAGTTGCACTTTGGGATAGGCCAGCAGTTTGTCCCAGTCCGGACGGCCGCTGAACAGCTCGCCGTCCCACCATACGGTGCCGGCGTCGATTGCGTCGCGCTCGGTCTGCGACATCGGCGGCAGGGTTTTCTGGAACCAGTTGAACAGTGGCGCGGTGAAGTGTTTGCGGCGCAGGTCAGGCAACAGCAATGGCGCTGCGACCACTGCCAGCAAGCCCCAGAAGATGAACAGCAGCCAGCCCGGCGCGTGACTGAAAATCCCCATCGCCAGCAAATAGACGGCGACGATGCCCAACGCGGGCAGCGGGGCGATGCGTCGATGGGCGAGATACGCCACGCCGACGATCAAAACCAGTATCCACAACAACAGCATATTCAGTCCTCCGTGAACCAAGGCAAATCGACCCTCCAGAGCTTAGACGGCATCTGTAAATCCGGGTGGTCAGAGCATGGTGATTGAAATCGTGGGAAACCCCGGATGGTTTTCGTAGGTTCGGTGGGCAACACGTGTGGGAAATCGTTCGTTGCTGCGCAGCTTTGCTTTCAGGTTTGGCCGAAACGTCGTTATCTCTGTGCTCAGGCTGTCGCTAGACTCGTGGCTTACCCAGGAGATTGCAGCCATGCACGAGTATCTGAGCCCCGGCCGCTTCATCGATAGTGACCACCCGGCAGTGGTGGAGTTCGCCGAGCAGCATCGCGGTGCCAGCAATGATCCGCGTGAGCAGGCGATCAGTCTTTATTACGCCGTGCGCGAGGCGGTGCGCTACAACCCTTACACCTTCAGCCGTGATCCGCAAACCTTGCGCGGCAGTTACGCACTGGCAGCGGGGCAGAGTTACTGCGTGCCGAAAGCCACGCTGCTTGCCGGGTGCGCGCGGCATTGCGGGATCCCGGCGCGCATCGGTCTGGCCGATGTACGCAATCACCTGTCGACGCCGCGGCTGCTTGAGTTGCTCAAAAGCGATGTGTTTGCCATGCATGGCTACACCGAGCTGTTTCTCGCCGGCCGCTGGGTCAAGGCGACGCCGGCGTTCAACCAGCAACTGTGCGAGCTGTTCAACGTCGCAGCGCTGGAGTTCGACGGGATCAACGACAGCGTTTTCCACCCGTTCAACCGGGACGGCGCGCAGTTGATGGAGTATCTGCTCGATCACGGTCAGTTCACCGACGTGCCGGAGACCTTCTTCTTCGAGCACCTGCAAAAGTGCTATCCGCATCTGTTCAGTGAGCAGTTGCCGGTGCTGCTGGGTGATATGCAGACTGATTTGAGCCGCACCTGATCCGGCGTATGCTGGCCGTCCACTCATGTGCAAAGAGGCGGTCATGCTGAAGATCTGGGGACGGAAAAATTCATCGAACGTCAGGAAGCCCCTGTGGGCTGCCGAGGAGCTGGGCCTGGCTTACGAGGCCATCGATGCCGGTGGCGCGTTCGGTGTGGTCGACACGCCCGAGTACCGCGCGATGAACCCCAATGGCCGGGTGCCGGTGATCGAAGATGATGGTTTCGTGCTGTGGGAATCCAACGCCATCGTTCGCTATCTGCTGGCCAAACATGCACCGGACAGCGCCTGGTATCCGGCCGATGCGCAAGCCCGCGCCACGGCGGACAAATGGATGGACTGGACCACTTCGAGCTTCGCCGGGCCGTTTCGCACGGTGTTCTGGGGTGTGCTGCGCACGCCCTCCGAGAAGCAGGACTGGAAGGCGATCAACGCCGCGATCAAGGAATGCGATGAATTGCTGAACATGGCCGACCATGCCCTGATCAGCCAGCCTTATCTCTCCGGCAATGACATCGGCATGGGTGACATCCCGCTGGGCAGCTTCATTTATGCCTGGTTCGAAATGCCCATCGAGCGCGCTCCGCAGCCCCACCTGCAAGCCTGGTATGAACGTTTGAAACAGCGTGCGGCCTATCAGAAAGCGGTCATGACCGCGTTGACTTGATAATTACTATCGACACACTTGACTGTACTTGTGCGGCGGCGGCAAGCACCATTGCGAACTTGCGCCGCGGTTGTTTCCCTCGCCGCCCGCCCTTATTTATTCCTTTCCTTCCTTCTTGGTGCGTAAATCCGATATGAGTTCCGCTCTGTCCATCCGGCAGCTAACCAAAACCTACGGCAACGGGTTCCAGGCCTTGAGTGGTATCGATCTGGACGTCGCCGAAGGTGACTTTTTCGCCTTGCTCGGCCCCAACGGCGCCGGCAAATCCACCACCATTGGCATCCTCTCGACCCTGGTCAACAAGACCAGCGGTACGGTGAATATCTTCGGCCACGATCTGGACAAGAACCCGGCGGCGCTCAAGCGCTCGATCGGTGTGGTGCCGCAGGAATTCAATTTCAACCAGTTCGAGAAGACCTTCGACATCGTCGTGACCCAGGCCGGTTACTACGGCATTCCGGCGAAAGTCGCCAAGGAACGCGCCGAGCAGTACCTGACCCAGCTCGGCCTGTGGGACAAGCGCGATGTGCCGTCGCGTTCGCTGTCCGGCGGCATGAAACGTCGCCTGATGATCGCCCGTGCACTGGTGCACGAACCGCGTCTGCTGATCCTCGATGAGCCGACTGCTGGCGTTGATATCGAGCTGCGCCGTTCGATGTGGACTTTCCTCACCGAGCTGAACCAGAAAGGCATCACCATCATCCTGACCACGCATTATCTGGAAGAGGCCGAGCAGTTGTGCCGCAACATCGGCATCATCGACCACGGCACCATCGTCGAAAACACCAGCATGAAACAATTGCTGGGCCAGTTGCACGTGGAAACCTTTTTGCTGGATCTGAAAAACGACCTGCATGCGGCGCCGCAATTGCTCGGCTACCCCGCCCGGTTGCTCGACAGTCATACCCTGGAAGTCCAGGTCGACAAATCCATGGGCATTACGGCGCTGTTCACCCAGTTGGCGCAGCAGAACATCGAAGTGCTGAGCCTGCGCAACAAAACCAATCGCCTCGAGGAGTTGTTCGTGTCCCTGGTGGAGAAAAATCTGTCGAAGGTGGCGGTATGAGTTCCGAGTTCGGTCCCAACCTGGTCGCCCTGCAAACCATCGTCTACCGCGAGGTCAAACGCTTCATGCGGATCTGGCCGCAGACGCTGCTGCCGCCGGCGATCACCATGGTTCTGTACTTCGTGATCTTCGGCAACCTGATCGGCCGGCAGATCGGCGACATGGGCGGCTTCACCTACATGGAGTACATCGTGCCGGGCCTGATCATGATGTCGGTGATCACCAACTCTTACGGCAACGTGGTATCGAGCTTCTTCGGCAGCAAGTTCCAGCGCTCGATCGAAGAGCTGATGGTCTCACCGGTGTCCCCGCACACGATCCTCATCGGCTTCACCATTGGTGGTGTATTGCGCGGTCTGGCGGTGGGTCTGATCGTGACGATTCTGTCGCTGTTCTTCACCGATTTGCAGGTCCATCACCTCGGCGTGACCATTCTGGTGGTGGTGCTGACCGCGACGATCTTCTCGCTGCTGGGCTTCATCAACGCGGTGTTTGCGCGCAACTTCGATGATATTTCGATCATCCCCACTTTTGTGCTGACTCCGCTGACTTACCTGGGCGGGGTGTTCTACTCGATCACCTTGCTGCCGCCGTTCTGGCAGACCGTGTCGCTGGCCAACCCGGTGCTGCACATGGTCAACGCCTTCCGCTACGGCATCCTTGGTGTCTCGGATATTCGCATCGGCATCGCCATTACGTTCATGCTGGTGGCGACCGTGGTGCTGTATCTCGGCTGTGCGCGGTTGCTGGTGAGCGGGCGCGGGATGCGTACCTGATCCAGGACCGCGTCGCGCCTTCTTCGCGAGCAGGCTCGCTCCCACACTGGAATGATGTCCGTGGGAGCGAGCCTGCTCGCGAAGGGGCCAGCCCCCAGACACAACGAAAAAACGGCCTCCCATCGCGGAGGCCGTTTTGCATTCATTTCTGCCGACTTTTCTTGCGCCGCCGCCATTGCCGCGCCACCCACCAGCGCCAGTACAGCATCACCAGAAAGTAGGCGAGGATGCCCAGCACCAGGCCGACGACCACCGAGCCCAACAGAAACGGTTGCCAAAGCGTCGACAATTCGCCGCTGATCCATTCCCAGGTCAACTCGTCCGGCAGATGCCGCGCCGGCACATCCATCAGGAACGCCCCGGCCTGATAGGTACAGAAAAACACCGCCGGCATGGTGATCGGGTTGGTCAGCCAGACCAGACTCACCGCGATCGGCATGTTGCCGCGCACCATCACCGCCAGCGCTGCCGCGACCAGCATCTGTGCTGGTATCGGCAGGAATGCGGCAAACAGGCCGACCGCCATCGCCCGGGCCACCGAGTGGCGGTTGAGGTGCCAGAGGTTCGGGTCATGCAGCAACTTGCCGAGAAAGCGTAAGGATTTGTGTTCCCTGATGCTCGTCGGGTCGGGCATGTAACGTTTGAATAAGCGCCGGGGCATAAGGCTTCTCGGTCGGTTAAGGCGGCAAGTATGTCTGGATTCTACGAACCGCCCATTCAGACTTTGTGACAATTGTTGACCACAGTGGTGCCGCAGACCCGCTATGCCTAAGGAGGGGACTCTCAAGGACGGGCATATGCGCACAGGGATGATGGCGCTGGCAGTCGGTCTGCTGGCCCCGGTTTTTTTGCCGGCCTTGCCGCCGGTCGGTTGGTGGGTGGTACTGCCGGTGGTGGCGCTGATGCTCCTACCGTTTCGCAGCTATCCACTGGCATTTTTGTTGTTTGGCTTCACATGGGCCTGCGTCGGCGCGCAGATGGCTCTGAATGACCGCTTGCCGCCGCGACTGGACGGCGAAACCCGTTGGCTCGAAGGGCGCGTGGTCGGCTTGCCGCAGCACGGCGACGGCGTGGTGCGTTTCGAACTGGCTGACGCCCGCTCGCGCCACGAAAAGCTGCCATCGCTGATGCGCCTGGCCTGGTACGCCGGGCCGCCGGTCAACAGCGGCGAACGCTGGCGTCTGGCGGTGAAGTTGAAGCGCCCGGGTGGCTTGCTCAACCCGGACGCCTTCGATTACGAGGCCTGGCTGCTCGCCCAGCGCATCGGTGCGACCGGTACGATCAAGGATGGCCAGCGTCTGGCTGAGGCTCGGTACGCCTGGCGCGACAGGGTTCGTCAGCGCCTGCTGGCGGTCGATGCGCAGGGGCGAGAGGGCGCGTTGGCGGCGCTGGTGCTCGGCGACGGTTCGGGTCTGAGTCGCGAGGACTGGCAGGTACTGCAAGACACCGGCACCGTGCATTTGCTGGTGATTTCCGGCCAGCACATCGGTTTGCTCGCCGCGGTGATGTATCTGCTGGTCGCCGGGCTTGCGCGATACGGTTTGTGGCCGTTGCGCTGGCCATGGCTGCCCTGGGCATGCGGCCTGGCCTTTACGGCGGCGCTGGGTTATGGCTTGCTCGCCGGTTTCGATGTGCCGGTGCAGCGCGCCTGCGTGATGGTGGCGCTGGTGCTGTTGTGGCGCCTGCGTTTTCGCCATCTTGGTGCGTGGAGGCCGTTGTTGCTGGCGTTCAACGGCGTGCTGCTGTTTGATCCGCTGGCCAGTTTGCGTCCCGGGTTCTGGCTGTCTTTCGCCGCGGTGGCGGTACTGATTTTCACCTTCGGCGGGCGGCTGGGCGCTTGGCGCTGGTGGCAGACCTGGACCCGCGCGCAGTGGCTGATCGCGATTGGTTTGTGCCCGGTGTTGCTGGCGCTCAGCCTGCCGATCAGCGTCAGTGGCCCCGTGGCGAATCTGTTGGCGGTGCCGTGGGTCAGTCTTGTGGTATTGCCGCCGGCATTGCTCGGCACGCTATTGCTGCCAGTGCCTTATGTTGGCGAAGGATTGTTGTGGCTGGCCGGTGGTTTGATCGACTGGCTGTTTATCGGACTGGCGCTGATTGCCGGGCAATGGCCGGCGTGGATACCCGCCGCCATTCCCTTGTGGGCGCTGGTCTTGGGCAGCCTCGGCACCTTGTTATTGCTGTTGCCCCGTGGTGTGCCGCTACGTCCATTGGGCTGGCCGTTGATGTTGCTGCTGATATTGCCGCCGCGAGAGCGAATAGAAGAGGGGCGGGCCGATGTCTGGCAACTCGACGTCGGCCAAGGCCTGGCCATCCTCGTGCGCACCCGCCATCACGCGTTGCTCTATGACGCCGGGCCGCGTTTCGGCGAGTTCGATCTCGGCGAGCGAGTGGTGCTGCCAGCGCTGCGCAAACTCAATATGCAAACGCTCGACCTGATGCTGCTCAGCCATGCCGACGCCGATCACGCTGGCGGCGCCGGGGCGGTGATGCGTGGATTGGACGTGCACCGCATCGTCAGTGGCGACCCGCCAAACCTGCCGCCGGAGTTGAGCGCCGAAGCCTGCGCAAGTGGCGAACAGTGGCAGTGGGATGGTGTGCAGTTCCAGCTCTGGCAATGGTCGGCGGCCGATGACAGCAACCAGCGCTCCTGTGTCTTGCAGATCGAAGCCAACGGCGAGCGCCTGCTGCTCACCGGCGACATCGACATTCACGCCGAGCGCGTTCTGCTCGACAGTCAACTGGCGGTGCCGACGCAGTGGCTGCAATCGCCCCATCATGGCAGTCGCAGCTCATCGTCGATGGCCCTGCTCAAAGCTTTGCAGCCGGAAGCGGTGCTGATCTCCCGCGGCCACGGCAACTCCTTCGGTCACCCGCATCCGACCGTGCTTGCGCGCTACCGCAAGCAAGGCCTGCGCATCTATGACAGCGCCGAGCAGGGCGCCATCCATCTGCAACTGGGCAGCTTCAAACCGCCGTGGACGATGCGTCACCAGCGGCGTTTCTGGCGCGAGCCGCCGGCGCCTGGCCGTTGATCGGTGCCAGCATGGTTGCCACCTTACGGTCGTCGGGGCGGCGGGTCTTAATCGCGGATCGGTATGGTAAAGTGGCGCACTTTTTCGAGGGGACTGTCACTGTGTGGGAATTGGTCAAATCCGGCGGCTGGATGATGTTGCCGATCATTCTGAGTTCCATTGCGGCCATGGCGATCGTTGCCGAACGCCTGTGGACACTGCGCGCCAGTCGCGTCACCCCCGAGCATCTGCTGGGTCAGGTCTGGGTCTGGATCAAGGACAAGCAGCTCAATAAGGAAAAACTCAAGGAATTGCGCGCCAACTCGCCGCTGGGGGAAATCCTCGCCGCGGGCCTGGCCAACTCCAAGCATGGTCGCGAGATCATGAAGGAATGCATCGAAGAGGCCGCCGCGCGGGTGATTCATGAGCTCGAACGCTACGTCAACGCGTTGGGCACCATCGCCGCGATGTCGCCGTTGCTCGGTCTGCTCGGCACTGTGCTCGGCATGATCGACATTTTCAGTGCCTTCACCGGTTCCGGCATGACCACCAATGCATCGGTGCTGGCCGGCGGTATTTCCAAGGCGCTGATCACCACGGCGGCGGGCCTGATGGTGGGTATTCCGGCGGTGTTCTTCCACCGTTTCCTGCAACGCCGTATCGACGAGCTGGTGGTCGGCATGGAGCAGGAAGCGATCAAACTGGTGGAAGTGGTGCAGGGCGACCGTGATGTCGATCTGGCCGAGGGCCGCGCGTGAAATTCCGTCGCAAGCCTCGGGAAACCATCGATATCAACCTCGCGTCGCTGATCGACGTGGTGTTCATTCTGCTGTTGTTTTTCGTGGTCACTACCACCTTCACCCGTGAAACCCAGTTGCGCGTGGATTTGCCGGAAGCAGTCAGCGGTTCGCCCGCCGAAGATCAGCAAGTCAAACAACTGGACGTCGCGATCAGCGCCGAAGGCGTGTTCTCGGTGAATAACAAGATTCTGCCGAAGAATGACCTGCCGACGCTGATGGAAGCCATGCAGAAAGAATCCAACGGCGATACCAGCATGCCGCTGTCGATCAGTGCCGATGGCAAGGCCCAGCATCAATCCGTGATCACCGCCATGGACGCGGCCGGCAAGCTCGGTTTCAGCCATCTGCGCATGACCACGGTCGAGGCGGCGCCGAAATCCTGATGAGCCTCTCCGATCGCCTGCTCACCGCGTGGTATCAGGGGCATCCGGCCCTGACGCTGCTGCGGCCGCTGGAAATGTTGTATCGCCGTGTGGTGATCAACAAACGTCAGCGCTTTCTCGACGGCGAAGGTGAAATCTACCAATCGCCCGTGCCGCTGATTGTGGTCGGCAATATCACCGTCGGCGGCACCGGCAAGACACCGATGATTCTCTGGCTGATCGAGCATTGCCGGTGCCGTGGACTGCGGGTTGGCGTGGTCAGTCGTGGTTATGGCGCCAGGCCGCCGCACCTGCCGTGGCGCGTCGAGGCTGCGCACAGCGCCGAGGTTGCCGGTGACGAGCCGCTGCTGATTGTCCAGCGCACCGGCGTGCCACTGATGATCGACCCTGATCGCAGCGCCGCCGTCAAAGCCTTGATCGCCAGTGAGCCCTTGGACCTGATCCTGTCCGACGATGGCATGCAGCATTACCGCCTCGCACGGGATCTGGAACTGGTACTGATCGATGCGGCTCGTGGCCTGGGCAACCAGCGCTGTCTGCCGGCCGGACCGTTGCGTGAGCCGGTCGAGCGCCTGCAAAGTGTCGACGGCGTGCTGTTCAACGGTGCCTTGGCTGATCGCGACGACGGTTTCGCCTTCCGCCTGCAACCCGCGGCGCTGGTCAATCTGCACAGCGGCGAACGTCAGTCGCTCAAGCATTTTCCGCCCGGCCAGGCGCTGCACGCGGTAGCCGGGATCGGCAATCCGCAACGTTTCTTCAATACCCTCGAAGCGCTAGACTGGCGGCCAGTTCCGCATGCGTTTGCCGACCACGCCGAGTACAGCGTGCAGGCCCTGAATTTCACCCCGTCATTGCCCTTGGTAATGACCGAAAAGGATGCGGTGAAGTGCCGTGCCTTTGCTACTGCCGATTGGTGGTATCTGGCGGTCGATGCCGTGCCGTCGCCGGCCTTCGTGGCCTGGTTCGACACGCAGCTGATGCGCCTGTTGCCGGATCGTCTGTTGCCTTAACTGTTTTTATTTCTGGGAATGTTCATGGACACCAAACTGCTCGACATCCTTGCTTGCCCCGTGTGCAAAGGCCCGCTCAAGCTCAGCGCCGACAAGACCGAACTGATCAGCAAGGGCGCCGGCCTGGCGTACCCGATCCGCGACGGCATCCCGGTAATGCTGGAAAGCGAAGCGCGCACCCTGACCACCGACGAGCGCCTGGATAAATGACCACAGCCTTCACCGTTGTCATCCCGTCGCGTTTCGCCTCGACCCGTCTGCCGGGCAAGCCGTTGCTCGATATCGCCGGCAAGCCGATGATCCAGCATGTCTGGGAACAGGCGAGCAAAAGCAGCGCGACCCGCGTCGTGGTGGCTACCGATGACGCGCGCATCGTCGAGGCGTGCAACAGCTTTGGCGCCGAAGTGGTGCTGACCCGTGAAGATCACAATTCCGGCACTGATCGTCTGGCCGAAGTCGCGACGAAACTGGGCCTTGCGCCTGACGCGATCGTGGTCAACGTGCAAGGCGATGAGCCGCTGATTCCGCCAAGCGTGATCGATCAGGTCGCCGCTAACCTGGCCGCTCACACCGAAGCGCGCATGGCCACCCTGGCCGAGCCTATCGAAGATGTGGAAACCCTGTTCAACCCCAACGTTGTGAAGGTTTCCAGCGACATCAACGGTCTGGCCCTGACATTCAGTCGTGCAACCTTGCCATGGGCTCGCGATGCATTCGCCAGAAACCGCGAGCAACTGCCGGAAGGCGTGCCCTATCGCCGCCACATCGGTATTTATGCCTATCGCGCCGGGTTCCTCCACGACTTCGTGAGCTGGGGGCCGTGCTGGCTGGAAAACACCGAATCCCTCGAGCAACTGCGTGCCTTGTGGCACGGCGTGCGCATTCATGTCGCCGACGCGCTGATCGCGCCGCCGACCGGCGTCGACACCGTCGAAGACCTTGAGCGGGTTCGTCGCCTGCTGGGGGCCTGATGCGCGTTCTGTTTGTGTGCCTGGGCAACATCTGCCGTTCGCCCACCGCCGAAGGCGTGTTGCGCCACAAGTTGCGCGAAGCCGGATTGGCGGACGTGGTCGAAGTGGCCTCCGCCGGCACCGGTGACTGGCACGTCGGCAACCCGCCGGACAAGCGCAGCCAGGCCGCGGCGAAACTGCGCGGTTATGACCTGTCGACGCAACGCGCGCAGCAGGTCAGCCGGGCCGATTTCGCCAGCTACGACCTGATTCTCGCCATGGACAACAGCAATCTGCGCAACCTCAAGGCCTTGCAGCCGTCCACCGGCAGGGCCGAGCTGGACCTGTTCCTGCGTCGTTATGCCGGGCTGGTCGATGAAGTGCCGGACCCGTATTACGACGGCGATCAGGGTTTCGAGCAGGTGCTCGATCTGATCGAAGCGGCCTGCGATCAACTGCTGATTGAAGTGAAGGGCCGCTTATGAGTTTGCAGATCCAAGCACAAGTGTCGCTGAAAGCGTTCAACACCTTTGGCGTCGATGTGCGTGCGCAACTGTTTGCCGAAGCGCACAGCGACGCCGACGTCCGCGAGGCGCTGGCCTATGCCGCGTCCCATGACGTGCCGTTGCTGGTGATCGGCGGCGGCAGCAATTTGCTGCTGACGGCGGATGTTCAGGCGTTGGTGTTGCGCATGGCCACTCGTGGCATTCGGCTGCTCAGCGATGATGGCAGTCGCGTGGTGGTCGAGGCGGAAGCGGGCGAACCGTGGCATCCGTTCGTGCAGCACACGCTGGCCCAGGGGCTGGCCGGGCTGGAAAACCTCAGCCTGATTCCTGGCACCGTCGGCGCCGCGCCGATGCAGAATATCGGTGCCTATGGCGTCGAGATCAAAGACGTGTTTGCCGGGCTGACCGCGCTCGACCGCGAGAGCGGCGAGCTGCGTGATTTCAGTCTGGAAGACTGCAACTTCGGCTACCGCGACAGCCTGTTCAAGCAGCAGCCGGGACGTTGGCTGATCCTGCGGGTGCGCTTCAGGCTCGATCGCGCAGCGCACCTGCATCTGGAATACGGCCCGGTGCGTCAGCGCTTGAGCGAGCAGGGCATCGAGCAGCCGACGCCCACCGACGTCAGCCGCGCCATCTGCAGCATCCGCAGCGAAAAACTGCCGGACCCGGCGGTGCTCGGCAACGCCGGCAGCTTCTTCAAGAACCCGCTGGTGCCCGCCGCTGTAGTCACGCAGATCAAAGCGCAGCACCCGGATCTGGTGGCTTACCCGCAAGCCGATGGACAGATGAAACTGGCCGCCGGCTGGCTGATCGAACGCGCCGGCTGGAAGGGTTTTCGCGACGGCGATGCCGGCGTGCACAAGTTGCAGGCACTGGTGCTGGTCAACTACGGCACGGCCACCGGTCTGCAACTGCTCGACCTGGCGCAACGTATCCAGAAAGACATCGCCGAGCGCTTCCATGTCGAACTGGAAATGGAGCCCAATCGGTATTGAAGCAGCTTCAAGCTTCAAGCTTCGAGCTTCGAGCGGCAAGCTACACTGCGTCATGAGCCACCTGCCACTTCTACTTGCAGCTTGTAGCTGGAAACTTGCAGCTGAAAAGCCCTGTATAAGCAGGGCTTTTTTGTTAATGCTGGGTTAACTTAGCCGCCTAACGATACCAATCATTTGCTCCACCCAAGGCGCGGTTGCGAGCTGCAATCTGCGAGCGAATCAGACGCGCCTTCACTTTGAGCTTGCAGCTTGCAGCTTGCCGCTAAGATGTAACCCATAACCACTAAAAAATATGCGGGCGTGCCCATGATTACCCTGAAACTCAACGGTCAAGACCACTCCCTCGATGTCACCGAAGACATGCCGCTGCTGTGGGCGATTCGTGACGTAGCCGGTTACAACGGCACCAAGTTCGGTTGCGGCATGGGCCTGTGCGGCGCCTGCACCATCCACATCGACGGCTTGCCGGCGCGCAGTTGCATCACGCCGATCGGCTCGGTGATCGGCCAGAATGTCACCACAATCGATAACCTCCACGCCGATCCGGTGGGCAAGGTCGTGCAGCAAGCCTGGCTCGACAGCGCGGTCGCTCAATGCGGTTATTGCCAGGGCGGGCAGATCATGTCGGCCACCGCTCTGCTGAAAACCAATCCCAACCCGAGCGACGAGCAGATCGAAGAAGCCATGGTCGGCAACATCTGCCGCTGCGGCACCTACAACCGGATCAAAACCGCGATCCGCCAGGCCTCCACGCAACTGAAGGAGGTGAAGGCATGAGCCGCGTCCCGAATGATTTCGCCCTGAGCAACCTCAGCCGCCGTGGCTTTCTCAAAGGCGTCGGCGCCACCAGCGCGCTGGTCCTTGCGGCGAGTTGGGGCTGGCAGGATGCGCTGGCCGATGACGCGGCGAAGAAGTTCGGCGCCGACGGCATGCCCAATGGCTGGATCGACGATCCCAAGGTCTATGTAAGCATTGCCGCCGATGGCAGCGTCACCGTGGTGTGCAACCGTTCGGAAATGGGCCAGGGCGTGCGCACCAGCCTGAGCATGGTGGTTGCCGATGAACTGGAGGCCGATTGGGCGCAGGTCAAAGTGCAGCAGGCGCCCGGTGACGAAGTGCGCTTCGGCAACCAGGACACCGACGGTTCGCGCAGCATGCGTCACTGGTATGAGCCGATGCGTCGTTGCGGCGCGGCCGCGCGGACCATGCTCGAACAGGCGGCCGCTGCGCAATGGAAAGTGCCGGTCGGCGAATGCCATGCGCAACTGCACAAAGTTATTCATAAACCCTCCGGCCGTGAGCTGGGGTATGGCGAGCTCGCCGCTGCGGCCAGTGCGCTGGCAGTACCGGCGCGTGACAGCCTGCGCCTCAAGCAGCCGTCGGAGTTTCGCTACATCGGCAAAGAAGGCACCAAGGCCATTGATGGTGCCGACATCGTCAGTGGCCGCGCAGTGTACGGCGCCGACGTGCATTTCGACGGCATGCTCTACGCCACCATCGCTCGCCCGGCAGTGTATGGCGGCAAGGTCAAAAGCCTCGATGACAGCGCCGCACTGAAAGTCCCCGGCGTGCTGAAAGTCATTCAGATCGAAGGCCGGCCGTTGCCGTCGGAGTTTCAGCCGCTGGGCGGCGTCGCAGTCGTCGCGAGCAACACCTGGGCGGCGATCAAGGGCCGCGAGGCGCTGAAGATCGAGTGGGACGACGGCCCGAATGCCAGTTATGACTCGATTGCCTATCGCAAAGAGCTTGAAACCGCGTCGCTGACAGCCGGTAAAGTGGTGCGCAACACCGGTGACATCGACAAGGCCCTGAGCGGCGCTGCCAGCACCCTCGAAGCCTCGTACTACCTGCCGCATCTGGCGCAGGCGCCGATGGAGCCGATGGTTGCGATTGCGCGGTTCAAGGACGGCGTGTGCGAGGCCTGGGCGCCGAGCCAGGCACCGCAGGTCACCCGTGAGCGCATCGCCGAGCGCCTGGGCGTACCGTTCGAAAAGGTCACTTTCAACGTTACGCTGCTGGGCGGTGGGTTCGGGCGCAAGTCAAAACCGGACTTCGTCGTCGAAGCGGCGATTCTCGCCAAGGAATTTCCGGGCAAGGCTGTACGGGTGCAGTGGACGCGCGAAGACGACATCCACAACTCGTATTTCCACACCGTGTCGGCGGAGTACCTGAAGGCCGGCATCGACAAGAACGGCATGCCCTCCGGTTGGCTGCATCGCACCGTGGCGCCAAGCATCACTGCACTGTTTGCCCCGGACATGAACCATGAAGCCGCGTTCGAGCTGGGCATGGGCTTTACCAACATGGCCTACGCGATTCCCAACGTACGCCTGGAAAACCCCGAAGCCAAAGTGCACACGCGGGTCGGCTGGTACCGCTCGGTATCGAACATTCCCCATGGCTTTGCGATTCAGAGTTTCGTTGATGAATTGGCGCACAAGGCCGGTGAAGATCCGCTCAAGTACCAGATCAAACTGCTCGGGCCGGACCGGCAGATCGATCCTCGCACCTTGAGCGAAGAGTGGAACTACGGCGAATCGCCCGAGCGTTATCCGATCGACACCGGTCGCATGCGCACGGTGCTGGAAACGGCCGCCAAGGCTGCCGGTTGGGGGCGCAAGCTGCCCAAGGGCCGGGGGCTCGGTCTGGCCGTTCATTACAGCTTCGTCACCTATGTGGCGGCGGTGATTGAGGTCGAGGTCAAGGACGACGGTTCGCTGATCGTGCACAAGGCCGACATCGCCGTGGACTGCGGGCCGCAAATCAACCCTGAGCGTATCCGTTCGCAGTTCGAAGGCGCGTGCGTCATGGGTCTGGGCAATGCCGTACTCGGTGAAATCAGCTTCAAGGACGGCAAGGTGCAGCAGGACAACTTCCATATGTACGAGGTCGCGCGCATGTCGCTGGCACCGAAGGAAGTTGCGGTGCATCTGGTCACGCCGCCGGGGGGCGTGCCGTTGGGTGGCGTTGGTGAGCCGGGCGTACCGCCAATTGCTCCGGCGCTGTGCAATGCGATCTTCGCCGCGACCGGCAAGCGCATCCGCAATCTGCCGGTGCGTTATCAGTTGCAAGGCTGGCAGAAGGCGGAGGCGTAATGGACAGCGTCGATCTCAACGTCCTGCGCAGCGTCCTCGAATGGCGCCGCGCCGGGCAGCGGGTGGTGCTGTTCAGTGTGGTGCAGACCTGGGGCACCGCACCGCGCTCGCCCGGCGCCATGCTCGCCTTGCGTGAAGATGGCGTGGTGATCGGCTCGGTGTCGGGTGGCTGTGTCGAGGATGACCTGATCGCGCGTCTGCACGACGGTCGCATCGCCACCGAGGGCCCGCCAGTGCAGATGATTACCTACGGCGTGACCCGCGAGGAGGCCGCGCGTTTCGGCCTGCCATGCGGCGGCACCCTGCGCCTGACCGAGGAGCGCGTCGGGGATCCGGCGTGGGTGGCCGAGCTGCTGCAGCGTTGCGAAAACCATGAAATCGTTGCCCGGGAACTGAACATCGAAACCGGCGAGGTGCTGTTAACTCCGGCGACTAAATCCGACTCACTGGTGTTCGACGGCAAAGTCCTGCGAGCTATTTATGGCCCGCGCTGGCGCCTGTTGTTGATCGGCGCCGGGCAGTTGTCGCGCTACGTCGCCGACATGGCGCGGCTGCTGGATTTCGAAGTGCTGATCTGCGATCCGCGCACCGAGTTCGTTTACGGCTGGGAAGAGCAACATGGCCGTTTTGTTCCCGGCATGCCGGACGAAGCGGTGCTGAACATCCAGACCGACGAGCGCACGGCGATTGTTGCCTTGACCCACGATCCTCGGCTGGACGACATGGCGTTGCTCACCGCGCTCGACTCGCCGGCGTTCTACGTCGGCGCGCTCGGTTCGCGGGTCAACAGCCAGAAGCGCCGGGAAAACCTCGCTCAGCTAGGCTTGTCGCAAGCATCGATTGATCGCCTGCACGGGCCGATCGGCCTGCACATCGGCAGTCATTCGCCAGCGGAGATCGCTTTGTCGTTGCTGGCGGAAATTGTCGCGATCAAGAACGGTGTGGAGTTGAAGCAGAAAAAACCGCTGGAGGGTGCATGAGCCAATCCATCGCAGTGATCGTGCTGGCAGCGGGCGAGGGCAAGCGCTTTCGCCAGATCGCCGGCCCTGACAAAGACAAGTTGCTCGCTGACTGCACGGGGCGCGACGGCGCCGTGCGCTCGGTGATCGAGCAAGTACTCGTGAACCTGCCGGCCAGTCTTGACAAGCGCGTACTGGTCACGACCGAAGCGCGCCCGCAGGCGATGCGCATGGCCCAGGCTTGCGGCTGCGATGTGGTGTCGATCGCATCGACAGGTATGGGCGACAGCATTGCCGCAGGGGTTGCGGCTTGCCCGGACGCCGATGGCTGGTTGATTGTGCTGGGTGATATGCCGTTTATCTTGCCGTCGAGTATTGAGCGAGTGTTCGCGGCGATGGCTGACGATGCGGTGAGTGTGCCGGTGCTGAACGGCGAGTTTGGCCATCCGGTGGGGTTTGGTCGTTCGTTTCGCGCGCAATTGCAGGCATTGACTGGCGATAAGGGCGCTCGGCCGTTGTTTGCGCAGGGGCGGGTGGTGGAAGTGGCTGTGGATGATCCCGGGGTGTTGTGGGATATCGATGTGCCAGAGGCGCTGGTTTTCAAAAACCCCTCACCCTAACCCTCTCCCAGAGGGAGAGGGGACTGACCGAGTTGCTTGTCCCAGATGCACCGACTTGTAATTTCTGAGTCGATCTCGGGTTTGAAAAGCTTGAAGATCGGCTCCCTTTCCCCCTCGCCCCCTTGGGGGCGGTCCGACGTTTCGGGAGGGCTGGGGTGAGGGGGAGCGATCCAAAGACTTGCATAGAAAATCGAAGCGCATAAAAAAGCCCCGCCAGGCTTTCACCTGGCGGGGCTTTTTAATGGCTTCAGGAATTACACGAGTGGTTTAGGCTCGTGCTGTTTTTCCTGGGCTTCTTCGCGCTGCTCGACCGCGTCCTGAACGGAGCGTGGTGCTTCAGCGATCACCGCTTCAACCGATGCTTCTTCCGCGATCGGGGCAGGGGCTGCCTCGACCACTTCAGCCGCAGGGGCTGGTTCGGCAGCCACTGGCGCCGCAGCGGCAGCCAGTTCGGCTTCCTTCTGCAGACGCTCGGCTTCACGCTTGCGACGACGCACTTCACGCGGGTCGTTTGGCGCGCGGCCGTTTGGCGTCAGGGCGCTGACCGGAGCCGGTGCTTCAACTACCGGGGCAGGCGCTTCGACTACGGCTGGTGCTTCTTCAACCTGAGCTTTCGCAACCGGTGCTTCGACAGCTGGTGCTTCAACCACTGGCTCTGGAGCCGGTTCGGCCGCTGCAACTACTGGCTCGGAAACCATGGCCTGCGGCACTTCGACTTCAGCGACTGGCGCTGGCGCTTCGGTGACGGCTGGCTCGGCAACCCAGTTGAACGCAGTCTGCTCTTCGCGAACTTCACGCACGGTTTTGGTCACGTCTTCAGTGACGGTTTCAACCGCTGGCTCAGTGACGGCAGCTGGCACTTCAACGGTAGCTTCTGGTTCAGCCGCCGCTTCAGCCTGAGGTTGGGCTTCGCGAACCGGGGCCACTTCGATTTCCGGTGCAGCGGTCACTTCCACAGGGGTGGTGGCTTCGACAACCGGCGCTTCGACTGGAGCAGTTTCCAGTGTGGCGGCGGTGGCGCGTTCAGCCTGCTCGTGGGCTTGGGCTTCAGCCGGCGCGCTGATGGTGCTGCTGGCAACGGCGGCGGTGACGGCCAGGCCAGCGGCCAGATCGGCAGTGCTTGGCTCACCAGCGTTTTCAGCGGACTCGGATTCTTCCGAACCTTCGATCACGTTGCCGTTGGCATCACGCTGACGCTCGCGACGGTTGCTGCGACGACGCTGACCACGGGAGCGACGACGTGGACGATCGCCTTCGGCGCTGTCCTGACCGTCTTCCGGCAGTTGCTCTTCGTTATTGGTGTTCACTTCTTCTTCAGCGACGGCAGCAGCGGCTTGTTCGGCGCGCGGTTGACGTTCTTCACGCGGCGGACGCGGAGCGCGTTCTTCGCGTGGCTGACGGGCCGGACGCTCTTCAGCCGACACGGCAGCGGTGGCTGCGACTGCGGCTGGCGCGGCGTCCAGTGGCTCGCGCAGTTCACGTACGCGTTCTTCACGCTCGCCACGCGGCTTGCGATCTTCACGCGGTGCGCGCGGTGCACGTTCTTCACGCGGGGCACGTGGTGCGCGCTCTTCGCGAGCAACCGGTGCTTCGCTGCGAGCTTCACGGGGCTCACGGACTTCACGTGGCTGACGCTCTTCACGCGGTTCGCGCGGCGCACGCTCTTCACGTGGAGCACGTTCTTCGCGCGGCTTGCGTTCTTCATCGCGGCGACCGTTACGGTTGCGGCTCTGCTGACGACCGTTGCGACGCTCTTCGTTACGCGCTGGACGCTCGGTGGCAGCCGGTTTTGCAACGGCAACCGGTGCGGCTGGCTCTTCCTTGGTGGCGAACAGGCTGACCAGCGACTTCACCAGACCTTTGAACAGGCTCGGCTCAGGCGCGGCAACCGGTGCCGGAGCAGGGGCGGCAGTGGCAACTTCAGTCGGCACCGGCGCGTTGGCGCGGGCCGGCGCAGTCTTCACCGCAGCTTCCTGGCGAACCAAAGTACGGGTGGCAGCGGCTGGCTGGACTTCTTCGACTTCGGCAGCTGCCGCAGCGATTTCGTAGCTGGACTGGTTGGTTGCGGCTTCCGGGCTGTCATCACGCAGACGCTGAACTTCGAAGTGCGGCGTTTCGAGGTGATCGTTCGGCAGAATGACGATGCGGGCACGGGTGCGCAGTTCGATCTTGGTGATCGAGTTGCGTTTTTCGTTGAGCAGGAACGCGGCGACCGGGATCGGCACTTGCGCGCGAACTTCGGCGGTGCGGTCCTTCAGGGCTTCTTCTTCGATCAGACGCAGGATGGCCAGCGACAGCGATTCAACGTCACGGATGATCCCGGTGCCGTTGCAACGCGGGCAGACGATGCCGCTGCTTTCGCCCAGCGAAGGACGCAGGCGCTGACGGGACATTTCCAGCAGGCCGAAGCGCGAGATGCGACCAATCTGCACACGGGCGCGGTCGGCTTCCAGGCATTCACGGACTTTTTCTTCCACGGCGCGCTGGTTCTTGGCCGGGGTCATGTCGATGAAGTCGATGACGATCAGGCCGCCGATGTCGCGCAGGCGCAACTGACGGGCGATTTCTTCGGCGGCTTCAAGGTTGGTCTGCAGGGCGGTTTCTTCGATGTCGCTGCCTTTGGTGGCGCGCGCCGAGTTGATGTCGATGGACACCAGGGCTTCGGTCGGATCGATGACGATGGAGCCGCCGGAAGGCAGTTCGACGACGCGCTGGAACGCGGTCTCGATCTGGCTTTCGATCTGGAAACGGTTGAACAGCGGCACGCTGTCTTCGTACAGCTTGATCTTGCTGGCGTACTGCGGCATCACCTGGCGGATGAAGGTCAGGGCTTCGTCCTGGGCTTCAACGCTGTCGATCAGCACTTCGCCGATGTCCTGGCGCAGGTAATCGCGGATGGCGCGGATGATCACGTTGCTTTCCTGGTAGATCAGGAATGGCGCGGAGCGATCCAGCGAAGCTTCTTTGATGGCGGTCCACAGTTGCAGCAGGTAGTCGAGGTCCCACTGCATTTCTTCGCTGCTGCGGCCCAGGCCGGCAGTGCGCACGATCAGACCCATGTCGGCCGGAGCGACCAGACCGTTCAGCGCTTCACGCAGTTCGTTGCGCTCTTCGCCTTCGATGCGACGGGAGATGCCGCCGGCACGCGGGTTGTTCGGCATCAGCACGAGGTATCGACCGGCGAGGCTGATGAAGGTGGTCAGGGCGGCGCCCTTGTTGCCACGTTCTTCTTTCTCGACCTGAACGATGACTTCCTGGCCTTCGCTCAGGACGTCCTTGATGTTGACGCGGCCTTCGGGGGCTTTCTTGAAGTATTCGCGGGAGATTTCTTTGAGGGGCAGGAAGCCGTGGCGCTCGGAGCCGAAATCGACAAAGGCAGCCTCAAGGCTTGGTTCGATGCGAGTGATGCGGCCTTTATAGATGT
>Ga0209676_1000106_pt1 | contig 222576 bp, 198 predicted proteins | sample AraplaCvi_mLB_r2_FD_184282 | JGI IMG/M metagenome (GOLD analysis project Ga0209676, IMG submission 184282) | Arabidopsis root microbial communities from North Carolina, USA - plate scrape MF_Cvi_mLB_r2 (SPAdes) (version 2) | ecosystem: Host-associated > Plants > Roots > Endosphere | place... | reverse complement strand
GTGTGGTGGGTGTTCAGGGGATGCCGGGCACGAGTGGAATACCGGGTACGCCGGGATCTGGTACTGCAGGTGCCCCAGGCACCGGTGTTACCATTGTAACCAACGACAGTGGTACCTGGGTGTACAATCCTACTACCAACACCTGGACGAATATTAACGGACCAAAAGGCGACAAGGGAGACAAAGGAGATGCAGGTGTAGTGGGTGTTCAGGGGATGCCGGGTACCAGCGGAATACCGGGTACCCCTGGTTCTGGTACTGCAGGTGCCCCTGGCGCCGGCGTTACCATTGTAACTAACGACAGTGGTACCTGGGTGTACAACCCTACTACCAATACCTGGACAAATATTAACGGACCAAAAGGCGACAAGGGCGATAAAGGTGATGCAGGTGTGGTGGGTGTTCAGGGGATGCCGGGCACGAGTGGAATACCGGGTACGCCGGGATCTGGTACTGCAGGTGCCCCAGGCACCGGTGTTACCATTGTAACCAACGACAGTGGTACCTGGGTGTACAACCCAACCACCAACACCTGGACGAATATTAACGGACCAAAAGGTGATAAAGGCGATAAAGGTGATACTGGGGCAGTTGGTCCTCAGGGTCCGGTTGGTCTGACAGGTGCTACTGGTTCTGCCGGTGCAACAGGTGCTCAGGGATTAAAAGGCGATAAGGGAGATATTGGTGCAACCGGCGCTACTGGCGCAGTTGGCCCTCAGGGTCCGATTGGTCTGACAGGTGCTACAGGTCTTGCCGGTGCAACAGGCGCTCAGGGATTAAAAGGCGATAAGGGAGATATTGGTGCAACCGGCGCTACTGGCGCAGTTGGTCCTCAGGGTCCGGTTGGTCTAACAGGTGCTACCGGTCCTGCTGGCGCAGTTGGCCCACAGGGTCCGATTGGTCTGACAGGTGCTGCTGGCCCTGCCGGTGCAACAGGTGCTCAGGGATTAAAAGGCGATAAGGGAGATATTGGTGCAACCGGCGCTACTGGCGCAGTTGGCTCTCAGGGTCCGGTTGGTCTGACAGGTGCTACTGGTCCTGCCGGTGCAACAGGTGCTCAGGGATTAAAAGGCGATAAGGGAGATATTGGTGCAACCGGCGCTACTGGCGCAGTTGGCCCTCAGGGTCCGGTTGGTCTAACCGGTGCTACAGGTCCTGCCGGTGCAACAGGTGCTCAGGGATTAAAAGGCGATAAGGGAGATACTGGAGCTACTGGCGCAGTTGGCCCTCAAGGTCCGATTGGTCTAACCGGTGCTACAGGTCCTGCCGGTGCAACAGGCGCCCAGGGTTTGAAAGGTGATAAGGGAGATACCGGCGCTACTGGCGCAGTTGGCCCTCAGGGTCCTATTGGTCTAACAGGCGCTACCGGTCCTGCCGGTGCAACAGGGACTCAGGGTTTGAAAGGCGATAAAGGTGATACCGGAGCTACTGGCGCAGTTGGCCCTCAGGGTCCGATTGGTCTAACAGGTGCTACTGGTCCTGCCGGTGCAACAGGTGCCCAGGGTTTGAAAGGTGATAAGGGAGACACAGGCGCCGCTGGACCGCAGGGAGCTGTGGGCGCAACTGGCGCGCAAGGACCTGCAGGTACCAATGGTGTAGGAGGTGTTTCGCAAGCCGGAACTGGAATAAGCATTACGGGTGCAGGAACTGCAGCTAGTCCTTATATTATCAATAACACTATAATTGATACTGATAACCAAACTATTACTGCTTTTAGCTTAAATGCAGCTACCAAAATATTAACACTTACTTTGCAAAGAGGAAATACCATGACGGTAGATCTTTCTACCCTGGCACCTGCAAGTACTGCTGATAATGGTTTAAATAAATCAAGCGCTACCAATACCCAATTGGGAGGCCCGTTAACCGGGGCAACCACCATCACCACTACCGCTGCAAATACATTGGCCATTCCGGGTTTGCAAACTGGTGCCGAAACGGATAAAGTAGTAACTGTCACTTCAACAGGTGTTTTACAAGCCTTAAAGGGCGCATTACCCAAGTTCTTCTATGCACCTTCTGTAGTGGTGCCTACGCACGATTCTAATGGAGTGCCATTGACCGGTAACCAGACTTTGGATATTTATAGCAAGTATTCGCAGCAATTTGGTTTCTCTGGCGGCATCGGCCAGGCCAGAAGCAACGCTTCTTCTACGCTGCCGGTATTGCCAGCGAGCGAATTGGATTATTTCGTTACCTATTTCGATAATACCGTATTCAATACCGTAACGGTTTCTACTGCCGGTGTAATTACTTATACAGTTAAATCAACCGCAATAGCAACAGAAGCTTCGTTCATGAACATTGTATTTAAAGTTAAATAGCATGAATAGGATAAAAAGAATGCGCAACAGGCTATTTAATTTAAAACAATCGGGCAAAATAGTTACACTGAGCTTAACACTTTGTTTGTTCTTCGGGAATAAACAAAGTGCACAGGCACAGAGTTCTTATGGAGATTTTCCTTATGCCCAATCTTTTACTTCAGGTACTAAACCTTCCGAAGTATCTACTCCAACCGGAGCGGGAACCAACGATGTAGCATTTACCACTAATGGCTTACGTTTAACACGTGCTGTTAACAGCCTTTTTGGTGCTATCTTTATAAATAACAGACAGTTTTCTTCTAAAAACGGAGTTAAAATTGCATTTGAGTTTGGAATGTACGGTGGAAACGGAGCAGATGGTATTTCAATGTTTCTGTTTGATGCCGCAGTAACTAATCCGGTTATTGGCGCTCCGGGTGGAGATTTAGGTTATAATTTTGCCCGTGCTAATGATTCCTGGGCAGTAAATCGTAAAGCTGGTCTTACCGGTGCTTATTTAGGCGTAGGTATAGATGCTTTTGGAAACTTCAAAACGAGGCAGTTTCAAACTGATAAAAGATGGAATGGTGTAAACCTGGCTGGTACAAGCCATGTTACCTTAAGGGCAGCTGCCGGACCAGTGATTAACAATACAGGTCAGGGCCAGGGCTTTACCGGTTATCCGGTAATGATTACCCAATCAACATTGGCAGTGCCCACAGGTAATGGTGGAGCTGTTTTAAATCAAACTGGCGGAGGTTATACCTTTTCTACAGGACCATCAACAGGTTTCGACCTTAAAACAACAGGCCTGGGCGCTACAACAGCTGATGCCGATTATAGAAAGGCTTTTATTGATTTAGTCCCAAATAATGACCTTTTAGGTAACAATAATGGTTTTTACATAACAGTTAAAATTCAACACGGAAGCACTATTACCACGGTGATTGATAATTATCTCTACCGTACTTCCTTTACCTATACCGAAAATGCCAATGCAGCCGGTAATACCGATTATAATACCAGTAGTACTACTGGTGCCGATACACAGAGAACCTTATCTGCTACTGTTCCCGATTTTTTACGCATTGGTTTTGCTGCCAGTACAGGTGGTTTAAACAATATCCATCTGATCAAAAACTTAACGGTTACCTTGCCTTATGCGGCTGAAGCGGCTGATGATTTGGGTACTACCTGTAGAAATATTCCAGTAGTTGTTGATCCTTATGCCAATGATATAGCTTATACTGGTCTCATACTTTTATCGCCGGTGCCAACTGCATCGAAGGATAATATTGATGCCAGTCAATTCAGGTTTTTGAACAGCGATGGTACTACTGCAGCCAATCCTTTTTCGGTAACCAGTAGCCAGGGTACGTTTACCTATAATGCTACAACAAAGAAAGTAACCTTTACGCCAGCTGCAGGCTTTATAGGTACAGCATCCATCAACTATAACATAAAAGGGATCACGGTTCCGGTTGTGGGTGGCCCTTATGGCGATGAAGCTTATCGTTCTCAGGATGCCACCATCACAGTCAGGGTTTCCAAATGCCAGGTCATTACCAATCCCATGTTGCCTTCAGGTAACCAATAACCGCCGAAGCGATAATTCATTCAACATGAAAATAAAAACATTACAGATATTAATTATTATCCTCCTGCTTTTGCTGGGTTACCAAATTGAAACTCAGGCGCAAACAGGATCTGGGAGCAGTACCGTCGATAATTCGACAGTACATATTGCTGCCGGAACAACAGAGCAGCGTTTCTCTGAAGGCACTTATTTTGGTCCCAATGCCGACTGGACCATCGATGGTACGCTGGTCATTTACAGTAAAAATATCTGGATTGCCCCAGGTGCAAAATTTAACGGCACAGGCAAAATTATCATTTACAATCCGGGCGATAATCCTTTTTATACCGGCATGCCTTCGGGGGCCACACAAATTGATGGCAATAATGGTGATTTTATCAATCTCCTGATCGAACATCGCAACACCGATAACATGACTTTAGCCAATGTAAGCGATCCCGGATATGGAACCCAAAACCCGACCGGGGCAGATGGCGCTACACTAAACATTGCCGGAACATTGGATCTGGCTGCTAATGGTGCCGATATTATACTCAACGGGAATAATTTAGTTTTTAACGCCAGTGGTAAAATCAGCAATTACGGTACATCGCGCATGGTGGTTACCGAAAACAGCATAACCGGCCACATGGTTAAAGACCTGAGTGCCAATACCGCATTTGTGTTTCCGATTGGTATTGCCGAAGGCGATTATACCCCGGCCACACTTACGCCAAAAGTAACCACCCGTGTTTTTGCAAGTGTTCAGGATTATAGTGCTGATGATAATATCCCGGGCACCGATAAGGTAAAGGGGATGGACAGGACCTGGAATTTATATGCTGCAACCGCTGCAACTGCTACGGTTACCTTACAACACAACGCAATTACCAATGGCCCCGGTTTTATTGATGCAAAAGCTTCCATTACCGAATATTTAGGCCTGGCTAAATGGGATGAAAGCCCCGGAATCAATCCTTCGCCGGGTGTGCATACCCGCAATAACGTAAGCATGGCAAGAGGTATAATGGCCAATGGTGCTTTTTTTACCAAGCACTCGCTTGATGGAAATAATTTAATAATCCCCAACCTGTTTACGCCAAACGGCGATGGCAATAACGATACCTTCGAAATCCGCGGACTCGAATTTTTTGAAGCAAACGATCTCGTTATCGTAAACCGCTGGGGCAACGAAGTGTATAAAGCTGGTAACTACCAAAACAACTGGACAGGCGAAGGGCTTAACGAGGGCACTTATTATTATGTGTTGAGGGTTAAAGCAGATGCAGCTGCTACATGGCAGGTATATAAAGGATACATCACATTAATCAGGGCATTTAAAAGATAAGCGGTTAAGGTTTTTAAATGCCTGAACCGACGCAATCAGATCATCATCATGAAAAAAATATTCACCATAATTGGCTTCATTATACTGTCGGGGTTTTGTTTCGCGCAGCAGGACGCACAGTTTAGCCAGTATATGTTTAACGGCATTTACATTAATCCCGCATATGCAGGTTACCGCGAACAATTAAACGTACATGCCTTTTACCGTAACCAGTGGACAGGCCTGGCCGGTTCGCCTAAAACCATGTCGGTAGCCGTTGATGCCATTGCCAATAACGGCAATGTTGGACTGGCCCTGCAACTCTCCAGCGACAGGCTCGGGGCCCAGCGTAACCAGTCGGTTTATGCCAATTATGCTTACCGCATTCGCTTAAATGCCGACGGAACTTCGCGACTTGCCCTGGGTTTGGGTGTTGGAGCAGTTCAGCTGGGTATTGATGGGGCCATGCTTAACCCTAACGATTTTGAAGTTTACCAGCCTACCGGCATGGAAAGCACCATTGTACCCGATGCCCGGGCAGGAGTATATTTTGCTAACGATAAGTTTTATGCCGGAGTAAGTGCCGATAACCTGGTTTCCCAGTATATCGATATCGATCGCTATGCCTTTATTCCACAGCCTAAACCGCATTATTACCTTACCGCAGGTGTGTTGGTTCCCTTATCGCAGGATATCCTTTTAAAACCTTCATTTTTATTAAAAGATGACCGTGGCGGGCCAAGCAGTATCGATTTGAATGCCTTTGTAATTTTAAACGAAAAATTGTGGCTGGGCGGATCGTACCGCTCCGGAATTAAGCTCTACAATAAAGATTACCTGCAAAAAGAGCTGAGTAAAATGAATTCGGCAGTGGCCGCTGTACAAGTGTTCCCAACCGAAAACCTGAGGATTGGCTATGCCTACGATTTTTCTATTGGGCCGCTTCAACAATACAGCGGCGGAACACATGAAATATCAATCAGCTATTTCTTCAATAAAAAGAACATGCGCATGTTAACCCCAAGAATTTTTTAAACCATGGCCCAATTATTCATATCCTCCAAGATCATTATTAACCCAAAGGGATTTCTAGCTACGGTTATGCTCTCTGCGCTGTTGCTTTTTAGCAGTGGCCGTAGCCAGGCGCAATATGTGCTCAATGCTGCCGATGCGCAATACGAGCTTTTTAATTACAGCAAGGCCATTAATTTGTACGAACAGGCTTACCAAAAAAAAGCCACCCGCTACGCCGCCGAGCGCCTTTACCAGTGTTATGCTTTTATAAACGATTACAAACAGGCCGAGAGCTGGAGCGCCATTGCAGCTGGCATGGCCGATGCCAAACCCGAAAATATTTTGGCCTACGCCAAAGCTTTACAGCAGAATAGTAAATACACTGAAGCGAAACAGCAGTTTCAAAAATATGCCATTTTGGATAAAACTATTGCCCCAGCCGATGCAAACCGTTGGTTGTTGAGCTGCGATTCTGCACTATACTGGATGAAGAACCCCACAACGGTAATCATTTCCAATGCCACACAGTTCAATTCGGCCCAGTCAGATTGGGGGCTTAATTCTTTTGGGAATAGGGTAACCTTTGCATCCGATCGTGGAGTTAATGGCCTGGGTCAATCCACTTCCGAACGCCCTTTTCTTAAATTCGATGGCGCGAAGAAACCCGATAAAAACATTTACGGCTGGACCGGAAATCCCTACTTGAGGTTGTACACGCAAAAGGCAACGACCGATAGCCTAAGCCTTTTTCCGATCAGCACCCATACCGATTACCACATGGGGCCAGCCAGCTTTACACAAGGCAGCAAAGAAATGTATTTTACTTTAACCAAAATCCCTAAGCAGCCGGTTTATGTAAAAGGCAAACTGGCTACCGTTAATGTAGAAATTTATTCGAGCAAATTAGACGAAAAGGGCAATTGGACTGCTCCCCTTGCTTTTAGCTTTAACAAAGTAGACGAGTATTCGCTTAGCGATCCGTATATCAGTGCTGATGGCAATACGCTTTATTTCAGTTCTACCATGCCGGGCGGGTTGGGTGGTGCAGATATTTATTTTTGCCGCAGAAATGCAGATGGTACCTGGCAACTACCCGTTAATATGAAAGCACTGAATACAGCCGGCAACGAACGTACGCCGGTTTTGGGTACCCATAACGATTTTTATTTCAGCAGCGATGGCCGGGTAGGCATGGGCGGACTGGATATTTATAAAGCCAGTTTTGTAGCCGATGAAATCAGACAGATCGAAAATATGGGCTATCCGCTCAATTCGCCGCAAGATGATTTCGCTTTTCTGAAAACCGATGCGCTAAACGGGTACCTGAGTTCTAACCGGCTAGGCGGTTTAGGAAACGATGATATTTATAGCTTTAAAGCACAGGAAATACTTGCATTTAAACTCACCGGAATTGTAATCGATAAACGCACCAACCTTCCGTTAAGCAATGCTGTGGTAACCCTAAATAAAACCGGGTTCCAAAACCTGAAAGTATTAACAGGCGATGATGGTGCATTTAAATTCAATTTGGAAAAATCGTCCGATTATCAGCTCAGTGGTGAGAAAACTGCTTACCGTAACGATTTGGCACAGCTAAGTACCAAAGGGCTAACTGCAAGCACCACGCTCAATCAAAACCTGTATTTAGAAAAGGTAGAACTCGAAAAAGCCATTAAGCTCGAAAACATTTATTACGATTTCGATAAATCCAACATCCGGCCTGATGCCGCTATAGAACTGAACAAATTAGTTAAAATCATGAAAGATAACCCAACTATTTGGATCGAGCTCGGGTCGCATACTGATAGCAGAGGCAATGATCAATACAACATGCGGCTGTCGCAAAACAGGGCCAACGCTGCGGTTCAGTATATCATTAATCAGGGGATTAACCAGAACCGGATTACCGCTAAAGGCTATGGAGAATCGAAGCTGTTGAATAAGTGCGCCAATGGAATACAATGTTCTCCGGCCGAACACCAGTTAAACAGGAGAACCGAATTTAAGATTGTAAAATTATAAAACGTTGCTATGCAGCCGGGCGGATTTAGCGTAGGGATAGACTAGAAAAACCTGGTTTGCATGGCTTCGTTTTTACCATCATTTTAATAAACGCATTACACCAATATCTGGGGGTATTTGCTGGGTATTCTTATCAGATTAATTACGGATCTACAACGGATTTTCTTCGTGTAATTTCGAACCAATTCCGAAGTTAGTCCGAAGAAACTCCGAAGAAGCTCCGAAGGAACAGACTTGAAAATAACTTTTTGTCAATGCAGCCTATTTAAACTGGTAGGTTTTAACGTAATCAAATACAACCTCATCCGGATAAACGCCTTTGGTATAATCGCCGCCAAAACCGGTTAATTCGGTACTTAAGATCATGTATTCGGCAATGCCCGATAAACCTTTACTGGTACGGAATACTTCGGTTCCATCAACAAAAAATACATATTCTACGTTATTCCAGAGCAGGCCAAAAGTGTGAAAATTACCATCGTTAATGGTTTCGCTCGGCACAATTTTACTTTCGCTTTTGTGTGTTGCGCCGTAACCTCCCCAATGCACGGTATGGTAAGTGGCGTTTGGATTAGGCTTCAGGTATTCAAAAATATCGACCTCTGCACCCACCGCCAAGGCATTATCGGCCTGCGAGCCCATGGTATTGGTTTGCAGCCAAAAAGAGGAGTGTGTACCCAGCGATTTCTGCATTTTAGCCCTGCATTCAAAATAGCCATATTTCTGGCTGAATTTTCCATCGGTAGACAGCTGCCCGACATAATATTTTCCATCAGTATCTTTAATGGTTTGTACAACCAGATTGCCTTTGCCATCAAGTGAAATGGTTTTGCTGCCCGAAACAGTAGCATATCCCCTTACAGATCCGTCGGCCCTGTAGCTCCATTTGCTGGCATCGATGGTTGTTCCGTTAAAATCATCACTAAAAACAGGTGTCATCAAACCAATAAAATCGGCTGGTTTTAAGGGTTTTTGAAGAAAAGGGTCAGTTTTTGACGGAAGCGTAGGTGGTTCAGGAACATCATTTTTCTTAGCACAGGATAAAAGCAGAATGGTAATTAAAATCGAAACGGAATTTTTCATAGTGAATTTTAGATTTGGTTAATGCATAAAGGTGTATCTTTTTTAACATAAGCAGGGGGCAAAATCCTTAACAAATAGGGCAAAAAATACTCAGGTATTGTTGGTTTGCGGGTAATAGGCCAGTGCGGGTTAAAGGTCCTGTTTAATGGCAGATGCTTTAGGGTGCTAATCTTAACGTTTTCTTAACCTTTATCAAACATAAAGCCTACGTTGGCCAGATACCTTTGCCGAAAAAAGATTTATGAAACGAATAGTTGCCCTAATGGCCTTATTGTGGCTTTCGGCCGGATATGTAGCCGCTCAGGAGAATCATGTGGTATTGATTAGTATAGATGGTTTACGCCCCGAATTTTATTTAGATCCGCAATGGGGTATGGTAAATGTACGCCAGGCCATGCAAAAAGGTTCGTACGCAGAAGGTGTTAGAGGTAGTTTTCCAACAGTAACCTATCCTTCACATACCACTATGGTAAGCGGTGTATTGCCTGCTAAACACGGTATTTATTACAATACCCCGGTTGAACCGCTGGGCGTATCAGGCAAGTGGTTCTGGTACTACAAAGATATTAAAGTGCCTACCATTTGGACAGCTGCTAAAGATGCAGGTTTAACTACCGCAGGCGTGAGCTGGCCGGTTACTGTAGGCGCACCGATTAACTATAACCTACCTGAGTATGTAATCCTTCCGCAGGGCAAAGGCGAAAAAAAGGATGAGATTAAAGCCATGTCCTTAGAATCGAACCCTAAAGAACTTTTTCAGGAGGTACAGGACTATGCGGTGGGTAAATTTAATGAAGAATATGGCGCATCGGTTGATTTTTTTACCAGCGATCAGAACAAATCGCGCATGGCAGCTTATATTTTCAGACGATATAAACCTGCTTTCCTGGCTTTACACATCGCCTTGTTAGATCATTTTGAGCATGAGCAAGGCCGTGATGGCGATAAGGTTAGATCGGCTATTGTGGGTGCCGATGTGGCTGTTAAAACCATTATGGATGCTGTAGAAGCTTCGGGTATGAGCAAAAACACCACTTTTATCATTACCGGCGATCATGGGTTTGTTGATATCCACACGCAGTTTAAACCCAATGTGGTGTTAAATAAACTTGGTTTGTACGATGATGCCAATAAAGAAGGCTGGAAAGCGTATTTTCAGCAAAGCGGTGGTTCGGCCTTTTTACATCTTAAAGATCCAAACGATAAAAAGAGTGTAGAGCAGGTGAAAAAAGCATTAAGCCAGTTACCTGAAGGTATCCAAAGAACTTTCCATGTGTTGGATAAAGAAGCGATTGCCAAAGCTCAGGGCGACCCAACTGCTGTTTTAGCACTTGCTGCAAATCAGGGGTTCAGCTTTGGTGCTGCGGCAACAGGCGATATGCTTGCCCCGGCCAGCGGGGGCACACATGGTTACCTGCCAACCGATTTTAAAGAAATACAAACGGGTTTTGTTACTTTCGGCAAAGGAATTAAAGCAGGTACTGTTTTGCCTTTAATTGGTCAGGAAGATATTGCACCATTAATTGCAAAATTATTAAACCTTAACCTGAAAACAGATGGTGTGCTTTATCCGGGCATACTGGCTCCGGCTAAGAAATAAAAATTTGCCTGTTAAAAGGCATTAACATAGAAAATGCCCCGGATGTAATAACACTGGGGCATTTTTGGTTAAAAGTATTTGTGTTCCTACAATAATTTCTGATAGCAGAAAAAGCGTAACCCCGGGCGTTTGGCCAGGGTAATTTCTCCGCTAAATGTGTAACCTAATTTCGGGAAAAGCGCCTGAGTTGCTTTATTTTCGCTATTGGTATCTACCCTTAAAATGCTAATATTTCGCGATTGTGCAACTGTTTCGGCCTGCTGCATCAAAGCCCTCGCAATGCCTTTGCCCTGTAAATCGGGGTCTACAGCCAAGCGGTGCGTTACAATGGCCTTTTCGGTAATATCCCAGCCCGCATCTGTGTACTCAGGGTCCTGATCGGTGGTAATGGCCGACACGCCCACAATTTGCTGATCGATTTCGGCAACCCATAATTGTGCTAAGGCGATGTCTTGTGTAAAGACTTCAGGATTTGGATAATCGTTTCCCCACTGAAAATTTCCTGCGGCCTGCATTAAGGGCACTACTTTGCGCACCAGTTGCATAATGTTCACTATATCTGCCATTTCGGCCAATCTGATTGTCATGCATCAAAGATAAGGGAATGGCCAAATAAATTAACCACAGATAAAAAGAATGCCCAACCGTTCAGGCGGGATGAATAAGGGTTAAAATCCGTGTTTATCTGTGTACATCCGTGGCTAAAATAATGAGTGGGTGGGTAAAAAAATAAGCACAGATCTCTTAAGAAACCCGTGCTTATCTGTGGCAAAGAAAGTAATGCTTTAGTTATTCAAAATTTCTTTGGTTTTCGATAAGGTTTCGGCTGCCGTTGTTTTAGGCAGGTTGCTGATTTCGAACTGTTTTAAAGCATTTTCCAGCTGCTGCAATTTCTCGCTTTGGTTTTTAGCAGCATATTCTTTTCTCAATAGTTTTATTTTTTCGAAATCCTGTGCGCCTTCAATCATTTTTTCGAAACGTACCGAGCTAAACGGACCAGGATAAACCAGGTAGGTATCGCCTGCAGGCCATGCGGTAAAGCGGGTATCGGTTAAGGGGCTTTTGGTCCAGCTGTTGTAGGCCCAGCGCAGATAACCATCCATGTTTTTGTTTGCTGTATACCAGCCCATCCAAACCGACTCTGCCGGCGACGAAAAACTAAAGGCATTAGGGTAAGGTTCGGTGCAGCAGGTGTACCAGGTACTTATTTTGCCTGTTGCGTGACGGTCTTTCAGTACTTCGGCAGGATATTGCCATTCAGAGGCAATACAATAGTTAAAAATATCTTTCTCAATTTCCTGATGATACTCGCCAGCCAATGCGATTTTCCATTCGCTATCAATCGATTTTAACAAACTGATTACGCTTTTCATGGCTGGCATAGGTCTTTCATCCATAGCAATGTAGGTTTTGCCAAACCAGTTCTTTTGTTTTAGGTGGCGGGTAAAATCTTTAAGCATGGTGCTCCAAAAAACGTTGTAGCCGGGGGTGCCTATAGCTTCTGTAAAAACAGCTTCCTTGTTGGTGCTTTCGTCGAAATAAGTGAATGCAATTTTCCAGGGTACCATACTGTAACAGTTAATGCGCTGGTTAATGCCGCAGCTCATAACAAAGGCCACATATTTATCAAACAGGCTATAATCGTAGCTCCAGGTGCCGTCTTTTTTCTTAGTCCATTTAATCAGGCTAGGATAGTCATCGTAAGTTTGGTGACCCCAGGGTTCGTTTACAATGCTTGTGGTAATGGTTTTTTGTCCGGCATTGGCGAGCATTTGGTAGTAATCTTTCATCAAGGCGAAATGCGCATCGCTCCATAATTTTACCTGGTGTACCCGGGCAATTGCCGCAGGGTGTTGCCACAGGTCTAAATCGTATGCCCATTGGGCAGGGGCAGGTAAAGTTCTATCCACCACACGCACCGAAATTTCGAGGCTGCTGGTTTTATCGCCATTAATACTTACACTGCCTTTATAAGTGCCTGCTTTTGCCCCTTGTGGAACTTTTACCGTAAGCCAAACGGGTTGGGTGCTGTTCGGTGTTAAGGTAATAGCTTTGGTTTTGGTGTCGATGAGGTCGGCAACATACGATGAATCAAAATCTTTTGATTTGCGGTAGCCGCAACCGTTTTTAAACTCATCGGTTATAACATATTGAATAAAACCGGTTGATAGGTTTTCTTTTTTAATGGTATTACCATCAGCGCTTTTTAAATCGGTTATATTTAAACTTACCGTTGCAGTTCCTTTTGTCCAGATCAGGAATTGCGTATTCAGGCTTTCGCCTTTCCAGCCATTAAAATTCCAGCTTTTGCTGTTGTTTAGCGCGGGTGGTACTTCGCGCGCAAAGCGCTGGTTACTGCTGGCAAAGCTTAGGTTTAATCCGGCAGGCACATTTGCCCATTGGGCAGCAGTTGCTTCGGTACTTAATTTGGGTACTTTCTGGAGGGCCAGACTGGCGTCCTGAGCATTAACCGTTGCAGCGGTTAACAAGGTTAAGATAAATAGTGAAAACTTCATAATCTACAAGTTAACAAATTGTAAATCATAGAATAAAAAGCTTTTTTAGCGCAATCGTTTGAGTGAATGTAACAAATATGATGCAGGTTGGAAGGTGGGGAGGTAGAAGGCGTGGGGACCAATTAAAGATAATTATTCACTGGTATATTCCAGTAAATCGCCGGGTTGGCAATCCAATGCTTTGCAAATAGCCTCTAATGTGCTAAACCGGATAGCTTTTGCTTTCCCGGTTTTAAGGATAGACAGGTTGGCCAGGGTTAAATCAACCTTGCCCGAAAGTTCATTCAACGACATTTTTCGTTTGGCCATCATCACATCTAAGTTTACGGTAATCGGCATAATTATACAGTCAGTTCGTTTTCGGCCTGTAATTCTACTCCGCGTTTAAATATCTGCGAAATAATAAATACCAGTCCGGCAATAAATAAAAATTCTACAGCGGCATAATCAACCTCCGGTTGGCCCATTTGTTTCAATAACCAATTGGCATGGATATGATTTAACAGCGAAACAAACCAGGTGGCGAGCAGCACATAACCAATTAAAGCAATGCGTTGCGATACATTTGCTGTAAATGGATTGGCTAAGTTAACCTTTGAGAGGGTTTTTATCACCAGAAAAGCAATAAAAGCTTTCATACCCAGCAGAGAAAACATAAAATACACTTTAATGCTGTAGTTCCAGAAACCCAGTTGCATGAGTTTGCTCAACTCTGCCCCTAAATAAAGGTTTTTAGTGATTTCGGGCTTAATGCAGGTGATCACATAAGAAACCAGGATAATGCCGGCTTCTACCATGAGGCCAATGAAGGCAATCCAGGTTAAAACCAGCATAATATTGAGGATCTTTTCGGTTGTTGTTTTCATCATTATTGATATTTCTGATTGATACTATCAAATATCAATAATATTTTATTGATAAACAATAAATAATGCAAAATATTATTAAACACAAAAGCCATGTAGGCGCGATCAGGCTTACATGGCTTTTATAGTGAGTTTTGTTATTTTATCACTCAGGTATTCAAAATTCAATCTTTTATTTTATAGGTTATACATCCCGCCATCGGCAATCAGCTCTGCGCCCAAAATAAAGGTAGAGTCATCTGAAGCGAGGAAAGTAATGGTTTTGGCAATTTCGTCGGCTTCGCCAAATCTGCCTACCGGAATTTTCTGGGTCAGGCTATCGCCCATATTTTTTAAATCTTCTGACGAAAGGCCGAGTTTATCAGAGCTGTGTAATGGCGTAACCACCGGGCCAGGGCTTACCGCATTTACCCTGATTCTGCGGTGGGTTAATTCGGCCGATAAATTTTTAGCCAATGTTAATAAAGCCGCTTTACTCGCAGCATATACGGTTGCCCCGGCCATACCTATGTGTGCGTTTATCGAAGTGTTTAATACAATAGAACCACCGTCGTTAATTAAAGGCAACAATTGTTGCAAACTGAAATAGGCACCTTTAAAATTGATGTTCATGATTTCGTCAAAGGTATCTTCGCTCATGCTGGCCAGGGCATCAAATTTACCTACTCCGGCATTGATCACCACAATATCGATTGTTGGGCTAATCGCTTTTACCTGTTCGGCCAGTTTGCTTACTTGCTCCATTTGCCCGCTATCTGAAATGATGCCGAAAGCATTTTCACCAAGTTGAGCCAATGCTGTATTTACTGATTGTTCGTTACGTCCGGTGATGATCACTTTGGCACCCTGGGCTAAAAAGTCTTTGGCTGTTGCGAAACCTATACCGCTGTTTCCTCCTGTAATGATGGCGGTTTTACCTGCTAATTTTTTCATATCTTTATGTTTTAATAGCTCAAAGAGACGGTAAATTGCCATAGCCATCAAGTAGGTACTTTTTGGTTCGGTACGTACTTTTTTGTAAGAAATGCCCCCGCTTTCTTTAAAATACCTGTAGCAAAATTTATATGACAAAGAAAAGACAAGCCTATTATACCTGTTCGATGGAAGCCGCCCTGAATGTAATTGGCGGGAAGTGGAAACTCACCATTTTAAACCGTTTGCTAACCGGGCCAAAGCGTTACGGCGAGCTTCACCGGAGCGTTAAAGGCATTACTGAAAAAATGCTCACCCAGCAACTGCGCGAACTGGAAGAAGACCAGGTAATTGCACGTACCATTTATCCGGTGGTACCGCCCAGGGTAGAATATGCTTTTACCCAATCGGGCGAAAAACTGAGCGACGTTTTTAAAGCTTTAGAAATATGGGGCAGTAATTTTCAGCACCGCATTAACCCCATATCAGGCAATGCCGATCACGATAAGAGCTGTTATGTGCTTAATGAGGAAGCGCAACCGGATCAACTTATCCACAACCCATAAGCACATTGTGGCTTAATTTGGAGGAAAATCAGATATTTGCAGCTGCTTATCCTTTATTCCTTTATGAAACCCTACCTGCAGCTTTTCGACTTTTCAAAAAAAATTAACTACCGTACCGAAATTCTTGCGGGTTTAACCGTAGCCATGACCATGATTCCCGAATCATTGTCGTTTGCCATACTGGCGGGCTTTCCTCCCTTAACAGGTTTATATGCGGCCTTTATAATGGGCCTGGTTACAGCCATATTGGGTGGCAGGCCTGGTTTGGTTTCTGGTGGGGCAGGGGCAACTGTAATTGTGCTCATTGCTTTAATGAAAACGCAGGGCATTGAATATGTTTTTGCTGCAGTAGCCCTGGCAGGCGTTATTCAGATTTTAGTTGGCTTGTTCAGGCTGGGCAAATTTGTAAGGCTTGTACCGCAACCGGTAATGTTCGGTTTTGTAAATGGTTTGGCTGTAATTATTTTTATGTCGCAGCTGCAGCAGTTTAAAACCATGGTTAACGGTACTGAAGTATGGTTAAGCGGCACCCCTTTATATACCATGCTGGGTTTGGTATTGTTAACAGTTGCCATTGTAATCTTCCTGCCTAAAGTAACCAAAGCTGTACCGGCATCGCTCGTGGCCATTATTACCGTTTTTATTCTTGTATTGGGTTTCGGCATTCCAACCAAACTGGTTAGCGATATTGCTTCTGTAGCAGGTGGTTTTCCTCCTTTTCATATCCCTAAGATACCCCTGAACCTTGAGATGCTTAAAATCATTTTCCCTTACTCACTGATTATGGCGGGCGTGGGCTTAACCGAGGGCTTACTTACACTAAACCTGGTTGATGAAATTACAGCCACTAAAGGCAATCGAAATCGCGAAAGCATAGCACAAGGCGTGGCCAATATTTTAAATGGTTTTTTTACGGGCATGGGCGGTTGCCCGATGATTGCTCAAACCCTGGTTAACCTTTCGGCAGGGGCAAGGGCCCGTTTATCGGGTATTGTAGCAGCCCTAACCATTTTGCTGATTATTTTAATTGGCGCCCCCGTGATTGACCGCGTGCCTATGGCTGCGCTGGTAGGGGTAATGATGATGGTGGCTATTGGTACCTTTGAGTGGATGAGCTTTAAGGTAATTAACAAAATGCCTAAACAGGATATTGTAATCGGTATTTTGGTAGCAGTAATTACCATTTGGCTGCATAACCTGGCCTTGGCGGTATTGGTGGGGGTAATTATTTCGGCACTGGTGTTTGCATGGGAAAGTTCTAAGCGCATTAGGGCAAACCAATATGTAGATAACACGGGAGCAAAGCACTACGAACTGTTTGGGCCCTTGTTTTTTGGTTCAGTAGCCAATTTCAATGCTTTATTTGATGTGGCTCACGATCCTGAAAATATAATAGTTGATTTTAAGCACAGCAGGGTTTTCGATATGTCGGGTATAGATGCTTTAAATAAGCTAACCGAAAAATACCAGGCTGCCGATAAAAAATTACAGTTAAGGCACCTGAGCGATGACTGTAAAAGGCTGCTAAGAAATGCCGATAAAATTATTCAGGTCAATATTATCGAAGATCCGACTTATCGGGTAGCTACCGAAAGATAATCAAACCCAACCCGATTATGATTTATCGGTTTTTACCTGTCCCAATGGGTAACATAATCGCGATGTTTTATCAAATCTTTTACAGAAGCTTAACACTAATGTGAAATAGTATATAAATATCACTTTTTGCTAAAACGTTTAACTAGTTCCGGATTTTGCAACTAAAAAGTGTCTGTTTTATTGTACCCAAAGCCTCGATTTTTCGTTAATTGCTGTTTTATAGGATGTTAAAATATTAACATATTTTATTAATATTTAATTTTTTATCTGTCTACTCGACAATTATTTTAAAATAATTAAATATTATCAGGTCATTTTATAAAAATTTCATAAAAATGACAATTCGATATTAAAACGTTTTAGTATTATATATATTTGATTTAACCAAATACTAATTATATGAGAATTACTAACCTTTACTACCAAACTACCAGTCTTTGTAACCTGAGACCCATCTTGCCGTTTCCGAGAAACTAAGTTTTAGCAAATCATTTTTTTTACCAATTAAAGATCCATTAACTATGCGATACTTATGGGCGTGCCTTGGCTTTTTTGCAGCGTTTACGTTAAACGTTTTACCAGCTTCTGCTGGCGCTAATAAAATGCATAAAGGCTTAGCAATTAAACACTTTGTTCTTCAGGATACAACGAAAATTAAGTTCGTTTCCTTAAAAGATTCATTGAGAAAAGACAGCTTAAATCAGATTAAGCAAAAAACACTTTACAACAAGTTATCTGGCGGTGTACAGAAAAACACCAGAGACTTATCTCTTTTCCCAGCCATTACCTTACAGCAAAATTTAAAGGGCAATTATGCTGGCCTGTATGTTCAGGAGCCATCAGGCGAACCTGGTACCATACAGAACATGTTTTTAAGGGGCGCAACTATGCCGCTCTTATCTAAAAAGGATGTATATGCCTCGCAGCCTTTGGTTGTGCTGGATGGGATTCCGCTTATTGGCGAGCATCCATTCGCTTTTGATATCCAGCAGTACGATTTCAACAGGATTGGTCCGGCTACCAATTTGCTAAGCACCATTGATATTAACAATATCGCATCAGTAGAGGTATTAAGCGACTTAGCCAGCACAGCCATTTATGGGCCAAGGGGCGTAAATGGTGTAATTTTACTTAAATCTAAAACACCTGATGGCATTGCACGCAGCATTAGCTTTAATTCTTACATCGGTATGGCGCAAAAGCCAACTGTTAATACCATTAACGGTAAATACGAAAATGAATTCAGACAGCGCTTTTACGATATCTATACCACAAACGGCAGGTATTCTGACGATGAAGCTTATCCGGTTTACCTCAGCGACTCGTTAAATAATGTATACAGCGGTAAATCAGACTGGACTGATTTATACTATAAAAATGCGTTGGTTTATGGTATTAATTTAGGCTTAACAGGAGGTTCAGACCGGGCGAGTTTCAGGTTCTCGCTGGGTAATACCAAAAGTGATGGGGTAGCCGACGGAACAGGTTTAGACCGTTACAGTGCCATGTTTAACATCAACATGAAACCAGTTAAATGGTTATTGTTCTCGGCCATGATTAATGGTAACCGTTTAAACCGCACCCGCAACAGAAGTTTAAGGGACCGTTTTGCACAGATTAACTATTTTCCTGATTTAAGTGCACCCCTTGCACCGAATAAAGATTACTATGGCAGCTATCTGAACGAGTACAGCAAAGGTTTTGACGATAACAAAACCAATAGCATACAGGGCTTTGCCAAGCTGGTGGGTACTTTGGGTAAATTTAAAATAAGCTCATCGTTTAATGTAGATTATAACGAAGGCTACCGCGATATTTTTTACGCCCGTACCTTATTGCAGGGAAATAGCTACGCTTCTAACTATTATGGCTTTAACCAGCGTTTAATGATGGATAATAAGGCCACGTACGATCTGAATCTGAAGAACGTACACGATTTCCATTTTGAGCTGGGCCAATCCATGATCTGGGATATTTATAAGTATAACAATGCTTATGCTTATAAAGGTGCCAACGATTACATCAAAATTAATTTGCTTGATTCTAAACCTAAAAACGATGATGGCTCAGATAACGGTGGTTATTTAACGCCTGTTGCCTTCCCGAGAGAGCTTACCTACAGGTTTTTAGATAAAACTGAAGATAACCTGCTTTCGTTTTATGGCAAGGTAAATTATTCGTACAACGATAAATATTTCGTTTCGGGTACTTTACGTTTAGATGGTTCATCTAACGCGCAGCCTACCAAACGCTGGTTTTACTCGCCGGTACTTTCTGCAGCCTGGAACATTAAAAACGATTTGTTAAAAGATAGCAAAGGGGTTGATGACCTGGTATTACGTGCCAGTGCAGGCAGAATGGGCAGAACTTTTACCTACGATAACTATGCACAGGGGCCACAATATACTGCATCAGTTGGTTATACCGGAAACTTAACGGTACCGGGCTACAATGCTATTGGTGTGCTTACCAGACCTTACTCTTTTGGTTGGGTAGGTTATAACGTGCCATGGTCGTACTCTGATCAGTTAAACATTGGTGTAGATGTGGCGATGCTTAAAAACCGCCTGCATGTATCGGCCGATTTTTATACCAAAGCAGAGAAAAACCAGTTACTGGGCATTCCATCTTACGCCGAGTACGGTTACAAGCAATCGATAGAAAGTGGCCTGAATATGAGCAATACCGGGGTTGATTTAACCATCAGCGCTTTGGTAATTGCAAACAGCAAATTCTCGTGGAATTCGGCCCTTAACCTGAACCACAACAGCAATAAATTAACCGCATTGCCAAGAGGTTTAAATGAAATTATCATTGGCAACAGATTCTTAAAAGTTGGTCAGCCGGTAGATCAGTATTGGTTGCTGGAAAACGAAGGCATTTACACCGCCAACAACCAGGTGCCGGTAGTAAATGGTCAGCCTTTAAAATATAACGGTACGCCATTAAAGGCCGGCGATCCGCGCTGGAAAGACCAGAATGGCGATAACATTATTGATGAAAGAGATAAAGTATTAAAAGGTCATTCGCTACCGGTTTTATCGGGTGGTTTCGATAACTCGTTTACTTACGGTAACTGGAGCTTAGGTACTAATCTTTATTTCAACCTGGGCCGCAAACTGATTAACCAGGATATGGCCAACCGCTTTGATTTTGTAAACCGCGAAGGCAATACCGATGTATCGTCGGTGAAAGAAATTACTTTCTGGGAGAAAAGAGGCGATTACAGCAAATATCCGCTGTACAATCCATGGAGTACCGTAATTCCTTACCGTACCGATCAGGATTTGTTTTTAGAAAATGCTTCATTCCTGAAACTAAGATCAGTTTCGCTGGGATACGATTTAGGAACTGTACTGAAAAAGAAGAACATCAAAATCAGCAAGTTTTTCGTGTACGGATCGGTTAATAATGTATTTGTAATTACCCCTTATACAGGGCAAGACCCCGAACTGGTAAGTTACGACGGTATTGATACCGGCTACGGTCAGCCTATACCAAGAACGTATACCCTGGGTGTTAAAATGGAATTATAATATGGAAAGCAATACGAACAAAACATCAACAACGATGAAGAATATATTATACGCATTTCTGCTGGCTGTAGCGGTTTTATCGGGTTGTACTAAAGCCCTCGAAACCGATTCGACCCGGGTTGTGGGCGAGAAAAACATGTGGAATACTGTTGAAGATGCAAGGGCAGGTATTATGGGCGTTTACGCGCTTACCCGTGCGGCGCTATCAGATAACAATGGCCACTGGATTTACGGCGACGTAAGGACAGCCGAATTTATAAGCCCGAAACGCCAGGACCTGAAAGCGGTGATCAGCAACAATTTAAATGCATCATACCCTGTGGTAGAATCGCTTTCTGATTGGACCAGGTTTTATGCCATTATAAACGGCGCTAACGTTTTTATGGAAAATGTAGCTCATGTAAAAGCTACCGATAAACGTTATTCGGATAACAACATGACGGTAGATATGGCTCAGGCCAGATTTTTAAGAGCTTTTGCTTATTTCTACATGGTGCGTATCTGGGGCGATGTACCTTTCATTATCTCTTCAAACGAAGGCGTATTTGAAAACAAACCTCGCGAAAGCCAGGCCAAGATTTTGGCATGGGTAGAAAGCGAAATGTTAAAGGCCGCTGCCGATATGCCATACATTTATAGCGGTGGTGATATTCAGCAACCAAGTAACTATTACAATGAAGACAGAAGCCGTTGGGGTGGTGCACTAGCCACTAAAGTTACTGCCTATGCGGTTTTAGCACATGTTGCAGCCTGGACAGCCGATTACTCGAGCGTGGCCAAGTATGCCAAATTTGTAGAAGACAATTATGGCAGAAGCGGAGGTGGTTTTACTTCGGTAACCGATTTAAGCAATTCGAACGGGTTTTTCTACAATAAAAACACCAGACAAATGTTTGGCTTTAACTCTGATTATGGCCACATTGATGGTTCAACAACCGGTCACCTGGAAGAGTTAACGCTTGCCGAACCGATTATTACCAAAGCCATTCCGGATATCTATTTACCGAAAGATTCGATTTTAAAATATTTCAACCTGCCAAAAGACGAACGTTTTGCTGTTGATACTTTGGGCCAATCGAAATTCGACAGGTATTTTACCAATTTAAATGGTAAGTATCCCATTTTCAGTAAAATAAAGGTCATTCAGGGTGGTGGTACCGACCCTAACTTCAGGTACTTTACCAGCGCCTTAATTTTTACCCGCTTAGAAGATATTGTGCTTTTGCGTGCTGAGGCGCTATCGGTGCTCGGCGATCAGGAAGGAGCTAAAAACGAATTACTGCAGGTAATAACCAGAAGGGTAACATCAGGAACTGAAGTGTCGATAGACCTGACCAAGGTTGATATCCTGAAAATGATTTTTGAGGAAAGGCACCGCGAGTTAATGGGCGAGGGACAGCGATGGTACGATATGATCCGCTACAATAAGATCAGGCAGAACGATGCCAAATTTATGAGCCTGATCAATTCGGGAGGCATTTACTGGCCAATATCACGTAAGCTTTTGTTGCAGAATAATTTATTAACACAAAACACTTACTGGCGCTAAACAATAAAGAAATGAAACCATCATCAGCTTTCCACTCTGCAAACGAAATGCTTAAGCGTATGATGGCTTCATCACCATTAAAATATAATCAGATGAAAAAATTTGTAAAATATGCAGGAGCCCTAACCATGCTGTTATTGCTCACCCTGGTGTATTCGGCTTGTAAAAAGAACGGTGGCTATTACGATGCTGCCGATGAATCTGCGCCGTTTTCGGGAAATATATACGAATATTTAAAAAGCAAACCCGGTGTTTACGATTCGCTTATTGTAGCGGTTGACCGTATGGGATTAAAAAAGACACTTACCGATAGTAATGTGACTTTGTTTGCCGTTACCAACCCAAGCTTTCAGCTGGCTTTGCGCAACTTAAATACCTTAAGAAAACAATCGGATAAAGATCCTTTGTTTTTATCCAATATTGATGGCGTGCAGTTAGATACCATGATTTCTTACTACATCATCAGGGGAGTAAAACCAACCGATTCGTTAAAGCTACAGGATGGATTAAATTTAACCAGCGTAAAGGTTGCTTACCCCATGCATGCCAAATCGGTAAAAGGATCGGCATCGGGACAGGTAGGTGCCGGACCTGAAGTAATCGAATTCAGCAATACCAAAAAGAGCAAGTTTATCAGAAACTGGTCTACCAGTACAACTGCTTCTAATAACATCCGTGCCAAAAACGGAATTGTACACGTAATAAGTCCCGATCACCTTTTCGGTTTCGATGGTTTTGTTACCCGTTTAACCTTTGTACCGCCACCGCCAAACTTAATGGTTACTGTGGGTGGAACTTTCTCTACCAACCGCGAAAATGGTGGTGGACCAACCAGTGGCGAGAACTCTAAAAAAGTAATCGATGGTGATGACCACACCAAGTTTTTATGCGACTTGCAGGGCTTTTTAACCATGCAGTTTAAGCTTAAAACACCAGAAGTTTCGTCGGTTTATACCTTAACATCAGCTAACGATGCGGTAGAAAGAGATCCGAAAGCCTGGACTTACGAAGGCTCGCAAGATGGTGTAAACTGGACCGAATTGCACCGTGTTAGCAACTTCTTCTTCGAAGAAAGGTATCAGCAAAAAGTATTCAGGTGTACCAATACCGTGGCCTATCAATACTACCGCGTAAATATTACCGAGTTAAGAAGCGGTGGCGTATTCCAGCTGGCCGAATGGACAATTAATAAAACGAAATAGATGATGGCGAACGGAAAAAATAAATTAGAAAAACTTATGAAGTCAATCCTAAAAAAGGAACATCTTTTTGTAGCGTTTGCGCTGGTTGTTTTTAGCGGATGTAAAAAACTATACAATTTGCCTGACGAAAAAGATTACTTAAGTAACAATGTAAATTTTAGCAATAAAATTCTCGAGCCGATTATTGGCCGTAATAATTTGATTGGTGGTTTCAATGGCGATAACTCAACAGCCCCAATCACTTTCGAAATTGTAAATGCAAGGTATGGCGATGGAAGGCCGGTGAACGATATTTTTCAAAAAGTACCTACTTACGTTTGGACAGCCCCTTACACTGGTTTAGAAAAAAGCCTGGCCGAAATTGAAGCCAAAAGAAAATTGGAAGAGCACTCGTTGTTAGAAATCCGTTCATCGGGGCAGTTCATTCTATGGGCATCGGCTACCAACCAGCTCATTAACCCAAGGCCAATTGATAGTACTAATTTTTCGCAGGATACCCGTTTTTTCGATGTAAAAGTTAAAAATACAGGTGGCGAGCGGTTAATTAAAGATTTCCAGATCAGGCCGTTCAGAGAGCGCCCTTACGAGCCATCGAACGATTTTAACGCATACACAGGCTTACCTGCCCCGGATCCTAAATTTCCACTCGATAAAAAACTAAGGGATTATATCCGCCCTTATTTAAACAATGTGATTGGCGCCAACAGCAATAAAAACCTGGTAAGCAATAACGACCTGAAAGATGTGGTGGTTTACATCCGGCCTTTTACAGGCGGTAATGGCCACTCACTGCGAATTAAAGCTTTAAATAAAGATTCGGTAGAAATCAATCCTGCCGCTTTTAACGAAACCGTGTGGGATAAAATGATCCATGGTTTTAACATGCAGAAAACCGATAAATATGTGCAGTACGATGTGGCTTATCCTATTCCGCTGGTAGAAATACCAACCTCGTACGCCACTGGCGGTTCGAGGGCAAAAGCCGAGCTAAGCTACTCCAGAGCTGCATTTGGTGGTGGGCGTACCATCGCCAACTTCGGTGTCGATTTTGCCATTTACAGGGCAGGTGACTGGGAAGTTGTATTTCACTTTAAAACTGATAACCCAAAATTTGCCGGCGAGTAGGCAACATTTAAAGCTAATATTATGAGAAGAAATATACTTTTTTATGCATTACTCATCGTATGCATAATGTTAGGCACAAGTGCTTATTCGCAAGAAAAAAATATTATTGTGAATGGTACTGTTGTGGATAAAGAAACTAAACAGGGGGTACCGGGAGTTTCGGTAATTTTAGAAGCAACCAACAAAGGTTTAACCCAAACCAATGGCAAAGGCCAGTTTACGGTAAATGTACCGGTTGGCGGAACGCTTGTATTTAAATTTTTAGGTTTTAATACCACAAAAACCAAAATAACCGGTGCAACTAATATTACTGTAACCATTAGCGAAGACCGTAAGGCGCTTGATGAGGTAATTATTGTGGCTTACCAAAAAAGAACTAAAGAAACCACTACCGGTTCGGCCACTTTAATTCAGGCTAAAGAGGTTCAGGATATTCCGGTATCAAACGTAGAGCAGCTTTTGCAAGGTAAAGTTCCGGGTTTAAACATCCAGAACAATACCGGAGCGCCTGGTTTCAGGGGTTCGGTACAGGTGCGTGGTCTTTCGAGCTTAAGTATTTCGGGTAGCGGTAACGAATCGTTTTTGCAACCTACATCGCCTCTGTACATTATTGATGGTGTGCCATTGGATGCTGATAAAGCTGCCGAGTTTGGTTTTCAGAGCCAGGGCCCGGGGGTAAGTCCGCTTTCCTTAATCCCGCAGGAAGATATCGAGAATATCCAGATCCTGAAAGATGCACAGGCAACTTCAATGTACGGATCGCGTGGTGCTTACGGGGTAATTATCATCACCACCAAAAGAGGTAACTCTAAAGTGCCGCGCATCAGGTACGTAACCAACGCTTTCGTAAATACACCACCAAAATTACGCGAAACTTTAGGTGGAAACTCGGAGCGTTCATTAAAAATTCAGCAGATTATCCTTAACGCACAAAACGTAAACGATATCCGTAACATTTCAAACACGCCTTTTCTGGCCGATAGTTTAAATGCTTACTGGAACAACTCTACCGACTGGCAGAACGTATTTTATCAAACTACCTACAACCAGAGTCATAACCTGGCTTTAGATGGTGGCGACCCTACTTTTAATTATAAAGCCAACGTAGGTTACTATACCGAAAAAGGGGTAATTAAAAACACGGGCTACGACCGTTACAACCTGAACATGAACATGGAGTTTAAACCAAACGAGAAATTCAGGTTCTTTGGTTTCATTAATGGTTCGGTAGGTAAGCAAAATAAAGGTAATGGTGTTGGTTTATTGCAATCGGGTGTTGCTGCCAACGGGCAGGCTTCTACCTTATTGCCTCCGCCATCTTTCTACCAGGCTTCTGGTGGGGTATTATCGGCTTTACAAACCTTAAACGATAACAACTCACGGAACTTACGTACCAACGTAGAGGCACGTTACGAGTTTATACCAGGTTTGGCTGCCTCTTCTACTTTAAGTTACGATTATACTTCCGATACCGAATCTACCTTTACTCCGGCTGCTGCCAATGGCCAGTATGCCAAATTATACGATTACGTGGGCAGAAACTTTCAGTTGTACAACCGTAACGGTATTACTTATGCCAAAACCTTTGGCGAAAAGCACAACATTTTCGTAAATACCTTTAACGAGATTTATAAGCAAGGTGCACAGGCCGGTATTACCCGTCAGGAAAGATTACCTAACGATCAGCTTCAGGGACCAACAGGTTACGATGCCTATAACTCAAGAGGTGGCGGTGTATTAAGCAATTACAGAAATGCAACCATTGCATCCTTTGCCGGATCGCTTTCTTACGATTACGATAAAAAATATGTGGCTGAGTTTTCATACCGTTTAGATGGTACTTCATCAAGCGGATTGGAAAACCCTTATTCTAAAAACCCATCAGTAGGTTTAAGGTGGAACTTTAACAGAGAAAACTGGTTAACCGATTTAAAATGGCTATCGTACGGTAGTTTAAGGTTAACCTGGGGACAGAACATTGTACCTACCGGCAACCTGCAAAGCATTTATGGTATTTATAACCTCAATGGTAATTTTAACAACAACCCTACTATTGGTATCAATTATGATTTGGTTCCGAACCCGAACCTTAAACCAACTACTACTACCCAATATAACCTTGGTTTCGATTTAGGTTTGTTTAACGACAGGCTATCACTAAACTTCGATACCTATTACAAAAAGGTAGATAACCTCTTGTTCGATAGGTTTTTATCAAACACTACAGGTTTCAACAAGCTGGCCAGTAACGATTTGGGCATTGCCAACTACGGTAGCGAGTTAATGGTAACTTTCAGGCCGGTAGTAAGCAAAGACCTTGATATTTCAGTATCGGTGAACGGAGCCTTAAACCGCGATGTATTGTTAAAACTTCCGGCCGAATATAATGGCCAGTACATCAGGTTCGATGGATCGGGGTATTTACAGCACAACGTTTTCCGTGTGGGTAGAAACACCCTGTCTAACTATTTAAGAATTAACCAGGGCGTTTACCGTACCGATGCCGATGTACCTGTTGATCCGGTTACCGGAAAAAGGTACCAGAGCAATGGCCAGTTTTTCTTAGGTGGCGATCCCATTATTAAAGATGTAAACGGCGATTATATTTTAGATAACCGCGATTACGAAATCACCGGTAACTCACAACCTTTGGTTACAGGCGGTTTATCGGCCAATATCAGGTATAAAAACTGGGGTTTAAACGTGTACGCAACTTACACTGCCGACAGGACCATTTTGAACAATGCCCTGGCCGATAGGATTGCCATTATGCGTAACCCTTTCTCGCAAACCTCAGTAGTGCCTTTAAACGATCTGGATATCTGGAAAGCACCAGGCGACGTAGCTAAATATCCTTACCCTTATGATTATGCCCGTTTCGATCAGATTCAGCCACTGCGTGCCGACCAAACCCTTTGGCAGGAAAGCGGAAGTTATTTAAAAGTGAGTAACGTAACCCTTTCTTATATGTTCGATAAAAAGTGGATTAGAAGGTTCGGCCTTAACCAATTGCGTATTTACGCTTCGACCAATAACCTGGTTACCTTTTCGAAATACAGTGGTCCTAACCCCGAGAACGTAACTACATTGGGGCGCGATATTTCAAACGGTTACCCTGTACCGCGTACCTATAACCTTGGTTTAAACTTAGAACTTAATACAGGCAATTAATCAATATTATTATGAAAAAAGTTATCATTTATACTATAATTATAGCGGCGGCCTTCTGTTTGCCTTCCTGTAAAAAGTTTTTAGATGTACAGCCGCTCGATAAATTAACCGGAAACAATTTCTTCCAGTCGAAAGAGGATGTGGTGGCTAACATTTACAATTTATCGCGTATTGTTTTTAGCAAGTACAACGAAACACACTTTGTTGGTGCCACCGGCGAGTATCGTTCGGGAGAAGTATTGTACGAAAGTCAGTCGGATTTAGCGCCAGCCCGCGAGTTTGTAGAGATTTTAGGTAAAAACAACCTCTTGTTTTTAATCTCAGGTGGCAGGCCATGGGATTTCTATAACTTTGGCCGCATTACCGATTGGACTGCCTATTATCAAGCCATTCAGGGAGCAAATATCTTAATTGCCAAATTGGATGAAGGCATTCCCGGCGTATCAGAAACTGAGAAAAATTCTTTCAAAGCCGAAGCAGCATTTATCCGCTCGTTAAGCTATTTCACCATGGTACGTTTGTATGGCAACGTGGTGTATTATACCGATGCCTTTCATTCTGGTGCGCAGCCGAGAGAAAATTTTGTTTCGGTATTGAATAAATGCATTGCTGATTTAAAGACGCATAAAAACAACATCGCCTGGACTTACACCGACCCTTCTTTAAAAGGTGTACGCGCCAGCAGAGGCAGTATTGTAGCATTGATGATGGAAATGAACATGTGGAATGCAGGTTTCGATCCAAACAATGCCCAGAAATATTACCAGGAAACAGCTGATTTAGGTAAAGAACTGATTGCGAGCAATGCCTTTAGGTTGCTGCCGATTAATGAGTGGGCAACAGTAATTAAAGGCCGTTCTGATGAGAGCTTATTTGAGTTTTACCGCAGTATTAACTATGGCGATGCAAATGCAAATATTGCGCCGATTGCCGATATGTTTCTACACTATCCATACAAAAGGCCAGAGTACACCCACCGTGTAAGTTTTGCTTACTACCGCGGAGAGTACATGCAGAAACTTTTTCAGGATGGTAGCGACAAGCGGATTACCAGCTGGTTTAACGAAGATATTTTTGCCGATAACGGAAAATTCATGATGCTGAAGTTTGCACAAAACTCCTTCTCTACCGGCGAAGAAGATGCTAACCCCGATAACACCTTTATGGTTTTCAGGTATGGTGGCGAAATATTGCTGGCAGCCGAAGCATTGGCCGATTTGGGCGAAGATGCAGAATCTATCAAATTGTTAAATATGGTTAGAGACCGTGCACAAGCTTCTAAATATACCGGTGGAGGTGGCTCGGCCCTTAAAGATTTTATCTTTTACGAAAGATCAAGAGAGCTGATTGGCGAAGGTCACCATTATTTCGACCTCGTACGTACCAAAAGAATTTTAAGCAACCAGTGGTCGTACAACGTATTAACGGCCGATAAATTTAGCCGTGGCGCCTGGACCTGGCCAATAAACTCAGGTGCTTTAAACAACAACCCGTATATGGTACTGAATGAGTACTGGGTTAACGGCGGTAATTAATTTGATTTAAAAGATTAAGAAGAAGATATGAAAAAGCTAATGATGATATGTGCTGCACTTTTACTCTTGTTAAATGCTTGTAAACGTGACGAATATTATATAGATGGCGGCAGGGCCAATCCCGATTATCAGGGCAGTATGCTGCAATACCTGAAAGATAAAAAGGTTCCCTTCGATACCGTAGCACAAATAGTTAAGCTGGCTGGTATGGAAGATCAGTTTAGTAAAGAAGACTTTACCTTTTTTGCCTTTGATGATGATGTAATTAAAAGAACAATTGGCGATATACACACTTTCGAAACCAAGAAAAACCCAAGATTACTATCCTTAAACCAAATGCTTTACGAAGCCGGAAAGGATACCGTAAAAACACTTGATCAGATTAGTCCGCAAATTTGGCGTAAATACCTGCAACGCTATATGTTTAAAGGGGTAAATGCATTAAAAGATTATCCACAGATTGATATGGATTTAAAAAGCATTTATCCTGGCGCCCTGCACTACGATTACAATAACGATGTATCGAACATAGGTGTGGTTTACAACAGCGCCAACGGGATTAAATATATCGGTTACAGGCAATTGGTGTTTTCGTACATACCCGATATTTCAAAGCCGAACGATAATTGGTACATCAGTTACATTGCTTCCTCAGATATCAAGCCAACCAATGGTATGGTGCACAGCCTGCGCTACCAGGGCGCATACCTCGGATTTAGCATTTACGAGTTTTTTAACGATGTGTATAATACCGGTTTAACGCCAAGTAATAAATAATTAGCCTGTTGTAATTTTAAAAGAACAAAATCATGAAAAAAATAAAATACATGCTAATCGTATTTTTTCTTTGCTCCTTAGTTATTCAGGGATGTAAAAAAGAAGAAGAATTGGGTAGCGATCCCTATGCAGACGGAAAGGCTGCATTGGGTATAAGCATGAGCCAGACCTTACCACCAGTACCTGCCGAAGGTATTGTTGGTACAACCGTTACTGTTAAGGCCACCGGGCTTTTACCTTATAAAGATCAGTTAAGCTTTATGTTTAACGGCGAAAAAGCGCAGGTGTTAAGCGTAACTGCATCCGAAATTACCGTTAAAGTACCCGATGCTGGAAGTACAGGCAATACTTCAATTGCTGTTGGCGATCAACTGATTCTTGGTCCGCAGTTTACCGTAACAGGTATTATCAAAAACGATATTACCTGGAAAGCAACAGCAGGTACAAATGGTTACGTAAGTCAGTTTTACGAAATGCAGGATGGTCGTGCGCTGGTAATCGGCAGCTTTAGCAACTACGATAATAAAGGGATTGTTACCAATATTAACCGCATTGCCAGAACATCTTTAGATGGCGATTACGACCGTACTTTCAGAACGGGCAGGGGGGCTAATGGTTCGTTATCGCGCGTAATCGAAATTGGCGGACGTTTTATCATTGCCGGCGGTTTTAGCGGTTACAACCAACGTACCGAAAACATCAGCAACATTACCAGTTTGTACCCTAACGGTGCCATTGATACCATTAAAATACAAACCAAAAAGAAACCAACCTTAACCGATACCGTAACCCAAAAATGGTTCCCGAAATTTAATGGTGGTACCAACGAATTTATCAACCGCATTTATCCGCACCAGGGCAAAATTTTGGCTACAGGTAATTTCAGGTATTATGTAAAACGTACTTACGATAAAGATAATTACGACTTTACCCGCGATACTGTGATTCTGGATAGTACCGAAATCCGCCAGATATTGAGGTTTAACCTTGATGGTTCTTTAGATAAAACTTTCCGTTTCGATATCGGAACAAATAAGGGTAATGTAAGTGCCAACGGACCCATTGATACCTATATGCATACCGATGCAGCCAATCTCGAAAAACTAATGGTTTTTGGTAGTTTCAACACCTTCGATGGGCAACCTGCAGGCCGTATATTAAGGCTTGCAGCCAACGGAACGGTTGATCCGAGCTTTAACCCGGGCAGCGGGGTAGATAATTACATCAGTTCACTTACCTATAATGCCACAACACATAAATATTTAATTACCGGAACTTTTACCCGTTACAATGGCAAACCTGCCAATGGCATGGCTTTGATTAACGAAGACGGAAGTTTAGACGAATCGTTCAACGCACGTTCATTCGAAGGTGGTTATCCAGGCTTTGCACGTCAAATTACAGGTGGCCTCATTGTAGTAGGTGGTGCCTTTAAAAAATACAATAATGTAACCCGTAACGGTTTTATGGTGCTTACGCCGGCAGGTTTACTTGCACCTGGCTATAACGCTACAGGGCCATTCTCCGGAAATCTTTCGGATGTGGTTGAAACCAAATCTGCCGATGGTAAAAAAGCTTTATTGCTGATTGGTGGTTTTTACCGTTTCGATAACCTGCCGTATAACAATATTGTAAGAGTAACAATTGAATAAGCCCAGTTAAATATAAATTAAGATGAGCATAATGAAAAAATATAGATTATTGATTGGGCTGATGGCCGCAATAATTACAACGGCCATATTTTCTTGTAACAAAGATTTTGATAGAACGCTTGGTACCAAAGATGGTACCGATACCACCAAAGTGAGATATGGCAGTCGCAAGGTTTTGTACCTGGTTGTTGATGGTGCAAGGGGACAATCGGTAGCTGCGGCAAATATTCCGAATATTACCGCTTTATTACCCACTTCCATTTACAGTTGGGTGGCTTTAAACGAGCCGGAAGCTACGCAGAATGCCAGCAATTGGGCAAACATGTTAACCGGGGTAAAGAAAACCAAAAGCCTGGTAAACGACGATGCCTTAACCAATAACAACCTGCAAAATTATCCGATCATTTTTAAGCGGATTAAAGAAAGCAGACCGCAAACTAAAATTGCAGCTTATACCTCATCGGCAGTGTTTAAGAGTTTAACCACCGGTGCCGATATCAGCGATCTGGTAGCTGGCGACGATCAGGTAAAAGCAGCCGTAATTAATCAGCTCAATACCGATACCGCTTCTGTAGTGGTTGGGCATTTTACCGATGTAGATAAAGCCGGTATGGCTTCTGGTTACGATAATTCATTTCCTGCCTATAAAGCTGCTATCGAAAAATTCGATGCCGGTGTAGGCGAGATTATTACTGCTTTAAAAAAGCGGAAAAATTATGCAAACGAAGATTGGCTCGTGGTAATTGCGTCGAGTGATGGAGGTGCATTTACTCTTCCGCCAAATGCCGACGATCAAACCATTTTTAGTAAAACGGCAAATAATGCATTTGTGATTTATTACAGCGAAAGTTATAAGAAAAGGATACTTGTAAAGCCATTTACGGGCAACCGGTACCTGGGTAAAACCGTTAAACTGGTTGGTCAAACCATCAGGGCAGAAATTGCGCCCGAAGATGCAAACGTTTACAATATCGACGATACCACCAAAATGACCATCGAGCTTAAAGTGAAAAAGAACAAAGAACAGTTTTTCTGGCCAAGCATTTTGGGTAAGCGGAACGAATGGTCGAGCGGGCACCCAAGCGTGGGTTGGGTAATCTATCTCGAAGACCGTTACTGGTATTTTGAGTGGAGAGGTACCAAAGATGGCGATTACAAGCAATGCAGAGGGGGCGACCTTATTCAGGGACGCTGGGAAAACCTTTCAGTTAAATTAGAGCAGCGTGGCAATCAAAGGTTCATCCGTACTTATACCAATGGTAAATATAACAACGAGGTAGAAATTACCAATTCAGGTTCACTGGCTAACTCAAACGCACTTAAACTGGGCTATTTAAATGGCCAGGGGCACGGAGAACCCGATGTATATGTTACCGATATCCGTTTCTTTAAGCTGAGTGTACCTGATGGGGTAATTGATCAATATGCCTGCGAAACTGCCATCGATCAGAGTCACCCTTCTTATAACTATTTGGTAGGCTACTGGCCTGCTACCGATGGGAACGGCGATAAAATGATCGATCTTTCTTCACAAGCCCACGATTTTAAATTACAGGGTGCATATGCCTGGGAGAACTTTAACGATTTAATTTGCCCGCCTTCTGCCAGTACTTTGGCAGTGTTGGTGCCCCAAACAGCCGATATACCAGTGCAGGTAATCAACTGGCTAAAAATAGCCAACAAACAAACCTGGGCGCTTGACGGAAGAGTTTGGTTAGACCAATAAAATAATTGCTGATCATTTAAAAATATCAAAAATGAAAAAAATTATATACAGCCTGCTAATGGGTTTCACCATCATTGTTGGTGCCTATTCATGTAAAGAATCGCAGATAGAAGATTTGAAAATACCCGATCCGGCTGGTAAAAGTATTACCGGCGAGGGGATTGTGGTAGGCAATGTAACTATGGATAACCAGTTTGTGAAAGTGCCTTTCAAAATTTCCCTTTCCGGAATGGCTGAAGAAGCTTTTCAGGTGGGTTTAACCTTAAATAACGATACCGTTACCCAGTTAATTGGTAATGGTGGGCTAACCAATGCCATCCTGATGCCATCGGCTGCGGTAGAATACCCAAATGTAATTAATGTAGCTTATGGTACCGACAATGCCGAAGGTGTAGCCATTGTGCGCAGATCGGTATTGGAGCGTTATCTGGGCAAGAAAGTGGTTTTTGCTTTGAAATTATCAGCCCCGGGAAAAGGTAATAAAATTGCCAATGGTAAATCAACCATTCTGGTTATCATTAATACTTCCGATTTATTAAAACAAAGTGATGTGCATTTCCTTACCTTTCAAGGCGGAGGCACTTACACCGTAACGCAAGGGCCAAATTATCAGGTTGGGCCTGCCGGGGTTACCATTCCTTTAATTATCAGTTTAGATAATGCCCCTACAACAGCCTTTAACGTAAAAGTTAAAGATAATATCGATACCATTGCCACCTTACTTTCAGCTGGTACGCTTACAAACGCTGTTCACCTGGCCGCTAAAGATTTTAGCCTCGATACTTTGATAAGGTTTAACACCGGGGCAAGCAGTGCAACAGTAAGGTTATCTATTCCTTGGCCAGTTTTTGATGCCAACATCGTAGCCAATAAAAAATTTGCTTTTGCCCTGAGCCTTAGCGACAATACCAACCATGTTATTCACCCTACAAAAGGCAAGGTTATTGTGGTAGTAGATCCGAGCGTAAACCTCGATAACAACTCACCAATTATTGGTAACGGTACCGGCTTAATTGCAAAATATTACACCAATACCCAGCTGGCACCAGATGATGGCCGTGAGCCTTTTGCTACCCGTATTGATGGTACAATCGAGTTTTCAGGCGATGGCTGGCCTGATAATGTGAAAAATACAGCTGGAGCATCTTTAAGCCGCGATAATTTTGCTACAAAATGGTCGGGCGAATTTTTGGCACCGGTAAGGGGCGATTATATTTTCTATCAAACCCGTTGGGATGATGGATCGCGTTTATACATTAATGGTAAAGCTGTTATTGACGATTACACCACGCAGTGGGATAAACCAGAAAGAAAAGCAACTGTTCGTTTAGAGCGCGGTATTAAATACAGAATTGAAGCACACCACCGCGAAAATGTGGGTGGCCAGCAAGCTTATCTCGAGTATGAAGTGCCATCAGCAGGTATAACAGGTAAACGTGCCATTCCAAAAACACAATTATTTCCAACCCCATAAACATAAATAGATATGAAAAGTAACATGAAAAGATTATTCAACATCTGTGCGCTTTTACTGCTTATCGTTGTGTTAACGGTAAAATGCAAAAACAGCGATACCGAGGAAGTTGTTCCGGTGGTAGAAGAGCCAAAACCATTGGTAGCTTTCGATTATAAAATACCAGACCCAGCAAAATACCAGGAGGTGCAGTTTACAGCCGATCCGAAAAATTATAAAACCCTCTTGTGGCAGTTTGGCGATGACAGTACTTCGGTTGAAGTTTCGCCCAAACACGTATACCGCTTTCCGGGTACTTACCGGGTGATTTTAACGATCCGTAATGGACAGGGCTACTCTGCAACTAAAGAGATTAACCTGAAAGTGGTTGACCCTAACTTCGACCCAACCAAATACGGCGAAAACTACATGAAAACCATTGGTGGTAAATTTTCGGTTAACCTCGAGGCTGGGGCAGGCCCCAATTCTGCTGAGGGATCTAGTAAACTGGTCGATCAGGATATCAATACCAAATTCTTACAGGCAGGTTTTGATGGCACGCAACGCTGTACTTTCGAGCTCAATACACCGCAAGTTGTGGGTGCTTATACCATGACATCGGGTAATGATGCCGCCGATCGCGACCCGAGATACTGGATTTTACAGGGATCGTTAGATGGTATTCAGTTCACCGATCTGCATACCGTAACCGTGTGCCCATGGGCAAATGAAAATAGTGGAGTAAGTAGAAAGCAAACCAAGCTTTTCCACTTCGACAATTACATCGCCTATAAGTTTTACAGGCTGTACATCAAATCGAACAGGGGTAGCCGTATATTCCAGCTGGCAGAATGGACCATCAACAAAAAACAACCATAAATTAATATTCTCTCCACACCATTTGAAGATACATGAGGCCTAAAAACTTCATGTATTTTTTTTGAGCAGATTTTTCTGAGGTTCAACGATTAAATTTAATTGTCAGTTAGACAATTAAAGTCTGAAATTACTCGTCTATTTAAATTATATTTTATACTTTAGTAAAACGTTTAACTAAGCTGTTTCTAACCAGAATATAAATTTCAAAATACACACACAGATCATGAACAAAACCAAAACTTTAAAATTTTTAGGCTTACTCGGCTGCATGTTTGCAGGTGGTTTGCTCAAAGCGCAGGATCGAAAGGCACCAGCCTATCCTTTAATTACGCACAATACTTATTTCAGCATCTGGTCTAACACCGATAAATTAAACGAATCGTCTACCCAGCACTGGACAGGTGCCGAGCATTCGCTTTTAGGGCTTATTAATGTGGATGGCAATATTTACCGCTTTTTAGGCAAAGAGGCTACCAATTACAAAACCATTGTACCCGCTTCTGACGAAAAGGGCTTTCAGGTAAATTATACTGAAACTGAACCACAAGGCGATTGGAAAGCTGAAAATTATAATGCAGCTAGCTGGAAAACCGGTGCTGCTCCTATTGGTGATGACGCTAAAACCGTTAAAACCTTATGGAAATCGCACGATATTTGGGTGCGCCGAACATTTAATGTGGCCAACCCGAAATCAATAAATGAGTTGTTCTTAAAAATAAACCACGACGATAATATCGAGGTTTTCCTGAATGGCAAGAAAATTTATACCAAAGAAGGCTGGACAAATACCTTCCAGTATGTGGCTTTAAGTAATAGTGATAAAAGTGCATTAAAAGCAGGTTCGAATGTAATTGCTATTCATTTAATTAACACGGCTGGTGGTCGTTACCTCGATTTTGGTCTCGTTGATAAATTAAAAGACAATGCCGAAAAAGTACAACTGGCCAAGCAAAAAAGTGTCGATATTAATGCTACACAAACCATTTACAACTTTACCTGTGGCAAAGTAGATTTAAAATTAACCTTTACTTCGCCATTGTTAATGAACGATTTAGGTTTGTTTGCACGTCCGGTTTCTTACGTTTCCTATCAGGTTAAAGCAAACGATGGCAAAACGCACCAGGTTAAGGCTTATTTAAGTGCTTCGACCAATATTGCCGTTTACCGTCCTTCGCAAGAGGTAACAACCAGTAAATACAACACGCCGAAATTATCGGTATTAAAAGCCGGTACGGTAGAGCAGCCAGTGTTACAAAAAGCGAGTGATGACATGCGCATTGACTGGGGTTATTTTTATGTGGCGGCACCAAAAACCAGTAACGCCATCCAGTTTGTAACTGCCGAAAAAGATGCAGCCGATGCTTTCAGAAACGGAAATGCTGCTTCAACAGCTAAACAAGGCAAAATGCTGGCCCTAAATACGATTATTCCATTTGGTGCGGTAGGCAAAGCAGCTGTAGAAAAATATGTTGAGTTGGCTTACGATGAAATTTATTCGGTACAATACTTTAACCAGAATTTAAGGCCCTGGTGGAATACTTCTGGTAAAGAAACCATCGAAGGACAGTTAACTGCTGCTGCTAACGAGTACAAAACAGTTATAGCCAAATGCGAAGCCTTTAACAAATCGGTGTATGCGGATGCATTAAAATCGGGTGGAAAAGAATATGCCGATTTATGTGTTTTAGCTTACCGCCAAAGTATTGCTGCACACACATTGGTAAAAAGTCAGCATGGCGAACTTTTATGGTTATCAAAAGAAAACAATAGCGGTGGTTTTATCAATACCGTTGATGTTACCTATCCATCGGCACCGCTGTACCTCATTTACAACCCACAATTGTTGCAAGGTATGCTAAACGGTATTTTTTATTTCAGCGAAAGCGGAAAATACCCGCACCCATGGGCAGCACATGATTTAGGTACTTATCCTTTGGCAAATGGTCAAACTTATGGCGAGCCTATGCCGGTTGAAGAATCGGGCAATATGATTATTTTAACCGCAGCCATTGCTAAGGCACAAGGCAATGCCGATTACGCCAAAGCGCACTGGAAAACATTAACCACCTGGGTTGATTATTTAACCAAAGAAGGCTTAGATCCAAAAACGCAATTGTGTACCGATGATTTTGCTGGTCACCTGGCGCGTAATGCCAATTTATCGGTTAAAGCCATTGTAGGTATTGCCTGCTATGCGCAAATGGCGCAAACTTTAGGTTATAGCGATGTTGCTAAAAAATACCGCGACATTGCCGAAAGCATGGTACCTAAATGGATGGAAATGGCCGATGCAGGCGATCACTATGCTTTAACCTTTGACAATAAAAATACCTGGAGCCAGAAATATAACCTGGTATGGGATAAGGTTCTGGATTTAAATCTCTTCCCTCAGAAAATTTATGATACCGAAACCAAGTATTACCTGACTAAACAAAACCGGTATGGTATTCCGTTGGATAGCAGAAAAGCCTACACTAAAAACGACTGGATTTTGTGGACGGCTACATTTGCGCCAACACGCGAGGAGTTTGAAGCTTTGGTACATCCGGTTTACAAACACGCTATCGAAACCGAATCAAGGGTGCCATTAAACGATTTTTACGATTCGAACACTGGTATCCGCGATAATTTTAAAGCCCGTAGTGTTATCGGCGGTTTTTACATGAAAATGTTTGCCGATAAACTAAAAGCCAAATAAGATTTAATTTATTACCCTTTAAATTAACAATCGAAGGTCCTGCATTGGTGCAGGGCCTTTTTTAATGAAATGGTTTTTGATTAAACAAGTAATTGCATGTTTAGCTCAGCGACTCCCGTCGCGTTTTAATTCGTTGCAAACGAATAGCTATTTACGCGCTCGTTAGAAACGAGCGTTAGCGTAATTTGTAACGAGGATGAACGGGATCAGCGATTTTATCGCTGTTAATAGAGAATCAAAACTCAAATTCAAGCTGGTTATTCTCCCTTTTTTCGATTTCGGTACCATCATAAAAGCGCGACAAAGTAATCCCCAGTAATCTTACCTTCGACGCCCCCAGTTCTGCTTCTTCAAGCAATTTTATGGCTTCTTTGTACATTACTTCTGCCTGATGGATTGGAGTAAGGAACGATCTGCTCCGCGTAATCAGTTTAAAATCGGCAAATTTTATTTTCAAAGTAATCGTTTTGCCACTCAGCTGGTATTTTTCCAGGCGTTTACTTACCGTTTCACTAATCTGTTTCAGCAGATCGTGCATTACCGCATCATCATTGGTATCTTCAGGCAAGGTATCTTCTGCACCAACCGATTTCGCCTCGCGGTTTGCCCTCACCGGCCGCTCGTCAATGCCACGTACAATTTTGTAATAAAACATGCCCGATTTACCGAACTGGGCAATAAGCTGTGCTTCAGTTAATTTTTTTAGGTCTGCCCCGGTATTAAGCTGCATGGCTTTCATTTTAGCGGCAGTTACTTTACCCACACCAAAGAATTTTTCGACCGGCAGCTTTTCCATAAAAGCTTTAATTTTCGATGGGCCGATAAAAGTTAAACCATCGGGTTTATTCATATCAGATGCTACCTTGGCCACAAATTTATTTGTTGATACCCCTGCAGAGGCCGTTAAATTCAGCTCATTTTTAATGGCATCTTTGATTGATTGGGCAATATCGATTGCCGATCCAATACCCAGTTTATCTTCGGTAACATCCAGATAAGCTTCATCTAAAGATAAAGGTTCAATTAAATCAGTGTACCTGCTAAATATTTCCCTGATGGCTTTCGAAGCCGCAGTATAAGCATCAAACCGGGGATACACAAAAATAGCCGTCGGACATAACTGATAGGCTTTACTGGAAGGCATGGCCGAGCGGATGCCATATTGCCGGGCTTCGTAACTTGCCGTAGATACCACCCCGCGGCTGTCGGGCTTGCCACCAACTACAAGCGGTTTTCCGCGGTATTCCGGAAAATCACGCTGCTCTACCGACGCATAAAAAGCATCCATATCGATATGGATAATCTTTCTTAAAGCTATGGTAGTTTCTTCAGACATTGGGATGAAATAAATTTCGCTATTTTTTTTAGCATTATTGAAATAGAATTTTTTTCTTTACAAAATATGGAAAGATCGATCCGCTTTTATAAGAATGCCAAACACGAATGGTATGCCGATATTCCGGAATGGGCAGGGGCCTTAGATGAGCTGCAAATGGTAGAAGGGGCCGATGATTTGTTAAACTGGATAGCCGCATCGACTGGTGAATGTAAATTGCTGCTTGCAGATGAACATTTTGAGCAGGCCGAAATTTTAGAGCTGGTTTACGTTCGTGAAGAGAACCTGGGTGCTGGTGGCGATTATATCTTAGAAACCTTTAAAGGTGATGTTAAAAACCACAGGCTTTGGCTTTGCCATGTTACCGAATTTGTATTTAAACAATTGCCCGAACGAATCTATTTTAAAGAGATAAGTGTTGATTGAAAAGACCCAAACATTTATCATTAAGAAATGAAGGATATTAAGAATAATAGCGCTTATTAAAGTCAATGAATATTTAAATGCCCTCAATTGCCTTATATGGTAAAGTAATGAGTAAAAACTTAGTTTAAAAGATGATCAACCTTATTGAGCAGTGAATCCATTTCGAAGGGCTTTTCCATAAAATCGTTAGCACCGGCGTCCATAGCAGATTGCCTGATATCCCTGCTGGCAGAAATCATCAGTATTGGAATTTCGCGGTATCGCGGATCATTTTTAAGCTGCTTACAGATATCCCTTCCGTCGTAACCACTCATCCAGATATCGAGCATTATTAAATCTGGTTTATTTTTCACCGCATCTATTACCGCCCCGCCGTCATAAGTATAGTCAACCTCATAGCCCATCACCTCCAAAATCATCGTCACAGCGTCAACAATGCCTTCGTCATCGTCTGCAATGAGTATTTTCTTATTTCTCATTTTGTAGTTTTATATCCATTCAGTTCCTGTTATGCATTTTTAAAAGCAAACATGAGCATTAACCTTTTATTATTAATAGCTAAAATCTGTTTTTTGTTTTAAAAATATAAATATTTATTTGTCGGTTTTGAGGCTTTAAAAATGATATAATTTATTGAAAAAACCAGTAAATCTGATCAGTTTTAATAAAGCTTTTGTTGCACCTATTAATTTTTTAGCCCAGCTGAACAGATAATTTTGCGTCGCGTATAAATTATTTAGGATTTTTATACTTTATATTTACAGCATTAATTCAGGTTAATTGAATTTAGTGGCCAAATGGATAGTATTAATATTAAGAAGTTAGCGGAGGCTTTAAATTTATCTACTTCAACAATTTCGAGGGCGTTCAGGGATAATAGCGACATTAATGTGGCTACCAAAGAACGTATATTAGCCAAAGCAAAAGAATTAAACTATCAGCCCAATCATTACGCCAGCAACTTGCGCGAGCAAAAAAGTAAAACCATTGCGGTTATCGTGCCCGAGCTGGCCAACAACTATTTCTCGCAGGCCATTCATGGCATTGAGCGTGTAGCACGCGAAAACGGTTATCATATCCTCATCTACGTAACAGATGATGAATATAAAAAAGAAGTTAATTTTATCCGTCACTTGCACAATGGCAGGGCCGATGGCATTATCATGTCGGTATCGGGCGAGGCCAACGACCATAATTACCTGAATAAATTTGGCGCAAAACGTTTGCCTCTGGTATTTTTCGACAGGATTTACGAAGATATTGAAACCCCGCGGGTAATTACGAACGATTACAACAGTAGTTTTCTGGCTACTGAGCACTTGATAGAGCAGGGGTGTAAGCGCATTGCCTACCTGGTGGTGAACAAAAGTTTATCTATCGGTAAAACCCGTATGCAGGGCTATATCGATGCGCTGGCCAAACATGAGGTGCCATTTGATGAGCATTTGATTGTAGATTGCAGCAACAGCTATGAAGAAAATAGTGTGATCATTAAAGAGGCTTTGACCGAATTAAAGCCCGATGGTGTTTTTACTTCGGTAGAACGTTTGGCCTTTGCTACTTACTATGCCTGTTACGATTTAAAAATCAATATTCCGACTGATTTAAAAGTGATCAGTTTCTCTAGTCTGGAAATTGCACCGTTGCTAAATCCTTCACTTACCACCATCACTCAACCCGCGACAGAAATAGGGGAAGAGTCGGCCCGATTACTGTTCTCCATTTTAGATAATAATGAAGATAAAAACACCCCGAATGAGGTAGTTTTAAGCTCAAAAATTATCGCCCGGAATTCGACTTCAAAAGGCTAAAAAACAGCTCAAAAATTCCCCAATTTTTCAGCTCAAAAATTTCAAAAATTTTCGACACTTAGTGTAAAATACGCAGAATTTCGACTCGTTTTCGGGAACGTTCCCGAAAATTGACTTTAAAATGATCCCGGTTTTTCGGGAACGTTCCCGAAAAATCCGTTAAAAATAGCTTAGTGTAAAAAATACACTTAATTTTTGAATTTAACAATTTTAATTAATTGATTTTCAGTATATTAATTATTTAACAATTATTTAACGTGACTTTTAGTTATGTCGAAAAATGATTTTTATGACCGAAAATTATCAGCCGAAAAACAGCCCAAAATATATTTTTTAAATAAATTTTGAAATGTCGTTATGGGCTGTAAATTAGTCCTATGTGTAAATCACTATAATATTTAACCAAATTTTTATACTTAAACGAGCTTCAAATATGAGAGTATTTTACCTGTTAAAACAGGGGCTTTTGGTGCTGTTAGTTTTTTCAGCATTAATGGTAAAAGCACAAACCGGATCGGTGTCTGGAAAGGTGCTTGACGAAACCGGCTTGCCATTACCTGGTGCTTCCGTAGTTATTAAGGGAACAACCAGAAGTACAGCAACAGACGCAAATGGCGTTTTTAAACTGGCAGGATTATCGAATGGTTCGGTAACCCTATCGGCCAGTTTTATCGGTTATCAAACCCTCGATAAAACAGTTAGCGTTTCGGCAAATGCTACTGTAAATTTTCAATTGGTACCCGATGCCCAAAAACTAAACGAAGTGGTGGTAATTGGTTACGGTACTGCCGAAAAGAAAAACCTGACGGGATCTATCACTACGGTAAATGCCAAAGATTTTCAGAAAGGTACCATTACTACTCCTGAGCAATTGATTCAGGGTAAAGTAGCCGGGGTTAACATTGTTTCCAACAGTGGTCAGCCAGGTGTGGGTAGCACCATCCGTATCCGTGGAGGTGCATCGCTTAATGCCAGTAACGATCCTTTGGTGGTAATTGATGGGGTACCTTTCAGCGGTAACTCAATTGGCAACGCACCAAGTCCGCTATCGTTGGTTAACCCGAACGATATTGAAACTTTTACCGTTTTAAAAGATGCCAATGCAACGGCTATTTACGGTTCGCGCGCCTCGAACGGGGTAATTTTAATTACCACTAAAAAAGGTGCTTCTGGTGCTCCGGTAATTAATTTCAGTACCAACAACTCTATCGCTACTGTAGCTAAAAAAGTAGATATTTTATCATCCGATCAAATCCGCAGTTTTGTAAATGCCAATCCAAATGCTTCTTATGATGATGGTAAGAAATTTACTGCTTTACTAGGTGGATCAAATACCGATTGGCAGAATGAAATTTATCAGAATGCTTTCTCAACCGATAACAGTCTAAGTATTGCCGGATCGTTTAAAGGTGTACCTTACCGTGTTTCGGCAGGTTATTTAGATCAGCAAGGACTTTTATTAACCGATCATTTTTCGCGTGGAACTGGTGCTATCAGCATTTCACCTAAATTATTCCAGGATCACTTAAAAATCGATCTGAACCTGAAAGGTGCTTTAACCGAATCGCATTTTGCCAATTCGGGTGCTGTAGGTTCGGCTATTCAATTCGATCCAACGCAATCGGTAACTGCCAACAATAATTTTGGTAACTATTTCGAATGGTTAAGAAGCGATGGTTCGGTAAACCCGAATGCACCGCGCAACCCGGTAGCTTTAATCAGGCTTAACGATAACAATGGTAAAGCCGAAAGAAGTTTTGGAAATGCACGTTTCGATTATTCTTTCCACTTTTTACCTGAATTACATGCCAACTTAAATTTAGGTTATGATATTTCTAAAGGTTATGGTTCAGTACGTGTTCCGGTTTTTGCAGCACAAAGTGTGGCTACCCAGGGTTCTTACACCCGCTCTTTAAACACAGAAACCAATAAGCTTTCTGAGTTTTACTTAAATTATGCCCATACTGCGGCCAGTATTAAAAGCCGTTTCGATGTAACTGCCGGTTACGGTTATTACGACAATTCTAAAACCGGTTACAATTTCCCATCATACAAAGGAACAGGTGAGGTATTGGTAAACCCGGTTTTCCCTTTCTCTACCGATCGCGATAAATTGCTTTCGTACTATGGCAGGTTTATTTATACTTTGGCCGATAAGTATATCTTATCTGGTACTTTAAGGGCCGATGCTTCTTCTAAATTCTCAGAGAAAAACCGTTGGGGCTATTTCCCTTCAGCAGCCTTTACCTGGAGAATTTCGAACGAAAACTTCCTGAAAAACAGCGAATCAGTATCTGACCTGAAATTGCGTTTAAGCTACGGACAAACCGGTAATAAAGACGGTATCGGTTATTACGATTACCTATCGAAATACTATGCTAACAGCAACACCGGTCAATACCAGATTGGTAATACTTTCTACAATTATTACACGCCTGCTGCTTACGATCCTGATTTGAAATGGGAAACTACAACCACCTACAATGCAGGTTTAGACTATGGTTTTATGAAAGGCCGTTTATATGGAAGTATTGATGTGTACTACAAAAAAACCTCCGATTTGTTAAGCAAAATCAATATTCCGGTAGGTACCAACTTTAACAACGAATTAACCACCAATGTGGGTAATATGGATGTGAGAGGTGCTGAGGCCAGCTTAAATTTCGCAGCTATTAAAACCGAAAATACCAGCTGGGATTTAGGTGTAAATGTTGCTTACAACAAAAGAAAGGTAACCAACCTAACGCTTAACCCTGATCCGGCTTCGAAAGTGGGCGCTGGTGATATTACCGGTGGTACTGGTGTAACTTTAAAATACAATGCGGTTAATCAGATTCCAGGATCATTTTATGTGTACAAACAGGTTTATAATGCTGATGGCAAACCATTGGAAGGTGTGTACGAAGACTTGAACAAAGATGGCGTAATTAATACCAGCGATCAGTATTTCTATAAAGCTCCCGATCCGAACATCACACTAGGCTTCAATACTACTTTTTCTTATAAAAAATGGAGCTTTACCACTTCACTTAGGGCCAACTTTGGCAACTATGTGTACGATAATGTTTCATCAAACTTTGGGATCAGATCGAACATCTTAAGTCCATCGGGTGTAATCAACAACGCATCAACCGATTTCTTGTCTACCAATTTCCAGAACAACCAGTTCCTGAGCGATTACTATGTTAAAAATGCTTCGTTCCTGAAAATGGATAACGCAGGTATTTCTTACAACGCGGGTAAATTATCTAAAAACGGAAATACAACGTTAAGAATTTCGGCAAACTGTCAGAACGTTTTCACGGTTACAAACTACAATGGAATTGATCCTGAGCTGAGCAGTGGTATCGATTACAACCTGTATCCACGTCCGCGTACTTACACGTTAGGTTTAAATGTTGGTTTTTAATAAAGAGAGAAAGATGAAAAATTCATTTAAAACGATATTGGCATCAGGTATTTTATTGTTGTCATTAAATTCATGCAAAAAAGGAGACCTGAACGTTTTGCCTACCAACGATGTGACTTCGGCAAGCGTTTACGCTACTCCGGCTGGTTATAAACAAAGTTTGGTTAAATTGTATGCTGCCTACGCATTAACCAGTTCAACCGGATCAGATAATAGCGATATCGGCGGGTTAAACTCTGGTTTCGCAGACTTTTTACGCTTATTCTGGACTTCGCAGGAGCTGGTAACCGATGAGGCCATCTGCGCCTGGGGCGATACCGGTATTCCGGAACTGGACTACGGTATACCAAGTGTAGATAACCAGTTTTTAAGAGGTTTATATTCAAGAAGTATTTTACAGATTACGGTTTGTAACGAATTCCTGCGCGAAAGCACTCCAGAAAAACTGGCCTCGCGCAACATTACTGGCGCTGATGCTACAGCCATTGCGAAATACCGTGCCGAAGCCCGTTTCCTACGTGCTTACCAATACTGGGTATTGTTAGATGCTTTTGGTAACCCGCCATTCGTTACCGAAAACGATGAGATTGGTAAAGTAGCTCCAAAACAAATTCAAAGAGCAGCTTTATTCGCTTATGTAGAATCAGAACTTAAAGCAATTGAAGGTGATTTAGCTGAACCGCGCGCCAATGAGTATGGCCGTGCCGATAAAGGTGCAGACTGGGCTTTACTTGCCAGGTTATATTTAAATGCACAAGTGTATACTGGTACTGCTAAATATACCGAAGCTATCACTTATTCAAGCAAAGTAATTGCTGCTGGTTATAGCTTAAAAGCCAATTACATGGACCTTTTTAAGGCTGATAACAACATCAATAATACCGAAAACATCCTGACCATAAATTATGATGGGGTAAACGGTACCAACTATGGCGGTACTACTTTCTTAATCAATGCTGGTATTAATGCCGATATGGGTACTGCATCTTATGGCGTGCCAAGTGGTGGCTGGGGTGGCAACAGAACCCGTCAGAATTTGCCTGCGCTATTTCCTGATGCCAATGGTAGCGCCGATAAACGCGGTACTTTCTTTGGTGCAAAAAGTGCAGTAGATGAAATTGGTGTATTTACCGATGGATTGCGTGTAACCAAATTCAAAAACGTAACCTCAACCGGTGTAACACCTGCATCATTAAACGGTACTTTCAGTTCGCTTGATTTTGCCTTATTCCGTTTGGCAGAGCAATATTTAATTTATGGCGAAGCTGTGGCCCGCGGTGGTTCTGGTGGTACAGTTAGTCAGGCATTAACTTATGTAAATGCGTTACGCCAGCGTGCTTATGGCAATGCCAATGGTAATCTTACCACAGCTGCTTTAACGGTGGATTTTTACCTGGATGAACGTGCGCGCGAGTTGTATTGGGAAGGACACCGCCGTACAGATTTGGTACGTTACGGAAAATTTACCGGTTCTACTTACCTATGGCCATTTAAAGGCGGCGTTAAAGCCGGAACTTCAATTCCAGCACACCGCAACATTTACCCGATTCCTGCAGCAGATTTAATTGCCAACCCGAATCTGGTTCAAAACACAGGTTATTAATCTTCATATTTAATAAAAGATGAAATCAATATTTTTCAAAACCTTAGCCTTTTGCTTCCTTGCTTTATCGCTTTGGTCGTGCAAAAAAGATGAAACCCAAACGGTTTCGGTGGTTGGGACGGCAGGAACACTTACTGCATCAACCACTACATTGAATTTGGTACAAGCCAATGGTGCGCAAACAGCGGTTACCTTAAGCTATCCGCTGGCTACTTCAAGTGGCTACGTGGTGCCGGTAAATACTACCTTACAGTTTGCTTTAAAGGGTACCAACTTTGCAGCACCGAAAGAGATAGTGGTTACCACTAAAACCTATGCACCTACTGTTACCGAAATCAACAACATGATTTTAGCCTTAGGTGGAAAAATTGGTGTAGCTGCCCAGGTAGAAGTACGCTTAAAATCAGGAGCTGCAGTAAACGATTTAACTTATTCGAATATCATTACACTAAGTGCTACGCCATATTTAGCATCTGCATGGATTTATGTACCAGGCAACTATCAGGGCTGGAACCCGGCAACTGCCGATAGTTTGGTTTCATTAACCAGCAACGGCATATATATCGGTATTATCAAATTTGATGGTAGCAATTTTAAAATTACACCAGAGAAAAAATGGGATGTAGCTTATGGTGATGCTGGTGGCGGTGCAATCAGTACTTCTGGGGGCGATATCGCTTCAGGTGTTGCCGGCTTAAAACAGGTAACGGTTAACCTTACTGCTAAAACTATCAAAATAGAAGATACTAAAGTTTGGGCCGTTATTGGCGATGCAACTCCTGGTAAATGGGATACAGATACCGACATGAAATTTATCAACGATGGTAAAGGAACCTGGAAAGTAACCACCAATCTTACAGCAGGTTCAATTAAATTCAGACAAGACCATAAGTGGGATGTTAACCTGGGTGGCAGCGGTGGTAATTTAACAGCTGGTGGCGCTGATATTGCAGTAGCTGCAGCAGGTAATTATACCATTACACTCGATGTAACCGGTAGTAAATATACCCTTGTTAAAAATTAATCATTAACTAAAATCGCCCTGTAAGGATCGTTTTGATCTTTGCAGGGTTTTTTTAACCTTTTAAAGTTTAAGCATGATCAGATTTCTTACCTCAGCAATTTTTTCTTCCGTTCTTTCTTTAAATAAAAATGCTCAAACTAAAATCCAGTCTAAAACCAAACCGACCGGATTAAAAAAAATATTCATTATCCTGGTGCTGCTATCGTCTAGTACCAGTCTCTTTGCCCAAAAATTAGAACGTATTGAACCCATGTTCTGGTTTACCGGCATGCAAAACCCTAAATTACAATTATTGGTACATGGCGATCAGATTGCCCGTACAACCGTAACCTTAAATTATCCTGGCGTTAAACTCGTTAAGGTAAATAAAGTAGAAAATCCAAATTACCTTTTCCTCGATTTAAGCCTTTCGGCAACCGTAAAACCGGGAACGTTCCCAATTAACTTTCTCGTAAACGGCAAAAAAATATTCAGTTACAGCTACGAATTAAAAAGTCGCGATAAAAGCGCAGGCCGGATTCAGGGCGTAACACAAAAAGATTTCATTTACCTGTTAATGCCCGATCGCTTCGCCAATGGCGATAAAACCAATGATGTGGTGAAGGGCTTAAATGAAACCGCCTTAAACCGCGATAGCATGTACTACCGCCATGGTGGCGACATACAAGGAGTGATGAATCACCTCGATTACCTGAAAGATTTAGGCGTAACTACCGTTTGGATGACCCCGGAGGTAGAAAACGATATGGCTCAGGCTTCTTATCATGGCTATGCCGTAACCGATCACTATAAAATCGATCCGCGTTATGGCACGAATGCGCTTTACAAACAATATGTGGAGGCTGCCCATGCCAAAGGTATGAAAGTGATTAAAGATATTGTACACAACCACATTGGTACCCAGCACTGGTTTTATAAAGATTTACCGATGAAAAGCTGGTTAAACCAATGGCCAAAATATACCCAAACCAGTTACCGCGATCAAACCGTAATGGATACCCACGCTGCTACTGCCGACCGCAAGCAAATGCTGAATGGCTGGTTTGTACCTTCAATGCCCGATTTAAATGAGCAGAATCCTTATGTCCAAAATTACCTGACCCAAAATCACATCTGGTGGATTGAATATGCAGGTATCGACGGACTGCGTTTAGATACCTATCCTTATAACGACCCGGCTTACATGGCCGATTGGGCCGTTAAAATTAAAGTAGAGTTTCCTAGGCTGTCGATTTTTGGCGAAACCTTTGTAAACGGTGTTGCTAACCAGGCCTTTTTTACCCAGGGCAATACCGTAAACCGCGGTTTCGATACACATTTGCCAGGCATTACCGATATGGCCGTTAAAGATGCCATTTACGAAGCTTTGAACGGCAAAAACGGCTGGACAGATGGCATTAACCGGTTATACGATGTAGTTGCGCACGACTTTTTATACCAGGATCCAACCCGCAATTGCATTGCACTCGATAACCACGATATGAGCCGTTTTTACTCGGTAGTAAACGAAGATTTCGAGAAATATAAAATGGGGATGGCCATCTTATTAACCATGCGCGGTATCCCGCAAATGTACTATGGCACCGAAATTCTGATGAAAAACTTCTCTAATCCCGATGGTCTCGTACGTTCTGATTTTCCAGGTGGATGGGAAGGTGACAAAAAAGATAAGTTCGTGGCCGATGGTCGCACAGCAAAAGAAAACGAAGCTTTCAATTTTGTTAGAACGCTGGCCAATTTCCGTAAAAATAGCGCAGCCCTGCAAAACGGAAAGCTGATGCAGTTTGTACCACAGGATGATGTGTATGTGTATTTCCGCTACAATGCCGAACCAAAAGGTGCTGTAATGGTTATTGTAAACAACACAGAAAAAGAGAAATCATTAAACACCGATCGCTTCGCCGAAAGAACAACTGGCATTACAACTGCTAAAAATGTAATCTCCGGAGAGAACATCGATTTTAAAAACATTAAAGTGCCTGCCAAGACAACGTTAGTACTCGAATTAAATTAATTTATTGCCGTCGACTTCAGTCTACGGCCAGAAATAGAAAGATGCAAGAAAATCTCAAATCTCAAATCTCAGGTCTCAAATCTCAAATAAAGGCTTGTCTCTTCGATCTGGATGGCGTGCTGGTTGATACCGCCGTGTACCACTATCAGGCCTGGAAACGTTTGGCCAATACTATGGGTTTCGATTTTACCGAAGCGCAGAACGAGCAGTTGAAAGGGGTAAGCAGGGTAGAGAGTTTAAATAAGATTTTAGCCTGGGGTGGGGTAACCAAAACCGATGCCGAGAAAGAAGAACTGGCTACTTTAAAAAACAGCTGGTATGTAGATATGATCACCAAAATGACTCCTGCCGAGGTTTTGCCAGGTACGGTCGAATTCCTTACAGCAATTCATCAGGCGGGTTATAAACTGGCATTGGGCTCTGCAAGTAAAAATTCGGCAACGATATTAGAAAAAACGCAACTGGCGCATTTCTTTGATGAAATTGTGGATGGCAACATGGTTACCAAATCAAAACCCGATCCCGAAGTTTTTTTAAAGGGCGCATCACTTTTAGGTTTCAAACCAGAAGAATGCGTGGTTTTTGAGGATGCCGTTGCAGGAGTAGAAGCTGCCAAAAGAGGAGGAATGAAAGCCATTGGAATTGGTGAAAAAAGCGTACTTACCGAAGCTGATAAGGTAGTAAGCGGATTAGATAAATTAACAGTAAAGGATTTAGAAGAATTGTAAAGGAGTAGCAAGTATTAAGTAGCAAGTTGTGGATTTATCTTGATACCTAATACTAATTACTTGATACTAACTACTTGATACTAGAAAATGAAAAATTACATTAAAGCAGATGAGTGGAACATTATCGAAGAAGGTTTTGATCCACATTTAAATAAAATTTCGGAAAGTATTTTCAGTTTAGGTAACGGCCGCATGGGGCAACGTGCCAATTTTGAAGAAACTTATACCGCCGAAACCCTGTTGGGTAACTATGTAGCAGGGGTGTATTATCCCGATAAAACCCGCGTGGGCTGGTGGAAAAACGGTTATCCTGAATATTTTGCGAAAGTTTTAAATGCAGCAAACTGGGTGGGTATTGAAGTTAAATTCGACAATGAAGTACTTGATCTGGCAACAGCAGCGGTAAGCGATTTTAAACGTGTGCTGAATATGCATGAAGGATACCTGGAGCGTACTTTCACTGCTAAATTAAAAAGCGGCAAAACGGTTAAAGTTAAATCTACCCGTTTTTGCAGTATTGCTGATGATGAAGTAGGAGCAATCCGTTACAGCATTACACCTTTAAACTTCGAAGGAACCTTAACTTTAACTCCCTTTATTGATGGTGATGTTAAAAATCAGGATAGCAACTACGATGAAAAATTCTGGGATCAGGTAACTGATCAAATTTCTGGTGCTGAGGCTTACATTCAGCTAAGAACCAAGAAAACCGAATTTGAAGTTTGCACCGGAAGCCATATCCAGGTTTACCAAAACGGCAAACAATTGAATGTTGATACCACCGAAGTACGCAAAGAAAAATTTGTAGGTCAAACTTTTGCTGTAGCGGTTAAAACAAATGAAGAAGTAACGCTGATTAAAATTGCGGCGAATTTATCTTCCGAAAATTATCCTAAAGATGCACTTTTAAAAGAAACCCAATCGGTTATTTCCAGTGCTGTAGCTAAAGGTTTCGATACCTTATTGCAGGAGCAAGCTGCGGCATGGGCTACCAAATGGGAAGAAAGCGATATCGTGATTGAAGGTGATGTAGCGGCCCAGCAGGCTATCCGTTTCAATATTTTTCAATTGTTTCAAACCTATACCGGTAAAGATGACCGGCTAAACATCGGTCCGAAAGGATTTACAGGCGAGAAATATGGAGGTTCTACTTACTGGGATACCGAAGCCTATTGCGTGCCTTTTTACCTGGCAACCGCTCCACAGGAAGTGAGCAAAAACCTGTTGGTTTACCGCCACAAGCAATTGGGCAAAGCCATAGAAAATGCAGCTAAATTAGGTTTCAAAGATGGAGCAGCATTATATCCGATGGTAACCATGAACGGGGAAGAATGCCACAACGAATGGGAAATTACCTTCGAAGAAATACACCGCAACGGTGCCATTGCTTTTGCCATTTACAACTACATCCGTTACACCGGTGATGAAAGTTACCTGACCAACTACGGTTTGGAAGTACTCATCGGCATTGCCCGTTTCTGGAAACAACGCGTTAACTGGAGTAACGAAAAACAGCAATATGTAATGCTTGGCGTAACCGGACCTAACGAATACGAGAATAACGTAAACAACAACTGGTACACCAATTTACTGGCTACCTGGTGCATGAAATATGCTACCGAAGCTGCTGAAATTGTACAAAAACAACAACCAGAAAAATACAATAGCTTGGTTAAAAGCTTAAATTTCGATCAGCAAGAATTTGCCGATTGGGCTGATATTATCGAAAAGATGTACTATCCGCAAGATAAAGCGCAGGGTATTTTCTTACAGCAGGATGGCTATCTTGATAAAGAGCAGATTTTGGTTAAAGATTTACCGGCAAGCGATAGACCAATTAACCAGAAATGGAGCTGGGACCGCATATTACGTTCGTGCTTTATTAAACAGGCCGATGTTTTACAGGGATTGTATTTCTTTGAGGAAGATTACGATTTAGAAACCATCAGGAGAAACTTCGATTTCTATGAACCGCGTACCGTTCACGAAAGTTCTTTATCACCTTGTGTACATAGCATTTTGGCTGCCAAATTAAATGATGAAGCACGTGCTTACGAATTTTATCTGCGTACCGCCCGTTTAGATCTCGACGATTATAACAATGATACCGAAGACGGATTGCACATTACCTCTATGGCAGGTACCTGGATGAGTGTTGTAGAAGGCTTTGCAGGTATGCGTGTACGCAACGGCAAATTGCAGTTTAATCCATTCTTACCTGGCAAATGGAAGTCGTTTTCGTTTACCATTGGTTTCAGGGGAGCTACTTTAAAAATTAATATTGCAGAAAACGGCATAAACATTAAAAACAACAGCCCTGTAGGCTTGGAAATCGGTATCAGAAACCAATTTTATCAATTGGATGGAAATGCCGAAATTGAAGTAAATAACGCCGCGTTGGTATGATTCTAGCTGTAAAACGTAAAATGGAAAATGTATCTTTCTCAATGATCCGTCATTACGAGGAGGAACGACGAAGCAATCTCACTAGGATAGCATGCTTTGTGTCAATTCTATTTTTACTAATTTCATTATCATCCTTTGCACAAAAACAGCCTAGAAAAATGAACGATAAACAAATCGTTATCTATCAGTTACTGCCCCGTTTATTCGGGAATAAAAATACCACCAATATCCCTTACGGCACTATTCAGCAAAATGGTTCGGGTAAGTTTAACGATATTACCGACAAAGCTTTAGATGGGATTAAAGAACTGCATGTAAACTATGTTTGGTACACTGGTGCAATTGCACATGCCAGTTTAACCGATTATTCGGCCTATGGCATCAAGGTAGATGATGCCGATGTGGTGAAAGGCAGGGCAGGTTCGCCCTACGCCATCCGCGATTATTACGATGTAGATCCCGATTTGGCTGTAGATGTTAAAAACCGCATGCAGGAGTTTGAAGCGCTGGTAAAAAGAACCCATGCTAAAAACCTGAAAGTGATTATCGATTTTGTGCCCAACCATGTGGCAAGGAGTTATCATTCGTATGCGAAGCCTAAAAATGTAGTCGATTTTGGTGAACAGGATGATGTAACACAGGGTTTTAGTGCGAAAAATGATTTTTACTACATTCCCGGACAAAAATTTCTGGTTCCGCAGCATGAACCTAAACAAACGCCGGTTGCCGTTTTGCAAGATGGAAAGTTTGATGAAAATCCCGCAAAAGCAACGGGTAACAATGTGTTTGCTGCCCAACCCAAATACGACGATTGGTTCGAAACCATTAAGTTAAATTATGGAGTTGATTATCAGAATGGAGAGAAAACTTATTTTGATCCCATCCCGCCGGTTTGGTTAAAAATGCGCGATATTTTAATCTACTGGACCCATAAAGGAGTAGATGGTTTCCGTTGCGATATGGCCGAAATGGTACCTATTGCTTTCTGGAACTGGGTGATTCCACAAGTTAAAAAGGAGAACCCTGATTTAATTTTCCTGGGCGAAGCCTATAATCCACAGGTTTACAAACAATATTTAGACGAAGGTAAATTCGATTACCTTTACGATAAAGTAGGTTTATATGATGGCTTAAAAAGGTTGATCAGGAACGAATCAAACGCTGATGTAAAAGAGATCAGTAAGGTTTGGCAGAAAGAAAGTGCCGGTTTTGGCCATCGCATGCTGCGCTTTTTAGAAAACCATGATGAAGAACGTATTGCTTCATCAGGTTTCGCCGGCAAGGCTGAACTGGCTTTGCCTGCTATGGTCGTTTCCGCAACGCTTGGCGCTGGCCCCGTAATGCTTTATTTCGGTCAGGAGGTTGGTGAGGCTGGAAAACGAGAAGAGGGTTTTGGTGGCGATGATAACCGCACTACCATTTTCGATTATTGGGGTGTACCAAATCATCAGCAATGGATGAACGACGGTGCTTTTGATGGAGGGAAATTAACTGATGATCAGAAAAAGTTAAGGGCTTATTACCAGCAATTGTTAAAGGTAACCACCGGTAGCGATGCTATAGCGAATGGCGATATTTATGAAGTTCCGTTAAGTGGCAATATGAATAACCGCATGTATGCTTTTATCCGTTATTCAGGCAAGCAACGTTTGTTGGTAGTGGCTAATTTCGACAGAAATGAAACGTTAACTGCGAACATCGAAATCCCTGATCAGATTTTAAAGGTAAAATCCTCATCTCCTGTTACGGATTTGTTGAGCGATAAAAAATTAAATATTCCCGCAGGAACGGCTATTCCTGTAAAGGTTGGGCCAGTTTCGGCGCAGATAATAGCGTTTTAACATATTAACCACAGAGTGCGCGGAGAAAAAACACAGAGAACACAGAGTCAGTTTGAATACTCACTGTGCGCTGTGTTAAACTTAGTGTCCTTTGTTGTAAAAAATAGGGCAGGGGGCAGCGCAGAATTTATTAAAGCAATAGAAAATAACGCCATGCGCCATGCGCTTAGCGCCTAGACTAAAGAAAATGAGCTTAAAAACAGTATTCGAGAATCCGAAATTAACACTCGTTCAGATTATCAACATGAGCGTTGGGTTTTTCGGTATCCAGTTTGGTTGGGATCTGCAGCGTGCCAATATGGGCCGTATTTACGAAAATCTTGGCGCCAATCCCGATCAGGTTCCTTTATTGTTTTTAGCAGCCCCTTTAACCGGGCTGTTGGTGCAACCTGTTATTGGCTACCTGAGTGATCGTACCTGGCACCCAAGATGGGGCAGGAGAAGACCTTATTTTTTAATAGGGGCTATTGTAAGCAGCATAGCCTTAATTTTTATGCCGCACAGCAGCGTATTGTGGATGGCTGCAGGTTTATTGTGGATTTTGGATGTTTTTGGGAACATTGCCATGGAACCTTTCCGCGCTTTTGTTACCGATAAATTGCCCGATAGTCAGGTTAACCGTGGTTTTATTATGCAAAGCATGATGATTGGTTTAGGTGGGAGTGTAGCCTCTGCCTTACCGTGGATTATGAATAATATTTTCCATTTAACCAACACGGCCGAGCAGGGCAGCATTCCGGAAAATGTAAAGTTCTCTTTTTATATCGGTGCATTTTTCTTTTTTGCAGCGGTACTGTGGACGGTTTTTACCACTAAAGAATATCCGCCACAGGATGTTGATTTTAAAGAAAAAGTAAAAGCCAGCAACAAAGGTTTTGGTGGCGGTGTCAAAGAAATTTTTCAGGCCTTGCGCAATATGCCTAAAAGAATGCAGGTAGTTTCGCTGGTTCAGTTTTTTACCTGGCCAGGCTTGTTTTTAATGTGGTTTTATTATACCACAGCTGTTGCAGTTAATGTTTTTGGCGGTAAAGATGCAGCCGATCCGGTTTATGCCCATGGTGCCGATTTTGGTAGTTTAACGCTGGCCTATTACAGTGTGGTTACTTTCCTTTTTGCTTTAATCCTTCCTAAAATAGCCGATACTTTAGGTCGTAAAACTACGCATGCCCTTTGTTTAATTTGTGGTGCTGTTGGCTTAATCAGTGTGGCCTGGGTGCATGATAAAAATATGTTGTATTTGTGCATGACGGGGGTAGGTATTGCCTGGGCAAGTATCCTTTCCATGCCTTACGCCATGTTGAGTGGTTCTCTACCCAAAGATAAAATTGGTATTTACATGGGTATTTTCAATTTCTTTATTGTACTGCCCGAAATTATTGCCTCGCTGGGTTTTGGCTGGTTAATGCGCAACGTATTAAATAACGACAGATTACTGGCCGTTCAGCTGGGGGGCGGTTTAATGATTCTGGCGGCTGTAATTTGCTATGTGTTTATCCGCGAAAAGAAAACTGACGAAGTATTGGCCGCTAAACTGGAAGTTGAAGAAAACAGAAGTGTTTAATCAGAATTTAATCCAAAAATAGTCACTGACTAAGTACAAAATATTAACCACAGAGTCCACGAAGAAAAACACAGAGAAAACGGAGTCCATTTTAAGTCTCAATGTGCTCTGTGAAAACTTTGCGGCCTCGGTGGTAAGAACCAACAATAATCTAACCAAATGAAAAAAGTATTTTATCTATTGCTGTTGGTGGCAGCAACGCATACCGCCTGCAAAAAAGCGGCTACAGATACCCCGGAACCAACACCGGTTAATCAAACAGCCGATTTACCGGCAGGAGCCAAAGATGGCGTCGCCTTTATCAACAATGGTACTTCGGCTATTGTAACTCTATATGCGCCAGGTAAAACTACGGTTTCGCTAATTGGCGATTTTAATAACTGGTCGGCAACGGCTTCGGCAATGAAAAAAACACCTGATGGCAATACCTGGTGGGTACAAATTGATAACCTTAACCCCGCTACCGAATATGCCTACCAGTTTGTTGTTGATGGAAACCTGAAAGTGGCCGATCCCTATTGCGAAAAAGTGCTCGATCCGGATAACGATCAATATATATCGGCAACAGTATACCCAAATTTAAAAGCTTACCCAACAGGTAAAACAACTGGTATTGTGAGTACCATGCAAGCGAATCAGCCAGTTTATAGTTGGAAAAATAACAGCTTTACCCGCCCGGATAAAAACAACCTGGTGATTTACGAATTATTGGTGCGCGATTTTACTACTGAACACAGCTATGCATCAACGCTTGCAAAATTGGATTATTTAATGGGCCTGGGGATAAATGCCATTGAATTAATGCCTGTTAACGAGTTTGAAGGCAATTTAAGCTGGGGCTATAATCCATCTTTTTATTTCGCACCGGATAAATATTACGGGACCAAAACGGCATTGCAAAATTTTATCGATGAGTGCCACGGTCGTGGTATTGCCGTGATTATGGATATGGTTTTAAACCACTCCTTTGGTCAGTCGCCTATGGTGCAGCTGTATTTCGATGGCGCTAAGCCCACTACTTCGAGCCCCTGGTTTAATGTAGATGCCAAACATCCTTTTAATGTGGGTTATGATTTTAACCATGAAAGCCAGGCCACCAAAAAGTTTTCGAAAGATGTAATGAAATTCTGGATGCAGCAATATAAAATAGATGGTTTCCGTTTCGATTTATCGAAAGGCTTTACCCAAAAGTCTTCAACAGATGATGCGCAGTTCAGGTTGTATGATGCCGGCCGGGTAGCCATCTGGAAAGATTATAACAGCTACATCAAAAGTATCGATCCGAATTTTTATGTGATATTGGAACATTTTGCAGAAGAATCGGAAGAAAAAGTATTGGCCGATGAGGGCATGATGCTTTGGAATAACCTGAACCATGATATGAACGAAGCTACCATGGGCTGGTTAGGTGGTTCTAATTTTCAGTGGGGATTTTACACCAATCATGGTTTTACCAAATCAGAAAACCTGGTAAGCTATGGCGAAAGTCATGATGAAGAGCGCCTGAATTTCAAAAACATCAGCTATGGAAATGGATCTGGTAGTTATATGATTAAGGGTAATCTGGCTACATCCCTAAAAAGAGAAGAATTGATTGCAGCATTTTTATTTGGCATGCCTGGCCCTAAAATGATCTGGCAGTTTGGCGAACTCGGTTACGATGTAAGTATCGATTTTAATGGACGAACCGGCGATAAACCAATTAAATGGGAATATTTCAGCGATCCAAACCGCAAAGCACTGTACGATGCTTATGCCAAATTCATCAGGTTAAAAAAGAACAACAGCATTTTTAACTCCACTAATTTTACTTACAACCTGGCCGGGGGGATTAAATACATTAAATTAACTGAAGGCAGCAACACAGTTGTGATAGTTGGTAATTTTGATGTGGTAAACCTAAGTGCCAATATCGATTTTGGTGCGGCGGGTACATGGCTGGATGCAGTAGGCAGCAATGTTAATCTGGCTTCGGGCACATATACCGCAAACCTGGCACCGGGCGAATACCATATTTTTAGCAAAGTTGCTTTAAAGTAATTACAACCTCGCAGGTTTTAGAAACCTGCGAGGTTTGATATTAAAAACCTGCGGATTTATTAAGGCGGTTGGTAATAATATTGTTGTTTTTAGTTAATATTGCTTTAACAACAAAGCATCCTAAATGAAAGATAAATTAGCGCATCACTTACTCTGGGAACGGTTACGCGCCGGCGATAAGGATGCGTTTTTTGATCTCTATTCCGAACTTTATTACCCGCTGGTAAATTTCGGGATTAGGGTCTGTGCCGATGCCGACACTTCTGGCGAAGCCACAGACCAGGTTTTTACCACCATTTGGGAGAAACACGAAACCTTAACCCGGGTCGACAATGTGGAAGCCTATCTTCGTACTTTTTTAAAACGCAAACTGCTTCGTATACTCGAAAGAAAACGTAAAATCAGTGATGCGCTTTTTAATGCCGGTGCCGATGGCGACTGGATGGAAATGAGCTACGAAGAATTTATTGTTAAAGTACAAAGCGACGAACTGGTGAAACATCAGCTTAAAAGTGCTTTAGAAAAACTCACCTTCCGCCAAAAGCAACTTATCCATTTAAAGTTTTTTGATGGTTTCAGTTATGAGCAAATTGCCGAACAAACCAATCAAACCATCAAAACAGCCTATAATACCATTTACGATGCGTTGAAAATATTGCGGAAAGAGTTTAAAAGCTAATCCCATGGTTGGTGGCACACCAACCTTTTAAATCCACTATTTCGCAAATTAAATTTCTTCATTTCCTGTACTTCCAGTGCACATATTTGGTGAGGTTAAAAAAAAGTTAAAATTTTCTTAGGAAAAAGTAAAGCTTTTTGGCACTGTTATATAAAAGGCAAATTAGCATGGTTGATAGAAGTAAATTCAATGCAGAAGACTTCCTTGTGGATAGCACTTTTCAGCAGTATTGTGCTGGAACAGATCCACTATGCATTGGATATTGGGAGAAATACATTAACGCCCACCCCGAGCAGGCAGCAGTAATAGCTGAAGCGAAAAAATTATACGTAATACTGAGCGGAAATAAGCGCCCGTTAAACAAACAGCGCGAAAATTTAGCCGAAACCCTGTTTCCGGTAGTGGAAACCGTGAAGCTTAAAAATTACTTATGGCTTAAAATTGCAGCTGCCATAGTGCTGGTATTGGGTTCGGTGTTTTTATACCGTACATATTTAGATAAAACCACACCAAATGTTACGCAAGAGATTTATAGTTTTACTACTAAAAGCGGTGAGCGTAAAAAAATCATGTTACAGGATGGCACCTCTGTATTGCTCAATGCAAAAAGTAATTTAACCATTAGTAAAGATTTTAACGATAAATGCCGTGAGGTTACGCTAACTGGCGAAGCTTTTTTTGATGTAGTACACGATAAAGCCAAACCCTTTAAAGTACACACAAGCGATTTTAATATCAATGTACTCGGTACCGCATTTAATGTGAAAGCTTACGCTGATGAAATTACTTCGGAAGCCACCTTGATTCGTGGTTTGATTACCATGGAAGCTACGAGTGGGAATGGTGGTATCATTACCTTAAAACCAAGTCAGAAGGTAACCTTTTATAAAATAATTGCACAAAAGCAGCCCGCTAAACTGGTTAAACCCACTGCACCAAAGCCCGAAATTACCATTAACCATTATACCAAGATTAAGGATAGTACCATTGTAGAAACAGCCTGGACCCAAAACCGTATCGAAATTTACGACCAGGATTTCGACGAAATTAAAAACATCCTCGAAAAATGGTACAACGTAGAAATCAGATTCAAAAATCCGGAGATCGAAAAATACCGCTTTACGGCAACAATTACCAATGAGACCATAGCAGAAGTTTTACAAGCATTACAACAAACCGAAAACAATTTTAAATATGAGATAAAAGGAAAACAAATCACCATCTCAAAATAGAGACAAAAAAAGGACGGTGTTGGAGCACCGCCCTTGTAAGTTTCTCTTTTGATTAATTAAATGGCAGTTTATGCGCAAACAGATTGCTGCCAATAACTTATGCAACCAAAAAAAACAAAAATATGATTAATTATTACTTACTGCAAGGGCATCCGGCATACCGGAGGCTTTTAAAATTCATTATGCTAATGAAACTAGCCTGTATTATGGTTTTCATTACCTGCCTTAATGTTTCGGCATCTGTTTTTTCCCAGGAAAAAATTTCGTTAGATGTGAAGAAAACAAAGCTGGCAAAGGTGTTACAAATTATTGAACAGCAAAGCAGTTACCATTTTGTTTACAGCTCTTCTTATGTGCCGGTAAACCGGGATGTAAGCATTACTGTAACCAATACTTTGGTTACCGATGTGCTGGCAGCCATTTTAAACAGAACGAACCTGAAATATTCTGTTTCTGATGGCGGTTTAATTGTCATTAGCAAAAATAAAGAAGTCCCAATTACAGGAACCGTAAAAGATGCACTTGGAGGTGCTTTACCCGGTGCCAGTGTGCGGGTAAAAGGAACGGGTATCGGTACCTCAACCGATGTAAACGGTAAGTTTGCCTTAAATGCACCCGAAAATGCTATTCTGGTAGTTTCTTATGCAGGTTTTCAAACCAAAGAAATTGCAATTAGTACCAAAACCGTTATCGATATTGTACTTACCGAAGATACCAAGCAATTAACAGATGTAGTGGTTACCGCTTTGGGCATTAAAAAAGAAAGAAGAGCTTTGGGCTATTCGGTTACGCAGGTAGGCGGCGAAACTTTAACCCAGGCGAGGGAAAATAGTGTGCTCAATTCCTTGGTAGGTAAAGTTGCCGGTTTAGATGTGAGTTCAACATCTGGTGGTGCGGGTGCGGCAACCAGTGTAATTATCCGCGGGGTTTCCAGTTTAGGCCAAAGTAGTCAGCCTTTGTACGTAATTAATGGTATCCCCATGGAGAGCGAGCCTGTTGGCCGTTTCAATGCCAATTCGGTGGGCAACTCTGGCGGACAATACGACAATGCTCCAGACCGTGGCGATGCCATCGGTAATTTAAATCCGGACGATATCGAAAGCATTTCAGTATTAAAAGGTGCCGCTGCAGCAGCATTGTATGGGTATCGTGCTAAATCAGGAGTAATTTTAATCACCACCAAAAGTGGCAAAGGCAACAGCATTGAATTTAACAGTAACTATGTGGCCGAGCAGATTATGGATCGCACCAACTGGCAATATGTGTATGGCCAGGGGGTAAACGGGCAAAAACCGGCTACACAACTTGCAGCAGCTTCAACAGGTGGTTCCAGCTGGGGTGCACGACTGGATGGTTCGAACGTGGTGCAGTTTGATGGGGTAAGCAGGCCATATTCGGCTCAGGAGAACAATATCGAAGATTTTTACAAAACCGGGAACAGCTTTACCAATACCCTGGCTTTAAATAAAACCTTTACAGGCGGAGTAATCCGCGTTTCGGGCAGCGATTTGCACAACAACTCAGTAGTGCCTAATTCAGGTTTAAACAGACAAAACTTTACTTTGTCGAGTACTTTCGATCCGATAAAAAACCTCGTAGTTGATGCCCGGTTCAATTACATTTTAGAGCAGGCTAAAAACCGGCCAATGGTTTCGGATGGAGCGGGTAATGCCAATTACAACGCTGCATTTTTACCAACCAGTGTAAATATTAACGATTTAAAACCCTGGAAAAATGATAAAGGAAACGAAATCCTGTACAATACAGGTAACCCTTATGCTACTAATCCCTGGTTTGCAGCTTACGAGTTTATACACAACACCAAAAAAGAGCGTTTATTAAGTTCGGCAAATGCCAAATATACTTTTGATAATGGCCTGTTTTTACAGGCAAGGGCTGGTAGAGATGCCTACAATGAAACTTACCTGGGCGTAACACCTTCCGGAACTGCTTATGATGCGGATGGTGGTTTTACCGAACAATTAACGAATTTTTCTGATATTAATGTGGATGGTTTAATCGGGAAATCGTTCAAAATAGACGATTTTTCAATTACTCCTAATATCGGCGCCAGTTACCGCCGCACCAAATTAACACAAACTACCAATCAGGGTGGCTCGTTTCAGATTCCTGGTATTTATACTTTATCTAATAGCGGAGGAAAAACCGTTAGTGTAGTGCAAAGTGATCAGGAAACACAATCTGTTTACGGTACTTTAGAATTAACTTATAAAGATATCTTCTATTTAACTGCCAGCGGCAGAAGTGACTGGTTTTCTACTTTGGCCACACCTGGAAAAGATAATAAATTAAGTGTGTTTTATCCGGCCATTAGTGGTTCATTCGTGTTTTCTGAGCTTTGGAAACCATCTTTCTTAAGCTTTGGTAAATTAAGGGCAGGTTATGCCGTAGTGGGGCAGGGTGCCTTACCATTTAAAACACAATTGTATTATAATCTGCGTAGCGAAACCGTTAACGGAAGTCCGATTGGTAATATTGTAAATTCATCTATCCCCAATGCCTCACTATTTGCCTCTAAAGCTAAAGAACTCGAGATTGGTACTGAAATGCGCTTCTTTGGCGATAGGTTAAACGTTGATTTTACCTGGTACAATAAAAAATCGAGCGATGAAATTCTCGATGTACCCACCTCAACCACTACAGGTTACAATGGTGCCACTTTAAACATCGGCGAACTGCAGAACAAAGGTATTGAAGCTTTAATTTCTGGCGTAGTGCTAAAGAATAAAGATTTCAGCTGGACATCCAGTGTTAACGGATCATATAACGATAATAAAGTAATTACGCTGGCTCCGGGCACAGCTTCACAACTGCTGGCCACTTCCAGAAGTAATGTGGGCTTTTTACAAAATATAGCCGGATTGCCTGTGGGACAGGTAATGGCCTACGATTTTAAATACGATGCCAGCGGCAATATACTTAAAGATGCCAATGGAGCTCCCGAAAGAGGCGAATTAAAAGCCTATGGCTCTGCCTATAGCAAATGGAGCGGAGGCTGGAATAACGAATTTAATTATAAGGGTGTAAACCTTTCGTTTTTAATAGATGGTAAATGGGGTGGTAAAATCTTCTCGGCAACCGATTACTACGGTTATGTGTTCGGATTGCACCAGGCTACTTTAGAAAACCGCGATGCACTGGGGGTAAATGCAGCCAATTATTACACCACCTATGCCAATAATGTTTCAAAACAATTTGTTCAGGATGCCAGCTTTGTCAAATTCAGGCAGGTAATATTAGGTTATAATTTCCCGGCCAAAATGTTTAACAATAAGATTAAAGGCCTCAATTTAAGTTTCGTTGGGCGTAACTTATTCATCATCATGAAAAAGACAGATAACATCGATCCCGAATCGAGTTACAATGCCACTTTTCCGGGGATGGAGTTGGGTGGTGTGCCACCCGTACGTACCTATGGTTTAAATTTAAGTGTTAAGTTATAATCCTTTAAACGAATTGAAAATGAAAACGATCCTAAAATTATACGTGCCGCTTATTTTATCCGGATTAACCCTGATAACAGGTTGTACCAAAGACTTCGAAAAAATTAATACAGACCCGGTTTCGGTTGGGCAAGAACAATATAATCCCAATTATTTATTATCAACCGCCCAGTTAAATTATACCGGAAGCATCGATTTTGCTTACGAAACCTGGCGTGGCAATTTAATTTATGCTTCTACCATGATGCAGGGCATGTCATCGGTAATTGGTTATTGGGCAGGCGATAAATATCTGCTGAATGAAGGTTACACCGCAGCCTACTGGGAAAAAGCTTATCCCGATCAGGTAAAATATGCCGCCGATCTGGTAGAATTTACCAAAGGCAAAGCACAATACAATAACGTTTATCAGATGGGCAGGATCTGGAAAGCCTTAATTTTTGAACGTTTAACCGATTTATATGGCGATGTACCTTATTTTGATGCAGGTAAAGGTTATTATACCGGTAATTTATATCCTAAATACGATGCACAACAAGCCATTTATACCGATTTATTAAAAGAAGTGGATGAGGCAGGTAATGCACTTAATGCAAGTGGCGATGCGGTAACCGGCGATTTGGTTTTTGCCGGCGATATTGCCAAATGGAAACGTTTTGCTGCCAGTTTAATGTTGCGCATGGCCATGAGGCTAACTAAAGCCGACGCTACTTTAGCCCAAACTTATATCAATAAAGCGGTGGGCAAAACCATGACAAGCGATGCCGACAATGCATTTTTTAAACATGACACCAACGGCAGTCGTGTTACACAGAACAGAAATGCACAGGTTTTACTCGGCGATGGCGGTCAGGAGAACTTCTACACCCGCTGGAGCAGTACTTTTATCAACTACCTGAAAACAAATAACGACCCGCGTTTAAGTAAAGTGGCTGTAACCAAATTGTATTTAACTGATGGCACTAAAGATCAGAACCCGGCTTACATTACTACAGCAGCTGTGCAAAAAGGAATGCCTAATGGTAAAGATTTGAGTGGCATTGCCGGCAGGGATGTTCGTCAGGACCCATCTTATACCGATTTTACAGATTATTCTTCGCCTAACCCTGGCATGTTGAAGAGAAATGGGAATACCTTTATTCTTACCTATGCAGAAACAGAGCTACTTTGGGCAGAAGCTGCACAACGTTATGGTATTGGGGGCTCAGCTGCTACGCATTACAACGCAGGGGTAACTTCAGCCATGACTTACCTTTCGCAATACGATGCCGCCATGGCAGTTAGTGCAACCGATGCTGCGGCCTACCTTACTGCACATCCTTACGTTCCTGCAAATGGATTAGATATGATTGCCACCCAATATTGGGCACATACCATTACCATGCTCGATTTTTACGAAACCTGGTCTAACTGGAGAAGAACCGGACTTCCGGCTTTGGTGCCTATTGTATATCCAAATACCAATACCGGTGGCTCCATTCCCCGCCGTTTCCCTTACCCGCTTTTTGAAGGTGTATCTAACGCTACCAATTACAAAGCTGCATCAGCAGCCGTTCCTGGTGGAGATAAACTGGTAGGTAAAGTATGGTGGGATAAATAAAACAAATCATCCCTTTTTTACTGGCCGGCATTGCTCAAAGCAGTGTCGGTTTTTTTATGCCCTGTAATTAGGGTATCCAGAAATGATGGAACGAGATTAAGATAGGTTTTTAAGGAAAGTGATCAAACGTTTGTGCTGTGCCGGTTTCTTTACTCCATATTTTAGCTTAACCAGAACAGCATTCCTGTAGTATTAAGTAGTGGCGTATATCGGGTTTAGTTTAATTTTTATGTTTTTTATGATGTTGTTAACCAAACGTTTGCGCTTAATTTGTTGGCGCTACCTCAATGCCAATGTTTTACCTTAGTTTACAGGCCTCAGGTTAATACTTCAGGTTATTGCATAATAAAAAAAGCAGCTATACTCTTGTACTTCACCTAAACCTTCAATTAACATCTTAAACTTTAACCCTATTTAAAAATGAAAAAAGTAATCGGTTTATTGGCTCCCGTATTGGTTTTTACGGTTGTTCTCTTCAGTAGTTTTACCCCCGAAAAGGTAAAAGTTTCAACTCAGAAGCTTACGCCGCCGGGAGTAATTACGGTAACCAAGAATTTTACTACAAGCAATGGCTTGCCCGCAGTAGCCACGCTGCAATACACTTCAGGTCAGGTGTATTCGAGTATTACCATAACTATTCAGGGCGAGGGAAATGTGCCGTTAACATCGGTATCTCACTCTTCTGGACCTATTTACGCTGATCGTTTTGAAGGCTTTAAAGCAGGGAGTTATTACGAATATTTTGCCGATGTACTGGTAACCGGAAACCAAACCATAGGCTGGCAAATTTCTGATGTAAGTGTTGAAGCTGTGGTAATTTAATATTGCTTTGAATAAAGAACTACTGCTAAACATGGCGGTTTTTTGCGGGCCTGCATAGCTTAACGCCATGCAGGCTTTTTTTATTGGTAACATTTCTAATGCGATTTTTGATTAACCACACAATAGTTTGATATTTAGAAACCAAACCAACTAACGCAATGAAATTCAGATTTGTACTTACCATTTTATTAATAAGCGGGCTTATGGCCCAGGCGCAACAGGGGCCTAAAAAAAATCAATCAAAAGAAACGGTTACCACTACACAGGTTACGGTAAAAGAAGAAGCTAAACCGGGTAATAATGAGCGGAGTATCAAAGTAGAAAGTACAGTGGTGAGCAATCACTCAGTAACGATTGATGGCAAAGCCGTTCCGTATAAAGCAACAGCGGGCACCCTGCCTGTTTGGGATGAGGATGGAAAGCCTATTGCAGGATTATTTTATACCTACTACGAGCGCAGCGATGTGCAAAACCGTGATAAAAGGCCGTTGGTGATTTCTTTTAATGGCGGTCCGGGTTCTGCATCTGTTTGGATGCACATTGCCTATACCGGTCCGGTGGTATTAAACATCGATGATGAGGGCTATCCGGTGCAACCTTATGGTTATAAAGAAAACCCATATTCTATTTTAGATGTGGCCGATGTGGTGTATATCGATCCGGTAAATACAGGTTATTCGAGAGCCGTTAGTAAGGATATTCCTACAAACAAATTTTTTGGCGTTCGTGCCGATATTAAATACCTGGCCGAGTGGATTAATACCTTTGTTACCCGAAATAACCGCTGGGCCTCGCCTAAATTTTTAATTGGCGAGAGTTATGGTACCACTCGCGTTTCGGGATTAGCACTTGAGTTACAAAACAGTCAGTGGATGTATTTAAACGGGGTAGTACTGGTTTCGCCTACCGAACTGGGGATTGATAGAAGCGGGCCGGTTGATGCTGCTTTGCGCTTGCCTTATTTTGCTGCAACTGCCTGGTATCATAAAGCTTTGGCTGCCGATTTACAAGGCAAAGATTTAACGGCAATGCTACCCGAAGTAGAAACCTTTACCATTAATGAGCTTATCCCGGCCATTTCGCAGGGCGGTATGCTTAGTACCGATAAAAAGAAAGCCATTGCCGTTAAAATGGCACGTTACTCAGGCCTTTCAGAAAAGGTAATTCTAGATTATAACCTTAACGTACCGACCGATTTTTTCTGGAAAGAACTGTTAAGGGATAAAGGTTTTACTGTTGGGCGTTTAGATTCGCGCTATCGTGGCATAGATAAAATGACAGCTGGCGAGGGGCCTGATTATAATGCAGAGTTAACCTCATGGTTGCATTCTTTTACCCCTGCTATTAATATGTACCTGCGCAATGAGCTTAACTATAAAACTGATTTAAAGTACAACATGTTTGGCTCGGTTTACCCATGGGATAAAAGCGGCGACCAAACCGGGGATAACCTGCGCCAGGCCATGGCACAAAACCCTTATCTGCATTTGCTGGTACAATCGGGCTATTACGATGGAGCATGCGATTATTTCAACGCTAAATACAGCATGTGGCAGTTAGATGCTGCCGGTAAGTTGCAAGACCGCATGAGCTGGGAAGGTTACCGTAGCGGACACATGATGTACCTGCGTAAAGACGATTTAAAAACAGCTAATAACCATATCCGCGAGTTTATTAAAAAAGCCTTGCCAAAAGCAGGCGAAGCTGCTAAGTTTTAATCAGGATTTTAAGGATATATTGATTTTAGGATTCATAAATCGAGAGTTGACAAATTTATAGGTAAATTGCCATTGAAGTTGTCAACTTTCATCTCCTAGCTCCGTGTCTTCACGGACCTCTTTTTTTTGGGTATTCAGCGGTTTTTAATTTTTTGGAGCGCAATACCCGTACAAAAATTTATCGTTACTCCTGCTTTCCATTGATTCCGGTGAAAAAACCGGGATTCATTTCATCCGATAGCTACCGGATCAGGGCTAAGTAAACTAAGGCGGTGGCACAGAAAAGCGGCATAGCTGCAGTAACCCGTATAAAATAAACCTGATCGGACGGATGCCGCCGTTCGCGGCAGGAGGTAGAGCAGGACAGGACAAAACCGAAGCAGCACTGCAATTGCTTTTCAAATTATAATCGCCTTTGTTATATGTATATGTTAACTTGCTGAGCTAATTTATGCTTGTAAAAACGCAAACAAAAAACTCATCGCGGCAAACTAAAAATAATTACTTATTTTTGTGGTTCAATTATGCAGCAGATAAAAACATCATTCGATTTTGAAAAACCTATCGCCGACCTGGTTCAGCAGATAGAGAAAGTTAAGCAAGTTGCCGAAAAAACCAAGGTAGATATGTCTGCCACTTTAGATGAGCTTGACGGTAAATTAGATGAAACTACCAATAACTTATATAAAAATTTAACCGGTTGGAACAAGGTTCAAATGAGCCGTCACCCAGACCGCCCGCAAACACTCGATTATATCAACATGATCTGTGATGATTTTATTGAGTTGCACGGCGATAGAACGGTTAAAGATGATAAAGCGATTATAGGTGGTTTTGCTTCAATAAACGGCCAAACGGTAATGGTTATTGGTCACCAAAAAGGTAAAAATACTAAAGAGCGCCAGTACCGCAATTTCGGTATGGCTAATCCTGAAGGCTACCGCAAAGCTTTGCGTTTAATGCGCCTGGCCGAAAAATTCAACAAACCCGTAATTTCTTTTATCGATACCATGGGTGCTTACCCGGGTTTAGAGGCCGAAGAACGCGGACAAGGTGAGGCAATTGCCCGCAACTTGTTAGAAATGTCGATCCTTCGCGTACCAATTATCTGTATCGTGGTAGGAGAGGGTGCTTCTGGTGGAGCTTTAGGTATTGGTATTGGCGATAAGGTTTACATGTTAGAGCATACCTGGTACTCGGTTATTTCGCCCGAATCTTGTTCATCTATCTTATGGAGAAGCTGGGATTTTAAAGAAAAAGCTGCTGAATGCCTTAAATTAACTTCTGACGATATGTTTGGCAATAAGTTAATTGACGGAATCATTCCTGAACCTTTGGGCGGTGCACACCAGGATCCTGAATTAATGGGAAAAACCTTAAAAGAATATATTGTTAAAGATTTGGCTTCATTAGGTAAGCTAAAAACCGATAAACTGATCGAACAACGGATTGAAAAATTCTGTGAGATGGGTGTGGTTAACGAATAATCATCATTAACTAAAATAAATTTTGAATCCTGTTTGGCTTTGCCGGGCAGGATTTTTTTATTGGCATTTTGCTCACGCTCGTTTCTAACGAGCGTGTAAATAGCTCGTCGTATTTTACGATGTTTAAGCTTTTATTTGCGATTGAATCGCAAAGCTAGGTATGCACTCGTTAGAAACGAGCACAAGCTCATAAAACCTGTGAGGTTTATTTTGTCAAAAAAAAGCAGCTGCAAATTAATGCAGCTGCTTGCAAATTATTTTAAGATCCTTATTACTGTTGCGGACCTTGTGCCGGGAAGAACACCGATAAACGACCCTCCAGGTTGTTAAATGTTTTCTGAAGTTTATCGCTCAATTTATCCTGACCAGCTGCCTTACTGGTTTTAATCATCCTATCCAGGTAATATAAACCCGTTTGAATATTTTGTGAGCCAGTTAAGCTTTTTTTCGATTCCGAGATATCGGCCAGGTAATTTAATTCTTTGTTGATGTAATCGCCTGATTTTTCTAAGATATCATTTGCCCTGGCAGTCTCGCCAAGTTTGTACAGGTTTTCGGCCATGTAGAATTTCACTACTACGGTACGGATACCGAAGAATTTATCAGGCATTACCTCATAATACTTATCGATAACTTTTTTCGCTTCAGCTATTTTACCATCTTTAATCAGGCTGCCCGTTAAGCTGCTGAAAATGTTAGTGAAAATAAAAGTATCATCAGATGATTGCGGATCTAAATATTTAGCGGTTTTCATGTTGCCCCACTTAAATTTAGTCATCACGTTGTTGTATAAAACAGGAGTATTTAACTGCTCCGGACGCTCATCAGCTGCGGTAGTGTCAGCTTTGAAAGGCAATAAACGCAAAGCTAAACCTTCGCTGTATAAATACTTGTCTAAACCGTTATATTGCTCAGAAGGTACTGTAGAAGCGAAGTAAATCGGACGTTTCCAGTTGTTATGCGCAAGGATATCGAACATAGCCAAAGTTCCTTTGGTTACATATCCTTTGTTAAACTTCCAGTCCATTTCTGTAGTAATTTTCGAAGCATCTGCTGCCGAAACCGTTCCGGTGCTTACTACCTGCTGTGGATCTACTGTAATTTTAAAGTTTTTGGTTGGCAGGAAGTTAGATTTTGTACCATCCTGCATCGGAACTTTATCGCTTTCGTCGTTTGATAATAATAAGTCAACCACGTTTTTCAATTCAACGTTGCCGGCAAGTTTATAATCATCGTAAGGCATTACATCACGCTCGCCCTGTACATATTGTTCAGGTTTCATGGTAATTGGCAATGGAGCAGATTCGTTTTGTTTCTGGCGTAAACCGTTAATATACCAATCTGTATCAAATAAACTCAGGTTTACAATACGAACATCCGGACGTACATTCTCTACTTCCTGAATGTACCAAAGCGGATAGGTATCGTTATCGCCGTAGGTAAATAAAATGGCATTTGGCGCGCAAGATTGCAGGTAATCTAAAGCAATATCATGTGGAACCAGTTTGGTAGAACGATCGTGATCATCCCAGCCTTGCGCGGCCATAATAACCGGTGCTGCCAATAAACCAATAACAGTGGCACCAATTGCACCTGCCGTTGGACTTACTTTCTTAAATACCCATTCTTTAAGCGCTAATGCGCCTAGCCCAATCCATATGGCAAAAGCGTAAAAAGAGCCTACGTAAGCGTAATCCCTTTCACGTGGTTCAAGTGGTTTTTGGTTTAAGTATAACACAATGGCAATACCAGTGAAGAAGAATAACAAACCCACTACACCTGCATCTTTTTGGTTGCGTTTAAAGTGCCATAAAGCACCAATAATACCCATAATTAAAGGCAAAAAGAAGAAACGGTTATAAGCTTTGTTATCAATGGTTGATGGTGGCAAATTGGTTTGGTTACCACGTAACCAGGAGTCGATAGGTTTAATGCCGCTAATCCACTCGCCTTCAAAACCGCTACCCTGGCCTTGTTCATCGTTTTGGCGACCAACAAAATTCCAGAAAAAATAACGCATGTACATGTAGCCAATCTGATAGCTGGCTAAGAAGCCTACGTTATCAACCAAGTTTGGTGTTTTAGCATCATCTAAATGCATCCACTCTTTGTAAAACTGTGCATGTTTAGGATCATCGCTATACATGCGTGGCAATAAAGTATTGTTGTTGTACTCATAATCGGTTTTTTTACCGGCTACTTCGTATTTTTCTTTTCCTTTTCTCCAGATGGTTTTTCCTTCGGTTACACCTACTCTTTCCGAGTTATAGTTAGGGCCATAAGCCAGTGGTCTGTCGCCATATTGCTCACGGTTCAGGTAACTTAAAAAAGAGAAAGCATCTTTAGGGGCACTGTTGTTTAAGTTCGGATCTGCTTTAGCCCTGATAATAATCATCGAGAAAGAAGCATAACCGAAAATAATCAGCACGGTAGAAATTAATCCTAAGTTTAATAATTTCTTTTGGTGTGTAATTGAATAACGGATACCCCAAACCAAGGCTCCGATTAACAGAACAGCAAAGAATAAAACCCCTGTGCCAAAGCCCATACCCAATGTATTTACGAAGAATAAATCGAAATATGCACCGAACGAAACCAGGTATTGAATAATACCATACTGGATTACCGCCAGAATTAAAATACCAACGAGTAAGGTTTTGAAAATGCCAGCTGTGGTAGCTTTACCAGTTCTTTTGAAATAATAAACAAAAGCCAGTGCAGGGATGGTTAATAAGTTTAATAAGTGGATACCGATAGATAAACCCATGATATAGGCTATAAACAGTAACCAGCGATCTGCTCTTGGCTCGTCGGCATGTGCTTCCCATTTAAGGATGGCCCAGAAAACGATGGCAGTAAATAACGACGATTGCGCATAAACCTCCGATTCAACTGCCGAAAACCAGAAACTATCAGAAAAAGTATAAGCTAGTGCACCGACAGCGCCGGCACCCATAATGCTGATCAGTTTTCCGGTTGTAAGTTCTTCTCCAGCTTTAACAATGGTCTTTTTAGCCAATGCAGTAATGGTCCAAAATAAAAATAAGATAGTGGCACCACTGGCAACAGCAGAACCTACGTTCATCCAGTAAGCAATCCGGGTTAAATCGCCGGTAGCAAAAATGGAGAAGAAACGTTGGATCATTAAGAATAAAGGTGCACCTGGCTGGTGAACTACCTGCATCCTGAATGCCGATGCGATAAATTCGCCGCAATCCCAAAAGCTTGCAGAAGGCTCTAAGGTTAAAACGTAAGTTATTGTAGCAATTAAAAAGCAGATCCAGCCTACTATATTATTAACTTTTGAATAATTCATTGGTTTGTTTAATGATATTAAAAATTGTTTTTACATAAAAATGCTGCCGAAATTAACTATTCTAGTCGATAAAATAGGTAATTTTTTAGATTGATTTAACAAAATTTAACGCCATAATCCCATTCACTTCGAGGATTTTGGCCAATCTGTAAAATAAAAAACCACGGGCCTAAAATGTAAAATCTGCCCGTGGGTTAAAAATTAAACCGTTTTTAGCTTAGCCTGTAGCAAAAGGGGTAAACCTGGCAATGTGGTTATTGTATTGTTTTTCGAGGCTCTGGCTTAGCTCGTTTTGTTTAAAAGCTTCAGTCAGTTTTACCATCTGACCTAAATAAGCCAGGTAAAAACGTACATCCTGCTCAGCAGCCAGCTGGTTTTTGCTTTCAGAAACATCTGCCAGGTGGGTAAGTTCCTTGTTTACATAGTCGGCCGTTTTTTTAATCATGGCATTTGCCTGGTTCAGATCGTTTAAGCGATAAAGGTTTTCGGTAAAATAATAAGTGCTCATCACCTGGCGCATACTGTAGAATTTAGCAGGAATTACCGCCATAAATTTATTGGCTACCTTTTTACTTTCTGCCATTTTACCTTCGTTTATCAAGCCAGTTAGCAAACCATTAAACATGTTCGATAACATGGTTACATCATCTGATGATTGCCTGTCTAAATGGTTGGCGTTTTTAATGTTACCAAATCCGTAAACGTTCATCAGGTTGTTGTACAATGGCTTAATATTAATGCGGTCGAAATCTTGTTCAATTGCCGTATCTGGTTTCAGTGGCAGCAGTCTTTTGTTCAATCCTTCCGAATAAAGGTATTTATTCAAACCTACATATTGCTCATCGGGCATTGCACCGGTAAAATAAATCGGGCGTTTCCAGTTGTTGTGTACCAGGATATCGAATAAAGCCAGTGTGCCTTTGGTTACGTAATTCTGGTTAAAGGTCCATTCCATGCTGCCGGCAATTTTACCTGCATCTTCTTTAGGTACGGTACCGGTATCTAAAACCTGTTGCGGACTTACCGAAAGTTTAAGGTTTTTGGTTGGCAGCACGTTGTATTTTGAGCCATCGTTCATGGTTACCTTATCTGCATCGTTATCCGATAACAGCACATCTAAAATTTCTTTCAGTTCAATGTGCTGGGCAATTTTATAATCCTGGTAATACATAATGTCGCGCGTTCCGGCTACGTATTGGTTTGGCGTTATGGTAAGTGGGAGGGGCTCCGATTGGTTTTGTTTTCTCCGCATGCCATCAATATACCAATCGGCTGTAAACAGGCTCAGGTTTACTACGCGTACATCGGGGCGGATGTTTTCTACTTCCTGCGCATACCAAACCGGGTAGGTGTCGTTATCGCCGTAGGTAAATAAAATCGCATTGGGTGCACACGATTTCAGGTAATTAACCGACATATCGTGGGCTACATGGCTATCAGATCGGTTATGGTCATCCCAGCCTTGTTCTGCCATAATTATGGGCGCAGCAAACAGAGCGATAATGGAAGCGAAAATACTGGCGCGTACGGGTGTTAACTTTTTAAAAGCCCAGTCTTTTAAGCCAAATACCCCCAAACCAATCCAAATGGCAAAGGCATAGAACGAACCCACATAAGCGTAATCCCTTTCGCGTGGTTCAATGGGCACTGAATTAAGATATACTACTATGGCAACGCCGGTGAAAACAAATAGTAATCCCACAACACCAGCGTCTTTCTGGTTGCGTTTGAAGTGCCAAACTGCGCCAATTAATCCGATAATTAAGGGTAAAAAGAAAAAACGGTTATAAGCTTTGTTTTCTACAATCGAGGGCGGTAGGTTTTTCTGGTCACCCAGCCTAATGGCATCAATAGGTTTTATACCACTTAACCAGGTGCCGCTTTTGCCGCCAAACTGGCCATCTTCATTATCTTGCCTGCCCACAAAGTTCCACATAAAGTAGCGCATATACATTTGCCCGGTCTGGAATGAAAACATATATTTCAGGTTATCCATTAAAGTTGGCTTGTGTGTATCGTCAAAACCCATGTAATTTTTATAAAACTTAACATGTTCGGCTTTGTCGCTATACATACGTGGTGCAAGTGTTTTATCGCCAAAAACATATTCAGACCTTGTTCCTGCCGATTCGTATTTTTTTTCGCCTTTGCGGTAAAGCTGACCAGTTTCTTTGATGTCGATCTTTTCCGAATTATAGTTTTCACCATACAATAAAGGCCGGTCGCCATATTGTGCACGGTTAACATAGCTTAAAAAGTTAAACACATTTTCGGGATCTGTGTTATTTAAATTGGGTTTAGCTTGTGCTCTGATAATTAAAAGTGCAAAAGAACTGTAGCCGAATAAAAGCAATACAGTAAACAACATGATTAAATTTAGTGCCCTTTTATTTTTAAGGATGGAATAACGGATGCCGTATACCAACCCGCCAATAAGTAAAACAGCAAAGCACAATACTCCGCTACCAAAACCGAAACCTAAGGTGTTTACAAAAAAGTAATCAAATTTGGCTGCCAACGCCACCACATACTGGATCAGGCCAAACTGTACCACAGCCAATGATAAAATGGATACAAAAAATATTTTCACAACACCTTGCCAGTTAGGCGAAGGGTTCTTTTTGAAATAATAAACAAATATTAAGGCTGGGATGGTAAGCAGGTTTAAGATGTGCACACCAATAGAAAGCCCCATAATATAAGCTACAAACAATAACCAGCGTTCGGCTTTGGGATCGTCGGCCTGCGATTCCCATTTTAAGATACCCCAGAACACAATTGCAGTGCAGAGTGATGATAAGGCGTAAACCTCGGCCTCTACTGCCGAGAACCAGAAACTATCAGAAAAGGCATATGCCAGGGCGCCAACTAGGCCTGCGCCCATAATGCTGATTGTTTTTTGGGTATTGATGGCTTCGCCTTTGTTAACGATGGTTTTTTTAGCGAGTGCGGTAATGGTCCAGAAGAGGAATAAAATAGTGCCTGCACTGGCCAATGCCGAAGCTACATTCATAAAATAGGCGATTTTAGTTTTATCGCCAAAGGCAAGTGTGGAGAATAATCGCTGGATCATCGATACCATTGGGGCTCCAGGCTGGTGTACAACCTCCATCCGGAAGGCCGAAGCGATGAATTCGCCACAGTCCCAGAAACTTACAGATTGATCTAAGGTTAAAATGTAGGTGGTTGCGGCAACAATGAAGCATAGCCAGCCCCCAATGGTGTTAATCCTTGAGTAATTCATAGTAAAAATTTAGTCTTTGATAATAAATGATTTAAGTGGTTCGCAGTAAAAAAAGTCGCAGAAAAAAAGAAAATGTTGCACGCTATAAGATGATTTTTTTATCTTTGCATCGCAGTCAGGAAGAGCGAGAAAGAAATTAAAAAATATTTTAAAATCACTCTTGCAAATTTGAAATAAGCTTCCTACATTTGCATTCCCTTTCGAGGAAATATCTTCGAGAAGTTTTTGTCCGATAGTATAAGGGTAGTACAACGGTTTTTGGTACCGTTTGTCTTGGTTCGAATCCAGGTCGGACAACGAAAATTTAACGTCGGATCATGTTTTAAACAGACATGATCCGATTTTTTTTAACAGCAAACTACACGGACCCATGCCATTGCAGTTCAACCCGGTAAAACTTTTTTCCGGAACAGGTTCTAAGGGATTATCACTTAAGATTGCCGAACACTACGGCAAGCCACTTGGTAACGTAACCATTCACAAATTCAGTGATGGCGAATTTCAACCTTCTTTTGATGAATCAGTTCGTGGTAGTGATGTTTTCTTAATCCAGTCTACTTACCAGCCTAGCGATAACTTAATGGAGCTTTTGTTAATGGTTGATGCCGCTAAAAGAGCATCGGCACATTACATTACTGCTGTAGTTCCTTACTATGGTTTGGCCCGTCAGGATAGAAAAGATAAACCACGTGTGGCTATTGGTGCCAAATTAGTGGCTAATTTATTAAAGTCGGCAGGTATTCACCGTATTATGACGATGGATTTACATGCTGCACAGATACAAGGTTTCTTCGATATTCCGGTTGATCACTTAGACGGATCGGTTATTTTTGTGCCTTATATCAAAAGCCTGGGCTTAAAAAACTTAACTATCGCTTCGCCTGATATGGGTGGTTCGTACAGGGCACGTACATTTGCCAAGTTTTTTAATGCAGAGGTAATTATTTGCGATAAGCGCCGTAAACGTGCCAACGAAATCGAATCAATGTCGATTATTGGTGATGTACAGGGACAAGACGTGGTATTGATTGATGATATTTGCGATACTGCCGGAACCTTATCAAAAGCTGCTGCTTTGATTATGGAAAATGGTGCTGCAAGTGTAAGAGCGGTTTGTACCCACGCCGTATTATCAGGTAAAGCAATTGAAACGGTAGAAAATTCGGTATTAACCGAGCTAATCGTTACCGATACCATTCCTTTAAAACAGGAAAGCCCAAAAATCAGGGTGCTAAGCACAGCAAGTTTGTTTGCAAGGGCAATTGCCAATGTAAACGAACATGGTTCAATTAGCGATCTGTTTAGGGTATAGCGTTAAGCGTATTGCGGTTAGCGTTTGATATGCGCCAAACGCAAGGCCATAAAAATGAATTTAAAAGTAGCAGGTAAAAAGCTGTAAATCAGTCTTGATACTTGATACTAAATACTAATAAATAAATAGAAAATAAAAATGAAAACAATCGCAATTAGCGGTTCTCCAAGAGAGAACGTAGGGAAACGCGATGCCAAGGAACTTCGTTACGAAGGTAAAGTTCCGGCGGTATTGTATGGTGGTAAAGAGCAACAACACTTAGCTGTAGTTATTGCTGATTTAAGAGACGTAATTTATACTCCGGAAGTAAACTTTGTAGAAATCGAAGTTAATGGTGCTAAAACTAAAGCTATCGTTAAAGATACTCAGTTTCACCCACTTACCGACGTATTATTACACGTAGATTTTCTTCAGTTATTCGATGACAAGGAAATCGTAATGGAAATTCCTGTTAAATTAACCGGAACTTCTCCAGGTGTTAAAATGGGGGGTAAATTAATCCAGAAATTACGTAAACTACGTGTTAAAGCGTTACCAGCTAACATGCCACAAAACGTAGAAGTAAGCTTAGAGAAATTAGAAGTTGGTAGCTTATTCCGTGTTCGTGACCTTTCAGGTGATAAATACGTAATCACTAACACTCCTGAAGATACTATCGTTTCTGTTGCAATGTCAAGAGCATTAAAACAAGCAGAAACTGAAGCTGCTAAAGGTAAAAAGTAGTATTGATTTCACAGATTAATGTGATTTCACAGATTCTAGAAGCGGTAGAGAAACAATTCTTTACCGCTTTTTTATTTTATTGGCTTTACGCTTTCAGCTTTAGTCTTTGATCTTTCCGCTTTTTGCTTTTCGCTTTGGTCTTTAAGCTTTATTCTTTGGTCTTTTCGCTTTAAGCTTCTACATTTGCACCCATGAAATATCTTATCGTTGGTTTAGGGAATATTGGTCCGGATTATGCACACACCAGACATAACATTGGTTTTGATATTGCCGATGAACTGGTTAAGGGCTTAAACGGAAGTTTCGATAATATCCGCCTGGCTTATTACGCCGAAGTGGGTTTTAAAGGCAAAAAACTACACGTAATTAAACCAACCACTTTTATGAACCTGAGTGGTAAAGCGGTAAACTATTGGATGAAGGAGCTTAAAATAGCGCCAGAGAATGTATTGGTAATTGTTGATGATTTGGCACTACCATTGGGTAAACTCAGGCTAAAACTACAAGGATCAAGTGCGGGACACAATGGGCTTAAAAGCATAGAAGAAGTGTGCGGCGGACAAAACTACGCCCGTTTGCGTTTCGGTATCGGCAACGATTATCCAAAAGGTCGCCAGGTAGATTTTGTATTGGGTTTGTTTGATAAAGAAGAGCAATTAGAACTTCCTGCCTTAATTGATAAAAGTGTAGACCTGATTAAGAGTTTTGTAACTGTTGGCCCAGCCCACACCATGACTGCTTTTAATAAATAGTTTTTAGGTTAATTGGTTAGCTGTTTAAATTGGTTAATTACTCACCCTGTCATCCTGAGCGCAGAGAAGGATCTTTTGTAAGAAAGTATATTCTACCTGTACCGATTATAATAAATGTAAGCTTATATATCCCTCAAATGACAACCAATATTAATGGAATCTTCCAATAAGGCTATAGTCAACGAAAATGATGATTAGGAAAGCAATTGCAGAAGCTCTTTTTAATGTTCGTCCTGCTTTTTGCTTGTAGTCCCGATTAGAAGGGAATCGGGAGCTACCGTGTCAATCAGGTTTATTGGGCAATGTTCCTGCTGCTATTGAGGGTTGAATAGCATAGTTTCATATTGATTTCCTTCCCTAATCCATGATCTGTGTCTTTATTGGCTATCTCATCCGGCGCAGATTAAGTAGAGGCAAGATCTTCTTTCTTTGCGTTATGCAACTCTAAACAGCATTACTGTCCGTGCCACCTAAACCCGATCGCAGTGGTTCCGGTGCTTCACCACAGCTTAATTCACAAAGTTAATCAGCATCGGAAAAAACGGAGAGCGGGGCTGAACCAGGCCAAAAGCATCTGCTGCTGATTTTCAAATAAAAAGAATATTTTTTTATAGTAATGCTAGCCCACACAGATGAAGTTGGGGTGTTTCTATTGTTTGGTGAGTCACCAAACATGGGGGTAAACAAAAAAAGACCATCTTTCGATGATCTTTTCTTAATGTATAGTTAGTTAATGATTATTTAACTTGTTCTTGTGCTCTTGCGATGTAAGCATCAATTAACTGTGCTTCTGCGCTTTCAGGATATTGTGTTTTTACTTTGGTATAAGCATCAACAGCACCTTTAAAATCTTTAAGGTTTTCGTTAACCAATCCTAATTTCTTTAAAAACATTGGCGAAGTAAATTTACTGGCCTTATCTGCAGCTTTTTTGTAATAAGTAGCAGCTTGTTTATAATCTTTTAATTCGCTGTAAGCATCGCCTAACAAACCTAAAGCCAATGGATCTGCAACCGGGCTACCAGTAGCGCTATATTTGCTTAACGATTCTACTGCTTGTTTAAACTCGCCTTTACGTAAATAAATGCCGCCTAAATAAAGGTTGGCTAAATTTGCCGATTTGGTATTATCGTATTCTTTGGCAATTTGCTCAAAGCCTGGGAAACCAGCGTCACCTTTAACTGCTTTGTTCGATAATGAATCTACTCCAGCATATTGCTCTGCTTTGTACATTTTGCTCGCAGCTTCTTCAGCACGGCCTTTTAAGTACACGCCCTGATACCAAAGGTAGATGAGAACTAATACAACTACAGCGCCTGCTATAAAAAGTAAGCTCTTGTTATTCTCTTGTAAAAATGAACCTTTTTTAGTCGGTTGAATTGTCTGATTATCTGTTGTAGACATGTTTGTTTAAAAAATTAAGATTGCAAAAATACATTTTTCAATCAAAGTATCAATCTTTATTTTGAAGTATTTAATTAAACATTAGTTATTTAGGAACCAAAAGTGTAAAATGCCCGCGACAATTAACGGAGCAGGCTAATTAGCGTGTTAAACCAAGTTTGGTTGTCGCTAAAAATACCTGTACGGTTAATTACCAGATAAACGGTTTGGCTTTGCGTGCGGCTAATGGTTGAGCGGATGCGGATAGGCTGCCAGAACAGACCAAAATTTTTAATCGGCGAAGCAGGAAACAGCTCGTCGAAACCCATGTAAACCTCTTCGATATTTGATAAAGGCACCTCCAGCTGTTCATCGCCCGTAATAAAAATCCCGTTCGAAGCCAGCAGTATATTACCCTCGTGTTTGTGTATCGGCTTTAAAAATGAAAATAAACCGGCTAATTTTTTAATCCAGCTCGTGCCCTTTTCATTGGTCAGTTCATGATCGTAAGACCACAGAACATTTCCCTCTAACATTTTTTGTGCAACCATTGAAATTTTTTCCTTGCTATGAAAGTACAATATTTTTAAATGTAATTAACGTTAATTTTAAACAATGAATGTTTAGCGGCTAAAAAACGGTAAATTTGTGACATATTTATGTGGTTAAAGAACATTACCCTGCTCAATTTCAAGAACTATGCCGACGCAGACCTCCGTTTTTCGGATACTGTGAACGTGTTTACGGGTAATAACGGATCGGGTAAAACCAATATGCTCGATGCCATTCACTACCTCTGCCTTTGTAAAAGCTATTTTAATCCCATCGATACCCAGCAGATCAAAACGGGTGAAGAAGTTTTTATGATCCAGGGAGATTTTGACCGCAGTGAAAAGAATGAAAAAATTTCCTGTGGCGTAAAGCGCAATCAGAAAAAGCAATTTAAGCGCAACAAAAAAGAGTACGATAAACTTGCCGATCATATCGGGCTGTTCCCGGTGGTGATGGTTTCGCCTTATGATGTAAACCTGATTATGGAGGGGAGCGAGGAACGCAGAAAGTTTATCGATAATGTAATTTCGCAAACCGACGGGCATTACCTCGATCAGCTGATTACCTATAACCGTATTCTGGCCAACCGCAATGCGCTGTTAAAGCAGATTGCCATTACACGTAAATACGACCCTGCCTTGCTCGAAATTTTAGATGAGCAACTGGTAATGGCCGGCAATAAAATCTTTGGTATCCGTAAAGCTTTTATGGATGAATTCATCCCGATGTTTAACCAGTATTACACTTATCTCACCGAAAACAAGGAAGTGGTAGAGTTGAATTACCAATCGCAGCTTAACGAGGCAACTTTTGAAGATTTGTTGAAAAAATCGGTAGAGAAAGACCGCATACTGGAGCGTACCACAACCGGGATACATAAAGATGAGCTGGCTTTTGTAATCAGCAATATGCCGCTAAAGAAATTCGGTTCGCAGGGTCAGCAAAAATCTTTTTTAATTGCCTTGAAACTGGCGCAATATGCGTACCTGGCTAAAAACAAGGGCTTTAAGCCTTTGCTTTTGCTGGATGATATATTTGATAAACTGGATGATAACCGTGTTCAAAAATTAATGCAAATGGTTTCGCACCATGATTTTGGACAAATATTTATAACCGATACGGGAAAAGAAAGAGTAAAATCGATTTTTGAAAAGATAGAAGTTGATGTAACTTTGTTTGAAGTTGATAATGGAACTGTAGAAAATGCGTAAACCTAACGATGTTACTTTAAAAGATGCCATAAGCAAAATGCTTGATGTGTACCGCATACGCCGTAAGTTCGATGAAACTTCCATTCTGTCGGTATGGCCCGAAATTATGGGTACAGCTGTTGCTAACCGCACCAAGCAGATTTATATCCACGATAAAAAGCTTTTTTTAAGGATCGAATCATCGGTAATTAAAAATGAACTGATTTTGGTACGTCAGGGTATTATCGAAAAACTGAATGAACATGCCGGAAGCGAAGTTATTACCGAAATGATCTTTTTGTAAATAAAGGGTATAAGCTTTTACCTATACCCTTAATATTTTACTGAATAAAACTCCAAACTAAAAACTCCAAGCTCCGAACTACCCTTTCCCTCCGCCAAATACCTTCGCTAAAATCCAGATCAGTAGCGCAACTACTACGACTACAATAATAATACCCGACCATACGCCGGCTTTAAAAATACCTTCTACCAGCTCGCAGCTACTTAAGGTGGTACACAAAAATGCAATTAATGCTATTGGGAATATCTTTTTCATATTGATGTTGATTTTTTAATAGCAACAGCAGATAATGAATAAAGTTTTGGAGGGTTTAATAATTGATTTGCGGGTAGCGTCAAATCAATAACCGTGGCGTCAGATGTTACCATCTGACGCGGTAGCTAATTCAAAGTAACAACGGTTTTGAAGGATCAGTCAGATGGTAACAACTGACTACACAGGAGAGGTAAAAAAAATCCTCATTTCGATAGCAGCCATGCGACCATCGAAATGAGGATTACAAAAGATGGATAATGCTTACATGCTCCATCTTCCATTTTTTCCGGAATGGAAATTATTTTCCGTTTACCTTCAACAACTCTACTTCGAAAATTAAGGTGCTATATGGTGGAATATCTGCACCTGCTCCGCGCTCGCCGTAAGCCAGGTTGTAAGGAATATAAAATTTGTATTTCGAACCTGCAGGCATTAACTGAACACCTTCTGTCCAACCCGGAATTACACGGTTTAACGGGAAAGAAATCGGCTCACCTCTGTCGTAAGAGCTATCAAACTGTTTGCCGTTTAATAAAGTACCTTTATAATGTACCAATACCGAATCGGTAGATGCTGGTTTAACTCCTGTACCGGCAGTTAAAACCTCGTATTGCAAGCCACTTGCAGTAGTTTTTACGCCTTCACGTTTTTTGTTTTGTTCTAAAAATTCTTGTCCTTCTTTCATAACTGGTGCGTATTTAATTTTATTTGCTTCAATTTCTGCTTTGTTTTTAACAGCTGATGCTTTGGCTAATGCTTCATTGATGCATTGCTGTGCCTGTTGCTGATCTAAAATTACTTTGCCACCGGTAAATGCGTCTTTTAAGCCTTTTAATAAAACCTCGTAATTAAGGGTAGATAAACCGGTAGTTTTTAAACCGGCACCAATTGAGGTTCCAAATGCATAGCTGGTAGAATCTAAAGTAGATTTTAATGCCACAACGGTTGTGGTTTTACTTACTGTGGTTGTTTTTTTGGCAACAGGTTTTTTTGCTGCAGTTTTGGTTTGTGCGTAAGAGGCAGCAGCAATACCCGAAAGGCATGCTACTAAGAAAATTCTTTTCATTGATTATTTATGTAGTAATTGTTTTTAGCAGGTAAATTGATCGACCTATTTTTAAAGCACGAAAGATACAAAAATGCTAAAACAATAAAACCCCGAAAATTCGGGGTTTTATTGCAAATATTTTGTTTGTTACTTAGAAACGCTCGTCTGCTTTGAAGAAGAAGTTTCCTTCAATTTCTGCATTCTCGTCAGAATCTGAACCGTGAACAGCATTAGCATCGATAGATTTTGCATATTTCTGACGGATAGTACCTTCTGCAGCTTCAGCAGGGTTGGTAGCACCGATTAATTTTCTGAAATCTTCAATTGCATTGTCTTTTTCTAAAATAGCAGCTACAATTGGTCCTGAAGACATGAAGCTAACTAAATCTTTGTAGAAAGGACGCTCAGCGTGTACTGCGTAAAACTGACCAGCAGTTTCTTCTGTTAGTTTAGTATATTTTAATGCAATGATTTTAAAACCTGCATTGGTAATGTCGTTGATAATAGATCCGATATGGCCGTTTGCTACTGCATCTGGCTTAATCATGGTAAAAGTTCTGTTAGTGCTCATTGTGCTTTGATATCATTTTTTTTGCAAAAATACGTTTTAATTGATGAATAATCAATAATCATTCTTTTTCAGTCGGGAATGGATATTAATTAATGTAGTACGGCTGTAAAAAGGCAATTTCAGCCCGTTTTTAAAACAATGACGGGCCAAACTTAAAATCTTTCCATCCTATACTAAATTTACTTAGCTTTGCAGCGCAAAAAATATATGCTTACACTACCCGAATTAAAAACATTACTGGCTTCGCCACAGCACATTGTAATTACCACGCATCATAAACCAGATGGCGATGCAATGGGTTCATCATTGGGCCTGTATGGCTATTTGATTCAGAAAGGTCATCATGTTAAGGTAATTACGCCTACAGATTATCCTGCTTTTTTACATTGGATGCCAAACAATGGCGATGTAATCATTTTTACAGAACAACAGGAAGAGGCCGCCAGGTTAGTAGCAGAGGCATCTGTAATTTTTTGTCTTGATTTTAACACCTTGAGCCGCATTAACGAACTCGGTGAGTTGGTTAGGGCTGCAAATGCTAAAAAAATCATGATCGATCACCATTTAGAGCCTGAAGATTTCGACGATTACCGCTGCTGGGATATTAATGCCTGTGCTGCTGCGCAACTGGTGTACGAATTTATTGTAAATCAGTTACAGGATGGCGAGTTGATTAACAAAGATGTTGCCTCTTGCCTGTACACGGGAATTATGACCGATTCGGGATCGTTCCGTTTTTCGTCAGCTACAGCTGAAGTTTACCGTATTGCTGCCAACCTGATTGATTTAGGCGCCGACCAGGCGAAAATTCACGAACTGGTTTATGATAACTCGAGTGAAAACCGCCTGCGCTTTTTAGGCTATTGCCTGTCTAATAAGCTCGAAGTTTTAAGAGATTACAATACCGCCATTATTTCTGTTACCAAAGAAGAACTGGCACAATACAATAGCATAACTGGCGATACTGAAGGTGTGGTCAATTATGCGCTTTCTATTAACGGTATCCGTTTGGCTGCGCTGATTGTGGAGCGCACCGATAAAGTAAAGCTATCTGTAAGGTCGACAGGTGTTTTTCCGGCCAACGAGATCTGTAAAAAGTATTTTAATGGTGGTGGGCACAGAAATGCAGCCGGCGGAGCATCAGAAAAACCATTAAATGATGTAGTTTCGGAATTTAAATCGATATTAGAAGATTATAAAGAACAATTGCTGGCCGGATAGGACAGAATAAAACAATCAAAACTTAAAAAAGTCAAATTAAATTAATGAAAAAGGGAATTATTATTCTAGCTGCAGCCACTTTAGGTTTAGCTGCATGTAACAAAGAGAAAAAGGGCGCAGGAGGGTTATTGTATACCATTCACCATTCGGCTGGTAACGAAAAAATTAAAGAAGGCGATATCGTTAAAATGAACTTCATTCAGAAAAACGATAAAGATTCAGTATTGGCAAGCACATTCGACAGCGAAACTCCGGCAGTTTTCCCTGCACAGAAAAAAATGTACGCTGGTGATATGAATGATGTATTAACTTTGTTCGGAGAGGGTGATAGCGCAACTTTTAAAGTAAATTTGGATACTATGGCTTTCCATAGCAAACAACCAAAACCTGAGCAATTCAAAAACGATAAATACATCACTTTTACTGTAAAAATCGAGAAAGTATTCAAGAAAAAAGCTGGTGAAGCTGATTCTACTTTCAACAAAAGAGCTTCAGAATTTTTCCAGGCAGATTACAAAGCAACAGCTGATAAAAAGAAAGCTGCTGAGCCTGCTAAATTAAAAGCTTATATCGACGATAATAAATTAACTACTAAAACTACTGCAAGTGGTTTACAGTACATTATCGAAAATGCAGGTAGTGCAGAAAAAGCAGCTGTTGGCGATACTGTATTAATTAATTATACTGGTAGAGTTACCAAAAAGAACAAAGATGGTAAATACAAAATCTTTGATACCAGTGATGAAAAATTAGCAAAAGCTGAAAATGAGTTTAAACCAGGTAAACCTTATGGCCCTCAAAAAATGCCTGTAGGTGGTACAATCCCTGGATTTACTGAAGGTTTACAGTTAATTGGTAAAGGCGGTAAAATTCAGTTAATTATCCCTTCTAACTTAGGTTACGGCGAGCAAGGTGCTCCGCAAGTGGGTATTATGCCATTTAGCCCAATTGCTTTCGAAGTAGAAATTAAAGATATTATTAAAGGAAAACCTGCTCCGGTACAAGCTCCAATGCCTGCTCCGGTAGTTAAAAAATAATTTTTAATAACTGATTAAGAAAATCCTGCTTATTTATTTAAGCAGGATTTTTTTTGGTCGTTTTTTTGCTGTAGGAGCGAAATAAAACATTTCTACGATTTATTGAAGCTTATTATAGTCTATCTTTGTAGGGATTTATACGGATTAATGAAAATGAAAAACGGAATTATTATACTATTGGCTGCAGCTTTAGGCCTTTCGGCTTGTAACAGATTTGAAAAAGGCGAAGGCGATATGACTTACAAAATCTATAAAAGTGATGGTAAGCCAAAAATCCAGGATGGCGACTATGTAAAATTAAATGGTATACAAACAGTAGAAACCAATACCAATCCTGATTCGGTGATGGTAAATACTTACGATAATGAGCGCCCGGCATTTTTTGCGATTAGTAAATCAATGTTTAAAGGCGATTTGGCTTCTGGTTTAAAGCTACTGGGTGAAGGTGATAGTGCCGTTTTTAAGCTGAATTTAGATTCGATGGAGAAATATTCAGGGCAGCCGAAACCAAAAGGCTTAAAATCGAATATTGCTTCTTTTACCATTAAAATTGAGAAGGTATTGCATAAGGGAAAAGATCCGGATTCGATTTTCGATGCTAAAAAACGACTTTTCTTCGAAGCAGAATACAAAGCCCTAAACGAAAAAAACAAAGTAGTAGAACCAGCAAAAATTGCTAAATATATAGCCGATAACCAACTTAAAGTTACTACAGCTCCATCCGGACTGCAGTATGTAATTGCTGCACCGGGTAATTCAGAAAGAGCGGTTTTAACCGATACCGTATTAATCGATTATACGGGTCAGTTCACCAATAAAAAATCGAACGGAAGCATTAACGTTTTTGATACATCAGATGCTAAAACGGCAAAAGAAGCAGGTGTTTTTTCAGAAAGTGTACAATATGTGCCACGTAAATTACCTTTAGGTCAATTGCCTCAGGGGGTAGTGCAAGGCATTCAGTTAATTGGAGTAGGCGGTAAAATTAAAATGATTTTACCATCACGCTTAGGTTTCGGCGAAAATGGTGGTGGCCCTATTAATCCCTTTACACCATTGGTTTTCGATGTAGAATTAAAAGGTATTATTAAACCCGGAATGGAACAGGTGCTGAGTAAATAAAAGCAAAATCAAATACTTAAGGCACAAAGTACTACTACTTTGTGCTTTTTTTATGCTTGCTAAATTGTAAAACTGTAGGAGATAGTTAAATAAATGATTAAATTAGTTTAGCTAAAACTAATCATCCCGCATAGTTCGCTCATTAGTTCATGCGAAAAACCTGTTTAAAGTCTATCCTATCTGAGAACATAAAATTTATGGCTTTTAATAAAACGCGCTTACCCGGGTAAAAAGATGTAAACTAAATTGTAAAGCTTTGGCTAAACCATTAAGGAGTAGTGCGGGTTATTAAGAGATAAATAGCTAAACTAAACTTTATGCAGAAGATTAAGGTCTTTTTGGTTGATGATACCCCTACGTTGACAAGATGCCTGGAAAAGGTACTAAACAAAGCTACCAATATCATGGTTGCAGGGAATGCCATTTTCGCAGCAGCTAATCAAAAGGTTATTCAGGAAAATGTGCCTGATATTGTCATTATAAATTTAAGTAGTAACGAGAAAAAGGGGGCTGAGCTGGTGGGGATGATTACCAAAGAATTTATTGCGCTGAAAGTTATTGTGCTCTCTACACACGATGATTTTAACAGCATTTCTGCCATGCTAAAATCAGGTGTTAAAGGATATTTGCTGGCAGATGTAAAGCATTCTGAATTAAATAAGGCTATTAATAAGGTAATGCAGGATGAGACTTATATTCAAAATACTGTTGCCGGTAAATTTATTAATGGCTATCAAAAGGAAAACCACGTTAAGGCCATCAATAACCTTTCGCCTCGTGAAGTAGAAATTATCAGACTGATAGCAAAAGAGCATACTTCTGCAGATATTGGGAAGATGCTTTTCATTTCAGAACATACGGTAGAAACCCATCGTAAAAATATCTGGCGTAAAGCCGGCGTTAAATCTATTGTTGGTTTGTTAAATTTTGCCCGCGAACACCAGTTGATTTAAATGATGAGCCCCCAGAGTTTAAAACTATGAGGGCTGTTATGCTTTTAGGCCTGCGCTTCTAAATATTGCGCGTAACAATAGCCTTCTTCACCATCGTTGGTTCTTACCAGCCACCATAAATCGTTACTTCTGTTTACCAAAGTAATGATTTCGCCATGAGCGGCTTTACCAACAATGGGCTGGTCGGTGCCGGGCCCCTTGCGGATATTTAAATTGCTGCTCTCTGTAACGACCTTAGCATGAGTAACGGCAGCATCAATGGCTACATTTACATTCAGTACAAGGTCGCCGGAGGCAAAATTAGGGTCAATTTGATTGTAAACTTCCCAAAGGTGATCTTTGGTAGCCCCATCTGCTGCGGTGCCATCAATGTATAAAACCCCATCCTGTTCCCTTACGGCTAAATCGGTAATACCTGCTGCAGTTGCTGCATCTGTTAATGCGCTGTATTTATCTTGTAATGACATGGCTGAGGTTATTTAATGGTTAGTTTATTGTCGATCTTTTTAGGTTTTAATGCACTTAAATGCTGCATTAAGGTAATTAACGAAGCTTTTTTAAGTTCGCCTGTTAGCACGATTACACCATCCTTTACTTCGGCTTTTACGGTCGGGAAGTCTTTGGTCGCATCGGCAACATTTTTAATCAGAGCAGAATCATCTGCAATTACAACGGGAGCCGCTACGGGTTTAACGGTTAAGTTGTTGATGACAGATTTTACGCCTTTTTCTGCCTTTGCAATTTCTTCTGCTTTAGCTTTTGTGGCTTCATCATCAACTTCTCCTGTTAAGGTTACATCGCCTTTGGTAACCGCTACCGTAATGCCGGCAGCTTCTTTGGCCTGGATGGCAGCCTGAATGGCAGCATCTTTGGGCTTGCAACTGGCTAAAAATAGCGTGGCTGCAATCACCGTACTCATTAATAACTTGGTTGTTTTCATCCTTTTTGGTTTAATATTGATATGATTTAAAATTTAAAATATTCCAATTGAAATAATAATCTTATCGGCGGGATGAATTCGAATAAACTAATATATGAAATGCGTTTAATTCATTTATAAATAAAATTTAAATAAACTGTTAAATCCAGTCTTTATAGGGGCTAATGGTAAGGTTTGAATTATAATATTTTTCTTCTTCGGTAACTTCGTGGCTTATCCAGTCAGGGAGGCTAAAAGTTTCGGTTTCGCTTTCGAGCTCGATTTCGGCCACAATTAAACCTTCGTTCCGGCCCGAAAAAACATCTACTTCCCATATTTTGCCTTCGAACACAATTTCATACCGTGTTTTAGAAAGTTCGGCTTGCGAGAAATGATCTAAAAGTTCTATCGCTTCAGTAAGCGGAATCTCATACTCATATTCTAAGCGTGTAGCACCGACGGTTTGCCCTTTTATGGTTAAAAAGCCTTTGGTTTCTGTTGCCCGTACCCGTACGGTTTTATCTTTATCGGTAAGTAAATAGCCTTGTCTAAACTGCTTTCCGGCCGGTTTGATCAGGCTATCCCATTTTTGTTGGTTGATCAGGAATTTGCGCTCTATTTCTTTACCCATTACTTTGATCTTTTCTGTAAATCTGCAACAGGTATGCTAATTAATCTGCCAATGGGCTGTTTACCGCGGTAGGTAATTACACGTAGCATACTGGCATCTTTAGGTACCTGTAGCGCTCCGGTATATTTAGGGTAAAAACGATCAGGTGTCGAATTGTCAAAGCTATAGTAAATATCTAAGCCGTCTATCTCGGGGGTTAGCTCTACCATTAATTGCTTATCGGCACTGCGTTTTACCGTAAAAATAGGGTCGTAAATGGCTGGAGAGTATTTAATTTCGGCAAAATCCAGGCGCTTAAAATGCTGCTCTGTACGGTCAACAAAATTGGTCCAGTTTTTCTTTTCGATAGGGCTCCATACCGATTCGGAAATCGCAAAAGCACGTGGCCAAAGCATATATTCTACCTGGCGGAAGGTGAAAACCTGCTCCGTCCAAAGGTTAGCCTGGCCGCCAATAACATACTGTGCATTTACACTGGCCGGTACAGGGTTAAACTGATAGGCTTTATTTAACCTTAATGAGGCATAAACCCTGGGTTCGGTTATGGCATCGGCCTGCATGTAATCCAGGTAGGCAAAATCAGTTGGACTCATCACCACATTGTGTTTATCGTTAGCAGCCTGTATACCATATTTCATGCCCCTCCAGCTCATTACAGCCGCAGTTGGCGATACACCACCTTCTAAAATCTCATCCCAGCCCATAAATTTTTTACCTTTTGCCATTACAATCTGCTCCACCCGTTTTTCGAAATAAGCCTGAACCTGTGGAATGGTTTTTAAGCCTTCTCTTTGCATGAGTTGCTTAATCTGGTCGTTCTTCTCCCAAAAATTATGCGAAGCCTCATCGCCACCCATGTGGATGTATTCGAAAGGGAAAAGTTTGGCCACCTGGGTAATTACGGTATCTAAAAAGGTATAAACTTTTTCGTTGGCAGGGCAGAGGGTATTATCTACCAGCGCAATTGGAGGGGCGCCACGGCTCCAGTCCATTATTTTTTCGCCCGAGCGTACTTTGTAATTCACGGCATCGGGTGTACATGAAAGCTCGGGATAAGAAGCAATGATGGCTAAACTATGGCCCGGTACATCAATTTCGGGCAGGATGTTTACAAAACGTTCCTGCGCATATTGTACCAGCTCTTTAATATCTTCCTGGGTATAAAAGCCTCCATAGGTGCGGGGCTCATCTGGCGTAGGTGGAATAAAATCGCCAAAGGTTCCTGTTTTTTTAACGCTCCAGGCACCTATTTCAGTCAGTTTTGGTAATCCTTTAATTTCGATGCGCCAGCCTTCATCATCGGCCAGGTGCAAATGCAGCAGGTTAAACTTATAGCGCACCATATCATCAATAAACTGCTTTACTTCCTGTTTGGTAAAAAAGTGACGGGCTACATCGAACATTAAGCCACGCCAGCCCAGTTTAGGGTAATCTACTACATCTACACAAGATGCCTTCCATTTAATATCTTTTACCAGTTCTTTACTTTCAATTTCGGCCGGAAAGAGTTGTAATAAAGATTGCACGCCATAGAAAATACCTGCAGGTTTATTCGCGGTAATGACTACCTGTGTAGGATTTACGTTTAATTTGTATCCTTCAGCTCCCAGCTGGGTATCATCCTGGGTATTCAGGATCAGTTTTATAGTAGGGTGTGTAGAGCTGGCTAAAGTGCTCACAAACTTTCCGGTAGCTGTTGTAATGCGGTCTGATAAGTAGGCTATCGACTGCTTAAGTTCGGCGCTTTTGGTTGTTTGGATAATTACATTTTCGGGTAAAGTAAAGGTCCCGGCCTTTTTCATCAACGATACAGGCTCCGGAATAATGGCACAAGGCGTCTGAACAAGGCTACCTTCTGCGTCGCCGCTTTCAGTTTCTGAAATAATATTTTGAGCGAAAGTGCTGGCTGTAACGAAGCAGCAGGTGATAATCAGGAATAATTTTTTCATTAAATAATTAACTGCGGATTAACCGAATAAGTATTAACCTGCAATTTATTAAAAAGATTTTAATCGGAGGCGTTTGTTAGGTTGGAAATGTGTAAAGCGTTCATTTTAGGGCAAGATGATAAGCATCTGCGTAAATCTGTTTAATCTGCGGGAAAAATAAAGTGCGAAAAATTAAAATATTGTCCCGCAGATTTCGCTGATGAACGCAGAAATATATGGCGAAGATTAAATTACAAAAAACGTTTCAACCATTCCATAGCCTTTTCATCATCGGTAAACGATTTCATGGGGATAGGAGGATTTTGAAATTTAAAGAGCAGTTTCATAATGAATTGAGCGAGACCAGGTTTCGATACCATAGCCATAGCAGTATAAATGGCAGGCAATTGTTCTGTCGAAAATTTTCGGGTTGCTTTATCCGGGATTGGTGAATTTTTGAGGTAAATTAACAGCGGTACTTTTTTGTTATTGGTGATTTCTTTTACCAGCGCAACGTTGGCCCCGATGTTTTCTACTGTACGTAAAATACTTTTACTGTAAGCAACCAGTATGCCTGTATCGGTAAGCAGGTAATCGGCAATTTCGCCTGCTATTAATTCAGTCTCTTTGTGATCGATCATGTGTGATTAAAAAATTAAAGGGCTGCGGTTAATTTTCTGGCCACTTGCTTTAATGCTTCTATATTGGTTTTCCCGGTTATTTTGTTGACTTTCATTCTGATCAATACATTTCCTTTTCTAACGATGAGGATACAGAAATTTTTGCCATCAGTGTGGAATAGCGCCTGATCGCCAATATTGTTAATTTGTTGCTGACCAGAAAGTCCGCGGTTTTGTGCACCAATTGTGTTAAACATTTTTTCGGAAACTGCTGCTGTTTTATAGGTTTCCAATAAATAATTAAGGTTGCTAACCTGTTGGTTCACACTGGTAGTATAAACAGATGTATACCTGATCACTGTATCGCGGTTTTCGGTTTTGTTTTCTACCAGCGTGGCTTTTTGACCCAGTATTTTTTCGGCATCAGCTGACGGGAGATATTTATCTGCTCCATTTTGGCGATTTGATGCGAAAAGAAAAAGAAGCAAAAAGGCCAGAATTTTCATAGCAGCTTATTTATATCACGAATATACTGATTAACCTCTTAAATGATATCCTTTTGGTTTAGTGAATGCCCGCAGGCCCTGATGTGAAAGGGTTGCCCCAATACCCGAATATTTCCTACCACTCCACGGAAGGGCAGCGCTTACCCTGTCGCAGCAATTCCAGTAACCAGAGCCTGCATCCAGCTGCGCGAGTATTTTTTCTGCCCGTGATTGATCTGCAGTATAAACAGCTGCGGTTAAACCATAATCGGTATCCTGCATCATTTTTAAAGCCTCGTTATCGTCTTTAACCTTCATGATGCCGATTATTGGGCCAAAGCTTTCTTCCTGCATCACCAGCATATCGTTAGTTACTTCGGTTAAAACTGTGGGCTCAAAATAATAACCCTTTCCCTGAGGGGCTTTACCGCCTGTTACGAGTTTAGCTCCTTTGTTCAGGGCGTCTTTAATCTGGTTTTCCAAAATTGCAATCTGAGCTTTTCGGGTTAATGCACCAATATATACGCCATCAGTTGTAGGTAAGCCACTTTTCCAGCTTTTTACCTCGTCAACAAAGGCAGAAAGGTAGGCCTCGTAGTTTTTCTCGTGCACATAAATGCGTTCAACCGAGCAGCAGCTCTGTCCGTTATTATAAAAAGCACCATCGGCAGTGCCAATTGCAGCTGCAGCAACATCGGCAACATCTTCGGCAATATACAGCGGATCTTTACCGCCTAGTTCCAGCTGGCAGGGCACCATTTTCGGGGCTACTTTTTCGTAAATGTATTTGCCGGTTTGGTTAGAGCCGGTAAAGAAATAGCCATTAAAATCCATTTCCAGTAAAGCTGCGCCAGTTTCTTTAGCTCCAACGGCTACCTGAAAAACCTGTTCGGGTACACCGGCTTGCTTCAATAATTTTTCAATTTGAAGTCCGGTTAGGGTAGCATATTCTGATGGTTTGTACATGACGGCATTTCCGCTTAAGAGGGCAGGGATAAAAACATTTACGCCCACCAGGTAAGGATAGTTCCAGGCAGAAATATTACATACTACACCTAAAGGCTCGTATTTTATGATCTCTTTTAGTCCGGGTTCATCAACCATCACTTCATCCGAGAGGTATTTTTCGGCGTGATCGAGCATCCATTTAATCCGTGCCCTTGCGCCGTTAATTTCATTGCGCGATTGTTGCAGGGGTTTACCCACCTCGCTGGTTAATACCGAAGCTAGTTCTTCTGTCTCCTCAGCCAATAAATCGCTAAACCTGGCGATAATCGAAATCCTTTCGGCAAGGGATTTACCGGCCCATAGTGGTTGCGCTTTTTTAAGGGCATCCAATTTGGTTTGGAGCGTTGCCAGGGTATCTTCCTGTAAAGTGGCTATCACTTCTTCGGTTGCGGGGTTAATGATCTGCATATTCTTTATTTTTTTCACAGATTTTTAATAAGGATTAACATCCTCAATTAGCTTAAAAATTGCTATCTGTGTTTATTTCTCCTATCTGTGGTTAATATTTAGTTTTATCGCATTAATAAAGGCATTGTGTATGTTTTTGCTAAAAGGGCCTTGCTGGTCTTTTAACCTTTCGGGATGCCATTGTACGAACAGGAGAAAGGATTTTCCTTCGGGATGCATGCGTTCCATAGCCTCAACAACGCCATCTGCTGATATTGCACTGGTTACAAGACCTTTCCCGGTTCTATCGGTACTTTGGTGATGATTGCTGTTTACCAGACCTTTATCGGTATTTACGATGCCGCTTAACCAGGAAGAGGGATTGATGGAAATTTCATGGTAGCGGTCTGATTTGTCGGGCATTTTAGCATGGTCGAATTTGCCCCAGGTGGGGATATCAGGAATCAGCGTGCCGCCAAAAAATACATTACCCACCTGTATGCCCCGACAAATACCCAGAACAGGGATGGCGTTGGCCTCGGTATAGGCCAAAACCTTAAATTCAAATTCATCGCGGCTTTCGTCGATATCATCTTCGTAGCAAAACGGATAATACTCAGGGTGCTGGTAAAAACGAGGGTGTACATCTTCACCACCGGTTAATACAATACCCTGGCATTTTTTTATCTCGTCGAAATTATTGAGTTTATAACCCAGCTGAATTACTTCAACGGCTTCGTTGTAGGATAAGACCCAGTTGTGGTAAATATCAAATTTACTGCAATCGGTAACCCCAATTATTATTTTATCAGACATTACTATTTATTTTTTTGCCACAGATTTCACAGATAACACAGATTTGGATTGCGATTTTTTATTTAAGTAATGCCGCCTTTTATCCGTGTTCATCCTCTTTATCTTTGGTTAATGATTACTTTAAAGCGCACTTAAGTATAATTGTTTAAAATCTTCGCGACTTACCGGTTTTGGATTGTTCGGGTGCGCAAAATCTGCAAAAGCTAAATCGGCAAGTGTTTCTATATGTTCATTTTTAACGCCAATATCACTTAATTTATGCGGAATATTTACTTTGGTGTTTAAATCGAACAGATATTTTACAACGGCATCGCCAGTTTGCTCCTGAAGGTCTAAAGCAATGGCGATTTTTTTAAAACGGTCTTCAAAGCCTGCAATATTAAACTGCATACCGTAAGGAATATTTACTGCATTGGCCAGGCCATGGTGGGTATCTAAAAGTGATGACAGGGGGTGCGCCAGCGAATGCACCACACCAAGGCCTTTCTGAAAAGCAATTGCGCCCATCATTGAGGCCATTAGCATTTTACTGCGACTGGCTAAATCGGGATGGTTTGTTGCCTGCACCAGCGCATCTTTAATCAATGATATCCCCTCTAAAGCAATTCCATCACACATGGGGTGAAAGTTTTTAGCCAGATAAGCCTCCATGTTGTGTGTTAGGGCATCCATGCCAGTTGCAGCGGTAATAAAAGGAGGTAAATCCATAGTTAATTCCGGATCTGCAAAAACAATCTGTGCCATTAATTTAGGCGAAAACAGGATTTTTTTCTGGTGGGTTTCATCATCGGCAATAATGGCGCTCCGGCCCACCTCGCTACCTGTGCCTGATGTTGTGGGGATGGTAATAAAATGAGGCACATCGTTGGTCACATAAATATCGCCACCAATCAGGTCGTCGTATTTAAACAAATCTTCGCGGTGATTTACCCTTAAAACAATGGCTCGGGCCACATCTAATGCTGCTCCGCCTCCTATGCCTATAATGCTGTCGCGGTTGGTGGCATCCCAGGCTTCGCAACCTTTATACACATCGCTTTTAACAGGGTTTTTATGAATGTCGCTAAATACTTCTACGGCTATGTTTTTTGAGCTTAGATCTGCCACTATGCTTTTAAAAAAGGGAAGCTGCGCTATGGTTGGGTCGGTAACAATTAAAGGGGCTTTTAAATTGTTTTTAGCCAGATAGGCCGGCAATTCTTTTACAGCACCTGCACCAAACCGAATGGTAGTAGGGAAGTTAAACTGATGGATCTTATCGAATATCATGGTGTTGTTATTTATTTTTTACCACCTTAGGCACCTGAGTGCACCTAAGGCTATTGGTTTTAAATGAGTTAGCATTACTGAAGCCAGTGCAACATTAAGGTGTTAATGATTAAATTATTTCCAAGTACCTTTTCAGCTCCCAATCGGTTACCGCTTTGGCATATTGTTTACATTCCCACTCGCGGGTCATACTAAAATGTGCCACAAAATCGGCACCCAATAATGTTTTGGCCAGTTCAGAATTTTTCATCTTTTGGGTAGCTTCGAATAAATTGCGGGATAAGGTACCGTTTGATAAATCGGTATAACCATTTCCTTTGGTGGCAGGCTGCTCCAGTTTAAGTTTGTTTTTAACCCCATAAAGCCCTGCAGCCAAACAGGCCGCAACTGCGAGGTAAGGATTGGTATCCGAGCCTACAATCCGGGTTTCTAAACGGCTAGCTTTTTTGCTGCCGGGTAAGGCGCGCAAAGCAGTGGTGCGGTTGTCTATTCCCCAGGTGAGCGTTGTAGGCGCCCAGGCACCTTCAACCAAACGTTTATAACTGTTAATAGTTGGCGCAATCATAGGTAAAATATGCGGCAGGCAATGTAACTGACCGGCAATGTAACTTTTCATTACCTCACTTATGTTATCGGCATCTTTTTCATCGTAAAACAAATTGTTTTGATGCTGATTATCCCACAAACTCTGGTGTACATGGCCACTGCAACCGGGCAAGTTTTCGTTAATTTTAGCCATAAAAGTAGCTAGAATGCCATGTTTGTAGGCAATTTCTTTAACGGCTGTTTTAAACAAAATAGCCTGATCTGCTGCTTGCAGGGCATCGGCATATTTAATGGCGGCCTCGTAAACACCGGGGCCTGTTTCGGTATGCAGTCCTTCAATCGGAATGTCGAATTTGTTCAGTAATTCGAACAGATCGCTCATGAATTCGTTTTTATAAGTACTGCGCAGAATGGAATAACCAAACATTCCCGGACTTAATGGCTTTAAATTGCTGAAGCTTTTTTCGTGTGCCGTTTCGGGGGTTTCGGCAAAATTAAACCACTCAAATTCTTGTGCAAAATTGGGCGAGTAGCCTTCGTTTTCACACTCGGCGATGATTTTTTTTAGCAGCTGTCGAGGGCAAACCGAATTGGGTTGATTGCGCTCATCAATAAAATCGCCCAGAAAGAAGGGTACATCATTTTCCCAGGAGATTTTTCGAAAGGTATTCAGGTCAATTTTAACCTGGGCATCGGGGTAGCCGGTATGCCAGCCGGTGTATTGTCCGTCTTCGTAAGCCAGGTCGGCGGCATCCCAGCCAAAGGTAACATCGCAAAAACCCAAACGGCCTTCAACCAATGAAGCAAATTTTTCAGTAGCTACGTACTTGCCTCGTAAAATGCCATCGATATCGGCAACGGCTAATTTTACTTTACCAGAGGGATGGTTTTTAACATAATCCAGAATTTCTTTGCTTGTACTCATGCATTAACCTTTTTAAAAAGTTTGTATAAAAGAAAGATGCCTAAAACAATACCCGAATAAATTAATCCTAATTTAAGATTATAAATCAGCATTGCGATAAAAGAAAAACACGAAATAAACAGTGCAACGATGGGAAATAGCGGGTAAACCGGGATTTTAAAAGGGCGTGACATTTCTGGTTTACTTTTCCTCAGCACCATGACTGAGACCATCGAAATGATATAAAGAGTTAAAGCTCCAAAAACGGAAATGATAATTATTTCTGCAGTTTTTCCCGATAGGAGGGCTATAATTCCAATAACCATGTTGCCAATCAGGGCGTTGGCAGGGGTTTGGAATTTGGGTGAAATTTTACCCAAAATAGCCGGAATGCTTTTTACCCGCCCCATCTCGTAGGTAGAGCGGCCGGCAGCCAGCACCAATCCGTGAAAAGAAGCTACCAACCCAAATAAACCTACCGTAATTAATAAGTGGTACATGAGGTGGTTGCTCCCGGTGATCATCGACAGGGCCAGAGGCAGGGGAGAGTCGGAAGTTTCGCCGAATTTACCATTTTTATACACAATGGCTTCCCAGCCACCTATACCAACGGTTGAAATGAAAACCAATATGCACAAAACCACCAGGGTAAATATTCCCCAGCCAAAACCTTTGCTGATATCGCGCTGTGGGTTTTTGGTTTCTTCGGCCACATTGGCTACGCCCTCAATGCCCAGAAAAAACCAGATGGCGAAAGGAATGGCTGCAAATACGCCACTCCAGCCGTTGGGGAAATTATTGTGAATAAGGTTTGCTGACTGGAATTTGGGTAAAGTAATCCCTGAAAATAAAAGCAGCTCGCCCACAGCAAGCACGGTAACAATAACCTCGAACGAAGCTGCGGCTTTAACGCCATATACGTTTAAAGCCGTAAAAATAAAGTAGATGGCAATGGCCGAAGTAAGTATGGGTACTTGCGGGAAGAAAGCATTAAAGTAGGCACCAATGGCAAAAGCGATGGCCGGTGGGGCAAATATAAACTCGACCATTTGCGCAATGCCGGCAATAAAGCCCGTGTTTTGGCCTAAAGCGGTATTGGCGTAATCGAAAACGCCACCCGCTTTTGGGATGGCACAAGCCAGCTCGGCATAACTGAAACTAAAGGTAACATACATCACCATGATGGCCACCGTAGCAATGGCCATGCCCAGCGTACCTCCTTTTTCGAGGCCTAAGTTCCAGCCGAAATACATTCCCGAAATAACATACCCTACACCCAGCCCCCATAGCATAAATGGGGTGAGTGTTTTTTTAAAGCCTGTACTTTGCTCCATAAGTGCCTGTCCTGTTAATTTGGTTTACATTAATTTGCTCAAAAATGATAAAACTACTGGCCTCGGTATCTGCTGTTTAAATTAGTGATTTTTTTATTCTTATCTTATAAATTAATGGCGCTTAGGTTTATACGTTTTTAAATCAATATCCGGTTGGCAGATGAAAAGTACCATACGCTTTGAGGATCATTTGATTAGTTCGCGTGATGTGTAGAAGAGCGATTGTTTGGAAATAAAAAAAGCCAGTAGTTTTGCTACTGGCTTAATCTGCTATTCCGTATCCCGGTTTTTATTTGCAATCTGGCTATCCCGCGTGTTCTTCTGCACCGTTATGGCACCAAAAATGGCGAGTAGAAAAGCAAAGGCATAAAAACCTTTTTCGCTCGGTAAAAGCGTGGCGTTCCATAAGCCTATTACCAGTAAGGTAATGGTTAAGAGTGTCGAAAACCAGCTTAATCCATAATAAATTTCTGTAACCGGAATGCCTTCCAGTTTATCGCGAACAGCTTTTTGTAAAGATATTACAGCAAAAAGGCCAAACATCAATACGGTAAAATAATATCCTTTTTCGTTTAGGAGCATATCAGAACGCCACAGGCCTACAATAAAGCCGATCATTCCGATACCTAATGCAATCCAGGCGGCTGCCACAAATGCATTTGATGGTTTTTGATTCATTGTTTTAGAGTTAATTTAATTTTTTAGAAAACGTTAAAGCTTAACAAAAGGTATAAAAATAGCAATATTAGTTTGGCCTGTGCTAAATACTTTCATTAAATCGGTTGATGGCGGAGCCAATAGCAATTTTTAGCTAAAAATATTATATTAGTAATATGCTTACATTGCTTACTTCGGCGCAAATGCGCCATGCCGATCAGTTTACCATAGTTAATAAGCCCATTGCATCCATCGATTTGATGGAGAAAGCTGCACGCGCATTTGTACAATGTTTTATCAGAGATGAATTTGATGCCGGCAAGAGCATTGCAATCTTTTGCGGAAAGGGTAACAACGGAGGCGACGGACTTGCGATAGCGCATTTGCTTTTGGTTAATGGCTACGAGAACGTGAAAGTTTACATCGTAAATTTTAGTGCCAAACAAACTGATGATTTTGCCATTAACCTGCAACGGCTGGATGAATCGCGCTGTAAAAAAGCCATCATAAACCAGCCTGCTGATTTAAAACACATTAAACCCGATTTAATTATTGACGCTATTTTAGGTTCGGGTTTAAATAAACCTTTAACCGGCGATTACGCAGAACTGGCACGTGCCATTAATAAGTTAAATAAAAAAATATATGCAGTTGATGTACCAACTGGTTTTTTTGCTGAAGGAAGTTTAACCAGCAATTATAATGGTGTAAAGGCTTATAAAACAATCTGTTTTCAACGGCCAAAAATTAATTTCTTCTTTCCTGAATCGGCTTTGGCAACCGAAAAATATGAAGTAGCAAATATTGAACTGGATGAAGATTTTATCCAGAAACAAGATACTGACTTTTACCTTACCGAAGAGAAAGACATTCAAAAAATACTTAAAAAACGTAAGCTTTTTAGTCATAAAGGCACCTATGGCCATGCACTCATTATAGCTGGCAATACCAATACCATGGGAGCAGCTTTACTGGCATCGATGGCTTGTTTACACACAGGCGCCGGATTAACCACGGCCTGTATTCCGGAAAGTGGGCTAACGGCGCTCAATACCGCTTTACCTGAGGTGATGGCTTTGCCCAGGGCAGAATATATGCGCATTGAGCACCCTGCAAAATACCAGTCTATAGCTATAGGCCCCGGCTTAGGCATAGATGCTGAAAATGAAAGATTTTTAGAAAGTCTGATCATGGCCAATCGCGAATTGGTAATAGATGCAGATGCGCTGAATATTTTAGCTGAACGACCGGATTTGATTAAAAAACTACCTAAAAATTCAATCCTCACCCCGCATCTTAAAGAGTTCGACCGTTTATTTGGCGAGCATGATACCTGGTGGGATCGTGTGCAGACTGCCAAAACGCAAGCCCACCAACTTCAAATTGTAATTGTACTTAAAAACCAATACACTTTTGTTTGTCTGCCTGATGAAAAGGTTCACATTAACCCAACGGGAAACCCAGCCATGGCGCAGGGTGGTATGGGCGATGTTTTAACAGGGATTATTTCGGGTTTGGTAGCACAAAAATATCCGGCGGCCGATGCAGCCATTGCCGGCTGTTATATTCATGGTCAAACGGGAGATGAGCTGGCAAAAGGTCAATTTGTAGTTACGGGATCGCAACTTGCTTTAAATATTGCAAAGGAAATTAAAGTATTGACTACCATATAGTTTTTTGAAGTCGTTGATCGGTAAAGGCCAATTGGATGCTTTGAGAAGCATAGCAAAACAATGCTCTATTCGGGAGAGGTATTGACTATCTTTCTTATACACCGCCCATTACGGTCAGCTTACCCATAGTAGGGTTAATACTTCCGCCCATTGGTTCTATGGTTACTGCAAAAGCTTGTGCTTCTTGTATGGCCTGCATTTTAACCAGTGCTTCGTTTGATGTTGAATCGTTTTTGCCAAACACACCTAAACTTACCGGCTTACCATTTACCATGGCCCATAATTGATATTCGTGCTCCTTATCAGTTTTTGGTAAATCCATGGCAACATAGTTAACCAATACGCTTTTATCTTTTTTGTTCCAGTAAACTTTCATTTTAGATGCCGGACTAAAAGGCTGCCCCGTCATATTTATGGTTGCCCATTCCTGGCTATCGGCCATTGCAGCCATATTGCTTAAGCCCTGGTTTTCAAACTCCAGTTTGCTTACTACACCTGCAAATTTTTGTTTATCGAGGTTTAAGCTTGCAATCTGATCGTGGGCGTCGTTTAACTTGCTGTAAGTAATAAACAAAGCCGCTGTACTGATAATTAATAAGGCTACACAAGCTACCAGTGCATAACGCAGAATTCTTACTTTGCCAGCACTTTCATCAAAAGGTATAATGTTCGCTTCTTGTGCAACAGGTGGGGTAGATTTAACAGTTTTCTCAGGTTCAACCTCACTTAGCCCTAATTTTTCGAGTAATCTTGTTTCTACATCTGCAGATGGTTCTACCGCATTTTGCATAGCATATTGCTCTATAGCTTGCTCAATGGCTGCTATTTCAGCTTTCACCTCGGGGTGTTGGGCTGCCATTTCCTCAACCTGTAACGCTTCTTCGGGTGATAAATCACCTAAAACGTACAGCTCGAGTACTCCAGATTCGATATATGCTTTTAAATTTTCCACGCTCAATTAAAATTCCTTCTCAATTCTATAATAGCCAGCCTGATACGGGTTTTTACCGTGCCAAGTGGCAAATCTAACTTTTCTGCGGCCTCTACATGCGTAAAGCCCTTGTAATAAACTAAATCAAGAACGGCCTGTAAGTCTGGTTTAAGATTGTCTACAAGCTGCTTAACCCCCAAAACATCGGGGTTAAACGTAACCTTGTTTTGTTCATCAACGAAACTTACGTTATTTTCTATATCTTGGTTTTTGAGTGAGTTCTTAAAATCTTTAGAACGGAGTTTGTCGATGGATAAGTTGCGGGCAATATTCATCATCCAGGTAAACAAACGTCCTTTTGTATTGTCGTAGTGTGCTGCAGACTGCCAGATTTTTACAAAAGTTTCCTGTAAAACATCCTCAGCGAGTTCGGTATGGGTAATAATGCGCGAAATAACACCGTAAATTGCCGACGAATACATGCTGTACAGCGTTTTCAATACCGCAGGATCTTTCGATTGCAGTTGCTGAACAAGCTCTGGCTCGGTTAGGGTTAATTTTTTAAATGCAGTCACTATTGGTTACTAAGTTACAATACAGAACAGAAAAAGCAAAAAAATGTTTTACAAACACATTCCGTAAAGGAGTGCTTTATAAAACATTTTTCAAAGCATATATTAATATGATAACTATGCTATCCCATCAATAGGGAAAAGGTGTTTTTCTGCGTGGTAAGATGAACGTACCAATGGTCCGCTTTCGACATATTTTAAGCCTTTGGCCAAACCCACTTCTTTGTACATGGCAAAAGTATCAGGATGTATCCAATCTACAACCGGGTGGTGGTTGCGCGTAGGTTGTAAATACTGACCCAAAGTTAAAATATGTACGCCATTGGCAACCAGGTCATCCATGGCTTCGAAAATATCTTCTTCAGTTTCGCCTAAGCCCAGCATAATGCCGGTTTTGGTTCTTAAGCCAAATTCCGAAATTCTTTTTAGCGCCTCTAAACTTCTATCGTATTTGGCCTGAATACGTACTTGTCTGGTCAGGCGTTTTACCGTTTCCATGTTATGAGATACGACTTCAGGACGTTCTTCTAAAACGCGGTATAAATTATCCCACTGACCTTTAAAATCAGGAATCAAAGTTTCGAGTGTAGTAATGGGACTTTCTTTGCGGATGGCCTGTAAAGTTTCGGCCCAGATAATCGATCCGCCATCTTTTAAATCATCGCGGTCAACCGAAGTGATTACGCAATGTTTAACGCCCATTAATTTTACCGAATTTGCAACACGGTTTGGCTCATCTACATCAACTGCCAGCGGGCGGCCTGTTGCCACTGCACAAAAAGAGCAGCTACGTGTGCAAATATTACCCAAAATCATAAAGGTTGCCGTACCTGCGCCCCAGCATTCGCCCATATTGGGACAGTTGCCGCTTTCGCAAATGGTATGTAGCTTATGCGTATCAACCAAGCTGCGAACTTGCGCATATTCTTTACCAACAGGTAATTTTACACGTAACCAATCTGGTTTACGTTTAACTTCAGTTACAGCAGGTACTACCGGTAAATCAATCATGCGACAAAGTTAACGAATAGGATTGAATTGTTACAATGCCGAAATGTTTGAGCGTTGTAATAATCGTTTGGTTAATTGTTTAAACTACTTAACCGGGGCACCTTGCAAAGTTTGTTATTTGTGTGAGGATATGTCGACTTCGTAAGTGGCTCTGGCACTAAAGCAATTCTATTTCAAATGCAATCTGTCGTTTATTTTCTTTAAAGCCAATTGTTTCATAAAACTTATGGCTTTCGGTACGTTTGGTATTACACCTTACTTTTAGTTTCTGCACTTCCTGCTTTTCAGCCCAGCGTTTTACACTTGCTATAAGCTGTTTTCCAATTTGCCGGCCACGGGAATCAAGATCTACAATTAAACCGCCTATTTCTACAAAAGGGTCAGACTCGATCCGCAAAGTGTAAAAGCCATGAATCCAGCCAACAATTTTATTTTCGGCTACTGCCACAAAAGCACAGTTTTCGTTGCTGTTGTTAATCTGCCCGATTCTTAAGCGTGTTTGTTCGATGTTGCTTTGGTAGCCCAGCTGTGTGGAAAGTTTGGCAACAACTTCGGCATCTTTATCTGAAATTTCTCTAATCTGAACCATTTATTGATGTTTGATAGGTAAACCTAAAATAGGGATATAAATTCGTTTTACGGTTAGTTTTGCGCAAGGTTTACAGGCCAAAAGCACCGAAATAACCTACCTAAACCCTATTGAAGCGGCAGCTCCCGATTTTTTTATCGGGACTATAGCGGAAAGAGGGGCTGTTTTACCCGATAAGCAGTACAGTACCTTTTCTAAATATTTGAGAAAAATAATACTATAAATAAATTTTGTTTCACTGCCAGATGGTAACATCTGACAGTACGGATAAATGCTGCCTGTAAATGTTAGTTAAAAATCATAAGCTAAACATTGCAACTTTAAAGGTTTCAACTTTCTAAGTAAATCTTACATTTGCAATATGAATACTGGCTTACAGCTTTACAACACGCTTTCGCGCAAAAAAGAAGTTTTTCAACCCTTAAATGCACCCAACGTTGGGATGTATGTTTGTGGTCCTACCGTTTACAGCGATGTGCACCTGGGCAATTGCCGCACTTTTATTTCTTTCGATTTAATTTTCAGATATCTTAAATACTCAGGATATAAGGTGCGCTATGTGCGTAATATTACCGATGCAGGTCACTTAGAGGGCGACAGGGATGAGGGCGATGATAAATTTGCAAAACGCGCAAAGTTAGAGCAGCTGGAGCCCATGGAAATTGTACAGAAGTATACTTTAGGTTTCCACGATGTGCTGCGCATGTTTAATACCTTACCACCTAGTATCGAACCAACAGCTACCGGACACATTATTGAGCAAATCGAAATGATTAAGGTAATTATGGCCAATGGTTATGCTTACGAGATTGATGGTAATGTGTATTTCGATGTAGAAAAATACAGCAAAGAATATAATTACACCATATTAACCAACCGCAACCTCGAAGATATGCTGAATAACACCCGCGAACTGGGTGGACAGGATGAGAAACGTGGCAGGCTGGATTTTGCCCTGTGGATTAAAGCAAAACCAGAAACTTTAATGCAATGGCAATCGCCATGGGGCATGGGGTTCCCGGGCTGGCATATCGAATGCTCAGCCATGAGTGCCAAATACCTGGGGTCTGAATTTGATATCCATGGTGGCGGAATGGATTTGGCTGCAACACACCATACCAACGAAATTGCACAATCGGAAGCATGCAGCCACAAACAACCTGCACGCTACTGGATGCATACCAATATGCTTACGGTTAATGGCACGCGCATGTCGAAATCGGCGGGTAATGGCTTTTTGCCTTTAGAGCTATTTACCGGTGCGCATCCTTTATTGAAAAAGGGCTACAGCCCGATGACGGTTAAGTTCTTTATGTTGCAGGCACATTATCGCAGTACTTTAGATTTTTCTAACGATGCTTTGGATGCCTCGGAGAAAGGATTTAGACGTTTAATGACAGCGGTTAGCCTTTTAGATAAACTTCAGGTATCGGAACAAAACGATTTTGATATTGATGCACTGAGAGAGAAATGCATTCATGCCATGGATGATGATTTTAACAGTCCGATTTTAATTGCCGAGTTATTTGAGGCGGTTAGGATGATTAATACCGTTTACGATGGCAAAGGAAAAATATCGGCAGAGGCTTTAGCTAAATTAAAGCAGCTGGTACACGATTTTGTTTTCGATATTTTAGGCTTGAAAGATGAAGATGCCGGCAGTAACGATTTAAATGGCGTTTTAGAAATGGTAATCGACATAAGAACCGAAGCTAAAGCAAATAAAGATTACGCCACTTCAGATCGTATTCGTATTGGTTTACAAGCTTTGGGCATTCAGCTTAAGGATGGCAAAGAAGGCACTACCTGGAGTAAGGCTTAGGCGCGTAAGCAGTTTGCGGATTGGCCCTGATAGGTTATACTTTAATTTATAAAAAATCCTGTCCCCCTTTGAAGAGGGTAGGGGGATGAAATAAGCCATTTGTATAGTTACCTTTCTAATAGTGGCAGAATTTTAGATTAAATTAATCATGAATAAAAAAATATTTATCCTGCCTTTTATTGGCCTGATGGCCTTGCAGGCTTGTAAAAATAAACAAACTGATACCAGCCAGAGTGAAGAAAAGATAACAACGGTATCGCCTGATTTTAATGCCGATAGTGCTTATGCCTATACCAAGGCGCAGGTAGATTTCGGTCCACGTATTCCGGGAACTGCAGCACACCAAAAATGTGCAGATTACCTGGTGGCCAAATTAAAATCGTTCGGTGCGGATGTTAAAGTACAAGGCGAGAAAACAAGTACTTACGACGGTAAAAGTTTTCAGCTGAAAAATATTGTGGCTGTTTTTAATCCCACACAAAAGAACAGGGTTTTAATTACTGCGCATTGGGATGCCCGCCCTTTTTCTGATCAGGATACCGACCCGGCCAACCATACCAAAGCATTTGATGCCGCAAACGATGGTGCCAGTGGTGTTGCCGTGATTTTAGAAATGGCGCGCCAGATCCAGCAGAAACAGCCTAATGTAGGTGTCGATTTCGTATTGTGGGATTTGGAAGATTATGGCAAAGCCAACGATGAAACACCAGATGAAACCACCTGGTGTCTGGGCTCGCAATATTGGGCTAAACAGGCTGTGGCTTCGGGTTATAAAGCGCTTTATGGTATTAACCTCGATATGGTAGGCGGTGGCAACGCACAGTTTACACAAGATGAAATTTCGCGCCAGGCAGCACCGGATGTGGCCAATAAAGTATGGGATATTGGTAATGAAATTGGCTATGCTTCCTATTTTACCAAAATTCCAAGCGGAAGATTAGTCGACGATCATTTCTGGATGAACAAAGCCGGTGTACCATCAATAGACATTATCCATTACAACGATAACAGCGGCTTTTACATCAACTGGCATACCCAGCTGGATAATTTAGCCAATATTGATAAAAACACTTTAAAAGCTACCGGTCAAACCGTTTTGGAAACCATTTACAGGGAGAAATAAACCCATAATGTGAAATTGTGGATTACTTTTAAAATCTTACCTTAAAGAAAATTTTATATTCGCCAAACTATATTTTTAAACTGATAATGAAACACCTATTTACAACTGCCATAGCTTCACTTTTAGCACTGAGCACATTCGCTCAAAAAAGTGATGGAACAACCAAATCTTTAGTAAATGCTGAGAAAGATTTTGCCAAAGCGGTGGCAAAAAACGGAGATAAAGAGGCTTTTCTTGAATATTCGCTAGGCAGTGCATTGGTATTCAGACCAAACCCGGTTAACGTTAAAACTTTTTATGCCAATAAAGCAAACAGCGAAAACGGTGTTTCATGGACGCCAAATTTAGCTAAAGTATCACGCAGCGGAGATTTAGGTTTCACTACTGGCCCATACGAAGTTGATGGAACAGATAAAAAATACGGGCAGTACCTGTCGATCTGGAAATCGGAGAACGGCAAATGGAAACTGGCGATTGATCTGGGTACCGAAAGCAACAAGCCTTTGGCTAAATTTACGCCACAGTTTATTGAGCCAAAAGACCATGTAGCACCAAAATTTTTAAATGAAAAAGAGGTTAAAGCTGGTAAAGAAATTATCTTAACCACCGAAAAAACTTTAAATACCTTATTAAAAACACATGGTATTGCAGCTTTTGGCGGCTTTTTAACCAACGATGCACGTTTACTTTTTCCAGGTAACGAAGCCATTGAAGGAAAAGGTAAAATTGTTGCTTTTTACAATGGTATGGTAAGTAAAATTAATTTAAAAACAACTGGTGTAGATAAAGCAATTGGTAGCGACTTAGCTTATACTTATGGGGTAGCCACCATTGATTATAAAGCCGATCTACGCGAAAGCTTTAACTATGTTTTTGTTTACGAAAAAGCCGCAGATTCAAGCTGGAATTTAATTGTACAGGCTTTTGTACCTGCCGAAAGATAAATAACAAATGTGAATTGAAGAGGGCTTTCCGTAAAAAGAAGCCCTTTTTTTATTTCGCAATTTGTAGTTACCCTAATAAAATTGTTCATTTTACGTTTAAAATTCATGCATAAAAAAATACTTTTATTCTCTGCTCTCGCTTTATTGTGTTTTAATGTTTCGGCCCAGAAACAAAAGTTCGATGTGCAGGGCAAAGCCGGCGCAAGAGGAATCATGCCCGAAAATACCATTGAAGGGATGTTAAAAGCGCTTGATTTAGGGGTTACTACCTTAGAAATGGATGCAGTAATTTCGAAAGATAAGATGGTAGTACTTTCGCAGGAACCTTATTTTAACAATGAAATTTCTTTACAGCCCAACGGGAAGCCCATTAGCCTGAAAGACCAAAAGAAGTTTAACATTTATAAAATGGACTATGAAGAGGTTAAAAAATTCGATGTGGGCAGTAAGGTGCATGATCGTTTTCCGGGGCAGATGAAGTTTAAGGCCTATAAACCCCTGCTTACTGAAACCATTGATGCGGTTGAGGCTTATGTTAAAGAACATAAACTGGCCAAACCGGTTTACAGTATCGAAACCAAAACCATTAAAAACGGTGATAACGAATTCCATCCCGAGCCTGCAGAATTTGTGGATTTGATTATGGAGATTATTAATGCAAAGAAACTGGCTAAACGGGTAATTATCGAATCGTTTGATATGCGTACACTTCAGTACCTGCACGAGAAATACCCTAAGGTGCAAACTTCGCTGTTAATTGACGAGAAAGAACCTTTCGAAACCTACATTGAAAAATTAGGATTTAAACCCACTATTTACAGTCCGTATTCGGTATTGGTAGGCAAGGGGCTGGTAGATCGTTGCCATGCCATGGGGATCAAGATTATCCCCTGGACGGTGAACACGGTTAAGGAAGTCAAATATTTTAAAGATCTGGGTGTAGACGGAATTATTACCGATTTCCCAAACATTATGGGACAATTGGATAAATAGGTGCAGATTCATATTTCTAATCCTATCGGTTGGTGTCCGCACCGGCCGACATAGATATAGCTGCTGGTTGGTGGAGACACCAACCAGTACATAAAACAAAAAAAGCGCTGATTAAAGCGCTTTTCTTGTTTTATGTACTGGCAATGCCTAGTGGTGCGATTCAGTAGCTTCTGAGTGATGCACTTCAGTTTTTTCGTGTGAAGCGCCTTCTTCTGCATGGTGGAAAATTGGTCTTGTGAAAGCCACAAGCAAGATTAAAACAATAATCCAGGCTGTTAATGGTAATGCCCAAATGCCTTTAGTTTGCTGAACTGGTGCGTGTGAATCGTGAGCTGACATATTGAAATATTTTTGATTTAAAAATTTATGCTTTGTAATTGTGCGGTAAAGATAATAACAAAATTAAAATAAAAAGATTAAAGTACTGATTTGTATGGCGAAAAGGGATAAAGGCGAACCTTTATCCCTGTAAATCGTAAATCATTGCTTTAGTATTGTTCAGCTTGTTTTTAATCCGGTCCTGATGTTCCTGCAAAACGCTGTGCTGATCTTGCACTGCATTAAACAGTTCAGCCTTTTTAAAATAATGGGCTGCCGTGGTAAAATTTTGTTGTTGCTCGGCATGCAGGCCTAAATTTTCATAAATCCGGGCTTCGCAAACGCCTGCAACGCATAATGCTTTATCTGCAATTTGTTTAGCGAGCTTATGCATTTTAAGCGTAATTACGAGCTTAAGGTAAGGTTCGTAAACCTCCGGAAAATCGGCATCCAGTTCGATACAGCGCTTGTAATAATAGCCTGCCGTTTTGTAATCTTTAAAACGGTAATGGTATAAATTCCCCAGCTGAAAATACGCACGGGCATAATCAGGATCAAAAGCAATGAGTTCGTTAAAATATTGAAGCGCTTTGGGCAATTCGCCCCAGTTTAATTCTTCAATGGCCTGCAGATATTTTTCGTCCGCAGTGGTATAAATGTCCATAATGGATATAATAGTTTTGATAAGCCATACAGCTTAGCAAAGGGTAATAAAAAAAGATTTGTTAAATGTAGATTTTATAGGTTAGCCCTTAAACACTAAGGATTGGAAAGGAAATTTACCTCAATACCCCAACCCTTTAAGCCACAAGACGGGCTAAAGTTTGTTTGCTGGATATGTATTTGACGTAGCATTGTAGTAAAATTTGATGCAAATATATTTATTTCCAGCGAATTGCAAATGTTAAATTAAGATTTTAGTGATTTACATGCGCCAGATAAACAATGCAATAACTCAGTAAACAAACCGCACTGTTAAGGTTGAAAGCATTAAATACATTCTCCAACCGTGCTTTGGTTTGCGTAATTTTTAATGCCAAAAACCAAAAGAGCAGCGAAACTGCTATATCCAGTATATCAAAACGGCCATTGGTAATGTGGAGCAGTTGAAATAATTCAAGCCCGATGGCAAATGCCGGAGGAATTAAAACACAATCGATTTGCCGGTTAAAAAATTTAATATAAAAGCCCTTGGAAGTTAGGGTGATGCAGAAAACCCAAAGGCCCTCGGGCAAAGAGTAGATGATATATTTATTTAACGGTAAAGTGGTGGTGATGCTGCATTTTAAATCTTCGTAAGTTTTTAAAGAACTCAGCTGAATAAAAATCTGGTTCACCAGTGTTTTATCTGTCCGGTAAAAGAGGTAGATAAATAAGCTGATGATTAATGCCGGGGCAATATACCAATAGTGTTTTTTCAAGATTTGACGAGCATTAAGATTTTAAAATAAGCAAATGGTTTTAAGTCAATTTCTTTTTCAGGTTTAAACCGTTCAATAGCCTTAATATGGTGGATGTAAAATAAAGATTTCAATTGAAATATGCCAGCAAATAGGTTAAAAGCCCGGTCTAGATATTTTAACCAGTTATTTGGGGTAAAGTGGTTTAGTATAAGCAATTTTCCACCAGATTTTAATACTTTGTGACATTGCATGATCAGTTTTTCAGGGTACTGTGCTACGGCAATTACATGCGAAAGGACTACATAATCAAAAGATTCAGGTTCAAAATCTAGGTCTTCGCCATTCATTTCGAAAAGTGCAATAGTACCATCTGAATGCTTTTTAGCCGTATTAAGCATAGCCGAAGAAATCTCTATTCCGGTAATTTGATGCCTTTGGTATAAATGGAAATGTGAGCCATTACCTACGCCAATTTCGAGCAGCTTTCCATGAGGGAGCAGATTGATTTCGTTAAAGAATTTTTTCTTTTGCGGTTTCAGAAAAATATCAACCAATGGATAGAAAAAAGCAAAACGGTTATAAAAATTGGTTAGTGCACTCAATTTAGAGGAGGTTAAGATTAGTTAAAAGTAATAGCGTACTCCAGCACTTATTCGTTATTACAAATATAATTTTTTGCACGAGGTGTTGGTCTGGATTTATAATCCGGACCTAAAGTTCTGTGGATTTTTAATCCACTTAAATAAAGTTAGATAAATCGGGATTACAAATCCCGCCTAACAGTTAAACTAAAAATTAAAATTGTTTAGGCTTTTTGTTCTGGCCGGCCAGTTCAACCAGCTCAGTAATTCTTTTCTGCCGGGTTTCAGGGCGTTTGGCCAGGGTAATCCATTGTAGCATCGCCTTGCGCACCGATTTGCTTAGGCCAGTAAAAAATGTTTCGCTGCCAGCTGTAATTTCAAATGCAGCGGTTAAATCAGCAGGGATGGTAAGTTCTTCTACTTCATCTAAAATTACCCACGAGCCGTTTGTTTTAGCACGCTCGATACATGCTACCCCTGCAGGTGCCATTAAGCCGGCTGCAGTTAATTGCTCAATCTTGGCTTTATTAATTTTCGACCAACCGCTATTGGGCTTTCGCCTGCTAAAAAACTGGGAAAAACTTTCTTCGTCAATTGTTTTTCTAACGCTGTCAATCCAGCCAAAGCAAAGGGCTTCTTCTACGGCATCGCTCCAGGATATGGTGGGTTTATTGGCTTTGGTTTTGTAGCAAATCAACGAAACCGATTGTTTGGTGTCGTGGTGTTTTAACAGCCAGTCGCGCCAGTCTTTGCGACTGGTGGGGCAAAAGGTTTCGGTTGTTTTTCCGGCCATCGTTTTTTTTGCATTAATTTTAGCCTACAAAAATAATTAAAGGCGACCTAACTCAAACTGCAGGTTATGTTTTGCCTGGTTTTCAAATTTATGGTAGAAATAATCTGTTTTATAAATCCGTTCCATTTTTATGAAATGTTCCAAAACCTTTTTTCTCCCTGGAATATAAACGCGATCCGGGTAAACTGAATATTCCTTTCTAACATTTTGAGCATACACCATATATTTTTCGAGGTTTTCGCCCAGTATCGAAAGATCAGCGTCTGTAAAATAATTTGTATCTGATTCGGTATCGGCAAGATGTTTTTTAGTGGCTAGTATTTGATTTTTGCAGTTCCTGATCATATAATCGGGAACTGAAATCTGCTTCATTCTTTTTTCAGCGAGCACTGCACTTTGTTCTTCATTGTCTGATTTTAATGCATTATAAACGACATCATGATAGAACAAAGTGAATAAGATGGTATCCCAACCTTCAATTTTATGTTTCGCGGCAGTTAATTGCGCTAACAGATTTTCGAGGTGAGAAAGGGTATGATAATACCTTTTTTTATGGGTGTAGCTATGCTCAATCTCTCCCCAAAATTCTGCAATTATACTTTCGCTATTCGTATAATTTTTAAGGAGATGAATGAATGTTTCTTTTAGCACGAGGTATTACGATTGGTATCGATACGCAAGATACAGATTGGAGTTGACTTTTCCCGTTGTTTGGAATGAATCCCGACTAACTTACAATAAATCTTTTATAATTTTTTCAATCGATAAGCCCTCAGCTTCTGCCCGATAATTACGCACAATTCGGTGGCGTAAAATGGGCTCTGCAACCGCTTTAACATCTTCAATATCGGGAGAGTATTTTCCGGTTACGGCTGCATGGCATTTTGCACCCAATACCAGGAATTGCGAAGCCCGTGGGCCAGCTCCCCAACTGATATATTTATTTACCGTCTCAGTTGCAAATTCTGTATTCGGACGTGTTTTAGCTGCTAGTTTAACGGCATATTCTAAAACGTTATCGGTAACCGGAATATCGCGGATCAATTTTTGGAAGTACTGGATATCATCGGCATGGATGATTTTTTGTAACGCCACGGTTTTATTGCTGGTGGTGTTTTTTACAATATTTAACTCATCTGCAAAGGCAGGGTAGTTTAACTGAATGTTGAACATGAAACGGTCTAACTGTGCCTCTGGCAAAGGATAGGTACCTTCCTGTTCGATAGGGTTTTGCGTGGCCAAAACGAAAAACGGTTTGGGCAGGCTATGGGTTTGGCCGGCTGCGGTAACCGATTTCTCCTGCATGGCTTCTAATAAGGCAGCCTGCGTTTTTGGAGGGGTACGGTTAATTTCATCGGCCAGGATAATGTTAGAAAAAACAGGCCCTTTTATAAATTTAAAGTGCCTGTCTTCGCCTAAAATCTCTGCGCCAATAATATCGCTTGGCATTAAATCGGGGGTGAACTGAATCCGGTTAAAATCGAGGTCTAAAACCGATGCTACAGTTTGAACGAGTAAAGTTTTGGCTAATCCGGGTACGCCAACCAACAGGCAGTGCCCGTTGCTAAAAATGGCGATTAAAACAGATTTTATGATGTCATCTTGTCCAACTACGACTTTGCTTATTTCGGCTTTAATGTTGTTGAATGATTGATGAAGCGCATCAACAGCTTCTACTTCGTTCTTATACTGCATTTGTATTATTTTGCGGCTGTGGTTTTAGTCCAGATTTTTAATTCATCGCAGGTATTGAATTCGTCGTCGATTTTAATGTAAGTACTTTCGCGACGTTTCTCAAACCATTCGCTTAAAGTACGATTAATTTTATCACTTTGTGCAGCATCTCTGATTTTTGAGAAATCCTGTACCATATTGGCTTTGTGAGGTGGTATTTTGGCTTTTAAATATAAAATGCGGTAACCTTGTTTGCCATCAGGTGCAGTAAATAAATCAGGTTTAGAAATACCACCTACTTTCATGGTATCGATTACCAGAAATACCGCCGGATCTAATTTATCAACCGGGATTAAGGTACTTCTTGCCTGAACATTCTCGGCATTCAGCATCATACCACCATTGTATTTGGTTTCTTTGTTATCTGAGTACAGATTGGCAGCAGCTGCAAAGCTTAATTTTTTACCCATGATGTTGTTGTAAATACTATCGGCATGTAATTTTAAACGGGTTAAACTTTCAGGTGTAGTTTTAGGCATAATTAAAATGTGCCTAACGTGAACCTGCTCACCTCTGCGCTCTAATACCTGTAAAAAGTGGAAACCATATTCGGTTTCAAATACCGGTGAAATTTCGCCGGCTTTTAATTTAAATGCCCAGGCCGTAAATTCTTTTACCATGGTGTTTCTGTCAATGAAGCCATAGTCACCACCATCTGATGCCGACCCCGGATCTTCTGAATAGGTTTTAGCCAATACGCCCATATCCTCACCGCTCTTAACCCTTAATCTTAAGGCTTCAATTTTATCGCGGAATTTTTGTTTCTCAGCACGGGTTAATTGTGGGTTTAACACTACTTCACCAACTTCTACCTCGGTATTAAATTCAGGAATGCTATCGCCCAACGATTTGAAATATTTTTCAACCTCCATCGGGGTAACGTTAATATTTTCGGTGATTTTTTGCTGCATTTTTTGTGCAATCAGCTCATCTTTTACCGATGGACGGATTTCATCTTTATATTGCAGTACCGATTTGTTCAAAAACTGTTCTAAGCGCTCTTGTCCGCCGGCACGTTGCATGCTGTAACGCATACGCTTGTTTACCTCATCATCAACGGCACCGTCTTCAACCATTACCGAATCAATTTCGGCCTGTTGTTTCAGCAGTTTTTGAGTAAGGGTTTGTTGCAAAATTTTACACTTAATGGATTCATTAGGCGGATTTCCCTGATAAAGATATTGGGTGTATTGTTGATTTAAATCTGATAGCAGGATAATATTACCTCCTACAACAGCAGCAACTTTATCTACCGTGTGCTTTTGTGCATTACTGTTTAAAAACAGGCCCATTAAAGCGGTTGCTACTAAAAAAACTTTCTTCATTCTATTGTTTATATTTGCAAATTTAATACTTATTGGTTACCAAAAAACCGGTTAAATTATAGCTTGGCCAGCTTTTTTAGTTCACCATCGTTAATTTTAGTCTGGTATTTTTGTTTCAGGCCATTCAGCCACTTTTCTTCCAAACTTTGCTGGTAATCGGCAATTACATCGCCTCTAACCTCGCTTAACGGTTTATTGTAATTTTGTTTGTTTTTACTGTAAAACTCGTTTATCGCCTGCTCATCATCCTGTGCTTTATTCCAGATTTTTTGCTCAGAAACATTAAACATCAGCACACCTTCGCGGTATTCGTTTAATAAAAAATCATGATCTTTGCTGCTTATAACCGCTTTTTTGTGGGTACTTAAGGCTTCTTCATAATTTTTGATTTCTTCCTGGTAGCCAGGGGTTTTATCGAGACCCATTTCGCGGGCATCTAAAACCTTAAGTTTAAAATTTATATAAAGGTTTAAATAAGCCTGAAGCGTATCGTAAGAAATACTGATATTTCCGTTATGGCTTTTTTTGTATGCCCACATAAACTCTTTGGTACTTATTGGTTTGCCATTAACTACAGCCACGTTTTGTGCAAACGAAATGCTATAAATAAAGCTAAAAACAAACAGGCAAAAAGCTTTTCTCACGTAGAGCAGTCTATAAATTTTAAGGGATAAAAGTAACAATTAGCGTCGCTATTATAAGATATTTAACTAATTTTAACAGAAATTATTATCCTGCAAAAATACGAATGGAAAACCAGCTTACCAACAATGCGAATGCTTTACGTTTATTTTTTACCGACGAGGTTTTTCTGGTAAAAGATGAAAGTGTAGAAATTCAGCCGTTACGTAATGCTGAGCCCGTTTTTGTAGCAGCTCAGGTAGCTGCCGAACCGCAAAAAGAATCGGTGGTGAAGACCGAAGTAACACAAATTCCCGGCATTAAAGCACCCGAAATACCTAAAGTTTATCCTCAGTCGCCTGAAATTACGCACGTTGTGGCAGAACCTGAGCCTGCAAAAACCTTTAAGTTTTTAGGTGGAAATAAAAAATCGGTACTCATTCTGGTTAACGATGAAAGCAATGATGTGAGTACTGAACAAGGTCGCGAATTGTTGCGCAAAATTGTTAAAGCGGTAGACCTCGGAACACCTGATTTTGCCATCCTGAATTACTCGAGGTATCAAGGCACTGATTTTGCTGAACTATATCAGTTTTTTAAACCGGTTACCATGCTCTCGTTCGGGGTAGAAATTGCACATCTAAAATTAGACCTGGTTTGGCAGAACGAGATCATTACCCACGGCACCACCCGCATTATTTTTGCACCCAACCTGCACCATTTAGACAGCGATTTAACTGCAAAGAAATTGCTTTGGGGCAACTTACAGAAAATTAAATAGGGTTTAGTATCAGGTATTTAGTATCAAGTATTGAGCATAAAGTATTAAGGTATGGGATTTTAAATAGTTTAATCATAACCTTAAACCTTTCAACTTTACAACACCTTACACCCTAAACCTTTTACCCTAAACCTTTTACCTCTTTTAAAATGAAAAAACTTGTTTTTGCAACCAATAACCAACATAAAACTGAAGAAATCCGTTTGGCCCTGGCAGGCAAATACGAAGTGCTAAACCTCGAAGATATTGGTTGCTTAACCGATATTCCCGAAACTGCCGATACTTTTGAAGGCAATGCTACTTTAAAAAGCAGTTATGTGGTTGAACATTTTAATTTGGATTGTTTTGCTGACGACAGTGGTTTGGAAGTAGAGGCGCTTAACAACGAACCCGGTGTATATTCTGCAAGGTACTCGGGGAGTCGTGATAGTTTAGAAAACATACAACTTGTTTTAAAGAAACTTGAGGGAATAGGAAATAGAAAAGCCAGGTTTAAAACCGTTATTTCGTTAATGCAGGATGGCAAGAACCATATTTTTGAAGGCGTAATTGAAGGGACAATCAGAACTGAGCTATCCGGTTCTAAAGGCTTTGGTTACGATCCTATATTTCAGCCTGATGGTTACGATATTACTTTCGCTGAAATGGATATGGCCGAAAAGAATAAAATTAGCCACCGTGCCCTTGCATTACAGCAGATGATGGCTTTTTTAAAAGGGGAGTTATAAGAGTCTTTTTTTCTTTTTACTGCTTTGTCGGTTGTCAATAAAAGTAACAATTTCTAAAATCCCTTTTCGGGGCTGAATCCGGTATACAACCGATATTTGAGGAATAATAATACCAATATGGGTATTCTTTGTTTTATAGGTTTTTCTGGAAATTAATGGTTTTTCGGATAACGTTTTAAGGTATGCAAACACTCTGACAACAAATTTTTTTACCTCAACATCGGTCCAGTTCTCTTTTAAATAGTCTATGTTTTTTTGAAAGGTTTCGCCGGCTTTTTTAGACCAGACAATTTCCATTAAAGGCTAAATCTTTTTTTGGCTTCTTCATGACTAAACGTTTCTCCACGATCGAGCTGATTTATACCTTCTAAAACATCATTTTGTTGATGCTTACTTAATCCATCAAACCAATCAAAATCTCTTGAAGTAATTAGTGATTTGATATCCCTGATTAAGCTTTCGTCATTTGAATTAATAATCTGCTGGAGTACATTAAGTTTTTCTGATTGTAAATCCATATTTAAATTTAACTATTAATTTGATGAATCGCAAGTCTACATTGCTCCGGCCTTCTTAACCTGCGTGGTATCCTTCTTTACCTGACTTGAATCCTTTTTAGGTAAAATAGGTTTAATGCCAAAATTGGCGCTATCTGCAGGCTTGGCTATTGGCAGCTTCTTGTCCAGGTTTAGGCTATCTTTTACTACTGCTGCTGTTTTTGGCAGTGCAACAGCTGGCACTGTTGTGGTTTTGCCAGCGGGTGTAACGCCCTTAGTACTTACCGGTAATTTACCAGCCGGCGTTTTGCCTGCCACGGCCTTAGGCTTGATTTTAGCTTTTGGTTTCCCTGCCGAGCCAACTGCATCTTTCTTAGACTTAGGTCTTTCGGTAGGTTTCCAAGAAAAGCCCTTTAAAACATGGTCTTTCGCAATTTCATTTTCGGGGTTTAATGCCCCTTCAACACCTTTAATGTAAACAATATCTTCGATGGCATTTTCTTTACTCTTAAAAATGAATTTAATCCTGCTGCTCAGGGTTTGGTTCATTTCTTTATAAACCTTTGTGCTATCGTCTTGTGTGTAATAAATACTTTCGGCATTGCCATCAACATACAGGTTTTTGAGTCTGCCATCGTGAAAAAAGCCAGTCATCAATCTGCCCTTGATCTGGTTAAACCTTAATGAATCTTTAGGTGTATTTACCAGAAATGCATTGCGGATGGCTTGTAAATTGTTAAGCTTTTTATTTTTAAACTGCACATAAATCGTATCGCCTACCTGTTGCGAGCCTTCCGACCAGATAATCGGGTTACTGTAACAACGGAGGGTAGAATCGGCGCTGGTGTAAAAAAGGCTATCGGTTTTTGCCTGAATATTGGTTTTAAAGATCTTTACGCCATGGAAAGCTTTTATTATACGTGCCTGTACCGTATCGGCAGGGTTAAACTTAGCGGTATCATTCTTCAATGCTCCGGGTTTTAAGTTACCTATGGCTTTGGTTAAACTATCTTTAGCGCCTGGTTTTAATACTTTTTTGCTTAGACTGTCGATCTGGGTTTTAACATTCGGCTTAACCAGTGCATCAGCTTTGGCCGTTATCTTTTTCTGTAAGCTATCTGTCTTAAGCGCAGGGAGTTTTTTGATTAAAGAATCAGCTTTGGCTTTCAAAACATTGCTTTTTTTCAGGCTATCTGTTAAGGCTGTAGGCAGGGCTTTCCCGGCAGAATCGACTTTTAATTTTAAGCTATCAATGTTTTTGTCTTTTAGTAGAGCTGTGGGGTCTGCAGCATCCGCATCGCCTTTATCTTTCTTTTTCTTATCAGCTTTACTATTCCTTAAATTACGTTTACTGCGGTCGTCTTTTTGTGCAGGTTCACTTTCTGGTTTATATTTGGCCTCTCCGCTTCCTTTTTTTGCAGCACCTTCTTCATCATCCTCGCCAACCTGGTTATCGGCTTTAATGGAAATTTTCGGGATTAATTTTAAGGTTTTTTGCAATACCATCTGTGTTTCGAGGGTATCGGCACCCATCCATAAACTATCGGGTCGCTTTTTATTCTTCACCATGACCGAATCTTCAGTACCAATACCTACGTAAGCATTGCGGGTAACCAGGGTTCTCTGATCGGCTTTGTAATAGTAGCCCAAATCGCCAAACATTTTCATTTTATCCTTCGTATCAGAAAAAACGATGTTTTTAACGGCTTTACCTATTCCTTTTTTGCCATAATAATATAAACTATCGCCTTTTAACGACCGTGTGGCCTGCGTGTAAAGGTTTTTCTTCCCGAAAAAGGCATCTTCGGTTAAAGTATTGTACTGGCCATTTTCGGTGTAGAGGTTGTCATCTTTTCCCTTAATATTAGTAGGGCCATAGAAATAAGTCCATTTATCCTGAGTATTGTAGCTCATGGTATCCGATTTGATGGTAGATTGCGGCGTAACCACAACTACATCATACCTGAAGTACGCAACATTTCTTTCGCTGAAATAATAACCGTTTTTACTGGTGAGCGTTACATCTTTGTTTACAATTTTACCCCCACTGGTGTAGGTGCCTATTTTAGTGAGTGTGTTGTAATCTAAAATATTGGTGGTTAAAGTCGATGTAGGGTCCTTCATCAGCACATTTCCGGTTAAATGCGCCTGTTTTTTATTTCCGTCGTATTCCAGCTGGTCGGAATAGATATCCGTTCCGGTTTGATTGATGTGCACATTTTTAAAAGCTTCGAAGTAGTTTCGTTCGCTATAAAAAATAGCACTATCGCAGGTTAAAGTTGCGTTATCTTGCTGAAAAACAGGATTGCGAAGATAGGTAGCATTGTTTTTCCTGTCGCCGGTTACTTTTGTAAAGGAAACGATTTTAATTTTCGATGCAGGTTGCTGACCGAATAAAAATGCCGGGCTGATTAAAAGGAATAAAAAGACAAATAGTTTTTGCACACTACAAAGTTAGTTTTTTGTTCCGAACGTTCGGAATACCAGTTAAAATTAAATATTTTTGGTGGATGTTACCCTTACAGCAATTTCGTGATTTTATTGAACAGCAACAGCTGTTTACCGAAGGTAACCGCATTCTTTTGGCTGTAAGCGGCGGTAAAGATTCTGTACTGATGTTACATTTGTTTAAGGCAATAGGCGTTGATGTTGGTGTAGCACACTGTAACTTTAATTTAAGGGCCGATGAAGCCCAGCGTGACGAGCATTTTGTTGCGCTTTTGGCCGGCCATTTAGGGTTACCTTTTTATGTAACGCATTTTGAGACGAAAAAATATGCACATCAGCATAAAATTTCGACACAGATGGCAGCACGGGAACTGCGTTATACCTGGTTTGAAGAAATAAGAAGCGCTAAAGGTTACGATTACATTGCTCTGGCCCAGCACCAGAACGATGCTGTTGAAACGGTGCTGATTAACCTGGTGCGTGGTACCGGAATTAGTGGTTTGCATGGCATTTTACCTAAACGCGATAAACTGATCAGGCCGCTGTTGTTTTTAAACCGCCAGCAGGTAAATGAAATTGTGACAAAAAATAATATCGATTTTGTTGAGGACAGTTCGAACCTCAGTACCCATTATACCCGTAATAAACTGCGTTTACAGGTTGTGCCACATTTGCAGGAAATAAACCCTGACCTCGAAAAAACTTTTGCTGAAAACATGGCGCGTTTTGCAGAGATTGAAACTTTCTTAAACCTGGAAGTTCAAAAATTACAGACCAGAATTTTAAACGAACGTGCTGATGGCGTTTATATCGATTTAAAGGAGATTGCAGCTTTAAATCCACAAAAATTATTACTGTACGAACTCTTAAAGCCTTTTGGTTTTAGCGAAAACGTGGTGCAGGAAATTTTGGATAGCTTAAAAGCATTAAGCGGAACACATTTTTTTAGTGCCAGCCATCAGGCAATCATTAACCGGAAAGATTTGGTAATCGTTGAAAAAGACGTTAAGGTTTTAGCAAATCAGTTTATACACCCCAATACCGCAAGTATTGTATTTGCGCATGATGAAATTACCATGGCTTTCAGCAGTGAGGTAAAGTATGATACGGATGTGAACAAGGCTTTTGTAAATGCAGATAAACTAATTTATCCTTTGGTACTGAGGAAATGGCAGCATGGTGATAAATTTATTCCGCTGGGGATGCGAAACCCTAAAAAGGTGAGCGATTATTTTATTGATGAAAAAGTGCCCTTGCATTTAAAAAATACAACGCCGATATTGGTAAATGGTAACGGTGAAATTGTGTGGATTGTGGGCATGCGCCAGGATAACCGATATAAATTAACCCCTGCAACCAAAAAAGTTGCTATATTCGAACTCAAAATAAAATAAGTGGAAAGCAAATACGCCTATATCGAAAAACAATACATCGGCCGTGATTATGTGCGCATTTTCATCAGGCTAATTATGGCTGCTTTCTGTTTTGCAGCCTATGTTTACGAGCGCGACCGCGATAATACACAGGATTTGTTCCTGGTGGTAGGTTTCGGGATTATTGGTGTTTCGATGCTGCTACTTTTTTTAATCCAGTACAAAATCGTTGTCGACAATGGCAGCATGATCTTAGATGGTTTGTGGACGACTAAACGCGTGAAAATTGATTTGAACAGTATTGTAGATGTGCGTAAAGCTGTTTACAGCCGCTACTTTTTTAATAATCCTGTTTATAATCTGCATACCAAAGGAACCATCCGTTTTTACTCATCGGGTAAAGATGCAGTAGTATTAACCGATCGTGATGGGTTGGAGTATTTTATTGGTACACAAAGACCAAACGAACTGTTATTGGTGATTAAAGAAGAAATGCGGAACCTGAAATAATTTTATTTTAACCCCTAATCTTACTCAATTTCAGGCTACTGTTTTTGCTGTTTAGCCCTGATCCGATAGCTATCGGATGAAGCGGCAGCCCCTGAGGAATGAAGGGCTACAGCGTAAAGCAGGACTCACTTTAAAAGTAGCTGATGTCCCTGCGCTTCTAAATAAAAAGACCTCTGTTATTGTTTTAGATAAATTGGGCAAACAACACAGAAATGTCACTATTTTTATTGCAATAAACCGACACGCATTATAGCTTAAAATCGGCTACATTTGCGGTAACAACAATACATTTACGATGAAGATAGGAATTGTTTGCTACCCCACTTTTGGCGGTAGTGGAGTAGTTGCAACAGAACTTGGTAAAGCACTTGCTAACGAGGGGCACCAGGTTCACTTTATTACTTATAGTCAGCCTGCCAGGCTCGATTTCTTTTCAGCTAATTTGTTTTATCACGAGGTTTCGGTAAGGGATTATCCGCTTTTCGATTATGCCCCGTACGAATCGGCATTGGCCAGTAAAGTGGTAGATGTGGTACGTTTTGAGCAATTAGATGTATTACACGTGCATTATGCTATTCCGCATGCTTCGGCAGCGTTCATGGCGAAGCAGATTTTAGCCAGCTATGGTATTCATATTCCGGTGGTAACCACTTTGCACGGTACCGATATTACGCTGGTAGGTAAAGATCCGACTTATAAACCTGTGGTTACTTTTTCTATTAACCAGAGTGATGGCGTAACAACCGTTTCTGATGATTTAAGAAAAGATACTTACAATCATTTCGAAATTACCAAAGATATTAAGGTAATACCCAACTTTATTGATTTCAGCCGTTTTAGTTTACAGGCCAAAGATCACTTTAAAAAGGCCATTGCACCCAATAACGAACGTATTTTAATTCATACTTCTAATTTCCGTAAGGTAAAACGTACGGGAGATGTGATTCGCGTTTTCGAAAAAGTGCAGGCTGTAATTCCATCAAAACTGTTAATGGTTGGCGATGGGCCAGAACGTGTTTACAACGAGCAGCTTTGCAGATCGTTAAATATTTGCGAAAATGTAAGGTTTTTAGGTAAGCAAGATGCAGTAGAAGAAATTTTGTCGGTTTCTGATCTTTTCTTAATGCCATCAGAATCAGAAAGCTTCGGTTTGGCGGCTTTAGAAGCTATGGCTTGTAAAGTGCCAATCATTACGACCAATGCTGGCGGTTTGCCCGAATTGAATGTAGATGGTTTTTGCGGTTACATGAGTAACGTTGGCGATGTAGATGATATGGCGGCGCATGCAATAGAAATTTTAAAAGATGACGAGACGCTAAAACGCTTTAAAGAAAATGCATTTACACGTGCACAGGATTTTGATCTTAAAAAAATCCTCCCTGAATATATCAGTTTTTATAAAGAAGTAATTGAAAATTCATTACAGGCTAAGTATTAAAGCTTGATTTAAAATTTAGTTATTTAGCCATTCGATATATTTTGGGTGGCTTTTTTGTTTAGGAAAATAGCAGGTTGATTTGGGATTGATATTTGAAAACAGCTTTAAGCGTGCCGGCGTTAAATTGATATTACCAGAATAAAAAGTTTAAACACCTTCTGAGAGAAATACTTACTAAAACAAAACTTTCTCAAAATCAAATCATTATAAATCGTACCTTTGCGGCAAATGAAGAAAATAGTAGATTACAGAAAGCTGTTGAACGTGGATAAAGCAGCTGAACTTGCGACGCTTAAGTCGGTTTACCGCACCATGATGAAAGAGTGCCACCCTGATAAATTTCAGGTAGAAGAAGAGAAACTGGCTGCGGAAGCAAGAAGTAAAGAGATTATCGAAGCTTATCATTTCTTAGTGAGCATTGCTCCTGAAACGCGCGAACAAAATATCGAAACTTATACCGAAACGATTACCAATTCTAATATTTTAGATTTTGAATACAAACAATCGGTTTTAAATATTCAGTTTTTTGATGGTAGTGCTTACGAATATTTTGATGTGCCGCGCGCAATTTACATCAAATTGGTAAATGCTGATTCGCCGGGTCGTTTTGCCCGCCGTCATATTTGCAATTCTTATCCCTATCGTAACGTAGCTAAAGTGGCAGAACCTGCTTAGTTAAAACAATAAAATAATGAAAGACTTGCCCTTAGGCAGGTCTTTTTTGTTTAAGTTAACCTCTTATTGTCATGCTGATCCGATAGCTATTGGATTTGTTTCAGCATCTCTGAAAGAAACAAAGATCATTTATATTATCTGCAAGGCTATAGAGACCCTGAAATAAATTCAGGGTGACGGTCTAGGGAGCAGGATGTTTAGGTGGTGATGCCAGGAGCGGGATTAATGGGGTGATCGTCATGCTGAACTTGTTTCAGCATCTCATGTTTTAAAGTAAGCCTCCTTGAAAGGTGAAATCTGTAAGAGCGAAGAGACCCTGAAACAAGTTCAGGGTGACGGCCGAGGGAGGATTAATGAGATGATCGTCCTGCTGATCCGATAGCTATCGGATTTGTTTCAGCATCTCTTTAAGTGCGTAATCTATTCTAAGTCCAAAAACAAGTCTTCCCAGTTGGGATTATGTTCATTAATTAGATTTATTTTCCACTGCCGTTTCCAGTTTTTGAGTTGTTTTTCTCTTGCGATAGCCTCTTCTATTTCAAAAAACTGTTCGTAATAAATCAGCTTACAGCAATTGTATTTGGCGGTAAATGAATTTGGATACTTCTTTTCGCGATGCTCTATAATTCTGAAATACAGCTCTGATGTAACTCCGATATAAAGTACGGTATGGTTTAGGTTAGTAAGGATATAAACGCAGCCACCTCTTTCCATATTTCATAAATTATCAAATGAATATACTAAATATGGACGTAATTTAGAGACCCTGAAATAAATTCAGGGTGACGGCCTACGGGGTAGCACTCCTTCTCCCGAATCGTCATGCTGAACTTGTTTCAGCATCTCTTGTTTTAAAAGCGAGTTGCTTTGAAAGATTTGTAAGAGCGAAGAGACCCTGAAATAAATTCAGGGTGACGGCCTACAGGGTAGCACTCCTTCTCCCGAATCGTCATGCTGAACCTGTTTCAGCATCTCTTGTTTTAAAAGCGAGTTGCTTTGAAAGATTTGTAAGAGCGAAGAGACCCTGAAATAAATTCAGGGTGACGGTCTCTCTATTGTTTGTCTCTTTAGGCTTTAATTATTCAGCATGGGTTTAAAGCGATTGTCTTTGTTCCGCAAATCCAATCCACCTTCGTAAACCGATTTTAAGTTAATCAGGTAAAAGCTCCAGCCATTGTGGCAACCCAGCCTGATATTCCGCTTCGAAGCTTCGTCGGTAGGGATGTGCTTTTGTGTAAGTTCTACTATCGTGTACTCAAATTCTGTGCGCAGATTAATTTCAACCAAACAATTGCCTGCAAAGGTAAACTGGAAATAATCGCTGCCATTGGCTTCGGTTATCGTACCCCTTTCAATATCATCGTACAGATACCATATCCATTTATACTTATCACCCTTAAGTGCGTTTTGTGTTTTGTTTAAAATTAGTCCGTTTTCATCAGCAAATTCGGCATCGGCCAAAAACCATTTTTCAATTTCACTCGCTGTTGTCCAGGCGTTGTAAATATCTTCAAGTTTGGCTTTAATGGCCACTTTTAATGTAAATCTGGTCCAATCGAAATTTTCCATGGTATTTTAATTAATCAAATACTAAGTAAACAGGAGCACCTACCTCAATTCTTTTACCGCTATCAGTTAATTTTCCTGTTTTTTTATCGCGTTTAAAAATAACTACGTTATTGGTGTATTGGTGACCAACGAGCAGAAAATTACCACTTGGATCAATGCTAAAGTTCCGTGGACCTTTACCTAAAGTACTTATGGTTTCAACATGTTTTAACTTTCCGTTAGGCAAAACTGAGAAAACGGAGATAGTGTTCGCATCACCCCGGTTGGTTTCATATAAAAATTTTCCATCAGCAGACACATGAATGTCTGCAGCATCAACGCGGCCGGCGAAATCTTTTGGCGTTGTGCCAATTTCATCGATTTTGGTTAGTGTACCATTGGCATAAGCAAATACGGTGATAGATCCGCTAAATTCGTGCGCTAAATAGGCAAATTTCCCATTCGGACTAAAAGCGATGTGTCTTGGTCCGGTGCCCGCATTCGTTTTAAATATCGATTTCTGGGTTAATGTTTTGTCTTTGCCAGCCGCATTATACGAGTATAGGTAGGTTTGGTCTTCGCCAAGATCGTTAACCACGAGGTATTTATGGTCTGGTGTAAACAAGGTCATGTGTACATGGGCGCTTTGTTGCCTGCCTTTCGGATCGATGCTTTTTCCGGTATGTTTAATTACCTGTGTAGCTTCAGTTAAAGAGCCATCAGCATTGCGCGAAAATACCGCCAGGCTACCACCCGAATAATTGGCTACCATTACATTTTTAGCATCAGCGGTAATATAGCAGGGATCGGCACCCTGGCTATTTACTTTGTTGATAAAAGTGAGTGCTCCAGTTGTCGCATCGTATTTAAAAGCGCTTACCGTACTGGTATTTCCGGTTTCGTTAACCGCGTAAGCATATTTCCTGTCGGGCGAAATGGCCAGGTAGCTTGGATTAGCAGTTGCTTTGGTAATGTGTTTTAAGCTTACATCAGCCGTTGAAGTATTGAAATTATAGGTGTAAATGCCTTCGCTTTTGCCTGGGGCAGTGTAGGTGCCCACAATAAGATTATAGTTACTTTTTTGCGCCAGCGCAGCTGTTGATAGTACCGACATTAACAATATTGAAAAATACTTCTTCATAGAAAGATGATCTTGTTTTTAACAAATATGGGAAAAAAATATAAATCGGCTTAGTTTGTCACAATTGATTCTTTTGGAATAACGGGGATGGTTGAGGTAATGCTGCTTAATTGTGGCGATACAATCGCCTTTCTCTTGAATCCTCGTTGCAAACGAGGACGATGTGGCGCAAAAAAAAGGCAATCTTACGATTGCCTTGAGTATTATTTTATTAAGTGTTTAATCTGGATCAATTCGTGATCTTCCAGATAACGCCATCTGCCACGTGGCAAATCTTTTTTAGTTAAATTACCATAAACTACGCGGTCTAATTTTTCTACACTGTAACCTAAGTGTTCGAAAATACGACGTACGATACGGTTTTTGCCGCTGTGGATCTGAATACCAATTTCTTTTTTAGTACCACCTGCAACGTAAGAAATGTTATCAGGTTTAATTAAGCCATCTTCCAGCTCTAAACCGAAAGCAATTTTGTTCAAATCGCCCTGCGATAAAGCTTTGTTAAGCTCCACATTGTAAATTTTAGTAATCCCGTTTCTTGGATGCGATAATTTATCAGCCAGGTCGCCGTCATTAGTCATTAACAATAAACCGGTAGTATTGCGGTCTAAACGACCAACCGGGTAAATACGCTCGCGGCTGGCTTTGTCTACCAATTGCATTACCGTACGGCGCTCCTGCGGATCGTCGGTTGTGGTGATGTAATCTTTAGGTTTGTTTAGCAGTACGTAAACTTTTTTCTCGCGTTTAAGCAGTTCGCCGTTGTAGCGCACTAAATCCTTTGCCGGATCAACTTTGTGGCCCAGTTCGGTAACCGCTTCGCCGTTTACGGTAATAATGCCGGCAGCAATTAGCTCATCGGCCTTACGGCGTGAGCAAATGCCTGCATTAGAAATATATCTGTTTAGGCGAATTAAGCCTTTGTCTTCATTTGTTTTGCGGGCTGGAGCAATAACTGTTCTTTCCGGACGGTTAAACTCTGTATCCCTTTGCTGAGCCTCTTCGCGTTTTCTGAACGGACGGGTGTCGCCATCTTTCGGTTCTCTTGGTTTTACATCTCTTGAGCTTCCGGCACTTGGTTTAAAACCATCTCCTTTGCCTCTCGATTTGAAATCCTTGTAACCACCAGTTCTCGGTTTAAAATCTCTCGAATCTCCATCCTTAGATTTGAAATCGCGTTCTCCTGTTCTTGGCTTGTAATCTCTTGCTCCACCTTCTCTTGATTTAAAATCTCTATCACCTGTTCTGGGTTTATAGTCTCTTGGACCTCCGTCTTTTGATTTGAAATCCCTATCTCCGGTTCTTGGTTTATAATCTCTTGATCCACTGCCTCTTGATTTGAAGCCACGATCTTCTGAAGCTGAACCAGTATCTTTGGATTTAAACTCACGATCGCCAAATTTGAAGCTCTGTGGTTCCGAATCTTTCGATTTGAAATCACGTCCTCCTGCTCTTGGTTTGAAATCTTTTTTGTCTCCGAATGATTTGGATTTGAAATCTCTGTCTGTACTTCTGGGTTTGAAGCCTTCTTTAGAATCGGATGATTTTTTGAATTTGTTGTCTTTGTCGTCTGATCTTCTTTTGTCAGACCCGGCAGCATTGCTTCTGCCTTCTGTTCTCCGGCTGCCCGGTTTGGACTTGTCATCCCGACTGTTCCTGTTGTTTTTATTTATCATGATACGCTTTTAACCACATTAAAAATGCGGGCTGCAAATTTATAAAAAATAGCTGAACATAACAATTTTCGGAGCGGAAAAATCAGGTAAAAAAATAGCCTCTAAAATAAGAAAAAAGGGCTGAAAATCAAAATTGAAAATCGCTGTTTAAAGCACTTTAAAGGCCGATTTTTGCAGGTATTTTTGTAACTATTTGATAATGTGCCTATTATTTTTTACCTTTGCCAACGTTTTTATATAAGTTCACCAAAAAAAGGAGGAAGATGTTAAAGAAACACATCGTACCATTTGCGGTAGTGGCAACACTATTTATCTTGGCAAAAGTGTTCACTTACCAAATGCCCTTAGCACAAAAAAGTCTTGTAAAAGAAGAAAAATTAAACACTACAACACCCAAATCTGATAGCCTGGAAGTTCAGTATGAGGCAGGTCCTCTTTCTTTAATGGCACAATTAAATTTCGCTCATGAGACTTTGCCGTTAGGCGACAAGAAAGTAGAGCGCAAAATGAAAAAAATCCTTGCAGCACACACTTATGGTAATACCCAAACCAACCGTTTGCATGCAAAAGCGGCAAAATGGTTTCCGGTAATTGAGCCTATCCTTGCTGCATACGGAATTCCGAACGATTTTAAGTATTTGGCCCTGGTCGAATCTGGAATGGTGGAAGGAGTTTCGCCAAAAGGTGCAGCCGGAATCTGGCAATTTATGCCTGGTACTGCCCGCACGTATGGATTAAAAGTAAATGGTAGGGTTGATGAACGCTATAATTTGCGTAAATCAACCATCGCAGCCTGTAAATACATCAAAGAAATGTATCAGGGTTTAGAAAGCTGGACCTTAGTTGCTGCAGCTTATAACATTGGCGACGGACGCCTGCGCAAGCAAATCAATAATCAAAATCAGGATAATTATTACAAAATGAAGCTGAACCGCGAAACCGGTGGCTATGTTTATAAAGTAATTTCCATGAAACAGATTATGGAACATCCGAAACGTTACGGTTACGCAAAACCGAGAGTATTATTGGCCTACAACGGCGAATAACCTAATTAAGATAAAGACAAGCATTTGGTAAGGCGTCCTGGTTTTCGAATCAGGACGCTTTTTATTTTTGGGGATGAGCGTTTGGAGTTAAGCGCTTGGCGTCAGTTAACCGGTTTAACAATTAACCAGTTAACCTTTGTTTTCTTGCCATGAATTCACGGATAAGCACGGAGAGTTGGTTTCAACGCTTTGTTACTAATGAACTAATGACTAATGAACTAATAAGTTTGGAGTTGAGCGTTTGGCGTCAGTTAACCGATTTAAACAATTAACCCCCATGCAGTTTGCAATAGGTAATTTGCAGTCACTAACGAACTAGTGATCATTGAATTTCCGCCAAACGCTTTTCGCTTTACGCCCAAAACCTTTTCTTTGTACTATGTTCAAACTGCGTATCCAGAAAATCATTAACCAGCCCGGCGATAACATTACTTTCCAATTTGAAGCCTTAGGAGAAAGCTATCCAAAATATCTGGCAGGGCAGTTTTTATCATTGATTTTTGAAGGAAAGCATGCTGAAATCAGGCGCTCGTATTCTTTTAACAGCTCGCCGGATTTGGATGAGCCGCTGGCGATTACGGTAAAACGGGTAGAAAATGGTGAAATTTCACGATTCCTACACCATAAAACAACTGTTGGCGATGTGCTTCTGGCGCAGGAACCGCAGGGTTTGTTTAGTTATCAACCTATAGAAAACCTGGAGCGCGATATTTTTCTGTTTGGGGCGGGTGTAGGCATTACGCCACTGTTTTCGATCATGAAAACGGCACTGGTTACTGAGAAAAAATCTAAAATCACTTTGGTTTACAGCAATCGCTCCAAAGAGGAGACGCTGTTTTACGATGAACTGAACGATTGGCAGTTGCAATATCCCGAAAGGTTAAAGATTGTTTGGGTATTTAGCAACAGCAAAAACTTACTTACTGCCCGGTTAAATAAGTTTTATATCGAAAAACTGCTGAAAGAACATTTATTGTTCGACCGGAGCAATGCACTTTTCTACACCTGTGGTCCTATTATTTACATGGATCTATGCCGCATTACTCTACTGGGTATGGGTTTTGACATCAAACAGGTTAAGCGCGAAACTTTTGTGCTGCCCGAAGATGAGGTAGATGAAGATGACAGCACAGAAAAAGTAGTCGATAAAAATACCTATTCGGTAATTCTGAATTTTAATGGCGAAATCTACCATCTGGATGTGCCCTGGCCCAAAAGGATTTTGGATGTTGCCCTCGAGCATAAAATTAAACTGCCTTACAGCTGTCGTGGTGGGGTATGTAGCACCTGTGTGGCCAACTGCACTAAAGGAGGTGTGCGCATGGATTATAACGAGGTGCTTACCGATGATGAGCTGGAAAGCGGTAGGGTGTTGGTTTGTACCGGGCATCCAACTGAGAATGGCACTACGATAGAGTGGTAGATTATTGCCTGTTGATGCCATTATTCTCGGCAGATTCGTCATCCCGAGCGTAGCGTAGCGCAGTCGAGGGATCTGAAGAGATGGCCGACACTAAACAAATCTTTAAAACACAAAACCCTTATCTGCTAATTCGCGTTTATGAAATATGACGAAAACTTTTTTTGCGCTTTTAATCTGCTTTTTCTATTTATCATCATTTGCCCAGGATACTGTAACCGTAAAAAGAGAATTTGCGAATAAAGCATATGTATCTTTGTATAAAGAAAATGCCGATTTAAGTTATATCGCGCCGGGTGGCGAATTGGGTGCACCTTCAAAATACGTAATTAGCGGGAGGTTAACTACAGTCTTTATGCTTTTGGGAAGTTATAAGTCGCCTATTGCCCTTGCCCTGATCCCCGATTTTACTGTGCGTGTGCGAAATGAGTTTTCGGCAGCTGTGCGCACGCCAAGTTACCGCCTGGGTGGGGTAGTTTATGCGCGGTTGAATACTGATCCACAAAATTATCAATACACGGAGCTGGCATTTACGCATCACTCTAACGGGCAGGATGTATCGCCCTACAATACCGATGGTAGCCTTAATACCCGGAACGGAAATTTTAATGCCAATAATTTAACCCTTTCCTATCGTTTTGGAAATTTTACTATGCCTGGTACTGATGCGGGTTATTATTCTTTCAATCATCGCGCAGGCTTGCAGTGGTACAAATTGTTCAGGTATGAGCCGGCATTGAACGAGGGTTTTGGCTTTACACGCCTGTTGTATAATTTCTCCTGGCGTAAATACGATGAGATTGAAAGGTATCGCAAAGATAAAAATCAGACTTCAAAGGCCGAAAAGGAAACCTGGCGCTTAAATACGGAGTTTTCGTATGCAATCAATAAAATCCCGGCTAAAAATCTGGCCAATATTCAGAAAAGGTTAAATGCCGAAATCAATTTCAATTATAGTTTTCCGTTTATGCATAATGTATTTCTGATGGCCGCTGTAGGCTATTATGGAGAAGATAACTACAATATTTATTTCCAGGATCATTACGGGTATGTACGCCTGGGCTTATCATCTGGTTTCCTTAGAAATAGGAGTAGACATTATGACAATTAAACCGTAATACAGATCGCATTAAGCTTTCTTTTTGATAAAATTTTTAGCAATTTTGCCGATTGAAATCCGGTTTGTTTTCAGGCCTGGTTTTTCCTCCCAACTTTAAATAAAATATGAGCAATAAATCTATCGACCTCGGCGAGCAAAAAGATGTAGAAGTATATGGTGCGAGGGTACATAATTTAAAGAATATAGATGTAAGTTTTCCGCGCAACCAGCTCGTTGTAATTACGGGTTTAAGTGGTAGCGGGAAATCATCCCTGGCTTTCGATACCATTTATGCCGAGGGGCAACGCCGCTATATGGAAACATTTAGTGCTTACAGCCGTCAGTTTATGGGGGGGATGGAGCGACCCGATGTTGACAAGGTTTCGGGTTTGAGTCCGGTTATTGCCATTGAGCAGAAAACCACCAGCAAAAATCCACGCTCAACCGTAGGTACCATTACCGAGATTTACGATTTTATGCGTTTGCTCTATGCACGCGTAGCCGATGCCTACTCATATAATACCGGTGAGAAGATGGAGCGCATGAGTGAAGATCAGATATTGCAGAACATTTTCCAGAAATTTGATGGTATTGCCGTAAATATTTTAGCCCCGGTGGTTAAAGGGAGGAAAGGGCATTATCGTGAACTTTTCGAACAAATCCGTAAGCAGGGTTACGTAAAGGTGCGTGTAGATGGTGAGATTAAAGACATTACGGCCAAAATGCAGGTCGATCGTTATAAAATACACGATATTGAAGTGGTGATTGATCGCTTGATTATTGATCAGAAGGATAAAAAACGCCTGCTGGATTCATTGCAAACTGCCATGAAAATGGGTAAAGGCGTGATCAAAATCAGCGATAAGGATAACCATGTGGCCCATTTCAGCAAGTTTCTGATGTGCCCAACCACTGGCATTTCTTACGATGAACCTCAGCCAAACAGTTTCTCGTTTAACTCACCTTACGGCGCCTGCGAGCGTTGCGATGGTTTGGGCTATATTTTCGTGGTGGATAAAGAATCGGTTATCCCGAATCCGAAACTAAGCATTTTAAACGGAGGTTTGGCTCCGCTTGGCGAGTACCGCGATATCTGGATGTTCCAGGTGTTGAAAGCTTTGGCTAAAAAATACAGTTTCTCACTTTCTACGCCAATCGAAAAACTGAGCGACGACGTAATCAACATGATTTTAAACGGCTCACCCGATCTGATCAAAGTTGAGGTAGAGTACAATAAATGGAATGTGCAGAATTATAATATCACTTTCGATGGTATTATTAAGATGCTGGAAGAGCAGAACGAAAAAAGAAGCGAATCTGCATCGGATGATATGGATGAGTTCCGCAAGTTGAAAACCTGTCCAGAATGTAATGGTGCCCGTTTAAAAAAGGAAAGCCTGCATTTTAAAGTAGATGGAAAAAACATTTTCGAGCTTTCTTCTATGGATATCAATGATCTGCACAAATGGTTCGAAAAAGTTGATGAACGGTTGTCAGATCGCCAGAATATTATCGCAAAAGAGATTTTAAAAGAAATTAAAGCCAGGATTGGATTTTTAACCGATGTAGGCTTAACTTATTTAACTTTAGACAGAACTGCGCGGACCCTTTCGGGAGGGGAGGCCCAGCGCATTCGTCTGGCTACGCAGATTGGTTCGCAATTGATGAACGTAATGTACATTCTGGATGAGCCGAGTATTGGTTTACACCAGCGCGATAACGAACGTTTAATTAATGCCTTGAAAAACCTGCGCGATTTAGGTAACACCGTTTTAGTGGTGGAGCACGATAAGGATATGATTCTGGAGGCCGACTGGGTAATTGATGTTGGCCCGGGGGCTGGTATTCACGGCGGAACAGTGGTGGCTGAGGGTACTGCAAAAGAAATCCTGAAATCGAAAACCTTAACTTCTGCTTACTTAAACGGAACCAAAAAAATTGAAACCCCGAAAGAGCGTAGAAAAGGGAATGGACACAAATTGTCGATTATCAAAGCTACCGGCCATAACTTAAAATCGGTTTCGGTAGATTTTCCATTGGGTAAATTTATTGCAGTAACCGGCGTATCTGGCTCCGGTAAATCGAGTTTAATTACCGAAACCTTATACCCGATATTAAACCACCATTTCTTCAGGGCTAAAAAAACACCGCTACCTTACGAAAAAATTAGTGGCTTAAAAGAAATTGATAAGGTAATTGAGATTGATCAGGCGCCAATTGGCAGAACGCCACGCTCTAATCCTTCTACTTATACAGGTGTATTTTCTGATATCCGTAACCTGTTTGTACAATTGCCCGAAGCTAAAATAAGGGGCTATAAACCGGGGCGTTTTTCTTTCAATGTGAAAGGTGGTCGTTGCGAAACCTGTCAGGGAGCAGGCTTGAAGGTAATTGAAATGAATTTCCTGCCTGATGTACAGGTGCCTTGCGAAGAATGTGGTGGCAAACGCTATAACCGCGAAACTTTAGAGGTGCGTTTCCGGGGTAAATCGATTAGCGATGTGCTCGATATGAGCATTGAAGATGCCTGTGATTTCTTTGAGAATATTCCGATCATTTACAGAAAAATTAAAACCCTAAAAGATGTTGGTTTAGGTTATATTACCTTAGGTCAATCGTCTGTTACCTTATCGGGTGGCGAAGCACAGCGGGTTAAGCTGGCCACTGAGTTATCTAAAAAAGATACCGGAAAAACCTTCTATATTTTAGATGAACCTACCACCGGACTTCATTTCGAAGATATTCACGTGCTTTTAGGTGTATTGCAGGAGCTGGTTGATAAAGGAAATACCATTTTGGTAATCGAACACAATTTAGATGTAGTAAAAGTTGCCGATTGGGTAATTGATCTGGGCGAAGAAGGTGGAGCCGGCGGAGGCAGAATCCTGTTTGAAGGTACCCCTGAAGGTTTGATTCAGAATCCAATTAGTTTAACCGGTAAATTTTTGAAAAAGGAAATGGAGTGTAGTCCCGAGTCCGCAGTCGGAAGTCAGGAGTATACTGCCAAAGCGCCGAAAAAAAGCAAGGCCACAAAGAAATAGCATACCTTATATCAGTATAGAGAATCAAGTATCAGAGCCAAAATGCATCTTGATACTTGATTCTCGGTACTTACTACTTGATACTCACTACTTACTATTCGATACTTACCACTTCATACTCAAATGATCTTCACCGATACCCATACCCATTTATATTACGAGCAGGATGCCGAAAAGCAGGCGCAATTAATGGAGCGTTGCTTTGAGCACAATGTAAACCGTTTATTTCTGCCTAACGTTGATGTAAAATCTATTGCAATGATTGACGATATGGTTGCGAAATATCCTGAAAACTGTTTTGCAATGGCAGGTTTACACCCTTGCGATGTAAAAGAAGATTACCTGACCCTGCTCGACGAAATTTACGCCAGTATAGCCGGTCGGAAAATTTACGCTATTGGCGAAATCGGGATCGATTTATACTGGGATAAGACTACGCTTGCCATCCAGAAAGATGCCTTTCATAAGCAAATTTCCTGGGCAAAAGATTTGGGTTTGCCAATCGTAATCCATTGCCGTGAGGCCTTTGATGAGGTTTTTGAAGTTTTGGAAAGTGAAAGGGACGAAAAGCTGCGGGGGATTTTTCATTGCTTTACCGGTAATTTAGCACAGGCCAAACAGGCTATCGATTTAAATTTTTATTTAGGCATAGGCGGGGTGGTTACGTATAAGAAAGCCGGACTGGATGCGGTACTTGCTGATATTCCACTGGCTAACCTGGTGTTGGAAACCGATTCGCCTTATCTGGCGCCGGTACCTTTCCGTGGTAAACCCAACGAAAGCAGCTACCTGATTTATGTTGCGCAGAAACTGGCCGATATTTACGGTGCGCCTATTGAGGAAATTGCTGCGGTAACTACTGAAAATTCGAAAAAGATATTCGGCGTTTAATGGGTTTATTAGCTGCTTTTTAGTTAGTTCTCCTCTATTCGTAGAGTTCACAGTGCTATTAAGTTTATAATAAAACAAAAGATATAATTATCGTGAGAAAGACAATTTACATTATTGCCCTATGCCTTTTTTCAACGCTGCTGAAGGCGCAGAGCCTTTACCCCGAAAAGTTTGAAGACTGCAAACTTTCCGAGTTCTGCCTGGATTGCGGAACTCCCCAAGCGCAACCGCCAAAGACAGTCTTCCAGAATATCCTGCGTGGAGTCGGGGAATCAAAACTTACGAGGCTTAAAGGTACCATCGAGATGCAGATATTGGTCGATCAGCAAGGGAAGCCCTGCCTGTTGAGTATCGATAACAAGACCAACTTAAATTCAGCTGAACTTGGTATCAGGCAATCGGTTAATACAACTGAAAACTGGAGCCCTGCAATGGAGGGTACGAAAAAGCAAAACAGCTCGGTATCGCTCATCATGGAATTCGAGGGTGGGAAATTTCGAGCGAAACGCAGGGTCTTTAACTTTACCAGTCAGTCCAATATGAAAGCTGGCGGTACTCCCGAGCGGAAGGGAAGTGAAAGAGCAGCGCTTAGTGAGAACTGGAAAGTATTTACTCAAGGTAGCTCAGAACTGCCATGGGATATGAGCAGAGCTGTGGCTACAGATTTAAAGGGGGATGTCTGGATCGGAACGGATAACGGGATCGTGAAAATATCGGGCAGCAAATGGCAGCACTTTAATTCTAGGAACACCATTATTTCTGCAACACAGTATAACAAGGCCCAGACCGAGTCGGTGCGTGACATGGCAGTTGATCAAAAGAATAATAAGTGGTTTGCGATCGGCTATGATGTTTACCGATATGATAACCGTAGCTGGACCAAATTTGATTCGCTGAATTCACCTATTAATTGGGCAAGGAAGATCGTAGTTGATCCTAAGGGGAATGTGCTTTTTACCTCTTGGGATGGGATAGCCAGGTTTGAAGGAGGCAAATGGAAACTGATAAACAAGAAGAATTCGAAGTTGCCGTCCGATAGGGTGCTGGGGGTGTTTGTGGACAGCAGGGACCGCACCTGGATTGGTACCTTTGAGGGTAACGCTGTTATTGAAAAAGGGAAGACTACTGCTTTGAACGATAAGTCTTCACCGCTATCTAAGGCTTACATATCTAAAATGTGGGAAGATAAAAAAGGTAACCTCTGGTTTTCGCTATATAATGAAAAGGGTAATGCAGCCGGGATGTATATACTTTCCTCCGATGGAAAATGGGAGCGTTTGTGGAAGGATGAGCCAACAATGTTTGCTAGCAACAGCATCAACGATTTCATCGTGGACGAAGAAAAAAATACATTGTGGCTTAGCCAGAACAACGTTGGGATCATCAAATATGAAATTGGCGGCAAGAAAACCGAGATTTATACAACAGAAAACTCCAGTGTTCCCAGTGTCAATATCGAGCAGATCACAAAGGACAAAGAGGGAGCCATTTGGGCAGCAACATTTGCCGGAATAATCAAAACTGAGTTGAAGTAACTGTAATAATTACAAGTTATTTTGTTCAGATAGAAGTTCAGGTTTACCTTAAACCTGAGTTCGAGAATTGTTTTTGGCAGATCTGTTTCTGTCAGTTAGACACTCATCTATCCGTAGAGTTCCGCAGGGCTCTACGGATTTTGAATGGAACAGAGTCTTTGACTCATGTTAGTTATTGTGTTTTCGCTCTTATTGCTAGTTCGTAGAGACGCTCCGCTTAACTCTACGAACAGGATTTCTCTATTGGTTAGTTTCTCACCAGCCAGCTCATTGTAATCGTTTTGCTGATTTTGTAAATAAAAGTCTCATTTTTTATTTAATTGGCAACTAAAGCGTTTTAATAGGTGTTTTTGTTGTTAATTTAAAAATATCGCCCCGTCATTTGTAATTTTTTGCTTTCTTTGCGGTGAGCAACCTTTACCAACCAAATGACCAAAGTACTTATAATTTATACCGGTGGCACCATCGGTATGGTTAACGATCCTACCAACGGGATGTTAGTCCCCTTTAATTTCGAACAGATCAAAGAAAATGTTCCGGAATTAAACCGTTTAGATTACCAGTTAGATGTGCATTCTTTTAATCCGGTACTCGATTCGTCGAACATGGATCCTGAAATCTGGAAGACTTTGGCCGACCTGATTTACAATAAGTACGATCAGTACGATGGTTTTGTGATTCTGCATGGTTCTGATACCATGGCTTTTACCGCTTCGGCATTGAGTTTTATGCTCGAAAACCTCGATAAACCGGTTGTTTTAACCGGATCGCAACTGCCAATTGGCGAAATCAGAACCGATGCAAAGGAGAATTTAATTACCGCATTGGAAATTGCGGCTACCAAAGAAGGGGGTAAGGCGCTTTTTCCCGAAGTTTGCATTTATTTTGATGCGCAATTGTTCAGGGGTAACCGCTCTATTAAATACAACAGTGAAAAATTTGAGGCTTTCCGTTCGCCAAATTACCCGATTTTGGCCGAAGCTGGTGTGCACCTCCAGTTTTACAGAAATTATGTTCTTAAAGCCCCTCAGGGCAAATTAATACTGCATACCAATTTCAATTCGAATATCGGTGTGCTGAAATTATACCCCGGTATTACCCCTCAAGCTGTTCAGGCCATTACCGATTCGAAAGTTGATGCCATTATTTTAGAAACCTTTGGATCAGGCAATACCACCACTGCGCAATGGTTTTTGGATAGTTTACGCCAGGCCATTCTAAATGGTAAAATCATTATCGATATTTCGCAGTGTAAAAAAGGATCGGTACAGCTAGGTCGTTACGAAACCAGCAGAGAACTTCTGAAAATGGGCGTATTAAGTGGCTACGATTTAACTTTTGAGGCTACCGTAACCAAACTCATGTTTGTAATGGGCCTGGGTTTACCACTTGAAGAAAGCCGCAGATTGATGGAAGAACCGCTAAGGGGAGAGCTGACTAAAGATTAAGCGATAATCAATAAGCTCAATGCTGAGCATATTTACAGACCTCGCAGGTTTTTAAAACCTGCGAGGTCTTCGTAAAAAAGTAAAACTTCTGCAATTATGAGCAGTATCATTTCGGTAATCCGGTTTTAGCCCTATTTTTGCTAGTAAAGAGGTTTGAGGTATAGGGTTTAAGGCATAAGGTTATGTTTTGATACCTGGTACACTACAACCCGATACTTATTAATCATGAAAATAGAACAAATATATACAGGATGCCTGGCAGAAGCTGCGTATTACATCGAAAGTAATGGCGAGGCTGCAATTATCGACCCTTTAAGAGAAGTGACCACTTATTTAAAAAAGGCCGAAAAAGCTGGCGCTGTAATTAAATATATTTTCGAAACCCATTTTCATGCCGATTTCGTTTCGGGCCATGTAGATTTGGCAGAGAAATCGGGGGCGGAGATTATTTATGGCCCAACGGCAAAAACTGAATTTAAAGCGCACATTGCCAAAGATGGCGAGCAATTTAAAATAGGTGCCCTAACCATTACGGTCTTACACACTCCAGGACATACGCTAGAATCGACTACTTATTTGCTAACCGATGAGCACGGCAAAGATCACTGTATTTTTACTGGTGATACGTTGTTTATTGGTGATGTTGGCCGCCCCGATCTGGCTCAAAAAGGCAATTTAACCATGGAAGATTTAGCGGGGATGCTGTACGATTCGTTAAACGAAAAAATTAAACCTTTGGCCGATGATGTAATTGTTTACCCGGCACATGGTGCAGGATCGGCTTGCGGCAAAAGCATGAGTAAAGAAACTTTTGATACCCTGGGTCATCAAAAACAGGTAAACTATGCATTGAAAGCTGAAACCAAAGAACAGTTTATTACCGAAGTTACCGATGGTATTCTGCCTCCGCCACAATATTTTGCCAAAAACGCAGCCATTAATAAAGGCGGAGTTGAAAGCATTGATGAAGTTTATGAAAAAGGGTTGAATGCCTTAAATCCTCAGCAATTTGAAGATCTGGCCAACCAAACCGGAGCAATTATGCTCGACACCCGCGACCCGCAGGTTTTCGCAAAAGGTTTTATCCCCAATTCAATTAATATTGGTTTAAACGGACAGTTTGCCCCTTGGGTTGGCGCTTTAATCAGCGATTTACAACAACCGATTTTATTAATTACCGAGCAGGGCAAAGCAGAAGAAACCATTACGCGCTTAAGCCGTGTAGGTTACGATAGTACCATTGGTTACCTGGATGGTGGTTTCGAAAGCTGGGTTACAGCCAATAAAGAAATAGATACGATCGAATCGATTTCGGCAGAGGCTTTTGAACGGGCAGCCACTAATGCCGAAATTACTGCACTTGATGTGCGTAAGCCTGGCGAATACGAAGCTGAACACCTGGAGTTTACGCTTAGCCGCCCATTAGATTTCATAAACGACTGGATGGGTGAAATTAATCCGAAAGCGACTTATTATATTCACTGCGCTGGCGGTTACCGCTCTATGATTGCCGCATCGATCCTAAAATCGCGCGGGGTAGAGCAGGTAATTGATATTGCAGGTGGGTACGGAGCAATTAAAAATACAGGTTTAAAAAGAACCGATTTTTCCTGCCCAAGTAAAGCAATGAAAGTTTAATAAATTGTCACATTGAGCTTGTCGAAATGCAATCGAGGTTCTTCGACAGGCTCAGAATGACATCCTAAGATATAATACGTTGGTAAATCAAAATCATTACGACCTTTTAATTATAGGTGCCGGCCCCATTGGTATGGCCTGTGCCATCGAAGCCCAAAAAGCCAATCTTAGCTATATCATAGTAGAAAAAGGTGCGTTGGTAAACAGTTTATTCAATTACCCGGTTTTTATGACTTTCTTTTCAACCTCGCAAAGGCTAGAAATAGGAGGTGTACCTTTTGTAACCATTAACCCGAAACCAAACCGTAACGAAGCGGTTGAATATTACCGTCGCGTGGCTGAGAAATTCGACCTTAAAATTAATTTGTTTGAAAGGGTAAACCAGGTTAATAAAAAGGATGATGGTTTGTTCGAAATCAATACCTCCAAAACCAGTTATACGGCTAAAAATGTAGTGGTAGCTACCGGCTTTTACGATGTGCCTTTACTGATGAATGTATCGGGAGAGGATTTACCTAAGGTTACCCATTACTATAAAGACCCGCATTTGTATGCATTTCAAAATGTAGTGGTGGTTGGGGCCAATAACTCGGGGGTTGATGCCGCTTTAGAAACTTACCGAAAGGGTGCAAACGTAACCATGGTAGTACGCAGTGGCGAATTGGGCCCGAATGTAAAATATTGGGTGCGGCCCGATATCCAGAACCGGATTAAAGAAGGAGAGGTTACAGCCCTGTTCAATTCAGAACTGGTAGCCATCAGGGAAAATGAGGTAGATATTAAAACACCAGAGGGAATACAAACCATTGCCAATGATTTTGTAATTGCGATGACAGGCTATCAGCCAGATTTTTCGATGTTACGAAAATTCGGTATTGAACTGCCTGAAAGCCTTTGCCCGGCTTATAACGAAGAAACGATGGAAACCAATGTGAAAGGATTGTACCTGGCAGGAGTAGTTTGCGGCGGTTTAGATACGCATAAGCTTTTTATCGAAAACTCGCGGGTGCATGCCGAAATGATTGTGAAGCACATTGCAGGTTAAAACGCTTACTGGTTGGTGTCTCCACCAACCAGCATGCAATCCTATTTTTTCTTCTGGTACAACCAGCTCAAACCTTTATACAAAGCATTGTGTAAAATGGTTAAATGGTTTTCATTTGGCAGCAGCACATCACTTACCTTTAATTTTGGATAAAGCTTTAATGCAGCAGCAAGATTTTTTGCATCGCCTTCCATAACCTTACCCTCATTGCCTGTGGCAATAAAGATATTGGCTTTTGCTTTAGCCAGATTTGGTGCATATTTAGGCATATCCTTTAAAAGTGATTCATTATTCCACCATAAACTCGGGCTAATAATCAGGTAATTGGTAAAAAGTGCAGGTTTTTTGAGGAGTATTTCAGTTGCCAGCAAACCACCCAACGACTGGCCGATTAATGTTTTCGACTCACTGGTTTTGTATTTTTGCTGCATAAAAGGCTGAAGTTCTTTTTCGATAAAAGTAATGAAGCTGGCCGATTTACCGGTAGTTGGAAAATCTTTTAAATCTGCAGCAATGCTGGTAGGGTAAGTAAAATCTCTTTTCCGGTCTACATTGGCAATACCTACTACAATCGATTTGGGCATGGCCTCGATCATGGTTAAGAATTGTACCAGCCCTGTAACATGAATGAAGTCTTCATTGGCAGAGCCATCCAACAGGTAAATTACGGGATAGGTTTTGGCCGAATCGGGCGAATAACCTTCGGGCAGGTAAATGTTTAAAGTTCTGGTTTCGGCAAGTTGTTTCGAGTTAATTTTTTCGATTTTGCCTAAAACAAAGGGTTGTTCTTGCGAGAAAGCAAGGTTTGTACTTAATATGCAGGTGACTAACAGGCTAAAAAGGAATTTCATGGGATTGATATTTGCTACAACGGTAAGCAATATATTTAACAGTTAGCGGATTTGAAACTTAAAAATAGACTAACTTGTTTAGTACAAGCGTAATAATTATAGGCGGTTTCTGCTTTGGGCATAGCGGTAAGTGGCCCATATCAAGGCAAATATAACCAGTACCTCCAGCAACAATAGACCGTTAAATGGTGTTAAAAATGTTGCTGCGAATTCGTGTATTGGGCTAACTTCTGGTTTAGTTTTTACCGATAGTGGCGGATAAACTGTCCATCCACTTTGCCAGGGATTAAAAAAAGATACAATCGGCCCGGCTTTCATAATGAGTGTGCTGAAAGCCAGTCCCATAACTAAAAAGATAATATACGGAAGCTTTCTGCTGAAAGCATGTCTTTTTTCTTTAATTAAATATAGGATAAACGAAAAAATGATGAAACACCAAATTATGATGTGTTGATTCTTTATAATAAAATAACTGTCGTGGAGGTTGATATCTATATCTTTTTCGAAAAGAGATTTTCCCAATAAGGCAAAATTAATGGCAATCGTAACTATCAGGCAACCAATGAGCCAAAGGATTTCGTGAAGTAAAGTTTTGTTTTTCATCTTGAGCGTTGTATTTAGCTTAAGGAGCTAAATCTATTCTTAGGCCTTTAATTGGCAATTTGTAATGATTCACTTTAAATTAATGAACAGGTACTTTTAAAACATTGCCCACAAAACTATCTATAGCGGTTTCTACACTGGATAAATCCTTTGAGGTAATGTAACAGCCCAGCACATGGTTACCAGCATTGGGAATGGCTATTTTACGTTTCAGGTTTTCGGGGGTGCCCAGCTGATCAAACATTTTAAGCATGGCATCTACCCGCACAACTGGGTCTTGCTCGAGTTCATTTTTATAATAGTAGAGCATTAAAACAGGCTGTTTTACTTTTTCGAAAACCTTTTTGGTCATGGTACTTTCTACAAACTCCTGCAATTCTACCAGCGATTCGATGCGGTAATTGGTGTACCAGTATTTTTTATATTCTAAGGTGCGGCCATCAACCTTGCGCTCATCGCTACCTAACACCCTGCGGGCAATTTGCAAACCCCAGGGATCGTTAAGCATCCAGGCGTTTTTATCGTTAATGGCTACATTGGGCGAAAGTAAAATGAGGCTGTTAATTTCGGGGTAAGTGGCAGCGAGTTTCAGCGCAACGGTACCGCCGGTAGAGGTGCCCACCAAAATAACCTTTTTACCCAGTTTTTTACCAATAGCAAAAGCCTGCTTACTGGTTTCCCAAAGGCGGTCGGCCGTAAAATACTGCATAGGCGCCAGGGTATCAATACCATGATCGGCCAGACGGGCCAGGTATAAATTGGCATGTAGTTTTTTAGCCAGATCAAGATGCACGGGATTGCCTTCGGTTTTTGAAGCAGAAAAGCCATGCAGGTACACTACAGCATATTCGGTTTGCTGGTGACTGCTATCGGCCCAGACAATTTCGGCGGCATTACCCGGTTTAATTTTATGCCGGGCTTCGATGCCGGCTACATAATTATCGAGCTCATCGAGATCGGGTACCAATGTAAGCTGTTGGTTGTAAACTGGTTTTTTGGGCTTTGGACCTAATAAATAGCCCGCCACGAGCAGTACCGAAATGCCCAATACGATTTTGTAGCGCTTTTTCATCTATTTAGATTGAATGGTTTAAATGTAAACTTTTGAAATAAATAAAGCTAATTTTTTAACGAATTGCTTGTGGCGGTTGAGGGGCTGTTTACCTGCAGCTGCCATTGATTTTAAACCTGATAGCGCCAAATAGCCCGCAACCCGAAGCATGAGGGCGAGGACTATGGGCAATAGCAGGACGAAAGCTGTTAATAATTACCGGCTTTGCTTTACCTAACCTGTACAATGCTTTGCAATAGATTATCTTTTTATGGGAAATTAGCTTAAGTTTGCAGTCAAAATTTTTCGACTTAATGCCGGGAATCGAACAGATAAAAACACCTATTGCCGCTGATATTAAAGCGTTTGAGAAAACCTTTAAAGAATCTATGCATAGCGACGCACCGTTGCTGGATAGGATTACCCATTATATTGTAAAGCAAAAAGGTAAACAAATGCGGCCTATGTTCGTGTTTTTTGCCGCTAAACTGTGCGGTGGAATTACCGAATCTACACACCGTGGGGCTGCCTTGGTAGAACTTTTGCATACGGCTACGCTGGTGCATGATGATGTGGTGGATAATGCCTATGAGCGTCGTGGCTTTTTCTCGATTAATGCTTTATGGAAGAATAAAATTGCTGTTTTGGTTGGCGATTATCTGCTGGCCAAGGGGCTTTTACTTTCGGTAAACAATAACGAGCACCGTTTGTTACAAATAGTATCGGAAGCGGTAAAACAAATGAGTGAGGGCGAGCTGTTGCAGGTTGAAAAGGTGCGGCGGATGGATATTTCGGAGGATTTATACTTTGATGTAATCCGCCAGAAAACGGCCTCGTTAATTGCTTCGTGCTGTGCTGCTGGTGCTGCATCGGCCGGAGCTGATGATGCAACGATTGAAAAAATGCGCCTGTTTGGCGAAAAAGTGGGGATTGCTTTTCAGATTAAAGATGATACTTTCGATTTCGGTACCGATGATGTTGGTAAACCGCTTGGGATTGATATTAAGGAGAAAAAAGTAACCTTACCTTTAATTTACGCGCTAAATAAAGCCGAGAAAACTGAACGCAAAAGAATGATTAACCTGGTTAAAAACCACCAGGATGATCCGGTTAAGATTCAGCAGATTATTGATTTTGTAAATGCCCATGAAGGGGTTTATTACGCTAACCAAAAAATGCTGGAATACCAGAATGAGGCTTTCGCTATTTTGCATGGCTTTGAGGCGGGAGAGGCCAGAACAGGATTAGAGCAGCTTGTACTTTATACTACAGAACGTAAAAAATAATGACTAACGAACTACTTTTCAGCTTAGGTTTTCTTTTGTTTATTGTGCTGATACTGGCTTTGGATTTAGGCCTTTTTAGCCGGAAAGAGCACGTTGTTAGCTTAAAACAAGCTGGTATAATGAGCCTGGTTATGGTTGCCCTGGCATTGGGTTTTTATTTTATTCTGTTAACAGAAGGCCACCAGCTGCATGGAATTAAGGATTTTGCCCACCTGAAGGATATCGTAATCAGGCACCAGCACCACATTAAACTTATTCCAGACGATTTTGAAGGGAGTTTAGCCATTTACAGGCAAAACCTGGGGCTTGAGTTTTTAACCGGTTATGTAATAGAATATGCCCTTTCTGTTGATAATATTTTTGTAATTGTACTCATATTCTCGGCCTTTGCGGTTGAAGAGAAATATTACCACCGTGTATTGTTCTGGGGTATTTTGGGCGCAATTATTATGCGTTTCATCTTCATTTTTGTGGGTGCAGCGCTTATTGCCAAGTTTGCCTGGATTTTATACCTGTTTGGCGCGTTCCTGGTGTTTACAGGTGTAAAAATGTTTTTCAGCAAGGATGATGACGATAAAATCGACCCTGAAAATCACCCTGTAGTTAAATGGGCTTCGAAAATATTTTCGATACACCCTAAATATGAGGGTAAAAAATTCTTCGTAAAAATTGATCATAAAACATTGGTTACGCCTTTGTTTTTGGTATTGCTGATTGTTGAGTTTACCGATTTACTATTCGCTGTAGATTCGATACCGGCTATTTTTGCGGTTACCAAAGACCCGTATATCGTATTTTTCTCTAACATTTTCGCCATTATGGGCTTAAGGTCGATGTTCTTTTTATTGGTGAACATTATCCATAAATTCCATTATTTAAAAACAGGTTTGGCGGTGCTGCTTGCTTTTATCGGGGTGAAAATGCTGGGACATACTTACCTGGAGAAATGGGGTTTTACCACCGAACATTCGCTGATTATTATCCTGGCGATACTGGTTATCAGTATTGTGGCTTCGCTGGCTTTCCCTAAGAAAAAGGTGCAGGTGAAACCTTAATTTTTATCAGCTAGGATATCTGTCATTCTGAGCACAGCGAAGAATCTCTAAAGTGCTATGCATATTGGTTTCTGAGTTTAGAGACACTTTTTGCTATGATTGACACCTTTTTATAGAAAAGCCGTCATTCCCGCGCATGCGGGAATCTTAAAGCATAAGCATTAGGATTCCCATCCGATAGCTATCGGATCAAGTTGGGAATGAAGATTACGCCATTTAACTACAATGACCTTACGTGCCTGATATGGTTAATTTTGCTGAAAAATTCAAAGCAAAATAACCGTTACAGCGATTATTGTGTGGTGCAAATTTGTATTTTCACGCAATTATCAACTTATTATGAAATACCTTTTCTCAGCTGCGCTCATCTGTTCGGCAATATTGGCCAATGCACAAGATCAATTTGGTGGTGTATTTGCTAAAATCAACACCGATGTGCAGCAAAATGGCCGCGCTTATCAGAATTTAAAATACGAAACCGAAACCATTGGTCACCGTTTAACCGGTTCGGCAAATGGGGCAAAGGCAGAGCAATATGCTTACGATTTATTGAAATCGTACGGTTGCGAAGTGAAATTTCAGCCTTTTGAGGTTGAAAGCTGGAGCAGAAAAACCATCAATGTAGCAATAGGTGCAACTAAGAACAGCCTGGCTAAAATGAAAGCGGTAACGCTGGCACACTCGCCGGTTAATGCCGATGTGAGTGGTAACATTGTAGATGCTGGTAATGGACTGGAAGCCGATTATCAGGCTAACCCGGCTAAGTTTAAAGGTAAAATTGCATTAATATATCTGGGTGTTTTACCAGGCTCGCCCACCGGAACAAAATCATTGCACCGCTCTGAGAAAACAGCTATTGCCACAAAATATGGTGCCACTGGCGTAATTATCATCAATACGGTTAAAGATGGCGTACTTTTAACAGGTACGGCTTCGGTAACGGGTAAATTAATTAGCATCCCCGCAGTTTGTATAGGCCTTGAAGATGGCATGGCTTTAAAAGAAAAGCTAAAAACGGAGGCACAGGTAGCCCATATTGCGATGACCAACTTTTCGGGTGTAATTAAGGCGCGGAATGTAATTGCTACTTTCAAAGGGACTGAATTGCCAAAAGATAAAATTGTAGTTGGCGGACATTTGGACAGCTGGGATTTGGCTACCGGCGCTATTGATAACGGAATAGGTTCTTTTGCCATTATAGATATGGCGCGCACCTTTAAAAAGTTAAACCTGAAAACAAAACGTACGGTAGAGTTTGTATTGTTTATGGGCGAGGAGCAGGGTTTACTGGGTTCAAAAGCCTATGTAGAGCAGGCCAAAAAGAACGGAACTCTGTCACAGGTTAAGTTTATGCTCAATTACGATATGACCAACGATCCGAAAGGCTTTTCGACTTCGAGGGCAGAAATGAAAGATTTATTTACCAACTGGGGTGCAGAAATTGTGAAGATTGATACCGGTTTTAAAAACCTGTTTAATGCCGGTGCCGGTTTACACAGCGACCATCAGCCTTTTATGCTGGAGGGCATCCCGACAGGTGGTGGTTTTGGCGGTAAATTACCCAATAATTCAGGCCCTTTTTACCACTCAGATGGCGATTCGTTTAAACTGGTTGATGAGCAGGAATTGAAAAATACAGTTCGTTACAGTGCCATGCTTACTTACGCGCTGGCCAATACCCCTAAAATACCTGTCGGCGTTCAGGGCGATGAAGAATTGCGGAAATTTTTAGAAGCGCAAAACTTAAAAGAGCCTTTAACCATAGCCGGCGAATGGAGGTGGAAACAGTAAAAATAATGCTACGCTTGCTGTAGATTAAACTGCGTATTGGTGATGCTTTCAGCTTGCTATAGTAGTTGAAAGCACTAAAAACTGAGAATTGAATGTAGAAAAGGCCGGCTTTTTTGTAATATTAATAAAATGTTAAAGTAACAGTTAATGTACTTGCTATATGGTTGAAAATTATATATTTGCAGCCCAAGCAAACAAAAAAGACTGTAATTGATATGACCAAAAGTCGGAATAAAACAACTGTAATTTTTGTAAATCAGGCACAAAATTCGAACCGGCCGATTCAAATTCCAACTTCTTATTTAGCGCACTGGAAAAAAATCATTTTAGGTATTGCCGGTCTGTTTCTCATACTCGTTTTCAGTGTTTTTTACCTGATTCGCAGTAATTCTGACGTGCTTTTGGCCAAAAGTAAACTGGAAAAAGCCCTTTTAGAAAATAAAAAGAAACTGGCCGTTATTGATACTTCATCGATACAGAAACACTATCAATCGATAGATAAAAAGCTGCTAACCATTAATAAATATTTAAAGGCCAGGGGGCTGAAACCGATTTTGGCTAAAAATACGGGTGGTGAAGAAAGTAATGATGTTTTATCGAACGAAGAAATTACTGCTTTTTACGATAACTACCTTAGTAAAATTGCCTATAATGTGGCTTACACCCCAATGGGCTATCCATACCTGGGGGCTATTACGTCGGGCTATGGCCACCGCGAAAACCCTTTTACAGGCGAAAACGTAGAAACCCACAAAGGATTGGATATCCGCGCCAGTTATGGCGATCCGGTAAAATGTACAGCCAATGGTAAGGTTACATTTGCGGCCATGCGCGGTGGTTATGGCAATTGCATCGTAATTAAACATGGCAATGGTTTCGAAACCTATTATGGCCACCTTTCTAAAATATTGGTAAAAGTAGGCGAGGAAGTTACTGCAGGAAGCAAAATTGGCAAGGTAGGTTCTACCGGCAGATCTACGGGCCCACATTTACATTACGAAGTACATCAAAATGGTAAAGTTATCAATCCCCGATCGTTTTTAACCCTAGAATAACATGTTCAAAAAAAAGCAAACAGCTACAAGATTTAAATCAGCAGGAAATTTCGACAATTATTGGGCTTGGCTTTACCATAACAGGCGAACTGAAAGGAAAAGCCGTAATCAGAATTGACGGAACGGTAATTGGCAATATAAACGTAAGCGGTGGAATTATTTTGGGCGATAAAGGCGTTATTAAAGGTGATATTGAAACCGATTCGGCCATTATTTACGGTACGGTAAACGGAAATGTTAAAACCAAAAACCTCGAAATAAAAAACACAGGTAAGGTAAATGGCGACATTAAAACCGAAACCCTTGAAATTGAAATGGGCGCACAGTATAACGGCAAGCTCGAAATGAACCAGCTGGTTAAAACTGAAGAAAAAGTAGCGGTTAAAGCTTAGTTTGTTTCTACAAGCGGTTAACCAATTGCGTTACCCGCTAATATAGCTTTCTAATTGCGAAATGGTTTGTTTTTGATCTTCAATAATAAACTTCACCACATCGCCGATAGAAACCATGCCTTTTACTTCGTTATCAACAACTATAGGTAAATGGCGGATGTGTTTATCGGTCATCAGTTCCATGCAAAAATCGATGCTGTCGTTTAAAGTAATGGTAATCGGCGTGGCCGTCATCGCTTCCCTGATCAAAGTATCTTTTGATGATTTACCCTGCAAAATGATTTTGCGGGCATAATCGCGTTCGGTAAAAATGCCATGCAGTTTTTGGTCTTCCATCACCAGTACAGCACTGATGTTTTTTTCTGTCATTACTTTTAAGGCTTCCAAAACAGAAATATTTTCGGGTACCGAGATAATGCGCACTTGTTTGGTATCGAGTAAGTGTTTTACGGTTTTCATAATACTAAGATTTGGTTATCTGAATTTAAGCAATAATTGATTGAAAATCAAAGTTTTGTTTTTTATGTTTTGCATTGTTTGTTAAAATGTATTTTAGGTTTACAATAGGTTAACATTTAAGCAAAAAATGTAAAGTGCCGCCAGGTGTAATTAATTTTTGTGTGCACTTTAATCCGGTAAAAATGAATAGAGCTCGTTTCTATTGCTTATCTTTCGGCTATCAATAAAATTGTGCAAAACAGACGAATGTCTGCACGATTTTAGGGTTTACATCTTAGCAATTCACCCAAAACCGATAAAGAAATCATGGCAGAAGTAAAATTAAACCTTCAGCAAGAAGGACCAAGCGCATTCGAAATATTTGATGAAAAAGGCAAAGCCGGCGAAATGGTTTTTGACATCCAGGGCAGCGACTTAACTGTTTACCACACCGAAGTAGAGCCCGATCGCGAAGGCATGGGATATGCTAAACTCCTGCTGGAGGCAATGGTTGCCTACGTAAGGGAAAATAAACTAATGGTAATCCCTTTGTGCCCTTATGTGCATTTACAATTCAGAAGACACGAAGAATTGTATCACGATATCTGGAATAAGAAAAACGAAAATTAGTGCTGTGTGCATGCATTGTTATTCAGTCAGATTAGTGCTATCCGCTAATCTGACTAAATAATCTCTGGCTAATAGTTCCATCTGGGGCCTAGCTAAACTGGAATGCTTTAACTAAAACACTCCGGTCCTTAAAACCAAAACAACCCAACTATTTATAATTACCCTTACTCAAAAAATGAAACTAGTATCCTTTAAGAAAAACGTTTTAGTTGCCTTGTTAGTCTTGATTTCGCCATTGGTGAAAGCACAGCTTAAAAATGCAGAAGCTGCCAAACACCTTAACCAGTTGCAGCAGCAATTTGTCGATCTGCGTTTTGGTATGTTTATTCACTACAACATTCCAACTTATGCCAATGCCGACTGGCCTGATCCCGATGCCTCGCCAAAATTGTTTAATCCTAAAAAACTCGACGCCAACCAATGGGCAAAGGCTGCCAAATCGGCCAATATGAGTTACGGTTGTTTAACCACCAAGCACCATAGCGGTTTCTGTATCTGGGATACCAAAAGCACCGATTATAATGTAATGAACAGTCCTTATGGTAAGGATGTAGTAAAACAGTTTACCGATGCTTTTCGTGCCAATGGTTTAAAAGTAATGCTGTATTATTCTATTCTGGATACGCACCATAAATTAAGGCCAAACCAAATTACGCCCAAGCATATCGATATGATTAAGCAACAGATTACCGAATTACTAACCAAATACGGTAAAATTGAAGCTTTAATTATTGATGGATGGGATGCACCATGGTCGCGGATTTCTTATGACGATGTTCCTTTTGAAGATATTTACACTTTGATTAAAACCTTACAGCCCGATTGTTTGGTGATGGATTTGAATGGCGCCAAATACCCTGCTGAAGGTTTATACTACACCGATATTAAAACTTACGAAATGGGTGCCGGTCAGCGGATGCACAAAGAAAACAAGGTAATGCCTGCGTTGGCTTGTTTGCCAATTAATACCTCGTGGTTCTGGAAAACAGATTTCCCTACCGTACCGGTGCGGAAGCCAAACGAAATTGTAGAAACACTGATTAAACCTTTAAACGAAGCCAGTTGTAATTTTATTCTCAATGTTGCACCAAACCGCGACGGATTAATCGACGATAATGCACTCGAATCGTTAAAAGAAGTAGGTAAATTATGGAAGAATGAAGGTGCTACGGCTAAATTGCCTGCACTTGATTTGCCGATCATTTCGAGTAACATCGCTATCAACAAGGCTGCAAACGCCAGCTGGAGCGATGATATGAATATCATGGATTTTGCCAATGATGATAGTTACCGCACTTCGTGGACTTCTAACAGCTCGGTTGCTAAACCCTGGTTTGAAATCGATTTCAAAAACGAGCAACCTGTAAATATGGTTGTAATTGCCGAGCAAAAAGCCAACATAGATGATTATGTGCTTGAATACTGGAATGGTGTGGAGTGGAAAAAAATTATCGATGCTAAAAATGCCGAGAAGATCAAAATTCACCGTTTCGATCGCATTTGGACCAGCAAGGTACGGATCCGCATCGAACATGCAAAAGAAACTGCTTCGATTGCCGAATTTCAGGTTTTTAATGAAAGGAGATAAAAACAATTTAAATTTCTTTGCGGTTGGATTGTATACTGGCTGCAAAGAAATTTATTAATACTCTATTAAATGAGAAAGCCCCATATTTCTATGAGGCTGAAATTATTTTGCAGTATACAACATCCATCGTATAAAGCTTAAACCAAACAAACTAAATAATAGACAAACAGCTTAAAGTTTTGTTTTAGTTTTTTTGAAATATTTTCAAAAAGCTATCTGTTTTGTTTTAAGTGGTTGATTATTAGTTGTAAATAGTTAAAAATTTGAGGTAAAGCCATCCAGTAGCTCCATGGTTTTTAAAGCCTCCTCTCCGCTGCAGGGATTTTTGTTTTTATCCAGGAAATAAGCCACCACCTTTTCAATCATCGGTTGTTCTACATGGGCAAGCGGTAAAAAATCAAACTGTTCTTCTATGCCATTGCGTGTAAGTTTAATCTGGTGGCCAAACATCGGGAAACTGATTTTGCCCTTAGAACCATAAATATGGCAAACATCCATTTGCTGCCCTTCTGCAACCGAAAAACACCAGGTGCCGTTAAATACCACACCGTTTTCGAATAAGATACGGCCGGTTACCAAATCATCAACCGGTTGTTGTTTCGATTGGTTAAGTGCAATGCCGTTAAAACTGTTCATTTCTCCGAAGAAGTACAGCATCAAATCCAGCTGATGGGGCGCCAAATCGTGAAAAAGACCTCCACCACCAATATTCGGATCCATGCGCCAGTTATAATCTGTTTTGGCTATTACCTTGCTTTTTTGTGGTTGCAGCATGCGTAAATCAACAAAACGGATATCGCCGATTGCATGCTTATCAATCAATGATTTTACTTTCAGAAATAAGGGCTGTTCGCGGCGGTAATGCGCTACACTAAGTTTAACCCCATAATTATTTGCTGCATTTACCATACGTTGCGCAGCAGCAGCATTTAGAGCCATCGGCTTTTCTACATAAACAGGCTTGCCTGCGGCTAGTGCTTCAATGGTGTAATCTTCGTGCTGCAGGGGCGGTGTGGCAATATAAATGGCATTTACTTCAGGGTCGTTAATCAGCTCAGAAGCATCGCTGTACCACTTAGGTACGCCATGTCGCTGGGCATAGTCGGCCGCTTTTACCGCATCTCTGCGCATTACCGCCACTAAAGATGAATTGGGTACTTTATTAAATGCAGGCCCGCTTTTAACCTCGGTTACATCGCCACAGCCAATAATCCCCCATTTAATTTCATTCATAAAAGCAAAACATTTGGTTTGGCCGGTAAGTTAGCAATCGGTGGTTGGTTTTTAAAACCAGTTTTGAAATTATTTGCAGAAAAGTAATTGTTCTGTATAATTCAGTTAACTGGAAGTTGTAAAGTGATATGCGTTTACTATTCACATCAAAATTACTTACTTTTGTATGCTGATAATCAGAATAGGTTTGCCAATAGTTTGCATTGTATTTTGAGAGTCGGTTAAAAAATTGGTTATCAATTAATTAAAAAGAAAATTATGTCATCAGTAGAGACAGCTTACATCCCTTACAAAGTTAAGGACATTTCACTGGCAGAATGGGGCCGTAAAGAAATCGAATTAGCCGAGGCAGAAATGCCAGGTTTAATGAGTTTACGTAAAGAATTCGGTCCAACACAACCGTTAAAAGGTGCGCGCATTGCAGGATGTCTGCACATGACCATCCAAACGGCTGTATTAATCGAAACTTTAGTGGCCCTGGGTGCAGAAGTTACCTGGTCATCATGCAATATTTTTTCTACACAAGATCATGCTGCTGCGGCAATTGCTGCTGCTGGTATTCAGGTTTATGCGTGGAAAGGCTTAAACGAGCAGGAGTTCGACTGGTGTATTGAACAAACTTTACACTTCGGTCCGGAGCAACAGCCGTTAAACATGATTTTAGATGATGGTGGCGATTTAACCAATATGGTTTTTGATAAATACCCTGAGCTGATTGCAGCGATCAAAGGTTTATCAGAAGAAACCACTACTGGTGTACACCGTTTATACGAAAGAATGAAAAACGGAACATTGCATTTACCTGCAATTAACGTTAACGATTCAGTAACTAAATCAAAATTCGATAACAAATATGGTTGTCGCGAATCATTGGTTGATGCGATCCGTCGTGCAACTGATGTAATGATGGCTGGTAAAGTAGCTGTAGTTTGTGGTTATGGCGATGTGGGTAAAGGTTCTGCTGAGTCTTTAAGCTCGCAAGGTGTACGTGTAATTGTTACTGAAATCGATCCAATTTGTGCTTTACAAGCGGCAATGGAAGGTTATGAAGTTAAGAAATTCGCTAACGCAGTTAAAGAAGCTGATATCATTGTAACTACAACTGGTAACCGCGATATTGTTCGTGGCGAGCACTTCTTGACCATGAAAGATAAAGCTATTGTTTGTAACATTGGTCACTTCGATAACGAAATCGATGTTGCCTGGTTAAACGCAAACTATGGTTCAACTAAAGTAGAAATCAAACCTCAGGTAGATAAATATACAATCGAAGGTAAAGATATCATTTTATTGGCCGAAGGTCGTTTGGTTAACTTAGGTTGCGCAACTGGTCACCCAAGTTTTGTAATGAGTAACTCGTTTACCAACCAAACTTTGGCTCAGATTGAGCTTTGGACTAACACAGATAAATACGAAAACAAAGTTTATGTTTTACCTAAGTATTTAGATGAGAAAGTAGCCCGTTTACACTTAGAAAAAATTGGTGTAGAATTAGACGTTTTAGATCAACACCAGGCTGATTATATCGGTGTACCGGTTGAAGGTCCGTTTAAATCAGACGAGTATCGTTACTAGTCAATTTTCAGTTTTCAGCTATCAGTTGGCTTAAAACTAATTATATAAAGGGATGTGCAAATTGCATATCCCTTTTTTTGTTCCCCTCTATCAGAGGGGTGTCCGAAGGACGGGGTGTGTTTACTTGTTTTGAAAACATATTTCAATTCTCTTCAAGGAATCTTGCCCATCAGTTTTTTACACTAAACACTAATTCTTTTGCTGCTAAAAACCTACATTTGAAAAAAAGTAACCCATGAAAAACCTATTCCTTGCTATTTTTATCGGTCTGGTTGGCTTAACTGCAAATGCCCAAACCGCACCCAAAAAAGCTGTTGCTGCAAAAGTTATTACCAAACAAACTGTTGATATTGCCTGTGGCGAATGCCAGTTTAAAATGAAAGGTAAAGATTGCGAACTGGCCGTGAAAATAGATGGCAAGCCCTATTTTGTTGATGGTAAAAATATAGATGATTTCGGTGATGCGCACGGCGAACATGGTTTTTGCAATGCGGTAAGTAAAGCAGAAGTAACCGGCGAAATTGTAAATAACCGCTTTAAGGCAAAAGAAATAAAGTTGTTGCCGGTTAAGCAGTAGGTTTTACCGCAAAGAGCGCAAAGTTGCAAATAATCTGTAAGCTTTACCTGTTTTCACCTCTGCGCCCTCTGCGGTTTTCTTCGCGTACTTTGCGGTTAAAAACGCGATAAATTATTCAAATTCCTTTTCCAGTCCCTGCCTTAAATCAAATAACAGCCATTGTTTGCGGTTTACATCTGCCTGTCTGGTTTTTAACAGCTGAATAAAATCTTTCACGCCAATTTCTTCGTTTCCATTGCCATGAATCAATACAATACTGCCCGCATTGGGTTGCTGCCCTTTGGCCAGCCAGGCATCGCTTCCTATTGGAATTAAGCCATAGGCTTCAATTTTATCTACAATTGCTTTATCCGAAACCAAACCCGGAAAGCGGAAAAATACCGATGGGGTTAAACCGTTTTTGAGCATCAGTTTCTCGTTTTCCAAAACCTCAACATCCAGATTTGTTCCAGGGGCCAGCAAAAAGTTTTCGGCCAGGGGTAATTGGTTTACTTCGTGGTTGTAAGAATGGTTAACCCAGGTAATGTTCAGCTCTTTTTGTGTAACCAGGCTTTTTAGCCAGTTTAAATCATCCTCATGCTTTAGCATCCATTTGCCCGAAACCGAAATGGCTAATGGGGCAGGTTGTTCAATCTTTTTAAATTCATCGAAAACCGATTGAAAGATAATGCGGTCTAAAGCTTTGTGCGAGGGACAGAGGTCGATGGTTAATGTAATTCCCTTTTCATTCGGAAAAGCATGATCGATACCGGCATTTTGTAACTGAACATCCTTGGCGGCTGCGGCTTCTAACGCTTTAACATAGGCTGTGTTTTTGAAAATGGCTAAGACATTCGGATATTGTAAGCTGCTTAAGGTATACCTGCTTGCCAAATCTACTTTAGTATCTAAACTGTTTGGATTAATCAGTAGAATATACTTTTGTGCATGCGCTGTAAAGCTCCTAATTACTAATAACGCATCTGTTCCACAAATGCTTTGCGGATCGAGATTAATGTCTTTAACTGCTGTTTTACTATTAATTCTTGCCAGAGCATAATTTACTTTGTACCTGCTTAGGGATTCAAATTTTTGAGCATAAAGGCAGGTGCTTAACAGTACGAATATGAAAAGCGCTTTAAATTTTAGCATGACTAAAAAACTTAAATAAACCGGGTATTAGCCACTTTCTTCTCTTTCTTTTTTTCTTTCAGGCTTTCCTTATAATCTTTTTTAAGTTCCTTTAAATCTGCTTTCATTTCTTTTCTGGCTTCCCTTTTTTCGGCAGCAGAATCGTAATCGCCGTTTTTATAATCGTCGATAATTTCTTTTTTCTCCAATTCGTAATCAAGTTCGTCGGCATGATCGGCCATACCTTTTGCAATCAGATTGGCTATGGCCCGCTGATCGCCGGCATTGCCCGATTTGCCCATGGTCTCAGCCGATTTTAGCTGTTTCATCATGGTTTTTACCAGGCTTTTAGGTAAGGCTTTTTTGAGTTCGTTTTCTACGTTTTTCCAGTCCTGACTGCTCATTTTCTTTGCCGTATCAATAGTGGTTACAGCTACTTTTGAAAGTCTTTCAGTATGTTTTACTGTTTTTTGTTCGTGGGCAAAGATTTTTCCCGCGGCTAGCACAAGCAAGAGGAGGATGATTTTTTTCATGTTGAAAGGTTAAAGGTGCTTTGAAGCTAATCAATTTTCGTTAGAATGTAAAACTACAATCGCTTTTGCCCTAATTGTTTAATCCTTATTTAAAATCTTTCTAATTTAGCTCAAATCTGCTATCTTTACCAAAACAGTAATGAACAAAGAAAAAGTAAAATTATGGTTCAAAAGGGTAGGCCTTGTAGGCTTCCTGTTCTTCCTGATTAAAGGGTTGATATGGCTTGTGGTGTTTTACTTTATCGGCAAAAATGTGACTTAAAGATTTATTGGTTCACTAGTCATTGGTTCATTAGGCCGTTCTGGTTGCATACCAGGTCGTCATTTTAAATTTGTTTCAACCTCTCCATCATTTGTTTTATTAAACTTTTACCATATAAGCCATTTAAGAACAGTTAATGCTTAGGTGCCTTATATTTCTTACATGGTGAAATAACGAACCGTATAAGTAATTTAGGAATATGGATATTTTAAATAGTAAAGCTTTCTACGTTAAATATTAAGGCGTATAGGTTCTTAATGGCCTTAATCCCTTAATGTTAAAATATTCAGACGTTATCTAAAAGTAAACAGCATATTCGCCAGGAAATTCCAGACAAATACAATAACGATGGCGAAAAACTTGGCTACATAAAAATTAGTGCCGTTTTTGCGCTGGTGGAAAAGGTAAATGATAACGGTATTGAGGCCTAAGCCGATTAGGCTAACCACTAAAAACTTACTGAATTCAGTTCCCCAGTGGCTGTTGGTACTCTCAAATGTCCATATCCGGTTAATGAGGTAATTATTGGTTACTGCCAGCGTAAAACCAATGGCGTTGGCTACATACTTGTTTACCTTTATCTTTTCCTTGAAAAGCCATGTAGCACCGAAATCGATCGCCATTCCGAGCAGGCCAGTCAATCCAAACTTTATAATGCGGAAGAATAAATCCATTTTAATGCAATTTAACCAGGTAAAAATGTTCTAATAGCTGAGGACGCGTTTTGGCATTGATAAATTTTGGAGTGAGCTTGGTAATGTGATAGTATTCGAACGATTTTAATACCTCGGCACCATATTCTTTTTTTAATCTGGGCAGTTCCGATTCAGGAGTGTAAATCACCAGGTTTTCATCGCCCCTAAACTTATCCAGCTCTTCATAATTCCAAAAGTATTTAGGCTCTCCCTGTGCATAAAAATCAAAGGAATAGGCATCAGGGTACATCAAAACTGATGCTTTGGCATTGGGATGATTTTCTTTTAGCCAATTGCCTGCTTCCATACCCGATTCATATTTTAAAACTGATGGATAGAAAAATACAGAGAGGAACAACATGAGGTTTACCGAAATAAAAGTACTGCGTGCTAAAAGGGTTTCGGGCTTGATTCCTTTAAATAAGAAGAAAGAAACAACCAGTACCACAACTAAGATACCGATGGCCGGATAATTGTTTTTAAAATCAAAAGCAATAGCAACAAGGCTAAGGATTAAGGCAATCAGTATCGCCAATACATGCTGCACCGTTAAAAATACCCTCAAACTTTTGCCTTCGAGTTTCTGAATATACAAGGCAGTGATGATGGCAAATTGGGGCAGAATGATTAAGATATAATGCGGCAACTGGAATTTCGAAAGCGAAAATAAAAGGAAAGTAATTGCAGCACTCGTCCAGATCATGATACTTGCTGCAGGTAAATTTTTGCGGTTTTGTTTTTTAAACAGGTTAACTACTGCTGTATAAAACAATATCGACCAGGGTAAAAATGCCCAGAGTGTAGTATGTAAAAAGAAAGAAATGTCGCCTTTGCCTTTAATGGGGCCGTTGTTAAAGAAGCGCCCGAACTGGCTATCCCAAAAGAAAAACTTTAAACCCGAAACATTGGTTTTGCCGAATACCAGTTTTTCAGGATGCAAATCGAATTGTACATATAAGGTATAAAGCTCGGGGATAATAAAAACAAAGATGAGAACGATGGCTAGCCACCATTTCAGTTTTAATAACTGCTTAAATTGTTTGGTTAAGAACCAGTAAATGATAAAACCACCAAAAACGGGAATTAAAACAAATATACCTTTAATCATGATGGCACACGCGGCAAAAAATGAACCTGCTACAATATGCCAGAAAGTGCCTTGATGTGCTTTGAAATAATGGTAAATAGCTGCCAGGGTGAAAGTGGTAATGTAAACCTCGGCACGTACATCGAATGTTGAGATGAGGATATGGAGGGCACTTAAAAAAATAAGGGCAGAAATGAGTCCGGTTTTTTCGCTGTAGATATCCTTCGCCAGTTTGTACAAATACCAGGCACCCCATAAGCCAAATAAGAAGGAGGGGAGTTTATAGGCAAAAGCATTGATGCCAAATATTTTAAAAGAAACTGCAGCCAGCCAGAAGGTTAGGTGTGGTTTATCGAGCCAGTCTACCCCGCGAACATAAATGTTAACCCAATCGTTTCTAAGCACCATGTTTTTGGCAATAGAAGCGTAGAGTGCCGAATCGGGTTCCATAATACCGCCGAAAAGGGCAAAGGTGCTCACCAGTACAATCAGTGCAATGAGGAGCTTATATAATGTAGTGTCCTTTATATTCATTTACCAGAAGCAAATATGAGCAAAAAAAAGTCAAATTTTTTCAAGGTTTAAGATTAACAAAGGCAAAGCGCTATCTTTGTTTTATGACAAAGTTATCGGTTAACATCAATAAAATTGCTACACTACGCAACAGCCGCGGCGGTAATAATCCTGATCTGGTTAAGGTTGCATTAGATTGCGAACGTTTCGGTGCGCAGGGAATTACAGTTCACCCGCGTCCGGACGAAAGACATATCCGTTACCAGGATGTTTACGATTTAAAAGCTGTTATTGCAACAGAGTTTAACATTGAGGGCAATTGCCGCGAAGATAAATTTGTAGATCTGGTTTTGGCCAATCAACCTGCACAGGTTACTTTAGTGCCCGATGCTGAAGGACAGATTACCTCTAACCATGGCTGGGATACGATTAAGCACAAAGATTACCTGAAAGAAATGGTTGCGGTTTTTCAAAAAGCTGGCATCAGGGTTTCTATTTTTGTTGATCCGGTTGTGGAAATGGTTGAAGGTGCGGTAGAAACCGGAACTGACCGCATTGAACTTTACACCGAGGCTTATGCACACAACTATTTTGCCGATCGCGAAAAGGCAGTAGTGAATTATATTGCTGCGGCGCACCATGCCAATAAATTGGGTTTGGGTATTAACGCTGGTCACGATCTGGATTTACATAACCTGCACTATTTTGCGCAGAGTATTCCGGGTTTGCTGGAGGTTTCTATAGGTCATGCGTTAATTAGCGATGCACTTTATTTAGGGTTAGAAACCACCATTCAGAAATATTTGCAGCAACTTGCCTAAAAAGCAGAAAGACTAAAGCAAAAAGCTATAGCTATTGTTAAAATTAGCTTGTTTAATAGGCAGGCTTAGCAAGCCAGTTGTACCTGATACTAAATACCTGATACTTTATAAATGTTAAAAGGAATCCTCCTTGTTTTTTTTGGTGCCTGTAGTTTTGGCATACTCTCTACTTTTGTTAAACTGGCTTATCACGAAGGTTATACCCTTGGCGATGTAACCGGTGCGCAGGCTTTTTTAGGCGCTGTAATTTTATGGGTGTTGTTTTTCTTTCAAAGCCGTACATCAAAATATAAAGCAAAAGAAAAAGTTATACTTACCCCATGGTGGAAAATGGTATTGGCGGGTACTTGTACCGGATTAGTAAGTATTTTTTATTATCAGTCGGTAAAGCTTGTACCCAATTCGGTGGCCATTGTGTTACTGATGCAGTTTATCTGGATGAGCATTTTAATGGAACTCGTATTTTTTAAGAAGAAACCTACGGGCTTGCAGTTGCTGGCTATAGTTTTGGTTTTAGGTGGAACGGTACTGGCAAGTGGTATGGTAGAAACGCGAATTAGTGATATGAGCTTAAAAGGAATTGGTTTCGGCCTACTGGCTGCGGTATCTTACGCGGGTTTCTTATTGCTAAGCGGCAGGATTGGAAACGAATATCCGGTGCTGAAGAAAAGTGCCCTGATGATTACGGGTGCCTGTATCCTGATTTTTATACTTTTTCCGCCGGCATTTTTATTTAATGGCGCGTTAGGTGGGAGTTTACTTAAATGGGGGCTGATTATTTCTGTTTTTGGAACGGTAATTCCACCTTTATGTTTTGCCGAGGGCGTACCCAGAATTGGTACGGCATTGAGTTCGATTTTAAGTGCGGCTGAATTACCTGTAGCGGTAATGATGGCGGGTTTTGTGCTACAGGAGCAGGTTTCGTTTTTAAGGTGGGTTGGGGTAGTGGTTATTCTTTCGGCAATGATTTTGCCTAACCTGAAGTTTTTAAAACGGAGATAAGCTCGGTTTAACCGTTTAACCGCAAAGTACGCAGAGGGTAGGCGCAAAGCGCGCAAAGCTATCATGGTCGTCATTCTGGCGTATGCCAGAATCTCTTTTTTACCACGAAGAACACAAAGAAAAGCACAGCGTACACAAAGCTATTTGTCAGTGTTTTCTGTGCCTCCTTGGCTAGAATATTGCAGTTTTTTTACTACAAAGCACACAGAGGTAGGCACAGCGCGCATAGAGCAAGGGGGCAGAACGTGCAAAATCAATAAGTCGTTATTCTGGTGCATGCCAGAAACTCTGTTTTTAACCGCAAAGTACGCAAAGAGCGTGCGCAAAGGCCGCAAATTATTCTTAAAACCCTCCGTGCTTACCGTGCATCCGTGGCCAAAGCAGCTCGTCATTCTGGCGCATGCCAGAAACTCTGTTTTTAACCGCAAAGTACGCAAAGAGCGGGCGCAAAGGCCGCAAGTTATTCTTAAAACCCTCCGTGCTTACGGTGACTCCGTGGCCAAAGCAGCTGGTCATTCTGGCGTATGCCAGAATCTCTTTTTTAACCACAGAGTTCACAAAGAAAAAGGCATAGAGAAACCGAGTTATATTCAAAAAACGTTGGGTGCATCTGTGGCCAGATCAGGTACACAAAGGGAAAAGCATCGAACGCACCGAGCAATATGCCTTCATGCTCTCTGTGTAATGCTCAGCGTCCTCTGTGGTAAAAAAAGGCTTTGCTTTAGCAGGCCAGGAAGAATGAAAGCCTACCCAAACCTTAGTGTGCTTTGCGACTTCGTGGTTTAAACCTTAAAGGGGTAATTACGTTTGAGCGCTTTGCGGTTAAATTAAAAATAAATACCTTTAAAAAGCTTAACGCGTTTACTATGAAAAAACTTACCATTTATATTTTATCATTCCTTATTGTAGGCTTTACGGCTTGTAAAACCAAAACCACCATCAATCAGGAAGAAGCTGGCGAAGTAATTACCGATTACCTGAAAGCAAATCCCGAGTATAAAACCACACGCTTTAACTTTGGTGAAATCAAATTTAACAGCACCAACGATATGTTTGAGCTGGGGAAATATAAAACCTTGGCCAGCAAAGGGCTGGTAACACTTGATTTAAAAGAGGCTAAAAAGAAATTCCTTTCAAAGGATAGCAGTTTTGTTTACCAGATTACGCTAACCGACAAAGCAAGTGCGCTGGTATTGAAACAAGACCGCGATAAAGCTACTGTTAAAGTGGTAGAATATGTACTGGCAGATGAGAAACCTGTAGATTTCTCGCAGGTGAACTCGAGTACAGCCAAAGTTACGGTATCTTTAAAAATGGTAACTACCGATTTTGAGCCATTTGATAAAGACGCCAATAAGAACAGCAACTTCATTACCAAGACCTATAAACTGAAACTGAGTAAAGATGAAGGCTGGAAAGTGCAACAGTAGGAGAAAGACTAAAAACTTAAAGACCAAAGCAGGTTTATCTATTGGGGATTCGGTATTTTGTAGTTGCTTCGTTTTTAAACCCGGTAGCAGCGGAAATCCTTTTACAAACCTTATAGGTTTAAATGTTGTTGTTGAAAGTTAGCACCTATAAGGTTTAGGTAAAAGATTGCAGCGGATAACGGGAACAAATTTAAATTTCAGTACTGCCCGTGCTTTCCAAACTAATATCCTATTTGCTTAAAAAGGACAAACGTTTGTCTTTTGGCTCATGCATAAAATCTACTGTTTTTGTAGCTTTTAACTTGAATAAGACGCCTTTTTTACACTGATATATAGCGAAATAAAGCTGCGTTTTTGTTACCTTTGCACGCAAATTTATTATTCATACCGCATGAGCTTAAATATCCATTACAAGGAAGATTTTCAAAATCGCCATATTGCTCCTAATGAGGCTGATACAGCCGAAATGTTGCACACTGTTGGCGTTAATTCTATTGATGAGCTGATTGAACAAACTGTTCCGACGGCAATTAGGTTAAAACAACCGTTAAATTTGCCGGCAGCAAAGTCAGAAACTGAATATCTTGGTGCTTTAAAACAAACTTCATTGTTGAATAAAGTTTTCAAAAGCTTTATCGGTCAAGGTTATTATGATACCATTACCCCGGGTGTAATTTTACGTAACGTATTCGAAAACCCAGGATGGTATACCCAATATACGCCATACCAGGCAGAGATTGCACAGGGCCGTTTACAGGCTTTATTAAATTTCCAAACGATGGTTATCGATTTAACCGGAATGGAAATTGCCAATGCATCGTTATTAGATGAAGGTACAGCTGCGGCTGAGGCGATGTTTATGCAGTACAGTACGCGTAAAAATCAGGCTGCTAAGAAATTCTTTGTTTCTGAATTGCTTTTTGCCCAAACCATCGATATTTTAAAAACACGTGCCAATCCTTATGGCATTGAGCTGGTTATTGGCAGTCATTTGGATTTCGTAGCTACCGAAGATTTCTTTGGTGCTATTGTACAGTATCCTGCTGGTAACGGTGAGGTTTTCGATTACAAAAACTTTGCTGCCGAATTACACAACTTAAATATTAAATTAACGGTTGCTGCCGATATTTTAAGCTTAACCTTATTAACGCCTCCGGGCGAGTGGGGTGCTGATATTGTGGTAGGTACTACACAACGCTTTGGTATTCCGATGGGTTTTGGCGGACCACACGCAGCATTTTTTGCTACTAAAGAAGAGTATAAACGTTCAATCCCGGGCCGTATTATTGGGGTAACCATCGATAGCCATGGAGATTACGCTTTGCGTATGGCTTTGCAAACCCGCGAGCAACACATCCGCAGGGATAAAGCAACTTCAAATATTTGTACTGCACAGGCATTACTGGCAATTATGGCTGGTTTCTATGCCGCATATCACGGTCCGAAAGGCTTAAAAGCCATTGCTGAGCGTACACACGGTTTAGCTGTAAGTTTGGCTACTACCTTGAAAAACTTAGGTTACGAGCAGTTAAATTCTGCTTATTTTGATACGATCCGTTTTGATTTAGGCGATTTAAAAGGTGGTATTCACGCTTACTGCCTGGATAACGAAATCAACCTGAACTATGTGGGTAACACCGTTACGATTTCGGTTGATGAAACGACAACTTTTGAAGATATTACTTTAATTGCCAAAATCTTTGCAAGGGCTAAAGGCTTTGCAGGCGATCAGGTAGAAGTGGTTGAAAATGTAGAAACAGTAATCCCTGAAGCTTTACAACGTACTTCAGCTTATTTAACACACCCTATCTTTAACGCACACCACTCAGAGCACGAGATGTTGCGTTACATTAAATCGTTAGAGGCAAAAGATTTATCGCTTTGCCACTCGATGATTGCTTTGGGTAGCTGTACGATGAAATTAAACGCAACTGCCGAAATGATTCCGGTTACCTGGTCTCACTTTGGTCGCATTCACCCTTTTGCCCCGGCAGATCAGGTATTGGGTTATTATTCAGTTTTCAATGAACTGGATAAATGGTTAAGCGAAATTACCGGTTTTGCTGCCATGAGTTTGCAACCTAATGCAGGTGCGCAAGGCGAGTATGCCGGTTTAATGGTTATCCGCGCTTATCACCATGATAGAGGCGATTTCCACCGTAATGTGGCTTTAATCCCGGCTTCTGCACATGGTACCAACCCTGCTTCTGCGGCAATGGCCGATATGAAGATTGTGGTGGTTAAATCGTTAGAAAACGGTAACATCGATGTAGAAGATTTAAAAGCTAAAGCAGAACTGCATAAAGATAACCTTTCGTGTTTAATGGTAACTTATCCATCTACGCACGGGGTATTTGAAGAGAGTATTATCGAAATCTGCGAAACCATTCACGCTAACGGCGGACAGGTTTACATGGATGGTGCAAATATGAACGCTCAGGTTGGTTTAACCAGCCCGGCTAATATTGGTGCCGATGTTTGTCACTTAAACTTACACAAAACTTTCTGTATCCCTCACGGTGGTGGAGGTCCTGGTATGGGCCCAATTGGTGTGGCTAAACACCTGGTTCCTTACCTTCCTGGTCACGCTGTAGTGGATATCGATAAAGGAAAATCTATTTCTGCAGTTTCATCTGCACCTTGGGGATCAGCATCGATTCTGATCATTTCTCATGCTTATATTGCCATGATGGGTGCTGAAGGTTTAACCAATGCAACTAAATATGCGATTTTAAATGCCAACTACATGAAAGCGCGTTTAGAGCAACACTTCCCGGTACTTTATTCAGGTGCTCAGGGTCGTTGTGCACACGAAATGATTTTAGATTGCCGTGCTTTCAAAGCTTTCGGTATCGAAGTAACTGATATTGCCAAACGTTTAATGGATTATGGTTTCCATGCACCAACGGTTTCGTTCCCGGTTGCGGGTACTTTAATGGTTGAGCCTACAGAATCGGAACCTAAACATGAGTTAGACCGTTTCTGTGATGCCTTAATTGCTATCAGAAATGAAATTACCCAGGTAGAAAACGGTACTTTAGATAAAACAGATAACCCGCTTAAAAATGCACCGCACACCGTTTCAGTAATTACTGCAAATGAGTGGGAGCATGCTTATAGTCGTCAAACTGCTGCGTTCCCGCTGCCTTATGTGTTAGAGCGTAAGTTCTGGCCTTCGGTTGGTCGTGTTAACGATAGCCATGGCGATAGATCATTAATCTGTGCTTGTCCGCCGGTTGAGAGCTATTTGGAAGAGATCGTTCCTTAAGTAATTCCCTTCGCGTCATTGCGAGGAGGCACGACGAAGCCTGTCTGCTACAGGCAGGCAATCTCCTTAGATATATCTGCAAGTTTTATGAATTTTTTCATAAAGCTTGCAGATTTTTTTGTTTAATGCGAATGTTATTTGCCTAGCAGCAAGCCATCCGAATCTACGTTGTAGCCTTGTATTTTGATCTGGTCGTTTTCTGCAGTTAATGTAACCGTTTCTTTTGATTGGTATTTTGTTCTTTCTACCACGTAGTAAAGCACGTAATTTGCAGATGGATTGGTACCTTTTACCACCTTCGATTCCCAGTGATCGAGCTTTTCGCTTTTAATTTCGCCTAACTTATTTAAGGCTCCGTTTAAATAGTCGTTTAATTTTTCGGTGCTGGTTGCAGCTTTGAATTTTGTGCTCAATAATGGATCTACTTTTTGAAAATCCTTTTTCTGAAGCAATTCGTAAAACTGATCAGCCACTTTCTCTGCGTCTTTTTTATCTTCTTCGCGGTTGATGTAGCTGCTGTTAACATTACAGCTAGTGGCGGTAAAAAGCAAAGTGGTTAAACACAGTGCGGCATAAATTTTATTCTTCATTTTTAGCGTTATTGATTTGGTTTAAATATAGGGTTTAATGTAATAGGCTGCATAGTTCATGCATGATAGTTGGGAGATAGTGGTTAGGTCATCCCCCTGCCCCCTTCAAAAGGGGGACAAGATTTGCTTAAAGTGCTTTGTGCAGTGCTTGCATGTGTTAGTTTTATGCTTGCATGTGTTAGTTTTATGCTTGCATGTGTTAGTTTTATGCTTGCAGGTGTTAGTTTTATGCTTGCAGGTGTTAGTTCTATGCTTGCAGGCGTTAGTTCTATGCTTGCAGGCGTTAGTTCTATGCTTGCAGGCGTTAGTTTTATGCTTGCAGGCGTTAGTTTTATGCTTGCAGGCGTTAGTTTTATGCTTGCAGGTGTTAGTTTTATGCTTGCAGGCGTTAGTTTTATGCTTGCAGGCGTTAGTTTTATGCTTGCCGGTAACCCTTGGTCTTATCCGTCTATAACTTTACAGTTTTGGAGATTAATTACTAAGGCTTTTTTGCCAATTTATTTGATTTACTGATACAGTATAGCGCTTACAGGATTGTTTTCCTTATTGCTGGTTTCAGTTCTTATCTCCGTGGTGGCGCACCGACCTCCGTTCGTTTTCTACTTAAACGCCCCGAAGTGCCATAAAATTCCCGATGGATCGTGCAGGAAACACTCACTGCCCCAATCTTCGTGGCGGACAGGTGTAAGTTTTACATTTTTATATTTGCCGGGTAAATCGAGGGCCAGCAATTGGGTATAATAACGGTCTGCATCGTCAACCTCCATAAAAATCATGGTGTTATCGATCCAATCTTTTACATAAGCGTTCTGGAGGTAAAAAGCCAGATTACCAGTTTTAAATACTGACATCTGCGGACCCAGCGTAGTTTCTTCGAAACCCAGGTCGCGGTAAAAGCTTCTTGATATTTCAAAATCTTTTGCACCAATAAAGGGGCGGATGGATGTTGCTTTGTGGTTCATGTACTTACTATTAAATGTGTTTATTGCTGTATAGTTTGCCTCCTGCAATTGATGCCGGTGCAAAGATAAATATAGCTAAAAGCTGCGTCCAATGGTAGCCGTTAGCACTGAAAAGCGAAAATGTAGCGAAACCGGCAATAATTATTGCTAAAATGTAATTCAGGTTGAGGTTTCGGGTTTTAGCAATCAGCCTTAATACATAACCACTTAATGCGGAAAAGGCACCGCCATAAATTAAGGTAAGCAGTTTGAAAACCAGTGATGCTTCTGCATGTGGCTTTTGACCTGATAAGTTAAAAAGCAAAAGCGACGAAATAACAAATAAGGCGTAGCCCGCTAAAACAGCTAAAATTTTTCTGATCATGTAAAAAGGTTTAACGAATATAAGCTTTAAAAATGCCGGGAACTTTATTTCACATTAAAAAGTAAACAAATTAAACCTTTATTATAAATCTGCAGTCAATAGAATGATTTTAAATAAAACCGATTATTTTTGAAAAACTTAACATAGGTCAATAACAACAGCTAAAAGGTTGATCTATATTTGTATCAAATTAAAAAACCAGAAAATGAAATTAAAAATCTCTTCAATCTTTTTATTAGTAGCAGTTGTTGCTTTATCAGCTTTTAAAAACCCTACTAAACCAGTTACTTATACTGTAGATGCAGCAAAATCGACCATTACTTGGGTTGGTAAAAAAGTAACCGGTTCTCACAACGGAACAATCGCTTTACAATCAGGTTCACTTGCTGTTAATGGTAAAAGTGTAACTGGTGGTACTTTCACCATCGATATGAACTCAATCAAAGATGCTGATGGTAGCGCTAAATTAGAAGGTCACTTAAAAGCTGACGATTTCTTCGGTGTGGCTAAATTCCCAACTTCTACTTTCGTAATTACTAAAGTAGCGGGTAGCGGTGCTAACGTAACTGTATCAGGTAACTTAACCATTAAAGGTATTACTAAACCATTAAGCTTCCCTGCAACTGTAACAGTTAATGCTGATGGTACTGTTTCGGCTTTAGCTGGTAAAATCGTGGTAGATAGAACTAAATATGATATCAAATATGGTTCTAAATCATTCTTCGATAGCATTGGTGATAAAGCAATTAACGATGAGTTTGAATTAGCTGTGAAATTAGTAGCTAAAAAATAAATCCTATCCCTCCACTGAATAGGAGGGCTTGAAAAGCTAAAAGCCCTGGCAGTTTGCCGGGGCTTTTTTAGTTTAGGCACTTTGCACCAATTTTTACCACAGAGGGCACTGAGTTTTACACAGAGAGCATGGAGATTATTAGTTTGTGTGCTTTGTGTCTTTCTTTGTGTGCTCGGTAGTTAAAAAAGAGATTCTGGCCTGCGCCAGAATGACGGCCTGCTTTAGCCACGGAGGCTCGGAAAACACGGAATGTTTTAAATATTGCTCTGTTCGCGCTGTGGTTTTCTTTGTGGGCTCGGTGGTAAAAAAGAGAGATTCTGGCCTGCGCCAGAATGACGACCTGCTTTGGTCACGGAGGCACTGAAGCCACGGAATATTTTAAAAATTGCGCTGTTCGCGCTGTGCTTTTCTTTGCGGACTCTGTGGTTAAAAAAGAGATTCTGGCCTGCGCCAGAATGACGGCAATGATGGGGATCCTGAATATGACATTCCGCGCCCTTTGCGCCTTCTCTTTGCGTACTTTGCGGTTAAAAATTAGAAAGTCTACCTTATTTTAAATCCGCCATCAATTTCATCTACAAAGCCGGTAGCCACACTTTTACTGTGGTAAAACAGGCATTCCCAGTTTTCTGCGGCAGCTCTTTTACCATATTCTTTGCGCAGTTCCATAGCCTTTCTACCATCGAAATCATATTTGGCGATAAAATTTTTGATCAGTTCTTCAGGCTCTGGCAAAACATCGCCGCCAAAAAATACCTTTTGTTTGCCTTCTGTTAAAAGGAAAACCTGATGGTTGGGGCAATGTGCGCCTGTAAATTCATAAGCAATGCTTTCATCAATAGCTCCATCGCCCTCCACAAATGTTAACTGGGCATTGCGTTGTACAAATTCGAAAATATCGGCATGGTATGATGTTGAGGTGCTGCTAAATGCGGTTTCCCACTCGCCACGGTTAATAATGTGTTCGGCATCGGGGAAACTCAATTCGGTTTTGTTGCCTAACTGGTGAATCATACCTCCCGAGTGATCGTAATGCAGGTGCGACATTAAAACCTTCGTTACATCAGTAGGATCGAAACCTGCATTCCGGATATTTTTGTGTAAAATCAATTCGCCATGATCATCGCTAAAACCCAAACCGGTATCGAAAAGAATCAGGTCGTTTTTTAACTCAACCAAAAAAGGCTGTACGTTGATAAACAGCGAAGCTGGTCTGTCTTTAAAATGGTGTATGGCAGGATCGAAAGGAACAAATTTCTTTGTGGCATCAACCGAATAGGTTCCTTCGTATAGGGTATGAACTTGCAAAATTTAAATCTTTAATGTTTCTGCAAAGGTAACAATCTAAATAACAGTATTTGTTTTAGTAAAAGCTTGGATACTTCCTTTTTTTGTAAAATATCATTGCTAAATTTCGGGGAAATTATCCTTTATGAACATTCGCGTTTTAATTCTTTTATTGGCTTTTAGTTTTTCTACCCGCCTAAGTGCGCAGCAACGTCCTAATGTAATTATTGTATTGGCTGATGATATGGGCTATGCCGATATTTCCTGTTATGGAAGTCCGCTAATTAAGACGCCGTTTTTAGATGGGATGGCAGCAAAAGGAATTAAAGCGACGAATTTTGTAACCACCTCGCCAACCTGTACGCCCTCCAGAGCATCGTTGCTTACAGGCAGGTACTGCAGCCGGATGGATTTACCAAGACCAATAGGTCCGGGTGAGAAGGCAGGGATCCCTGAAGATGAAATTACGATTGCACAAATGCTTAAACAATCGGGTTATGCAACAGCATTGGTAGGTAAATGGCACTTAGGCGATCATGGTGTTTCGTTGCCAAACAAAAAAGGTTTCGATGAATTTTACGGTCTGTTGTATAGTCACGATTACCGGGCCCCTTACGTAAAAACCGATACTACCATTAAAATTTTCAGAAATACCAAACCTGAAATTTATAAACCGCACGATAGCATTTTAACCAGCTCGTACACGCGCGAATCGATTAAGTTTATTAAGAAAAACGCAGCAGCGAAAAAGCCGTTTTTCCTGTATCTGGCGCAAAATATGCCGCATTTACCGGTTGCCTTTGCTGCACAAAAGAGCCGTAAAACACCGTCGGCAGGTGGCGAGCTGGGCGATGTAATTGAAGATATGGATGCGGACCTGGCACAAATCTGGAAACAGGTGGTTGCTTCGGGACAAGCCGATAACACGATTTTTATTTTTACCAGTGATAATGGCCCATGGATTAATGCCCCGGCGCGGATGTACCAGGATGGCTTTACCAAATTTTACCATGTGGGTTCGGCAGGTGTTTTCAGGGGATCGAAAGGCATTTCTTATGAAGCCGGTCACCGTGTACCTTTTATTGTTTACTGGAAAGGCCATACCCTTAGCGATACACAGTTAACTAAACCCATTTCGAACCTGGATGTTTTGCCTACACTTGCCGACTGGACCAAAACAAAGCTTCCGCAAAGGGTTTATGATGGCGAATCTATTGCTGCTTTGCTAACGACCAAAAACTACAATAAGCCGCACCGTCCGATTTATTACCACAATTACGTTTTAGAAGGTGTAAAGGATGGCGATTGGAAACTGCGGATTACCAAAAATGATAATAAGGAACTTACTGAGCTGTATAATCTTTCTTGGGATCCTGCTGAACGGGTAAACCTCGCAGATGATGCCAAATATGCTGCTCAGAAGGAACACTTAATGAAACTTTACCAGGAATATCCGGGGAACTCGAAGTAAGGTCGTTTTATTTTCTCCCGCAGATTTAAGGGAATAACGCAGATATGGTTGCTGTTATTTGTTACTGTTTAAAATCTGCGCTTTCCGCGTGATCAGCGGGAAATGGGTGTGCTATTTTTCTCTGGCAGATTTAAGGGAATAACGCAGATATAATTGATGTTCTTTGTTGTTGTTAAAAATCTGCGCTTTCTGCATGATCAGCGGAAAACAGGTGTACTATTTTTTCTCCCGCAGATTTAAGGGAATAACGCAGATATGGTTGCTGTTATTTGTTACTGTTTAAAATCTGCGCTTTCCGCGTGATTAGCGGGAAATGGGTGTGCTATTTTTCTCTGGCAGATTTAAGGGAATAACGCAGATATAATTGATGTTCTTTGTTGTTGTTAAAAATCTGCGCTTTCTGCATAATCGGCGAGAAACAGGTGTGCTATTTTTTCTCCCGCAGATTTAAAGGATTAATACGCAGATATAATTGATGATTTTGTTGTTTAAAATCTGCGCTTTCTGCGTGATTAGCGGAAAACAGGTGTACTATTTTTTCTCCCGCAGATTTAAGAGAATAACGCAGATATAATTGATGTTATTTGTTGTTGATGTTTAAAATCTGTGCTTTCTGCGTGATCAGCGGGAAACAGATGTGCTAATTTTTCTCCCGCAGATTTAAAGGATTAATACGCAGATATAATTGATGATTTTGTTGCTTAAAATCTGCGCTTTCTGCGTGATCAGCGGGAAACGGGTGTGCTATTTTTCTCCCGCAGATTTAAGGGAATAACGCAGATCTGGTTGCTGTTTAAAATCTGCGCTTTCAGCGTGATCAGCGGGGAACTGGCGTGCTATTTTTCTCCCGCAGATTTAAGGGAATAACGCAGATATAATTGATGTTATTTGTTGCTGTTTAAAATCTGCGCTTTCAGCGTGATCAGCGGGAAACAGGTGTGCTATTTTTCTCCCGCAGATTTAAGGGAATAACGCAGATATAAATGATGATTTTGTTGTTTAAAATCTGCGCTTTCTGTGTGATCAGCGGGAAATAAATGTTTATCGAACACTTTCAGAAAGGCTTTAAACTACATTTTTAGCGCCATAACTTTCGTTATCTAAGGATTACTGCCATCATATCCAATTAAAATGTATATTTACTGTTCGGAAACAGAATAAATGGAAAAAAGATGGGTGCTTGCGTCAAATTGTGATGATGCTACGATAACTACGATTGCAGAACAACTGAATATAGATCGCTCGCTGGCGCAAATATTGGTACAAAGAAATATTTGCGACTTCGATCAGGCAAAAGATTTCTTCAGGCCGGATTTAGATCACCTGCATAATCCTTTCTTAATGAAGGATATGGATGCCGCCATTGCGAGAATTGAAACTGCTTTGGCAAACCACGAAAAAATCCTGATATATGGCGATTATGATGTAGATGGTACAACTTCAGTAGCCCTGGCTTTCAGTTTCTTTTCTCAGTTAACTTCAAACATTGAATATTATATCCCCGACCGTTATTTAGAAGGCTACGGCATTTCTACGGCCGGTATAGATTATGCGAATGAAAATGGCTTCTCGTTAATTATTGCGCTCGATTGCGGGATAAAATCTATCGACAAAATTGATTATGCCAATACTTTAGGCATTGATTTTATCATTTGCGATCACCATCTACCCGGAGATGAATTACCGAAAGCTGTTGCCGTTTTAGATCCGAAAAGGGCCGATTGTCCTTACCCATTTAAAGAACTGGCAGGCTGCGGTATAGGTTTTAAACTGGCACAGGCGTATGCTCAAAAACACCAGCTGCCTAAAGAAAGTTATTTGCAGTATCTGGATCTGGTGATGATCAGTATTGCTGCCGACATTGTACCCATTGTAGGCGAGAACCGTATTTTGGCACATTATGGTTTGAAAAAATTAAATACCAACCCTTGTGAAGGTTTGCGCGCTTTAATGGAGGTTTCGGGTAAAACCGAAAATTATACCATTACGGATGTGGTTTTTACACTCGGTCCGCGGATAAATGCTGCAGGTAGAATAGACCACGCCAAGCATGCGGTAGCCATGTTGCTTTGCCAGGTTGATGGCAATGCTTTGGAGCAGAGCGAGCTGATTAACCTGAAAAACACCGAACGTAAAACTTACGATCAGGACATTACCCGCGAAGCGCTGGCCTTGATTGGCGATAGTGAAATACTGATTAACAGAAAAACCACTGTGGTATTTAACGAGAACTGGCATAAAGGTGTAATTGGGATTGTGGCTTCGCGCTTAACGGAGAAATATTACCGTCCAACTATCGTGCTTACGAAATCAAATGGTCATGTGGCAGGTTCGTGCCGTTCGGTAGTGGGTTTCGATTTATACGAGGCGCTGAGTGGCTGTGCCGATTTATTGGATCAGTATGGTGGTCATAAATTTGCCGCAGGCTTAACCATGCAGGAACATAATGTAAATGCCTTTGCCGATAAGTTTGAAGAAATTGTAGCGGCTAGCATTACCGAAGAGTTGTTAACGCCAATGATTAAAATAGATGCCGAAATAGAGCTATCGCAAATTGAAGGTAAGTTTTACCGGATTTTGGCGCAAATGGGGCCTTTCGGACCAGAAAACATGGCGCCGGTTTTTGTTACCCATGGGGTATATCTGGCGCAACATGCCATGGCTGTTGGTGCAAATCACTTAAAAATTAATGTAAAACAACAAAATTCGCCTATTTTTGAGGGCATCGCATTTGGTTTGGGAGAATTTCAAAACCAATTGCTGCCAAGAGTACCTTTTTCTATTTGTTATACCATTGAAGAAAATGTGTGGCGGGATAAGAAGCGTTTGCAACTGAATATTAAAGGAATAAAAGTTAATTAATTAAACTTTAATAAACCTCGCAGGTTTAATTTGGCATGGCCGTTTTAAAAACCTGCGAGGTTTAGTGTAGAGATATATGATACTAAAAGCCGAAAATCTGGTTAAAAAATATAAACAGCGTACTGTGGTAAACAACGTTTCGTTTAACGTAAACCAGGGCGAAATTGTGGGTTTGCTGGGGCCGAACGGGGCGGGTAAAACTACTTCGTTTTATATGATTGTGGGATTGATTAAACCCAACGAAGGGCGTATTTTTTTAGAGGAAGAAGATATTACCGAAGATGCCATGTACCGCAGGGCACAAAAGGGAATCGGCTATCTTGCTCAGGAAGCATCAGTTTTTAGGAAACTTACTGTTGAAGATAATATTCTTGCGATTCTGGAAATGAGCAACATGAGCAAGGAAGAGCAAAAAGATAAACTCGAAGAATTAATTAACGAATTTAGCTTGCATAAAGTGCGCAAAAACCGTGGCGATTTATTGTCTGGAGGAGAGCGTCGCCGTACCGAAATTGCACGTGCTTTGGCTGCAAATCCGAACTTTATTTTACTGGATGAACCATTTGCCGGGGTAGACCCCATTGCGGTAGAAGAAATACAGAGTATTGTGGCTAAACTGAAAACCAAAAATATCGGTATTTTAATTACCGACCACAACGTACAGGAAACCCTTTCCATTACCGATAGGGCCTATTTGCTCTTTGAAGGGAAAATCTTAGAGCAGGGGGTACCAGAGGTACTGGCCGAAAACGAGATGGTGCGAAAAGTATATTTGGGATCGAACTTCGTGTTAAAACGTAAGAAATTTGATGTTTAATTTTCAGGTTAGGGATAAATTATTGCCAACCACAAACAAATTTTAATTTCGGGTGTTGCCTAAACTTTATGCTTAAACAAATTACTGTAAACCCAGGTGCTGTAGATAAAAGAATAGAAACTTTTGATCAAATGATATTCATTAATTTTAACCATTAAGATGGCAATTGTAAATTCGATTTTTACCTGGTTAATGAAAAAGCGGATCCACCAGATCGAGCTTTTTATGAAATATCCGCATGATGTTCAGGAAGAATGGTTCCATACGCTGATTGATAGTGCCGAAAATACCGAATGGGGCAAACGGTACGATTACAAAACCATTTTAACGGTACAGCAATACCAGGAACGCGTTCCCATCCAAAATTACGATACTTTAAAGCCTTATATTGAGCGCATGCTCAATGGGGAGCAGAATATCCTTTGGCCATCAGATATCAGGTGGTTTGCAAAATCATCAGGTACCACCAGCGATAGGAGTAAATTTATACCGGTTTCGGAAGAAAGCTTAGAAGAATGCCATTTCAAAGGTGGTAAAGACATGCTTTCTATTTACTGTAACAACCGGCCCGATAACCAGATGTTTACCGGTAAAAGCCTGGTTTTAGGTGGCAGCCATCAGGTAAACCAATTAAACGAAGATTGTTTTTATGGCGATTTATCGGCAGTACTTATTAAAAACCTGCCCATCTGGGCCGAGTTTTACCGTACGCCCGATATGTCTATCGCTTTGATGGACAACTACGAAATTAAAATGGATAGGATGGCCGAGGCCACTATCAACGAAAATGTAACCAGTATTTCGGGCGTACCTACCTGGACGATCGTACTGGCTAAAAAAGTGCTCGAACTTACAGGCAAAAGCAATTTGCTCGAAGTTTGGCCAAACCTCGAAGTGTATATTCATGGAGCAGTAAACTTTGCGCCGTACCGCGAGCAGTTTAAGCAGCTCATCCCATCGGCAGATATGTATTATTTGGAAACCTACAATGCCTCTGAAGGCTTTTTTGGGATCCAGGATCAGGACGATTCGGATGAAATGTTATTGATGCTTGATTACGGTATTTTCTATGAATTTATTCCGATGGAACACATTGGAGAAGAAAATCCGAAAGCGCTGGTTTTGGGCGAAGTGGAGTTGTATAAAAACTACGCCATTGTAATTTCTACCAATGGAGGTTTGTGGAGGTATATGATAGGCGATACGATTCAGTTTACCTCATTGGCTCCTTACCGCATTAAAATTACCGGGCGTACCAAACACTTTATCAATGCATTTGGCGAAGAGGTTATTATCGATAATGCCGAACAGGCCTTAACGAAAGCCTGCCAGGAAACGGGTGCCGAAATTAAAGACTATACTGCCGGTCCGATTTATTTTAAAGGGGAAAAAGCAGGAGGCCACGAATGGATTATTGAGTTTGATAAACAGCCTGATGATTTTGAGAAGTTTGTAGACATTATGGATCAAACCTTGCGCGAGGTAAATTCTGATTACGATGCCAAGCGCTTTAAGGATATGGCATTATGCCGGCCAAAAGTACACAATGCACCTGCACATACTTTTTATAACTGGTTAAAGGCTAAAGATAAACTGGGCGGTCAGCATAAAGTACCACGTTTAGCCAACGAGCGGAAATATGTAGAGGATATTCTGGAGATGATGAAAAACGCTTCTTAAAACAGACTTTATTGCCATAAAGATGAAGAAAAGCATCAGCTATTTAAGCGTGGCCTGGCTCTTGTTTTTTGGCTACTTTTTTGTACTCATGCTGCAGATTACCCTGCGTTATCTGCCATTTGGAACTGAAGTGGCTTTTCTGCAAATCAAACAAACCGAGGTAACCGGAATTAGCGCCTATCTGCCTGTTTTTTATATCCATGTATACAGTGCCATATTTGTTTTGCTGGCCGGTTTTACACAGTTTAATCCTAAAATACTTTCAAAATATCCTAAAATCCATCGTTTATTGGGTTACCTGTACGCAGGTGTGGTTTTAATTTTGGCAGCACCTTCGGGTATTTTTATCGGCTGCTTTGCCAATGGTGGCTTAATGGCCAAAACTTCCTTTATTATTTTAGGCGTTTTGTGGTTTTGGTTTACATTCAAGGCGGTGCAATTCATTATCAACCGGAAAATAAAAGCGCATAAAAAAATGATGTGCCGCAGTTTTGCCCTGGCAACTTCGGCCATAACATTAAGGCTTTGGAAAGTTATTTTAGTATATTTATTTCATCCTGCCCCAATGGATGTTTACCAGATTATTGCCTGGCTGGGCTGGATCCCCAATTTATTACTCGCCGAATGGCTTATTAAACGGAAAATAATTTAATTGATGAAAAGAATCTTGTTATTAGCGCTGCTCCCATTTTTGATGCTTTCTTGCAGGGAAAACAAAAAAACAAATGCACAAAAACAAGCTGGCGGTATAGCACAGCAGGAAATCCACAAAGAGCTGTATGGCTTTTGGGTGGGCGATTTTTACACGCAGGATGAATTGGAATACGATGGCGATATGACAGATGCGGTAAAAAAACTGAATATCAACATTAAAAAGATTACAAAAGATACTGTTATTGCACAAAGTGTGGTTTCGGGTAACAGCCGGCCATTGTTGGGTAAACTATCTGATGATGGCGGTAAAATTACGTTTGTTTTAGATGAACCAGGAAGTGAAAAATACGACGGGAAATTTGAAATTACACTTGTTGGCGATACTTTAATTGGTAAATGGAATGCCTATAAAACAGCACTGAAATGGCCGGAGAAGCAGTTTAAATTATTGAAAAAAGCCTTTATTTATAACGCCAGCCTGATGTTGCCCACAGAGGCCAGTTATGTAGACTGGAGCGATCATAAAATGGTTGAGCATTTAGATACCCTCGAAGATGGAACCATAGATTCGCTAGGTGCCAATGCTTTTTACAGGAGTGCTTCTGATCAGATTTTTAAGTTAAATGCTTCTACAGTTTTATTAAATGAGGCTGATTTAAAGAATTTGCGAAAACTCGATTTGCAGATTATCAAAAACACCATTTTTGCACGTCATGGTTACGCTTTTAAGAAGCAGACTTTCCGTAATTTTTTCGATCCAGTTGAGTGGTATGTGCCGGTTAAAAACAATGTTGATAACGATTTAACGGCAATAGAAAATAAAAATATCAAGTTATTAGATCGCTTTACCAAATATGCCGAAGACAATTACGATGCTTTTGGCCGTTAATTTGTAATAGATTGAGCATGAAATTGAACAGGCAAAAAATATTGGATTTCTTTAAAAAATCGCAAAGCAAAGCTACAGTGATTTTGAACGATAAAACCAGGGCCAGTAAAACCATAAAGGATGCACTGGGCAAGGCTGTAACCAATAAAGGTGATCTGGAAGGTGTTTGGGCAAAACTGGTATTATTGTTTGCCGTATCTAAAGATTATGTAAACGGCAGCTATACCGAAATCCCCAAACGATCAATCGTTGCCATTTTGGGTGGACTCGTTTATTTCCTGTCGCCCATTGATGTGATTCCGGATTTTGTGCCTGCATTAGGTTTTATTGATGATATCTATATCTTAAACCTGGTGTACAGGCAGGTGCTTAAAGACCTGGAAAAATATAAAGCCTGGAAAGATGCACAGGGAAAAATAATCGATATAGATGGCTCACCCGCATAAAAGCTTTTTAGATTGGCTGGGCGGGCATTTGTTAAGTTGTCCGTTTAAAACCCATTTCGGAATCGATTGCCCCGGCTGTGGTTTACAGCGATCGGTATTGGCTTTGCTAAAGGGCGATTTAATAGATTCTTTTCGCTTTTATCCGGCAACACTTCCCTTAATTTTTATTGTATTTTTTACACTCATCCACCTCAAATTCGACTTTAAATTCGGTGCACAGTTGATTAAAATCGTTTTTGCAGGTATTGCAGTAATTATCTTAATCAATTACATTTACAAAATATACAATCACCAACTACTAAGTTAAACACTTACTCATGTCAGAAGAACAGGAAAACCCGCAAGAAAATAAACCTATTGACCTTTCGAAGAACGAGGAATCAACTGTACAGCCTATAAACCAAGGACCTGTAACACCACCACCATTTCAACAACCACCACCGTTTCAGCAGCCGCCCCCATTCGGGCAGTTTGGCGGAGGTTTTGGTCAGCAAAATTTACCTAACGCCACTGCGGCACTTGTTTTGGGGATTATTGCTTTGCCAGCTTGTTGTTTTTATGGCATATTCGGTTTGATTTTTGGTATTATCGCCTGGATTTTGGGAAGTGGTGATATGAAAAAGTATCAGCTTAATCCAGGATTGTATACTGAATCATCATATAAAAATGCAAAAGCAGGTAAAATTTGCGGTATGATTGCTACAATCCTAAGTGTTTTAACCATACTGTTTTTTGTGCTGGTTATAGTAGGAGCGATCACTAATCCTCAGATGTACGACGATTTTATTCGCGGAATGAAATAATACCCTTCATTTAATTTTACCTTAAAAATATAAACCGGATGGTACATGCCATCCGATTTTCGTATTTTTGTAGCGTTAAGTTGTAAATAATAAACTCATTATAATGTATCCAGAATATTTAGTAGAACCTATGCGTAAGGAATTAACGAACGCAGGTTTTCAGGAATTAAAAAACGCAGCAGATGTAGATCAAGCCATTAAAGGCGAAGGAACTGTGTTAGTTGTGGTAAACTCGGTTTGTGGTTGTGCGGCAGCAAATGCACGCCCTGCAGCAAGAGCAGCAGCAGCACACGAAAAACACCCTGATAAATTGGTTACTGTTTTTGCAGGTATGGAAAAAGAAGCTGTAGATCAGGCCAGAAATTACATGATGCCTTTCCCTCCGTCATCGCCAGCTATGGCTTTATTTAAAGATGGTAAATTGGTACACATGATCGAGCGTCACCAGATTGAAGGCAGACCAGCGCAAATGATTGCTGAGAACCTGATTGGTGCTTTCGAACAATACTGTTAGTAAGATTGCACCGATTGGTGGCTTATACAGATATTTAGATTACACTGATTGATATCATCTTAATCAGTGTAATCTTTCAAATCTATAAATCGGTGCTATTAAAAGTCTTTATTGAGCAATTTCTCCAGCTCACCGAACGAAACGTTCATTCTTACCCGGCCTTGTTTGGCATACGAAATTTCTCCTGTTTCTTCCGAAATAATTACTGCTACAGCATCTGTAGTTTCAGAAACGCCAATACCTGCCCGGTGTCTTAAACCAAATTGTGCGGGTAACTGATCGTTATCTGTTAAAGGTAAAATACAACTTGCGCTTTTAATTTTGTTCTCAGAAATTACCACGGCACCATCGTGCAGCGGACTGTTTTTCTGGAAAATACTTTCGAGGAGCCGTTTGGATATTTTGGCATCAACCAGCTCACAGCTGTTGGCAAAAAACTGTTCGTCGTAAAATTTAACAAACACAATCAACGCACCTGTTCTGGTTTTTTTCATGCTTTTACAAGCATCGATGATGGGTTTTATCCGCGTTAGGTTGTTCCGTTCAATTTCTTTGCGGCCAAATAAATAACCCCACCAGGCCTTGTTTTTCTGTAAAAAGGCATTTTTACCAATGAGCAGCAGGAAGCGCCTGATTTCGGGGTGAAAAATAACAATGAGGGCAATGATCCCCACGCTCATGAATTTATCGATGATGGTGGTCAGCAATTTCATGTTCAACGCATCTACCACCCGGTAAAATATGGCAATAATGAGCATGCCGACAAGCAGGTTTACTGCCAGGGTATTGCGGATTAGTGTGTATACATAATAAATTAACAGTGCCACTAGCACAATATCTACCACATCGGTAATGGTGAATTTTACAAAGTCGAAATCTAATCCTTTCATTGTGGGTAAGATAGTAAAACAGTTTCTATATTGGTTAACTGTATAAATTGTTTAATTGGTTAATTGTTGAGATTAGGTTAATTGTTCAAAACGTTTAATTGGTTAATGGCCTTGAAAACCTAATTTTTTAATACTGATTTACGTAAAGCATTCAATTTGTTTGTTAATTCATCTAGCTTAAGTCTGTATGCAATGTATTCTTCTTCACTAATGTAAGCGAGGTCATAAGCACCAATAATGTGGTTAATTGTTTCTATCGCACTTGAATAAGCAATGGTTATAAAATGCGCTTTGTCCTTCGACGTAACTCTGGCTGAACCTTCTGCTAAACAATCGCCAATACTGCTTGCAGATCTTTTAAGTTGGCTTGTTAATCCAAATATTTCTTCTTTAGGAAATTTTCTGGTCAAATGGTAAATGTCTTTTCTAAACATTCTTGCTTTTTGCCAGGTTTCTAGTTTTTCAAAGGAATAAATATGCATCGTAATTAAGTTTTAGTTTAATCAGGGGATGATATCAAATATAAGCGATAGATTGCTAATTAACCAGTAGGTTGTGCTTTATCAATTTAAACAATTAATAACCAACTATGGCTGGTCAATTAACCAGTTTAAACAGCAATTAACCCAACATTTCCACCAGCCTCACGCACTCCACAGCCTCCCTCACATCATGTACCCTCAAAATGCCTGCGCCTTTTTGGAGGGCGATGGTATTCAGTACCGAAGTGCCATTCAAAGCTTCGGCTGCGGTAGTGCCCAATGTTTTATAAATCATTCCTTTGCGCGAGAAACCAACAAGCACCGGAAGTTTAAAAACCCTGAAAGCCTCCATCTGGTTTAGTAACTCGTAATTGTGCGCAATGGTTTTTCCGAAACCAAATCCGGGGTCGATAATCACATCGTGGATGTGCAATGCTTTCAGTTCTGCTACTTTCTTGGCCAGGTAATCTACAACTTCCAGTGTTACGTTTTCGTAAACCGGGTTTTGCTGCATATTTTGTGGTGTGCCCTGCATGTGCATAATCATGTAAGGTACCTGCAATCTGGCAACGGTTTCGAACATCAGCTCGTCCATGTCGCCCGAGGCAATATCGTTAACAATATGTGCGCCGGCCTGAATGGTTGCTTCGGCTACTTTGGCCCTGAAGGTATCGATAGAAAAAATGGCTTCTGGAAAGGCTTCGGATAAACTGGCCACTACCGGCACCAGCCGATCTATTTCTTCCTGTTCGGAAATATCCTTTGCACCTGGTCTTGAAGAATAACCGCCAATATCGATAAATGTAGCACCTTCAGTCAGGTATTGTGCTGTTTTGGCCAGGGCCTCATCTATTGATTTTGTTCTGCTGTTGCTGTAAAAAGAATCGGGTGTGATGTTGAGAATTCCCATCACTTTTGGGCGACTTAAATCGATAAGCCGACCTTTTATATTTAAGCTTTGCTTGGGCTCAAAAAAGTTTTTTTCTGCCATAATAAACCCTTTCGGGATTTGGGTTTCGCTTTAAAAATGTATCTTTAGCTTTTGTTTTTCACGACAAAAATACACTAAAAACTAAATAAATATTGGCTTTGGCACAAACAAATACGGCTACAGAATTTGATGAAGTGATTGCAGTTTGCAGATCATTATTTTTAAAGAAAACGAAAGATTATGGTACCGCCTGGCGGATATTAAGACCAAGCTCTATCACCGATCAGATTTTTATCAAAGCCCAGCGCATTCGCACTTTGGAAGAAAAAAAAGTAAGTAAAGTAGGGGAGGGTGTAACCTCAGAATACATTGGTATTGTGAATTATTGTGTTATTGCCATGATGCAGCTCGAACTTAACGAAAACGATCCGAATGAAATGCCTTTCGAAACTGTAGAAAAGCTGTTTGAAGAAAAAGTTACTGAAACCAGGGATTTAATGTTTGCCAAAAATCACGACTATGGTGAGGCCTGGCGCGATATGCGCATCAGCTCGCTTACCGATCTGATTTTGATGAAAATTTTCAGGGTTAAACAAATCGAAGATAATGAAGGGCAGACCCTGGCATCAGAAGGGGTAAAAGCAAATTACCAGGATATGTTGAACTATTCGGTTTTCGCCCTGATTAAACTGGGGGTTAAATAACTTTCCATCTAAGCATAGCCATTAAATATTATTACGACTGAAAAACAGATTATACCGATGCAAAACGTACTTTTAAGATTCTCCCGATTTTTTGTTGGTGCTTTATTTATCTTTTCCGGCTTAATCAAAGCCAACGATCCATTGGGTTTTGGCTATAAACTGCAGGAGTATTTCGAGGTTTTTCACATGGGCTTCCTGAACGGGATGGCTACCGGTATTGCCATTTTGCTGTGTACCCTCGAAATTGTTTTAGGGGCTTTGTTGTTACTGGGTTTCTGGAGTAAAAAAGTAGCTTGGGGGTTGCTGTTGCTCATCATTTTCTTCACGTTGTTAACCTTTATTTCGGCGGCATTTAAAGTGGTAACCAGCTGTGGTTGCTTTGGCGATGCCATTCCGCTTACCCCATGGCAATCGTTTAGTAAAGATTTGATCTTGCTGGTATTGATTCTCATCATCTTTGCCAAAAAGGAGCTAATTCAGCCCTTATTTAAAAAGGAAGCTACTCAACGTAATATTGCTTTGGCGGTAACCATCTTATCTTTGGGTTTTGGCCTTTATACCTACAACGTATTACCGGTTATGGATTTTCTTCCTTATAAGGTAGGTGCGCATATTCCTTCATTAATGGTGATCCCTCCGGGAGAAAAGCCTGATGAGTTCGAAATCATGTATCACCTTAAAAATAAGAAAACCAATGCGGAAAAGGATATGAGCGATAAAGCCTATCTTAAAACCGAAATCTGGAAAGATAACAATTGGGAAATTATTGGTGAGCCTACCAAAAGGCTGGTAAAAAAAGGCTATGAGCCTAAAATCAAGGATTTGGTAATTACCGATGCTTCAGGAACTGATTATACTAAAGAGCTGATCGAAAACCCTTACTATAGTTTAATTTTTGTAGCCTACGATCTTAAAAATACGAACGAAAGTGCCATTGGTAAATTGAATGCCATTGCCATAAACGCTACACAGCAGTTTAACATCCGTACGGTTTTATTAACTTCCAATTCGGCACAGGATGCAGAGGCTTTTATCAAAAAGAATAACTTGTTTTCTGAAGTTTTTTATGCGGATGCCGTGCCACTGAAAAGTATGGTAAGGGCTAACCCAGGTGTACTGCTGTTGAAGAACGGAGTGGTAATTAATAAATGGCACTACCACAACGTGCCCACTTTTGATCAGTTGAGCAGGAAATATTTCGATAAGTAAAATGATTGGTTATGCACTAAAAAAACTCTTGTATGGATTGCTGGTAATGGCTGGCGTTGTACTGGTTGTTTTTGTGCTATTTAATATCCTACCCGGCGATCCTGCCCGGATGACCATGGGGCAACGTGCCGATGTACAATCGCTCGAAGCGGTACGTAAAGAGTTTGGTCTGGACCGTTCGAAACCCATTCAGTTTGTTTTGTATGTGAACGATTTATCGCCTGTTAGTGTGCTCGATAATGATACTGCGACCCAACAGAAATATCATTACGCTAAACTAATGATCTTCGGTAAAAAGGCCGTCGTGATTAAATGGCCATATCTGCGCAGTTCTTATCAAACGAGGCGCGATGTGACTGAAATTCTTGCTGAAACCGTTCCAAATACTTTTATCCTGGCCTTAACCGCCATGATTTTCGCCACACTGATTGGTGTGTTTTTAGGTGTGCTATCAGCTGTATATAAAGATTCGTGGATTGATAAATCGGCCAATGCCTTCGCTATTTTGGGTATTTCGGCGCCCTCTTTTTTTGCCGGGATCATTATTGCCTGGCTTTTCGGTTTCGTACTGAGCAACTATACAGGATTAAAAATGAGCGGAAGTTTATATTCTTACGATCCTTTTAACGGAGAAGTACTAACCTTACGCAATTTATGGTTACCGATGATTACTTTGGGGCTGAGGCCACTGGCCATTATTGTGCAGCTTACGCGGAGTGCCATGCTCGACGTACTGGCCCAGGATTACATCAGGACAGCCAGGGCAAAGGGTTTAAGCAGGAATACGATTATTTATAAACATGCTTTAAAAAATGCCATGAATCCCGTTATAACCGCTATTTCTGGCTGGTTTGCTTCTTTATTGGCCGGATCGTTTTTTGTGGAATATATTTTTGGCTATAACGGACTGGGCAGAACAACCGTAACTGCATTAGAAATGTCTGATTTTCCTGTAGTAATGGGATCGATATTATTTATTGCCTTTGTTTTCGTTGTAATTAATATATTGGTCGATATTTTGTACGCCTATATCGATCCGAGGGTGAAACTGGCGTAACCCAAAAAATAATAAGCATGAGCAATACGAATCATACAAACAGCGAAAATTTAACTACTGTTCCAGGTAAAACAATTTCAGGAATCATTTTTTTGGTGGGGTACATGGGATGTGGTAAAAGTACAAAAGCCAAGCAATTGGCTCACCGGTTGGATTGCCCTGTAATTGATCTTGATGCTGAAATCGTTGCCAAAACCGGAAAGAGCATTGCCGAATATTTTGCTGAGTTTGGTGAGAGCGGTTTTAGGGATTATGAAAGTGAAATGCTTAAAACTTTCGATTACCCCGAAACCTGTGTGGTTGCTACCGGTGGTGGTTTGCCCTGTTTCTTCGATAACATGGAGTGGATGAATGCGCACGGTGAAACAGTTTACCTGCAAATGGAACCTGCCGCTTTGGTATCGCGCTTGCACAATCGCCAGAAACGACCTTTAATTAAAGATTTAAACGACGAACAATTGCTGGTATTTATTAAAGAAAAACTACAGGAGCGCGACCCTTTTTACACCCAGGCCAAATTAATTGTCGATGCCTTTGATCTGGACGGCGAAAAACTGGAAACAGCACTTAAGGCTTAATCCCTCCAGATACTTGATACTATATACCCGATACTATATACCTGATACTAATTACCTGCTACTAATACCCACTACTACCTTAAACCACTTCATCAACACAATCACTTACAATTTTAGCCGAGAGCAAAGCCAGGGGAATGCCTCCGCCGGGATGAACACTCCCTCCGCAAAAGAATAAATTTTTAACCTTTGAGCTGAAGTTGGGGTGCCTCAGAAATGCAGCAAACTGATTGTTTGAGCTATTGCCGTACAAGGATCCCTGGTAGGAACCGGTTTTACTTTCTATGCTTCGTGGATCTAAAATCTGTTCGCAAACAATATCTTTCGCTATATTCCGGTTTAAAATGCGGCTGATTTTTTTGATGATATTGGCTCTTGCCTGCTGAATGAGCTGATCCCAGTCTTGGCCATTATTGGCGGGGACATTAATCATGACAAACCAGTTTTCGCTATCTAAAGGGGCATCAGTACGGAGGTGTTTACTGCTAATGTTAATGTAAACCGTGGGATCGTTGCTGATGGTTTTATCTTTCCAGATGCTATTAAACTCTTGCTGATAATCTGCTGCAAAAAAGATGTTGTGTAAGCCTAAATCACTATAATTACCATCCATACCCCAGTAAAAAATTAAGGCAGAGCTGCTGCGTTCCTGGCTGATTAACTTTTTAGGTTGTGTTATATCTTTAAGCAAGTTTTTATAGGTAAACCAGATGTCCAGATTCGAAATCACTACCTCCGCAGGATGGATTTTATCGTTAACCATTACATTCTGGACTTTAGGTTTGCGTCCGCTGGTATACCGTATTTCTTCGACCTTTTGGTTGTAATGGAATTTTACACCCAAGTCTTCTGCCAGTTTTACCAGGCCACTAACAATGCCGTACATCCCGTTTTTAGGTAAATAAGCCCCGAAATGGTACTCGAAATGTGGAATAACGTTTAAAGTTGCCGGAGCCTGGTACGGGTTGGAGCCATTGTAAGTAGCGTAGCGGTTAAAGAGTTGGGCAATTCTGGCATCTTTAAAAAAACTGTTATTGGCCTCTTGCTGTGTCCTGAAAGCATCGATTTGCCCAAATCTGAAAACTGATTTTAGGGTATCCCAATGGAGGTAACTTTTCAACTTGTGGAGCGTGCGTTCTAGAAATACTTTGTGGGTTACGTCGTAAATGGTCGCACTTTTTTTCAGAAACTTTTCAACTTCTGCTGCGGTTGACTCGGTTTTTGTTTCAATTTCCCGTGCAAAGGCATTTAAATCAGCTTTAGCCGTTAACCTTAATCCATCTTCGTAAAAATAACGGCAAATTTCTTTTAGCCTGGTATATTCAAAATAATCGTTTGAATTTTTACCGGCGAGCTGAAACAATTCATCAACATACTGTGGCATGGTAAACAGGCTGGGGCCTGCATCAAACCTGAATCCATTCATCCTGATCTCTGCCAGTTTGCCACCTGGTTTAGAGCCAGCTTCAAAAACGCTTACCTCATATCCCTTTATGCGCAGGCGGATAGCCGAAGCGATTCCGGCAATCCCGGCACCGATAACTATTGCTTTTGGTTTATCCATTAAACTATTTCAACTCCTCCAGATATACCTTCGTCTGCTTTTCAATTTCTCCGGTTGCAAATTTAATGGCAGAACCCACTCTTGTGGTTTGAGGTTTAACCGCCATTTTATTGATAGTAGCCAATGCATCAATATACCACTTGCTCCAAACCTCAATAATATGCTTTTCTTCTGCTACGGATTTACCTGCTGCTATAGCCTTTTTGCTTAAATCGAATTCGGTTTTTAAGCGGCTGAGTGCATCAGTTTTGACCTGCGCAACAGTTGCTGTAGCTGTGTTTTCATCTGCCGATATTAAGGTGTAGGCTGCAGTTAAGCCGCTTATACCCACGTTTTTCATTTCCGTTGGCGAAACTTTATCAATCCTGTCGTTATCGGTGTGGTAAAAAACATCGGTAAAGTGCCACATCAGTAAACCTGGGATTTTATTCTGCAAAAACGGAGTATGGTCGCTACCGCCCTCAAAGGGATTGTAATTAACTGTCCAATTGGCAAATTTTCCCTGTGCTTTGCAGATATCGAAAATAAAATCGTTAAAATAATGTGGGAAAAGATCTTTTTCAGCTACATCACCAGCGCCCCATTCGGTATGTTTGTCGGTTCCCCTTGTCCAAATGGCTGATGGATCGGGCATTTTTTCAATCAGGAAAGATCCACCTGTCTTTTTAGTGTCTTCGCCAACCATATCCAGGCTCATTCCCCACATAATGCCTTTGGCTCGGGTACTATCTTCGGTAATGTATCTGCGGGTCGAAACAATTTCATCTCCCCATAAAAAGGTTAAACTGCGTTTGGGGTTTATTTTTTTTGCCTTATATAATTCAGCAGTTAAGCGTGCCATTTCAGCCAGGGTGCCCACGCCACTTGCATTATCATTGGCTCCGGGTTCTTGTACATGTGCACTAAAAACAAATCGCTCATCAGGGCTTACGCTTCCCCTCACATTCGCTACAATGGTTAATTCTTCTGATGGATAAATTTTGGTTTGGATATTTACTTTTAACTGAGGTGTGCCTTTTAAGCAAGCGGCTTTTAATTTTTCTTTCGCCGCGTACGATAACAGTAAAGTCCAGACCTCGCTGTTCGCCTTCATGCTGCCAAACTGAATAGAGGTCTGGTGCACTTCGGGTTGTGTATATTTAGGCATCGAATAGCCCAGTACACCAATGGCACCTGCTTTAGTTGCAGCCTGAAGTAAGCGTGAGGGGTGACTTTCTGAAAACAGGATTTTCCCCTTCAGATCCATTTTTTCAAGATCGGCCGGACTCGTTTTTTCAAGATAAACTACCGGAGCAGTAACGCCACCCGCAGGGGTTGAACCGCAATTAATCGGAATCATATTGCGGTTGGTTTGAAAAGAAATGAAAGGCAGTTGCTCACCAACAATAGCGATACTGGCATCAACAGGCTCCCAGGTATTGGCTTTCATCGCCCGTTTTTCGATGCGATAAGTTAAAGGTGCTTCAGATTCATTTTGCTGCTGGGCTACAAAACCCGCTTTTTTCAATACGCTTTCTACCTGATGAATACTGGCGTTGAAGCCTGTATTGCCGGGCACGCGAAAGTATTTCTCTACAAAAGCTGTAGTTTCGTAGGCATTTTGTGCATTAAAACCAGTTCGTGTGAGTTTAAAATATTCATCAGTGGGATTTTGTGCGTAGCAGCCCAACCCCGCAAAAAGCAGTGCAAAAAGTATCTTCGTTTTCATAAGCGTTTATAAAAGCGAAAGATACTAAGAATATTTAAGCTAACTTAAGCGTAGCGCTTACCAGTTTTGCGTTTCATTTCCGCATCAGCCGATAACGGTCCGGAACCTACCACCCAAAACATGATGAGCAGGAACAAAACCAGTACCGAGAACCAGAGTTCGGAGTTAGGAGAAGAAAAACCTGGGGTAAGGTTAACGAAAAATACGGCAAACAGCAAAATCGGAATCTGGATGACCACTGCAAAACGGGTTACCAGACCCAGCGTAATTAAAACACCGCCAACCAGGTGTGCAAATGCCACCACATGTATGGCCATGCTGATTAACATACTGGAGAAACCAAAAATGTTGTTTTGTGTAATCATGTTCTGGAGTACAGAAGTATCACTAACAAAAGAAACACCTTTTCCAAAAATGACAAGGCCAAGGACAATGCGAAGATAATCCAGCCATTTAGAATGATGAACATCGCCCCAATGTTCAATTTTACGGATAACGTTCATAACGAACCTCCATTTTTATGTGAATGATAACTTAAGTTACGGAAATTATATTGGTATATCAAACAAATAATTGAAAATCAGTAAGTAAAAGCGCTTTTAGAAATATAGATATTTAATCCAGTATATAGATTGGCTAATGGCAAACAAGATTAACATGGCATTAAGCAGATTTAAAAAGAACCGATAGCCCCTTCCTGTTAAAGTGCCTTCTCCAATTAATAAAGCTGCTGTATTTTTCTTCCAGAAAGGGGTGAGCATCATTGCTATAGTTAAGAAGAAAATTGCCAGTTGAAAGTTACCAGCTCTTTCGTTAAAGTTAAAAACGGTTGACGAGCCTATGGTTACCAGAAATGCAAATTGCAGGACATAAAACATCCATAATTTCATTTCTTTTTCTTTTTTCATCCGCCATTCTTCATCTGAATAATTTTCTTTCATTTTGTTAAACTGATTTCGATATGCTGAATTGATGTTCAGCTACATTAATAAATATCATTATAATTTCTGAAAAACTGCTTGATGTAAAATTAACAAAAACTTAAACTATACCATTTTGGTTTTTGGTATAAATTTCGTATTATTGTTAAAATTGAAAGGTTTTTTATCATGAGCAAAGAAATACTTGAATTTTCTGTACAGGTAGATGAAAAGTTTGACCTGAAATTTAACTGGCTGGATGGTTTTTGGGGTACAGCATTTAAATTCTTTGGAAAATAAATTTTACTATCAAAAAATAAGCTGAATCAGTTGTTGCAAACTGAGCGGGAAAATACTGCCCTATCTTTCTTATCAACTATTTATATTCATTCCAACTTTAGCTTTTAGCTTTCCTCTTTAGTCGCTGGTCTTTTCGCTTTCAGCTTTTAGCCGTATCTTTGCAAAATAATGAGTAGAAGAAAACCAGGTACGGTAACAATAGTTCCAAACGTACAAATAATCGATATTGCTGAAGAAGGAAAAGGTGTTGGCAAAGCCGACGAGTTGGTGATTTTTGTGGATAAGGCAGTGCCTGGCGATGTGGTGGATGTACGCTTAACCAAAAAGAAGAAGAATTTCGCTGAAGCGGTAATTGAGCAACTTCACGAAAAATCTGATTTACGTACCGATCCTTTTTGTGCTCATTTCGGAACCTGTGGCGGTTGCAAATGGCAGCACATGGGCTATGAATCCCAATTAAAATTTAAACAAAAAAATGTAGAGGCTGCTTTGCAGCGCCTGGGTAAGATAGATACCTCGCATACGGAGCCAATTTTAGGTTCTGCAAATGATCGTTACTATCGCAATAAGCTTGAATTTACTTTTTCTAACAAACGCTGGTTAGAAAAAACCGATGTAGAACGCGACGAAGATTTTGATATGAATGCCCTGGGCTTTCACGTACCCCTGCGTTTTGATAAGATTTTAGATATTGAGCATTGTTATTTGCAGGCCGAACCTTCCAACTCAATCAGGAATGCGGTAAGAAAGTATGCTTTAGAAAACGGGTTATCGTTTTACGATTTGCGTAACCACGAAGGGGTACTGCGTAATCTTATTATCCGTACTTCATCTACTGGGGAAGTAATGATAGCAGTAGTTTTTGCTTATCCTGAACAAGAGCAGATAGATGGTTTAATGAATTTCCTTAAAACAGAATTTCCGCAAATTACTTCATTGCTTTATATTGTTAACCAAAAGAAAAACGATACCATTTTCGATCAGGAAGTAATAGTATTTGCAGGCCGCGATCACATTTTTGAGGAAATGGACGGTATTCGTTTCAAAATTGGCGTAAAATCTTTCTACCAAACGAACTCTGATCAAGCTTTCGAATTGTATAAAATTACCCGCGATTTTGCTGAATTTAAAGGTGATGAGCTGGTTTATGATTTATACACAGGAGCCGGAACCATTGCCAACTTTGTGGCTAAAAATGTAAAGCAGGTAGTAGGGGTAGAGTATGTGCCAACTGCTATTGAAGATGCTAAATTCAATTCTGAACTTAACGGAATCCATAATACCATCTTTTATGCCGGTGATATGAAAGATATTCTTACTGCAGAGTTTATTGCCAGCCATGGCAAGCCTGATGTGGTAATTACCGATCCGCCAAGGGCTGGTATGCACGCCGATGTAGTGCAACGCTTGCTGGAAATGGAAGCTGAAAAAATTGTTTACGTAAGTTGTAATGCCGCAACCCAGGCCAGAGACCTCGAGTTGTTAAAAGAAAAATACGATGTGGCACGCATTAAGCCTGTAGATATGTTCCCGCACACACAGCATGTGGAGAATGTTGTATTATTAAGGTTAAAATCATAAGATGTAAAATGGAAGATGTATGTTGGAAATTAAAGCCTTCCAACATTTAAACCTTTCAACAATAAAAAATGGATAGAGAAGAATTGTTAAGCGCAACACCAGAAGATGGTGGGGCACCTCAAAAGAAACAGGAAAGTCCACTGGTAAGTTTAGAAAAAGACCTTGAGCTTTATACGGATGCGATAAAAGAAGTAGCTATAGAGATTATTGTTGAAGGCATTTCGGCGTACCCTATTTTTATTGCACATCAGCACGAAGTGAATATTGGTGAGCTGATTTTAAATAAAGAAGAACTTAATACCAATTGGACAATACAGGCTTCTACTTTAGAAGAATTTGTAGAGAAAGGAATTATCAGTAAGGAGAAAAAAGAACCCTTTTTAAAAGTTTATAAAAAGCCTGAAGATTTTATGTGCGTATTCGTGATTGTTCCGGAAGGTGCCAATTTTATTTATTACCCGTATAAGAAAAGATAGTCTGGAGTCAGTAGTCCGGAGCCTAGGTATATAATGTTGTACAAATCGGTGTAATCCTTCAATCTGTGCAATCCCCCTAAAAAAACAAACGCTGCTTTGTATCCACAAAGCAGCGAGTTCTCATTAAACTAAACTAAATTTTCTTAATTCACGTGTCTCACATCTCCGCTTTTTGAGCTCGATGTTTTCTTCAGTGATGCATTTCCTTTATAATGTACGTCGCCACCGCCGCTTGCTGAGGCTTCAAGGCCTTTGTTTACGTAAATAGCCACATCTGAACCTCCAGACGCTTGTACTTTGGCATAATTGGTAATAAAACCGTAAGCATCAATATCACTTCCTCCGCTTGATTGGATGGTCATGTTTTCGGCTTTGCCTTTTAAATCGATATCGCTGCCACCGCTCGATTGGATGGATAAATCATTACAAACCACATCCAGTTTCAGGTCTGAACCGCCAGAAGAACGGATAGCCAGTTTATCTGTTTTTAATTGATTCTGGGTAAATACATCCGAACCGCCCGATGCAGCAATCGTATTTAAGCTTTTATAGGTTACATAAGCTTTAATTACGCGGTTTTTAAACAGTCCACCCCAATTAATACCATCTTTAAATTTGATGTTTACATTGGCTCCGTTTTGTTCTACTACAATGTTTTTCAGAGTTTCGCTATCAGATTGAATGCTTACGCCTTCATTTCCACCTTGGGTAAGGTATAAGTCTATTCCGCTGCTAATACCGATGCTGTTAAAGTTTTTCACGGCAACATTTTTAGTTTCCTGTGCTCTGGCCATATAGCTACTCACGATCACAAATAAAATGATTGCAGATTGGGTAAGGTTTTTCATAGTGCTCTTCGTTAAATGATTATTAGACTGGCAAACCTGGTTTTTAGGGTAATAACAGCCTGGGATTTTGTTTTTGGTATTAATAAGACGCAGTTAAGGTCAAAACGTTGCAGGCAATCGAAATTATTTTTCAAATAGTTTGAATTTCATCCTTAAAATCGTTCTTTTTGTATTCAACCTTTTAATACAATGGCCGCATCACAATTACTTATTCTAAACAAGAAACAAATTCAACAAAAGATAGATCGTATCGCTTATCAGATTTTAGAAGATAACCTGAACGAAAAAGAAATTGTGCTAGCCGGAATTTGGGACCGCGGCTATAAACTGGCCTTGAGGTTAGAAAAAGTGCTTAAAAAAATCTCTGGCTTTAAAGTAACATTGCTACGCATCGATTTGCAAAAAGAGAGCAGCAAGCTGGTAGCCTCAACTGATTTAGACGAAAGCCACTGGAAAAACAAAGTGATCATCATTGTTGATGATGTTTTAAACAGTGGCAAAACCTTAGCTTATGGCTTGGGCGTTTTCTTAAATACACCGCATAAAAAAATACGTACGGTGGTTTTGGTGGATAGAAGCCATAAAATTTTTCCTATTGCAACCGATTTTGTTGGCCTCGAACTGGCAACCATTTTAAAAGAGCATGTAGATGTGGTAATGGATGTAGAAGGCGAAGAAGACCGGGTGTATTTGAGTTAAGTGCAAATGTAAGACGTAACACGGATGCGTCAATACATTTGCAATTCACCTCATTTTTTTGCAATTTCCCGAAATGTATCAACCCCGGAAAAATAATTTGATTTTTAGCTTTTTCTCCTGGTACATTCAGTTTATCATTAAAAAAGATTTTGCAGCCTTTTATTTTGATCGGATTGAAACCAAATCTGAGGCTTCAATGCTTATTCTGGCCAATCACTTCAGCTGGTGGGATGGTTTTTTTATCTTTTACCTCAATAAAAAGTTGTTTAAAAAGCAGTTTCATGTTTTGGTTAATGCCGACAATTACAATAAAGTTAGTTTCTTGAAATATTTGGGGGCTTTTGCGGCAGCAGGCAAAGGGAAAGATGTTTTAGACACACTCAGTTACGCCGGCGAATTGTTAGATGATCCAAATAACCTGGTGCTCGTTTTTCCGCAGGGCAAATTGTATTCTAATCATTTAAAAAGTATTAGTTTCGAAAAAGGCGTTATGCAAATGATTAATGCCAGTAAAAAAAAGATCAATATCATTTTTGCGGCTACATTTGTCGATTACTTTGCCAAAAGAAAGCCTTCGGCATATACTTATCTCCAAAATTGGGAGACCGAAGAATATGTGAGCTTACAGTTGTTGAAAAGTGCGTACAATAAACATTACGATCAGTCGGTTATTAAACAAACACAGATTACTGAATGACAATTTTTATTTACGCGGTGCTGATTTTTCTGGTCATCAGGTTTTCGGTTACCGTTTTCAATTTTCTATCCAACCCTAAATTGCCGCGCGTAATTAAGCATTACCATGAGAAGGTTTCGATCCTGATTCCGGCACGGAATGAAGCGGACAACATAGTCGAATTATTAACTTCAATTCGTGAACAGGACTATACCAATTACGAGGTAATTGTTTTAGATGATGATAGCAGCGACCGGACATTTGCCCTGGTAGAAGCGTTTTGTGTGCAAAACCCCAATTTCAGGATCGTTAAAGGGCAAGAGCTTCCACCAAATTGGCTTGGGAAAAACTTTGCCTGCCACCAGCTTGCAGAATTGGCTACCGGAAATTACCTTTTATTTATTGATGCCGATGAAACCATCAATCGCGGACTGATTAACAGTTTAATTGCCCGCATGGAAACGGGGAACCTGGCATTGCTTAGCGTGTTTACCAATCAGGTGATGTCATCGATAGGTGAGCGCTTAACGGTACCTTTGATGCATTTTATTTTGCTAAACTTATTGCCGTTGCGACTGGTTAAACTTTCAAAAAATCCGGCATTTGCTGCGGCCAGCGGCCAGTGTATGTTTTTTAATGCCTATAACTACAACGAAAACCAGTGGCACGAAAAGGTAAAAGGGCAAGTTGTAGAGGATGTAGAGATTATGAAGCGTGTTAAACTCGAAAAATTTAATGCCGAAGCACTTTTAGCCAACGGACTGATTTATTGCAGGATGTACAAGGGACTGAACGAAAGTATTGCCGGTTTTAGTAAAAATTTACTCGCAGGTTTTGGTAATAACATCTTAATCTTATTATTTTACCAGCTTTTGGTAACTATCGGCCCGGTAATTTTAATCTTAAACTTTAATGTTACTTTACTGGTGTTACCATTAACTTTAATAATTTTAAGTAGAATAATGATATCCTATCTATCAGAACAAAATGTTTTGGTCAATTTGATATTGCATCCTTTTCAGATGTTATTCTTCTTAATTATTTCATTGATTTCTATAAAAAAGCATATTTTTAAAACAGGCACATGGAAGGGCAGAACGATCAAAACGATTTAAAGGTTAAAAGAATTGCAGTTGCTGTAATTATCGTTTTTCATTTGGTTGGTTTGCTCGGCTTTTTAATTCCTGCTGCCCAACCTTATTTCCTTAAACTCGTTCCTTTCCATTTATTGCTGATGTTTGCCGTAATTGTTTTTGCCTACAATGCGGATGTTAAACGTTTGTTGTTATTTGTTTCGGGCGTTTTTCTATGCGGCTTTCTGGTCGAAGTTTTGGGTGTTCACACCGGTAAAATATTCGGCAGTTATTATTATGGGCCTACACTGGGTTACAAAATTGCTGCTGTGCCTTTGTTGATGGGGGTAAATTGGGTAATCCTGATTTTTAGTGTAGGGCAGATGATGAAGAGCCTGAAGATTAGAAACAGTATTCTCGCTTCTGCACTGGGTGCCCTCGCATTGGTTATTTTCGATTACTTTCTTGAACCTGTAGCCATGAAATTTAACTATTGGCAATGGGACTGGCACGAAATCCCGGGTCAGAATTATGTGGCCTGGTTTATTGTTTCGCTTATTTTATTGAAGTTTTACTACGCACTTGGCCTTAAGCAGCAAAAATACCTGGGTACAACAATGTTTGTGGCACAGTTTATCTTTTTTGTTGTCTTATACATGACAACGGGAACAAATATTTTTGCTTAATTTTGCATTGCAATGGGTTATAACTTACAGGTCAACATCGATAAATCATCAGGCTTTTGCTTTGGTGTAGTGTATGCCATAGAAATGGCCGAAGACATTTTGGATAACGATGGTTATTTATATTGTTTAGGAGATATTGTACACAATGATGAAGAAGTAGAGCGGTTAACTAACCGGGGACTGAAAATCATCGATCACGAAATTTTAAAGAATTTACGCGATGAAAAAGTACTGATCAGGGCACATGGCGAAGCTCCATCTACTTATCAGCTGGCTTTAGAAAATAACCTTACCTTGATTGATGCCTCTTGTCCGGTGGTTTTAAAACTGCAGAACCGGATTAAAAACTCGCACGATGATGATGAGCAAGTACTTATTTTTGGCAAGCATGGACATGCAGAGGTAATTGGTTTGCAAGGCCAAACCGATGGCAAGGCGATTGTTTTTCAGGATTTGGCCGAACTCGATAATGTTGAGCTTCCTGCTAAGTTTACTTTGTATAGTCAAACCACTAAAAGCACTGATAAATTTTACCATATTAAAGATGAGTTATTGAGCCGTGGCTACGAGGTGAAAGCCAACGATACCATTTGCAGGCAGGTGTCTAATCGTTATGAGGAACTGGAAGATTTTGTGAGCCATTACAATAAAATCGTTTTCGTTTCAGGTAAAAAATCATCCAATGGTAAAGTGCTTTACGATGTATGTAAAAAGTACAACGAAAATTCTTACTTCATTTCCAATGTTGAAGAGTTGGAGCAAGGCTGGTTTGCCGAAAATGATAAAGTAGGGATCTGCGGTGCAACCTCTACGCCAATGTGGCTGATGGAAAAGGTAAAGGCCAGACTGGAAGAATATTAAAGAGTTGGCCTTTAGATTTGTTTTGATAGGAAGCTTTCAGAGTTTTGCCCAGGCAATCTGAAAGATGCTTAAACAAGTTCAGCATGACGGCAAGGGGGGATCAAGGATTGTAATCATTTCAATATAAACTGTAAATTGAAAACTGTAAGCTCATTTACCGGAATATTGGTTGCATTAACTGTAATTGCCTGCTGGTTCATTTCAATTTTTTTCTTGTTAAACTGGCAGTTCAGTTTGACAAATCCTTTGGTTTACCTAATGGTATTGATGCAAATGCATTTGTATACCGGTTTGTTTATTACCGCACACGATGCCATGCACGGTACAATTTCGGCCAATAAAAACTTAAACAATTTTTTCGGTTACCTGGCGGTATTTTTATATGCTGGTTTTTTCTATAATCGTTTGTACACCAAACACCATCAGCACCACAATCATGTACATACCGTAAACGATCCGGATTTTGCACCGCATGGTTTCTGGAAATGGTATTTCAGGTTTATGCTCAATTATGTAACGGTAATACAACTGCTAATTATGGCTGTTGCCTACAATGTTTTAAAAATCTGGGTTCCGGAGCAAAATCTGCTGCTGTTTTGGGTATTGCCATCGCTTTTAAGCACTTTTCAGTTGTTTTATTTTGGTACCTATTTGCCACATAAGGGCGAGCACGATAACGAATATCATGCTTCTACGCTAAAGAAGAACCATTTCGTTGCTTTCATTACCTGTTACTTTTTCGGCTATCATTTAGAACATCATCAAAAGCCGGGTATGCCCTGGTGGCAATTGTATAAGACAAAATAACAGGTTAGATGTTCATCAGTGGTGTCAGCTGTTACCAGCTGACACTTGATCAGATTTCATAATCAAGGATTTAACGATATCATGGCCAGTCGGGTTAAACAAGCAGGGAATAATAACCGTTAATATTATTTTCTGTTGACGAAAAAATGTTTTTCATCACTTTTTAACATAGGTTAAAAACAATAAATAAGCGATATTTGCGCAAATAACATATTTTAATATCAATGAGCAAAAAGGGAATTTTACTGGTAAATTTAGGAACACCCGATAGTACGGCAACAGCCGATGTCAAAAAATATCTTGATCAGTTTTTGATGGATGAAAGGGTAATCGATATTCCTAAACTCAACCGTACACTATTGGTTAAAGGGATTATTGTTCCTTTCCGTAGCCCTAAAACTGCTAAATTGTACCGCGAAATATGGGACGAAAATGGTTCACCACTTTTGTATTATAGCAAACTGCAGGCTAAAATGCTGCAAGAAAGGCTAGGCGACGAATACCATGTAGAGTTGGCTATGCGTTACCAAAATCCTTCAATTGCTTCGGCACTCGATAAACTTAAATCGGATTTGGTAGAAAGCATTCAGGTTATTCCATTGTTTCCGCAGTATGCATCGGCCAGTAGTGGTTCAGTTATACAACTGGTTATGGAGTTGGTGAGTAAATGGCCAACTGTGCCGCCAATTTCCTTTGTTAACTCTTTCCATGATAACGAATTAATGATAAAGGTTTTTGCAGAAAATGCAAGAAAACATCAAATAGATACCTATGATCATGTGTTGTTCAGTTTTCATGGTTTGCCAGAGCGTCAATTGTTAAAGTGCGATCATACCGGTAGCTACTGCTTAAAAAGCAGCGATTGTTGCCAAACCTTAAACGATACCAATAAATTTTGCTATTCAGCACAAGGGCATCATACAGCCAGATTAATTGCTGCTGAATTAAACCTGCCAAAAGAAAAATATACCGTTTGTTTTCAGTCGCGTTTGGGCAAAGAACCCTGGGTGCAACCTTACACCACCGATGTATTGAAAAAGCTGGCAGGAGAAGGCAAAAAGCGTTTACTGGTTTTTAGTCCGGCTTTTGTTGCCGATTGCCTGGAAACCCTTTACGAAATTACGGTAGAATACCACGAAGAATTCAGGGAGTTAGGAGGAGAGCATGTACAGCTGGTAGAAAGCTTAAATGATAGCCCGGTGTTTATTGAGGCTTTAGCCGGAATGATTAAATAATTCTGAAATGGCAGGTTTTATCATTTTAATGGGCGTTTCGGGAAGTGGTAAAACCGTGGTAGGAAAAGCCCTTGCACCACGAATACAGGCCGAATTTATTGACGGCGATAACCTACATTCGCAACGCAATGTAGATAAAATGGCTGCTGGAATTCCTCTAACCGATGAAGATCGTTTAGATTGGCTTCAACTCATCGCTAAAGTTGGCCGTGAGCATGTAGCTCATGGCACCTCTTGTATTATTGCCTGCTCTGCTTTAAAAAAGGCGTATCGCGAATTGCTGCGGGTTGATAATCCGGCCATCAGCTTTGTTTATTTAAAGGGAAGTTTCGATTTAATCCACAACCGGATTATGAAGCGTTCGCATCAGTACATGCCGTCTAGCCTGTTGCAAAGCCAGTTCGATACGCTTGAAGAACCGCAAGCTGAGGAGCAGGATGTTTTGACTGTCTCAATCGATCAGTCAATAGATGCTATTGTAGCAGAAATAGCCCAGGCTAAGCTCATTTCGTAATTACCGAAATAATCTGATCGGTAGCCCCTTTTTTATCTGTCACATATTTTTTGGCTGCTTCAGCGGCATTTTTGTTATCTGCAAAACCATTAAAAGCATTAGTCAGTTCTGCTGCTGATGATATACTTTTCGCTGCTCCAATGGCAATCAGATCTTTAGCCTCCTGAAATTTATCGTATTTGGGCCCGAAAATTACAGGTAAACCAAAAGCGGCAGCTTCTAAGGTATTGTGTATACCGGCTCCAAAACCGCCACCAATATAAGCCACTTTTCCGTATTGATACAATGCCGAAAGCATACCGATGTTATCGATGATTAAGATTTGAGATTTGAGATCTGAGATTTGAGCATTGTTAGCTTCTAACTGCGCACTGAATACTGAAAACCGCAAACTGCCAACCGGAAACTGTTTTTCTATACTTTCGATATGGCTGGTGTGGATCTCGTGCGGGGCAACAATGAATTTCCAATCCGGGTATTTTGCGGGCAAAGCAGCCAGTAGCTTCTCGTCTTCGGGCCAGGTGCTGCCGCAAATTAAAGTGGGATGGCCAGCTATAAACTGCTCAATTAAAGGTAAATGTTTGGGTGTTTGTGCGTTTTCATAAACACGATCAAAACGGGTATCGCCACTAAGGGCTACATGGTTTAAACCAATCGATTTTAAGAGTTTTTCACTTTCTTCGTTCTGCACAAAAAAGTACGTTACTGCTTTTAGTATATTGCGGTAAAAGCCTCCATACCATTTAAAGAATGCCTGATTCTCCCTGAAAATGCCCGATATTACATATAAAGGGATACCGCGGTCTTTTAGCGCCTTAAAATAAAAATGCCAGAATTCATATTTGGTAAAAATCGCCATCTCCGGGTTAATACTTTCAATAAACCTGTCTGCATTCTTTTGAGTATCAATGGGCAGATAAAAAACATCGGCTAATGCATAGTTTTTTCTAATTTCATAACCAGAAGGTGAAAAAAAGGTAACCACGATTTTTTTAGCCGGGTAAAGTGTTTTTAATTTTTCTAAAACCGGCCGTCCCTGCTCAAATTCGCCTAAAGACGCAAAATGGAACCAAACGTGTTTTTCCTTTGGATTAATGCGCTGGGCAATTTGTGTGTAGACGTTTTTACGCCCATTAATGAATAGTTTAGCCTTAGGATTAAATAATGAAAAGATCCTTATGAGCAAAGTGTAAACGCGAATTCCAATTATGTAAAGCAAAAGCATTAGTGTAATTTCATATCTTCGTGCCAAGATAAAAGTAATATATTTAAAAAGCTTAATAATATATGAAACCTTCGGGATTTAGCCTATAAATCAAGACAATTAGATAAGTCAGAATCGTTTCGTTACAGACAAAATAAATTATACTCTAGATGAAAATAGCCGTTATTGGTACAGGATACGTAGGTTTAGTTACCGGAACCTGTTTAGCAGAAACAGGAAATGATGTTATTTGTGTTGACATTAATGAAGCAAAAGTAAAACAAATGCAGGCTGGCGAAGTGCCTATTTACGAGCCAGGTTTAGATCTTTTGTTCCATAGAAATATTGAACAGGACAGATTAACTTTTACCACCAATCTTGCTGATGCCGTGAAAGATGCGCAGATTATTTTTATGGCTTTGCCAACTCCTCCGGGTGGCGATGGTGCTGCCGATCTTTCTTATATTTTGGGTGCTGCTAAAGATATTTCTAAACTGATTACCGATTATAAAGTAATCGTCAACAAATCAACCGTTCCTGTGGGGACTGCCGATAAGGTGAAAGCTGTTTTTGCCGAAAATACTTCGGTTGAGGTAGATGTGGTTTCGAACCCTGAGTTTTTAAGAGAAGGTGTAGCTGTTGACGACTTTATGAAACCAGACCGCGTGGTTTTGGGTACTAAAAGCGAAAAGGCTAAAAAACTAATGACCGAATTGTATGCCCCATACGTACGTCAGGGAAACCCGATTCTTTTTATGGATGAGCGCTCTTCTGAGCTGACTAAATATGCGGCAAATTCTTTCCTGGCTACCAAAATTACCTTCATGAATGAGATTGCGAACCTGTGCGAACTGGTTGGTGCTGATGTTGATGCAGTAAGACGTGGTATCGGTTCAGACGACCGTATCGGTAAACGTTTCCTTTTCCCGGGTGTGGGTTATGGTGGTTCATGTTTCCCGAAAGATGTACAGGCCCTGGTTAAATCATCCGATGATTATGCATACGACTTCCAGATTTTAAAATCGGTAATGGAGGTTAACGAAAGACAAAAAACAATCCTGGTTGATAAAATATTAAAATATTATAAAGGCGATATTAAAGGCAAACACTTTGCACTTTGGGGTTTAGCTTTTAAACCAGAAACCGACGATATCCGCGAAGCACCGGCTTTATATATTATCGATGAGCTGGTTAAGAATGGTGCTACCGTTACCGTTTTTGATCCGGAAGCGATGACCAATGTTAAAAATATTTTGGGCGATAAAATTAAATACGCCAAAAACCAGTACGAAGCATTGGAAGGTGCTGAAGCACTGTTGATTGCAACAGAATGGTCGGTTTTCCGCAATCCAGATTTTGATAAAATTGAGAATATTTTGAAAAATAAAGTGGTTTTCGATGGTCGAAATTTGTATGATTTGCAAAAAATGATCGATCTTGGCTATTATTATAATAGCATAGGTAGAAAACTAATAGATTAAAATGGGTCGAAAAAGAATTTTGATTACAGGTGCAGCCGGATTTTTAGGTTCGCACCTTTGTGATCGCTTTGTGAAAGAGGGTTTTCATGTTATCGGAATGGATAACCTGATTACCGGCGATATGGCAAATATTGAGCATTTGTTTAAACTCGAAAATTTTGAGTTTTATAACCACGATGTTTCCAAATTTGTGCATATTCCGGGTAAACTTCATTACATCCTGCACTTTGCCTCGCCGGCAAGTCCAATCGATTACCTTAAAATTCCGATTCAAACCCTTAAAGTTGGTTCATTAGGTACCCATAACTTGTTGGGACTGGCCAGGAATAAAAACGCAAGGATGCTTATTGCTTCAACTTCAGAAGTATATGGCGATCCGAATGTTAACCCACAGCCAGAAGAATACTGGGGTAACGTGAATCCTGTTGGTCCCCGTGGTGTTTACGATGAAGCCAAACGTTTTCAGGAAGCCATAACTATGGCCTACCATACTTTTCATGGCGTAGAAACCCGCATTGTAAGGATCTTTAATACTTACGGGCCAAGAATGCGATTAAATGATGGACGTGTTTTACCCGCTTTTATCGGGCAGGCATTAAGAGGTGAAGATTTAACGATCTTTGGGGATGGCAGTCAGACCCGCTCTTTCTGTTATGTTGATGATTTAATCGAGGGGATTTACCGCTTACTGATGAGCGATTATGCGCAACCCGTAAATATTGGTAACCCCGATGAAATTACCATCAAGCAGTTTTGCGAAGAAATTATCAAACTAACCGGCACCTCGCAAAAAATTGTGTACAAGGAGCTTCCGCAAGATGATCCGAAGCAACGCAGACCCGATATTACCAAAGCGAAGGAGATATTGGGCTGGGAGCCAAAAGTTGGTCGTGCTGAGGGATTAAAAATTACATACGAATACTTTAAGTCATTGCCTGCTGAGGCTTTGGCCAAAATTGATCATAAAGACTTTACCACATTTAACCGTTAAAATGGCAAAAATATTAGTTACCGGTGGAACAGGATACATCGGTTCGCACACAGCAGTAGAATTACACAATGCAGGTTATGAAGTTGTTATTGTTGATAACCTCTCTAACTCGAACATTAAAATTTTAACCCAGCTTCATGCTATTACCGGCAAATGGTTCGATTTCCATGAAATTGACCTACAGGATGATAAAGCTGTACAGGAATTCGCTGAAAAAAATACCGACATTGATGGAATTATCCACTTTGCGGCTTCAAAAGCAGTTGGCGAATCGGTAGAACAACCTTTAAAATACTATAGAAATAATTTTTACGGATTAATTAACCTGTTAACCTCATTCAACAGAAAAATTAATTTCGTATTCTCTTCTTCATGTACTGTTTACGGTCAGCCAGAAAGCTTACCAGTAACTGAAGCTGCGCCGGTACAAAAGGCAGAATCGCCTTATGGTAACACCAAACAAATTGCCGAAGAAATTTTAGCCGAAACAGCAGCAGTAACGCCTGATTTAAATGTTATCGCTTTGCGTTATTTTAACCCGGTTGGTGCACACGAAACGGCTTTAATTGGCGAATTGCCAAATGGCGTTCCGGCAAACCTGGTTCCATTTATTACACAGTCTGCTATTGGTAAACGCGGCCCGATTACCGTTTATGGCAATGATTACGATACACCGGATGGTTCAGCTATCCGCGATTATATCCATGTGGTTGACTTGGCTAAAGCACACGTTGCAGCCATTAAACTTTTAGAAACCGGAAACCCAAATGGCAATTACGATGTTTTCAATATTGGTACCGGTAAAGGTTCGTCAGTTTTAGAAATCATTGCTGCTTTTGAAAAAGTAAACAACGAAAAGCTGGATTATAAAATTGGCCCGAGAAGAGCAGGCGATATTGTTCAGATTTATGGCGATGTACAGAAATCGAATGCACAACTGGGCTGGAAGGCCAGCCTGGATATCAACGAAATGATGCGCTCGGCATGGGAGTGGGAAAAATACATTAAGGCTAACCCTTTCTAAATGAAGTTATCGGAGCACAAAGATCTTAAAGAAGCCATTACCAGCTTACCTGTTAAAGAAAAAGACAAGCTACTGCTGCGTTTAATTGCTAAGGATAAAGTGCTTACCGAACACCTTCATTATAAATTGTTGGAGGATGAAACGGATTTAAACGACCGTAAAGAGAAGATTAAGGCCGATGTAGAGGAGCAGATTTCGGAATTACACAAGCTGAATGCAAAGGAAGCTTTGGTAAAAGTCCGGAAGATGATCACCATGGTTAATCATTTTTATAAGGTTACAAAAGATCCGCTAGGAGAGGTAGAACTGAAGTTGTTTATTCTCAATGCCATTCCTTTCGACTACAGGAAATCAATTTTTGGTTACCGCGATTTTATGATATTATTTACAACATTTTATCTGAAAACAACCGCGGTAACCTTAAATAAATTTAAAAAACTTCACGAAGACCATCAATTTGACCTGAGCGAAGATTTTAATCATTTGCTCCATAAAATCTATTCCTCTAAATTTGCAGCTGCAGCCGAGGCCAGTAATCTGCCAAAGGAAATAAGTTAAAACCACGATTTACCATTATGTTCGGATTATTTAAAAAGAAAAAAATAGTACCCGAATTTAATTTCTCCACTATTGGGACGGATATGCATTCGCACATCATCCCGGGTATTGATGATGGCGCACAAACAATAAAAGATTCTTTATTGCTGGCTAAAAAATTTAAAGCCCTGGGCTACCATAAGCTGATTGCCACCCCGCACATCATGGCCGATTATTACCGCAATACACCCGATAGCATTAATCGCGGACTTGATGTATTGAGAAACGGGCTAAAAGAAGCTGAAATAGAGCTCGAGGTCGATGCAGCTGCAGAATATTATCTGGATGAAACCCTTGAGAAAAAGATCAGGCAGAAAGAGGTGTTAACTTTTGGATCGAATTACCTCCTTTTTGAGCTTTCTTATATCAATGCACCTCAAAACCTGCTCGATTTTATCAAAATGATGCAGGATGCGGGTTATAAACCTGTTCTGGCACACCCTGAAAGATATCCGTATTATCACCATGCTTTCGAAAATTACCAGCAGATCAGGGAAACAGGCTGTCTTTTGCAACTCAATACGATTGCCTTAACAGGCTATTATGGTAACGGCGCAAAAAAAGTAGCCGATGAAATGGTCGAAAATCACCTGATCGACTTTATCGGTAGCGATATGCATCATTTAAAGCATGCCGCTGCGTTAGAAGATAGCTTAAGCACGCCTTTAATCGAAAAATTGCTGAGTCAGCACCAGTTGGGGAATGCCTTGCTTTAGAATTGTTTAACTGTTTGAATCGGTTAAGTGGTTAACTGCTCAAATAGCCTAATCTTTACTATTCTAATATTTTAATTAATAAGTAAGCTTAGCTTTCTAAAAGCCTGCAATTAACCAGTTCAAACAATTAACCGGTTAACCTTTATTCGTATCTCAATGCCTCTACCGGATCTAATTTTGAGGCTTTTTTGGCAGGATAATATCCAGAAAGAATACCAACAAAAACACACAATACAAAACCGCCGATCATAAACAGCCAGGGAATCAGGAATGCACCACCCATGGCCAGCGATATAATGTTTCCGAGTACAATGCCTAAAAATATGCCGAGCACACCGCCCATAAGGCAAATTACAACGGCTTCAATTAAAAACTGGCGACGGATAACCTGCGGGTTGGCACCAATGGCTTTACGGATCCCGATTTCGCGCGTACGTTCTGTTACCGAAACCAGCATAATATTCATTAAACCGATGGAAGCGCCTATTAATGTAATAATACCAATGGCTACGCCACCAATGGCCACAAAGGCCAGGTTTTCGAAAAGCGTTTGTGCAATGGCATCACTCTTTGTAATTTCGAAGTTATTGGTCTCGTTTACTTTTACCTTGCGGATATTTCTGAACAATGCGGTAGATTCTCCGATAATCGTTTCCTGCATTTCATTGCTTGGCACCATTACAGTAATGGTGTAAGATGGATTGGCGTTTGCATTGATCTGTTTTGCCTTTAACAAAGGAACATAAACAGCCCTGTCGCCGCTAAAGCCCATACTCGAACCTTTTTTAGCTAAAATCCCCACAATTTTAAAGCGGTTGTTACCTACATTAATCAGTTTATCAAGTGGATCTGCATCTTTGAATAGTTTTTCTACCACCTCGCCACCAACAATACATACATTACTGCCCAGTTGAATTTCAGAAACGCTAAAATTCCTGCCCTGCGATAGGTTTAAGCCTTGGGAGGCCAACCCATTTTCGTCTATACCCTGCACATTAATATTCGGGTTGGTTTTTAAACTGCCGTACTTTACAGTAGAACCACCGCTGGCAAATACACTAACCGCTACTTTGGCCGGCGTATTTAAACTATCTTTAAATTTAATGGCATCTTCGTAACGGATGGCTTTAAAAGGTTTAGGTCTTTTACCATTGCCGATTCTGATACCTGTACCACGGTTACGGATGGTGAATGAATTAGCCCCCATGCTGCTAAAGGCATCGGTCATACTTTTCTTTACAGCATCAAGCGTGGTTAAAATCCCAACCAAAGCCATTAAACCTATGGCAATAATTAAGGCGGTAAGCATGGTACGCAAACGGTTACCTTTAATAGATTCTAATGCCAGTCTGATGTTTTCTCTGTAATTCATTTATTGTAAGTACCAAGTATAGTATTGAGTATCAAGTATGAAGATGGGATTAGCCTTGTACCCTACACCTTTGTCTTAAACCTTTATGTGTAAAAATAAAAAAGTCCCGATGTTTAGACAAGGGGACTACACGATATGTTACAATAATATTTTATTTATGCAGAGAAACTCGTGCCACAGCCGCAAGTGCTGGTTGCGTTCGGGTTAATGAAGGTAAAACCGCGTGAGTTTAAGCCGTCTTGCCAGTCGATCATCATACCCATTAAGTACATTTGATGTGCTTTGTTCATGAAAACTTTAATGCCGTCGATCAAAAACTCCTGATCGCCATCTTTTTTCTGGTCAAAACCCAGCACGTAGTTCATACCAGCGCAACCGCCGCCTTCTACACCAACTCGTAAGCCGTAATCTTCGCCAATCTCCTGCTGATCTCTTAATTTATATAACTCTTTAGCTGCTCCTTCCGAAAAAGTAACTGGTGCAAATGATGTATCAACTGTTGTGCTCATGTTATTTAAATTTTATCTGTCACAAATATAAATAATAATGCACATTTTTGCTTTTAACGGTCAGCTAATATTACCGTATATAAACAATACTTATGAATACCCAACAGATTTTAATTGATGTAGTGATCTTATTCGCAGGCGTTTTCGGTGCGCTGATGGCTGTTTATTATATTTTAAAGGGCGATATCCAACGTTTCTTTAATTTAAAAACCATTGAACTGAATAAAGAAACCAGGGCGCATATTTTACCGTTAAGATTGCAGGCACACGAGCGGTTAATCATCTTTGTTGACCGGATTAACCCGGCTAACCTGTTGGTGCGCCTCCATCAGCAAGGTATTGATTTAGCTACTTTACAGGCTGGTGTTTTAAGTGAAGTACGTGCAGAATACCAGCACAACATTACCCAACAATTGTATGTAGATCCGGTAACCTGGAGTGTGGTGCGTAAATTGAAAGATGATACTATCGGCATGATTAATAATGCTGTTCAGGGTTTGCCTAACGGATCGAACGGAATTGAACTGAGCAAAGCTATTTTGCAGCACATGGCTACTATTGATGAAAATCCTTACGATTTAACATTAGCGTTGATTAAGAAAGATATTCAGAGATTGTTTTAGGATAAGGTTAATCGGTTAATTGTTAAATTGGCTAACTGGATTGAGCGATGCGGCTATCGTTGGGCGGTTGCAGGCTGGTATTCCGCTCGTTATTATGTAATTTGAAGTTGAGTGGTTGGCATCAGTTAACCAATTAACCAGTTTGAACAGTTAACCTTTATACAGTTTGGAGTTGAGCGTTTGGAGTTTTGAGCCAATTACCTACAATGCAGTTTACAATGGGCAGTTTGCTTTACCAATGACCAATGAACCAATGACTAATGAGCTACTGAACAAGTTGGCAGTTTGCCTCACTAATGAACCAATGACCAATAAACCAAATATATGAGCACGAAGAAACACACCACTACATCAGGCATTGAAATAAAAGGGCTGTATACTTCGGCAAGGCCAATGGAAGAACAGCCCGGACAGTACCCCTTTACCCGGGGAATACAAAAAGATATGTATCGCGGTCGTTTGTGGACGATGCGGCAGTATGCCGGTTTTTCTACTGCAGAAGAATCAAACAAGCGTTATCATTATTTACTGGCTCAGGGAACTACAGGCTTGTCGGTTGCATTCGATTTGCCTACACAGATAGGTTATGATTCTGATCATGAAATGGCAGATGGCGAAGTTGGGAAAGTAGGGGTGGCTATTGATTCGCTTCAGGATATCGAAATTTTGTTTGAAGGCATTAAGCTGCAGGATATCACCACGTCGATGACCATTAATGCAACGGCATCTATTCTATTGGCCATGTACATTGCGCTGGCTAAAAAGCAGGGAGCAGATTTAAAGCAAATTTCGGGGACCATACAGAACGATATTTTAAAGGAGTATGCTGCAAGAGGGACTTATATTTATCCACCCAAGCAGTCGATGCGTTTAATAACCGATATTTTTGAGTTTTGCAGTAAAGAGGTGCCAAAGTGGAATACCATTTCTATATCGGGTTACCATATTCGTGAGGCGGGCTCGACAGCGGTGCAGGAACTTGCTTTTACGCTCGCTAACGGCAGAACCTATTTAAAAGCAGCGCTGAACAAAGGTTTGGCTATTAACGTTTTTGCCAAAAGGTTATCTTTCTTTTTTAACTGCCACAATAACTTTTTCGAAGAAATTGCAAAATTCAGGGCTGCGCGGCGCATGTGGGCTAAAATTACCAAAGATTTGGGCGCTACTGATGAAAAAGCCCAGATGCTCAGGTTTCATACCCAAACCGGTGGTTCGACCTTAACGGCACAACAGCCGCTAAATAATGTAATCAGGGTAAGTAATCAGGCTATGGCGGCTGTTTTAGGTGGTACACAATCGCTGCATACCAATGGTTACGATGAGGCGCTTTCACTTCCAACCGAATCAGCAGCTAAAATTGCCCTGCGTACACAACAGATTATTGCCTTTGAAAGCGGGGTTACTGATACCGTTGATCCACTGGCAGGTTCGTTCTTTGTAGAAAATTTAACTGATGAAGTTGAAGCAGCAGCCTGGGTATATATCGATCGGATCGATGCTATGGGTGGCTCGGTGAACGCGATTGAAAGCGATTACATGCAAAATGAAATTGCTGCTGCAGCTTACCAATATCAAAAGGAGATTGAAAGCGGCGAACGGATTTCGGTAGGGGTGAATAAATTTACGCAGGAAGAAGAAGGGTTAACCGAGGTTTTTAATATCGACGATTCTATTCGTAAGCTCCAAGCAGAAAAACTGGAACATTTAAGAACAATGCGCGATCAGGCAGCGGTAGATGAATCATTACGTTTATTAAAAGAAGCGGCACAGGGCGACACCAATTTAATGCCTTTGATTATTGATGCTGTTGAAAAGTATGCAACGCTCGGAGAGATTGCTGATGTGCTGCGCGACGTCTTTGGAGTTTATTAAAATCATGTTTAGTGATGTTAATAATCAGCTGATCTGAAGGATGATGAGCGGCTGCATACCTCATTCAAAATGACCAGTTCGCTGTCGGATAATAGCTACAAAAAAAGTATTACAGGTTTTAATTGGCAGATAGCCTGAAGTGTGTATTTAAACTACATATTATTTATACTTTGTAGCACTTTGATTATCAGTGTTTTCGTGTATTGATTAGCATAATATTGACAAATGATGCCTAAAATGGCTTGGAATTTGCTTTTTAAGGATGATTTGAAATTAACCGGAGACAAACGCGTTAAATAATTGTAAATGTGGATAACCAGTGTTAATAAATAGTTATTAACATAAAAAATTGAGGTTAAGCAACCTACTTTATTCCTTATCAGAGGGTTACGATTTATTTGAAATTTTTGTTTAAAATGTTGATAATTTTCTCAATATTCGTAGTCCCGAAACGGACCATCCCTTTATATCGAATCGGAACTGAAAACCAATAAATTACAGAAATCGCAATGGAAAAAACTTGTACAGAAGTATGGAAGAACTGTCTCCAAATTATTAAGGATAACATCCCGAACCAAAGTTTCAAAACCTGGTTCGAGCCAATAACTGCCCTTAAATTGGAAGGTAAGGTTCTAACTATACAGGTGCCAAGTTTATTCTTTTACGAATGGCTTGAAGAGCACTATGTAGGCTTGCTACGCAAGACGGTAAAAAAACAACTTGGAGAGGATGGCAGGTTGGAATATAATATCGTTGTAGATAAATCATCAAACAGCGGTAATCCTTATACTACCAATATGCCCTCAAATGGAAATGGCGCGGAGGCAAAGGTACAATCGATGCCGATTCCGGTTTCCATTAATAAGGATATTAAAAATCCGTTTATTATCCCTGGATTAAAGAAATTAAATGTTGATCCACAATTAAACTCAAACTACACTTTCGAAAATTACATTGAGGGAGATTGTAACCGTTTGGCACGCTCGGCAGGTTACGCTGTTGCTGCAAAACCAGGAGGTACATCTTTTAACCCTTTAATGATTTACGGTGGGGTAGGTTTGGGTAAAACCCACCTGGCACAGGCCATCGGAAACGAGATTAAACGCAGCATGCCAGATAAGCTGGTAATTTATGTTAGCTGCGAGAAATTTTGCCAGCAGTTTGTTGATTCATTAAAGAACAACACCATTAACGATTTCGTTAACTTTTACCAGGCTATGGATGTAATCATCATGGATGATGTGCACAATTTTGCCGGAAAAGAAAAAACGCAGGATATTTTCTTCCACATCTTTAACCATTTACACCAATCAGGTAAACAGGTAATCTTAACTTCTGATAAGGCGCCAAAAGATTTGGCAGGTTTAGAAGAGCGTTTATTAAGTCGTTTTAAATGGGGCTTATCTGCTGATCTGCAGATCCCTGATCTTGAAACGCGTATTGCTATCTTAAGAAAGAAAATGTATGCCGATGGTATTGAGTTGCCAGGCGAAGTGGTAGAGTATGTAGCGCACAACATTGATAACAACGTGCGTGAGCTGGAAGGTGCCATGGTATCATTGCTGGCACAAGCTACTTTGAACAAAAAAGAAATCGATTTAGCATTAGCCAAACAAATGCTGAAGAACTTCATCAAAAATACTTCGAAAGAAATTTCAATGGAGTACATCCAGAAATTGGTTTGCGAGTATTTTGAAGTTCCGGTTGATATGGTTAAATCACAAACCCGTAAACGCGAGATTGTTCAGGCACGTCAGATTTCGATGTACCTTTCTAAGAGCCATACCAAATCATCACTAAAAACAATTGGTGCTTTCTTTGGTGGCCGCGATCACAGTACCGTAATTTATGCCTGCCAAACAGTAGAAGATTTAATCGATACCGATAAAAAGTTTAAAGCTTATGTACACGATATCCAGAAAAAACTAAAAATGAGCTAAGCTTTTACAGGCTTATTGTTCAATAAAAAAGCAGCCAGATATTCAAAATCTGGCTGCTTTTTTTACCTGTAAAATCTGAGATAGGAATAAGGGGCCTGTCTCAGATTTTATTAACCTTTGGCTATTTCTTCGAGCCCGTAAAATAAAGCCGCAACGTGTAAAGCCTGGGCAATCTTATTTTCTCTAATCAACTGTTTTACCTCATCAAGAGTATATTCTTCTACATTTAAAATTTCATGTTCATCCAGGTGTTGTTCATGTGTTTTAACACCACCTGTCAGGAGATAGGTAAAAGTGATGTTGTTTGCTGTAGCTGGGTTAGGATAAAGTTCAGCAATTAATTTACAGGTTTTAAAGCTGTATCCGGTCTCTTCTAAAAGCTCGCGTTTAATGGCAAACTCTGGCGCTTCGTCACCGTCAATTACACCCCCCGGTACTTCTAGCGAAACAATATCGGCAGCATGACGATACTGGCGTACCATAATGATTTTTCCTGCTTCGGTTAAGGCAATAGCATTAACCCAGTTGGGGTATTCTAAAACGTAGTAATCGTCTTTAATTAGACCATCAGGTAGTTTAACTTCATCTACCCTTAAAGTAGCCCACTTTTCCCTTACTAAATATTTAGAGGCAATTTTCTGCCACTTTTCTATAATCATCTGTTTCATTATTGATTTTTATACGCCACACGCAAGACGCTTAGCGCAAGTATTGTTGTATCGTTTTCTGCCGGTGCAGGTTAATCAAATGTACAATCTTATGCCGGTCTGATAAAAACTGATACACTAAATTTAATTTAGGCGCGATAATTAAATTCCTTTCTGCGCTAATTCCCAACTCGTAATAAAGAAATTCGCTAAGCGAATCGAGCTTTTCAGGAGCAAGATCACTTTCGTTAAGCCACTTTTCAAAAGCGGCCAAATCAGCTCCTTCCAAAAGGTTTACCGGCAAGGCGAAACTTTTCTCCATACTTTCGTTGAACAGCGACTGGGCTTCTTTAAATTTACCCTCCAGTTTTAAGCCCATAATGCGAGCCAGCACTTCTGCCAGTTTTTGTATTTCTGCTGTAATTAAATCTTTTCTGTACATGGTGTTGTAAAGTTAAAAGCTGTTGTAAGGTTAGAATGTTCAGGTTTATTGACAATCAACTATTGACTAATAAACCAATGAACAATTAAACTGATGGTGCTACCAGCTTCCGCTTGAGCCACCTCCGCCAAAGCTTCCGCCTCCAAATCCACCGAAGCCTCCGCCTCCTCCAGAAGAGCCACCGCCCCAGCCACTATTACCACCCCAGCCGCCGCGACCACCGCCGCCGCTGCCAAAAAGCATGGCCCAGAACAAGGCGTTAGAAGCACCACGACCTCCAATTACTTCGCTACCACCGCCACCGCCTCTTCTCATGATAATCAGAATTACGATAATGATAATAATTACGATAACGATGCTGCCACCGCCACCACCACTTTTCCTGTTCGCAACTTTTGGGTTATCGTTTTTGTATTCGCCTTTGGTATATTGAATAATAGAAGTAGTTGCTGCATCCAGTCCGGCATAATAATTTCCGGCCCTGAATTCTGGCTTAATGTCATTATCAATAATCCGCTTTGCGTAAACATCGGGCAGGGAGCCTTCAACGCCGTAGCCGGTTTGGATAGAGATTTTCCTGTCGCCAACAGCCACAACAATCATAATACCGTTGTTTTTGCCGCTTTGGCCAACGCCCCATTTCCGGCCCAGGTTTACAGCATATTCATTAATGTCGTAATCGCCAACAGATTTTAATATCGCGATGGCAATCTGTGTAGATGAAGAATCATCGAAAGCTACCAGCTTATTTTCAAGGGCCTGCTTTTGTTCGGCAGATAAAACACCCGAGTAATCGTTAACCAGGGTATTGGGTTTTTCGGGATAATCCTGCGCAAAAGCAAAGTTGAACAATAAAGCCAGTAACGATAAAAGAAATATTTTTTTCATTACTTATTTTCTTGACGATCCATAAAAACAATATCGTTAGGCAATTCATTAATATCGCCTTTTTGCGGTGGGAAAAACAAAGCTAGTTTTTCTCCGGCCAAAGTTACACCGGCAATAATACCATCGGCTAAATCACCTTTGGCAAAATGGGCCGTCATGGCAATTTTGGTGGTTTCCCAAAAATCATCAGGTACCAGCTGGTTAATCCCTACATCGCCAATAATTGCAAATTTATGGTCAACATGGGCCAGATAAATCAGCACACCATTCCTTCTGGCTGTTTTATCCATATCTAGTTTAACAAAGTATTCGATGGCTTTTTCGTAAGGATCAGCCTCGCAACGTTTATCAATAGCAATCCTTATCTCGCCCGATGTAGCTTTTTCTGCATCGGCAATCGCATTGGCTATTTTTTCCTGTTCAATATCCGAAAATAACGACATGTGCTTAATTTATGGTGAAGTAAAAAGGGTAGTAAATGTTCAGATAAACATTTACTACCCTTAAATGTTATGGTTAAAAAGATTAAAACTCTACTTTAGGTGCATCTTTGGCAGTTGCATCAGCTTCGAAATAACCTTTTGGCTTAAAGCCGAACATACCGGCAGTCAAGTTGGTTGGGAACGACCTGATTTTGCCATTGTACTCCTGTACCGCATCGTTAAAATCTTTACGCGCAACCGTAATCCTGTTTTCTGTACTTTCTAACTGTGCCGATAAATCGCTGAACTGTTGGGTAGCCCTTAATTCAGGATAATTTTCGGTAATCGACAATAATTTACCCAAAGCCTGGCTCAGCTGACCTTGAGCAGCCTGATATTTTTGAATGTTTTCTGGTGTTAATTCATCAGCCTTAACCGTCATTTGTGTCGCTTTTGCACGCGCTTCAGTTACCGCTGTTAAAGTTCCCTGCTCAAATTTGGCAGCACCTTTTACCGTAGCCACCAGGTTCGGAATTAAATCTGCTCTCCGTTGATACTGGGTTTGAACCGTTCCCCATTTCGATTTTACGTTCTCATCGAGTTTAACCATGCTGTTATACCCGCAAGAGCTTAAAGTGCTTACTGCAATTACTGCAGCTAAAATCCCAAATATTAATCTTTTCATTTTTATGGTTTTTGTGTTTTATTCCAATTGATTTTGCTCAATTTACGAATTAGATATCAAATTGCATGCCTTTGTTACAGTTTACATTTTTATCTGTCAGGTTGGCAAGCTCTCATCAGTTGCATTAATGTATAATATCAGGTTATCTGTTTCGGTCGTCGCAACACCAACCGATAGGAATCATTGATGAGATGCTGAAACAAGTTCAGCAGTACGATCTGAAAATGAGATGTTCGTAATAGATAATTTTTGATCACATGCCGAAGTCGCCAAATATGCTTTCAGATGCTTATCTTTGTAGCAATTCGGGATAAAAACCTGACATGATATGCAAAAAGACATCGAAATTACTTTGCTCCCAAACCAGGTAGAGCAAACAGAAGTGATTAAACAGAAGCTAGCCGATGGCCTTAAACTGCCGCATGCAAAAATTAAAGGTTACGAAATACTCAAAAGATCCATAGATGCCCGTTCCCGTAAAGTTATTTTCAGGTTACAGGTAAGGGCTTTCGTTGATGAAGAAGTTGTTCAGCAAATTTATACCATTAATTACCCAAATGTTGCTTCGGCTAAACCGGTTATCATCATTGGGGCAGGTCCGGCTGGTTTATTTGCGGCTTTACAATGTATCGAAAATGGATTAAAACCCATTATTGTAGAGCGTGGTAAAGATGTAAAACAGCGCCGCCGCGATTTAGCCGCCATTAATAAACAAGGTGTAGTAAATACCGAATCTAATTATTGTTATGGAGAGGGTGGCGCAGGCACTTACTCTGACGGTAAATTATATACCCGTTCTAACAAGCGGGGCGATATTAATAAAGTACTTCAGGTTTTTGTAAGCCATGGTGCCGAGCCCGATATCGCTATTGATGCCCGGCCGCATATTGGTACCAATAAATTACCACACATTATCACAGCCATAAAAGATACCATCTTAAATGCAGGCGGTGAAGTGATGTTCGATAGCCAGATGACCGATATTTTAACCGAACATGGCCAGGTAAAAGGCATCGAAATTAATTTTCAGGATAAACTTTTTGCCGATCACGTGATTCTGGCAACCGGTCACTCTGCCCGCGATGTGTACGAATTGCTGAACAGGAAAAACATCCTGATCGAAGCAAAACCTTTTGCTCTGGGTGTTCGGATAGAGCATCCGCAGGAAATTATCGATTCGGCTCAATATCATTGCGATATCCGTTCAGAATTTTTACCGCCAGCCTATTACAGTTTGGTAGAACAGGTAGGGAGCAGGGGCGTATTTTCTTTCTGTATGTGCCCGGGTGGTATTATCGCACCATGTGCTACCGGCGAAAACGAAATTGTGGTGAACGGCTGGTCGCCATCTAAACGAAATAATCCTTATGCCAACTCAGGTACCGTAGTTCAGGTTACCTTAAACGATGTGCAGGGTTACGATCCGTTACGGATGCTTAATTTTCAATCGGAGATAGAAAAAATAGCTTTTGAAGCTGGTGGAGGTAATTTGGTTGCGCCCGCACAACGAATGGTCGATTTCGTAAACAATAAATTGTCGATCGATTTACCTAAAAACTCTTACCTGCCTGGTACAAAAAGTGCGATGCTTGATAATATTCTGCCCGATTTTGTATCCGATAGTTTGCGTGCAGCATTGCCTTTATTTGGTAAAAAAATCAGAGGTTATTATACCAACGAAGCCATTTTGGTAGGCGTAGAGAGTAGGACTTCCTCACCGGTACGTATTCCCAGAGATAAGGAAACTTACCAGCATCCGCAAATAAAAGGGCTTTATCCTTGTGCCGAAGGGGCAGGTTATGCCGGTGGAATTGTCTCGGCAGCTATTGATGGTATTAACTGTGCAAACGCAATATTGACAGCCTTTTAACAAACTTTATAGCACACAGGTTGTTGTTTGGTTATGTTTAATATTACCAACGAAATAAAAAAAGCTTTTAATGGCGATGCCTGGCATGGTAACCATGTGATGCAAACTTTAAATAATGTCAATCCTGAAAAGGCATTTAAACATTTTATCGGAGGTGCGCATTCTATTGCCGAAATCGCCCTGCACTTAACTGCATGGACTGAAGAAGTAACTTCGCGGTTAACCGGAAAGCCTGCTGCTGAGCCTGAACGTGGCGATTGGCCTTTGCCTGAAAGTAAAACACCGCAAGGCTGGGAAAGGATTATTTTTAATTTTAAAGTGGCAAACGAAGAATTGATCCGCACTGCCGAAAATATGCAAGCCAGCCATTGGGAAGATGAAGTGAAAGATGAAAGGAATCCGGCTTTAGGAACCGGCGTAACCAATACCGAACTTTTAAGTGGCTTAGCCCAGCACCATGCTTACCATTCGGGGCAAATAGCCTTGCTTTCAAAATTCTAGTCCGTTTATTAGCCTAATCACTAATTTGTAAAAGATGAATAAAACACTCATTATAGGCGCGTCGCCAAATCCATCACGCTATTCATACAAAGCTGCACACATGCTTAAGCGATTTAACCACGAAATTGTAAATGTGGGCATTAAAGAAGGGGCAGTTGCAGGAGTTGAAATCGAAAAACCCGGCCACATTCATAGCGATATTGAAACCATCACTTTGTATATAGGGCGCCCCTTACAGGCGCAATACCGCGAGTATATTCTGGCAACTAAACCCAAACGGGTTATTTTTAATCCGGGTACCGAGAATCCAGAGCTTGAAGAAGTATTAATTCAACATCAAATCGAACCTGTTGAAGCTTGTACCTTAGTGTTACTAACCACCGGCCAATATTAAAAACGGTAAACCACGCCCCAGTTTACATAATCTGCCTGTGCAAAGTGCATATAGGTTTTAGCCTGTAAACCAATATGTGGGGTAATGTTAAAAGTAGGACCAAATGTCCAGTACCAGGTTGCTTTTTCCATTAGTCTGTTGTAATGGATATATTTCCCGATTTGTGCAGCGACGGTAACACGCCATAAGTTAATATCTGCGCCAATACTTAAGCCTGTGCGCCACCTATCCAAAGAAGTACCGTAGTTCTGAAAAGTTTCGCCAAAACGATTAGGGTCAAAAACGCTGTAATAATAAACTGCATCAGCCCCTGCCTTTAGCGACATGATATCGTTTAAATAGAAGTTGTAGCCTGCATATAGCCCGCTTTTATAAAGGCTTTTGGTGTTGTCGCCAAATACGCCTCTTGCACCCAAACCCGCGCTAAGCTCAATAGAGTTGCGCTGTAGGGGGGTATAAGTACTTTTTTTCTCGGCAGTAAGTTCTTTTGGATTGCTCAGTTTTAGCCCGATATATACGTTACCAGTATTCAGTCCACCATTCGGTACTGTTGCGCCGCCGTTTGATACGTGCAGGAAGCCGAAGCCAGCCATTAAATCGGTGTATTTACTTAGCGGCAGCTCCATACCCAGATCAGCCTTAATGGTTTCGTTAATCGGACTACCAAGGAAACGGTTTTTCGTATTATTAAAGTAGTATTTATTGGTGTAGCCCAACCCCACGCCTGGTGTAAAGTTAAATTTAGCTTTTCCAATTTTAAATAGCTGAAAATCAAGTTGCAATACCGCTCCGTAAATCTGGCCAAAGGCATGTGCTGAAGTATCTTTAGTACCTTTTAGTTTACTCAGGTCTCTGAAAATAAAGCCAATTCCGTAAGATTTTGCTCCACTAAAGCCAATCCATTTATCGCTGTTTTGGCTAATATCTTTAAAGTAAGCAGCATCAAATCCGGTAATCTGATCCTGAAACAGATGTCCCTGATCGTTATTTACATGCGTACCGAATACCGGTTTAAAAATAATGGAGTGATTTTCCGGGGCAATTTGCGCTTTAGTAAAAGACAAGCCTGTAAAAAGTAAGGCCAAAAAGAGTAGTTGTTTTTTCATATTAACTTTTACTAAAACGGTAAGCAAGACTGTAATAAGCATATCGGTAGCCTGTTGCACTGTTTTTAACCTCATTTGAGATAAATGTAGCCGTGTAATTGGCTGTCCAGCGGGCAATGGCAAAGGTTAAACCCAGCTGTGTAGTAAATACGATGGGTTTCGGTTTAAAGGTAATAGGACCTTTATCGTTCAAAAACAATCCTCCCTGCAAGCTCGAATCGTAGGCTACAGCATGTAATTGAGGGGCCACCGAAAGGAAAAGTTCGTATTTACGCTTAGCATTGCTTTTATTGCCATTACTTACTAAACTGTTAAAAGCAGCCGAGCCATCCATCTCATTAAATTTTCCTAATCTAAGCAGTGCACCAACATTTGCTTTGGTTATTACATTGCCTACTGCTGCCGAAGCAGTTCCCGTTACATCAAATATTTCGTTGGGGGTAGCCAGCAGGCGTTTGTTGTATTCTATACCCAGATTTAAAGTAGGTTCGCTGTTTAACCCGTATTCCCAACCGGCAATCTGGTTCTGTCCGGCAAATTTATGGTAAGCTTTCTGAAATTCTTCACCCAGGGCATCTTTTCCCGTAAGACCTACCTGCGCTGTAACCTTTAATAACTGCTTATTTTGGTAAAACCTGCTGTAATTGGCCTCACCATAAAGATAGGCTGTAAAAGGTCGGTCGTGCAGGGCAGGGTTTGGAGCAAAACTGTAATAAGGGTTATATATTTTTTGGCCCAACTCAAAACCAATTACCTCTTTGCTTCGCCCGGCTTTCAGGTTTTCTGCGTTTAAAGCATGCCTGTATTTAATAAAAAAGCCGTTCGTGTAATACCGGTCGCTGGTAATATCTATATAAGCGTCGTTTTCGGTAATAACAACCAGCTCGTTTTTGTGATTCTGAGCCTGGCTAAACTTTGCAATAAAGATCAAGAGCAAAGGCAAGTAGGTTTTAAGCGCAACTTTCATTAATAATAAGGATGATTTATTAAAGCGGTAAAAGTATTAATTATTGTTCAATATCCCGATAGTTATACCATTCTCTAATTATATCCCGATTTATTAGCAAAGCCTGTTCCTGTGCTTCGTTGGTTTTGGTAGTCCCGCTATTCCTTCAAGTCCTCACTCGTACCTCGCTCCGGGCTTTACGTGCTATCGGGTTTAGGTGGCACAGACGGTGCAAAACACCCCTTCAAGGCGCCAAAAAATAAAAAAAACGCTCTCCAACCTTAATTTCCTTAACTCCTTAATGGTGAAAAAACGGTGCAGGAGGGACCAAAATAACCCCTAAACGCTAACCTGCCTAAGCAATTTTGCTTTATTCCCAATTATTTCCTACTGTAAACCAATCCTTTATGTAAATCCTGTCAATAAAACATCCTAAAGCCTTTGCAGGGGTATTAATTTTTTCTACCTTTGCAACCCGCTCGGAAGGAGAGGGCAATAAACTGAAAAGCTGGCAATAGGGAAAGAGGAGCAGGATTTATTTTAAAATAATCCTTGCGAGATGAGAAAAGATTGTTACCTTTGCAGCCCGCTTCGGAAGGAACGGGGAGCTAAATAAAATTAGCGTATTGAAATAGCGAAGAAGGAAAAAAAAGCGAAACGAAAAAATAAAAATTATTTTATTTGGAAGTTAAAAAAAGATTCCTACCTTTGCACTCCCAACCGAAAGGAAGGGCAAAAAAGCTGAAGCGGCGGATGTCGCAGAAGGCAAACAAAAAAGATT